>FWPV01000094.1_pt1 | contig 197537 bp, 180 predicted proteins | sample 2228371 | NCBI WGS metagenome assembly FWPV01 (sample SAMEA103939776, study PRJEB20133) | metagenome | reverse complement strand
TTCCAACACCAGCCACACCCCAAAGTACATTAATCAACGTATCATTTAAAGTAGAAGTGATTGTTCCACCTGTAACATTCCACACATAAGTTGCACCTGCAACAAATCGTGCAGTAAAGGTTGTAGTTTTTCTTTCGCATACCGCAGTTGGTCCGCTAAGCACAGGTACAGGAGTAGGGTTGATGGTGATGAATTTTTCAACAACAGAATCACAACCAAAGTTATTAACCTGACGCAATGTTACCGATCCAACACCGGCAGTGCCCCATAACACATGAATCAACGAATCGTTGAAATTGGAAGTAATAGTACCACCTGCAACATTCCAAAAATAAGTACTGCCTGTAACCTTAGTTGTGCTGTATGATGATGTTTTGAACGCACACACATTACTTGGCCCAACAATATTAGTTGCACTTGGCACTTGAACATTAATACTTACGGCATCGCTATCAGCAGGACATGAACCATTACGTGTAGTAACCAATCTAAGGTTAACTACACCTGCTGTTATCTCACTGATGTGTGGTATGTATGTTGCATTTAGCGTGGTGTCGTTTGGTGCATAAGTTCCCAAACCGCCTTTCCAAACACCGCCAACACCGCCTTGTGTTGTTCCCCTCAAAAACACACTCGCTGCATTGCGGCATATCAAGGTATCATTACCTGCATGGGCATCAATGGCAGAAGCAAAAGAAGTAACGGTAACAGTGTCTCTTACAAGGGTACATCCCAGCGAATCGAGCATTTGCACATGATAAGTACCTACACCTACACTTATACTTTGGCTAGTATCACCGTTGCTCCATAAATACTTAAATGGCGCTAAACCGCCAACCGGATTTGCCGTTATAGTAGCATTGGTGCCTCCAAAACATACAGTTGGATTTTTGGGTTGAATATCAACATCAGTGTTGGTGACAAACCGCACTGTTGCGGTATCACAAAAAGTTGCAGCAGCACCACAACCGCCAGCTACCGTTCCGCAAACTCGGTAAGTAACCGTTGGTGGATAAGCTCCACTTGGGATAATAGAAACAGAATCGCATCCGCTTAAACAACTTAAGTAAGAATTATGCGTGGCGTTATTAGGCACCGATTGCCAAGTAATACTTGTGGTAACCAATCCATATGCTTTTAAATGGCCAATACAGGCTTCATTTATAACAAGCCTACCTTTTAAATCGGGCTTAGGGATGGCTTTAATTTGATAGGTATTGATGTTATTCCCCGGCTTACAAAAAGTAATGCGATGCGGACCCGGCCCGTTTAAACAAATATCTTGTCCCACCTGGTAACTTGTTCCACAACCAATTTGGTAAAACAAGGCGCCACCCGGAAGTGCTCCGGTAGGAATGTCGAGCCTAATACCGCTACTGTTGCTATCTAATGTGAGTAAAAATTCTATACATTTATCCGGAGCTGTGGTGCCACAGCAATTACCCATACGCTCAACAGCAGTACTGGTCCATGTGCTATCCGGGTTACCTGATAGGTTAATGGTAAACGTTGGGGTAGTTGGATCGCACGGTTGTGCCAAGAGTTGGGGAGAATACGTAAAGCACACCCATAGCAATATAAAGCTACAAAGTGTAGTAATGTTCTTTAGTGTTCTCACGGTATTGGGCAGTTAATCATGCAATAATAGCCATTTAAACTGCAATATCAATTATTTAACCCGAATGTTGATGATTAAAATGAAGATTTTACAGGTAAAAGCACGCTGTTTTTTATATTTGATAATCAGCCACTAAGGGTTAATACAGCCTTTTGCTGATTATGCTTAACACCTGTTGGTACAGTTGTGCAGGTGATAATTTGCGCCAATTCATGCCATCTAACTCGCCACCAAAATTTAAGTAATAATCAATGTTATTTCTTCTAAATTCTTCTAATACATGGTCCTGAAAATTAAGGGCCACAATCCATCCGTCTTCCAAATCCTGAAACCATTCTTCGTAATAACAATCATCACTGCTATGAAAGTTCAACACATTCTCTCCAATCAGTATAAACTTATCAATGCCTTCGGCCATTAAAATTTCGGCAACTTCGCGTTTAAATAACATCACATCATTATTAATGGCATCGTTCCATTCTCCTATCAATTCTATGATTGCATAACGTTCTGTGTATTCAACAAAAAGTATTTTGGTGTAAAGTGTATTCGAGCCAAACTCATCCCATTGCGGGTGAATAAGGTAGTTGTATATTTTATTGGTAAACTCAAACTCGCTGTATTCACGCTCAAAAAATGGAGAACGGTTATCATGCTCCGCTTGGTAAAAATCCCTCCACCTATAATATGGTTCTATATCCTGCATGACGCAAATTTAACCCAAATTATGCAGTAGCGAGCGAAGAATGAGCCGAAATCTGCATTAATTGGGTTTAACCCCGTACCGAAGCCTCGGTATAGAAAATCATCTTTTGGGTGAAGTGCAACAAAAGCCAAAAGGCTTGATTTTCTTACATCGTTTGTTCCATTTGTATTTCAAATGAACAATATGGGATTAATGGTTAGAAGGCTTATTTATGTAAGGTTTGAGTTAATCTTTAAAATTAACAATCAAGGCTTTGTAACTTCATATAAAAATGTATTTTTGCCCACCTAAGTTTAAAACATAATACTATTAAATAAACATGGCATATTTATTCACTTCAGAATCGGTTAGCGAAGGCCACCCGGACAAAGTAGCCGATCAAATTTCGGATGCTCTAATTGACAACTTTTTAGCTTTTGATGCTGAATCAAAAGTTGCTTGCGAAACCTTGGTAACAACCGGACAAGTTGTATTAGCCGGTGAGGTTAAATCAAAAGCGTATCTTGATGTTCAAACCATCGCTCGTGATGTAATTAAGAAAATTGGTTACACCAAAAGTGAGTACATGTTTGAAGCAAATTCTTGCGGTGTTTTAAGTGCCATACACGAACAATCTGCCGATATTAATCAAGGTGTTGACAGAAAGAAAAAACAAGACCAAGGTGCAGGTGACCAAGGTATGATGTTTGGTTATGCTACTGCCGAAACTGATGACTACATGCCATTGGCTTTGGATCTTGCGCATAAAATTCTAATTGAATTGGCTGCGTTACGCAGAGAAAATAAAGCAATTAAATACTTACGTCCGGATGCAAAAAGTCAGGTTACTTTAGAGTACAATGATAAAAACCAACCGGTGCGTATCGACTCTATCGTAGTATCAACCCAACATGATGATTTTGATACTGAAGCAAAAATGTTGGCTAAAATCAAGAAAGATATTGTTGAGATTTTAATTCCGCGTGTTAAAGCTAAGTATAAAAAATATGCTAAGTTATTTAATGGCGATATTAAATACCACATCAACCCAACAGGTAAGTTTGTTATTGGTGGCCCACATGGTGATACCGGTTTAACAGGCCGTAAAATTATTGTTGATACTTATGGAGGTAAAGGTGCTCACGGTGGTGGTGCATTCTCCGGTAAAGACCCGAGTAAAGTAGATAGAAGTGCTGCTTATGCTACACGTCATATCGCTAAAAACCTGGTAGCTGCAGGTTTATGCTCTGAAGTTTTGGTTCAAGTTTCGTATGCAATTGGTGTTAAAGATCCAATGGGTATTTACATCAATACTTACGGTACATCAAAAGTTAAATTAACTGATGGCGAAATTGCTAAGAAAGTAGAGAAGTTATTTGATATGACTCCTTACGGTATTGAAACGCGTTTAAAATTACGCAACCCAATTTACAGCGAAACTGCTGCATATGGTCACATGGGTCGTAAAAACGAAACGGTAACCAAAACTTTTGTTTCTCCTGATGGTAAAAAAGTAACCAAAAAAGTTGAGTTGTTTACTTGGGAAAAACTGGATTACGTTGATAAAGTGAAAAAGGCTTTTGGTTTAAAATAACATCAACCATTGTATTATTAAAAGGCTGCTTAATCATTAAGCAGCCTTTTTTGTTACTTGCATAATGTGGCTCGTGATAAGTTTTTGTTAGATCTCATATTGTTGTGCTCATAAAAATGTCAAAAAATTGGCGAAAGGTGGTTTTTTATAAATAAATAACCATTAAAACCATTAGTTTCGCACCACCTAATCAAAAACCTCATTGAGCGACCTATATAATACATACCACGCCATATTCGACCATGCACCCAACTGCATAAAGATTTTAACCAAGGAGGGGCATTTGTTAAAAATGAACAGGGCAGGCCTTGATTTGATTGATGCGGAAAGTATAGATCAGGTATATATGCATAAGGTTGAGCAGTTAGTTCACCCGGAAGACATAGAATTGTTTAGAGGCGCCCATAACAGTGCTATTGGAGGTAATAAGGTTGAAGCTACATTTAGGATTGTTACTTTAAAAGGAACCGTAAGGTACATGCACAGTGTGCTAAGTCCGATGCGTGCTAAACACAATGGTGAAGTTGATGCAGTATTAAGCATTACGCGTGACATCACACAAGAGCGTATCAATAGAAATTTATTTGATGAAATAGACCAACAGTTTACTTCACTCTTTAATCACCATCCCGATGCTATTATTAATACTGATATTAACGGTTATATCAGAAGGATTAACAACGCAGCATGTGATTTATTGGAAGGAGATGAATTCGAGCTTGTAAATAAACACTAATTAGATTTTTTAACCGTAGATAAAGAAAAAGGAGCGTCATATTTTAACAGGGGGATAGCAGGTGAGGCACAGTTATTTGAAATCTTCATTCATACATTTAAAAGCAATGAAAAATTAGTGGCCGTTACGCTTATACCTTATAAAGTGAGCGGCACAACAGTTGGAATTACAGCTGTTGTAAAAGATATTACTGAAATAAAAACTGCTGAAGAAGAGGTTAAGCTCAAGTCATACCTATTAGATAAAATACAACAATCTGTAATATTATGTGATAACGATGGGGCAGTAACATACTGGAACGAATACTCTACTCAACTTTTTGGTTGGACTAAAGAAGAAGTATACGGAAAAAATGTGCTGGAGATATTGCCCATTGCTGATAATCAAGAACAAGCAGTAGCAATATTTAAAGACTTGTTATCCAACAAAAATTGGGACGGAAACTTTGTGCTGAGTAAAAAAGACCAGACTACTTTTACTGCACGTGTTAGTGCATCTCCTTTTTATAATAGTGATGGTAAAAAAATAATTGGTGTAATAGGCTTGGTAAGTGATATTACGGCCGAACTAAGTAATAGAGTTGCGGTAGATTTTCAAGCATATCTTTTAGATAGTGTTCAACAATCGGTAATAGCGGTTGATACCACCGGAAAAATAACGTATTGGAATAAGTACTCTACCCACCTGTACGGTTATACAGCTGAAGAGGCAATAGGAAAAAGCATGGGCGAGCTGGAGTTAAAAACCAATGAAAAGTTAAAGGTTACCAATAACATCATGAATGATTTGGCAATTGGTAAATCTTGGTCCGGTGAGTATAAAATGAGAAACAGAATCGGTGATGAACTTCAACTATACGCCATTATTTCTCCATTATACAGTGATGGTGTTCAATCCGGTTTACTAACCATTGCCTTTGATATTTCTGAACAGAAAAGAATGGAATTGGAACGTGATAAGCTGATTGCAGAACTCACCCAACGTAATCAAGATTTAAAAGAATATGGTTACACGGTTTCGCATAGCATGCGTGCGCCAATAGCCAACCTAACAGGGCTGTTATCGCTTATTAATAAAGCCAAAATATCTGATATAGAAACACTTGAAATTATTGATGGAATTGAAGTTTCTACACAACGTTTGGCCAATGTGTTGAACGATTTAATCGAAACATTAAGTGTAAAAGAAGGCACGAACATTGAGAAAACAAAGATTTCTTTTGCAGATACCTTTAAAGAAGTTCAAACTTCTATGTTGGCTTTAACCAGTGAGCAAGCGGTTAAATTTACAGTTAACTTTAGCGATGCTCCGGAGGTATATTATCACCAACCCTATTTGGCGAGTTTATTTTATAATTTAATATCAAACTCCATCAGGTTTAAGCAGCCTGATAAAAACCCTCAAATAGAAGTTACTACTAATAAGGTGGGTAATAAAACAGTGTTGATTTATAAAGATAACGGCCTGGGCTTTGATTTGAATAAACTTAAAAACAAAGTATTTGGTTTGCACCAAAGGTTTCATCAACATACTCAGGGGCGTGGACTAGGTTTGTATTTAATTAAAACTCAACTTAGGGTTATGGGTGGTAAAATTGAGTTACAAAGTAAACCCAACGAAGGGTCTACGTTTATCGTTACATTTTAAATAAAAAAGGGTGAATCAATGTTCACCCTTTTTCATTTAATTAAAATCCTACTAACATAATTCCGGCTGCAAATGCCCTTACATCAGGTGCTTTGCTGTTATTAAAGTATGGCGTAAGTGAGTAGTTGGCAAACAATTTAATTTTATCGTAACCAACCCTTATTGTACCGTCAACCCTAAACGCATTCATGTTAAAATCGTCCTTAACAGTCCAGCGCTCTTCTGCACCACGGGCTGTAGTTTCGGTAACAACTTTTGCAGTAGTGGTATACCTTACAATTGCTCCTGCTGCAATGTGAAACCCACCATTTGCGCGTTTTTTACTGCCCGGTGCAATTTTAATAAGTAGAGGTACATTTAAATCATAGGTGTAAAGTTTATTGGTAGTTAATGCTACTCCGGTTGCTGTACTTCCAAGTGTATCAATGTTAGGAGTAATGTATGAATCACCTTCAAAATGATAATTACTAAACTGCATCCCTAACCCAGTGGTAAATGCTACTTTGTTTTTTATGATATGGCCATCAAATTCAAATAGATTCAAACCATAAAACCACGAGTTACCTACTTTAGTGTTTAAAAATTTATAATCGTTGCCGTGGGTAAAGTTCATACTTGATGTTGTTAATGCGTTAACTCCTGTTTCAAATCCGGCATAAACACGTTTCATGCGTCTGCGCTTTTCTGTTTCATCAGTAGGCTTATCATCATCTTTTTTGTCATCATCAATAATAATAAACTTACGCTTCCCAATTTTTAAACGTGTGGTATCTGTATCGGGTGTATTTTTTATTTGTGGAATATTTATTTCTATATCGGCAGTAAATTCATCTGTACTGCTTTTAATTTTTCCTGCACCATCAATATTGAAGGTTTTGTTTTTAGGCTCGCCTTTATAGGTTACCATGCTTGCGCCATCGGCCTTTGCGTATAACGATTCTGTTACCAGTATTTTTGCATGACTTCCACCATCCGCTTCAATATTCATGTTATTAACAGATAGGTTGGTGGCGTTTAAAATCACTGCACCATCTGTTTTAATTACCGCATTATTGGATTTACCATCCAGTATCAAATTTGCTCCACCATCCATATTTACTTTGGTGTTATTGTTTGATACAATTAAGTGTGCTTTTGATGCGCCATCCATTTTAATACTAAAGTCGGATGACTTTAAAGAATCTAAACATTCTAACTTGGCACCACCATCCATTTTTATATCGGTTATTGATTTGGCAAACACTTTAATTTTACCTGCAGCACCAAAGTTATCGCCAATGGTAAGTTCGTTGTTTACCACTTTCAAATCACCTATTAATTGTTCGGCATTGTTCTGGATATATACGGAGTATCTATCGGCAATTACTAATTCTACATTTGCAGTAGCACTTAAGTTTAGTTTCGTAAACTCGCCAATGGGTTGACTGTTTTGTGCTTTAACCGGTTTTAAAAACACAAGCGGAGCGCCTATTAAAACCAATGCTTTTATTAATCTTGTTTTCATAATTTTGTTAGTTTGATAGTAATACGAATTGCTGTTTTGAAAAGTTACAATGCACTACAAAAATTTATTTTTTGCTCCATGCAAAACCAAGTGCAGCTATCTCAAAACGGTTGATTCTACCTGTGGTGGTGTCTTTGTTAATTTTTAAATCAGCACCCGTTGTTTTGTTAATAATGCCTACCAGCGTTACTTCTTTATTTGTATCTGTTTCACCAATCAACTGATTGGTATTTTGTTTTACTTTTTTAGTTACTAAACTTTTAATATCATCAAATTGCTCTTGTTGTTCTGCAGCCGGAGCTTTTGCAATACTTAATATGGGTAATATTTGCGCTTGTGGTTTACCAATAGCAATGTCTGTTGTTTTTATTTGGGCTGAGATGGTTGAAACAATCTCTGAATGAACCATTACTTTTTGTATGCTTTCTGTTTTTTGTTGTTGATGAACGATAGTGTTTGCCTTTTCTTCTAGTACCTTTTCTTTGGTTAATGTTGTTGCGAGTTGCGGTACACCAATTGTGGGCATTTTAACTATTGGTGTTGTATGGTTTTGTTCTTTTAAAGCAACAGTTATTTCTTGTTTATTCAATCCGAAATAAAATAACGAAACGGTGCTTAGTAGCACAATAACAGCAGCAATGCGCAGTATGGTTTGATGCCAGGTAACTTTTAACGTTGGTTTTAACAGTTGGTTTTTATAGGTAAAGGTAACTGCTAAATCAGGTGTAGATTTGGTTAAGGAAAATAACTTTTGCTCGTGTTGTAAAGCCGGGTTTTGTTTGATGGCTTGTTGCAAAGTTACTTTTTCAATCATGCTTAATTCGCCTTCTATTTCTTTAACCAAAAGTTGTTGGTGGAAATCGTTTTCTGATTTCAGCAAAATACGTTTATCCCAGCTTACTTCATCGGTGTTTAAAGCAAATGATTGCATGGCCTCAAACTCTTGTTTGATATCAGCATGTTGCTCTAAAAACAACAATACCTCAGCCACCTCGTTAGGAGATAAAGTTCCTTCAAGGTAATCTATAAGGTATATTTCGTAATTGCTTTTATCTATGCTCATATCACCTGATATAAATTGCCAATGTATTCTTTTAAAAACACACGGGCTCTGTATATATAAACCTTAACCTGACTTTCGTTTAATCCGGTTATTTTACCTATTTCATCGTAGTTGTAACCTTCATAATCACGTAATAAAATTACCGAACGTTGTATTTCATTCAGTTTTGATAATGCCTCATTTAGCACCTCTTTTACATCACTATAACTGTTGTGTGTAACGTAATCGGCATCTTTTACGTTTTCAAAATTACCGGTAAACTTATCGCGCCTAATACTATCAATCATAGTATTGTAAGCAGTTGTAAATAAATAAGATTTTACCGTGGCGACTTCAATTTCCGATAGTTTAACCCACAGTTTTTCAAATGCATCTTGCACAATATCTTTTGCCCTATCCTCGTCTTTTATGTTTTTAAGGATAAAGCGAAATACACCATCGGCATATTGATTAACACAATTATTGTATTCGTTAACTGTCATTGGGCTTGCGGTAATACGCTTAAGACAACTATAAAGTTACATATCCTACGTATTATTTTTCAAATGTATTGAAATTCAGTGCAATAAAAATAAACCCAAGCCACGGATTTTCAATTTTAAGTCTAATCAAGTAACTTGGTTATCATAAGAAAAACGCCTGATGAAAATTATCGCATTTTTAATTGAAGTATTCAGTTGGTTAAAAATTGTTGTTTCTCCACTTTTAATTGCTGCAATCATTGCAATAATTATTTACCTGAATGTACCGGAAATCTTAGGTCTTATACTATCAATAAGTATACTGTTGCTTGGGTTGATTGTGGGTGTAATTTGGGCCACAAGGGTTTGGAAAAATCAAGGTACAACTACTTTCCTAGCGCGTATTTATGCCACACCCGAGTTGGATAAAGTAAACGAAGGAGAAAAGAAATAGCTTTAGAACTCAAGCACCACTTTCTCACGGTCTTTTTTCATACGCGCAGGAACAGCGTCCAACAATGCAGTTGTAAAACTTTCTATCAGTTGTTTTTTCAGGTCAACGCGGTGGGTTACCACGCTTATCTCCCTTACCGGATCAGGCTTCTTGAAATATCGAACACGTTCCATTTGCTCATCGTTAAAATCAAAAATGCTTAACTCAGGTAAAATGGTAATACCACTATTAACTTCAACCATTTTTTTAATGGTTTCTAAACTGCCTGTTTGGTACTGGAACTGCTTGTGTTTTGAGTTTCCTTTGTTTCCGGTACACAAGTTAAGCACTTGATTTCGCAAACAATGGCCTTCATTCAAAATCCAGGTTTCAGTTGGATCAATATCTTCGGGTACTAAAGTTTTTTTGTTAAACAGCTTATTGTCTTCACTCATGTAAGCTACTAATGGCTCATAAAACAATGGTGTGTATTGCAAATAACCTGCATCAATTGGCGTGGCCATGATGCCACAATCTAACTGATCGTTTTTAAGCTGTTGTAAAATTTGATTGGTGGTTATTTCTGCAATCTCAATGTTTATTTTCGGATGTTTCTTCATGAAATCAACCAAAAACAAAGGTAATACATAAGGTGCGATGGTTGGTATAATACCAATACGCAATTGCCCGGTTAGTTCACCTTTTTTATCTTCATTCACTACCTCGGTAAGGCGGCTGCATTGTTTTAAAATTTCTCGGGCTTGTTGTATAACACGAACACCAATCTCTGTTGCTACAACAGGTTGGCGGCTTCTATCAAAAATTCTAATACCCAACTCACGCTCTAACTTTTGTATCTGCATGCTTAAAGCGGGCTGACTTACTGAGCATTTTTCTGCTGCAGTTAAAAAGTTACCGTGGGTATCAACTGCGATTACATATTCAAGTTGTGTGATTGTCATATCAGCAAAACTAATGAATATATCTTTAAGATAGCTTTAGTTGATAATAATCAGATTTTGAGCGGATATTTATCAGGAAATGAAGCGTAAGATATGTTGCGCCAGCAGTTCAGCTTCCTCAATATGCCCCATGTGCGCACTATTGTTTAAGTAGGCCACGTAACTTTGTTTGCACTGTAACGATTGCTGCAGCATATCCTCTTGCGGTATGAGTTCATCAAACTTCCCTATTCCCCAAAAAACCGGTAATGTTGTTTCTGCTAAATAAGGAACAGAATCGGGTCTGTTTTTCATGGCCATTAATGCTTCACTTAAACCTTCTGCACTAAACTCATCAGCAACATTAACGTAAGGTGTAACAATTTCTTTAGGTGTGTTTGGATGAAACAAAGGTGGAATAAAATTTCGAGCATAAAGGGATGGTCCTTTTTCTGCTATTAAACTTTTCGCCTGATCTCGTTTTAACTTTCGCTCATCCGAGTCGGCTTTGGCCGTGCTGTGCAACAAACCAAAGGCTTGTAACAGGTGACTGTGTTTTTTTGCAAAGGCCAGAGTAACATATCCACCCATGCTATGACCTATCATGGTTACATTTGTCTCGCCTAAACCAATCAATAATTCGTAAACCGCATCAGCCATACTTTCCATACTTGTGTTGGTTAAAGCAGCCGATTTTCCTGCACCGAGCAGGTCGGGTGTGATTACTTTACAATGCTCCTTAAGCAACAACACCTGCTTATCGAAGCAGGTGTTGTTTTCACAAAATCCGTGAAGAAGCACTACTGTTTTGCCTTTTCCGGCTTGTGTGTAGTGTAACATAAATTTCTTATTAATAAAACTTGTAGCGGTTATCTTCAACTTTTTTCAACTCTTTCAAAGTTTCGAAAGTACCATATTCAATACGTTGAGACAACTGTGTTTGCATTTCGTTTTTGTAGATGCTGAAATCATTGATTGGAGGTGCTTCATTTACTTTGTTAATTGCATAAATGTAAACTGCGTTATCTCCTTTTAATGGTCCGGCCAATTTACCTGTGGCTTTGCTACCAAATAAAGTACCTACCATAATGTTATCAGGACCAATGTATGCAATATTGCTGTTGTCAAATGATTGGCCAGTGATAGGTGTTACACTTAACTGTAATTTAGTTGCCACATCCTGAATGTTGTTTGCACCACTTAAAGCAGCGTTGGCTTTTTCAAGTAATTGCTCTGCTTTTTTCTCTTTGCGGTAATCAGCTTCAACACGCGCTTTTACGGTTTCAAAATCGGCTTTACCCTTTTCGCGCACACCTGTTAACACTGCAACAACAAATTTATCGTTTACTGAAAATACTTCAGAAACATCACCCATCTTAGCGTTGTATGCCCAACGTACAATTTCACGCGCCTCCATTACACCACCAACTTGTTTATCATTTTCACGCACAAACTCAGCCGTACGTTTTACCAATTTTTGTTCAGCAACCAATTTTTCAAATGATTCTGCATCTGTACAATTAGCTGCAAATTGGCTTGCACCGTTATAAGCGGTAGACGTTGTAGCCTCACTTGGTTGAATTGCACGACTTAATACACCGGCACAAACTAATTTCTTCGATTTGTCTTCGGTAATTTTTAAGATGTGTACGCCAAACTGTGTCTTTAATACACGCATGTCACCTTTTTTACCTGCTAAAACTGCATCGTTAAATTCTTTTACCATTTGGCCTTCGCTAAACCATCCCAAATCACCACCGCGTTGCGCAGTTCCATCAGTTCCGTATTGAGCAGCCATTGCACTAAAGTCGGCACCACCTTTAATTTGAGCCATTACTTCATTAGCTTTTTTGATGGTTGCAGCAGTATCACCATTTTCTGTTTTAAATAAAATATGGCTTGCACGCATCTGGTAAACGGTATCTTGTTTAACACCTACAACTTTATAAATGTTGTATTTGCCTTCGCTAAAAATTGGGCCAATAATACTACCAACTGAGTCACGGAATAAACGCCCGGCAACTTCTTCCGGATATGCTGAGCGTGGTTTTGCAGTTGGGTCGAATTTAACATCGCTGTTTGCATCAACATATAAAGTATCATTTGTAGCCATTGCGAATTGGGCCAATTGATCAACCACCCATTTTTCTGCAGCAGCTGTATCGCTTGAGCTGGCAACAGCATCAAACATTACAAAATCAAGTTTGCGGCTATTATCTTTTTCTGCATACTTCTTCACGTTTTTATTCATGTACGCTTTTAAATCACTTTCGTCTGCAGCAATAGTGGTATCAGCAATACTGAAGTAATTTAAGGCTACCGCATCAACATCAATAGTTTTAGAACGGTTGTTATATAATGCTTTTGCTTCAAGTGAGGTTGCGTAAACTCCTTTACGAATCAATGCATAGTACTTTTTGTTTAAAGCATCTTGTAGCAGGTAGGTTTCAAAATCGTGCAAACGTTTTTTGGCATCAGCATCACCTTTTTCATTGATTTGTTTGAGGTTGCTAATAACCATTGATTTGTCAAATACACCTGTTTGTGGATTTGTAAACGATTGTTTTACCTGTGGATGGATGTTATCACCAACAAACATATCGGTTAGCTCCTCGTTGGTTACTTTAATACCAAGGTTTTCGTATTCACCCTCCATGATGCCTTCATTTACCATTTGACTCCAGGTTTGCTCACGCACCATATCAATGGTATTTTGATCCATTGCAGCATCAGGCCCCATTTGCTGACGGGTTAATTCGGTGTTTTCGGCAACTTTTGCTTCAAAAGATTTAACACCAATTTCCTCTCCATCAATTACCCCTACACTTGTACTTTGCGAACCGCCAAAAATTCGACTGTTGCTTTGCAGCGCATCCGAAATTACAAATAGCGCTAAAGCCCCGCCAATTACTACAATGGCTAAGCCCGATCTGTTTCTGATTTTCTCTAATATCGACATGTTGTATCTAATTGTTTTATTATTCTGTTTTTATAAAGCGAGCGAAAATAAATTTGTTAATCGTATAAAGCAACAAAATTTAGCTTGCAGGATAGCTTTAAAATCAAAACTTTGCAAACAATTTGTAAGTAAACATGAATAATTCATTGGCAAGTAATGTAGCTAAATCCCGTTTATTGTTAATTCCCAATTATTTAGCTGATGATAATCCGGTTGATTTTATCGCTGAATTCGTAAGGCAACATGTACATCACCTCAAACATTTTGTGGTAGAAAATGAAAAAGTTGCCCGTGGTTTGATAAAAAAACTCAAACTGGCATCAACGCAACAAGAGCTTACCATTGTTTTATGGAATGAGCATAGCAAAGCAGAAGATATGCGCGAAATTACCGATATGCTCAAATTGGGCGTTGATGTTGGGATAATTACCGATGCCGGTTTACCTTGCATTGCCGACCCTGGTGCAGATGTAGTAAAAATTGCCCACGAAAGGAATATTGAAGTAGTACCATTACCGGGTGCTTCCAGCATTTTTATGGCTTTGATGGCCAGTGGCTTTAACGGTCAAGGCTTTGCCTTTAGTGGGTATTTGCCAATAGATAAAGTGTTAAGAGCCAAACGGATAAAACAACTGGAAAGTGATTTGTTTAGCCGCAAACAAACTCAAATTTTTATGGAAACGCCTTACCGTAATAACCAATTGTTATCAGATGTATTGGCCAATTGTGCCGCACAAACAAAGTTGTGTATTGCCTGTAACATCAGTGCTGCTAATGGTTTTATCAAAACCAAAAGTATTGCACAGTGGCGTCAAGAGTTACCTGATTTGCACAAAAAGCCTGTAATATTTGTGTTAGGAAATTGACAGGCGAACCTTATTATGTGTTTGCTCGTATATTTGTTTTTACCTAAAGTCAGGAAATGTAACCATGATAATGAAAGATAATCTATACGATAGCCCCAAAAGATTGGAAGCACTGGAGGAATTCAAAATTATGGATACCGGTGTTGAGCAAGATTTTAATGAGATAGTGGAGCTTGCCTCCAAGATATGCAATAAACCAATTTCTTTGATTTCTTTGGTTGATTCACAAAGGCAGTGGTTTAAAGCAAGAGTTGGACTTGATGTTACCGAAACGCCTGTAAGTATTGCATTTTGCAAACACGCTATAGAAAAAAATAATGTATTTATTGTTGAAGATGCAACAAAGGATGATCGATTTAGAAACAACCCCTTAGTTACGGGTAGTCCTGACATCAGATTTTATGCAGGTACTCCTTTACAAACTACCGAGGGTTACAATATTGGTACCCTTTGTGTGCTTGACAACAAACCAGGCGAGTTGAACGATGAACAACTTGAAGCACTTAAAATATTAGGAAAGCAGGTTATAAAACAATTTGAGCTTAAACGAGCATTTAGAATACTTCAACTTAGGAAGCAAAAAATCGAAGAGCAACAGCAGGCGTTGCAAGAACTTTTAGGATTTAAAGATAAAATATTTGCCGTAGTTGGTCACGATTTGCAAGGGCCTGTTAATGGCCTGGTTCAGGTAATGGAGTTGCTAAGCAGTGGTGCCTTAAGCGATGAAGAGTTTAAAGGATTGATACCTGTGTTAACTGATCAAGTAAAAAGTGCAGGCGATATTTTAGATAACCTATTGGCTTGGGCAAAAAGTCAGCGATCGGGTTTAAATATACAACATACACCCGTTCGTGTTACAGATTTATTAAACGAGGTAATTGGTATGTTGGGTATAGATGCGTTAAGAAAAAACATTGAAATATCTGTAAATACAAGTAGTGATATTCCTATTGTAAGTTTAAACAAAGAGGCAATTACCATTGTATTACGTAACCTGATAAAAAACAGCATTAAGTTTTGCAAACCAAACGATAAAATTAGTATAGGTTGTACTTTAAAAAACAATGTAATAACTTTTGCAGTAAAAGATACCGGAATTGGTTTTGACGAATCGATAGGGTCTAAACTCTTTAATCCATCTGAACACATTACAACATACGGTACGGCACGCGAAAAAGGAACAGGTTTAGGCTTGCTGATATGCAAAAATTTGGTTGAGCACAATAATGGAACGATTTGGGCCGAGGGTAAACCAAATGAAGGCGCGTCATTTTATTTTACTATTCCTGTTTAAATAATTGCTTTTTATTCAGATATTATTAATTTTGTCTAACACACGTTAGGCTTATGTCTGAATCACTCACAATCAATAGAAAAGAGCAGCTGCTGGAAGTGGCTGCCAAATTATTTAAACAAAGTGGTTATGCTGCAACATCCATGCGCGATTTAGCGGCAGAATTGGGTATTGAGGCCGCTAGCCTATACCACCATATTAAATCTAAAGAAGAAATTCTGGAAACCATTTGCTTCGATTTGGCTACCAAGTTTATTGATGCTATAGCCGAGGTAAACGATATTTATTTTAATGCTGAAGAGAAGCTCAGAATGGCTATCAAAAACCACGTTCAAATCATTACCCAAAACACAAATCAATCTGCTGTGTTTTTGCAAGAGTGGCGCAACTTAAGCGAGCCTAAATTAAGTGAGTTTATGAAACTGCGTGATGCATACGAAAACGGCATACGCGTAATTTTAAAAGATGGTATAAACGAGGACGTGTTTGATGACGTAGATGAAAAGTTTGCTTCATTAACTATCCTATCTACTGTTAATTGGATTAACGAATGGTATAATCCAAATGGTAAAATGAATGCCGAAGAAATTGCAAAAAAATTAAGTGATTTTATTTTGGGTGGACTAAGAAAAAAGCTGGTAACAGATATTAACTACAAACCATAAACCATTAACTAAAAAACTAATAATAACATATATGTACGGAAATGCTTACATCGATCCAAACGAAAAGGCTAACGCAATGATAGCCGGTGAGGATCCAATTAAATTGGCCGAATTTGAGGCGCGTATTGCCCGTGGCGAAAAAATTGAACCGAAAGACTGGATGCCTAAAGAATATCGCAAACAGTTAATTCGTATGATAGAGCAGCATGCTCACTCAGAAATTATTGGTGCTTTACCTGAAGGTACCTGGATTACACGTGCTCCGGGCTTTAAACGTAAAATGGCTTTAATGGCCAAAGTACAAGATGAAGTTGGTCACGCACAATTATTATATAGCGCTGCCGAAACGCTTGGAAAAAGTCGTGAAGACATGACCAACGATTTAATTACCGGTAAAAGTAAATACAGTAACGTGTTTAATTATCCGGCATTTACTTGGGCTGATGCATGTATTATTGCCTGGTTAATTGACGCTGGTGCAATTATTAATCAGGTGGCAAACGCTAAAGGAAGTTACGGCCCTTATTGTCGTGCTTTAGATAGAATTTGTACCGAAGAAAGTTTTCATTTAAAATATGGCCACGATAATGTGGTAACACTTGCAACAGGTACCCCAATTCAGCGCCAAATGGTACAAGAAGCATTAACACGTTGGTGGCCTCCAATTATGCATTTCTTTGGTCCTAGCGATAAAATTTCACAACATACCGAAATATTAATGCGCTGGAAAGTAAAGATGGCCACTAACGATGATATGCGCCAACAGTTTTTAAATATGTACGTGCCAAAAATTTGGGACTTAGGCTTAACTGTTCCGGATCCTAATTTGAAGTTTAACGAAGAAACCAAAAAGTGGGATTATACCGAGCCGGATTGGGATGAATTTAAACGCGTAATTAATGGTGGTGGACCATGCAATGCCGAACGTTTGGCAGTGCGCAGAATGGCCGAAGAGAGGGGGCGTTGGGTACGTAAAGCACTCTATAATGCTTCTGAAAAATACGTTACCCCATTGGCATAATTTATAAGAATAGCTTTATGATTAAATCGCTTGATCCGCGTGTAACACGCGAGCAAATAGAAGAGAATAACTTTATTGAACCGTTAACTCCGATGGATAATTGGGAAACGTATGAAGTTTTTCATCAAAAAAAACGTGGCGACCAGCACATGCATGTTGGTATTGTTCATGCCCCAAATCCCGAAATGGCTTTGTTGTTTGGTAAAGAGCAATACGGACGTAGAAGTATTACCGCAAACATTTGGGTGGTTAAAACTGCTCATGTTTTTGCCAGCGAATACGATGATGCAGACATGTTTGAAACTACACCCGAAAAGCAATACCGCGAAGCTGGCGGCTACAAGGTGATGGAGAAAATTAATAAATACAAGAAGGCGCAAAAAGTATAATGGCGTTTAATAAGCTTATTGCGTATGTAGGGCATGCATTTATGTTGTTGCTTATTTTTTTCTCGGTATATTTTTACCAAGAAAGAATGTTACATACCGATAATGCTTATGGCACTTTAACCATTATTAATACAGAAAACTTTATTATACCACATTATAGGTATCCGCTGGTTTTAACACAGTTTTTACCCATTGTGGCCATAAAGTTTGGGGCAAGTATAAAAGCGGTAATCATTGCTTACTCTATAAACTTTTACCTGCTGTATTACGCTTGTTTTTTGTTGGCGGTTTATGCCTACAAAAACATAAAAGTGGCGCTGCTTATTTTATTAGGCTTGTTGGTTACCACCAGCGAAATTTTCTTTCTTCAAACGGAAATTGCGCATGGCTTAATTTTTAGTTCTTTGTTTTATGCGTGGCTTAGTTACAGCGTAACAGCCGCAAGTACTTTTAAAAACTTAATACATCAAATTAGTGGTGTAATTATCTTTTTAATAGCAGTACTTTTTCATCCTTTATCTGCTTTGTTTATGGGTTTGATTTTGGTTTGGAATATGCTTGAAAAACGCAATTGGGTTGATGTAAAATCAATTACTTTTTTAGTGCTTGTCTTTTTAGTGTTACTCCTCAAAGCTAAACTTACCCCACAAGATTCTTATGAAGATAGTTTTTATCCAACCAAAGAATTATTGTGGCAATCATTAACTAACCTAAATCAAACCTTTGTGTTCAAGTTTTTTGTGGCACGATTAGCTGGTTTGTATTTATTGCCAACCACTATATTGTTAATCACATTGATTTGGTATGGTATTAAAAAGCAATGGTTAAAATTATTGTTTTTGCTGTTTGCATCCGTTGGTTATGTAGTGCTTGCTTCGGCAATGTTTAACGGTGACTCGGAAATAATGACGGAGCGTGTGTTTTTATTGTACGGTGCTATTGTTTCGCTGGGTTTTGTTCATGTTTTGTTTGATGCAAGTTCAACCTTTAATCAACCCAAAATAAACGTAGCTTTAACGGTGTTGGTTGTTGGTTGTTTGGTGGCCGGTGTGGTTAAAATTTTGGAGGCATCGGTTAATTATCGTTACAGACTAAGTATTGTACAGCGCCAAGCTGATGCAGCGAGAATACATAAAGGTTCAAAGTTTTATATGTTGAGCGAAGATGTTGCCTATCCATTTGCTATGTGGGCCAATGCTTGCGAACAAATTTTGTACAGTACATTACATGAGCCTCATAAAACTAAAACGATATACATATATAACAATGCAGATGAAGCTAAACAAAGTTTAGAAAAAATCAAACCCAATCAGTTTATGATTGCGCCTTTTTGCAAACCAATTGGCGATAGTTTGTTAAACCCAAAATATTTTAAGTTAAACCACGAACATTATAAATATTTAAAATTGAATTGATATGAATACAACTGCAATAAAAGAGTTATTGTACAAAATGGCTGATGATCTTTTAATCATCGGGCACAGAAATAGTGAGTGGACCGGACTAGGTCCGATATTGGAAGAAGACATCGCTTTTTCTTCTATGGCGCAAGATAAAATTGGTCAATCACAAGCATTATTCCAACTGTTACATGAGCTGGGTGAGCAAGAACCCGACACGGTTGCATTTACCCGCAATGCCAATCAGTTTCATAATGCACAGTTTGTTGAGTTGCCAAATGGCGATTACGACTTTAGTTTGATGCGTCATTTTTTATATGATATAGCTGACCAATTACGTTTTGAAATGCTTGCTAACAGCAGTTACGAGCCGCTTGCTAAAGTTGCACGTAAAATAAAAGGTGAGTTAAAATACCATGTTTTTCATGCCAATACTTGGATAGTAAAATTGGGTGTAGCAAACGAAGAAAGTAAAGCACGCATGCAAACTGCCTTAAACGATGCATGGAATTATGCATTGGGTTTGTTTGAAGAAGGTGATTTTGAGAACGACTTAAAAAAGGAAGGCGTGTTTGCTGGTGAAGTTGCACTTAAACAACTGTGGTTAGAAACCATTACACCAACATTAACCAAAGCAACACTTACTATTCCTCATGAAAATACATGGGAGCCTAAATTGGGCGGACGAAAAGGTATCCATACCGAACATCTAGAACCCTTGGTGGAAGAGATGAGCGAAGTGTTTAGGGTGGATCCAAGTGCAGAGTGGTAGTAAACATTACACGGTGGATGTTGGTTTAAGTATATAGCGATTAATATTTGTGTATGATTACTGAACAAGAAATTTGGAAAGGACTTGAGCTGGTTAAAGACCCTGAAATACCAACATTAAGTATGGTTGATATGGGTATTATAACCAAGGTGGAAGTGCGTGGAGAAAGCAGTGTTTTTGTCGAGATGACACCAACTTTTACCGGATGCCCGGCCATAAAAATGATGGAAGGTATGGTTGCCGATAGGTTAAAAGAGATGGGAATTACGAAAGTAGAAGTAGTAACAACTTTCGACAAACCCTGGGACAGTAACAAACTTACCGAAAGGGGTTTAATGTGTTTAAAAAAACACGGTCTTGCACCACCGGTAAAACACAGTGGTGAAGTAACTTTGGAACTGCTTGAACATACAGCGTGCCCATTTTGTGGGAGTAAAGATACAGAAATGAAAAGCCCGTTTGGGCCAACACTCTGTCGCAGCATGCATTACTGCAACGATTGTCTTCAGGCGTTTGAAGGGTTTAAGCCGATTGTTTAATTTACATAATTTATTAGATATTTGAGGCCAATGAGAAACATTGGCCTTTTTTGTGTTTTGTTTTTGGTAACGCTTGCTTCTTGCAAAAGTAAAAAGGGTGTGCCTCAAACAAAAAAAACAGAACCTGATAGAAAAGAATACCGCGAGTTAAGTGAAAAACTAAACTTGGATATTGATAAATCTGACAACATTAAACTGTACAAATTTGTGAGTAGTTGGTTGGGTGTTCCGCATAAATTGGGTAGCTGTACCAGCTATGCAATCGATTGTTCTTGTTTTGTAAAGTTGCTGCATCAACAGGTTTATGGCAAAAATTTGCCACGTACTGCCGATCAAATGTGCAAAGAAACGAAAGCAATCAGTACAAATGATTTAACTGAAGGTGATTTGGTTTTTTTTAAAATCAATTCCAAAAAAGTTTCGCACGTAGGTGTGTATTTGAAACAAGGTTGGTTTGCACATGTAAGCACCAGTAAAGGGGTAATGATTAATAATTTGAGCGAGGCTTATTATGAAAAGCATTATACCTCATCCGGTAGGGTTAAATAATTTTATCGAATTAAAGTTACGGTTCCCTTTTTTACAAAACGTTCACCGGAAACAAAAGTACCTTCAACCAGCCAAACATAAGTTTCTGTAACAGCCGGTACATCTCCATTATCAGAGCCATCCCAAGCTTTATTTACATCTGTGGTTTCAAATACAGATTTACCCCATCTATCATAAATTCTAAATAAATAGCCTTCGTTTCTTACTCCGGTTTTTATAGGCATAAATGTTTCATTATAGCCATCACCATTTGGTGTAAAGGCTGTTGGTACATTTACTGCTCCCATATCATCAACAGTAATAATATTTTTGCTTATTGCCGTATCAGGACAATCAAATTGATTCATTACAATTAATTGCACACTGTAAATTCCACTTTTGTTAAAGTAAAATGAGCTGTTAGTATTAGTATCAGTAAAAATTGTTTGATTGTTTTGGTCAAACACACTCCAATTAGAGCGGAACGCATCGAAAGATGAGTTGGTAAAAAATGAAGTTGAGTTTGGCAAATATAACATGGTTGGTGCTACATTAAACCTCGCTCTTGGTAAATCATGCACAGTTATAATTTTTACTTTTATAACAGTCGAGTCTCCTCCCGGTCCAAATGCCTTTAATTTTACGGTGTATGTATCATCTCGTGTATACGTGTGTTGTGGATGTTCTTCGGTTGATGTGTTTCCATCACCGAAATCCCACTCGTAAGTATAGGCGTATCTGCTTAAATTGGTAAATGTAACAGGTAATGGCTTACAACCTTCTTTAGGATTATAATCAAAATCCGGAGCCGGTTTTTGTGGAAAAACGTATAAGGTTTTTGTGATGGTATCTGTACAACCATTTATGCTGCTAACCACCAAACGTACATTATAATAACCCGAATCGGTAAAGGTGTGTGACGGATTTTGTTGGCTCGAAAAATTATTCGGACTATTAACATCACCAAAGTCCCAACTGTAAGTTAATGGCCCGTTACCAATAAACGACCTATCGCTGAAACTAACAGTAGTGTTAGGTATTTGTGGTTGAAAAGGTGTATAAACAAACTCAGCCCTGGGTATTTCGTAAATGTTTACATAACTCAATTTGGTGGTGGTATCACTGCACCCAAATCTATCGTAAGCAATCAAGGTAATGTTGTATCCACCTGAGTTGTTGTAGGCATGAGTTGGAATACTGTCGTTTGATCCTGCACCATCACCAAACAACCAAAAATAGTTAACAGCATTGCGTGACTTATTTTCGAATTGCACATCTAAATTTAAGCAACTTGATGTGGTTGATGCAGCAAAATCTGCTAACACCAGTGGGCGCACCAATACAGTTGTTTCAGTGGTATCGCGGCATCCATTAACACTTGTTGCAACCATGCGTATTTGGTAATTGGTATCAATGTTTGGCCTTGTGCGGTAATAGTGTGTTGGCGATTGTTGGTTGCTGCTATGACCATCGCCAAAATGCCAGAAATAACTACTTGCACCTTGTGTTGAATTTAAGAAGTGAAACTCGGCAGTATCACATCGCAACGATTTGTTGGCATTAATATTTGCTGTTGGTAACGGATAAACAGTAACATTTCTTTTGGCCGTATCAATACAACCACTGCTGCTAATAGCTGTTAATGTTACAGGATAAACCCTATTTACTAAAGTTAAATTGTTCTCAAAAACCTTAGTTGGTGTGACAACCGAATCTGTTGTAGCATCACCAAAATCCCAATGGTATTTTGCACCGCGCAGCGAGTTGTTGTTAAAGTTAACCGTGTGTGGTGTACACGCTGCAGTAACATTTGCAAATAAAGCTTCAGGCAATGCATTTACCTTAACAGGTTTTATGATGGTATCGTTACAACCGTATGGAGATGTGGTAACCAAGCGCACTAAATATGTGGTATCTTTTGTTGGTAATGCCACAAAACTATTTGCTGGATTTATAGCGGCTGATGTTTGTCCGTTTCCAAAATTCCAACGGTGTTGCACACCACCTAGCGATGCGTTAAAGAAGGCAATGTTTCCTGTTCCGCAAATGCTATCATTTGATGAAAAGTAAGCAGCAACCGGGATATACCTTGCAATAACTGTTGTACTTACTGTATCACCCAAACAGCCGTATTGCGATTGTGATGCCAATTTAACCTGATAAACCGAATCGTACATGGGGTAAGACGCAAACACATGCGAAGGGTTGATGGCTGATGAAGTATCACCATCATTAAAATTCCAATAGTATTTATTTGCCAGTTGTGTGGTGTTGGTAAACTGAATAAGTAATGGTCCGCAACCTGAATTTTTATTGGTAGTAAAACTTGTTATGGGTTTTGGATGAACCCTGACGGTACTCGAAATGGTATCAATACAACCATGCTCGCTCATTGCTTGTAACCTTACCCGGTAAACAGTATCGGTTAATATATTGGCTACATAATTTGATGACGCATTTTGTGTAATAGCAGCATTTCCATTTCCCAATTGCCAAACAAAACTCATGATGTCAATAGAACCCGTATCGTTTGGTATAGACTGATTGGTAAAGTTTACTTGTAATGGTCCGCAACCAGCCGTTACGTTTTGGGTAAATTGTGATTTAGGGTTAGGGTAAACACGCGTGTTTTCATAAGCTGTATCTCGGCAACCATGCTCACTAAACGCTATTAACCTAATTTGATAAATGCTATCTATGGTGTTTGATGCCACGTAAGTTGCACTTGGGTTTACTTGGGTTGATGTTTGCCCATTACCCAGTTGCCACATAAAATTCATCATACCAATTGTACCGGTATCATTTGGTATAGATTGATTGGTAAAAGTGGTACTCAGTGGTCCACAACCATTAGGGTTGTTTACCGTAAAACGTGCATCAGGATTTGGATAAACACGCACACTTGCTGTTGATGTATCACTGCAACCAAACCTGCTAAATGCAATTAGTCTGGCTGTATAAAGTGTATCTTGTATGTTTGATGCCAGGTATGTTGTTGTAGGATTTGTTTGTGTTGAATTTTGATTGTTACCAAACTGCCAAACAAAACTCATATTGCTTTGGTTACCTCCAAAATTATGGGTTGATGCATTATTAAATGTTACACTTAATGGCCCACAACCGTTGTTAACTGAAGGTGTGAAAATACTCTGCGGGTTAGGAAAAACCCTTACCGTTTTGCTAATACTATCTGCACAACCCGGTCCATTGGTAGCAATTAATTTTATGGTATAAATACTATCACTATTCAGCGATGCCATGTACACACTTGATGCGTTAACGGTATTTGTTGTTTGGCCGTTTCCCAATTGCCATACATAACTTATTCCGTTTGGCGTAGTGTTGGTAAATGCAACGCCTAAAGGTCCGCAACCACTATCGCTACTCATGGTGAAATTTGGTGTAGGGTTACCAAAAGTGTATAAGGTTTTAATGGCAGTATCGGGTTTACAGTTGTATTGATTTAACGCTACTAATTTAACTACTACCACTTGGCCACTTTGGTTAATCAAGGTATCAGTTCTATTGGTTTGGGTTGATGTTTGTGTATTGCCAATTAACCACCTATAGTTATTGGATAAGGATGATGTATTGTTAAATGTAAAGTTAAAAGGGGCACAACCAATGGTATCATTTACCACAAAATTTGCAACAGGCAACGGCCTGGTATTAACAATGCGTGTGGTAGAATCTTTACAACCTTGCATACTGTATGCAACCAACTTAACCGTGTAAGTTCCGGTATCGTTGTACTTGTATTTAAAAGGTGTACCAAAACTTTCGAACACATCACCGGTGTTGTTGCCAAAGTTCCAACCGTATGATATTGCACCAACTGATATGTTGTTAAATGTAAAAGTGTCGTTTACACAAGTTGATGCATTTACAGGATTAAAGTTTGCTACGGGACTTACATTAACTAAAGTATTTAAACTATCAGTATCACTACAACCATTGTTGGTAGTAACCGTAAGTTTAGTTTTAAAATTACCGGCATTTAAAAATCTAAATGTTGGATGTTGTGTAGTGCTATCGGTAGTTCCGTTATTGTCAAAATCCCAGGCCCATTGTGTAATGGTGTTTCCAAAACCAACAGTTGAGCTGTCTTTAAATTGTGTAAATTGGTTGCTGCATGAAATGTTTCTGAACAGTCTTGCATCGGGGTTTGGGTGTACCGTTATATTCTGTGTTGATGTTGCAGCACAACCTGTGTTATTTGTAGCCGTATAAATGATCGAATAACTACCCGGTGCCGGAAATAAATAGGTGGTATCTTCAACCCTTGCAGTGTCTGCTGTGCCAAAGCTCCATCGATGTTGTGTGATGGTACTTGGTGCAGTAGTTGTAGCCGTTGCATTAAAAGTTACAACTTGTTTATCGCAAACATTAGCGGGTAAATAATTAAAACTTACAATAGGTGCAGGTTTAATCAATACCGAGATAGTATCTGTATCTACGCAATTTTTGTCGGTAGTAATTTTTAATACTGCGGTAAAAGTTCCTTGAGTTGGGTAAGTATAATTTTGTGTTGGTAAAACAGATGTGGCACTATCACCATTACCAAAATACCACCTGTGTTGTGTAATCACATCGCCAGGTGCAAGTGTTGAGTTTCCTGTAAATTGCGTGGCATTACTCCTGCAAACTGTATCTGCCGAAAAGTTTGCTGTAGGCAAAGTACTTACTGCAATGTTTACCTGTTGCGAATCTTTACCGCAAGTATCTGTTACAACTAATTTTATGGTAAAGTTACCTGTGCTGTTGTAGGTTATTGGTCCTGGGTTTCGTAAAGTTGATGTTTGCCCATTGCCAAAATCCCAATAGTAAGTTGCTGTAGGACTTTGGTTAATTGTATTATTTGTAGGGGTTACGGTGTGTGGCACACAACCCGAAATGGCATTGCCAATTTGAACAACGGGCCGTGCATAAACCCTCACGGTATCTCGCCTGGTTACATTAGTAGCACACGAATTACTTACTTGTAGCCTTACCACATAAGTTCCGGGTGTATTGTAAGTAACATTTCTACTCACCAATGTTGATGATCCCGGAGTGCCTCCCGTAAATGTCCATGTTCGGGTATTGCCAATACCAATTGATGTATCATTAACATTAACTGTTAGTGGCGCACAACCAAACTTAGGGGTAAGTGTAAAGCCAACTTGCGGTGGTGTATTTAACACAACTGTTGCATAGGTGGTATCACTTCCACACGGATTGCTATCAATAAGCATGATGGTGTAGTTGCCGTAATCGGGAAAAGTATGTGTTTGTGCTGCTCTGGTAGTAATCCAACCGGTATTGGTACCATCACCAAAATCCCAATAGTAATATCGTTGTCCGGTAATACAATTATCAACCGATGAGTTACCAAATGTATAGGTTAAACTTGGTAAACATAAATTAGCAGGTGGATTGATACCGGCCTGATCTTTATCAAATATTAAAATAGGAGAGATGGTGTAGGTTGATGCATTATTTGGTCCTGTGTTACAATTTGAATTAAATGCACGTAAAGAAACGGTATATACGCAGTTGCCCGTACCAACAGGTAAATAGGTATGAGATATGGGCTGATTGGCTTGGGTCCAATCTCTGGTAATAATGGTACCATCACCAAAGTTCCAGGTTAAAATGGTTCCCGGTAATGCGTGCTGGGTTGAATCCTGAAAAGTTATGGTATGTGGTGCACAACCTGCCAATTGTCCGGACGGCAAAGGTTTAATAGATGTACTTACCGGACGCATGTTATAAACCGTACCTGTTATGGTATCGGTACATGTGCCATTAACCGTTACAATGCGCACAGTATATAAGCCTAACGCAGTATAGGTGTGATTAACGGATGAACCAACTGCTAACGAAACACCACTTGCATTTGGTGAGCCATCGCCCCAAATAATGGTGTAATTATTCAGCACCACATTAGATGCAATACTAATGTTAAAATTGTCGTTCTGTAATGGATTTAAAATGCAGTTGTTCCAAATGGGTTGGTAACTTAGGGCACCTAAGCCATTATAAACTTGTGGTGTGTTAGACGTAATCACCACGTTTTGTTGAATAGAATCGCGGCAGTTGCCTACGGTTCGGGCTATCATACGTACGGTGTAAGTTCCTGGTGCGCCAAATGAGTAAGTGAAATTGGGTATGGTATTCAAACTGCTATCAATCAAAACGCCATTTACACGCCAATAATACCAAGTGTTGTTGTTGGCAGCGGTTCCGGTTGAGGTATTGTTAAAAACAATGTTTTGTGGCACACCACAACCATTTTGTCCGGGGTGGGTAAAACTTAAAGTAAGGTTAGGACAAGCAGCTGAGGCTTGGTTTAAGCCAAGCACAACCAAACAAAAAGCAATTAAATAAGATAGAGCTTTCACGCGCAAAACAAGCACATTTATGGTATGCAATTTAGCGTTTAAAATTAAAAATCAATATGTTGGTATAGAAAATTCGCTAATTGGATACTTTTTTGCCAATCATCAAACCATCGCGCACAGGTAATAAAATGTGCTCGAGCCTAGGGTCATTGTGTAAGTGCTTGTTAAACTCATCAAGTAATTGGGTGTCTTTATCTTTTTGTAAACTTTTTTCATCAACCACCTTACCGCTCCACAACACATTATCGGCAATCACATAACCACCTATGTTTAAATACTCCATAGCTTGGGTATAATATTTTAAGTAGTTAGGTTTATCGGCATCAATAAAAATCAAATCAAATGTGTAGGGTAAAGTTTTAATGATATTGTATGCATCGCCTACAATAAATTGAATTTTGTTTTTCATACCGGCTTCCTCAATAAAGCGGTGTATATTATCCTCGTGTTCGGGGTTTACATCAATGGTAATTAATCGCCCGCCTTCTTGTAAACCTTCGGCCAAACATATGGCTGAGTAACCCGTGTAAGTACCAATTTCTAAAATGTATTTGGGCTTAATCATCTGGCTAAACATACTTAGCAACCTGCCTTGAAAATGCCCGCTAAGCATACGTGGCTGTAATACATTGGCAAAAGTATGGCGCGATAGTTTTTTTAAAACTTCGCTTTCGGGTTGGGTGTGGTCATCGCAATATTGCTGTATGACCGGAGAAATAATATCAAACATGTTTTAGCTTTTTCGAAACAACAAAATACACCATTAAACAACCAAGTATGTTGGCTATCATGTCAAAATAATCGTAGCTGCGACCGGTAAAAATAAACTTTTGCATCAACTCAATTAAAGCACCATAACCCGCACTAATGGTGCACCAAATTAAAACAATTTTTTTAGGGTTTAGGGTTGAATATTGGAGGTTGGCCTTAATTAACAACCATGCTTGCACACCAAATAATAGGGCGTGTATGGGTTTATCGTAACCAAATAAATCTTCTAGTTTAAGTTGGGCCAATGTACCGGGTTGTGCACCGCAGGCAAATAGAATAAGTAGTGCCCAAGCAATGGCCAATTTGTAATGGTAAAGTTTTGTTTGCTTAAGCTGCATGTGGTTATGGTAACAATAAAAAACCACCAACCGCAAAAAGCAACTGGTGGTTTAAAAGTATTATTCGTTTATGGCTTTAATGCCCGGTAATTCTTTGCCTTCAAAGTACTCCAACAAAGCACCGCCACCTGTACTAACGTAGCTTACTTCGTTTTCGAAACCAAATTTAGCAACAGCAGCAGCACTATCGCCACCACCAATTAAACTAAATGCACCGCTTTTGGTAGCTTCTGCTACTGCAATGGCGGCTTGTTTGGTTCCGTTTTCGTAACTGCTCATTTCAAACACACCCATTGGTCCGTTCCATAAAATGGTTTTCGATTGTTTAATTACCGTTGCGTAATCATCTGCTGCTTTTGGTCCAATATCTAAACCCATCCAACCGGCTTCAATGTGTTTGTTGTCGCACACTTTGTGGTTGGCATCGTTGCTAAATGCATCGGCTACAACACTATCAACCGGCAACATTAAGTTTACACCTTTTGCTTTTGCTTTAGCCATTAAATCCAAGCAAAGTTGCAAGCGGTCTTCCTCACATAAACTTGATCCAATTTCGTAACCCATGGCTTTTAAAAACGTGTAAGCCATACCACCACCAATAATTAGGTTATCTACTTTATCAATCAAGTTTTCTAAAATTAAAAGTTTGTCGCTTACCTTGGCGCCACCTGTAATGGCGGTAAACGGGCGAGCAGCTTTTTTCATTACCAACTCGGCATTTGCCACTTCTTTGGCCATTACATAACCAAAACATTTTTGGGTAAAATACTGAGCAATAACGGCAGTACTTGCATGTGCGCGGTGTGCAGTACCAAAAGCATCGTTTACATATACATCGCCAAGTTTACTTAGTTTTTCTGCAAATGCTACATCACCTTTTTCTTCTTCTTTGTAAAAACGTAAGTTCTCTAACAATAAAATTTCTCCCGGTTTTAAAGCAGCAGCTTTATCAATAGCTTCTTGTCCAATACAGTCGTTTGCAAATTGTACTTCAACCCCAAATAATTCGCTTGCTTTTGCTACCACATGTTTCAAGGTGTGTTTTTCAACATCAACAGTACCGTCTTCTTTTAATTTTTTTAACGGTCTACCCAAGTGACTCATTAAAATGCAGCTTCCGCCATCGGCTAATATTTTTTTGATGGTGGGAACAGTTGCACGAATGCGAGCATCATCTGTAACTGCAAATGTTTGTTTATCTAACGGAACGTTAAAATCTACACGAATCAAAGCCTTTTTACCGGCAAAGTTTAGGGTGTCTACTGTTTTCATGCTGAACGGTTTATGTATGAATTAATGAATTGTAAGTGCTTAAATTTTGGCAAAAATAGTTTTTTGTAGCTAGATTGTGGTTGAATTTTTAACCTTACGCTTCTGCTAAAAGAGGTAATGTATCACTCAATTAAAATTAAATATGGGTAAAGTTTGGGTTTATGTTTTTGTGCTGATGGTATTTGTATCGTGCACGGGCAAAAAAGAAAAAGCATTGATTAAACGTTGGCGTGTAGCCGATGTAACTTTTATTGATGCTGAAAAAGCAACTGTGCAAAGCGATACCATGCAGGGTAATTTAATGTTGAGGCAGCAGGCGGTGTTGCGTGATGTGCTGTTAAAAAATTTGTATGAGTTTAGAGATGATGGCACCTATATTACCGGGAATGCAGCAGGAACGGCAACCGGTAAGTGGGCGATAAGCGGCAATGCCATTACGTTTATAAGTGATGTTGAAAAAGAGGGCGCTGTACCCACCAAAAAAATTCCTTTCGAGCATTTAAGTGATGATAGTTTGGTATTGTTGTTAAACAACGACCAAACCAGTATAAAATTAAAACTACTTTTGTTGCCTGTTGAGTAAAATCAATCCACCAAACACCTTATGATTCGCTATTTTAAAGTATACGATTTTAAACAACACGGTAACGAACCGCAACAACTAAATACTACGCGCACCATTGATATTGAAGGCAAGCGCATTTGTTTAGCCCGCACTGCAACAGGTTATTATGCCGTGGATGATAAATGTCCGCATGCGGGTGCTCATTTAGGAAGAGGTGGTTGGTGCGAGGATGAATTTGTGGTTTGTCCGGTGCATCGTTACAAATACAATTTAAAAACCGGCCAAGGCAAACAAGGCGATTACATCAAGCCTTATGCTGTGCAAACCCGAGCTGATGGTGTATACATTGGCATCGAAAAAAAGTGGTGGCAAATTTGGTAGCCACCAAGCCCAAAAACCACTTTCTTGGTATCAACTGCAAACCTTGGTTTCTCTTCACTTTTTAGCTTTTTGTTAAACCTTATTATTGTATTAGCGGTAGTATTATCGTGATAAGTTGTAGTATGATTATTTGGGTGTATGATTACGCCAACAGGTTATTTTCTGTACGTTTCTGATTAATCCTAATTTCATTCTGCATTAGGTTTTAAATAGCTGTTTAACAGATATTTGTGTTCTATTATTCCGGACGTTCTTAATTTTTCTTTAATCTTAGTTTTTGTTCATACATGTATAAACAAAACGACTACCGCCTCTCATCGGCATATAAAGGCAGTCGGTAACGTTATGTGGCTTTACAAGTAATGTTTGTGCTTGTTGGCTATTGGGCAGTCTAAATTCGTACCTGTAAACAAATACTAAACAGTATGAGGTACATGAAGCTAGTTGCTTTTTTATTTACACTTATTTCTTTTTCGGTTAGCGGGGCCATAATAACCTCTACAACCACGGGAGGCAATTGGAGTAATACAAGCACATGGGTGGGTAATAAAGTACCTAAGCAAAACGATGATGTTGTTATTGCGGGAACGGTAACGGTAAACACCAGTGTAACTTGCAAGGCGCTTAAGATTTCTTCCGGCAGAACTTTAAATTTTGGATCAGGTGGTCATACCTTAACATTAACAGGTACTTGGTCAACCGTGCTCGAAAATCTGGGAGGAACCTTTAACTCAGGTGATGGTATTGTAGAATTTAAGACAGGCAGTAGTTCGGGGCAATCGGTATCAGGAGCATTTGTGTTCAATCAAGTTGTTGTAGACAAAGTAACTCAAATGAATTTTGGTGGTGCGTCAACCATCAACAATAAGTTGACTTTAAAAAATGCGGCACAAATGACCAACAACGGTCATCCTACTTATGGAGCCAATGCCACTTTAGAAATAAACGGAAGTTACAATATTAGCACCAACTATTATTTGTGGGGTAATACCGTTGCAACAACTCCGGCACATATTATAATTGCGAGTGGGGTTATATCAGCGCAACAAAATATAAACATTGTAAAGTCGCTTACGGTATCGTCAGGTGCAACACTCAACGTTCAGCCTTCATGCATTACATTAAAATCGCCAACTTTCGAAAATATTACCAATAATGGGACGCTAAATCTGGGTGGTGTTGTTGTGGAAACAGGACTAATATGGAACATCAATCAAAACCTAACCTTAAGCAATTTAACGGTGCAAAATGGCGCTACAGTTAATGCCGGAAGTAACACCTTAAATTTTGTGTACAATACAACCGGACATTGTGGGGCAAATGGTGTAATTATCAACTTGGTTGGTAGCGGGGTTTTTAATGCAGGAACCGGAACCGTTGTTGTCAACACATCAGCTAATGGTAATGGAACATTTAGTGGGAATGTAAACTTAAACAATGTGGTTGTTGCCGGAGGGGTTATTTTAACCAACTCAAGTAGTTCATCAATTAATATAGGCGGTAACCTAACATTAAACTCGGGTACTAATGTTAATTATGGCAATTCTATTCCAAGCGGATCATTAACATTTGGGACAGAGGCAAGCATTACCAATAATGGAGGAACGGTAACAAATATTATAACCACTGTACCAACAGCACCACAGCCTGTAGTGGTTGATCAAGGCCTTACGATTTTAGGTAGCAGCACAAGTGGTGGTGGCAGACTTAATGGTACTTTTGGTTTGCTTGCCCCCAATGTTTATGAGTTGGGAAGCAGCTTAACGATAAATGGAAGCCGAAGAGTATTGTTCATTTATCCGGGAGCTCAATTTGCTTCAAATGGAAATACTATCTCTGCCGACAGTATTTATTTATTCGGGAAGTTAGTGGTAAGTAACGCTGATGGATTAAATGAGTTCTTGGGAACAACAAAAATTTATATCGATTCTTCTGCCATTATAGAGTATAACAGCAATATTGATCAAACGATACAACCTAGGGTTTTTGGGACTTTAAATTTAAAAGGGCAAGGTAAAAAAATACTCGCTCCGGGTAATTTTATTATAACCAAAGATTTTGAAGTAGATAGTGCAGGTCTTGACCTAACGAACAATCCTTCTATTATTTTTAACGGCAACGGTAATCAGAATATATCTGCCGATGAGTTTATAGGCATAACGTTTAGTGGAAGTGGAAACAAAAATTTAAAGAAGAACACCATTGTGAGGGGAAGGTTATCGGTTGAAGGTTCAGCAAATTTAATTACCGATAATAAATTAACCCTTGCATCTGATGCATCAGGCACGGCTTCAATAGCACCAATTCCTGTAACAGCCTCTGTGCAGGGAGAGGTATACTACGAAAGGTACATTCCGGCCGGCCGTTTGTGGCGTTTTATTGGATGGCCAATAAGTGGTACAACAATAGCTAACACTTGGCAAACCAGTATACATGTTACCGGACCGGGGACTGGCGGTAGCTTAGGCGGTTTTAACAGTAATGGCTTTGATTGGACTTCAGCTTCATCACCAAGTGTATTTACTTATAACGAATCATTAAATGCTGGAATCAATAATAAATGGCAGGCAGTTACAAACACCAATACTTCAATAGGTTCAACAACTGGTTACAGAATTTTTATTCGTGGCCCTCGTGAGTTGGGAGTTAGTTTATTAAACGGTTCAAACCACCCATTACAACCTGTTACTTTAAAGGGTAGAGGAACCATAAATCAGGGTAATATACCTGTAGGGTTAAGTAGCTCTAATGGTGGCGGTAACGAAAATGGTTGGCATTTGTTGGCTAATCCATACCCATCGGCAATTGATTGGAACAATGCAGCTTGGGTTGCCGAGCGTGGTAGTGCAATTCAATCAACCGTATACATTTATAATCCTAGCCAAAATAAATATGGTGCTTGGAATCCAAATGGTGGTGGAGTAAACGGTGGTTCAAGCCAAATTGCATCCGGTCAAGCATTTTTTGTAAAAGTAAATACAAACACTACCCTAACTTTCAGAGAAAATTACAAGGTGAATAATGGAACTGTTGGTTTGTTTGGTAAAACATCTAATGCATCAACCCCAACCAATAACCTAAAAATTAGTATTGGCGAAACGGGTAAGGTGTATGATGAAACTGTTGTGTACCTGCATGCTAATGCAACAAAAGCTGTAGACAACGAGTTTGATGCAATAAAACCTGATGTTACCAATGCAAGTATATCAACCTATACTGCATTAGATAACAGCAAGCTTTTAATTAACGCAATTCCTAATGGTGTAACCGATACGGTTATGCTACACACACCTTTAGCTAACGCAAACTACAACTATTTGTTAAGGTTTAATGGAAGCGAAACGTTTGGAGGCAGTAACAAAAAACTAACCTTGATTGATCATTTTACACAAAACCAATTTGTAATTGATACAGCAAACAATGTATATGCCTTCTCAACTATTTTAAATAATGCAGCTACTATAGCAGCAAATAGATTTAGTTTGGTTATTGGCAGCCAACAAGCCTTACCTGTTAAGCTTAGTGGTTTTTATGCACGTGCAATTAATAACCATGTTGAGTTAAATTGGGTAACCTCTGCTGAAAAAGAAAACAAAAACTTTGAGGTTGAACGCAGCACAGACGGTATTACTTTTGAGCATATTGGTATGGTTAAAGGTGCAGGAAATTCTAACGTAAATTTGAAGTATACATTTACTGATATTAAACCTTTTGATGGTGTAAACTATTATCGCTTAAAACAAAATGATTTTAATGGAACCTTTACATACACACAAGTGGTTTTGGTTGATAGAGGTGGCGATAAATTGAATTTAAAACTGAAGCCAATTGTTTTTCCGGTTCCTGCAAATGATGTATTGCATGTTGACTTAAAAAATGAAACCTTAACTAGTGCAAAAATTAAGATAACTGATGTATTGGGTAATGAAGTTTTAACGCAAGAAATAGATGCAGATGAAACCAACTTTATTTATCCGATGGATGTAAATAGCCTTAAAAATGGCATTTACATGTTGGTGATAGAGCAAAGTAATGGCGAGAAAACTACTCTTAGGTTTGTAAAAAATTAAGGCTAAACAGATAAGAGTTAAACCAATAGTTTAGTAACGGTAATTATAAAGGCCACATGTTGTAAAACGTGTGGCCTTTTGTTTTAACTCAGATTAAGCATTTGATATACAAATAGCATAAACGATGTAAGAAAATCAAGCCTTTGGGCATCAGTTGCACTTCACCCAAAAGTTGATTTTCTAAATCGGGGTTTACCCAACAAATGCAGATAGTTCGGCTTATCCTTCGCCATTTACTGCATAATTTGGGTTTAATTTTCAAATTATTGAAGGCTTGGTTTTGAATTCAACATAATGTCTACACAACTGAACGTACTTGTATATACAACCATCTAAACCCCTAAAGTTATTTATCCTTATAAATGTTACATAATACAATTAAACATCAATTGTAATACGGTATTACGTGTACTATACTAAGTTATTTCACTTTTAATCAACAACTTCATAAAGCGAAAAACAAAAAAATTTATAAATCAATTAAATCTTCTTAATAGTTTCGCAGCGTAAACAAATCAAAAACATCTATGAAAAAGCAATTTTTACAAATTACAATCGCATTGGCTTTGCCATTTGTGATGTTAACACAATCTTGCAAAAAAGACAGCGAGGAAACAAAAGCAACTGTGGCTATGGGATCTGCTACAATTACAGGTCGTATTACAGCCGACATGATTCTAAACAATGGTACACGTGAAGGCGTATCTGGAATTAAAGTAATTGGTCGTATTAATACGGCTGATTTAATTACTACCGGAACTGTTGCAACCGGAGGCCTAACCAGAACCTACGAAGCAACAACAGATGCAGATGGTAATTACACTTTAACGGTAGAAGTTAACACTAAACCGGTTGGTGTAACACTTGATATTCCGGCAAGCTTTAATGCAGAGCAAACACTTGAAAACGGAACTAAAAAGCAAACGTTGTTTACCAGAAATACAGTAATACCAGGTACCATTACTGTTAATCGCTCGCAAACAGTTACACAAAATGCTGATTACGATTACGCAATTAATGCATTGCTTGGCACAGTTAAGTTATCGGGCGAAGTGAAATTCCGTAACGATTTATGTAAAGGTATTTCTGCAGTATTAGATTCTCAAGTAAACATTGTTCCAACAAATACCATTTTGGTGGTTACTTGGAATGACGACAACTCAAATGCAAGAGAGCTAGAAGTTGCTGTTGGTGCAAACGGTAAATACGAGTTTATGGTTGAAACCCAAAATGCAAGTAAAGCACTTACTATTAGAGGCCGTAAGTTTTATGCCGACAGAAAAAGCCCTAACCCAAGTGATAGCTGTATAACTGCCAAAGATTATGGTTATACGCTACCAACCCAAAACGTTACTATTAATAAAAACGAATCGGAAGTGCGTAACTTCACATTCCAATAGCCTTAACATTAATAATTTAATCATCAAAAAACACAACGAATATGAAAAAGATAACATTATTCGCTGTTATGATTTGTGTTAATGTGGCTTTAATGGCGCAAGAGGTAGAATCATACAGTTTTAAATCAAAAAATGGGCACGAAGTGCTGCCACAAAAAGGCAATTGGGCAATTGGTGTTTCGGCCACCTCGTTTTTACAATATGTAGGTAATATGGCTAGTGGTGCAACAACCACAAACAATGCTCCTACCTTTGGTAATGGCAACGGCCCATCAATTTTAAATGGACAACACAACCTTGGAGGTGCTGCATTTTTCGGGAAATATATGTTGAGTTCAAAAACTGCTGTAAGGGTAAGATTTTTGGCTAACGCATTCAACGAAACACGCAGAGAGTATGTTGCAAAAAATGCCTTAATTAACAATCCGTTAGCACCAGAGTTTGCGGAAGATGAGTACACACGTGGTGTATCTAATTTTGCAATAGGTGGCGGACTTGAAAAGCGTAAAGGCAATGGTCGCTTACAAGGTATTTATGGTGCCGAGTTGTTTTTAGGTTACTTAAGCGAAAACCGTTCGGTTAGTTATGGTAATGCCATGAATGCTGATTTTACATCGCCTAACTCGTTTAACTTTTTTGGTAACGTAAATAATTTGGGTGGTGTAAACTATTCTCGTACAACAGAATCAAATCTTGGTAATACTTTTTATGCAGGTGCAAGAGGTTATGTTGGCGTTGAGTATTTTGTTGCTCCTCGTATTTCTATTGGTGGTGAAGTTGGTTACTCGTTGGCATTTGCTTACAATGGTGAAGCTAGCAGAACTGATGAAACTTTTGACCCAGGAAGCTTATCTGCAGTAAAGGTAGAAACCAAGTTAAAACGTAATAACAACCTGTCTACTTTTGGTATGGGATTGGATAACGTGAACGCTGGTTTAAATTTATTCTTCTACTTTTAAAAGAATAGATTAATTTGAATACAAATGCCCACAAAAGACATTCTTTTGTGGGCATTTATTTTGGGATAAATATTAAGCTAACGCTTGTGTTTTTTTGCTCACTAAAAATAATCCTGCAAACGTTAACGCTCCGTTTAAAATCAACATTTCAATACCTATTTGGTAGTTGCCAAACCAACTTGCACTGTTGTGTTGTATAAAGTAGCAAATAGCCGGAGCAACCAAACAAATAATAGGTGCAAACCTATCGGTAATGCTGCGCTTGGTTAAAATACCAAAGGCAAATAAACCCAAAAGTGGTCCATAAGTGTAGCCTGCTATATCTAACAAAATTCCAATGATGGATTTGTTATCAAGCCACTTGAAATAAAGCACAAACAGCAAGAAAATAAACGAGAAAATTAAGTGAACCGTAATACGGGTTTTACTTTGTTGGTCATCGCTTAAATTTTTGTTACGCTGTATGCCTAAAATATCAATACAAAATGATGATGTTAAAGCTGTAATAGCACCATCGGCACTTGGAAAAAGCGCAGATATCAAACCAATAATAAAAATGATGGCAATAAATGGTGGAAGATATTGCAAGGCTACTGTTGGAAACAAATCATCACCTTTTACATCAATTCCTTTGCTGGCTGCATACAAATAAAGTAATCCTCCCAACAACAAGAATAAGAAGTTTACCAACACCATCACACTGCTAAAAGTAACCATGTTTTTTTGCGAGTCGCCAAGGTTTTTAACACTGATATTTTTCTGCATCATCTCCTGATCAAGTCCCGTCATACTGATGGTGATAAATGCACCACCAATAATTTGCTTTAAGAAAAATTTCTTATCCATTACATCGGTATTAAAGATTTCAGTATAACCCAAACCGTTTAGTTGTGTAATGGCTTCACCAAAACTTAAATTTAAATCACCCATAATGTAAAATACGCAAACCACCAAAGCCAGCAACATAAAAAAGGTTTGCAAAGTATCGGTCCAAACAATGGTTTTAACGCCACCTTTAAAAGTGTACAATAAAATCATGAGTAAAATAAAAAATGTGGTGGCAATAAACGGCACACCTAATGCATCAAGAATAAATAATTGCATAACGTTTATTACCAAATACAGCCTTAATGTAGCACCAAGTGTACGTGATACAATAAATAATAAAGCACCTGTTTTGTAACTGTATGTTCCGAAACGGTGATTTAAATAATCGTAAATGCTGGTAAGGTTTAGCTTATAATACAACGGTAGTAACACATAAGCCACAGCAAAGTATCCTATAAAATATCCCAACACTACTTGGAAATAGGTGAAATGATTGGCACTAACTGTTCCCGGAACACTGATAAAAGTAACACCACTTAGCGATGTTCCAATCATACCAAATGCAACCAACATCCAGTTGCTATTTTTATTGCCGATAAAAAATGTGTGATTGGTACTACCTTTTGATGTGTAGAAGGCAACCATTAACAAGACGGCAAAGTAGGCTACTATGCAGGTAAAAAGTAAAACAGGCGACATGTAAACAAATGTACATGTCGCCTGCTTATCGCTAAAATAGAGTTAATAACAGTTAAGGAGTGATGTAAACTAAATCACACACCCATATTAATTTGTTATCAATACTTTTTGGAAATAGGTTTGCTCACCAACTTGCGTTTGTATCAAGTAAACACCTGCTTTTAAGTGTTGGGTTGATGTAGTAAATTGCTGTTGTCCGGCATTAAGCTTGCCAGTGTGTAATTGTCCGCAAACCTGACCACTGTAGTTGATTAATGAAACATTTACATCAGCTTGTTGCTTTAAATTAAAGGCAAGATTCAACGTTTTTTCGCTGTAATCAACGTATGATGATAATGCAATTTCTTTAGCAGATTCGTTTATACCCGTACTAACTTTTTCGGCAACAGTAATCATTTGCTTAGCGGTGTTGGCTGTTGTAATGGCAAAGGCTCCGTATAAGTTTACGCTACCGGTTCCGGCAGCAGGTGCAATCCATTGAAAAGTCCATGTTGCTGCTGAAGTGTTTACAGCATTGCTATGTGTAATATAATTGGTAAATACAATTTTTGAGCCTGATCCTGCAATTGGTGTTCCTTTAAACTCGCCATTTACATTTTGTGCCGAGAACATAAATCCTTTGCGTCCGGTTCCTGAGAAATTTACAGTGATGTTGTATGTTGTTCCGGGGGTATATCCTTCAGCAGGAATATCGGTGGTAATCCTATCAGTTACGGTAGCTGCCGGGCCACTGTGGCAACCTGCTTGTGCACAAGTAGCTCCACCTTCAGCCGGGCCACCACTGGCTTGTGCAGGTGCACCGGTTGGTTGTGAGTTAAGGCTGCCCAACGATAAAACACCAACAAGTGTAAGTCCGGCAAAAAACAATAGTCTAGATTTTTTCATATAGTTTATTTATTAGATGCAATATAAGAGATAGTTATAAATAAAAACGTTGCTTGTGTTAATTAAAAATGTATGAATACACTATTTACACAGTAACTAAATTAAGTACATTTGCCGCATGAATTATCCATCGGTTTTAATTGAGGAAGCTGTTAATGAATTGAGCAAGTTTCCTGGAGTTGGTAAAAAAAGCGCCATGCGCATGGTTTTACACTTACTAAAACAGCAAGAAACCGATGTAGTAAAACTGGGTGAGGCGGTTATCAAACTTAGAACACAAATTAAATACTGCAAGCGTTGTGGTAATGTAAGTGATGTAGAAGTTTGTAACATATGTAATAACCCAAAACGTAATCAACATACCATTTGTTTGGTTGAAGATTTAAGAGATGTTATTGCCATTGAAAATACCTCTCAGTATAATGGTACTTACCATATTTTGGGTGGGTTGATTAGTCCGGTTAATGGTGTTGGTCCGGATGATTTAAACATAAACACGCTTGTTGAGCGAATAAAAACAGAAGAAACAACCGAGGTAATTATGGCCTTAAGTGCAACCATGGAAGGTGACACTACGGTGTTTTATATTTCTAAAAAATTGAAAGATTTATCGGTTAACATCAGCACCATTTCTAGAGGTATAGCTATTGGTGGCGAACTTGAATATGCCGATGAAATAACATTGGGTAGAAGTATTGCATTGCGCGTACCGTATGCAGGGCATTAGTTTGGTTTGATTATCATTTATAACATCACAACACCTCTTCTGTCATCAATTTTTCGCGGTATTGATCCAATACAGCTGTTTTCGAAACGAATCCAAGGTATACGCCATCTTCATTAACCACCGGAATTTTCCAAACGTTGTATTCATCAAACTTTTCAATTAACTCTGTTACATCTGCGTTAGGTAAAACTGTGTAACGTGGAATGCTCATCAATCGTTTTACTTTAATGCGGTTGTACTCTTCTTGGTTAAACATAATTTCACGAATATCATCAAGGGTAATCACCCCAAGCAAATGTTGTTGTTCATCCAACACCACAAAAATATTTCGTTTAGATTTGGTTATAATACCCACTAATTCGCCTAAGGTTTGGTTGGGCGATAACTGCATAAAATCTGTTTGAATAATGCTGCGTATATCAACCCTGCTTAATAAATTTTTGTCTTTATCAAACGTAATAAAACCACGCTCAATTAAGTTTTTGGTGTATATAGAATACTTCTCGAAGTAACGTGTTATAAAATAAGAGCCTGACGAAACCAACATTAATGGAACAATTAAGGCGTAACCTCCAGTAATTTCTGCAATAAGAAATATAGCTGTTAAAGGTGCATGCAAAACGCCACTAACCAAACCTGCCATACCAGCAGCAACAAAGTTTTGCATAGGCAGGTTAATAAGGTTAAGTGCCCCCAATGTTTTTACAAAAATAAAACCCAATAAGGCACCTACAAAAAGCGAAGGTCCAAATATTCCTCCGTTACCACCCGAGCCCACTGTTATTGCACCCGCAAATACTTTAATCATTAATATGGCAAAAGAAAATCCTATAACTACCCAAACATTATCGCGGTATATGTAAAACAAACTTCTATCAAACAAACTTCCAAAATCGGCATTCATCAGTTTGTTTATTAATCCATAACCCTCACCATACAGTGGCGGAAAAATAAAAATAAGTAAGCCCAACAACACACCACCTAAAATTGCCTTTGGAAATAAAGCCGTAACACGTTTAAATGCGCTTTCGGTTTTAATGGTCATGCGCATCATGTAAACCGACATTAAACCACATAAAATGGCCAACATGGTGTAGTAAGGAACACTATGTATGCGCCAACCATCTGTAACCAAGTTAAACAATGGTTCGCTATGGAAAAATTTGGCAACTACTGCACCCGATGCAGATGCCATTAATAGCGGAATAAAAGCCGGAATACTAACCTCTGTTAGTAAAACTTCAAAAGCAAAAATTACACCTGCAATAGGGCTATTAAAAACAGCGGCAATACCAGCTGCAGCACCTGCCGCTAATAATAAGGTTCGCTCCGATTTGGTTACCAATAAATCTTTACCAGCATTTGCACCAATAGCACTTCCGGTAACGGCAATAGGCGCTTCTAATCCTACCGAACCACCAAAACCAACCGTAACAGCACTGGTAATAATATGCGAAAATGTTTTGTGTCGCTCTACATTTGAACCTTTTTTGTTGATGGCGTATATAATACTACTTAAGCCTTTATCAAAAACCTTTTTATAATGAAATAACCTGATATAGGCGGCAGATAAAACAATACCTACCAAAGGAAAAATGAGGTACAAATAATTTTCAAACTTTACATCAAAACCACTCTCGCAAAAGTGTTGAATGGCATGTACCAATGTTTTTAAAACTACAGCTGCAATACCCGCAGTTACGCCCACCAACAAACTTGCAACAATCAAAAAGTTTTTGTCGTTGATGTAGCGGTTTCTGTTTTTTAAAAACTGATAGAACCTAACTTTAGCAGTTATACGTAAGCGTTTTAATAACTCTTTCATTACCGATTAAGGTAGCGAAGATATACATTTTATCGATATGGCTTTTTAGAAGTGGTTTAGGGTTGATGCAAAACAACTTATAAAAACCTAACTCAATAACTCGCCACCACCACGTAATACAATTCTAAATGTGGTACCTTTATCTACGGCAGATTCTTTCACAAAAATTTTGCCTCTGTGGTAATCTTCAATAATGCGTTTAGCAAGCGATAATCCTAAACCCCAACCGCGTTTTTTAGTAGTATATCCCGGTTTAAAAACTGTTTTTTGTTTTGATGGTGGAATACCTTTTCCGGTATCTTGTATATCAATATAAACTTTATCTGCATCAGTGCTAATTTGCACGTTTATACTTCCCGATCCACTCATGGCATCTATGGCGTTTTTACAAATATTTTCAACTACCCAATCAAACAAAGGAATGTTTACCATTGCCAATGCATCTTCATCACTGCTGTTTATACTAAATTTTACCTGACTTGAAGAACGGGTTTTTAAATAATCAATAGCACGTTGCATCACTTCTATAATAGGATGTGCTTCTAGTACAGGAGCTGATCCTATTTTACTAAAACGTTCGGTAATCAGTTCAAGGCGTTTTACATCTTTTTCAAACTCTTGTAATATTTCTTCCTTACCGTTTTCGTCTGCATCGCGCAATAAATTAATCCAACCGTTTAAAGATGAGATTGGGGTGCCTAATTGATGTGCCGTTTCTTTACTCATACCAACCCAAACCTGGTTTTGCTCTGATTTGCGTGAGTAACTAAATGCCAAATAAGCCACCAAAATAAACAAAGCAATAATGCTTAATTGATAATACGGGTATTGTTTAAGTTGCGTTAAAATGATGGAGTTTTTATAGTATAGGTAATTGTATTTTTTGTTGGCTTCATCGTAAAGTATTTTAATCGGTTCGCGCTCCGATTTCATTTCAGACAACTGTTTATCTAAGTACTTTGGGTCTTCTGCTTTTGCGCTATCTAGGTTTCTATGTGCCGTGATGTTGCCATTGTCATCAACCAAAATAACCGGAATGGTTTCGTTATCTTTTATGATATCAAGCAAAAAATTGATGTCTGTATTTTCGTTGGCATTAATTAATTGTTTGGTAGCATTAGCCCAAAGCAGTACTTTTTTCTCTTCTTCGGTAGCTAATTTTTGTACCAATTTATTGGTGTACCAAAGACTAAAAGCGCCAATGCCCAATGCCACAATAAACAGCAATCTTTTCCACTTAATTTTTTGTTCGTAAACACGCATAGATATAAATCAAATATATAATGATATTCGCAATCTCAAACCATAACGAAACATGCACGCTAATATTGAGTATAAAGAACAGAATTTCAGCGTAAACTTTAATAAGCCCTTAGATATCAGCATTGCTATGCATAATGGTGAACAAAACCCTAATGCATTTGGTATCCAACACCCCACTTTTGAACCATTTAGGGCAGGTGGTTTTGTAGGAAGTGTAGCTTTAGGTGGTAGTGTTAATTGCGAAAATTTACACATCAATGCGCATGGAAACGGCACACATACCGAGTGCGTGGGTCATATTAGCAAACAACGCATTACTATTAACGAAGTGCTGAAACAATTTATGTTTTTAGCTCAGGTAATTTCAGTCATTCCTCAAAAATTGGGTAACGATGATGTGGTGATGTTAAAAGATGTAGAACCGTTTTTACATCCGCTTATTGATGCTTTGGTGATTAGAACTTTGCCAAACAAAGAAGATAAGTTGTTGGCCAGATACTCAGGAAACAACCCCGGTTACCTGCAGCCCGAGTTGTGTGCATTTTTAAGAGATTATGGTATTAAACATTTGGTAATTGATTTACCTTCTGTTGATAGGGAAGAAGATGGTGGCGCATTAGAAGCGCATCATGCATTTTGGAATTATCCGCAAAGTCCACGTATGGACGCAACCATTACCGAAATGGCTTATATACCAAATCATATTGTGGATGATATTTATTTATTGAATTTGCAAGTGGCTTCACTACAAACCGATGCAAGCCCAAGCAAACCTGTATTGTATAAAGTAGATCATGTATTATAATAAGTTTAAAGACGAAGCCGACTTACCAAAGCAGGTTGATGAAGAATTGGATGATGCTGATGGTGGCGAAGAGCAAGAACTGTGGGAGCACCATCGAATTGTAGTTGATAAGGGGCAAACCATGATGCGTATCGACAAATTTTTGATGATACGTTTACAAAATGCCAGCCGAACAAAATTACAGGCAGCTGCAGAAGCGGGTAGTATTTTGGTTAACGAAAAACCCATTAAGAGCAGCTATAAAGTAAAACCGTTAGATGTTATCAGCATTGTTTTACCACAGCCGCCAAAAGATACCGAGATTGTTCCCGAAAATATTCCGCTTGATATTATTTATGAAGACGAGGATGTTTTAATTGTAAACAAACCTGCAGGTATGGTCGTGCATCCCGGTCATAACAACGTTAGTGGAACATTGGTTAATGCTTTAGCTTATTACTTAAAGGATAATAACTTTACTAAAGAAAATAACGTTCGTCCTGGTCTCGTACATCGTATTGATAAAAATACAAGCGGTTTGTTGGTAATTGCCAAAAACGATATTGCCATGACACATTTGGCTAAACAGTTTTTCCACCATACCATACAACGCAGGTATGTAGCATTAGCTTGGGGTAATTTTGATGAAGACAACGGAACTGTAACCGGATATATTGGTCGTAGTGCAAAAGATAGGCGTGTATTTATGATGTATGATGACGAGGAAAAAGGCAGATGGAGTGTTACACATTATACCGTATTAGAACGTTTGCAATATGTTTCTTTAATAGAATGTAGATTAGAAACAGGACGTACACACCAAATTCGTGTTCATATGAAACATATTGGACATAACTTATTTAGCGATGATACGTATGGTGGTGATAGAATTTTAAAAGGACCATCGTTTACTAAGTACAAACAATTTGTAGAAAATTGTTTTCAATTAATGCCGCGTCAAGGATTGCACGCACGTTCGCTTGGTTTTGTACATCCACGTACGGGAAAAAATATGTATTTTGAAGCTGAATTACCTCCTGATTTTGCGGCTGTTTTAGAAAAGTGGAGAAACTATAATAAACACGTTTTAAGCAAACAAGAAGACGAAGGCTAGGATTTTGACTACAAACCGCAACAACTTATATTAAATTTTCGTTAGTTTGTTTTGTATTTCTCTCATTAATCGAAGTTTTATGTTGCAAGATATAACCGCTAAAGTTGGCAGTTTGGCCAAAACCGTAGGTAATTTTATTCAAGCCGAAGCGCAAAATTTTAACCGCGATAGTGTGGAGGTAAAATCGTTTAACCAATTGGTTTCTTACGTTGATAAAACGGCCGAAGAAAAACTAGTGGAGGGCTTAAAACAAATTATGCCCGAAGCGGGGTTTATTACCGAAGAGGCTACAATAGCAACCGAACAAAAAGAATACATGTGGGTGATTGATCCATTGGATGGTACCACAAACTTTATTCATCAATTACCGATATACAGCATTAGTATTGCTTTAATGCATAACAATATTCCGGTTATGGGTGTGGTGTTTGAACCCAATCGTCATGAGTTATTTTATGCATGGAGAGATGGTGGTGCTTACCTGAACGGACATAAAATAACCGTTAAACAAAACAACGAGTTGTCTAAATCACTATTAGCAACCGGTTTCCCTTATTACGATTTTGATTTGATGCAACGATACCTCAACACACTGCAAGAGTTTTTGCGCACCACAAGAGGAATGCGCAGAATGGGTAGTGCTGCTGTAGATTTAGCTTACGTAGCTTGTGGCAGGTTCGATGGTTTTTTTGAATACGGATTAAGTCCTTGGGATGTTGCCGGAGGAATAGTTTTGGTGCAAGAAGCCGGTGGCAAAATATCCACTTTTAGCGGAACCGATGATGCCATTTTTGGTAAAGAAATTGTAGCCGCATCAAGCCAAATTTTTGATGATTTTTATGCAGTAATCAACAAAGGTTTTAAGGCATAAAAGGAGATTTTCTTTTTATAATCAAACCAAACAAAAAGTAGGCTGCAAATATGATGGCGTATTCGCCAATCATATCACCGTTTTTAACGTAAAATGTTTGTGTAGTATTCAGTTTAATGTTTTGTTTAATTGCAGCGGGTTCCCACCAATTTGTTTTTTGTAATAGTTTTCCTTCATCATCAAAAAATGCCGAAATACCGGTGTTTGCACTACGTGCAACATACCTGCGGGTTTCTATAGCACGTAGTGATGCATATTGCAAGTGCTGTTTGTATCCGGGTGTATTTCCCCACCAACCATCGTTGGTTATAATGCATAAAAAAGTAGCGCCACGTTTAACGTATTCGCTAATGTATTCACCAAAAATACTCTCGTAACAAATAATGGGTGCAGCTTTTAACATGCTGTTTGCCGTGAAGTTGCGCGGTTCATCATCAACCCCTAAACTTCCGGTTGTGCCACCTAAATCAATAGCGTATTTTTCTACGTATTTTAGCACTGATGCAAATGGCAAACGCTCAACACCGGGTACTAAAATACTTTTGTGGTAAATGTCAATACTTGTAGTATTAGGTTGTATAAAATAAGCTGCGTTGTAAGCATCATAATATTGCCCCGGGTTGTATTCGCGGGCTGTTTTGCTCAACTTTTCGCCCGGTAAATATTCTTTGTAACTATCGGCACCTGTAACAATGTTTACAGTTGGGTATTTGCTCATAAATTGCCTGATGAGTTTAATGGTTTCCTCATTGGCCAAATCGCGCTCATTTAAATTGCCCACCAATGCAGTTTCCGGGAAAGCAATCAACTGTACGGTGGAGTCCATGTGCTTATCGGCAATGTTCAGCATTTTTAAAGTTTGCTCATAATCGCTCATAGCATTGTCTCCAAACTTCTCTTTGTAAGGATCAATGTTAGGTTGAACCACCATAATATTTGCTGTTATGGCTGTGCTGTTTTCAGTAGTTTTTTTGTACTCACCCAGCACATAAAAAGATAAAAACACAGGAGCAAAAAAACCGAAAAACGCTAAGTTAAACGCACTTTTAAAGCGTTGTTGTTTATCAAAAGTTTGGTACGAAACCATCCAATGAAACAACTTTTTATTTACCCATAAAATCCATAGCGAACCACCTGCTGTACCTGTGTATTCGTACCATTGTACCAGCCATGGAACGTTGGCAAATACATTTCCTAATGTAAGCCACGGCCATGTCCCGTCCCATCTTAAATGAAAATATTCAAACGAAATCCAAGCCCAAATAAATGGCCAAAGTTTTAGCGGATTTTGATTCTTTTTTGCCACTTGATGTAAGAATATAAACGGCAAATTCATCAACAAACTATTGAGTACAAAAGCCATTACAGCACCCCCTGAACTGGCATTCCAAACCCACCAGGTTGTACCCAAATTAAACAGCAAAAACGAAATAAAGCCGTACAAAAACGCCCAACCCGAAGTCAGCTTGTTTTCTATTACCCCAAAGTGAATAAAAAATAAGGGCACAAACCCAACAAAAACCAAAGGAAACAAACCAATTGGTGGCCAAGAGAGGGTAAGTAAAATACCTGTAAGTATTGATAAACCAGTTAGTTTTGTATGTACACTGCCAAATTTCATGTATTGCAAATTACCCTGCAACTTCTGCCATTTAAAATGCAATTCCAAATAATCATTATTTAACAATGCAATTCGCAAAATTTGCTTTTAATTTGCCGGGTTCAATGCGTATTAATAAGTACTTTTATATAGCAGCTTTACTTATTGCAGGTGAGGCAAATGCACAAATACTTCCTTCGTTTGGCGACTCGCGAAGCGGAAGCACAGGTATGCAGTTTTTAAAAATTAGCCCTGATGCAAGGTCAATGTCAATGGGTGGTGCTTTTGTTGCCACAGCAAACGATGTTTCGGCTATGTATTGGAATCCGGCTGGTATTACGCATGTAGATACCGGAAAGGTTAATGTTCAAACCTCACACACGCGCTATTTTGGAGATATTTCAGCAAATTATGTAGGTGTGGTTAGTCGTGTAGGCAAATTATCATACTTAGGTTTTCAGGTGTTCAACATGAACTACGGCACCATGAAAGAAACCACCGAATTTGATCCAAACGGAACAGGACGCACATTTGCCATTAACAACTATTATGTGGGTTTAACTTATGCAAAAGTGTTAACCAATAATTTCAGTTTTGGTATTAACGGACGTTACGCAAACGAAGGTTTTCCGGGCATTAGCATACACAATGTATTGTTTGATTTGGGTTTAAAATATGATGTAGGTATTAAAAATGCGCGTTTTGGTATCAACTTTAGCAATTTTGGTTTTAACGTAAAACCTGATGGTAAAGCACAAGTGTTAAAGTTTAATGGTCCTACAGATATTACCAACTTTACCACGGTAACTGTTCCCGGAATTTTCAGGTTGGGCGCAGCTTTCGATCCAATTATGGGGTACAAGCACAACTTAACTATCGCTGCACAATTAAATCACCCTACTGATAACAATGAAACTTATGCCTTAGGTGCCGAATATACATTTAAACGTATTTTATATGGCCGCGCAGGTTACGAGTTTGCCAGCGATGAAGCTTATCGTGCTCCATCTGCAGGTATTGGTATGAAATTGCGTAGAAACTTTGGTGGGTTAACCATCGACTACGGCTTTTTAGCCAAATCAAGATTAGGTAACATACATCGCATATCTGTGACATTTAACATTAAATAGTTCATATTTTCTGCATGAAAAACATTTTAAAATTAAGTTTTGGTTTGATGGCATTGATGCTTGTTGCAGCATGCGGATCTAAAGAAGACGATCAAACCAAACAAATATTTGAGCAAGGAAGAATTGATCCGGATTTAATTCCGAATAAAATTGGTTACGTGCCTCAGTTCCCATTTTTTACTAATTTTTTAAATCCGGTTGATGTTTATGTAGGATTTGATGAAATGGTTTATGTGGTTGATGACCGTGGCTTAAATATATTGGATCAAACCGGAAAACTGGCTGTTACTATCAATATTCTTGGAGCTACAGATGTTACTCAAGACAGACGTTTACACACTTATGTTTTGGGACGTGTTAATGATCCTTTATTAGGTAATAGAGCAGCGGTTTATCATCTAATCAATACTGCAACAGGAAACTACCAAATTATAGATACGCTTATTCATCCTTTAAATGACGATTCGCGCAGAGCTACAGCCAACCGCCAAGCAGATGATGAAGCCGTTCAATTTACTGGCATTACTACTTTACACGATAACACTGTTTATGTTACACGCACTGGTCCGCGTAATGATGTAAATACATTTGTAAGACCAGATAATGGTGTATTGGTTTATGATGCTGATGGAAGAAATATTGGTTTTGCAACAGGTTTAAATCCGAATAACTCAAGCTTAAAGTCAGCTTTAGGAATTAGCAGTATTGCAAGTTACAGTGCTCCACCACAACGTTTGCAAGGTATGAGTACATCAAAGAGCTTTTTCATTACTCAAGCGGCACAAGACCAAAGTGTTGAGTACCGTGCATTGGTAATAAATGTGTTTGATGATCCTGAATTGGGAACACAATATGCCGAATCGCCACAATATTTATCTTTTGATAATAGTAAGGCAGATCGATTTTTATACCAAAGTTTTAGATTTAAAAAGCCCGAAGATTGCTATATAGCTCCTGATAACTTAGGTTATATGTTTGTGGTTGATAGCGAAACAGATTCGCTTTATGTATTTACACCACAAGGTTATGAAGGCGTTAATCCTCCTGCAAATTCTGGTTTAACCAAGCAGGTAATTGTTTCTTTTGGAGGCCCAGCAAGTGATGGAACAAACTCAGGCCCTTTTAGCTTTAACGACCCAAGTGGCGTTTGCTATAATCGCAGAACCATATACGTTGCCGATAAAAAGAACAACCGCATTTGCCGTTACAGGTTAAGCACCGATTTGGAGTAAGCCAAAACGCTTACCTTTTATTTATACCGCTTACCTAAAAAGTTTATTTTGTATTAAACCTTTGTGTTGTTTTGCGGTCTTAGTTTCTTTATTAAATAGCCATTTATAAGATGCACAAAAGTTATTTCACTGTATTCCTTTTATTTATATCATCATTAACTGTTTTTGCTCAACGCCCGAACAATGGTGGCGGTGGGCAAGGTATGCGAAATATGCCTGCTATTGGCCGACTTTACGGAAAAGTAGTTGATGCCAAAACTAAACAACCGGTTGATTTTGCAACGGTAACCCTGTTGGCCATGCAAAAAGACAGCGTTATCAGCGGTATGTTGGCAAAAGCTAACGGAGATTTTAGCTTAGATAAGCTACCAATGGGTAGATACAGATTGCGTGTTAGTTTTATAGGATACCAACAGCTTACACAACAAGTAACCATCACCCCAAATAATATTGAGCAAGATTTAGGTAACATCAGTTTACAAGTTGATGCTAAAAGTTTGAAAGAGGCTGTTATTGAAGGAGAGCGTGCTACCGTAATCATGACAGTTGATAGAAGAATATACAATGTAGATAAAGATATTTCTGCACGTGGTGGTACTGGTGTTGATGCTGTTAAAAATATTCCTGGTTTATCTGTTGATGCCGATGGAGGCGTAACGTTACGTAATAGTAACCCAACTATTTTTGTTGATGGTCGACCAACCTTATTAACACTAGAGCAAATTCCTTCCGATCAAATTGATAGAATTGAAGTCATTACTAATCCGTCTGCAAAATATGATGCTTCAACTTCTGGAGGCATTCTAAATATCATACTAAAAAAGAATACAAAGCCAGGCTATAACGGATTGGTAACTTTGGGTGCAGGTTACCCGAACAGATACAACGGTATGCTTAACCTTAATGTTAAAGAGGGTAGAAGTAATTTTAATATCTCCTATAACCTAAACACCGCAAATAATCCAACCAAAGGGTTTACCAATCGCACTTTATTACGTAATGGCGAAACCACCGGATTTTATAACCAAGATAACGATGTGGTGATGGACAGGTTGATGCAAAATGGCCGTATTGCTTACGATTATAATGTGACTAATCGAACCACTTTAGCTATAAGCCAAGGTGTAATGAAGGGTGGTTTTGATTCGGATGAAAAGCAGTTTTTCAATGATCGCGATTCAGCCAATAATTTGTTAACCTATGGTTCCAGAGCTACAACCGGAGTTACCAATTGGGATAATTACAGTACGCAGTTACAATTGCGCAAAACTTATCCTAAAAGAGGTAAAGAACTTTCCACTGATATTACTTATAACTTTAGTAATCGAAAAAACAACAGCGATTTTACAACCAATAACTACAACAGCATTGGTCAGCCCATTACGGCACAAGAGCAACAGGTGAACAGAGGATCAGGCACAAGTAAAACATTAACATATCAATTAGACTTTACAAACCCTATAACAGACACAGCAAAGTGGGAATTTGGTATACGCAGTAATTATAAAGAAGAGGTTTCTATTGTTGATGTAGGTTACCGCAATAACAATTCAGGAGAAGTCGTGATGGACTCTACCTTGTCAAACAACTATAAAATTAATGACATGGTTAATGCCATTTATGCAACATACTCAAATATGTATAAACCCATGGGTATTGGTTATATGGTTGGTTTACGTTTTGAGCAAACCAGGTTTTTGGGTGAGTTGGTAGGTAAAAACCAATCTGTAGAATATTTGTATCCTGATGGCATGTCGAATTTAGGTAAGGCTTTTTTCCCAAGTATCTATCTAACAAAACGAGTTGGCGAGAAGCATGAAATACAAATGAATTTCGCCCGTAAAATTAGTCGCCCGGGGTTTATGCAGGTGATGCCGTTTATTATGTTTGCCGATAAAATGAATTACCGTACAGGTAATCCTTTGTTACGCCCTGAGTTTATAAACTCGGTTGAAGCAAACTATAATCGGATTTTTACCGGTGGAAATTTGTTTACCTCTGTGTATGTAAAGCAAACCGAAGGGGCAATAACACAGTTTGCCCAAAAGTATAATGATACTTCTGATGTGCTATTAAATACGTTTATTAACGGTAACAACATGTACAACATGGGTTGGGAGAATAATTTTAAAATTAGTTTCCTAAAACGTAAGTTAGATTTAACCGTAAACTTAAATGGTTTTTATACCGATATCAGTGCCAATGTTGGCAACACCACTATTAAAAATAGTGGTTTTAGTTGGAATACAAAAGCCATTATTAGTTACAAATTACCAAAGCAATACACAGTGCAGATGAACGGAAACTACGAAGCACCGCGTATTATTCCTCAGGGTAAAACATTAGATCAATATTCTATTGACGTTTCTTTAAACAAAGAGATTATGAAAACCCTTAGTTTCAATTTGGTGGTTAATGATATATTTAACACCAGACGCTTTGGAACATATTATGAAAGTGATGTAATACAACAAAACATAAGCCGTAGACGTGAAACCCGTTTTGTTCGTTTAAGCATAACATGGAGATTCGGAGAGATTGACACATCATTGTTTAGAAAACGTGGTAATCAGAAACGTGGAGACAGCAATGGTGGAGGGATGGATATGGAATATTAGTTTATTTCTAATAAAGGCCATATTTATACTCAGCATCCTTACAATTACTCATTGATTTAGCTCACTTAATTGTAGTTATATACTTAGGCTGATAAAAAAAATGCCCTCCATTTACAGAGGGCATTTTTACTTAAGTATGTTTATTTAATTATGCTCCAACTAAATTTTTGTAGTCTGCGGCATTCATTAATCCTGAAACTTCATCTTGACTAAAACCTGTAAGTTTAATCATCCATCCTTGCCCGTATGCATCACTGTTTACTAGTTCCGGTGCACTTTCTAATGCGTTGTTGAATTCAGCTACAGTACCGCTTAATGGTGAGAATAAATCAGAAACTGTTTTAACAGCTTCTACTGTTCCGAATACATCGTGTTGTGCAACACTTTTGCCAACAGTGTTGATGTCAACATAAACGATATCGCCTAGTTCGTGCTGTGCAAAATCTGTAATACCAATAAATGCTGTATCGCCTTCTATGCGTACCCATTCATGATCTTTTGTGTACAATAAATTATCAGGGAAATTCATAACTAATAAGGTTGTTTATTTTGTGGCTAAATTAAAGTTTGTGGCCGAATTAAAAAATAATTGAACTAAAACTTTTCTCAGGTTTTTAAACCCATTATCAATAATGGTATATTGCGGGCATGAGCGGGAAACTATATTTGGTTCCTACACCAATTGGGAATTTAGAAGATATTACTTTAAGAGCACTCCGGATATTAAAGGAAGTGGATGCTATTTTGGCTGAGGATACCAGACAAAGTATAAAGCTGTTAAAGCATTATGCAATAGAAAAGCAACTCATTCCTTATCACATGCATAATGAACACCGTGAGCTAAGCCGGTTTATAGATATGTTACAAAGTGGTAAAATACTTGCATTGGTTAGTGATGCGGGAACTCCGGCAATTAGTGATCCGGGCTTTTTATTGGTTCGTGAATGTTTAAAAGAAAAAATTCAGGTAGAGTGTTTACCAGGTGCAACAGCATTTGTTCCTGCATTGGTAAAAAGTGGGTTACCGACCAGCAGTTTTTGTTTTGAAGGTTTTTTACCCGACAAAAAAGGTCGTCAAACCAAAATAAAAGAGCTGAGTAAAGAAACCAGAACAATAATACTTTACGAGTCACCCCATCGCTTGGTTAAATGTTTAAACCAATTAAAGGAGTTTTTTGGCGCGGAAAGAAAAGCTTCGGTATCGCGTGAGTTAACAAAGATGTTTGAAGAAACCGTTAATGGAACAATAGAGGAACTTATAGCATATTACGAAGCAAAACCTCCAAAGGGAGAAATTGTAATAATAATTAGCGGAAGTACTGAAAACTAATTGTTAAACAAGGACTTTACCGTGTCTAATTTTCTTTGCGTTTCAACCCATTCTTTATGAGCGTTACTGCCTGATGTAATACCCGCACCAGCAAACAATAGTGCATGGTTTCTAAACAATTCGGCACATCTTAGGTTTACAAAAAGTTCGAGGTTATTACTTGGCCATTGCATACCAATAAAACCACTATAAAATCTGCGCTCCATTTTTTCATTTTCGGCAATAAATAAACTGGCTTCAAATTGTGGTAAGCCACAAACGGCCGGAGTTGGGTTGATATCAGCTAGGATTTTGTGAAGTTTAGCATAAAGCTCATCAGGCTTTAGCTTGAGTTTAAATGTACTTCTTAAATGCTGAACACTACCTGCAGTAATGGTTTCTACTTCACTTAACGTGTATTTTTTTAATTTATGATCCGCAAAAACATTTCCAATAAAAAATTCAATCATGCCTTGCTCATCGTATTCTTTATCACTCCATGCTGCCGTTTCATCAGCAGGCATTGTTCCGGCAAGTGCAACGGTTTCTATAGTATTGTTGGTAACAGAAAGTAATTTCTCCGGGGTAGCGCCCAACCAACTTCCCACATCATTTATGCTAAAGAAATAAACAGCAGCATCAGGGTATTTATTTGATGCATCTATAAATAGTTTGGCAACATCAATAGATGCATTTACTTGCTCGCATCTTGCGGCTACCACTTTATCAAACTTATCAGCGTTAATATTTTTTATAATGCTGTCTACATAGTTTGTATAGAAAGCTTCATCTGCATAAAAGTTTTGGTTTGTATTTCCTTCGTAATGATTTGTTTCCGGATGATTACTTGAAATTGGTAACGCTCCGAAAATGCATGTGTTGTTTTTGTAGATGGCATCACTTAAAAAAGTATATGCCCTATTTGCGGCACCGTATGGAGAGCAAAAAAACAAAGGCCGGTCTAAATCTTTTTGGTACTCAACCCGCTGCATTTTTGGCAACTGGGTAGCGTAAAAAAAGTAAGCATCATTACTTTTAGGTAAACGCATGGCTGCAAAGTTGCAACCTATTTGTTTGGCTTCATTAAACCTTTGGCGGATTAAATCCTCGTTCATCTTTTTTTAGTTCAATTACAGCCATTGTTAATCGGCTTATACAATTTAGCTTACCTTTTTCATCGGTAATTTTAATCTCCCACACCTGAGTGGTACGACCTAAGTGAATAGGTCTTGCTGTGCCATAAACATAACCGTTTCCTTCGTGGGCACTGCGCACATGGTTTGCATTAATATCTAAACCAACAGCAACATAGTTTGTTCTATCAATGGCCAGATTTGCTGCCAAACTACCAACGGTTTCTGCCAACACACAGTAAGCTCCTCCATTAACAATGCGCAAAGGTTGAACTGTTCTGTGGTCTATAGGCATACGTGCTGTTAAGTAATCATCACCAAATTCAATAAATTCAATGCCAATATACTCGGCCATGGTATTTTCGTTACGCTTATTAATTTCTTTTAGCGTAACCTCTTCCATATTTACAAAAGCCATTTTTGTTATTTTTAGTTATGCAAATTAAGGTATTAAAAGGGTAAGTGTTTTACGATTTTAGTAAAAAGCTCATCCTGCTTAAATGGTTTTGTAATAAAATCATTCATACCTGTTTGTAATACACGTGTTTTGGTTTCTTCAAACGCGTCAGCCGTGAGTGCAATAATTGGTATTTCGGGTTTGCACTTTCCGTGTGCACCATTTCGAATTTCCTTCGTAGCGTCATAACCATTCATTTCAGGCATTTGTAAGTCCATCAAAATGATGTCGAAAGAGCTATACTTTATTACTTCTAAGGCTTCTCTTCCTGTTTCCGCAATTGTTACAAGTGCATCCCATTTTTTCAAAATCTGATTCGCTAAAAATTGATTCATGCTATTGTCTTCAACCAATAAAATACGTGCCCCATCTAATGACCGATTTGCAATTGGAGAAGTTAACGGTTGAGGTAATTTTATCGTAGGTGTTATTGATGAATGTTGCGTTGTTTTTTCAAATTTGATTTCGAAATAGAAACTTGATCCTTTTCCCTCTTCACTTTTTAACCAAATTTTACCGCCTTGTAGTTCAACTAAATTTTTGGTGATGGCTAGTCCCAATCCCGTGCCTCCAAACTTTCTTGAAGTGTTGGTATGAGCCTGATTAAAACTTTCGAAGATGTAATTAAACTTGTCTTTTGATATCCCAATACCGGTGTCTTGTACACAATAAATTAGGGTACAATCGTTTTCGGTTTCATTTTTCAAATCAATACTTACATTAACCTTTCCTGATGGTGTAAATTTGATGGCATTTCCAATCAAGTTAATCAAAATTTGACTCAATCTTAGTGAATCACCGAGAATAACCTCCGTTATTTTATCATTGTGTTGGAAGGTTAAGTCTATATTTTTTTCCTTTGCTTGATGTTCGAATGATCTCTTGATATCGTCTAACTGTTTAACCGGATTGAAAGAAGAATGTTCAAATGTTATTTTCCCAGACTCTATTTTACTTAAATCTAAAATGTCGTTGATAATGTACAACAAATTATCGGCTGATAGTTGAATAGATTGAAGGTACTCAATATTCAATGGGTCTTCTAACCGTTGCATTAACAGCTCTGTTATACCTACAATTGCATTCATGGGAGTTCTAATCTCATGACTCATATTGGATAGGAAATCAGATTTTGCATTTGCGGCTTTTAATGCATCGTCTTTTGCTTTAAGTAAGGCTAACTCGTTTTGTTTTTTTTCTGTGATGTCCTGTGAGAATACAGCAACCCCTGTAATTGTTCCATCATCGTTTTTAATTGGGTTATAGGTAATTTGAACATAAACCACATTATCATTATATCCGTAGTTATCCTCTAGTGTAAAACTTTCACCACTTAGTGCTCGCTCAAGATTTGCAATTTCCTTTTCTTGATCGTGTTTTACATTCGGGTGATTAATCAGCGTGCTGCCTATTGTAATATCAATATCATAAATCTGCTTTACAAGTCTGGCATGTGCCGTATTAAAAGCGGTATAGGCTAAATTATTGTCTAAAGCAAAAATTGATTCGGAAGTACTTTCAAGCACAGCAGTTTGCTTGGAAAGTTGATATTTTAGCATAGATTCTGCTTTTTCTTTGTCGAGCTGAATTTGCTTTATTTCTGTAATATCTCTTGCAACCACATGGGCACCCGTATACTTTCCGTCCTTAAATATAAGCTGTGCGTTTTGTCCAAGCCAAATGGTTTCGTTTTTTCTATTAACAACAGGTAACTCAAGATAAGTTAGTTTAATATTTTGAGTTTTTTGTTTTTCATAAAATACAAATGCTTTTTCTTTGTAATCATCTCTTACAAATTCGATATAACGATGTGTTTTTAGCTCATCTAACGTCAATCCAATCATATCTAAACCGGCTTGATTCGCATAGGTAAAATAGCCATCCGGATTGGTTTGAAAGAAAATGTCTTTAGCTGCTTCAATAAAAGTTCTAAAATTTTCTTCACGCGCCACAAGTAGTTCTTCGTGGGTTTTTTTATGATGGATATCAATAATAGAGCCAACCATTTTTATCGGATTTCCCGCACTGTCTCTGCTTGTTTGTCCACTCGCCAAAAACCACCTGTAACTGCCATCCTTTTTCCGTAACCTGTATTCAATCATGTAAGGTTCGTTGTTTTCGGCATGCAGCTTTATGGTTTCCTGAAACCTTGCCATATCATCAGGATGAACGCTCTCTAAAAATGATTCATATGAGGCTTTTATTTCTTGATTTTCATACCCTAATAGCTCGTAGTATTTAGGCGACCACCATACTATTCCTTCTTCAATATTAATCCACTCCCACACACCGGCCGCTGCACTCTTTATGGCAAGTTCGTATCTTATTTCACTTTCTTGTAATTTTTGTTCGGCTATCTTTCTGGCCCTAATGTCAGTTATCACACCCTCAAAAAAGGTAATCTCTCCTTTAGGATCTTTTTTAATAGATGTTCTTTCTTCAACCCAAATCCAAGTATTGTCTTTATGTTTTATCCTGTACTCGATACTTACTTCATCAATTTGATTGGTGATGGCATCAGTAAATGTTTTGTTAACAATGGTTTTATCTTTGTTAAAAATTAAATTGTTGTAGGCACTATTTACACTGGTAAGTTCAACAGAGGTATAACCCAGTATGCGAGAAATGTTTGCAGAAACGTATAAAATATTTCTTTCGTCATTTGGCCTCCACCTTAATACAACTGATGGGCTATTGGCAATAATGGCCTCAGCGGTTTGTTGATTTTCTTCGAGCTGTTTTTTATGGGTAATGTTTTGTGCAACACCCATAAATCCTTTTATTCTACCGTCCTCGTCCTTTATTGTATTTATGGTTAGTAAAACACTGATGCGTTGCTTACTTTTAGTAATGTATGTCCACTCACTTGTATTGGCTATTCCAATTTTACTTTTAAAAACAAAAGTTTCGAATGATGGTTTAAGCTGTGCATTGTATTTTTGGTTCAGTTCATCCGTATATTTTTCTACTTCAGTAAAATCATGAAAAAGCATTGGGGTTGATTGACCAAGTAACTCATCAGCACTATATTCCAACATTTGCTCCGCACCTCTGTTAAATTCAACAATTATTCCATTTTCGTCTACAGCAATAATGCCGTAATTGGTACTGTCTAAAACACGTCTTTGAAATGCCCTGGTCTCTAAAAGCTTAGCATTTAATTTTATCTTATCATCAATTTCTTGTTTTAATGATTCTGCAGATTTAATAAGAGACTGAACTGTACTGTGTCCGTATATACTAAACAAGATTAGAACCGTACCCCTAGATAAAATGTTGGCCATGGCCTGCTCTTGTATAAAAGCAGTAAGCATACCTGCAACTACATTTAAACTAATTAGTGCAATTCTTTGGTTACGTTTTGGTACCAAAAAAAGTACCTGAAAAATAATGATTAAATGAAATAACCAAATAGGTGCATCATGTCCAATACTTTGGGCAAAAGAGAGAGAGAGAATAGTAATGGAGAGTATAATTAGAATGCCAGACTCCGGATTTTGAGATTTTATAAACTGATTTGCTGCATGCCTGAATAAAAGAGTGATGATTAAGCAATACAATATGGCCCAAAAATAATTAGTTGCGTACACTACATTTATCAATGAAAATGCCGCTAAAAAAGACAGTACGATTGAATTTTGCCTTTGGTATAAAGTAAGCTTAAGTTTTTGATTTTGTGGCATGCTTACACTCGAATTATTTTCGTAAAATTACGGATATTTAATTAAATAAAATCTGCAACTTTGCTTATTAATGGTTAAAAAAGAACTTTTTATTGTACGTCATGGCGAAACAGATTTTAATCGCCAAAATATTGTTCAGGGTAGTGGGGTTGATAAAGAGCTAAATGAACTAGGCCATCACCAGGCTAAACTGTTTTATGAGTATTACAAGCACATTCCTTTTAAGCATGTGTTTACATCTGCTTTAATACGTACCCATCAAAGTGTGGCAGGTTTTATTAATAGTGGAATTAAGCATACCATCATACCAGAACTAAACGAAATTAGTTGGGGTGATTTTGAGGGAAAACTTCAAACCCCAGAACAAAAAGCTATTTATTGGGAAACGGTGAACCTTTGGAATAACGGTAATTTACATGCTAAAATTACCAATGGAGAGAGCCCTATTGAAATGCAAGAGCGACAAAAAATTGCCTTGCAACACATACTAAACGCAGAAGAAGAATTGATTTTAGTTTGTATGCATGGCAGGGCCATGAAAAGTTTTTTGTGTTTGATGTTGGATGAGCCATTAACTAAAATGGAGCAATTTCAACACACCAATTTGTGTTTGTACCACTTACAACACGATGGCAATAAATTTGAATTACTTAAAGCAAACGACACTACCCATTTGTTATAAATTTTAATATGAAAAAAATATTGGCAACAGCCGCATTGGCTGCAATTACTATTGGAAACAATACATACGCACAACAAACAATGAAGCAGATTAAATACCCGGATACCAAAAAAGGTAATGTGGTTGATGATTATTTTGGAATTAAAATTAATGATCCTTACCAATGGTTAGAAAACGATACAGCAGCAGATGTTAATGCCTGGGTTGATCAACAAAACAAACTCACACAAGACTATTTAGCACAAATTCCTTTCAGAGATAAAATAAAAACACGTTTAACTGAAATATGGAACTATCCTAAATACAGTTCTCCGTTTAAGGAAGGTGATTATTATTACTTCTTTAAAAACGATGGCTTGCAAAATCAAAGTGTATTATATCGCCAAAAAGGAACCAATGCTGAACCAGAAATTTTTATCGACCCAAATAAACTAAGTGCAGATGGAACTGCGTCATTAGCCAGTTTAACATTTAGTAAAGACCATAAATTTTGTGCAGTAGGTATTGCACAAAGTGGTAGCGATTGGAACGAAATTTTTGTAATGGATGTATCAACTAAGCAAAAAACTAGTGATGTGATTAAATGGGTTAAATTTAGTGGTGCTACGTGGTACAAAAATGGTTTTTATTATAGCCGTTACGATGAACCAACAAAAGGTAAAGAATACAGCAATGCCAATGAGTTTATGAAGATTTATTACCATGAGTTAGGTAAATCACAACAAGATGATAGGTTGATTTATGAAGATAAGGCACATCCGTTACGATATTTTAATGCCGGTGTTACCGAAGATGAGCGCTACTTAATTGTTAACGTAAGTGAGGGTACTAGTGGTTCAGAAATATTAGTACGTGATTTAACCCAACCCAATGCTGAATTTATTACCGTATTTAAAGGGTTTGAAAATAACTACAGCATAATAGATAATGTTGGCGATAGAATTTTAGCTTTAACCGACTTTGGTGCACCTCGTTATCGTTTGGTTTTGGTTGATCCTTTAAATCCGGGGTCGAAAAATTGGAAAGATGTAATACCGCAAGGAACAGATTTACTAGAAGGCGTTTCTACCTGTGGAGGCAAGTTATTTGCTACTTATTTAAAAGATGCCAGCACACGTTTGTATAGTTATGATATGAACGGACAAAATAAAAAGGAAATTACACTTCCGGGTATTGGAACTGCAAGTGGTATTAGCGGTAAAAAAGAGGATAAAGAAGCATTTTATACCTTTACGTCATTTACCAATCCGGGGGAGATTTATCGTTATAATTTAACCAACGGAAAATCGGAGTTATTCCGCAAAACGGAAGTAAAGTTTAATGCCAATGATTTTGAAACCAAGCAGGTGTTTTACCCATCAAAGGATGGAACTAAAATTCCGATGTTTATCATGCATAAAAAAGGATTGAAGTTAGATGGCAACAACCCCACTTTATTATATGCATACGGGGGATTTAACATTTCACTTACGCCATCATTTAGTGTTTCACGCATCATGTTTTTAGAAAACGGTGGTGTATATGCAATTGCTAATTTACGTGGTGGTGGAGAGTATGGCGAAGATTGGCACAAAGCCGGTATGCTCGATAAAAAACAAAATGTATTTGATGATTTTATTGCAGCAGCAGCGTTTTTAATAAAAGAAAAATATACCTCATCGGCTAAACTTGCCATTAATGGCGGCAGTAATGGTGGTTTATTAGTTGGTGCTTGCATGACCCAAAGACCGGAATTGTTTAAGGTTGCTTTACCTGCAGTTGGTGTATTGGATATGTTAAAATACCACAAGTTTACTATTGGTTGGGGTTGGGCTGTAGAGTATGGTAGCAGTGATAAAAAAGAGCAGTTTGATTATCTAATTAAATATTCACCGTTACATAATGTAAAAAAGGATGCTAACTACCCTGCTACCATGATTATGACTGCTGATCATGACGACCGTGTGGTACCTGCGCATAGTTTTAAATTTGCTGCAGAGTTACAAAGCAAACAATTATCTACAGGTAATCCTATACTTATAAGGATTGATAAAAAAGCAGGACATGGAGCAGGAAAACCTACTACCAAATTAATTGAAGATGCAACAGATATGTATAGTTTTATATTCTGGAATTTAGGTATAAAACTATAGGCCATACCATTAACAAAAATACCCAATCAAGTTTATTTTGATTGGGCATTTTTTTATGATTAAATATGAATTTAGTCTTTTATTGATTTAGACATGGTGTCAAAATCAGCCATTAGGGTTGCTTTATTTTTTAAAGATGTCCAACAAAGGGTTTTGTAAAAGTATCCATTTGTTTCAGTTATTGTAATTAACATGAAGTATTCTCCATCTTTATCTTTCCAGGTTAACTCAGTTTGGGCGTGTTTATTTCCATTATTCTCCGAGGTTGTTACAGTTCCAAGTTTTCTACCTTTGGCATCTTTCATGTAATCTTCGGTAAACGAATTTAAAAACTCAGTTGGGTTGTTGTATTTCATCCCAACTGCTTCTAAATGATCTTTTGCATCCTCTATCACAACAACGTATGCGTCTTTTACGGCACTTTGGTATTGTAAAGAAGCAACATCGTTTAAGTCGTAAGCTTTTACCATGTAGTCAGGAATACTCATAGTAAAACAGTGGCCACCATTTTTGGTAGTAAATTGTGCATTGGCAGTAAAACCTATTACCACTAAAATGCTAAAAAGTAATTTTTTCATTCTATGTAAATGTAATAAAATATTTATTCAATAATTATAGGGTAACGATACAACAAACCACTTAATTGGTGACGAGAAAATTTGGTTTTCTTTACTTTGTTCATGGCGGGGTCAATTAAAAAATTAATGTTGGTGGTAAAGTCAACTCCCTCTAAATTAGTTTGTTCAAACACTGCCTCGCTAAAATCGCAATTGTTTATTTTGCTTGATGAAAGGTCGGTTTGTGTGAAGTTTACACCCTTCATTAAACAATCATTAAATTTACTTTTATTCAGTTTTTTGCGTTCGAAAGTGGCATAACTCAAGTTGCAATTGTTTGCCGTAAAACAAAAGCCAAAATCTTTAACTCGGTTAAAATTCAACCCAACTAATTTGCAATCATTAAACGTACAATCGTTTAGTATGCACACATCAACATTTGCATTACTAAAATTACAATTAATAAACATGCAATCGTTAAATGTAATGCCTTTTATGCTGTTAAACATACAATTGTTAAACGTGCAATTTTCGTATTCGGTTTCACTTAATTTTTGCTCAGAAAAATCAATATGATCAAATGTTTGATTGTACATGGTTAGTTAATCTCTTCACCAGTAATAATAACCTTATCAATTAAATCAACCCCAAAACTATAGGGTATATAGGCCAACGAAGAAATAGGCTTAGTAATAAACACATTGCCCAATTTACCTTTGGTAATGCTGCCATGTGTATGGCTTAACTCTAATGCATAAGCACCGTTAATGGTGGTTGCGTTGATGGCTTCTTCGGGTGTTAACTTCATTTGTGTACAAGCTAAAGCTACCACAAAACTCATACGTCCGTTTGGCGATGAACCGGGGTTGTAATCACTGGCCAAACAAAATGGCAAACCGGCATCAATCAATTTGCGTCCGGGTGCGTAAGGTATGCCTAAAAAGAACGAACAGTTAGGCAAACCCACCGGCATGGTGTTACTTGTTTTTAAACTTGCTATTTCTGCATCTCCGGTATATTCCAAATGATCAACACTTAAAGCTTGATGTTTAACTGCAACTTGTACACCACCTGTATAACCCAATTCGTTACCATGTATTTTTGCTTTTAAACCGTATTGTTTTGCAGCAATAAGAATACGTTCTGTTTCTTCAACCGTAAAAAATCCTTGATCGCAAAACACATCGCAGTAATCGGCTAAATTTTCGGCAGCTACTTTCGGTAACATATCATTAGTTACCAAATCTATATAACCTTCGCGGTTTTGTTTATACTCAGCCGGAATAGCATGTGCACCTAAAAAAGTAGCCTTAATGGTAATGGGCGAAATGGCTTTTAAACGTTTTACCACACGCAACATTTTTAGTTCGTCTGCAACGGTAAGTCCGTAACCACTTTTAATTTCTATCGCACCTGTTCCGTATTTAATTACTTCAAACAAACGTTCTTTGGCATTTTCAAATAATTCATCTTCACTCATGCTTTGCAGTTTGCGTGCAGAGTTTAAAATTCCACCACCGGCTTCAGCAATTTCTTCGTAACTTTTACCTTTTATGCGCATCACAAATTCTTCCTCTCTGCTTTTGGCAAATACAATATGTGTGTGCGAATCGATAAAGCTTGGTAACACGTAACCATTATTGGCATCTATTGTTTGTACTGATGTTTGGGGTAGGTTACTCATGTTTCCAAAATCAGTAATAACACCATCTTCAATTAATAAATAGGCGTTTTCAATGGCATCTAGCTGGGCCATTTCTTTGCCCGATTTTTTTTGGGTTGATGCATCATCAATAATACCGTAAAGCGCTTTGATATTTTTTATAAGTACTGATTTCATAACGCAGGCAAATAACGAACATGTTGAATAATTTAAAAAATAAATCACTTAGGGGTTATTTTTGAATGATTTACTTTGCACAACAATGAAAGACCTACAACAAATTTTGCAAACACCCATTAAAAAGGGTAATGATGTTTGGATTGCTGATACAGCCCGTGTTTTTGGTATGGTTACTTTGGGTAACGAATGTTCTGTTTGGTTTGGTGCAGTTTTGCGCGGTGATGGAGATACCATTACAGTTGGAAATAGAAGTAACATACAAGAAAATGCTGTAGTGCATGTTGATCCGGGTTTTCCTACTCAAATTGGTGAGGATTGTATTGTTGGTCATGGTGCAATTGTGCATGGTGCAACACTTGGAAATAATGTTTTAGTAGGTATGCACGCCACCGTGTTAAATGGTGCTAAAGTGGGTAATTTTTGCATTATCGGTGCGCATGCATTGGTAACCGAAGGAATGGTGATACCTGATTACAGTATCGTGATGGGTGCTCCGGGTAAAGTGGTAAAACAATTATCGCCCGAACATATTGAAAAAGTAAAACGCAATGCACAGTCGTACGTTGATTTAAGTAAGGAATACTTGAAGTATTGGAAATAAATTCACTTTTTATTTGTTAACCTCAATTTAATTCGGCAAACTTTGCAGCGCAAATCAAAAATTGCGTTGCTATGAAGGCTGAATACAACAGCACCCATTTACCCCACCTTATTGTAATAGGTGGCGGCTTTGCCGGACTAGAGCTTATCAAAAAACTCAACGGCAAACCCATTCGAATCACTGTTTTCGATAAACACAACTATTTTAATTTTCAACCCTTAATGTACCAGGTTGCTTCGGGTGGTTTAGGACCTGATGCCATTGCTTATCCGTTGCGAAAAATTATTGCACCTATGCCCAATGTGGCTTTTAGGATGGCAGAAGTGTTGCGCATAGACACAAAAATTAATGAGGTTGAAACAAACATTGGCAAGTTTAACTACAATTATTTATGTATTGCTACCGGTGCACAAACCAACTTTTTTGGCAATACCGAGTTGGAAAAATACAGCATGCAACTTAAATCAATACCTGATGCTTTAGACCTACGCAGTGATATTTTACAAGAATTTGAGAAGGCATTAAGCGAAAGTAAAACCGGAGATATAGAACGCTATTTAAATTTTGTGGTAGTTGGTGGAGGCCCTACGGGGGTTGAAACTGCAGGCGCATTGGCTGAAATTAAAAACCATGTTTTACCGGCTGATTATAAAGAAATTGATGCAACAAAAATGAAGGTGCATTTAATTGAGGCAGCTCCTCGTGTTCTTTCACCCATGAGCGAAATTTCTTCAAAAAAGGCACAGCAATTTTTGGAAGAGTTAGGCGTAAAAGTACAAGTGAATACAGCTGTTAAATCATACAATGCAAGTACCGGAGAGCTAACTTTAAGTAGCGGTGAAATTTTAAAAACCGACACTGTAATTTGGAGTGCAGGTGTAAAAGGCAAAACCATTGAGGGTATTCCTGAAGAAAGTATAACCCGTGGGAATCGTTATAAAGTTGATGCTTACAATAGGATTGAAAACTGTGATAATGTTTTTGCAATAGGAGATATTGCACTGATGACAACCGATGCTGCATATCCAAATGGTCACCCAATGGTTGGAACGGTAGCGCAACAACAAGGTAGGTTGTTAGGAAAAAATATTTTAAACCTGATTCAAAATAAACCATTAAAACCATACAAATATTTAAACTTGGGTAGTATGGCTACAGTTGGTAGGCATAAAGCTGTGTTAGAAGTTTTTGGAATAAAAATGCAAGGCTATACAGCTTGGTTAGGTTGGATGTTTTTGCATTTAATGTTGTTGGTTGGGTTTAGAAATAGGATTGTGGTGTTGTTAAACTGGATGTGGAATTATATTAGTTACCAACGTGCCATACGTATTATTACAAGACCTTTTGTGCATAAGCAATAAATTATGGAAGTATTTAATCAAGATGTGTTTAACCAATTTCCAGTATTAAAAACTTCACGGCTTACATTGCGTGAAATTAGGGTTGAAGACGCAAAACGTATATATGATATGCGTTCTAATGGCAGGGTAAACCAATTTATTCCACGACCAAATATGCAAGCCGAAGATGATGCCATGAAGTTGGCAGAAAGAACTGTTGCTGCATTTCATAACAAACAAGCCATTGGTTGGGCGGGTATTTTACGCGATAGCCAAGAAATAATCGGTACTTGTGGTTTTAATAGCATTGATATCATGAATTTACGTGCAGAGATTGGTGGTGAAATGGCTACAGAGTTTTGGGGTAAAAACATTGCACAAGAAGCCGTTTGCGAAATATTACGTTTCGGATTGTATCACATGAATTTACACACCATAGAGGCTAAAGTATCGCCACAAAATAGAGGGGCAATTTATGTGCTTGAACAATTAGGCTTTGAAAAAGAAGCACATTTTAAAGATAGAATTTATTTTAACGGAAATTTTAGTGATATGGCTGTGTACACTTTACTAAAAGGCAAAGAGTTGTTTGACGAGAAAAATTGAAATAGTACTTATCAATTATATATTTGTTTAAACAGCGTTATAAATTTATGCAAATAGATACCAACTTGTTAATTGCTTGGGGAGGTTTGGCAAAAAAATATGCTAAAAACGAAGTTATCTTTAATGAAGATGATAATGCATTGTTTTATTATCAAATTATTGAAGGACAGGTGAAGTTGATGAACATTAACAATGATGGCAAAGAATACATACAAGGTATTTTTCAGGATGGATGCAGCTTTGGTGAACCGCCTTTATTTTTAAATGAAGTGTATCCATCAACAGCTGTGGCGCAAAAAGATTCGGTTATTATTAAGTTATCTAAAGCTACTTTTTTAAAACTATTGGATGAATATCCAACCATTCAAAAAAGTTTATTGGTACAACTATCTCGTAGAATTTATAATAAATCCATTACAGCGCGTGAACTCATTCACAATAAGCCAGAGGATAGGATTGTGGCCTTTTTGCGTGAGTTTAAGAAAGCATCGGGTACACCTAAAGGAGAGCTCTGGTTTGTGCCACATACACGTCAGGAAATTGCCAACTTGGTTGGGTTGCGTGTTGAAACAGTTATTCGTGCCCTCAAAAAAATGGAAACTAATGAGACTGTAAAAATTATTAATCATAAGTTATATTACTAATGCAAACATTCGATTTAAAACACTGGCTAAAATTATCATTGATAAGTTTATTAACTGTTGGTTTGTTGGGTGTTTTAATGCGCTATAAAATTTGCTACGAGTTACCGTTTGTTGATCAAAAAAATACCCAACACGCGCATTCTCATTTTGCATTTGCAGGTTGGGTAACACAAACTTTAATGGTGTTTTTTACTTCATTTTTGGTAAAGAACAATTTTCATATTCAGCTAAAAAAATACCAAACTTTGTTGTACTTAAACTTAGCCACGGCTTATGGTATGTTGGTTTCGTTTATGTTGCAAGGTTACGGAGCGGTGTCTATTACGTTCAGTACATTGTCAATTTTTATTTCGTTTGTTTTTGCTTTTTTCTTTTGGGTTGATACACACAAAGCAACTGTTCAAACCCTTGCTGTAAAATGGTTTAAGGCGGCATTGTTTTTTATGGTCATATCATCAATAGGTACATTTATGTTGGCTTATATGATGGTAACCAAACAGCTTGAACAACAAATGTATTTGGGTTCTGTGTATTGGTATTTGCACTTTCAGTACAATGGTTGGTTCTTTTTTGCATGCATGGGTTTATTATTAAGTGAGGTTGAAATACCAGCATCAGCTATACCAAAAATGAATACTGTTTTTTGGATATTTACCTTAAGCTGTATTCCGGCTTATGTATTATCAACCTTATGGGCTAAAATACCCATGTGGCTGTTTAGTTCAACGGTTGTTGCATCTGTTGGTCAATCGTATGCTTGGGTTAAGTTTTTGCAATTATTTAAACCGTATTTGAAACAACTCACCCAAAAAACCGGAAAAGTTATTGGTTATGTAATTACCATTTTGGCTTTAGCTTTAAGTTTTAAGTTTTTATTACAACTAGGCTCAACCATACCCGAAATAAGCAAAATGGCATTTGGCTTTAGGGCTGTTGTTATTGCCTACTTACATTTAATTTTATTGGCTATTATTTCTTTGTTTTTAATTGTATTGATGCACATTAAAGGTTTACTCACCACACAAAACAAAGGTGTAATGGCAACCTTAATTTTTACATTGGCCGTTTATGCAAACGAGCTGGTGTTGGGCGTGCAAGGCATAGCTTCCATTGTGTATTTTGTTGTGCCATACTCGCATCATTTGTTGTTACTAATATCGGTAGGTATTGTATTAAGTGTTGTTTACTTATTTAAAAGTTTGCAACAGGCTAAATAAGGGTTGCATGATTAAAGTCTTAACAGTTTTGTGACTCCAGTCATATGGAAATGTGAAATACCCCTCTACATTTGTACAACGTTTTGAGAAAAATTATCGCCATATTATTACTTACTTCCATCACACTGCAATTGTGCAACAGGGTAGGTATTATCGCGTGGTTTAATATCAATCAAGATCAAGTGGTTGAGTTGTTTTGTATCAATAAAAACAAACCCGAGCTTGATTGTAAAGGAAAATGTTATTTGGCCGAAAAGTTAGAAGAGGCCAAACAAACAGAAGAAGGAACTACCATTCCAAATTCAAAACACAAACAAACAACCGAAGAAGTTCTATTCTTCGAAAAAACTGCACTGCTTTCTATTCCTGGCAGTGCCCATCAAATCTCTTTTTCATTCATCAAATCTTCTTACGCACATCAATTTATGATGTCGGTGTTTCAGCCCCCAAGGGCATAGTAGTTGCAATTACTTTCATTCAAAATTTTGTGCCCGGCCTATTGGTGCAGGTACTACTCATTACTAAAAAAACACTGACATTTTATGAAAAAATTAAACACCATCTTATGGATGATGGCTGCTGTTGTTATTGGATTAACATCATGCAAAAAAGAAGACGATACAACTCCTTCTAATACAAATAATAACCCTGACTTAGGTTTAGCCATACCTTCAAACCTAACAAAATTGGGCGAAACTTATGTGCTTGGTGCTGCAACTAAAGCAGTGGTTTACGCTGATAAATCTGCAGCTGTTGGTTATGTAAAAATATACACGGCCATGTACGATTCTGTTACTAACGTACGTATTAAAGATGGCCATTTTTCTGTTACACCAATGATGGATATGGTTACCATGAAGCACAGTGCTCCCGTGGAGAATGGTTCAGATTCTGTACCGGCCGATCAATTGTTTAAATCTGCTGTGGTATTTTCTATGGGTGGAGCATGGACGTTGGATATTAATTTCCATAACCACTTAAATAATAAAGAAGGAAAAGGCGTGTTGGCGTTAAATGTTACCAATCCAACAACGGCTGTGATGCGCAATTTTATTGTAGCTGCCGATGATAGTGCGCGTTTGTTTGTATCACTGGTTCAGCCTGCCAGTCCCAAAATTGGTTTAAACGATTTTGAAATTACCATACATAAAAAGGCTGATATGATGAATTACCCTGCTGTAGAAAATTATACGGTAGAAATTGATCCTGAAATGCCTTCCATGGGACATGGTTCACCAAATAATGTAAATCCTGTTCATACCACAAACGGGCATTATTTAGGTAAGGTTAACTTTACCATGAGTGGTTTATGGCGCGTGCATTTAACCATTAAAAAGAATGGGGTGTTGTTAAGCAACGACCAATATTTTGATATTACATTTTAATGTTTTATTGCCAGGTCTCAGCCTGCTCGAGTGCGCCTTGCATGGGATTGTGTAGGGTGCGTGTATCGAGAGTAGGATTGTAATAGTGTATTAACTTAAGCAATTCATTCTCGATACATGCTAATTTAAAATCGGAACAATAGAAGTGACTGTTAATATTCATGAAGTATATTTTAATAGGTTACAGTTCCGCGTTAAAAATGATAGACTTAGTCAATACATAATGAAATTATTTTATACGGTTTTATGTTTTTTGTTTGTGGTACATGTTCAAGCACAAACACCTGTTGTCGATTCGCTAAAGCCACCGGTTGAGTTGAATGAAGTGGTGATTTGTACCGATGATAAAGACCGCTCAAACGAAGCCTTTAATTTTTACCGCAGCAGTAAAATCAGTTCTACCGAAGATATGATGTCGCGCATGGAAGGTGTTAACCTGATTAGGCGTGGTGCTTTTGGTATGGAACCAACTTTGCGCAGTTACAGTGCCGGACAAATAAACATAATGGTTAATGGCATGCGCATGTATGGCGCTTGTACTGATAAAATGGATCCGGTTTCATCATACATCGAGCCGGGTAATTTAAGTAAGTTGCAAGTGCATCAAGGTGCAGGTTCATCTGCTATGGGCAGTACTGTGGGTGGTAGTATCAACTTCGAGTTAAAAGAAGCTTCTTTTCATTGCCATAACAAACCACAGCTAAATGTATACACACAATATTCAAGTGTAAATCAAGCCGCCAACTCGGGATTTAATTTAAACATCAACCACAACAATATTGCTACACGTTTAAGTGGTGCATACCGCAAAGCAAACGATTACCAAAATGGTTACAACCAAACAGTAAAGTACACCGCTTACGAGAAGTTTAACATCAACTCAAGTACTGCTGTTAAGTTGGGTAAAAAAAATACGATGTTGCTTGATGTTATTTATGATAAAGGCATCAATATTGGTTATCCGGCTTTACCTATGGATGTATCGCTTGCCGAGGCTTTTATTGGTTCGTTAACACATCGCACCACCATCAAAAAATGGAATGACGCGGTTGTAGAGAGTAAAGTGTATTACAATACCGTTTCGCATTATATGGATGATACCAAACGTCCGGAAACAGTAATACACATGGATATGCCGGGTTGGAGCAATACCAAAGGTTTTTACAGTAAACTTCATTACCAAAAAGGCAGGCATTTGTTGCAATTGCGTGCAGATGGACATAGAGCTTTTACACGTGCGGATATGACCATGTACCCTAAAAACGAAAAGGAAATGTTTATGCAAACCCTGCCGGGTAATTATTTAAACAATGTGGGAGTTTCGGCTCAGTATAAATACCAAATCACCACAAAATATTTTGCGGGTGTTAATTTTAGGCAAGATTATTTTGAACAACATGCCATTGATGAAACAGGTATTTTGCAATGGGCCGGTTTTGGCTTTGATATCAAAAAATCGCGCAACAATTGGTTAAACAGCGCAGGTTTAAATGTGGGTAGAGAAGTTAAAAAATGGCAAAGTGTATTAACCCTTGCTCATGGAGAACGTTTACCTACATCAAACGAACGTATGGGATTCTATTTGTTTAACCGTGCCGATGGATATGATTATTTAGGCAAATACGATTTGTTACCTGAACAAGCGTTACAGGTTGATTTTAAAAACACTTTTGTGTTTAAAAAAGTAACTTTAGGTGCTACCTTATTTTATCACCACATTAACCAATACATTTATGCGCATGTAATAAATGGGTATAGTGCCATGACCATTGGTGCACGTGGTATTAAAACCTATCGTAATATTGATGATGCTACTTTAACCGGGTTTGAATCTTCTGTTAAATTTAGGGTAATGAAGTTGTGGTATCAAGGTAATCTGCGCTACACACATGGTAATTTAAGTAATGGATTGGTGATGCAACAAGTTCCACCATTAAAAATATTAAGTGCGTTAAGGTACCAAAACGATAGCATACAAATACAGTTAGAACATGCTTTTGCGGCTAATCAATACAGAATTAATCCTGAGTTTGGCGAAATAGCAACCCGCAACTGGCATACGTTTACTGCACGTTTTTCTTACTTAAAAAAGGTTGGTGAGTCGGTGTTTCAATTAAACCTTGCGGTAGAAAACATATTTAATACCTATTACCGCGAGCACTTGGATTGGGGCAAGATTCCGCAACCCGGACGTAACTTTATAATAGGATTAAACTACTACCTAAATTGAGGCAAGGCGCCTGCTTAAAATCATACAAATGTTATGATTACACGCATAAGAGGCTTTGGCGTTTGTGATGAACTTTGTTCTTATAAACGCTAAAACATTATGAAAAAGTTACTTCAAATGATTGCACCAATGGTAGTATTATTTACTGTTGCCTGCAGCTCTAACTCAACCGAAAATTCAGCATCAACCGAGGTATCAACATCAACCGAAGCAGTAGTTGGTCAATCGGGTGTACAAGATGAAACATCAGATCCTAACGTGGTACAAATTGCAGTAGGCAGTAAAGACCACACCACTTTGGTTACTGCAGTAAAAACAGCCGAGTTGGTAGATGTATTAAGCAATGCCGGCCCGTTTACTGTATTTGCCCCAACCAATGCTGCTTTCGATAAATTACCTGCAGGTACAGTTGAAGGTTTATTACAACCCGATAAACGCGATGCATTAACTGATATTTTGCAATACCACGTTTATGTGGGCGTATTAAAAGCAGAAGACTTAACCGATGGCAGAACATTAGGACAAGTTAATGGTGGTAACATTAAAATTACCGTGCAAGATGGCAAACCGGTAATTAATGGCAAAGCAAAAATTGTAGCATCCATTCCTGCATCAAACGGTATTATACATGTTATTGATGAGGTGTTGGTTCCTGGGCAATAACCGTTCTTTTTTTTTCTTGATTATAAATCAAAAGAGGGCTGCTTGAAAAAGTGGCCTTTCTTTTTGTGGTTACTTTTACTGTCGTTACCATAGAATACCTTTACTTTGAATGGTTAAAATACTAACTTACAAAAGGAAAGCAGCGGGGGTATTTATTTTCTCGAAGTTTCCAACCATTTGAAACTGTCGAATTTTGTTTTCAGTGGTCATTTTTACATCAATTACCGCATCGGCATGATGATCGATGTCGCGTGATAATGCTCCGTTTGTTGGTCCTTTCAAAATAACATTTTTTCCAATATTAATTGAAATGTATAGTTTCAATGATTTACTTTCAAATCTAATTATTTGCACTTCTGCATTTTGATCTAAGGTAATTATTCTAATGTTTCTCAACTCACGAAGATCAATTTCTATACCATCAATTCTTAAGTGACCAACATGTCGAATGAATTTTTTCCCTAACCATTTAATCTCAGCACGTGAAAACAAAAGACTGATTTGGGGATTTTTCGGATCAATTGCGTGGAGCCAAAAATAATTTTCAGGAAAGGAAGTTCCCCAATTCTTTTCCAAGTATCCCATTTCATTAACCAACGAATATTGACCACCATCGTAGCATATTTCTCCGGAAACAAAATGGCTTGGATTTAATACGGAATGATAGCAAGGAAGACTTGGCAAAAAGTACGAATAACCCATCGAGTTTTTAAACGTCTGAATAAGTTGATTGTTCTTGAAATTTAATTTGATGCTGATGTCTTTCGTATCAATTTCAATAGCGTCTTTAGACAATTTGTTCGTTCCCATCACCATAATGTGATTGTCTTTGTCAAACAAAATTTCATTTTTAGGAAAGTAGTAGAGCCTCGGTAATTTACCGGGAAGGAGCAGCTGAATAAATCCGAAAGTATCAGGTGAATTGGCAGTTGCGTATCCGTATATGATAACAAAGGATGCTTGATGTTCGGAAGAATACACTTTTTGAAACCAACCTTCGAAATACTTATTCTTGTTTAAAGCACCTTTTAAACTTGATGGCCTGTATTTTCCGAGCATTTTATGTTATTTATAAATTTTCTTTCTTTACTATAAAACCAACTTGTTTACGTAAACATCAAATATACTTGTATGGTATCAACTGTTTGCCACAATAAAATATATTTTCACAGTTGTATGCATTCATTAGTGGTTTGTTCAATTTTTATTTCAAGTATTTTATGATGTCAGCGTATTAAAAAACACATGAACACTTTACATATTGAAACTATTAAATTTTATTGGAGAGATAACAGAAAATAGTAATGTTTAGTTTTGTAGCTATAGATACATACACGGCAAGTGAACAGACACCCATGTAATGTATCCGCATGGTTTAAAATTGTCTTTCAAAAGTTTTGCCGTTAAATTTATATACTTTCCCATCTTCCATTCCAAACCACAATTCGCCTTTATTATCCTCAAAAATAGATAATGCATTGTCATTTGTTAGTCCGTCTTTCTTTGTGTAATTGGTCATCGTTACACCATCATATTTCCAAATTCCGGCATCTCTATCACCAAACCATATATTGCCTTTACGATCTTCGGCAATGGTAAAAACGTGCTCGAGCGTTCCAGGCATTGATTTTCCGCCTTTCCTTAAGCTTGTTGGATGAATTAATTTGTGCCTATCAGAAAAATTAATTGTTGAATCACCCTCTTTAAGCAATACACCAATTCCATTATTACCAATCCAAAGTCTACCTTTTGAGTCTTCAAGAATACTTCTAATATGCAAAGGTTCAACGTTAACATCAAGACCAAGTGATGCGTCATTAATAATTGTAAATGCTTTTGCATTGTAGCCAAGAACACCTGCGTAGGTACCAAACCAAATCATGTTGTTTTTACCTTTTGAAATACCCGTTACAGCACATAAGTTGTTTGGATTAGAAACTTTTGGTTTAGGAAATGCTAAATAATATAATCTTTGTCCATCAAATCTAAACGCACCTTCTTTATTTCCGGCTCCAAACCACAGGTCCTCATCTGATTTCATCCAGTTACCTTGTGTAGGTTCATTACCTTGTATGGGTAAGGTGTTTTGTGAGTTATTTATGTTGGGTTTCGTGTGATTTTTTATCCTTGTTCCATCGTAACTGCTCACGCCTTGCAGTGTATTAAACCACACACAGCCTTCTTTGTCTTCTTGTATAGCAATTACTTGATTATCCGACAAACCATCATTACTGGTAAAGTATGTAAAAGAATTCCCATCATAAAGTGCAACTCCTTCCCGAATACTTCCAAACCAATAGTTTCCTTTGCTGTCTTGAAAAATAGAACGGATACCCGAAGTAAATTTCAAACTATCCGTTGTTGAAATGGCTTTTAGTGCAAACTTGTTGGTTGCGCCATTTGTTGATTTATTTTCAACACATGAAAAGTGGAGTGTTAAAAGAAGCAGTATGCAGTTCAATTTGTTTTTCATTTCGGGTTTTCATAAACAGTTTCACAACGTAAGTAAATGGAAATACGTATTCAAAACGCGTATGGTAAATCTATTCAATTTTGTGAAAGAAACCACAGGCGAAATGATAATGGCTTATAGTTGGTAACTATCGGCACACGCACGGCACGTGAGCGTGGACGGAGTTGTAAAACAGCTACCGCTGTTAGCCCTGTGTTACTCTGTTTTGTCATTGTTAGGTTCGATTAGAGGTGGAGTGAATTTAATTGTCGACCTGAGAGGTGGATGTGGGTTGAAGTAAAGGACTTTCTCCAGGATTATTGAGTCAAGATTTAATGTATCAATGCGTGTTTTACCTATGATTTTTGGTTGATTTAGTATTGTTTCAAATGTAGTATGTAGTTGATTAAGTTTTTCGTTGGCATCAGGTGGTAAATAGTTGATATTCTTTTCTCGATTTTCTTTGTCAGTAAGGGAAATTAGATAATTAAATCCGCAGTAAAGTCTTCCTTCTTTTTGTTGGTCGAATTCAGAATGTTTAAAGTATACAACGGAAGAGTCTTGCAATAGGTCAAAAATTATTTTTACTAAACTGTCGGTCACTTTAATACTATAGCATTGTCTTGGTGCTTCAAATTGGCTTCTTGTAATTAAAACTCCGTCACCATTCTCATCAATAGAAATATGATGTGCTAAGTATAGTTTTTTGAAATTGTAAATTGTGTCTTTGAGGTCAACACTAATAGTTGTGTCACCTAATGAATGCGATGATCCTGTCCATGAAACTTGTTTGATATTTGTCTTACTAGATTTTGAACAAGCAAAAATGAATGTCAATAAGGCAATAAATAAATATGGCTGTCTATTCATATATTTAGGCAAAACAACTTCGTGAAAAAACGCATTCACACTTTGCATGGTAAAACTATTCAATTTTGCGGAAGAAACAACAGGCGAAATGATAATTGGCTTATAGTTGGTAACTATTGATACACGCACGGCACGTGCGTGGGACCGGAACCGGAGGATGGCATAAAACTGCTCTATTGTCACGAACAGAATAATGCTCGTTTTTATAAAAGCAAATTACTTCATTTTTAAAACGTCAACACTAACACTCATAATATTCACTCAATATATGCGCATTACTAATCTTTCATCTTCCTGTCCCCACTGCACTTGCCAAGTTCTTCCGTCTATTTGGTCAAGCAGAATGAAAGTGTATATGTTAGTTGTTGGATAAAGAAAAAATCTACCATTTTTCTCTTCGTTCTTACTTACCTGAGAGATGCCTGAAAGTGTACTCTCAAATCTATATTCACTCCCTTTATTACTCCATTGAACTTGCCACATTTTTCCATTTCTTGTATCTAGTTTAATAAATGTGTACATATTTCGTGTTGAAAATAGCCTATATGTAACGGCACTGTCTGTAGAAATAATTTGGGTAGGGACTTCTGATGTCGTTTGTGCAAACGAAAAGATTGAAGCTAATAAAAGAACTAGTGTAATTAATGTTGTTTTCATTATGTGATATTTTTATATCCTTTGTTTCTTGTATTGTTTTGTTATGCTGACCGCTAACGTCAGATTATGAATAAACTGATTTACAATTTGTATGGTAAAACTATAAATTTTTGTTAGAGAAACAACAGGCGAAATGATAATCGGCTTTTGTATGTTAACTATCGGCACACGCACGGCACGTGCGCGTGAACCAGATAAGCTATGCGAAAGGAATAGAGCGTTAGTATTAAAATTAAAAATAAAATGGAGAGTTAAAATAATATTTTTGAAGATGATTAAACTAGTTCAAAGTACGAAGAGGTACAAACAACATTACAGTGGTATTGCTCGAATATTAGATCCAATGAGTTATGGATTTACAATTGAATTTCCCAAAGATTATGAGCAATTTATTGAAGAATATGGCGAGTGTAAGATAGAGGACTTCATACATATTTTTCCTCATTCAAGGGTGTATTTTAGAACGAAAAACTTAAGGTCTTCAACTGCATTCTTAAATTTTATGCTTTCGTTTAACGAAGAGATTGACCGCGAAAACTTTGTTAATAATGTAATCCAAATTGGAAGTGGTGATGAAAAGGACATAATTATGTTTTACAATGACTACTATTATATATTCTTGTATGCTGTTGATGAACTATGGTTGAAATTTGAAACGTTAAATGAGGTTTTTGAAAGTTATGCACGTGGTGATTATTGGGAGGCATTTGAGTTAAATAACTTCACTCCTGTTTGTGATTATATTAGCGAAGAATAGTATTTGATGGAAGTTAAAAACTATTAATTAAGTTGTTTAATGTCTATTAAAAAACCTAATCTGAATGTGAACTGGTATTTTCCTGGGATTATCTTTTTTAGTAATTTTGAACCACTTATAATTTTTCTAATCTTTGAATTTTCACAATTTTTATAGGTCAATAGCTTAGCATCGGTGTTCTTAATGTCTGATATTTTCAGAATCTCAATTTGTAATGTTTGATTTGGTTTTTCTAAATCTAACTCAAGTTCCAGAAAGTCTTCATTTGCGTTATCAATTTCCCTTTTGAGCATTTCAATTTCCCTTTCTTTGATCCACTTTAATTGTTCCGAGCGCCCTATCTTACCGACAGATAAATTGATTAAGTCTTCTTTCTTGAAATACATGAATTTAACATAACCGTCTCTATTTACTGCTACATCTCCATTTGGGTTTATTTTCCAAACTCTACCTTCACCCAATGTGTTATCATGTTTAACGTATTGTACTTTACAACCGTATTGTAACTTATCAGCTTCACTTAGCTCAGAAAAATTTGCTAAAAAGTCATCTAGCAACTTTACCTCTTCAATAAGTCTATTTAACTCTCTTATTTTGTTTAATGTGTTATCCATTGTTCTTATTTTTTCATTAAGAATACTTCATTCGAAGTTATTGGTTTAGAAGAGACGCCAATATGAGAAAATTTCAATAATGACACATATCGTTTTCAGGAATTACGTTCAGTAACGACTACGTGACGTTTATTTGTTGTGCTAATGAAAAATTAACGCGGAATGGAATACCGAAATTTAGCGAGCCAGCGGCAATAGCATTATTAGCTGTTGAAATTGTTTTGTAGGAAATTTTTTGCATTGTCGTTACCCATATCTTTTGCCTCAACTAAATATTCATGAGATTTAAATTTGTCACCTTCTAAGTACAAAATTAATCCCATTAAGTACAAATAAGAGACCCCCAACCTAAACAAGCAATTTTCATTTTTTTCATTTAATCAATATTCCAATAAGCATCGGGGTCTCCGTCCAACACATCGTCTATAAAATCATCGCTTAAACCTTCAACATCTTGGGCATATGAACCTGCATACTTACCATAAGATTCTCTTTCATAATCATCATAGTCGTAATCATCAGCAGAATTTTCTTGGTCAATGTCATCCTCCGTGTTTTCCTCATTACGCTTCATTACTTTTTCAAGGGATAACATATAATCAGCAATGCCTTGTTTGCCATATTCTGCAAATGTTTTTTCAATACGGATTCCCAGTTTGATAGGGAATGTTTTGTTTTCATCAAATGATTTTTGATAGTCAGCCAATTCAGTTTCAAATAATCTTCTTTGCATTGCGTAATCTGCGAAATGCCAATGAGCGCAGCCACTTGATGGATTCATAATAATTGCCTCATACATTTCACCAAGTCCGAAACTTTCTAAACACTGCTCTTTAGTTCTTCCGATTCTATATAGAGTTCTATTTGTTCGTTTAATCTCTAATGCTTTTTCAAAATTTTCCAATGCCTCAGAATATTTATCTAAACCTAATAGGGTTTTGCCTTTGAAATAATATCCAAGTTCGTTTGTGGGTTCAAAGTCAATGAAGCTGTTTATTGAATTGTAAGCAGCACCATATTTTTCAGAATACTGATATATAAACGCCTTTAGAAAATCTAACTTGGTAGCGGAGCAGTCAAATTGATTTGAAGTTGAAAAAACTTCAACCGCATCTTTATCAAACCAATCGCCACTTATACAGTCGCAAGTCACATAATTGTAGCCCCTAATAATATTCTCATAAGATTCATTGAATTCGCCTTGTTTTAAATTTTCAATTGCTTTTTTGAAGTATAACTTTCCAATCTTCTCCCAATATTCTATCCGTGAGAATTTATAGAACTCTTTACCATCGTTTAATTGCTGATTAATAATTGTTTCATCATTAAATGACTTTGCGAAATCTTTAATCTCTTCGTCAACAAAAATATCAGTGTTGTGAATTTTTTGTTTAAGAAATAATCCATCAAATGAAGTTGCTCTGCTAAGTGCAACATAAGCTTGCCCACTTGCAAAAGTTCCATCACCAAAATCAAGAACGACTCTGTCAAAGGTTAATCCTTGGCTTTTATGAATGGTTATTGCCCATGCCAACTTAAGTGGATATTGCTTGAATGTTCCTATTATTTCCTGTTCAATCTTTTTCTTCTCCTTATTGTATTGATACTTGATATTCTCCCAAGTTCGTTGCTCAACTGAATATACTGAGCCATTTTTTAGTTTGACTTTTATGGTTTGTGGTGTGAGTTCCGATACTTGACCGATTGTTCCATTTACCCATCTTTTTTCTGTATCATTTTTGATAAATATGACTTGTGCTCCTTCCTTTAGAGTGAGTTCCGGTTCTGTCGGATATTTACTATCTTCAAATTCGCCAGACACATCCGCAATGTATTTTTCGGGAGTAGTCCTAAGTTCAGAAAGTTTGCTAGAGTTTACCGCATCAGCTAAAACATTTCTTGTTGTAAGTGTAATTGCAAAATCTTTTTTTCTGATTTCTGTTTCTGGAAATACACGGCTGTTGAATTTGTCAATGTCGGATTGCTTCGTGTTTTTGATACGAACTTTGTCAAGTAAATTGATAAATACTGGGTCATTTTGTCTGTAAACTTTTTGAAGTTCAACTGTAAAGAGCTTGATTCTTTCAAAAACCTTTGCTCTATAAAAATATGAGCTTCCATAAATCTCTGAAATGATTTGTTGCTCGCCAGTCTTCTTAATTGTAACGGGTTCTAATTGAAAGATGTCTCCAACCAAAACAACCTGCTTCCCGCCAAAAGGCAAATTTGGATTGCCTCCATTTTTTCTTAATGAGGAATCAATTCCGTCAATCAAATCAGCACGAACCATTGAAATTTCATCAATGATTAGTGTGTCCATTGCAGAAATTACCTTTCGCTTCTCAGAATTTTTCCAAAATACTTTTATGCCTTCATCGTCTGGAAGTAATGGTCTTAAAGGAAATTGAAAAAATGAATGAATGGTTACTCCCCCAACATTAACTGCGGCTATTCCTGTCGGAGCAACAACAACAAAGTTCTTTGAAACGGTTTCAACAATATGTTTGAGAAAGGTGGATTTTCCAGTTCCCGCTTTGCCTGTCAAAAAGAATGACTGATTAGTTTCTTGAATTAAATCCAGAGCCATTTGAAATTCTTTGTTATCTAAGTCAAGTTCCATTTTGGTGTCTATTTGTTGCTAATCTGTTGAAGTCCTATTGTCGCCCAAGCATGACGCATAACTTACTTATCTGCGCCCCTCATTTGTTGGTTAGGTGCACAATATTGTATTATACGCCCAATATTGCGAAGGTTTATCCGGTTATAAACGGATAAGTGTTTCGTATTATTTTTAAATAAAGGGGATGAATTGGGGCTAGTTGTTTTCAATTTAGTTAAGGGTTTAATACCATACCAAATAAGGATTTTTTTGGTATAAAAACAAATTTTTCGCGCGGTTTTAAAATATGCGACCTCTCTGAGGTCGGAATCCGAATTGGTAATTTATTTGCTAAAAACATGCGACCCTGCTAGGGTCGGTTTACACAAAGTTTTTTTGAATGTTTAAAGCGTATTTTAGTGATGAAGTAAACTATTTTTTGAAAGTTAAACCCGGCTTAGGGGGTGGAAGTGCTACCGAAGTAGCACGGAACACGCGGTGCAGCCTGTAGCGCAGCGAAACGGCTGTAAAGCCCCAAATTAATGTGCTGTGAGTTTAGATAAAATAACGTGTGCTATGCTTTCGGCACGTTGTATGGCAAGGTTTGCGTTGGGCCCTTCAAAGTTTTCGTTTACGGTGGTGGTAAATAAACTGAGCCAGCGGTTGAAGTGTTTTTTGCTTAACGGATTTTTATGGTGTATGTGTTTGTGTTTGGCCATGGGATTGCCGGAGTAATCGCCCGAAAAGAATAGAATGTTTTCCCAAAAGATGACCATAATAGGTATGTGTTTTTTCCAATTGGTGTGCTCAAAGTACACACTTAATAAGGCATCTTTTTTTACCTTTTCGTAAAAGGCATTAATCATAAGTTCAATGTCGGTTTTACTGCTTATGTCGTGTAGCTTTTTCATAAACTATTCCATTGTTCGCAGGTTATGCTTTGGGGTTATAATTGTGTGCCCCAGGTTTGTTTTTCGGTATCGCTCCATAACTCGGGGAAAAATTTACGTTGCTGAAATTGCGGGTGTAAATATTTTTTCCACTCGGAGCCGCCTGTGGCTTGTTGGTTTTCGTTTTTACTGTCGAGGTAATGTTTGGCGGTATTTAAATGTACCATTGGCCAAACTACATTGTACAGGTGATCGAATTCGCGTAGTTTATCGTTAAGTTCAGCGCTTCTATCGGGCATGGCTGCTATTCTTTCGGCTATGGTATTTCCCGAAACTTTTTTGGCCAGGGTTTTAAATTCATCTAAATATTTTTCTTCAAACAATTGTAGGGTAAGTGTTTTTTGTCCGGTTTTGCGGTTTAGTCCGGCATCTTTCCAATAAATGTGTTCAAACAATTCGTCAATAGTTGGGTTTGCCGATATGCGTTCTTGTCCGGCTTGGTTTACTAAGTTTTTAATGGGTGTGCAGTAAATTTCTATAAACCTAAATTGTGCACTTTGAAAACCACTTGCCGGTGTAAGTGTTGTTCTAAATGTATTGTAGTCATCGTAATCCATACCATCTTTCATAATATCGAAAGAGTTGGTTAACATTTGTGTGTAACGAATAATGCGGGTAAGTTTAGTTAACAAATACGCGTTGGTTAACACAGGCTCGTTTACCACTTGTTTAATTTCGTTTAGGGTTAATTTTAAAAACAACTCGGTAACTTGGTGGTACATAATAAAAATTTCCTCGTCTTTAAAATTGGTACGAGGTTTTTGCAACGAAAGCAAAGTGTCAACTTCCACATAATCCCAATAGGTAATGGGTTTTGCATGGTATAATCCGTTTAAGTACGTGTCGGGGTTTTCGCCTGTTAACTCGTACTTGTGTTGTAGTTTTTTAAGTATGTCGTTGTTCATGTTCGTGCTGTTATAAATCTTTTTTGTTAAATTTTTTTAGAGAAATTAAAAATGGAACCATGGCCCAAACAAATAAAATTAGGAAGGAAACAATGATGCCATTTTCGCTTCCGTAAAACGATTTAAATATGGCTCCGGTATAACCTAATAGTGCCGAAATGTCTAATTGCAACAACATTAATATGCGGGCAATATCAACCGGACTTAACATGGTAATTAATACCATGGCTTGCTCAATGGGGTAATCGGCTAACTGAAACAGCATGAACAAAACAAGGCCATCAAACAACATGGTAAAAAACAACCAAAGCATAATAGACATGCCAATGCCTTTGGCTTTATCGCGTGCCAATACTGCGCTTAAAAATGCAATGGCAATAAATATAATGGTTACTAAAAAACCGGTAATGTTAAATACAATACCAATATGTAGTGGTGCGTAAAGTAAAAGTGGTAAACCAATACCTATAAAAAAGGCAGTGATTAGAGCCAGGCACAAACCCATGTATAAACTAATCCAGATTTTGCTGCGCTTAATGGGCTGACTTACCATAAGCTCGATAAACTCTGAACTGTTGTAAATGTATATGGTTGAAAAAATAATGCTAACCAACGGAACAGTTAACAGCATTACATTTAGTAAAGTAAGCAATCCTTTTGCGCTGTTGTCTTCTAAGCTAAATACACTCCACGATAAAATGGCCAATAATATGGCATAGGATAAAACAATTTTATTTTTAATGATGTCGAGCATCACAAACTTGATGATTCTATTCATGATATCCCGATTTTAAAATGTGAGTAATGGCTTTTGATAAGGTGGTTTGTCCGGTTTCTGCTTTAATTTTATGGGTGTCTTTATGAAAACGAACTTGACCCTCTTGCATAAAAATTAAATGTGTAACCAAATCATCCAATTCACTTAATAAATGTGAAGTAATGATAATGAGTTTACCTTTTTCTTTCTCTTTAATGATTTTTTCTTTGAGCAATTCTGCAGCAATTGGATCTAAACCTGCTGTGGGTTCATCTAAAATTAACACATCCGGATTAAACATAAAGGCTATTGTGGCACTTACTTTTTGTGTAGTACCGCCTGATAAAGTACGCATTTTTTTATCAGACAAACTTTCCAGCTGATAGGTATGCATTAACTCATTATCTTGGGCTGTACTGCTTTTTCTGATGTCTTTAATCATGTGTATTACTTGGCCAATACTCATGTTTTCGGGGTAACGACCAATTTGCGGCATGTAGCCAATATGGTTGCGGTAGGTTACATCTTTGTTAATGGGTTTTTGGTTAAATAATATGGTTCCCGAATCGGGTACAACCATGCCAAGTATAGATTTTATAAGGGTAGTTTTACCACAACCGTTTGGGCCAATAAGTGCTACACATTCGCCTTTGTTTAATTTTAGCGAAACGTTATTAAGCACTTGTAGTTTGCCAAATCGTTTGGATAAGTTTTGAATTTCGATCATAATTTAATTGCACGCATTAGCGGTTGGTTATCAATAAAATTTTCGGGTGTAAGGCTCGGAATAATTTTTTCCGATTCTTCGAGCATGCTAATAAAAAAACTTCTGAAGAGTAACATTACGGGTGCATTCATTTCTACAATTACCGAAAATAAACTAAGCGGATGATAAGGCACATCACCAATATTGTTTTTATCTAAATCGTAGCCTTTGTATTTATCCCAGTAGTTTTGAATAAACTCGTTTAGCACTAAGGTTCCGTTTGTACTCACATCAAAAGTGTTACCTAAAAAATTGTTTTGGGTAATTTTATTGTCCATACAGCTGGCCTGAATTTTCATGCCCCAGCCGTTTTCTTTAAAGCTGTTTTTTTCTACAATAATGCGGCTTGTACCCTCCATATAAATACCCGATGTGTTTGTGGTAAATCGGTTGTTAAAAATATAACTGTCTGATATTTCTTTAAGCAACAAACCATAAGCCGCATCGCCCCAATTGTTTTCAAACCAATTGTTAAACATTTTCACACCTTTGGTAAACATCACTGCTACACCTGCACCGTTACCTCTAAACACGTTACTGATGTATGCATCACTATTTGAAAACATAAAGTGTAAACCGTAACGAATATTATTACAAGCGATGTTGCGCCAAATAATAGAGCCTGTTACAAACTCGAAGTAAATGCCATCACGGTGGCCGGTAATGTTATTGCCAATTATTTGCAGGCTATCACTTTTCCAGCAATGAATACCGTTTCCTATTTGTTGTTCTTCAACTCCGTATGCAGTAATTTTATTGTTTTTTATGATGCAGTGTTTGCCGTATTGTATGTAAATACCAAAAAAGTTGTCATCTAAAATATTATTTGATATGGTAACATAATCTGCATCATACACCTTAATTCCTCCCGGGTCATCTAATGTGCCGTAACCGGAGTTTTTAACAGTAAATCCGTTTATTAATACGTGGTTTGATTTGATGGAAAGAATCTCAAACTTTTTTTGTCCATCCAATATTGGGTTGTTTTCACCCAAAAAGTATAGCGGTTTATCAATAATGATATTACCTTCTTGATATGTGCCTTGGTGCACAATTACGGTATCGTAAGGTGCCGTTAACTTCAGCGTTTCTTTTATTGATAGGCTATTTTTTTCTTTGCTAACATGCCATGTTTTAGCATTGGCTTGTTGTGTAATGAATAGCAATACTACACAAGCAAGTTGAATAGAAGTTGGTTTAATATGTAAAGCGCTTAATCCCATGAAGTAATTTCTGCCTGATATTGCTCTATATATGGTTCTGCTGATTTAGCATCAGCAAATGCAGCCATTCCACCGCCCATTGGGCTTTTAATATTGGGGCTGCTAATTAGTGTAGTATTTTCAATTAATAAAAATGAAGTTGGATTTAAAAAATCGGCCACATAAAACATACTGGTTTCGGGTTGTGGTTGAGCTTTTTTATAATTGGTTAAACATTTTAAATCATCAAACACATAAACCCTGCCTTTTGCTGTAACCAACTGGCTTGCAAACTTAGCATCGGTTATGGTCATTTTGCAAAACTCGCATTGGTCTGTATTTATGCTTATGGCTTTTGGTCCGGCTTGTGTACATGATGTAACCAGCATCAAACCAAAAATGGTTGCGTAAACAGATTTATTTTTTTTGAATTTGCTTAATAAATTATTTTCAAAAACAGTTGCAATTAACATCATCAAACCAGCTCCAATAAATAACCATCCACCAGTATCAGGAATAGAGTATGCACCAAAGTTTAATAATTGTTTAAAGCCTATAAGTGGCGGTTGATAAGCCATGCCGGGAACTTTAATGGCTGCATTAGGATCAAGGTTATGACCATAGTTGTAGTTCCATTGGTAAAAATCAACCATAGATACTACACCAAACAAAACGAATGCAATTAAAAGTACGGTTAATATTTTTTTGCTATTTAGCAATGCCGTGAGTAAAGAAAAAACTGCGAATGCTCCAATAAGGTAGGGTAATAAAGTAAATTCTATAAAATTTTCGGTATGTAAAGTTTGCATACCAATGTAGTGATTTAAACCATTTATAATGTCAACATCACCGCCTAGTTTGTTGGCATAAATTAAAAGAGCTAAACCTTCAGGGTATTGTGGAGCTTCAAGCTCAATACGCCAAATGGCAACAAATAAAGATGAAACCAACATAACTGCTGCTAATACCAGCATGATACGGGATGATACTTTTAAATGATTATCGTTATTCATTTTATTTACATTAAAAAGAGGTGCAGATGCAATATTCATCCGCACCTCTTTGGTTTATTTTTTAATTATTTTTTTGCTTCAGGAGCAGCAGTATTTCCTAAACTAAATGTTAAAGGAACGTTGCTACCTGCAGGAGATACGCGAACATATCCTTGCATTTCTTGGTGCAATGCACTACAGAAGTCGGTGCAATAAATTGGATACATACCTGCTTTTTCAGGAACCCATTTTAAGGTTGAAGTTTCGCCTGGCATAATTAACAATTCTGCATTAGATGCGCCTTTTACAGCAAAACCATGTGGTACATCCCAATCTTGCTCAAGGTTAGTTACGTGGAAGTAAACTTCATCTCCAACTTTTACACCTTCAATGTTATCAGGTGAGAAGTGAGAACGAATAGATGTCATGTACACGTGTACTTTTTTGCCTTCGCGAACAACTTTAGTTTCAGCTTCGCCTTTAGCAACGTAAGGATGTTGGTTTTCGGCAATTTTGAAAATTTTGGTTGAGTTAGGAGCAATCAATTCTGCAGGTGCAGCTTGTGCGTAGTGTGGCTCACCAATAGTTGGGAAGTCTAAAATTAACTGCATTTTCTCGCCACTGATATCATATATCTGCGCACTTTGCGATAATTCTGGTCCGGTTGGTAAGTATCTGTCTTTGGTAATTTTGTTGTAAGCAATTAAGTATTTACCAAATGGTTTTTTACTATCACCACCAGGAATACATAAGTGACCAACAGAGTAGAAAGTAGGAACACGATCTAAAACTTTTAAGTCTTTGATGTTCCATTTTACCACTTCAGATGATACGAAGAATGAAGTGTATGCGTTTCCGTTACCATCAAACTCGGTATGCAATGGGCCAAGACCCGGTTTTTTAACTTCACCGTATAAAGCAGCTTCGTATTTAATTACGTTAATGCCTTCGTATTGTCCATCATAAGCTTTATCAGCAATTGCTTTTTGAATTTTATCAAAGCTAAATACAGGAATTAAAGCAGCTAATTTACCACTACCTACAATGTACTCACCGCTTGGGTCAACATCGCAACCATGTGGAGATTTAGGGCAAGGGATCATGTAGCATAAGTCGGCAAAGTCTTTAGAGTCAAGTACAATAACTTCTTTTTTCATTTCAGATTTTGCACTATGTGTTTTCTCATCCCAAGTGTTGTGTGCATAGTTAGCAGGTACTTTTTTACCTTTTCCGGCTTTTACATACTCTTCAGCTTTTTTCCAGTTAACAGCCATAATAAAGTCTTTATCTTTTTGCGAAGCGTTAACCTCTAATAAAGTATTGGCTTGTTCGGTATTGTAGCACGAGAAGAAGAACCAACCATGCGATTTTCCTTTACCTGCGTGGCTTAAATCAAAGTTTACACCAGGGCAGGCAATTTGAAATGCAACATCCATTTCACCTTCTTTACCTACACTAATAAAACTTAAGTAACCTTTAAAGTTTTGTTTGTAAGTATTAATTGGCACATCGCCATTTGCATTATCGGGTGGCACACTAAAACGTGTTCCTGCAACTACATACTCAGTGTTTTCTGTAATAAATGGTGATGAGTGATTACCTGCACTGTTTGGTAACTCAATAATCTCTGCCGTACGGAAAGTTTTTAAATCAATACGAGCAACACGTGGTGTATTGTTTGCGTTACCAAATACCCATCTGCCATCAACCTCACCATTGGTTTGCGACATCTCAGTGTGATGCAAATCATCCCAAGGTACCATACCATGCGAGGTGTTTAACATTGGTTTTGTTTCTTCGCTATAACCCCAACCTTTTTCAGGGTCAACCGAAAATACAGGGATTACACGTAACAACCTTCCGCTTGGCAAACCATAAACACTCATTTGTCCGCTAAAACCTCCACTTACAAAGTTGTAAAACTTGTCGTGTTTACCCGGGGCAACGTAAGCTTTTTCGGCAGCATCACCACTCACGGCATTGCTTGTGTTTTTTGGTTTACAAGATACAATAGCAGCAACCGCCATAGTAGCAATTGCGCCTTTCATTATCATACTATTCCTTTTCATAATAAAATGGATTTAATTATTTTACACCATCATTTTTACGCATAAACTCTAAAATTTTGCGTGCGTCATCATCATTCAAACCTTGGTTTGGCATTCTAACCAAACAGATTTCTAATTGCGCTTGTACTTCAGGGTCTTTGTCAATCATAGGGTCGGGGTTAGTGATGAAGTTCATAATCCACTCTGGGGTTCTTCTTTCAGTAACACCTTTCCAACCCGGACCAACTAATTTTTCGTCAGTTAGTTTATGGCAAGATGAACATTTTACACCCTGAATGCTTTCGCCTTCGGTTGCCATTGCTGCATCTAATGTTGCGCCAACGGTTACATTTTCTGCGGTAAATTTACCTTCACCTCGTTTTGGGTCGTAAGCCGGTGCTCCTGATGTTTCTGTGTTTTCGGTTGCTGTTGGTTCTGTTGCAGCCGCGTTAGATTGTTCGCTTGTGTTTGAACTGCCTCCTCCGCATGCATAAAGCGCTGCGGCAAGGGCCATAAATGCAATTACTTTTTTCATAAATCATGTTAATTTTGTTACACGAAGTTGATGCCGTTTGCATTTTTATTTTATGCGTTCAGTCATAAAGAACACATGACTTTAAACAGCCATAAATTTTAGGTTGTATTAAAATTACTATGATATGAACTATTATTGATAGGTGATGCTGTTGTCTGTTAAGGTTTTTAAAAAAGCCACCAACGCCTGTTTTTGTTGGCTTGTAAGGTTGAGTTTATATGTAGGTGCTTTTTTATTAATAATAGGATCTATAGTTGCCGATGGCTGCACACCTGAGTTATAAAACTCAACTACATCTTCTAAAGTTGCAAAACGTCCATCGTGCATGTAAGGTGCAGTTAAGCTGCTATTACGTAAGGTTGGTGTGGCAAATTTTCCAATATCATTGCTGTTTTGAGTGATTAAAAATCTACCATTATTAAAGCCGCTAAACGTATTGTTTAAACCATTGTTATGAAATTCAGTATCGCTAAATAATGGTGGCTGATGGCAATGAAAACAATCACCAACTTCCGAAAAAAAGATGTTGTAACCTTCTTGCTCTTGTGCATTAAATGTTTCTTCGCCTTTCATTACTTTATCATACTTAGCATTGCTGCTAATTATGGTGCGCATGTATTGTGATATGGCATGTGCAATTTTTCTTTGTAAATCAACAAAGGTGTATTTGTATATGTCATCAATTAAAAATGCTTTATAAAATGCATCGCGGTAATAAGCACTTTTTGATAAATTACTATACAACTCTGCTGAGTCGGTATTAAAAAATTCTGGTCCAAAATCGGCCATACATAAGGTGTCTAATATTTTTTCTGAGCCTGTCCAATTGTAATGACGTTTAAATGCTAAATTAATGTGTGGTGGTACACTTATTCTATAGCCGTTTGCACCAATATGTATGGGCAACGAAAACGATTTTTCCTTAATGTGGCACGATGCACAACTTCTTCCATTGCTAGATAACATAGGTTCGTTGTATAAACGTTTACCTAATGCTACACCTTCTTCTGTTAATGGATTATCAGGGTTTTTGATGTACAACGGAAAACCTTTGGGTACTTGTAAAGTATACGGTGTAGGTTTATAATCTTGTTTTAGCGCAGTATCTTCGGGCTTGTTACATGCAGCAACAAGTACTATCATTAAAACAGCTATTGTTAAAATTTTATTCAGCATAAAACACGTCCTTTCCATTATTGGTAATCAGCATCATGGTGGGCATATCGCCCATGGTGTAGTTACCATCCAAGTATATATTGTAGGTATATGGGTTTTTATACCACTCGTTTAAATTCATTATTAAGTTTTGGTTTGATGTTGTGGCCTCGTTTACGGTTAAATGAATTGCTATAGGTTGATGTTGAATTAAACAATCGTTTAAACCCGTATGTATGGCATATCCTTTTCTATCGTTTTCCGGTGTTAAAAACTGACCTTCAATTTTTAAAAAATGATAACCTCCACCCATGGCTTCCGGCCATATCATGCCTATGTTATCATCTGTGTTGGGTAGTGTGCCATGTTGGTTATTTTTTGCATCAATACCAATTAAAAATGCAACCTGATTGTAAGTGCCAATAGGCACATTTTCTAGTTGAATACTGATGGGCTGTTGCCTGGCATCAATGTATTTTATTTGGTTTGATACATATACCTGCACACCATTTTGATACAACGCAAAATTTGATAAGTAATAATTTAAACGGGTAACACTGTAAGGGTTTGATGCTTGGTTATTATACATCATCGTATCAAATTGTAAAGTTTTGCCATCTATTTTATGGTTGATGTACAGGGTAATATTTCCTGTTGGGGCATTAGGTAAGTTTGATTCGGGCTTATTGCACGCATAAAATGAAAGTGCAAAAAGTATGAAACCAATAGTTATAATTATCTTGTGAAGCATAACCCAAAGTTAGCTTAGGTTTTTATTAGGTTAATTGACCTGCATCAAGGTTTTAGAAATAGGGATGCGTTACCATTGCATACATTATTTCCCTTTATATGATAACCTTGTTAAACGTATTGTTGCAAATTGGTCCACCACCACCAGATGATTGGGGAGACCCTGATACACCTAATGTTCCCATTACAGATGATATTTGGATATTGTTAGTTGTGTTGGTTTTAGTAGGATACTTTACGTTAAAATCGCGCATAAAAAAAGCACCTCGATAGGTGCTTTTATACTTTGTATTGATATGTGATTATTCAAAATATTGGTTGAAAATGACAAACGAGGCCTGTATAGTTGTTACAATCTGATCAGCTTCTTCATCACTTTTTGCATTGCCTAAATCTTTAATCAACCCCATGTACGGGTGTAACCATTTGTGTAACTCATCATGCGATTTGCCTTGCATAGTGCAACTTTTGGTTAACAAGCCAACTGTGGTATTCAACTCCTTAGCTAAAGCTTCATAATCTTTTTTAGGTGCATTTACATAACTATCAACCAAGCCTTCACTTGCACGTACATGTACCATCATTTCAGGATTAACCTTCCATTTTTCTCCATTATTTAATTCGATTTCAATAGGTGATTGCTCTTCTTCAATAGCTTTTATATCAGTGGTTGTTTGTTCTTGCTTTTCGGTGCTTTTGGGTTCTTGATTATTGCAACTTGTTGTTCCCACTATGGTTCCTAACAAACCAATAAATAATATTTTTTTCATGTGTTTAATTTTTTACGAAGTTAGTCTTTAACTTTTCAATTTTACATATTGTCGTTTTGCCAAGTTGCAAAACAGGTATCTGTTTCATGTAGTTTCAACTCTTTTAATACAATGTAATCTGGTAAGGTTAAGTGTATTTTTTTAGCCATATCCAATAACATCTGTTCTGCTGTCGGCTCTTCATCAAACCATAATAGTTTAGTGCCAATAACTTGTGTGGCAGTTAAATTTAGCTTGTTAATTTTAAGTATCAATGCATGGTCGTAATCGTTTAAAATAGCTTGTTGTACTATCTTTTTAAGTTGTTTAAAATCTATCACCATGCTGTTTGTTAAATCTTTTTTAGAGGTTACAGTAACGTGTAATTTATAGCTATGACCGTGTATGTTTTTACACGCACCATCATAATCAGATATGGCATGTGCAGCCTCAAACGTAAATATTTTAGTAACACTAAGCATATTTCTTTCGTCTTTCAATCTCGGTATTTAGCAGTTGTAATTCTCTGGTCACTTGTCCGTTTACCGATTTATTTTCATTAGCCCTTCTAATTAAATAAGGAATGGCTTTTTCTATTTCGCCATATGGTAAATACTTCGATACTTCAAAACCATTTCGTGCAAGGTTAAAGGTTAAATTGTCGCTCATGCCTAGTAATTGCGAGAAACTTAACTTTTGTTGTGCATCAATCAACCCAAGCTTGTTTACTAGATTAATGGCATGTAAAATGCTTTCTTCGTTGTGTGATGCAATGCATAAATAGGTGTACTCAAAATTTTGTAAACACATATCAATGGCTTTGTTAAACGATTGGTCTGTTTCTTGTTTGGTTTTAAAAACCGGTGAAGGTTTACCTTCTTGTTCAGCCCTTTCGTTTTCTTTTTCGTGGTAAGCACCTCTTACAATTTTAACACCTGTATAAAACTTTTTAGTTTTACTTACTTCAATCAAGTTGTTTAAATAGGTAATTCTATCTGTTAAATACATTTGCAACGTATTATAAACAACAGCTTTTTGTGTGTTGTATTTTTCCATCATTTGCTCCACGATGTAGTCGTAAATATCTTGCGTACAGCGTTCTTCTGCATCAAAATAAATTCCAATATTATGGGTTGATGCCGTTTGGCATATTTCATCAATGTGTTTAAAAAGTGTTTCTAATCTTTGGTTTTCGTTATCGGTACGTTCTTTAAACGGATTGTTAATGGATTTCAAAAATTCATAATCTTCTAACCCGGTAATTTTTATGCTGATGTAATGACCAGGATAATTTTTAGCAAGCGTAATGATGTTTTCTTGTATACGTTTTACATTGTTTTGATAACCTGCTGCATTTTGTTCGTTTTCCGAAACATAATCCAATACAGATTTTACTTTAAACGCATTTAAATGATTGATGGTAACAAAGGCTTGCTTTAAGTTTTCGCCTGCGCAAAACACCTTAAATACACTTTGTTTAATCAGTAATTTACCGGGCAGTTTATACTTTAAAATCCATTCGGCTCCGTTTGATAACAGTTTTACCAATGCGGGATAATTAAATAACTTAAATACAAAATGAGTGAGGTTAAGTGCTTTACTTGTTTTGTATTTAAAGGCGTATTCTGTTTGGTTAAAATCGGGTACGGGTAAACTCATAGTATGTTAGTTTTTTGTAAGCCCAAAATGGATTGTTTGTTTTTTGATTTGATGTTACAAGCGATGTAATTGTATAACAAAATTCCTGCTGTAATAAACAGTGTAATCAACAGTATTAATCCTGCAAAACTAAATGCCACAAAGTATGGCGTTAGTTCTTCCATCAATTTTTGATAGGTAATTTGTTGGGCGCTGTTTTGCCATATTCCCTTTTTTATGCCCGCAATATTTAATGCTATCCAAAATACCAACAAGCTGCTTTGCATCATCCAATAAGTAATGTTTAATACACGAGTGGGCTTGTTGTATGTTACGCAATTGCCCTTTAAAAATATAAAACAAGCTGCCAGTAAAATCATAGTATTAATGCCAATGGTGGTTCCCATGGCATGTGCAACGGTAACATGTGTGCCGTGTGTATATAAATTTAAAACGGGTATCGACATTACAATAGCTTGACTCATATTTAAAAACACCCAAATGTCTGAATCCATAATAAAACGGTAAGGAAAGTAATGGTAATGTTTTTTGATATCAGCAACACTTTGTTTCCAGGAGTAAATTATGCGTGCAAAAAATATCCATTCTGTCATGCTCACGCCATACCCAATATACCTGATGTAACTTTCGGTTGGTAAAGTGTAAATGTGATGTCCCCAATTAAACATCAAATTAAACAAACCTAAAAAGTACATTCCAAAGGCCATTTTGCTGTAACCAACTTTTGTATCACCACTAATTTTATCCATGATAAAAAATGCAGTGCCATAAATTAATTGATTCCACGAACCCACTAACGAACCATTTACTTTCCATTGTATGGTCATGTCGGTTACAAAATGTTCCCTAAAATAAGGAAACACCCACAGGTAGTTTTCCATAAAGGTGAACATAAAAAACAAACCACCACTCATCCACATCCAAACATAAACCGGCCATTGTTTGGCATTTTTTATCACCCTAAAAAAGTTACTTAAATACAATATCCACGAAAGGGCAATTGGCAATGCCCATATGGGATTAAACTCCCAATATTCTCTTCCGCCAAAGTCTTTTCTAAAATAGCTGCTCATCACTCCAACTATGGCGATTAACCAAAGTAACAATTGAGTTGCTGCAATTTTATTAGAAAGTTTGTTAGGGTAAAGAATTTGCAATGCACTCATTACTCCACCATTTGCACCAATAATAATCCAAAAGGTTACCATTGAAACATGTAACGGACGTAAAGCTACAAAACCTAGAGTATCTTTTAAAAAGTTTGGATTGATGTATACAAAAGAGGCAAGCACACCAAAAACTAAACCTATTAAAAGTAGCGTTAAGGCAAGTACTAAAAATAATTTTCCTATTTGAGTTGTTCCGTTCATGGCATTTCAATCATTCCGTTAGGTTTTATGCTGTAGTTTCGATAGTCGGCATTGCCACTGGCATCCGCTTGTTTTAAAAACTCAATTAGCTGTGTAAATTCTTCATCAGGAATTTGAAATGCGGGCATTGATCTTACACCACTGCCTACAATTCCTTTAATAATTGTTTCGTTTTTTCTACTGAAAACATTGGTTAAATCAGGACCTAAATATCCGCCTAAACCATATAATTGGTGGCAGCTTTGGCAATTGTATTTTTGCCAAATGAGTTTGCCTGATGCAGCAACACTTGCGTCAAATTTTGGTGTTTGTATTTGTTGGCTTGGTTTGATGTATATGGTAAACGAATACACCAAAAAGCTTAAACACAGCAAAACAAATATGTAGGTAGGTGTTGCTTTCATAAAACTTATTGTTGAACTTGTTTTACACTATCTGGTTGATTGTTTTGTTGATGTATCAATACATCCTGAAGCATGATTTCGGCAGTGGTAGCCATGTTGTGTAATTGCATCAATTCAACCGAAAACGTATTATTATTTAGTATAGATTGTGTGAGTTGTTTAACCAATTTCATGTATGCAATACCGGCATTAATGGTTGTTTTATTTTTACTCATAAAACATTTTGTCATCCATTTTTTAACTGTTTTTATTTTAGGCTTCACCCAAGCAAAATCAACTACTTGCTGCGACTTACATTGATATAAATTCACATCATCATTAATCTTTTTGTCTTGTTGATGCACAATGTGATTTTTTATTTGTTCGGCAAATACCAACGCTTCTAAAAGTGAGTTAGAAGCCAACCTGTTTTTACCGTGTAAACCAGTGCAAGCTACTTCTCCTAAAGCATATAAATTATTGATGTTGGTTTGTCCGTTTACATCAACTACTACACCACCCGATTGGTAATGTGCAGAAGGAATTATTGGAATTAAATCTTCGCTTAAGTTGTAATCTAACGATACCAATTTTTGGGTAATGGCCGGAAAATGAAATTCTAATTCATCTTCATCAAGATGTCTTACATCTAAATACACACACGGGCTTTTAGTTTTTTCCATGTGTTGATATATGGCATTGCTCACAATATCTCTTGTAGCCAATTCTCCTCTTACATCATCATCAAACAAAAAACGTTTGCCACTTTGGTCAACAATATAAGCCCCATAACCGCGCAATGCTTCTGATATTAAAAACGAAGTATGTTGATTGTTTTGGGGATACAATGCAGTAGGATGAAACTGCATAAAGTTCATGTATTGCAATTGTGCGCCTGCACGTTTAGCTATGGCGTAACCATCTCCCGTAGCGGGTTTTGGGTTGGTGGTGTTTTCAAACAATTGTCCGCAACCGCCTGTAGCCAAAACCACATAACAAGCATTCATGTTTTCTAACTGATGCGTAATTTCATTGTAAACCCAAATACCTTTTGCGTTTTGTTGATTATCCAATAAAATATCAGTAGCCAATAAATGGGTAATTAAACGTATGTTTTTGTTTTTGCTAACTTGATCCAAAAGTGTGGCCACCACTTCAAAACCCGTTTGGTCTTTATAATGCACCACACGTGGGTTTTCATGTCCACCTTCTAAAGCTGCATCTAATTCACCATTACTTTCTATATCAAATTGTACACCCCAATGAAGCAGTTCACTTATTTCGCGAGGCGCACTTTTAACCACCATTTCTACCACATCCGGTTTACAATAAGAACCGCCACTGGCAAGGGTATCTTTAATGTGGCTTTCAAACGAATCGTTTAGTGTATCTAAAACAGCAGCAATACCACCCTGTGCATAACGGGTATTACTTTCTAAAGCATTGGTTTTAGTAAGTAATGCAATTTGTATGCTAGGATTATTTTTACTCAGTTTAAGCGCAAGCGTTAATCCACCTATGCCGGAGCCAATTATTACTATATCAAATGTTTTCATATTAGTTTGATAAGGCTAACATTCTGTTCAGTGGAATTAATGCTCTTTCTATCACCTCATGCGATAAAGTAATTTCAGGAGTTTCGTTCAATAAACAGTTGTATAATTTTTCTATGGTGTTTAATTTCATAAACGCACATTCGCTGCAAGCACAAGTATTGTCTTCTTTTGAGGGTGCAGGAATTAACGTTTTATCAGGAGCTTCAGCACTCATTTGGTGCAATATGCCAGCTTCTGTAGCAATAATAAATTCTTTGCAATCGGTGTTTTTTACATAATCTATCATAGCTGCTGTTGAGCCAACAAAATGTGCAACTTTTAATAAATCAGCTTCCGATTCAGGATGCACAACCAACTTAGCATTTGGATATTGTTTGTGTAAATCCAATAATTTGTTAAACGAAAATGCTTCATGTACAACACACGCACCATCCCATAAAACCATGTCTCTACCGGTTTCTTTTTTTAGGTAATGACCCAAGTTTCTATCGGGAGCAAAAATGATGTTCTCGTATTCGGGAATAGAATTGATGATTGCTTTTGCGTTTGATGAAGTGCAGATAATATCACTTTGTGTTTTTATTTCTGCAGAACAGTTGATGTAACTCACTACAATATGATCAGGGTACTTTTGTTTAAATATACTAAAATCTTGCGGTGTACACGAACTTGCCAACGAGCATCCTGCTTCTAAATCAGGTAACAGTACTTTTTTATTTGGGTTGAGTATTTTGGCTGTTTCGGCCATAAAATGAACGCCCGCAAATACAATGATATCCGCATTGCTTTTTGCCGCTTGTTTTGATAAACCTAAACTATCTCCCACAAAATCGGCTATATCTTGTATGGCAGGTTCCTGATAATAATGAGCCAAAATCACCGCGTTTTTTTCTTCTTTTAAACGCCTAATGGCTGTTGCATAATCAAATGGTATTGTGGCTGCTGTCATATCAATTTGCCATTACAGGTTCTTCACTAAATTCCATACTTAATAAGTTTGTTTCTAACTCATCCAATTCTTGGCGCATGCCTCTAAAAAGATCTTCTGCCTGATGGCCAACATTGTCTATTAAGCCTTGGTAATACGATATACCGGCCAATAAATTCTCTCTAAACTTTTCAAAATATGATTCTTTGCGTTGCACCAATTGTTGAGCTACTTTTTGTTTTTCTTTTTGTAAATAATCAATATAAAGTTTAAGCTCATTTATAAACATATTTGGCCTGTGTAGTTTGTTTAAAATGTTAACCCTGCCATAAATATGATCAACCATTTCTTGCAAGGTAAACGTGCCCGAGAAGAAAGCAAGGTTTGGTCCGGGACAAATAGTAACTGCACCAAAACTATGTTTGTGTTGTATGTTGTTTACCATCAATGCAGGTTCGCTTAAACCTTCGCACAAGCAATCTTTTTCTTTTACCACTGCTGCTTTTGCTTCGTATTCTTCGGGTGTGGTGCAAGTTTCCTTTAACTGTTTAAGTTTAAAGTATTGGTATTTTACCGATGCTGTACAAATAGGTTCTTTGGTAAACTCGGTATCAAACTGTAAAAACTTTTTTAAGCACGGACTACCAGGTTTTCCTTTATCGATTCTGCTTTTGCGCAAAACTTCTGCACTGCTTTTTCTAAAGTTATTAAACGGAACGCCTAATGGAGAAGCATTACTTAAATAATAATCTTCGGGTACTGCAGTTGCTAAACTATTTAAGGTTTGGGCATCTACATTGGTAACTTCGGGTACCAATAAAAACGGACTTCCCCAACCACAACTGTTTAGGTTGTAGTAGGTTATTAAAAAATTGTTTTCGTGTGCTGTACCAATTCCTCCTTGGGCCGTAATTTTTAATTCGGGTAAAGCATTAAATGAATGTTTGCCGTTTTGTTGTAATGCATCTAAGCATGCGGTGTATAAGGTTTGATAAAGTTCGCCACGTTTGCTTTTAAATTCTTTTAATATCGGTCCCATCAATAAACCGTCTGTTGCAAAGGCATGTCCACCACAATTCAACCCCGATTCAATCCTAAACTCCGATACCCATAAACCTTTTTTAGCTAAGTATTTTCCTTGTATTAAAGCCGAACGATAATCACTTACCTTTAAAATAATTTTCTTTTTGATGTGGCCATTTTCATCCGGATAAAAGTCTGCGAAACTCTCGCAATAACCATAAACCCTTGGGTTGAATCCAGCAGAAAACACCACGGCAGCATGTAAATCACTATTTGCAAAACCACGTAAAGCCGATAATGCATCTGATTGCTCCGCTGGTAATGGTTCACCAAGGTCGTTAAACTTTGGTTTATCTACTTTAGTCATGATGTTTACCTCAATAGCTCCGGTAACTAAATTGCTGCGTAAAAAACGCTCTACTTTTAAACGTTCAGCATTAGTTAATAGAGGTAATGTATTGTAGGATAATTTTAAATCATGATCATCGGGTAACAAGCTAAAATACTTTTGCATTTCTGCACTGTTAAAAGGCTGTTTACGCAGTTGGTTGGCTTGATAACTTACGATGTAATCAACTAAATTTAAATAAGCTGTAATTCTTTTGGCTCTGAAATCGGCATGATAAGTACTGATTTCTGTATACGGTAAATGGTACAAGTTGGAGTAATGTTTACGCATTTGTTCCAACAGTTCATCTTCTATAATTGATAGGGTTGAGTTAATTCCGAAACGTGCTACTTTTATGGGTGCATCAATGGTAAATCCGATACCCATTACCGGAATATGAAAATTGTGGGCTTGTGCTGTCATGTGTTTAGTTCTGCTGTTTTAAATATTCTTGCAAGGCATCTCTCCAATGAGGTAAACTTGCCATGCCTCTGTTTTTTAATGATGTATTTTCTAGGACAGAGTATTTTGGTCGTGGTGTTTTGGCCGGGAAAAATGAAGAATCAACTTTCTCTACTTCCACTTTTGTATTGGTAATTTCAAAAATGGTGGATGCAAATTCGTGCCAGCTGCATTGTCCTTCTGAGGTTAAATGTACAATGCCATTTAACTCTTGTTTAATTAAAGAGGGAAGAATATTTGCAATATCAGCGGTACTTGTAGGCGATACAATTTCATCACCCACCACATTTAATACCGGTCTTTCTTTGGCTAGTTTCAACATAAGTTGAATAAAATTCAACCCGTTTTTTGCCCTGCATGGGTTTTTACCGTACAAAGCCGATACACGTAAAATTAATGATGCATGGTTTTCTGATAAGATGGCATTTTCGCCATGGTATTTTGTTTTACCATATACGTTTAACGGGTTGGGTTTATCCAATTCATTGTAAGGCGAACTTTTCTCACCATCAAAAACATAATCGGTACTAAAGTGTACAAATTTTATTTTTAAATAATTACACATACGCGCCATAAATGCGGGGGACGTGGAGTTAATGGCCATTGCGGTTTTGGGATTTTCTTCACATAAATCAACTTGGTGGTAAGCAGCCGTGTTAATTAAAACATCAGGGCGGTGTGTGCTTAATAATTGTTTTACCTCCATCAGGTTGGTTATGTCTAAATCGGCATGTGTTGGAGTAATGGTTTGTATGTTGTGCTGAGTAAAAAGGTTGGTAATATCACTTCCCAATTGACCTTGTGCACCTAGTATTATCGCCTTTTTCATAGTGGTATTAATTGGTGATGAGTTGATTCATCATTATTTTTTTAAATACTAAAATGTTGTAGAATCTTTCATCATCGAAACTGCTGTACTTATCGACAGTATCGTGTAAATTAAGCATAATAGAATAAGCATCTTGTTTAGGTTTATAGTTTAATAATTGAAACGCTTTGTCAATACTAACTTTGTAATTTCTGTAGTCTTGTACGTTTTGGTTAGTAATGTTGATGTTTAAACCATACTCTTGTTTTACAAATGATTTTACAGCTTGTGCCAACTCGCCAATGGTGGTGTTAAAAGATGAAATATTAATCACTTCTCCTTTTTGTAAGTTAGAGTTGATGGCCAATAAATATGCCTCACATAAGTCGTTTAATCCTAAAATTGGTCGCCAAATTTTGGGGTTACTTAATGTAATTTCTCCTTTGTTTAATGCATTTTTAAACATGGTGTTTAAGGCTAAATCCAAACGCATACGTGGCGAGTAACCACTTACTGTACCTTGTCTAAAACATACTACCGAAAAGTTTTCATCAGCCAAAGCCAATAACGAACATTCCCCTTGTAGTTTAGAAACACCATACGGGTAATTGCTTATGGCCACATCATCTTCGGTAAAAGTGCTGTTGTGTGTGTAACCATACACCGAGCAAGAACTTGCAAAAATGAAACGTTTAACACCAGCTTCTTTGGCTAAAAATCCTATGTAAGCGGGCATTCCGGTGTTGTATATGAAATTATCTTTTGGCGAAAACTCAGCCATTGGATCATTAGACAAACCGGCTAAAAATATTACGGTATCAAACCCAACTAAATCATTTTGGTTTAAATCAAAAATATCTTTTTGTATGGTGTTGATGTTTGATGGTAAATAATTTCCAAACCAATTGGTGTCAACAACAGTTACATTACAATTGTTATCTTGTAAGTAAGGAGCAAGCGTTGTTCCTATGTATCCCGCTCCGCCAAGTACTAAAACATTGTGTTTATTTTCCATAGCTAAAGTTGTTTGAATCGTTTGTGTTAAGCCAACTTGTTAAAGTTTGTGCTACTTTATCTTTTTCTGATAGTGTAAGATTTTCAATTGGCCATTTAATACCAATGGCAGGGTCGTTCCATAATATGCCCGATTCTGCTTGTTTGTTGTATAAGCCTGTACATTTGTATTGTATCTCTGCAAAGTCGCTTATGGTGCAGAATCCACGTGCAAAACCTGCTGGTGCCCAAATCATTTTTTTGTTTGCTGCCGAAACTATTTCGCCATACCATTGGCCTAAAGTTGGAGAACCTTTTCTGATATCAACTGCAACCAAAAATGCTTCGCCTTGTGTTACACGCATTAATTTACCCATAGGTGGTTCCCATTGAAAATGTAAACCACGCAATACACCTTTTGCCGAGCGAGAATGATTGTCTTGTACAAAAGGTAAGTTAATACCTAATTCTTCAAAAGCATCGGTGCGATAGGTTTCCATAAAAAATCCACGTTCATCTTCAAATACCTCAGGCTGTAGTACCAGTAGCCCATTCAAGGCTTGATGTATTAGGTTTATTTTCATGTTGTTTGTTGTTTTTAATTTGTGAGAACTGGTTTACACCTTTTATAAAATGTGCATATACAATGCTACCGTGGTACATGTAAGGCAATATGCGTTTATCACTTACTTTACGTTTTTCTTGTACTTCTTGTCGCTTAGAAAATATTAAAATGATGTTCAGTAAAATCCACGCATGCGCAGCTAAAATGGCTCTAACTGTAGTAAAGTTAAACTTCAACAACGATTGTAAAATCACCACATAATCTAATAAAATATGAACCGGTACAAAACGTATTACTTGCAACAACTCATAATTTTTAAGCATAATGTAAATAGAGTTGCGGTGGTTCCAGTATGTTTTTTTAAAACATGCTGTAGTGATGGTTGCTCCGCCTATGTGTTTAATTACCGATTTAGGTTGCACATATAAACTGTATCCTGCCAAACGTAAACGCCAACACAAATCAATTTCATCCATGTGGTGTACAATGGTTTCATCCAACAAGCCGCTATCCTCTAAAGCTGATTTACGTAAAAACATAGCCGCACCGCTTGTCCAAAAAACAGGTGCAATGTCTTCGTACTGTCCATGGTCTTCTTCAATTTCGCTAAAAATTCTTCCACGTAAAAATGGGTAACCAAATACATCAATCATACCGCCACTTCCACCTGCGTATTCAAAATGTGTGGGTTGATGGTAGGATAATAATTTAGGTTGGATGGCACCTATACGTTGATCCGATTCGGCCAGGTTCACCAAACTTTCTATCCAATCGGGTGCAACGGTTACATCATTGTTCAAACAAATAATATACTCGCCCGGACACACACTAAATGCGATGTTGTATGCCGCGCAGTAACCATTGTTAAAAGGATTTTGTATGATTTTAACTTCAGGATAATTTGCTTGAACGTAGGCTACATCATTTTCTGTTGATGCGTTATCGAGCAAATAAACTTGCTTTTTGGTGTAAGTTGATTTTAAAACAGAGGTCAAACATTCGTCTAAAAAACGTTTGCCATTATGGTTTAAAATAACAATATCAACTTCGGGTAACATAGCTTTATTTTTTTATAACAAAGCACGCCCGTTTTTATGGTCTATTTCTTGACCACCGTCAATAAATCAACTGATATAAATTGGAGAAAAAACTGACTAATCCTCTAGTTTGGCTAAGGAATACAGTTTGTTATGGTCGTTTATTTTGATGTATTTTTTCTGCAAAGAAATTACTTGGTCATCTTCCCACTCACGCAAAACCCTAACTGCTGTTTCTGTAGCCATACCGGCAATACTAGCAATATCTTCACGAGTAAGCACAATGTTTATTTGCCCATCGGCATTAACGCCAAACGACTTTTCTAAAAGTAATAAAGCCTCTGCCAATCGTGCACGTGTATCTTTTTGTATAAAACTAACCGATTTGTTTTCGGCCATGCTTAAGTCTTCCGCAAACCTCGACATCAACTCCATGGTAAATTTGATGTTGTTATGTATCAACTCAAAAATGCGCTCTTTGGGTATAAAACAAACCACCGATTCTTCAATAGCCACACCTGTAGCAATGTATCGTCCATCGCCTAACAAACCGCGGTAGCCAATTAGCTCGCCATCTTTGGCAATGCGTAAAATTTGCGCAGTGCCATCGTTTAATGTTTTGTATAATTTTATTTTGCCTTGATGCACACAATGTAATCCTTTGGCTGCATCACCCTCATGAAAAATGATTTGATTTTTTTTAACCCTATGCGTTACCTTATGATGGTTTAAATTGCTCAGTTCATCCTTTTTTAAGGTACAAAAGGAAGACAACGCCAAATTTTGGCAAGTAGTGCAATCGATATCTTTAACAGGCTTTTTCAAAACGTTCGGTTGCAAGTTTAGCCAATTAAAATAATTTTAATACTGATTGTACTCATAAAACGTAGGACTTGTTTTTATTAGGTGTTAGTGACATTACATTCAACATCACTAGTTTTCATATGTTTACCTTTAAAAGCCCTTGGTTAACCTATTAAGTTGTTTATTAAATATTAACATTACAGATATTCTGTATTTTATGCCGTAAAATTGCACCCTTAATTTCATCAATGAAGATACTTGTTACTTACTTAAAACAATACAAAAAATTAGTGGTGCTTTCTATGTTGTTTGCTACCATTAATCAGGTTTTCTCTTTGCTCGATCCAATGATTTATGGTAAAATCATCGACCAATATGCCCAACATGCAAGTGAGTTTACCCAAAGTGAATTTATTAAAGGTGCGGGCTTGCTTATTCTGGCTGCTATTGGTGTGGCTATGGTAAGCCGTATTGCAAAAGCATTTCAGGATTATACGGTTAATTTAGTAATACAAAAATTAGGTGCAGATATTTATACCGATGGCTTAAAACACACGTTGCAAGTTCCGTTTAGTGAGTTTGAAGACCAACGCAGTGGCGAAACGTTAAACATTTTACAAAAAGTAAGAATCGATACTGAAAAGTTTATCATGAGCTTTATCAATATACTTTTTGCATCGTTGGTGGGCATTGTGTTTGTAATGGTGTATGCCATTAATGTGCATGGTGGTTTAATTGTGGTATATGTTTTAGCAGCTACTTTTTTAAGTATCATTACCAATTATTTATCTAAGCGTGTAAAAAAAGTACAAACCAATATTGTGCGCGAAACACGTATGCTTGCCGGTAGTACAACAGAAAGTTTACGCAACATTGAGTTGGTGAAAAGTTTGGGTTTAACCAACCAAGAAACCAACCGATTAAATACTGCAACCAAAAAGATTTTACAGTTAGAGTTAAAGAAAGTGCGCGACATACGCAGTATTTCTTTTGTGCAAGGTACTTTGGTTAATTTACTTCGTCAGTCTATTTTATTTATGCTGTTGTACTTAATTTTTGAAGGACAATTAAGCGTAGGTGAAATCATTACCTTACAGTTTTATTCCTTCTTTATTTTTGGTCCGTTGCAAGAGGTGGGTAATGTTATTATCAGTTACCGTGAGGCAGAAGCATCATTGGCCAATTTCGAACAAATAATGAATACACCTTTAGAGCCTAAACCTGCATCACCAAAGCAATTAGGGGCTATACAAAATATGCAATTTAACGAAGTTGTATTCAGACATAAATCTGCTGGGTATGATGCGGTAAGTAAAATTAGTTTTGAGGTAAATAAAGGCGAAACCATTGCATTTGTTGGCCCTAGCGGTAGTGGAAAAAGTACTTTGGTGAAACTATTGGTAGGATTGTATTCTCCTAATTCAGGAAATATTTTATACAACAATATTGTTTCAACCGAAATTGATAAAGATGAATTGCAACAACAATTGGGTTTTGTAACTCAAGATACGCAGTTGTTTTCGGGTACTATTAAGGAAAACTTATTGTTTGTTAAACCTGATGCTACTGATGCAGAGTTGGATGATGTACTAGAAAAAGCGGCTTGCATTAACATTGTAAAGCGCAGCGAAAACGGATTAGATACCGTAATAGGAGAGGGTGGTATGAAATTAAGCGGTGGCGAAAAACAACGTTTATCTATAGCCCGCGCATTATTACGCAAACCACGTATTATGGTTTTTGATGAAGCAACTTCTGCTTTAGACTCCATTACCGAAGAAGCAATTTCTGAAACCATTAAAAATATTTCAGACAAACGCGATAGCATAACTGTTTTAATTGCACACCGTTTATCAACCATTATGCATGCGGATAGAATTTTTGTATTGGAAAAAGGTGAAGTGGTTGAAACGGGTAAACACCAAGACTTACTCAACCAAAAAGGTTTGTACTATGCCATGTGGCGTCAACAAATTGGGGAACGTAGAGAATAGTAATTGCCTTTAAATTGCAATCTGAAACTGCACCACAAACATTCCTTTATTTGTTGTTTGTTTTAAGGTTGCTGTATTAACAATAGGCCTACTTTGGTAATTGAAGCTAACTTTTGATAGCTGTCCTTCAATCAACCAATTAAAGCCTACATCCCACATAGCTATGTTGTTTTTTAACCTGTCGTATTTGCAAAGGGTAATATCGGCATAGGGTTGAATTCTGTTTTTATCAGTGTTATTTTTTTTAGGTAACAAATAACCTACTTGCGTAAAGAATGTATTACCTGTTCCATACATGGCAAATGCATTTCCACCGCCACTTAAAGTGTTTCCACTACTTGCACTTGCCGGATTTAATACGCCATTGTTTCTTATATAATTTTTACCGTAATCTGTTTTTGATGCAGCGGCATAAACTGTTAATGCGCTTCCATTATCTTTAATAGGATGCTCGAAAAACACATCCACGCCAACATTTAATAAATTTTGATGAACAACAGTTTTACTTACCGTATCTGTTAAGTGCCACATCGCATTGGGTTGATATTGAAATCCTGCACCTAATGTCAATACTTTTTTCTTGCCTAAATAAGTTCCCACCATGTAAGGAGTTGTGTTACTTTCTTCATCAAAAAACTGATACATCAAATATCCGCTACTTTGTAACTTAGGAGCGTTGTAAGAAAAATCAGAGTTAACATTTAATGGTTTAACAGCTGTTACACTTGCATCTACCATCATGGGTTTTGATAACACCAAACGGTAATCAAACTTGTTTATTTTTCCTTTAGCATATACACTGAGCTTACGCAAAAACTGGTCGTTTACATCATTGGTCGATTGCTGATACAGTGGTGCATCATACCCTAAAATATTTCCGGCAGATGGTGCTGCAAAACGCGAAAAACCTGTCCAACCCGTTAATCCTGCACCAATGTGTAATAACCTTTCTGTTGGTTGATATTCGGCCACCACATCATGAAAAAACAAACCCGGTTTGCGTGCAGTGTTGTATCCGGCATTGTTAATTCCAAATTGTGTGTATACAAAAACTTTATCAGATACCTTGCCCATTAATTGTAAACGCACCCTTCGTAACCCTATATCAAAGGTTTCCTTTTCTATAACACCGTTAATGGTTGTTCCCGGGTTGTTATCAGTATACCTGGTCCAAACCTGGGCAGTAAAATTTGCCTTTAAATATTGGCTTCCGCTTTCATTAAAGTTTATTTTAAGTTCCTTGCTTTGTGCTTTAAGTGATGTACCTAATGTGCCCAATATTGCAACAAATATTAGTATTCTCATGTGCAGCGTATTTAGTTAAAATTTGATGGGTATTTAGAGCTAAAGTCGACATCAATCCTTCATCGATGATATATAGTTTGAGTCATTTTAACTCAATTCGTGGGGCAATTTAGGCTTTTACATTGGTGCAATCAAACAATACACTACTAGTTATTTGTTATACTTTTATTTACCGGCTACTTGTTATTTATACTTTACAAATGATAGCTATCTTATTAAAACCCTTATCTTCGCCCACCTTTTATAAAAATGTTAAGCGCATACAAATCATATTTTTCTAAAATTATAAAATTAAGTTATCCCATCATTATCGGTCAAATTGGTATTGTATTAATGGGTGTTGCCGATGTGGTAATGATTGGACAAATTGATGCTACCAATCTGGCAGCAGCCGGTTTGGCCAATTCAGTTTACTTTTTGGTTTCTATTATTGGTATTGGCACTTTATCTGCGGTTTCTGCAATGGTTGCCAAGGCTAAAGGTGCAGGTCATAGTAACGATACAGCTATATTATTTGGGCAAAGCATTTGGGCTGCTTTGGCTTTAAGTGCTTTTATATCCGGTGTGCTTTTGGTTTTAACTTTTAATTTAGAGTGGTTTGGGCAAAGTGAGGAAGTAACTTATTTAACCAAATCGTACTTACATATATTAAATGCAGGTACCGTATTTATGCTATTATTTACGGGTATTAAACAATTTAGCGATGGGTTATCTATTACCAAACCATCTGCAGTAATTACCATTGCAGGCTTGCTGTTAAATGTATTTTTAAATTGGGTGTTGATTTATGGTAAGTTTGGTTTTCCTCGCCTGGAGCTTGATGGTGCAGGTTATGCCACTTCTTTTACCCGATTAGTGATGGCTTTGGTGATGTTTCTTTACATTATCAGGGGAAGTGTTTATAAGCAATGGTTAAAAGTAAAAGACAATAACGGAAGCTTATTTTTCTTTAAAGAGATTTTTCGAATTGGTTTACCATCAGGTATGCAATACTTTTTTGAAGTTGGTGCATTTGCATCTGCTGCCATCATGATTGGATGGTTTGGAAAAGAACAATTGGCTGCGCACCAAATTGCCATTAACCTGGCATCAGTAACTTACATGGTGGCAACGGGTTTATCAACCGGAGGTAGTATTGCCGTAGGAGATGCCTGGGGCCGAAAAAATAAAAAAGATTTAATCATGTCGGGTAAGGCCGCATTAATTATGAGCATTTTATTTATGGGCGGAACTGCATTGTTGTTTGCCGTGTTTAATACCTTTTTTGTAAACCTATATATTGATGATGTATTGGTAGGCGGTATGGCTGCTAATTTACTTTTAATAGCTGCGTTGTTTCAATTAAGCGATGGTGTGCAATGTGTAAGCTTGGGTATTTTACGTGGTATTAACGATACCAAAATTCCTACGGTATTTACTGTTATTGCTTATTGGGTTATTGGTATACCTATTGGTTGGGTATTGGCTAAATACTTCGGTTTGGGCTTGTATGGCATATGGTTTGGGTTGAGTTTAGGACTTACTTTTTCGGCAGTAATGTTAAGCATCAGGTTCTTAAAAGAGTCGCGTGCGTTTGATTTTGTGGAGGAAGAAAAACAACATTATAAAGAGTTGGTTAAGTAAACATGAATTCAACTGTTAAAGTACACCTTGCCTTATTTACGGTTTCCTTAATTTATGGCGCTACATTTACCATTGCCAAACAGGTAATGCCAGAGTTTGTTCAACCATTTGCATTTATATTAATGCGCGTTTCGGTTGCTGCTGTGTTAATCTTTGTTTTTCATGCTTTGTTCATTAAACGAAAAATAACCGATTGGCGCGACATGAAACAACTTTGTATCAGCGCACTGTTTGGTGTAGCGTTTAATATGCTACTTTTTTTTAAAGGCTTATCTATTACAACACCAATTAACGGGGCAGTGTTAATGATGAATACACCCATATTTGTGGTGGTTTTTGCTGCTTTGTATTTGAAAGAAAAAATTACCGCACAAAAAATATTAGGTATTTTAATTGCTGCTTTTGGGGCTGTTTTATTAATGGGTGGCAGTAGGTTTAATTTCAGTGCTCAAACTGTTTGGGGAGATGTGATGGTAACGGCTAATGCTATTATTTATGCGTTCTATTTGGTGTATGCAAAATCGTTAATGCAAAAATACCATCCGTTAACAGTAACCATGTGGAGCTTTTTATTTGGCTGGCTGGTGGTTTTACCTTTTGGAGCGGGAGAGTTTATGGAAATAGATTTTACTTCTTTCACCCCTAAAATCTGGTTATTTGTTGCCTTTGTAACTGTGGGCTCTACTTTTTTAACGTATGTTTTAAACGCTTATGCATTGCGCAAAGCAAGCTCATCGTTGGTTGGTAGTTATATTTATTTACAACCTGTTTTAGCTACATTAATTGCTATTTTGTCGGGTAAAGATATGTTAACCTTTGAAAAGTTAATGTACATCTTAATCATATTTACAGGTGTATTTTTGGTGAGTTGGAAAAGGAAGCAATTGGAACATCAACTCAAATAATTGCGTTAAATAAAATAAAAATGCCCCGCTGTATGAACCAACGAGGCATTTATCCAATAAATCAATAATAACAATTGTCTACCAATCTTCTTCGTCAACAATAATTGGATCTTTCATATGTTTAACAAAGTCCTCTATTAATTTTTTGATATCCATATCGGCATCACGCAAAATTTTATCATAAACCTTTACAGATTTTGGTGAGGTATAGTAAAACTCGAAATAGTTGCGAATGGCGTTGCCATTGTTAGGTTTAATGCCCTCGTGTACCAAGTTACTAATTTGGTATTTGTAACGGCCTTCTTTAATCCACACTGTTATTTTAAACTGGTGCTTACCAATAGGGCGTTTGGTGTATTTACTGTTGTAGTTATAGGCGTTAATTACACCATTAATAACTAGTTTCTGATTTTTCTTATCAATCTCAAATAATGTTTTCACATTTTTATCAAACCTTGCCTCTGCCCAACGCTTGGCCCTCACGTATAATGAATCCGAGCCTGTTTCTTCCTGTTCAACCACACCCAAGTAGGTTATTAAGTTAGTAACGGAGTCTATGTTTAAAACAATACGTTCGTATGGTTTGGCCACAACCGACTCGCTATCTTGAGCGGGTTCAATAGGGTTACCGTTTTCATCATACTGCTGTTCTTCCTGTTGGGCGCTATCAGGGTTCTCTGTATCATACCCACCACTGGTTTCTTCCGGATTTTGTATTTGAGCAAAGCCCACAACACTCATCACACTAAATACAAATAATAGGATTACTTTTTTCATTCTCTGTCTGTTGCTATTTAACTCAGTTTATTTGATGTTATCTGTTTGCCAAAAATAGAAAATCATTTTGTTTTTCAAACCCCAATGTAAACGATATTTTTGAAGCGCTGTTTATAAAACTAAACGTATGCGGTTTTAGTTTAATATTTGCAGCCTTAAAATTATGCAGCAACACGTACATTCTATTGCAATAACTTGTGGTTTACTGGGTATTAAACATGTGGTAATCAGTCCCGGATCTCGCTCGGCACCACTGGTTTTAGCATTTGCTCAACACAAAAATTTTGTAATACATACTGCCATAGACGAACGTAGTGCTGCCTACATGGCCTTAGGTATGGCCCAACAAAAACAACGTCCGGTAATATTGATATGCACATCAGGAACAGCTGCTGCCAATTATTATCCCGCTGTTGCTGAGGCTTTTTATCAAAAAACACCTCTTTTGGTGCTCACTGCCGATCGTCCTGAGGAATTACTAGATCAACAAGATGGTCAAATGATTAATCAGCAGAACTTATACGGCCACCATGTACGCGGTTTTTATCAGCTAAATTGTTATTCACATGGTGCTGAGAACCATCGCGAAACAACGGTAATGGTTTCTGAAGCCATCGGCAAAACCAGTTTTCCTGCAAAAGGCCCGGTTCATATTAATGTTCCATTAAAAGAGCCGCTATATCCCAATGCCTTATCTACCAAAGAATTGGTTACGCTTGAAAAAAGTATTTTAAAATGGTTGAATCAACACGTATACAAAGCCATCGATAAAATAAGTGATAAGGATTTTTCGCAATTGGAGCAAGCTTGGGTGGGTTCATCAAAAAAAATGATACTGATTGGGCAAGGTGCTATGCACGAAAAATGGATTACACCTTTGGTTAAATTGAAAGAGCAAGGCGATGTGGTTATTTTGGCCGATGTAGCCAGCAACAAACATAGCATGGCTAATGTTGCTGCGTTTGATAAGTTAATAAGTGCAGCAAATCCACCATTATTAAAAAATTTATCACCCGATTTATTGCTAAGTTTTGGTGGACCTGTGCTATCAAAAAGTTTAAAAAACTGGCTTAAACAATTACAACCCAAGTGGCATTTCCGTATTCAACAAGAACCCGAATTGGTAAATACCTACGGCAATGTAACGCAAGTTTTAAAAGCCGGGGTTGATGAAACTTTGCAACAAATTACTGCTATTACCTGGAATAAAAAACCCGATACCTCTTTTGTTGAACTTTGGAAAAATGAAGAGGAAAAAATCATTAAAAAAATTGCCGTTTTTGCCTCAAAGCCACAATGGAGCGAGTTACATGTAACGCATTATGTTTTAAAACATATATCGGATGGCTCCAACCTGCAATTATCGAATAGTAGCTTGGTACGTTATGTAAGTTGGTTGGGCAATTTAAATCCAAGTTGGACAATAAATAGCAACCGCGGTACTAGTGGTATTGATGGATGCACAAGTACGGCAGTTGGTGCCGCAAAAGTAAATATGCGTCCTACCGTTTTGCTTACCGGTGATTTGGCCTTTTTGTATGATAAAAATGCATTTTGGATGAATGCAATTCCGCAAAATTTAAGGGTAGTGGTTTTTAACAATGGTGGCGGTGGTATTTTTACCTTAATTGATGGGCCAACCAAACACAAGCAGTTTGCACATTTGTTTACAACACCTCATCAACGCTCGGTTAAAAGTGTTGCCACCGATAACGGATTAGATTATTACTTTTGCCACAGTTACAGCAAACTGAATAAAATAATACAGCAATTTTTTGAACCAACCAACGGTGCAGCTGTTTTAGAATTAAAGTTTGACATGAAAACCAATGCCAAAATATTTGAGGCATTTAAAAAGATAAAATTATAATAAACTAAATATATAAACATGGAAAGTAAATATGCTTGGCAAACCATTAAAGAGTTTAAAGAAATTAAATACTCTTTTTTTGAAGGTGTAGCTAAAATCAGCATCAACCGCCCTGAGAAACACAATGCTTTTACACCATTAACTGTAAAAGAAATGAGTGAGGCTATGGAGTTGGCTCGTCAGGACGAAAATGTATACTGCGTTATTTTAACCGGTGAAGGAGGTAAAGCATTTTGTAGTGGTGGCGATCAAAGTGTACGTGGCCATGGTGGTTATGTTGGCGATGATGGTGTGCCTCGTTTAAATGTGTTGGATTTGCAAATGCAAATTCGCAGAATACCTAAGCCGGTAATTGCTATGGTAGCAGGTTATGCAATTGGTGGCGGACACGTACTACATGTAATTTGCGATTTAACCATTGCTGCAGAAAATGCCAAGTTTGGCCAAACCGGACCAAAAGTGGGTAGCTTTGATGGTGGTTTTGGTGCAGGTTATTTAGCACGTTTAGTTGGGCAGAAAAAGGCACGTGAAATTTGGTTTTTATGTGACCAATACAATGCACAAGAAGCTTTAGATATGGGATTAGTAAATAAAGTTGTTCCTCTAGAAATGCTTGAAGATGCAACTTTAGATTGGTGCCGTAAAATGATGGAAAAAAGCCCTATTGCATTACGTATGTTAAAGAGTGCATTTAATGCCGAGTTAGACGGACAAGCCGGTATTCAAGAATTGGCGGGTAACAGTACCTTGTTATACTACCTAAGCGATGAGGCTAAAGAAGGTAAAAACTCATTCTTAGAAAAACGCAAACCAGACTTTAAAAAGTTTCCTAAGTTCCCTTAGTGGTTGCTTAATTATAAATAAAAAACGTCAGGCTGTATGGTCTGACGTTTTTTATTTGTTGATTAGTTAAAAAACTTTTATTGCTTCACAAATTTTTGTGTATGCATTAAACCATTTTTATCGCTTAACTGAATGTAGTAAATACCTGCATCTAATATGCTTACATCTATAGTTGTTGATGTGGTGTTTAAAATGGCTTTGCCTGTTAAATCCATTACTGCAATTGATGTGAAGTGGTGTTGTTTTACATCAATGTTTAACATACCTGTTGTTGGATTTGGATAGATGTTTACATCATTAATATAAGTTGTTTTTTCTTTTATACCTGTTGATTGATTATTGTACCAAGCTTTAACTTCATCAACGGCTGTTTGTAACTCGCAAACCGAACTTAAATGGTTGCCACTTGCTGCTCTTGCATAAACAAATGCCATGGTAATATTCAGTTCAGCCTCAGGAGCTAAAAATTGTGGAGGAATGGTTCCTAATATTCTTCTGTCACCTGGGCCAAATGTATCAACGCCTTCCCACCAACCTGTTTGTGTACATGGATTACCGTCATAATAATACCTTATGGGAGTTCCATTTCTGCTAAGCTCAATATTACCTTTATCACGGCTTTTCATATAGTAATAATAATGCTCAGGCCTTGATGGATTACCATTTATTGTGAAGTCGTTTTGATAATATTTACTGTTGTGTAAATCGTGTGATAACAGCACACAAGCTTGTGCAGGAGGTGTTAATCCATATCCCAATATACCTTCATCATTACTATCACCGTTATAGGCATAAATCATGTTTCGGCTTACATCACTTCCAATGTAATCGTCAGAGTAATGTCCCAAATCATAATCAACCCAAGAAGAAAATAATAACGAATCGTATTGTCGGTTTGATTTATTGATGATTTTGTAGTCAACAAACATGCTATTGTTTAAATGGTTGTTGGTTTGATATGCATAAGAACTTCTGTGTATTTCAATTTTCATGGGTGCTCCACCCGATTCGGTGTGTGTGGGTAAATCATCATTCATTACAGAATACAGCATCATATCACCTTTAATTTTAGGATAGTCTCCCAACATAGGTTCATATTTTCCGTTGCTGTTGGCATCTACAAATGGAGCGTAACCTTGAGTAGTATCTCCAACTTTTACATTCCCTTTTGCAGGCCATTCCATTATATCAATAAACTGTGGTGTGTTTACACTTAAGTTGTTTTGAACATTGTAAAGAAAAGTTTGTATATCTGTTTTTTTAATGCTCCAAACCCTGTTCCAATATTGATTGGTGGCTTGCGTGTAATTACTTAAAACAGGTCCTGATTGTATATCAATACCTTGTTGTCTATACGTTTCTGCAGCCAAGTATAAATTATTATCACTAACGCCACCAATCCATGCTGATGCGGCAAATACCGTACTTTTGTTGCCTCCTTTTGGTACTTCAAATTTGTTAAGTCCACCATCATAAAATAATGGACCGTTAGCCGTAATTAACGCTTTCACGTTATTAATGTCCAGTTGCTTTGAGTTTACTGTTTGTGCTTGGGCAGGTATGGTAGTCCAACCAATTAAACCTGCAATTAATAAACGTTTCATATGTTGTCTAGTTTGTTTGTAAGTCAAAACAAACCATAAACAGGGATGCACCTTTGTTTTAAATAACCTGTAATATTCAGGTTATCAAACAAAAAAAACGCCAACATAACTTTTGCTATGTTGGCGTTTTAAAAAGTATTTTAAATGATGTTATCCTTTAAATGCTGCAGGACGTTTTTCTAAAAATGCTTGGGTTCCTTCTTTAAAATCTTCTGTTCCAAAGAAATTACCAAACTCGTTTATCTCAACATTATTACCATCCATCTTTTTATCAAAGTGTGCGTTTACACAACGAATAACAGATGCAATAGCCAATGGTGCTTTAGCTTTTACTTTGTTTAAAATCTCTTCGCATTTTGCCATCAATTGGTCTTGCGGAACCACATGGTTTACTAGGCCAATTCTATGTGCTTCTGCCGCATTAATTACATCGCCTGTAATTAATAACTCTATGGCACGGCCACGACCAACCAATTGAGCTAAACGTTGAGTGCCTGCATAACCAGGTACTAAACCTAAATTAACTTCAGGCTGACCAAATTTTGCGTTTTCGGCAGCTACTCTTAAATGACAAGCCATGGCTAACTCGCAACCACCACCTAATGCAAATCCATTAACAGCTGCAATTACCGGTTTAGGACATTTTTCAATTGCGTTTAATACACCATGTCCGTCTGCGCTCATGCGTGTGCCTTCTTCTACATTAAAGTTTGCAAATTCTGCAATATCAGCACCGGCAGCAAATGCTTTTGCACCAGCGCCTGTAAGTATTACACCTTGTACTTCTTTGTTTTCGTAAATAGCTAAAACAGCTTCTTTAATATCTTTTAATGTTTGAATATTTAAAGCGTTTAATTTGGTTTCGCGGTTAATGGTTATGTATAAAATTCCGTTTTCTATACGAGTTGTTATGTTATCACTCATTGCTACTGTTGTCATTAGTTATATAATTTACAAATATTAAAACTGTCTGTTTTGGGCAACCCAGGTTTTTATGTAATCAGAAATTTCGTGGGTATGCGCACCCGGTGCAAATAATTTTCCTACACCAAGTTTGGCTAATTCAGCCATGTCTTCATTAGGTATAATTCCACCACCTGTAACCAATACATCATTTAAACCTTCTTTTTTAAGCAGTTCCATAATGCGCGGAAAAACAGTGTTGTGTGCACCTGATAATATACTTACACCTATTACATCAACATCTTCTTGCAATGCAGCTTGTACCACCATTTCGGGGGTTTGGCGAAGACCGGTGTAAATAACTTCCATGCCTGCATCGCGCAAAGCGGTTGCAATTACTTTGGCTCCTCTGTCGTGTCCATCAAGACCAACTTTGGCAACTAAAACGCGTATGGGTCTGTTCATTTAATTAGTAGTATTAGATGTTAATTTTTTTAGCCTTATGGTATGGTTACCTTTTAATTCTTTGTTTACATAACGCACAAAATTTGCATCATGCATTTGGTATACAAACACCGAATCGTTGTTGTTATTTAAACGCAAAAATTTACGCTTAAAAAACTTTTTTAAATCCGTATTTTTCTGTTCATCAACGGCAGGGTACATGCTTATTCCTTTTTTGTCTGATACGTATACTATGCAGTTCCAATAGTCAGGGTCTTCAGTATCCTTGGTTGATAGTACATAATATTTGTTTTGCACCAACGAAAGCACCTGATTGCTGTCTAATGGTTTCACTTCAGTTTTGCTGCTGTCTTTTATCTCTACTCCATTTTTGTTGATGATATAAAAAACAGTATCGGTTCCGGTAGTTTTTTTGCCGGTTAACTTTGATGGCAAAAGCAAATAATACACTCCTGTCATTTGACTTGGAAACTCGCTTTGCGCCTGACCCGGATACCTATCAAACTTACCCATGGTGCAAGCTGATAAGGTTAAAATACTTAGTATGGCTAATGCGTTTTTCAAAGTTTAATGTGTTATTTTTTGATGTTGTTTAATGCATGTTGTAAGCGCTCAAGAGTTACCTCTTTGCCAAACAATTGAGCCATTTCAAAAATTGGTGGTCCGCCTGCTACACCGCTTAAGCAAACGCGTAACAATTGTAAAAACTCTTTATTGCTTACGCCATTTTTTGATAATGCTTCGTTGTAATTCGCTTCAAACGATGCGGCATCAAAAGTTTCGTTGCCTCTTACCAATTGAATTAAATCTTGCAATACCAATGGGCTTTTATCATTCCAACGTTTGGTTATAACAGCTTCATCATACTGTGTTGGTGCAACAAAGAAATAGCTACCTACTTCCCACAATTCTTTTATAAAGCTGATTTTTTCTTTAATCAACCCACAAACTTTGGTAATGTATTCGTCACTGTAATTTAAGTTGTGTGCCAATACATCTTTTTTTAACGATTCAGCTAAAACTGCATCCGGTGTATGGCGAACGTATTGTTGGTTAAACCACTTGGCTTTGTTTTGATCAAACTTAGCACCCGATTTACTTACACGGTCTAATGTAAATGCTTCAACCAATTCTTCTCTGCTAAATATTTCTTGTGTAGTACCAGGGTTCCAGCCTAAAAATGCCAACAAGTTCATTACCGCCTCAGGTAAATATCCACTTTCGCGATAACCGCTGCTTACTTCTCCTGTTGCAGGATCTTTCCACTCTAAAGGAAACACCGGGAAACCTAATCTATCACCATCACGTTTACTTAATTTACCGTTACCTTCAGGCTTTAACAATAAAGGTAAGTGAGCAAACTTTGGCATTACATCTTCCCAACCTAAATAGCGGTATAACAACACGTGAAGTGGGGCAGAAGGCAACCATTCTTCACCACGAATAACATGAGAGATGTTCATCAAATAATCATCAACCACATTAGCCAAATGGTAAGTTGGCATGCCATCACTTTTAAACAAAACTTTATCGTCCATTTGAGCAGTGTTGATGTTTACCCAACCTCTAATCTCATCATTAAACTTAACATCTTCTTTCTTTGGTAATTTAATACGTACCACATAAGGGTCGCCTGCATCTAACCTGCGCTTCACTTCATCTTCAGGCAAAGTAAGCGAGTTTTTCATGGCCATGCGTGTAATGGCATCATACTTACTGTCTACGTTACTTGCTTTAAGGCGTTCGCGCATGGCATCTAATTCTTCGGCAGTATCAAATGCGTAATAAGCATAACCCGCATCAATAAGTTGCATGGCATATTGGCGATACATAGGTTTACGTTCGCTTTGGCGATATGGCGCGTGTGGGCCATCACCAAAACCAATACCTTCATCGGCAATAATACCAACCCATTTTAGGGCTTCAATAATATAATCTTCGGCACCCGGCACATAACGGGTTTGATCGGTGTCTTCAATACGAATTAAAAAATCGCCACCATGTTTTTTGGCAAATAAATAATTGTACAAGGCAGTGCGCACACCACCAATATGTAATGCACCGGTAGGACTAGGTGCGAAACGAACTCTAACTCTTCTATCCATAATTAACGGGCGCAAAGATAGAAATAATATGCAATTGAGGTAATGATTGTGGCAGCTAATAAGTTATACCCACAAATTAAGTTTTTGCTTTGTTTTTGTTGGTGTTAAAATTCAGTAAATCAGCGAATAAATGTTTTGTTTTGGAGTTTTTACAACATCGATTCATCAGCAAAGCTGTAATAATCTTCTTCGGCTATAATAATGTGGTCCATTACATGTACATCAATTAACCTACCGGCCTCCACCAATCTTTTGGTCAGGCGTTTATCGGCATCGCTTGGGCTTTTGCTGCCCGAAGGATGGTTGTGGCACAACACAATGTTTGATGCCAATAAATCAACTGCGTGTTTAAAAATTACTTTAGGGTCGGCTACGGTTCCGGAAACACCGCCTTCGCTCACCCTTTTAACTTCTATTAAACGGTTGCTTCGGTTTAGATAAGCCACCCAAAATTCTTCAACTGGGCTGTCGGCCAAAATGGGATGGAAATAAGCGAAGGCCTGCGCACTTGATTTTAAAAAAATATGATCTGATTTTGCTTCGGCCAAGTTGCGCCTGCGGCCTAGTTCCATGGCTGTAGCAATGGTTATGGCTTTAGCTACACCAATACCTTTTACCTTTTGCAGGTCTTTAAATTTGAGTTTACCCAACTCTACCAAATTATTATTGGTAAGGGCTAAAATACGTTTGGCTAAATCAACTGCACTTTCATCGCGTGTTCCGGTTGATATGAGTATGGCCAGTAACTCAGCGTCTGATAAGGCATTGAATCCTTTGGTCATCACTTTTTCACGCGGACGGTCATCTTCTGCCCATTGTTTAATGGTAACAAATTTTGTGGTTTCTTCACTCATGGTTTAATGGTTTGGTTTTGCTAAAATAATAAAACCTCATTAACTTTTACATCAATGAGGTTTAAATTTCTATTGCAAGACTAAGTTTATTTGCTCCACAAGGAAACCGTCCTAGGCATTCGCGTCATAAACGGTGTTACTTTATGTGGTATGGTTATACCATGCGATACAATCACCCAGCAGCGAAGGGTATATTCATATTCTTAGGAAGAAATAATACACTTAGCATCTCAATTGTCAGACTGGCAAGCTTGATACATTCTGGTTATTTGTAGGCTTATCTAGTAATACCATCGAGTTACATAATTCATAAAACAAAACTGACCCTCAAATATTTATGTGTTCAAGAAAATATGTCAGTTCTTTACATTTGGAACGAAAACTGATTTATGTCATATGCCTGCTAAACAACAGGCATATAATAAAATGGCTATAAAAAGTTCAGACGGTAGCAAGTATCCTGACGCAGAATCAGGAGAGTATGTAACTAAAAAGTATGCAGAATCTCACCCCAAAACTACAGTTAAAGAATCACCACCTAAAAAGAAGAAAAATTAAGGAAAGAAACTTTACTATTTTAACGCACCTGAACATTCAGGTGCTTTTACTTCAAATTATTCCAATGAAAGAAAAAAGATCAATTGATATAAAGCGTGAATCTGGTGGTTCTGCTCATATAGGTACTACTGAAGACGGTGCTATTACAGATATGTTTGGTTTAAGTGGAAAGTTAGTGATAGTGAAAGAGAACTCGATCTATGAACTTATCAATGCTGATGATGTAGACCCAAATCGTGAAAATCCAGATTTACCGAAAGATATTCAACGCAAAGTACTTGATTTAGGCTCAAGCTCAGAGATAGTTTGCCGTACGTTAATAACGGCCAAAGGTCTGTTTAAAAAGTACTACATAGTTGGCAGGGTGGATATAGAACGTGTTATGATGTTAACTCTTGAAGGATTGCAGGAACTAGTGGCAATGAATACTGAGATTACTGAGTATTTAGAAACCGAGCAAAAAGTGTGTGATGAATATGAAGATAGGCGTAGTAAGAAAATGTCATACGCTATTCCTTCAGTACATGATATTAATACCAGATGCAAAACGATATTTCAGAAGGCAGATCATGTGACACAAACGCTTATGGAAATGGCAGTATTATTTTACCCAGATGCTGGCCTTAACAAACAATCTCACTTTCCGAAAATGTTGGAGCATTTAAAAAACACGTATGGTGAAGAAGACTCGTTTGTTACATTCCTTAATAGTGCTATTGATTTTTTAGATACAATTAGAGCCCTAAGGAACTGCTTAGACCATCGACTAAAAGAAGTGACGGTAACGGACTTTGAACTACAGCCAAATTCAGATGTTCTCTCTCCTACAATCGAAATTAACTATCGTAAAGTTAAACTCGACCGCATATCTTTGAATTCATATTTACCTATTGCAATGGCTAATATGATTACAGTGTTTGAAAGCCTAATAGCATATTTGAGTAGTAAACATATAAATAATGATGGATTACACGAGGTGCGATTTATACCTGAAGAGCAAAGACGGAATAAGCATATAAAATATTGCTACTGGTCAGCATTAGGGCATTATGTGCATTAATTTAATGCCGATTACCAGTTCACGAGGACCTATGGTCCGTATGTCGTTATTTCTTGTATTAAGTTATAAAATTATTTCATTTTAGTTATGATTCACCACAAGCAGAATCTAACCGAATATGCCGCATATGAACATAGTTGAAAAAATTCATTCTCAAATAAGGGACGTAAAAATACTAAGGAAGCAATAACCCAAATAGAGTTATTAGTAAGATAAGGGCAACATATCCAATCAGTCTTGTTGATCGTTGATATGCATAATAATCATCTGGATGATTAAATTTTTTTTGGTCACCTGTTTCTTCCTGAAAAGTAGAGTTGAATCCATTAAATATCCATCTAACAAAGGCTCCAACTAGTAGTGTGATATAGTTATGCATTGTTTAAGCATTACGCAATTTTATACGCTTCTTAAGCTATAAATCGCTGTTAAGCTGACGTGCTATCATTAGTTTTCGAAACATTGAATATGCTTAATTGTATCAAATGTAAATAAAGAACCTCATGCACATTTTATACATGAGGTTTTATTTTGGGGTTTTGTTTCAATATTATTTAACCGCACTTCCCGGTTCAATATCTTTCTCTGCTCACGCGGACGTATCGTCCGTGTGCAGCTAATTTCTCATCTAAAATAAAAAACCTCACTGACTTTTCCATCAATGAGGTTTCTTTTTATTTGGGTTGAAATATTATTTCACCGCACTCCCCGGTTCAATGTCTTTCTCCGGGCCTACGCTGTATAATTTACCAAAATCGTTTCCGGCCATCAACAACATGCCTTGACTTTCAATACCACGAATTTTACGTGGTGCTAAATTGGCTACTACGGTTACTAATTTACCCACTAATTCCTCAGGTTGATAATACTCGGCAATGCCACTTAAAATGGTGCGTTGCTCAAATCCTAAATCAACGGTAAGTTTTAATAATTTGTCGGCTTTAGGTACACGCTGGGCTGTTAAAACTTTGCCTACACGTAAATCAATTTTATCGAAATCATCATAAACAATATCGGCCTTAACGGGCTGTAATTGGTTGGTTTCGCTGTTTTCTGAAGTTAATGCCGCTTGTTTTTGCGAGTTTTCATTTTCTGCTTTAATACGTTGTAAACGGTCTAACTGAATTTGAATTTCTGCATCTTCAACTTGCTTGTATAAAATTTCTGGTTTGCCCAATTGATGTCCGCTTTCCAATAAAAACTCGTTAAACAAACTGCTCCAATGCAGTTGTGGTGCGTTTAACATGGCCTTTAGTTTGTTGGCGGTGTGTGGCAAAAATGGTTCTGCTGCAATGGCCAACTTCGCACAAATTTGAAGTGCGTCAAACATAATAGCCTTCACACTTTCTTCATCTGTTTTTACCAATTTCCAAGGTTCGGTATCGGCTAAGTATTTATTACCGGCACGTGCAGCATTTATAAACTCGGCTTGGGCATCACGCAGTTTTACTGCATCTAAATTTTCACGCATTTGGTGTAAACTTTGTGCTATGCTATCAAAACAAAGTGTGCGTGCTGCTTTTAATTTTTCATCGGTTAATGGTTGATTAACACTTGGAATTACACCTTGGTAATATTTATCGCTTAACACCAAAACGCGGTTTACAAAGTTTCCGAAAATGCTTACCAATTCACTGTTTACACGTGTTTGGTAATCTTTCCAGGTAAACTCACTGTCTTTGGTTTCGGGTGCAATGCTGGTTAACACATAACGTAATTCATCTTGCCTATTCGGAAAATCAACTAAATACTCATGCAACCAAACCGCCCAATTGCGTGAAGTAGAAATTTTATCGCCTTCTAAATTTAAAAACTCGTTTGCCGGAACATTAGTAGGTAAAATGTAATTACCATGTGTCATCAACATCATCGGGAAAATGATGGCATGAAACACAATGTTGTCTTTACCAATAAAATGAACTAATGCAGTCTCGTCATCTTGCCAATATTTCTCCCACTCGTTGCCGCCCTTAAAAAACTCTTTGGTAGCGCTGATGTAACCAATAGGTGCATCAAACCAAACATATAATACCTTACCATCGGCACCATCAATAGGCACAGGCACGCCCCAATCTAAATCGCGGGTCATGGCGCGTGGCTGTAAACCTTCGTTTAACCAACTTTGGCACTGACCTTTAATGTTGCTTTTCCAACCATCAAAGCGTTTAATGTAGTTCTGAAACTGCTCGCTTTGTTGAATATCGCCCATAGGTAAAAACCAATTTTTAGTTTCTTTTAACACAGGTGTTGCACCGCTTAATGCCGATTTTGGATTGATTAAATCAGTTGGGTTAAGTGAGGTTCCGCACTTCTCGCATTGGTCGCCATATGCACCCGGATTTCCGCAGCGCGGACAAGTACCGGTAATGTATCTATCGGCTAAAAATTGGTTAGCTTCTTCATCGTAATATTGCTGTGTGGTTTCTTCTTTAAAAACACCTTTATCGTAAAGGGTTTTAAAAAATGCTTGTGCTGTTTCGTGATGAGTTTTAGAGGAAGTACGACCATAGTAACTAAAATCAATACCAAAATCCTTGAAGGCATTTTTCATAATGCCATCGTATTTATCAACCACTTGCTGTGGTGTTACGCCTTCTTTTTTAGCTTTAATGGTAATGGGTACACCGTGCTCATCACTACCACAAATAAACACCACATCTTTACCTTGTGCTTTAAGGTAACGCACATAAATATCGGCAGGCAAATAACAGCCCGCTAAGTGGCCAATATGTACAGGTCCGTTTGCGTATGGCAATGCGGCTGTAACTAAATAACGTTTGGGTTCTTTACTCATAAAATCGGTTGCAAATTACATCAATTTGCCCGAAGTAAGAAACTTGGCTAAAAGGAAACTTTGCCAATTTAAATTTTAAAACTTTTGCTTTTTTATTTCCCATTGTGTTATATCTTTGTGATATCAAAATAATATCAAAACAAATGAAAAAAGAAAATCAATTACATCCAAATTCAGGCTATTCAATATTAGCTCTTGTTGTTGCTATGTTGTCGGTTGCCATTTATTTTCTGGTGGTTAAAGTCCTTTTGGTAAGTATACCTTTATTGGTTTTAACTTTTTTAATTCTACCTGGTTTCTTTATTATTAACCCGAACGAATCGACAGTAATGGTACTTTTTGGTGAGTACAAAGGAACGGTGCGCACCAATGGTTTTTTTTGGATGAACCCGTTTTATACCAAGCGTAAAATTTCTTTACGTGCACGCAATATGGATAGCCAGCCTATTAAAGTAAATGATAAGTTGGGCAACCCAATAATGATTGGGATTGTGTTGGTTTGGCGTGTTTCAGAAACTTTTAAAGCAGCATTTGAGGTAAACGATTACGAAAGTTTTGTAAAGATTCAAACCGAATCGGCCATAAGAAAACTTGCAGGAACTTACCCTTATGATAATTTTGATGATGAGCAAGTTGAAATCTCGTTACGCAGTGGTGCCAGCGAAATACATGATGAATTAATGAGCGAGCTAACGGAGCGTTTATCAATTGCAGGTATCGAGGTACTTGAGGCACGTATCAGCAATTTGGCTTATGCCAGCGAAATAGCCGGTGCTATGTTGCAACGCCAACAAGCCACTGCAATAGTTGCAGCGCGCACTAAAATTGTTGAAGGTGCTGTTGGTATGGTTGATTTGGCCTTAAAAAAATTAGCACACGAAAATATTATCGAGTTTGATGATGAAAAGAAAGCAGCAATGGTATCAAACCTAATGGTGGTGTTGTGTAGCGATAAGTCGGCTAATCCTGTTATTAATACCGGAACTTTACATCAATAATTATGGAAGATTTTGTAGAGAGGCAATGTTTTATAAAACGTTGGTGGTTTATTTTAATGCCAGTATTGTTTTTTGGTTGTGTTAGTATTTTGGTTGATGATGAAGCACACAAAGAAATGTATGAGTATGTAATATTGATTGCTGCGCTTGCACTTCTATTGCTGTTGTTTTTGTATATGTGTTTATACACCAGGGTAAACGAAAGTGGTATTGAAGTTAGGTTTAAACCATTTATGTTAAAGGTGCGTATAATAAAATGGGATGATGTGGCATATGCAAAAGTTACAACTTACAGCCCCTTGCTTGATTATGGTGGATGGGGCTATCGAAAAAGTTTTTTTAGAAAAAAAATGGCCTTAAATGTATATGGTAACTTGGGGTTGGAGTTAACTTTAAAAGATAATACCAAATTGATGATTGGCACACAACGTAATGATGATTTAAAAAGTTATTTAGGTTACATCAAACGCAAACATAATTTGCAACAAATTGAAGTATAACCATGGCAGATAAAGAAAAGAAAGGTTTTGCTTTACGCATGAATAAGGAGATGATGGAAGCCGTTGAAAAATGGGCAGCAGATGAGTTTAGATCGGTAAATGGGCAATTAGAGTGGATTATAAGCGAGGCTTTAAAAAAGGCAGGAAGAATGCCTACGAAGAAGTCTCGTTCTTAACCACTTTTTTCTGGAAACCGGCACGTGTCATATCGCCCCATGCTTGTTTACCTTTAAATTTATCCAGGTTGCCTTTTAACCCCCACCAAACCGTACGTGGGTGATAAATGAGCGGTTCAACCAACGCTGTTCCAATAAGTTTTAAAATATCTGAGTGTTTACTGTATTGGCGGTAACTAAATTCTTCGAAAACCAATGCCAATATAGATATGGTTATGGCAAAGAAATAAACCGTGGCAAACAAAATCAAAAAGAAATGCCAATTGCTGTACCCCATAAATACTAAAAATAAGAAGTACAACAATCCAAAAAACTCAACAATTGGTGCAAGCCATTCAAAAAACATCCAAAATGGATAGCTAAGTATACCCAACAAACCATATTTGGGATTCATAAACAAACTCTTATGCATCCAAAGTGTTTCCATAGTTCCGCGCATCCAACGGTTTCTTTGTCGGCCTAAAATTTTATAATCAGCAGGTGCTTCTGTCCAACACAATGGATCCGGAATGTAAACTACCTTATAGGGCTTTTTATTGTCGCTCATGTAGCGTCTCATTCGTACCACAAGTTCCATATCTTCACCAACGGTATTGTGGTTGTAGCCACCACATGCAACAACTATTTTTTTATCGAAAAAGCCCAGTGCACCACTTATTAACAACAATCCGTTTAGTTTACTCCATGCCATACGACCCATCAAAAATGCCCGCAGATATTCTACAACCTGAAAGCGAGGTATGATACTCTCCGGAATTTTAGCATGCAGTAATCTGCCGTCTTCTATTACACAAGAGTTTGCAATACGAATAACACCACCAGTAGCAATCACATGGTCTTTTTCTTCCATAAATGGTTTTACCATTTTTAAAATAGCGTCTTGTTCAATAATACAGTCCACATCAATGCAGGTAATCAAATCGTAATTAGATATGTTAATACCTGCATTAAGGGCATCGGCTTTACCACCATTTTCTTTATCTACTACCACCAATTTGCGGTGGGCTTTGTTGGTTGATTTATAAACCCCTCTGATATGTTTACAAGGAATCTGATCATTAACAAAAAAGTCAACTTTTTGCAGATTGTAAGCATCAATCATGGTCTGCATAGTAGTATCCTTGCTACCATCGTTAACAATAATAATTTCAAAATTATTGTAATGAATACTCATCAATGAGCGGATATTTTCTACAATAGTTTTTTCTTCGTTATAGGCAGGGGCAATAAGCGAAACAGAAGGCGCATATGGCGATGTGAGGGTAACATTGTGATCAACAAACTTATTTTTGCGCAAGTAAATATGCAATGCACGTGCACTTAAAATAGCCAAAATAACGTAAGCCATACTCACCGATATGGCGTAGAAAAAAATGGCAATGTTTAATATTTCTATAACCTGATGCAACATGTTTTGCTATATCCTCTCGTCTAATAAATGTTTACAAATATCGCCTACTCCATAAAGCATGGAGTTAGTTTGATCTTTTAATACCTGAATACCTTCATCACCAAGTAATCTTAATGCTCTGCCGGCTTCCATTGCAATACTAATTTCATTTTGTACCAACTGTTGTTGTAAAAAGGGAATCAATTCTTGCGTACCACATTTGCCTAAGGCCGTTAATATTTTACGCTTAGTCGGAATGATTGCATTTCGGTATACTTTCATCATCATGGGTTGTGCCTCGGTTGCCGAAAACTCTCCCAATGTTCTGGCTGCTTCGCCAACAATGGTTTGTGATTTGTGATTAAGCAACTCGATTAACTCTGGTATACTTTCAAATTGATCATACTGCAAAGTCATTTTGATACAGAACTCAACAATACTCTCGTTTTTTGAGTTAAACCATCTGCTAAATAGCGGAAGTTTTTCCCTATCGATATTGTCAATAATTTTTGATAAGTTGATTTGATGCCACTCGGTTAAATGATTTTTATCCTTACCCAAAAAAGAAAAAGGATCATCTTCTTCCATAGCAATAATGGCAACTTGTGCTTCAAGTCTTAAAATTTGGTTTTCGTGAAAAGTTCGACTCTTAATTTTTTTCTTCGCCTCCAGAATGTTCAGCTGGGCCAGCTCTTTTATAGCATTTGCTTGCGTACCCCAGTCAGGAGAGTTTAACTCACGAATGGCTTCCTTATCCAGTTTTAAGTCGATGTATAAATTTCGCAGTACATCAGCAGCGCTTCCTGCAAAGTTTTTATGCAATAGTACAATGTGGTCGCGCAGATATTTTTTATTGATGCGTTTGCGCAGGTATCGTTTTTTAAAATGACTAACCACACGTTTTTTTGATGCTTTCCACTCATCTGTTTGCATCTCGTCTTCATCATTAAAAATAATACCGGTGAGTAATAACTCGTATTTTTCTTTGATATCTTTTTCGTATTCGTCTTCGTTGCGGTGTTTACTTCGCGCAACCATTAATGTGGTGAAAAACCCGGTAAACATTAATCCGAATATGATAAGTAAAGCAGTACAAACCCTGATTAATATTTCGGTTGAATTAAGTTGTGTGCTGAGTAAATCAACCACCTTATTCCAAAAGGTATTTTGTGCCTTTGCCACAGGGCCGCACATTACAATTGTAAGTACTGTTAAGTATATGTGTTTTCTTTTTATCACTTATTTAACAAACGTTTTACACGAACTGAAAGTTCATTGGGGCTGAAGGGTTTGGTCATATAGTCATCAGCACCCAAGTTAAATGCATCTAATACTACATGTTCTAAACCAATGTTCGAAAGCACAATAATGGGTGTGTCCTTACTTACCGATTTTAATTTACTTACTACCTCAAGTCCATTGTTGTAGGGTAACATTAAGTCGGTTAATACCAAATCAAATGAGCCGTTTTCAATGGCCTGTATGCCTTGTCTTCCATCAGCACAAGGTGTAACTTGATAACCGTCTTTTTTGAGGCGGAACTCAAGTGATTTTCGTACCAAATCTTCGTCTTCAATTACTAAAACTTTTTTCATACGCTAGCTATTTAAGCGTTTAAGCTCTTCATCTAATTCGGTTACTACTTGGTTGTAAATGGGCAGTACCTTATTTACTTCAATCACAATTTTAGTGGTACTCTCATGTGTTTTGGCCATTTGTTCGATTAAGCCTGTTAGTGTTGCCAGCTCTAAGGCACCAACAATATGAAAAGAGGAATGTAATTTATGTGAAAAAAAACGTACATCATCTATGTTTTCTTTATCCATGGCATTGGTTAGTTCGTTGATGTAGGCTGGCAATTTATCTTTGCAATCTGTTATCATCTCAATAACAAATTGTTTGTCGCCACCCGACATTTCGTTTAAATAAGCCATGTTTATATGTTTGTAGTTGTTCATGGTTGTTTGGTTAAAATCTATATCTGTAACTTATTCCACCGCTGTATGTATGATAAAATTGGCTGGAAGGTCCAACCTTCAACTCTTGATAGCGGTAATCAAAGTCGGCAATTAATATATGTTTAAAGTTAAACGTTTTTGATAACATTACACCTGCTCTGTATGATTGAAGAAAGTAAATACTGGTTTTTCGCTCTTCTGTAATACCTGTTCCGGTTAAAAATATTCTTTGATCGGGAGAGAAACCTGCTCCAAATGTTAATCCTAAAAAGTTATCGGCATCAATGGTGTATCTTCTTAAATTTAGAATACCCGATTGTGAAACTTTTTTGGTTACCTCATCAGGTGTTATAAATGGTCTAAAGATAATTGCATAATTACCGATGTATTTGGTTAATGATCCGGTGAAAATATATACTTTACTGTTTGCGCCAAAATCCATATACCTTCCTCCAATTGATCCTTCGAAACCACGTGGTATTTTATGGTATAACTCTAGTCCTATTCGGTGCCGTGGGAATACATCATAAATGGAAAAACCATAATTTACATACAGGTATGCTTTTTTGGATACCGTGGGATACATGTCTATTTCGGGTTGAAATCCGGTTGATTGATCTCGTTGGTTATAATTAATTCTAAGTATAATGGAGTTTTTAGGTGCCTTATGTCCAAACTGAAAGAAGTGGTACATCAGCAGTCTGTCCAGTCCTGCAAAGTACTCAGCAGTAAAACCATATCCGGTATTGCTTAATGCACTGGCTTTATATAGTTTATCTTGTAAGGGTTTACAACCTGTGCACGCAGTATCAATTTGTTTAATATTGTTTAGTGTATTTCGGGCATCTTCAAATCTGCTCAAATCAATTAAAGCCCGGGTACGTTTAAGCATTAATTCAGTGTTTTTGGGATTATACATAATACCACTATCCGCAGCGTTTAATGATTTATTGTAATTATCATCCCAATACTCTACATCAGATAGTGCCCCCCACGTTTCGGCACTTGCGTTGTCATAAGCTAAAATTTTATAGAACTCTAATTTGGCCGAATCCCTTTTACCATCCCACGAAAAAGTACGTCCCTTTAATAGCCTAACGTCTGTATATTTCGGACTTTTTACAAGAATAGTATCGCATATTACACGAGCTTTTTCGCGTTCACCATTAAAGGCGAGGTTTCTTGCAACACCAAATAAAGAGTCGACTTGCGCCCACGATGCTGTTATCAGCATAACAAAAACTATAGGTGTAAGTATTACTCTTATTTTCATTTATTGGTGTTCAATATATATAAAATTAAAAATTAATTTGATCGTTTGGCCTTTATTTGCTCTAATAGAGGAGCAAACTCATCTTTGTCAAATATGCCAATTGCTTTGTAGTAATAGGCCCTGGCCCCCTCTCTATCATTTCTGGCCAACTCCAGTTTGATTAGCTCTATGTAAACTTCCTTGTACTTATAATTAAGTGCTAAAGCTTTATCAAAATTGGCTTTTGCCCAGCTTAGGTTTCCTTCTTTAATGTGTTGTAAGCCTAATTTGAAGTATGATTCTGCCTCTTCTGGATTTCTTATTACGGCCATTTGAGCAGCTTCCAATTCTTTGTTCTTTTTTATTTTTTTAGGAGGTTCTGCCTTTGGCATTTGCAACACTTTTGTTGCCTCAGTTTCTGCTTGGATTGAACTGCTGCTTTGTGGTTCTTTGATGGAAGGTTGTGAATCGGTTATTTCTGCAATGTTTTCCGTAGGCAAACCCACAATTGTATCCTCAATAAAAACCGGAACGGGAGTAGTAAAATTAACACTATATAGTTTGTTTGAAGCACAAACATATTCGTTTAACATCCTAAACTGATCAAGATAATTTTGTACCTTTTTGGTTAGCTCAACATCTCTGTTTTGCGTTTGAACCATGTTGTCGCTCAAATTTTGTAATGCACCGTCAGTAATAAAATATTTACCAAAAATGTAATCACTTATCTGGCCTTTATTACGCATAATGGCTAAATGTTTTTCACTTGCAAAACTGCTGCTAAAAGTCAAACCTTTTCCCAACCAATGTACCGTATCGGGGAAGTTTAAGTTATATTGTTTTTTTAGGTATGAAGTAATGCTTGCAGGAACATCAGCATGTGAACTCACTGATTTAAAAACTTTTTTGCCTTTTAGCATTGGTGAGTAAATTAAAAAAGGAACGTGGTATCTATCTATCTCATTTTTATGGTTTATTGGTATCATTCTGTGATCACCCGTAATAATAAAAATAGTGTTATGGTAATCAGGACGTTTTTTATAACTATTGATTAAACTTCTTATGGCATCATCAGCATACATCAAGGTTCTAAATGCATCCTTGTTTTTTTCTACCTGTTGGTTTCCTGCATATTTTTTAATGAAGTTATTTAGTTGTGCTTCGTATAAATGTGGCTCATTTAACATGAAGGGTTCGTGTGTGCTAACGGTTAAATACACATTTAGCATGGGCCCCTTTTTGGGCATCACTTCCATGCTTCTTTTATATAAGGCCATATCACCATAACCCCAACTAAAGCCTACTTTATCGGTTGGTATCTTTTGGTATAATTCCGGGAAATTCTTCTCGTCTAAAATTAAATCTACTCCTTGTGCCGTTAAAAATTTCTTTTGTCCATCAAATGTTACATCACCGCCATAAAAGAAGTTGGTTTTATAGCCATTTTGTTTAAGTAGTTTAAACAATGAAGTATGATTTGGATATTGTTCAATTTCCATAAATCCGGCCTTGCCGTATGGTAGTGAACCTAACAGGCTTGGTAGAACATTGAAAGTTCGTCCGCTGGTGCTTAAAAAATTTGTCCAAAACAAGCTGTTTTCACTTAACGAGTCAAGATAAGGCATACACCCTTTGTAATCTGCATTTGGTCCAACAAATGTTTTACCTAAACCCTCAACAATAACAAAAACAAGATTAGGTGGAGTGTTAGATGGTTTATTGAATAATGGTCCCAATTCGTCATCAATTTTTTGTTGGTATTGAAAAGGATATGCTCCCATACTTGCCATTAACTCTTGTTGCATGTAGGGAGAGTTTAAATGATTACCCAACATAAAGTCGGCTGTTTTCTTCAAAAAGTAATCACCCTTACTAATGGCTAACGATTTACTGTTTACATCATCAAGCTGAATAAACAGTAGCGAGTTATTTAATAACCCAACAACGATATACATTGCGGCAATTCCGGATGACCAAATCATTGTAAGTGTGCGCTGTTGGAACCAATAATGAATACGCATGGATAAGCCAACAAACAAAGGGAAAACAATAAGCTGCCACCAGCTAATATTTGCTGAGGCTTTAATGGTAAGTTTTATATCGTGCCAAGTGTAGTTCCATAAATCGGCTCCTAAAATCATGTTTGATATCAGGTAGTATTGCATCAAACCAACCAATGTTACAACAGTGACGGTTAAAAATGCACCCATAATCATACGAGCTAAAAAGTCACTGCTCCAATAAATAATTAGGTAAGCAGGGAAAATAAATACGCTAAACCTTGCTATAAAGGTAACATCATTTAAAAAAGCGATAGTGAAAATGCTGAGACTTGGAGTAGTTTTGCCATTTGCGGTTGTAATAACTATTTCTACCAAATGTAATGCAAATGCAATGGCATGCAGAAATAACATACTAGATATAAATCTACGTATGGCAAAACCACTTTTTTCTTTTAACATTTGCATTGATTAAGGAGTACGGGGTAATTTTGTTTATATACGAATATATAAAGTTTTGAGATTGTTACTTACCCGCATTGGTGCCTGCAATAAATCCAGTTGTCCATGCTGCTTGAAAATTGAAACCACCGGTTATGCCATCAATATCCAGTACCTCGCCTGCAAAATGTAGTCCCTTTACTTTTTTGCTTTCCATGTTTTTCAAGTGCACATCATCCAAAGATACACCACCGCAAGTAACAAACTCTTCTTTAAAAGTTGTTTTGCCCCTCACATCATACTTATCATAGAGTAAAACCTCTACTAAGTTGTTTACATCTGCTTTTGATATATCTGCCCAATTTTTATCTGCATCAACACCTGTTTTACCAAACATATAGTCCTGCAAACGCTTGGTAAGTTGGTGGTAAGGGAATAAGTTACGCAAATGTTTGGTTGGGTTAGCAGCTTTTAGATTCATCAACTCGTTTCTTACGGCATCTTCTTTTTTATCATTGAGCCAGTTAATGTTTAACGTAAAATTATAATCTAGTTCAGCCAAATCTCTGGCTGCGTATGATGATAGTTTGAGCACCGCTGGTCCGCTAAAACCCCAATGCGTAATTAAAACGGGTCCACTAAACTCGTGTTTGGTTTCAGGTATTTTTACTTTAGCCACTTCAACACTTGTTCCCATCAGCTCTGTTATGTTGTTGTTAGGTACATTAAAAGTAAATAAAGAAGGCACAGGGGTTTCAATGTTGTGTCCCAACTCTTTTAACCAGTTAAAGCCTTCAGATTTAGCTTGTCCGCCAGTGGTTATAATTATTTTATCGGCAGAAACTGCGTTAGTGTTTGTATTAAGTATAAATCCGCCATCCATTTTGGTTTGAATAGATTTAACTTCTGTGTTCAATACAATATTTACCTTCAGCTTTTTTGCTTCATTTAAAAGGCAGTTAGCAATGGTTTCACTGTTGTCAGTAGCTGGAAACATACGCCCGTCAGATTCGGTTTTTAACTTTACACCACGTTGGGTAAACCACTCTACTGTATCTTTGGTGCTAAAGCGGGCAAATGCACTTTTTAAAGGTCTTTCTCCCCTTGGGTAATTTCCTGTTAATCGGTTGTTTTCAAAACAAGCATGTGTAACATTACATCTGCCCCCACCCGAAACGAGTACTTTGGTAAGTAACTTTCCGGTTTTTTCGTAAATGGTAATTTCGTTTGTTCTATTTACTGAAGCTGCATGAATGGCTGCAAAAAAGCCAGCCGCTCCTCCTCCTATTACTGCTATTTTCACGGGTGCAAAAGTACGCCTTTATTTAAAACCTTAAAAGCTAAACTTTTAATTCAGGTTTTTATGATTTTAGCTGCATGTTTTGGGCGTTTTTTGGGGTGATGAGGTGATAAGCTCCACATTTTGTTTTATCATTTTGAGAAATTTAGGCTTTGGTTGTCTTTATTTAATGCATTGAAAATCAATTAAAATTATGGGCTATATTGAAGTGGCACCAATTTTATATTGGTGATGTTATTATGAAAACCAAGCATTTTAAAATTACATTGATTGAAGATAATGAGTTTTATAACAACATGTTCGCTCAGAAGCTGCGTTTTTTTTTAGATGGTTTGATGATAGATTTTGAGTTTACTTATCAATTAGACACTTACACCGATGCTGATAAAGCAATGGATTTATTGCCATACGATGTTGATTTAATTTTTTTAGATTATTATTTGGGTAATGATAAAAATGCGCCTTATTATTTAAGTAAGATAAATGAACGTTACCCACTTTGCCAAGTTGTTGTGTTATCACAGCACGTGTTTTTTACAACCAAGCTAATCACTCTGTTACAAGGTGCCAAAGCTTGTATACCCAAAGGTGAATACACTTTCCTAAAAAGTTGCTCTATTCTCAGGAGTCTAATTCATAATCAGCTGGATTCAAATTTTCAATCATAATGATTTGGTTATATTTGAACGTTAGCTGATAATTTATGATTAAAAAATTTAGTACAGAATTTCGTATTGCTGCCAGCATTATTGGTATTTTATGTATAGTTGTTGTTACAGGTGTTTGGGGTTATTTTATTCTTACCAAAGTTGTAAACAAAGTTAGCGACTCTGCTCGTCCGGACATGCGCTTAGCGCTTATGGAGCAACTTTTGGCTAACTTGGCACATGCTGAAAGTAGTGTAAAGTCTTATAACTTAACCCGAGATGAAGTTTACCTTACCCCATTTTACAGATCGTTATCAACCGTTGATGGGCAAGTAGCATCACTTAAAAAGCTAAGTGCAAAAAACGACAGCACTTATGTTGCTTTAACTGATAGCATTGAACAACTCATTGAAAAAAAGTACCAAATTCTTTCTGATATTTTAAGCCTAGGTAACAATGAGAAGGTAACAGATGAATTAAGACGAATTGCAGCACAAGCAGAGTTAAGCACACTGATGGCTTTGCAAAAAATGCAAGAGAAAAAAGAAGTTACTGTTAAAACAAAGCGCAATATTTTTCAACGTGTATTTACCTCTAAAAAGAAAAAGAAAAAAGAAGATACCATGATTATTTCTCCATCAGCCCAGCCGGTAATAAGTAAAGTAAAAAAAGATATTACAAGACAGGTTGCTATGGTTAAAAGCGAACAAATTCGTCAACTTAAAAGTTTGAAACAACAAGAATTACAGTTGCTTAAAAGTGATAAGCAAATTATGGCTAGGATACGTTCTTTGGTTTCGCAAATGCAGTATATGGAAAAAAAACGTATCATCATGGATGCAGCTTTAGTAAGTAATTTGGTGCAAAAAACCAATAACCGCATTATTCTTTTTTCTATAGCTATCACCATATTGTTGTTAATAGTTGGTTACACTATTGTAACTTACATTCAAAAAAACAAGGACTACACAGCTGCATTAAACTATGCTAAACACGAGGCTGAAAATTTGGCCAAAACGAAAGAAACTTTTTTAGCTAATATGAGCCATGAGATTAGAACCCCTATGAATGCGATTGCCGGATTTACCGATCAGTTACTGCAAAGTAATTTACCGAAACAACAGCAGGAGCAAGTGCAAATAATAAAAAATTCAAGCGACCACTTGCTAGGTGTACTCAATGAGATATTAGATTACAGTAAACTGATGGCCGGTAAAATTGTGCTAACTAATGAAGCTTTTAATCCGGCCAAAGAAATTACAAATGTTTGTAATACATTAAAAATTCAGGCTGATAAAAAAACGATTGCATTAAAAGTTGATTTGCCTGAAACCGATTGGTGTAATGGTGATAGTGTGAGGTTGAACCAAGTACTTTTTAACATTATTGGTAATGCAATTAAGTTTACCGAAAAAGGTGAGGTACGTGTAACCGCAACCACCAAGCCTGTGAACGGTGATATAATTGGTTTAACGGTTTTTGTAGCAGATACCGGAATTGGTATTGCACAGAAAGATTTAGGTAAAATATACAATGAGTTTGAACAAGCGGATGACTCTATTTCAGGTAGATTTGGTGGTACCGGATTGGGTTTAAGTATATCTAAAAAGCTAGTTGAATTACAGGGCGGAAAGTTGATGGTAAACAGCACATTTGGTAAAGGTACCGAGGTTATCATTTTTATTCCTTATAAAAAATCAACCACAAGCAAAACAGTTAAAAATACAACACTTGCTCTTGATGGAGTGATGTTAGATAAACATGTTTTAGTTGCTGATGATAATGCATATAACCGCGAGCTTTTAAATACTATTTTAAACAAGTGGCAAGCCATAACAACTGTGGTGGATGACGGAAATACGGCCTGGGAAAAAATAGAAGCCAACAACTTTGATTTGCTGCTGCTTGATATCAGAATGCCGGGTTTAAAAGGCGATGTATTGGCACAACAAGTAAGAAATATGAAAGATGAGCTTAAGTGCAAAGTTCCAATTATTGCTTTAACGGCTGCAGTTTCGGCCGAGGAAAAATTGTCATATCAAAACCATGGTATAGATGGCACACTAAATAAACCATTTAATGAACAGGAATTGTATGACACCATTAAGCAACTGTTTCCACAATTATTAGCAAAGGCTTCAACGCGTATTTCAAACCATGTAGTTATGGAACAATCTATAGGTAAACATTACAGCTCAAAGGATTTATACAGCATGGGTGATGAGAAATTTGTAAAAGATATGTTGCAGGTTTTTGTTGATACAACTTCCCGTGGTATGCAGAATTTAGATTACAGCTGTAAGCGTAAAAATTGGCCTGCCGTAGCAGACGCTGCTCATCAAATGATTCCTTCATGCAGGCATATGGAGGCCAACAAATTAATGGAAATTTTAAAAGAGATTGAATCAGAAATTCGCGACCATAACCGAATGAATAAAATTTCAAATCTGGTTACGCAGGCTAAGCAAGAAGCAAAGCAGTTATTGGCCGAAGTAAAACAAGAAATTAATAGCAAAGCATAATGTTATATTTGTCCGAAATAATGCATAACCTATAAAATGAGTGACGAAAAACTGTTTACCATATTTGTTGCCGAAGATGATGAGTGGTATAATAAACTTTTGGTTTACAACCTGTCATTAAACCCCGATTATGTGGTTAAAACGTACACAAAAATTGGTGATTTAATGAATGATATTCACTTAAACCCAGATGTAATTACACTTGATTACCGTTTACCTGATATGCTGGGTGATGAAGCCCTCAGACGCATTAAACAATATAATCAAGAAATAGAGGTTGTTGTAATATCGGAGCAAGAAAATATAGAAACCGCTGTTGAACTTTTAAAATTAGGTGCTTATGACTATTTGGTAAAATCAAAAGATATAAGAGACCGGTTACTGAATACCATCAATAACATCAGAAAAAACAGAGGTTTACAGCAACGTATTTCTAAATTAGAAACCGAGGTACAAAAGAAGTACGATTTTCAATCGTCTGTAATTGGTAATAGCTTAAGCATGCAAAAAGTTACCAATTTAATGAGCAAGGCTCTCGAAACCAATATCACCGTTACCATAACAGGCGAAACCGGAACAGGAAAAGAAGTGGTAGCAAAGGCTATTCATTATAACTCAACCAGAAAAAATAAACCTTTTGTTGCTGTTAATATGGGTGCAATTCCTGAGGGATTGATTGAAAGTGAATTATTTGGTTTCGAAAAAGGTGCTTTTACCAATGCACATACCAGACGAATAGGTAAGTTTGAAGAAGCCAATGGCGGTACTTTGTTTTTGGATGAAATTGGCGATATGGATTTAGCCATGCAGGTAAAGCTTTTACGTGCCCTGCAAGAGCGCGAGATTACGCGAATTGGGGGAAATAATACCGTAAAAATTGATTGTAGAATTATTGTGGCTACACACCGGAATTTACAGGATGAAGTAAAAAAAGGCAAATTTAGAGAAGATTTATTTTATCGTTTGTTCGGTTTGCCAATTGAGCTGCCACCATTGCGTGATCGTGATAAAGATGTGTTGATTTTAGCCAAACATTTTGTGGAGCAATTTTGTAAAGAAAATAATTTGGCCACAAAAAACATTAGTGCTGATGCGCAAAAGAAACTTATGGGCTATGCGTTTCCTGGTAATGTTCGAGAGTTAAAATCTGTAATGGATTTGGCTGTGGTAATGAGTAATGAGCACGAAATCAAAGGCGATGATATCATGCTGTCTTCCTTTGATGCCCTACCTGAAGTAATTAGCGAAGATTTAACCATGCGCGAATACGAGCTCAGAATTTTACATACTTACCTAAAAAGGTACGATAACGACATAAAGAAGGTTGCCGATAAATTAGATATCGGGCAATCTACCATTTACAGGATGTTAAAAGAGAAATAGTTTTTCATTTTGACTTCGGTTTTCTCATTTTGAGAAATTTGGCACATCTCGATTATGTTGATATACATTGATTGACAGTTAGTTGTGATTTTTATTTCAATTGGCATTTCGTTTGGTAATTGCTCAACAACCAAACATTACTGTTATGATCACGCTAAGAAATATCCTCATCATTTGCTTTGTGCTTGTAGGCACAAATGCAGCTGAAGCACAAAAGGGTTTGGCCATAAATACAAATTCGTATCAAAACGCAATAGGTTTGCGTGCCGGACCAACTTCAGGATTAACCTTCAAGCATTTTATGGGTAATAATGCCATAGAAGGTATTTTGGGATTTTGGCATTCGGGTTTTAGTTTAACCGGATTGTACGAAGTTCATGCGGGTGCAGGTGTTCCCGGCCTAAAATGGTACTATGGAGGTGGTGGCCACATTGCTGCACAACCATCAAACTATTATTACCGGAGGTATCGTAACGACTATTATTATAGATATAGGGACCAAGGTGTTGCAATTGGTGTTGATGGTGTTGTGGGTCTTGAATATAAAATTAAACCTATACCCTTTGCCATTAGCCTGGATATAAAACCATTAATAGAAATAAACAATCACGGGGATGTGTTTACAGGACTTGATCCCGGTTTAGGAATTAAACTTACCTTTTAAACTCAACAGCTATGAGCTACAAGACTTTAAAATTGGTTTTAGCAATTGGTATCGGCATGATAATAATTGTTGCGATGCTTACCAGTTGCAAAAAAACAGATGCAGAAGAACGTGGTCGGTTTTCGGTAGAGATGACGGATGCACCTGGAGATTTCCTACAAGTTAACGTTGATGTAAAGTCGGTGCAATTACACTATGCAAATCAAAATGGTTGGACAGAATTAAATACCAAAGCCGGTATCTACAACTTGCTTGATTTACAGAATGAGGTATCAGTGATGATAACTGATACAGCCAGTTTACCAACAGGTAAAGTTACGCAAGTAAGATTAATTTTAGGTTCGCAAAACAATGTTATGCTTAATGATAGCAGCACATTTCCGCTTACCATTCCGAGCAGTGAAAACACAGGAATTAAAATTAACCTGAACACAGACATTTTACCGAACCAACATGTAAATGTATTACTTGATTTTGATGCTGCATTATCAGTGCATCAAACCGGTTCAGGAGAATACAAGTTACAACCGGTAATTCATGTAAAAAGGATTACCGCTAAATAAAGAAACACTTTCATACAGGGTTAGGGGAGAGTAAGTGTCCCTGCGGTAGGGGTGCCGCAGGGCCTTACTCATTTTTTTATGAAAATGTTTATTGATACTTTTAAAACTTAGATTGAATGTCGTTATCAATTAAGTTTAACAACAATGCTTTTTTTACCAGGCCGGCTGTATTCTTAACACCTAGTTTAGCGCACAAATTTCTACGATGACCTTCAACTGTTCTCTCGCTTATAAAAAGTTTCTCACCAATTTCTTGTGTGGTTAGCTCTTGACAAATTAGATAGAGCACTTCACTTTCTCTTGCACTTAAGTCATTTGTCGCGACTTGCTTGTTGGTTTTGTCTTTTAAGCCCATAAGTATAGACTTTGACACAATTTCACTGTAGTAAATCCCTTTATCAAATACTGTTCTTATAGCGGTTTCTAATTCGTCTTTGCTAACATCCTTTGGTAAGTAACCATTTGCTCCTTGTTCCATCATGTAACTCACCATACGAGGTTCGTTGTGCATCGATAGAATAATTACTTTAGGTTTATCTGTGTAAGCATTTAACTTTTTTAAAGTTTGAATACCATTTATACCTTTCATTTCAATATCCATCAGCACAATATCTAACGGTGTAGAGTTAAGTTTTTCGAGCAACTCCTCACCACTTTCGGCCTCTAAGCGTAATTCAATACCTTTCATTCCGGATAAAATCATACCAATACCTTCTCTAAAAAGGCTGTGATCATCGGCAATTCCAAGTCTAATAATGCTCATGTTGTTTAATGTTTTGCTCCTCAACTTCAAAAAGGAAATGTACACCTTTTTCGCATGCAAGTATTTTCATTTCTCCATCTATTAACTTCAATCTGCTTTCTATGCTTTTTATTCCCAAACCAAATTTAGCTTTACTCGAATTAAAACCAATACCATCATCCATGTATCGTAACAAAAACAAATTTTGTTCGGTCTTCATTTCAATATTTATGGTTTTGGCTTGGGCATGTTTTAGGGTATTGCCAATAAGTTCTTGAATGATTCGATACAATAAAAGCTCACTTTCCTTTTTTAATGTAAACGAGAATTGATGTTTAAAATTAAATTTCATTCCGGCATCAACCAGTTTATTTCTGATATCTTCAATAGCCTCTATTATGCCTAAGTTCTCTAAAATTATTGGCCTTAAGTCGTGTGATATACGCCTGACATTATATATCATTTCATCAAATAAGAAGTTTATTTTTTCACTAATCTGTGTTAGTCTTTCTTCTGCCTGCCCTGGTTTTAACTGATTAAAATATAATCTTGAGGTGGTTAATAAAGCACCTATCTCGTCATGTAAATCATGGGCAATGCGTTTGCGCTCCAATTCTTGTACCTCAATACTTGATCGGAGCAGCTCTTGCTGGTACTTTTTTTCTAAAGCCTCTTTTTCTAACAGTTGTTTATATAGATTTTTTCTGAAATGCTGATTAAGCATAACTACACCGATTGTAATGATAAATACAATGGCAGCAAGTGGAAGTAATGTTGTTAGTAAGGTTAATTCTTGGCCCGATTCCATAATCCAACAAAGAAACAACAATACATAACAATAGAAAATATGGCATGTAATACCCAAGTATAATCAACTAAAAGAGAAGGCGAGAGAATGGTAATGATGTTTCCGAAATGAAATATGAGCAAACTGGAAGCATAATAAATAAAAACCCCGGAGTTAAGCCAGTCAACACTTTTACGAATTTTAGCATGATTTTTTTTTACAACATCATTCATCATTAACATGTAGGTTGTTAACGAAAAAATAACAAGAACAATAGACTCAACTGTTAAAGCGTATGAGTTGAAAGTAAAAACACTTTGAAAAAAAGCAGAGTTCAATAGGGTAAAGACTGTAAACAATACTTGTACAATTAAAATTATCCTAGGGTTAACAAAATCTTTTAGCAGGTATCGATAAAAATAGGATAAACATAAAAAGCCAACTGCCACATATATGTGTAGCAGTGGCATATTGTTTTTTCCACTAAACCAAAGTATTCTGGATGTTGCCTCGATTATACCGGATAAAAATATGAACCAGCAAAATATCTGAATTTGATGTGGTAGTTTTTTATATACAACTGCTGCATATCCGGCAACTAATAAAGTTGGTAGAAACGATAACTTATTTATTAAGTTAACAACACTATCCATTAGTTTTCCGGCATTAATGGGGTGTTGGTTGGGCATGAATTCGGACAAGGTCCTGTAAAATCCATCACATATTGTCCGATATTTATTGGTTCACCAGCATCTCTCGTACTGGCCGTGTAGCTTCCGTCAAGTATAATATCTTCTCCCGGTAAGCCATCTTTAATGTTAGCGTCTTTAACGGGTGTTAGCATCAGTCTGAAGTTATTACCGGCATCCATACCGAGATAAACACGAATATGTCCGTACTTAACTTGTGAAGTATCTTCTAACGGCAAACCTAAAGATTCCATTAAATCAACCGCTCTTATGGTATAAGCTTTAATAGGGATATCATTGTTTAGCACATACCTGGCAATAGAGTCGTATCTGGTTATGTAAGAAACAGCAGTATCAAGTGGAAGTGCATACTCTGCGACCTGATCTGCCAAATTTTTTTGACTTACACTACTTTTGTTACAGGCAATTACTAAAGGTAAACAGGCTAGTAAGTAAATTACTTTTTTCATACGTTTTAAATTAAGGGATTAAGTTTTTTAGGAACTTTTACCGCTAAAATATAGTTTGAAATTCTTAGTAGCAAATACGTATTAGTGGTAGTTTAGGTTCAATATGCAGTAAATCACTACAATGATTTAGGTTTTGACGATTTAAAATACGTGCTTTTACTTATAAAAACACGTAGAAGTACGTGGTTTTAAAACCGGGTATTTTATCGCTAATCAAGATAAAACCGTTCTTCATTTTTGAACTTACAATCGCTTTTAAAATTGGAGTATGGAAACCAAATTACAAATAAGACTATTTTGAAAAGTCACATGATTGAAAAATAACATCAATAGTGCAAGCATACTAATTGGCTAGTCAAATTATTAATTTAACAGCACAAGTGGCAACCTAACTGATTTGTTACATGTAAAATCAATGCGCTTACAAAAAGAGTAGGCGTTGTTATAACAGATGCTGAAGGCAAACGATTGTAAGTGGAGTTTTTAAACGGGAAGGCAAAGGCATCATTCCTACCCATTTAAATGGAAGTGTTTATTCTCTTTATTACACGGATGTTCTGACTTTTGAACTTAATACCACGTTTTGTTAAGATTTTAATCGAAACTTTTATCCGAATGATTCAACCAAGTTAATCGGGTTTGTTGTATACAACTAAATAATGATTGAACATACCATCCATAAATCAGAAAAGAGTGTAGATGGACATTTCAACAGTATTATTTTGTATTACATACAAATCGTAAACTTTCTGGCAATAGCCTGGAATCAACTTATCAAAACAGAAAGCCCCTGAGTTTAAACTCAGGGGCTTTCTGTTTATGAGGTCAATAGGTTATTTACCTTTGAACTTTACTTCTTTAGCATCACCCCAGAGCTCTTCAACAGCATAAAACTCTCTTTTTTCACGTTGAAAAACATGAGCAACTACATCAATGTAGTCTAGTAAGACCCACTCCAAGTTTTCAAAGCCTTCACGATGCCAAGGCTTTTCACTTAAAACTTTCACGGATTCTTCTTCTGCACTATTTGCAATTGCTTCCACTTGTTTATCACTTTCTGCATGGCTTATTACAAAAAAGTCAGCACTTGCACCACGTACTTCACGCATGTCTAAAATTCTGATGTCTTCAGCCTTTTTTTCGAACATGCCTTGCGCTACACACATGGCCAAAACCAATGCCTGATCGGCTGTTGTAGCTTTGCTGCTGCGCTCCGGACGAATACCTTTGGGTTTTGTAGTAGCGCCTTTTTTAGCTGCAGGTTTTTTATCCTTGCTAAGTTTCTTTATTTCTTTGTCAAGCTCTTGTGCTTCTTTTTCCGCTTTGCTTAATTTTTTGGGTGCAACTTTTTTTGCACCTTTTGCAGCGGTTTTACCAGCGGTTTTTTTCGCTGCTGTTTTTTTTGCTGGTGTTTTTGCCATTACTCTTAATAACTTTGGTGCAAAAGTAATCTTTTAATGGATATAAACTCATTAACCCATCAGCTACAATTTAAAATAGAATATTTTGATGACGTTACATCAACAAATACAATTGTGCGTGATAGGTTACAAAATGATACTGTTGTTGAAGGTTTGGTAATTGTTGCAACAAATCAAACTCAGGGGCGCGGACAGCTAAATGCAGTTTGGGAGAGTGTTTCAGGTAAAAACCTATTATGTTCAGTGCTCTTATGTCCGGCTTTTTTAGAAATCAAGCATCAAACCTACCTAAACATGGCAATGTGTTTGGCCATGTTTGATACCGTGAGTGAATATATTCAGGATGTACATATAAAATGGCCCAACGATATTTACATCAAGCAAAAGAAGGCCGCAGGGTTACTAATTGAAAATATATTACAAGGAAATAACATTAAAAATTGCATTGCCGGTATTGGCATTAACATCAACCAAACAGAATTTAAAGTACCAACAGCAACATCATTAAAAATAGAAACTCAGGAAAACATTATTATTGATGAAGTTTTGCACGAGTTGCTCAATAACATAAATAAGTGGTATGGCAAGTTGGTTTTAAAGCAGTGGGAAGTGATTAAAAGAGAATACCATGAGCATCTGTTAGGGCTAAATAAACCACTACAATTTAAAACACAAACCAACACGTTTACTGGTATTATAAAAGGTGTTGATGAACATGGCAGGTTGATGGTGGAGCAGGATGGCACATTAAATTATTATTTGGTAAAAGAAATTAGCATGTTATGATAACAGCTGCAATTGATATAGGTAATACACGCACTAAGGCTGCGATATTTAGTAATAGTAATTTGTTAAGTGAGGTTGTAATTCATCATCCCGATGATTTGCACATATTTTTACAAACCCAACAACCGGAGTATGCTGTAATGTGCGCTGTTGGCAAGGGTGCTGATGATGTAGCCAATCAAATAGAAAATCATAAAATACCTTTGCTGCGTGTTAATTATCAAACTAAATTTCCTTTTACTATTGATTATGATACACCACAAACTTTAGGGATGGACAGGGTTGCCGGTGTTGCAGCAGCACAATACCTTTTTCATAATAAGAACTGTCTGGTGATTGATGCTGGTACATGTATTACGTACGATTTTTTATCTAAAGACAATATATATAGTGGCGGAGCCATCGCACCGGGTATGCAAATGCGCCTAAAGGCTATGCATGAATTTACCCATAAATTGCCTCAACCGGATTTGTCTTGGCCGGATGATTTTGAGGGAAAAAGCACCTACAATGCGTTGTTAAGTGGAGTTTGTTTTGGTGTAGCCGATGAAATAAACGGAAAAGTTGAGCGTTATACCCAGCGTTATGGTGATTTGCAGGTATTGTTGTGTGGTGGTAATTCAACAATGTTGGCTAAACACATAAAAAACAACATATTTGCAGTGCCTTCATTAGTATTAGAAGGTTTAAATCAAATTTTATTATTCCATGTTAAAAAAGGCTAAGGGCCTATTCAGTATAGGGTTGATGCTGTTAGTGTATCAACTTTCGGCACAAAATTTATCCAAATCGCCATATTCGGCACTTGGTATTGGCGATATGCAATTTGGCGGTGGCGCCTTTATGAGCGGTATGGGACAAATTAGTCAAGGTATTAGTTTACCAAATGCTATTAACAATCAAAATCCCGCTTCGTATGGTTCGTTGCAACTTACCACTTGGGATGCAGCAGTAGTGGGGGCTATGGCCAATATTAGCACGTCAACTGCAAGTGGTAGTTTTAACACAGCTTCAATGGCCTACATGGCACTTGGTGTTCCGCTTTCACAAAAACTAAATTGGGGCTTGAGTTTTGGTTTAATGCCTTATTCAGGCGTTGGTTATAAGGTTACACGTCAGGTTCAAACGGCTACATTTAAAGGTACCGAAAGTGTTGAAGGAAGAGGAGGGCTATCTAAATTTTATATTGGCTCCGGGATTAAAGTATACAAAAACTTGCACTTAGGGTTTAATGCAGCATACTTGTATGGTCAAATGAGCAATGCCACCTTGTTAAGTATTCCTCGTGATTCAATGATGTATAACTTAGTTGAGAACCGAGACAGGTACATGGGTGATTTGGCATTTGAAATTGGATTTCAGTACACAGATACTTTTATTTATAAAGAGAAAAAATACAGTTATGGTATTGGTGCAACGTTTGGTCCACAAACTAGTTTGAGTGCAACTGATAACTACAATGTAAGAACCTTAGGTGTTGGTGTAACTGCACCTACCAATATTGGAAAAGATACTGTTGCAAACGTAGCCGAACGTACCGGAAAGGTAATTATACCAATGTACCTGAAGGGTGGTGTGTTTTTCCAACAAGTAAATAAATGGGGTATTGGTGTTGATTTCGCATACAATAATTGGTCTAGCTATTTAGGTATGGGTATTCGAGATTCGTTAAAAAATATGGCCAGCTTTAATATTGGTGGTTATTATACTCCGGATGCATATGCCATAAAAAGTTATTTTAAACGTGTTGAATACAGAGCTGGTATGCGTTACGATAATGGGATGTTAAGTGCAAATGGAACCAACGTATCAACGCTTGCATTTTCCATAGGTGCCGGTTTGCCTCTTGGTAAAACTCGTTCTAAAGTTAATTTGGCGGCCGAATACATGATGCGTGGTACAACAGAACAAAAGTTGGTGCGTGAAGAATATATCAGGTTTGTTATTGGGGTATCCATTTCCGATAAGTGGTTTTACCGCTACAGATACGACTAAAGCATGCGTTATTTTTTAAGTTTATTATTTTCGGTAATTGTATTATTTGCTTGTAACAATGATACCAAAGAGGCCAAGTTGGTTGCTGCTGACCGTATTCTGCCTGTTGAAACCGGAAAGGATGTGACCATAAACTATACAGACAGTGGTTTCACTAAGGCTAAAGTTAAAGCTCCGTTATTGGAACGTTATGCCACTGAAGAGAAAAACTACACCGAAATGCGCAATGGCATTAATGTAGATTTTCTGAATAGAAATGGAATGGTTGAAAGTTTTTTGAAGGCTAAGTACGCAATCCGCTACGACAGAGAAAAACGTATGATTGCCAGAAACGATGTGGTAGTTTTAAATATTGATGGAGACACCCTTCGTACCGAAGAATTAGTATGGGAAGAGGCAACTCAACGTGTTCATTCCAATAAATTTGTCCGCATTACTACCAAAACTGAAATCATTATGGGTGATGGTTTTGAGTCTGATATTACTTTTAAAAACCCGAAGATTTATAAAATAAGAGGTATCGTTAACCTCAAATAATAGTAGCTTTGTTAGCATTTGTGCCATTTATACCTTGCAGGCATGTTTAAACACCAACGTTTTTTAGAAAATTTGCATATTCCAATGTGGCTCATAAAAGACACTTGTTGGATGTTGCAGTTTAAATTTTTAGGAACTTTGATTGCCGTTCCAACTGTTATTATGGCAATTTATTTGGTTGTTATTACCCGCAGTTTTCCTAAACGTTTTTGGCCAAATTTGGCAGTTTTTTTCTGGATTGCGGCTAATTCTACGTGGATGTTTGGAGAGTTTTATGGATTTGATTTTTTACTGGCTGCAATGTTATTATTTGGCTCAGGTATATTGGCTATTTCTGTTTATATGTATATTATTTTAACAAGCCCAAAACCGCAACGTACCAAGGGTTAGAAAAAATATAATAATAAATTATCGGGATTATTTCCTTAAATCAAAAAACAAATACTAATTTTACGCGGTTTAATAATACATAGCAATCAGTTGAAGTTACTTCGTTTTATAGGTTTTTAATAGAACAAAATGGATAAAATTAAAAATAGGTTTGAAGAAATCGGCTTACCTAAAGCAGCAGAAATTAAAGAGTTTTTAAAAGCAAATGCAGATTACCCAATGGGGTCTTATACCTTAGACTCTGTCTCATCAGGAATGAAAGGGATGATTGGTTTAATTACCGAAACTTCATTGCTTGATGCAGAAGAGGGTATTCGTTTTAGAGGCTACAGTATCCCTGAATTAAGAGAAAAACTTCCGCGCTTAGAAGGTACAACCGAGCCTTTACCTGAAGGTTTGTTCTATTTAATGTTAATTGGAAAAATTCCTACCTACGATGAGATGTATGAAGTTGGTAGCAACTGGACAAAACGTGCTGTTGTTCCTAAACATGTGTTTGAAGTAATTGATGCGTTGCCAACATCAACACATCCTATGACCCAATTCTCTGTGGGTATTATGGCCATGCAAACCGAAAGTGAGTTTGCTGCTGCATATCGCAATGGCGTTAACAAAAAAGATTACTGGATTCATACATTCGAGGACTCAATGAACTTGATTGCTCGTTTGCCACGTATTGCTGCTTACATCTACCGCAGAACATACAAAAACAATGTTCACATTGAACCAAATCCTAAATTAGATTGGGCAGCAAACTTTGCACATATGTTAGGTTATGGTGATAATGCAGGTTTCGCAGAGTTAATGCGTTTATACATGGTAATTCATGCCGATCACGAAGGGGGTAATGTTTCTGCTCACACAACTCACTTGGTTGGTTCCGCATTAAGCGATCCTTACTTAGCATTTTCTGCTGCAATGAATGGCTTGGCCGGTCCTTTACACGGTTTAGCAAATCAAGAAGTTATCCGTTGGGTATTGGAGTTACAAGAAGCTCTAGGCGGTGGTAAACCAAGTAAACAACAAATTGAAGATTATATTAACAAAACCATCAATGAAGGTAAGGTAGTACCGGGCTACGGCCACGCTGTATTACGCAAAACCGATCCTCGTTTTACTGCGCAAATGGAGTTTGCAAAAACGCACATGCCAAATGATGAGTTAGTAAATATTGTTTGGGATGTATATGATGTTGCTCCAAGTATTTTGGGTAACTTTAAAAAAATTAAAAATCCATGGCCAAATGTTGATGCGCATAGTGGTGCGTTATTGTTACACTACGGTTTAAAAGAATACGATTTCTTCACTGTATTATTTGGTGTATCTCGTGCACTTGGGGTGTTAACGTCATTAATTTGGGATAGAGCTTTGGGTATGGCGTTAGAGCGTCCTAAATCAGTAACCTCTGATTGGATTAAAAACAAAATTGCAGCGCAATCACAAGCAAAATAAATGACAGCTAAACGCTATATTTTATTGTACATCGCAGCCGGTATGTTAACACTTACCGGCTGTGGTTTTTATTCTCATACAGGAGCATCTGTGCCTCCTGATGCAAAAACTTTTTCGGTTGATTATATCAACAATGTAGCAAGTATTGTAATGCCTGCTTTTAGTCAAATATTAACTGAAAGATTAAAATCTAAGTTTATAAACGAAACATCATTAAAGCTTACTCAGCAAGATGGTGATGTGCGTTTTAGTGGCAAAATATTAAGTTATGTTACAGCTCCTGTGGCGGTGCAAGGCAATCAGCAAAACGCTGTAAACCGTTTAACTGTTACAATAGAAATTACCTATCAAAATACCAAAGACGAAACCAAAAACTTTACCCAACAATTTACAAATTTTGTTGATTATCCGGCTACTGAAAATTTCGCAGCAGTAGAATCGGATTTAGTAAACAGGGTTACTGATATTTTGGTACAAGACGTATTTAACAAAGCATTTATTAATTGGTAAACAGTAAGCCAACAGTCCTTTAAGGTATTTGCTGTTCATCAATTCAAAAAAAAACCGTTTATTCGCATCTTATCTGCATGAACAAAACGGAATTCATACAACTTATTCAAAACCCCGAACAGCTTGCTGCAAGTCATGTTGCTGCGCTCAAACAAATGGTTATTGATTTTCCGTATAATACCCATGCACGTGTGCTTTTAGCCAAAGCGCTATTTAACGAAAGGCACTACGATTACGATAAGTTTCTAAAAAAAACCGCTTTAGCGGTGCCTGATAGGGATGTTTTATATCATTATCTGCATAACATTACTCCGCAATGGCAATTACCGCAGCAACATGTTGTTGTTACCCCGCCAAGACCTGTTATTAGCACAAGTAGCAACAATGTGGTTAAAGAGGAAGAAATGCCTATAGAAAGCAGTATTTCGGAGCCGGAAGAAATTCAAGAAGTAATTGCCCTAGAAATTGATGAGCCAAAAGTAGAAAAGGTTGTTACCTTGGTTGAAGAAGATGTGGAAGTACAACAAACCAAAGAAGAATTAGATGTTGATTTAGCCATTTCTACTTTGTTAGAAGAAACACACGTAACCGCTCCAATAATTGAAGTAACTAAAGTTGAAGAAATTACCCCAACAGAAACAATAACATTGGTTGATGACGTTGAGCCGCAACATGTTGTTGAGGAAACTGTCACTTTTGATGAAAATGAGGAAGACGAAGAACTAAGTTTTGTAGAGTGGTTACAGTGTAAAAATAACCCGAAAGTAAAAACAGAATCTAAAATTGTTGATGGAGTTAAGCCAGAGGTAAAGCCACAGGAAGTTGCTGCAACTAAGGAAGAAAAAGTTGAAAAGGCAGCCGAAATAATTCAGGAACTTGTTGCTGTTAACAAACCTGATGATGAAAAAATTGTAACGCCAACCTCAACCGTTGAGGTAACCAAGGAAGAAATAGAACAAGCTGTTGCCAAAAGTAACATCAACGATTTTCAGAATATTTTAGATAAATTTATTAAAGAAAATCCGAGCATAAGCCGACCAAAGGCTGAGTTTTTTAACCCGGTAAATATGGCCAGGCAAAGTGTAGAGGAAGATGAAGAGCTTGTAACAGAAACACTTGCAAACTTGTATTACAAACAAGGCAATCACAAGAAGGCCATTCGGGCATACGAAAAATTATGCTTGTTATATCCAAGCAAAATGTCTTATTTTGCGAGCCTCATACAAAAAATTAAAACAGAAATAAAGGACTAATTACCATGTATACAGTATTTTCAATCATTATCATTTTAGTGTGCATTTTGCTAACACTTGTCGTATTAATTCAAAATCCAAAAGGTGGAGGAATTGCCGCAAACTTTGCAGCACCAAGCCAAATTATGGGTGTTAAGCGCAGCAGCGATGTGGTAGAAAAAGCTACATGGATTTTAGCAGTAGTTCTCATCGTATTCTCTTTGGCAAGTAATTTTGTTCGCCCATCTGCAGATACAGAAAGCGATACTCCAGAAAGCCGTATCAAAGATCAAATTGAAAACACTGCAGCGCCAGCTCCTTTAGCAGCTCCGGCTCCTGCACCAGCACCTGCTGAAACTGCACCCGCAACCGGTGGTGAAGCAGCACCGGCAACTACAGCACCAGCTAACTAAGTTTTAAAATATTATAATGTAAAAGAGGCTGACTCATATGTTGAGACAGCCTCTTTTTTTATGCAATTTGCTTAAGCAATAGCCTTTTGGCTATGGGTAAAATGGTAAATTCTACAGGATATTCATAATGGGTTTGAATACTAAATGTGGCTGGGTTTGGAAGCTTGCGTTGTTGTTTAATCAAATCAATTTTTATGTTTTCGAAAGTATTGATGAAACCGATTTTATATGACTTTATAAATTGTGTGGAGAGGCTTTTGTATTCATCATCTTTATGCATAAAAAACCCAAGTTTGTATTCGTAAACCCTAACTTCATCGGCCCTTAAAAGCAGATAACCTTCATTTTTATAAATAGGCATAATGCCCACAGGCTCTAACAATATTTCTTGTTCAATAAAATCATGTATGTCTTTTCCTTCCTCAATATGCTTTTGTATCTCGGGTAAACTAAACGCAATTACTTCATCCAAATGGTGCATCAATTCATCATTCGAAACTACTTTGTTGAAGTGCAGTTTAAAGTTGGTTAAATCAATCTTGTCAATGTATTCCGGAAAGTTATCGTACAACTCTTCCTTTTGTTTTTTAAAAGCAATTAAGTTACGGTAATGTTCCACCAAATCAGATAATGCGGGGTACAATTTGGTTTGGTTAAATTCTTTGTGAACGGATTGCAGATAGGCCAACAGCACATATTTTTTGTACTCAAAATCTGCATGGTTTTCGTAAAACCAATTTTTATTGAGTTTTTGCATAGCCTTAAGTATTTTATCACCTAACGCTAAAATAAGAAAAATTATTTTAAAAATGCTTACGTAAACCTACACTCATACCCACCATGTAAGGGTGTTGTTTAACAGCATAATTGCCATCAATCATGCTGTTTAAACTGTAGCGTAAATATGGCATAGCAGTTAAGGTAATAGAAGAATTAACTTGATAGGCTAAACCTAAATAAACTTGACCAAAAATGCTGTTTTTTACAAATGGAAACGATTCCTTGTTTTTAATTGCAAATACGCCCACATTATTTTGTCCAATCAAAGCAGCATCAACAGTGCTGATAAAAGCATAACTCACGCCAACTTTTGCTTCAATACCCAAACGTTTATGCGGTATAAAACGATAGGTGATTAGGAATGGAATTTCATTCCAGCTGTATTTGATTCTGGTATTGTTAATGCCATCTGACGTTACCGAGTCGTTAGTTGTAATTTGACTGTTCGGTTCTGGTTTGGGTGCTTGTGCAGCGGGTGTAGTTCCATATGTCATACCCATACTAAAATGGGTGAATTGGATACCACTCGAAATCAAGAATTTTTTCCACTCATAATCTAATAAAAACGCACCACTCCAATCAATTTCAGCACTTTCTATTTGATTACGCAAAGCCACGTGTTGTCTTAGTTGTGGTTGGTCCGTGAATAGGTGCATTTGGCTGTAATGCACACCCATCATTATACTCAATGACAACCTAGAAGGACGTTGTTCTTCATCCAACATATTAGGGTCTGGTTTTGCCACAGCAACAACACTGTCGCTTAATGCCGGTAGCACATTTTTAACCGATTTTGTGGTGTCAGTTGGTTGTTCTGCCGGTGCTGATTTTTCAGCGGCTAAAGGTTCATTTGCTTCGCTTTGATTTTGATTAGAAGCAGTTTGCTTTTGCACTGTTTGCTCTTGTTGAGCTGAGCCTTCTTGCTCATTTAAAATTTGAGTTGGTACAATTTGTTTCTCGTTTTGGTTGTAGTTATTGGCAACATCATTTTTAGGTAAGTTGTTTGTAACTTCATTACCGCTTACAATTGGCTGTTTGTTATTGTTAAGGGTTGATTGAGTAGGAACAATTTGTTTTTTGCTTTGGCTGTAATTATTGGCAACATCATTTTTAGGCAAGTTGCTTGTAATTTCATTATTACTTGCTGTTGCCTGTTTGCTATTATTTAACGTTTGGGTTGATGTAGTAGGAGCAATTTGTTTCTTGGTTGGTTTTATTATTGGGCTTATTAAAGGTTTGTTTGGGTTGATATCCACTTCCTTTACATTGTTTTGTTTTGGGTTACTGTTTTCATGCTTGTTTACAGGGTTGTTACTTAATGCTTCGCTTTCTATTTTGGTTTGATTTGGTGAAGTTATTTCTGATTTTACATCAGGATTCATTTCAAAAGATGAAGGAGCTTGCTGTTCGTTGCCATTAATTACTAGAATGTTGGAGTTGTTTTCCATTTGATTCAACCAAAAACCTATACCCAAACCACTCATAAATAATAATGCTGTAAGCGGAATCCATAAGTATTTTCTGTGGTTTTTTCCATTGGGTTCCGGTGGTAATTGTGCTTCAATTTGTTCCCAAGTTTCTTTTTTGGGATTAAGTTGATAGTTACCAATTTTACCCTCTACCTTTTTCTCAAACTCGGGTCTGTTTACCTCCTGGTCAATACGACTCCACAACGAATCAGAAGGTTTAAATTCTGTTTCGTCAAGTTGATCTCTCAACTTTTTCTCGAAATCGTTATTTTGGTTCTTGAAAAGGCTCATTTAATATTTGAAAATGTTTTGCCAACAATTGCTGCATGGCGTTTCTTGCTCTTGAGTATTGCGATTTTGATGTTCCAACGGCTATGCCAAGCATATCGCCTATTTCTTTGTGGGTGTATCCTTCAACGGCATATAAGTTAAATATCACCCTGTAACCCTCCGGCAATTGTTGCACCAAGGCAATAATTTCTTTAGCCGAAATTTGGGATATAATATTATCCTCAAATGGGGCATCGTAATGTTCTTGGTCCAAATCTTCTTTAAAGGTGCGGCTACGGTGCTTAAAAAAGTTAATGGCTGTAAAAACCATGATACGTCTTACCCAACCCTCAAAACTACCCTCATTTTTAAATCGGGCAATGTTCTGAAAAACTTTGATAAATCCTTCTTGCAGCATGTCTTCTGCCTCGGCACGGTCTTTTGCATAACGCATGCAAACCCCCAACATTTTCGAAGCAAAACGGTCATAGAGCATCTTCTGGCAGCTGCGCTTGCCATCAATGCATCCTTCTATCATATGTTTTTCTTCGGGTAACATGGCGGGTTTAATTAGAAGTCAATTTACGTAAAACTATGGTTGCATGACATTTTTTTTGCTTTAATATGACAATTTTTGTTGGCATCACCCTAAAACTATCCCAAAATGGCAGCATTTGGTACTTGGCACAAAAGTAGATGCACGGCATCGTACATTTAATAATCAAACAATAAAATCAAAAATTATATGTCAGTAAGTCTTAAACCATTAGCAGACAGGGTTCTAGTTGAACCTGCTGCAGCAGAAGAGAAAACAGTTGGAGGTATTATTATTCCTGATACCGCCAAAGAAAAACCGCAAAGAGGTATTGTAGTTGCCGTTGGAAATGGAAAAAAAGATGAACCGATGACAGTAAAAACAGGCGATACCGTACTTTATGGTAAATATGCCGGTACCGAAATTACTGTTGATGGGAAAGATTATTTAATGATGCGTGAGGCGGATATTTTCGCTATCATCTAAAACTTAGTTTTAATTACACGGCATATCATAACGTATGATATTGCTGTTAAATTTATTACTCACAAAAATTAAACAACAAAAAAATGGCAAAAAAAATTCAATATAACGTAGAAGCCCGCGATGGTTTAAAACGCGGTGTTGATGCATTGGCAAATGCAGTTAAAGTTACTTTAGGTCCTAAAGGCCGTAACGTAGTTATCGATAAAAAATTTGGTTCACCAACTGTAACCAAAGATGGTGTTTCGGTAGCTAAAGAAATTGAATTAAAAGACCCAATTGAAAATATGGGCGCGCAAATGGTTAAAGAAGTAGCTAGCAAAACTGCTGATATTGCGGGAGATGGTACTACAACTGCTACTGTTTTAGCGCAGGCTATTGTTACTGCCGGTATTAAGAACGTGGCAGCAGGTGCAAACCCAATGGATTTAAAACGTGGTATCGACAAAGCGGTTGAGGCTATTGTAGCAAATCTTAAAGTACAAAGCCAGGTAGTTGGTGATGACAATAAAAAAATTCAACAAATTGCGTCTATTTCGGCTAACAACGATGAAGTTATTGGTACGTTAATAGCTGATGCAATGGCCAAAGTTGGTAAAGAAGGTGTGATTACGGTAGAAGAAGCTAAAGGTACTGAAACAGAAGTTAAAACTGTTGAAGGTATGCAATTCGATCGTGGTTACTTATCGCCATACTTTGTAACCAATGCGGAGAAAATGGAGGTTGATTTAGATTCACCTTTCATTTTAATTACTGATAAAAAAGTAGGCAGCATGAAAGAATTATTGCCGGTTCTAGAGGCAGTAGTTCAAACAGGTAAACCATTGTTAATTATTGCCGAGGATGTAGAGGGTGAAGCTTTAGCAACTTTAGTAGTTAATAAATTACGTGGTTCGTTAAAAATTGCTGCGGTTAAAGCTCCGGGCTTTGGCGATAGAAGAAAAGCTATGTTAGAAGACATTGCCATTTTAACAGGTGGTACAGTTATTAGCGAAGAACGTGGCTTTAAACTTGATGCAACTGATATTACCATGTTAGGTAGAGCAGAAAAAGTAACTATTGACAAAGACAACACAACCATTATTAATGGTGCCGGTGCTAAGCAAGATATCACTGCTCGAGTTAATCAAATTAAAGCACAAATTGAAACCACAACAAGCGATTACGATAAAGAAAAATTACAAGAGCGTTTGGCTAAATTAGCCGGTGGTGTTGCCGTGTTATACATTGGTGCAGCAACTGAGGTTGAAATGAAAGAGAAAAAAGACCGTGTTGATGACGCTTTACATGCTACACGTGCTGCGGTTGAAGAAGGTGTTGTTGCCGGTGGTGGTGTTGCTTACATCCGTGCTATCGAATCGTTAGAAAGCTTAAAAGGAGCCAACGATGATGAGAACACAGGTATTGCAATTATTAAACGTGCAGTTGAAGAACCATTACGCCAAATTGTTGCAAACGCAGGTGGCGAAGGTAGCGTAGTAGTAAACAAAGTACGCGAAGGAAAAGGCGATTTTGGTTACAATGCACGTACCGAAAAATACGAAAACTTAATTGCTGCGGGTGTAATTGATCCTACTAAAGTAAGCCGTGTTGCATTACAAAATGCTGCAAGTGCTGCTTCAATGATCTTAACTACCGAGTGTGCATTGGTTGAAGAGAAAGAAGACAAAGCTCCAGCTATGCCGGGTGGAATGCCGGGCGGTATGGATGGCATGTACTAATATTAATACCGAAAGGTTTAACAAAAAGCCGAATTGCATTTGCAGTTCGGTTTTTTTATGTTTGATGTAATAGTATGATGCCTCTTATAACAGAAATCAGCTTTTTTATTATTATTCTAATTAAACAATATCCAATTTGTTACTTCGTTAAACATCATTAAACCAAACAATAATATGAAAAGTAAACTCACATTCTTGGCCTTGTTAGCAATGGTATTTAGCAATACCTATGGGCAATATACTTTTGTAGATTATTATTTATTGGTTGCCACTAAAGAGGGTAGGCCAGTAAAGTTTGGTAAACAAATAAAAAAGGCAAACGTTAGTGCCTATGAAATGAAACAGGTTAACAGCAAGGGTGAAACCACAAATAAATATGTTTATGAGCTAAACAAGGCTGGTAACACAACCTATATGGGAAGTTACAACCGCAAAAATGTATTGCAAAGGAAATCATATAATACATATTTGAACGATACCCTTTTAACACAACAAGTAAGTTTAAACCAAAAGGGCGATACCGTTAGTTTATCCTACTACCGTTTTGATAACGGTAAAATGCTAAGCAGTATATCCAAGTACCGAAAAAGAACATCTGAATATTTGTATGTATACAACGAAAAGGGTAATCGTACATCATATGTGTACAAACGTGATGGTTTGTTACGGATAAAAATTGTATACGATTACGATAGTTTAAGTGGTAAGTTGGCCAAGCAATCAACCTACAATAAAAAAAACAAGTTGGTCAGTGTGGTTAACTATGAATGTAATTACCAAGGCGAAGTTAAAAAGGATGTTAATCAATCTAAAGTTTGTATTCGAAAAGATGCTTTACCCGGAGGAGGTTTTGTGGTTTATAATGATTACACCAATCCAAAAGGTAAGTTAAGAAGAAGTGTAGCAACCTACAGTAACGATAGCAATTTGATGCAGGTTAAAGTGTATGATACAAAAAACAAATTGGTATCAGGTGCATCATATGTATACGATACCAATGGAAATTGTGTGGAGTATACTTACAGCAAAAACAATAAAAAATGGCAAAGTATATACAGCTATAACGATAAACTTTTGTTGAGTGAATACCACAACAAAAAAGAAGGTAAAATAACCAATAAAGTAAGTTACAGTTACTCATTCGCACAATAGAGATTATTTTAAAGTAAAAATAAATACTGTCTAAAAACTCTACATAAAAAGCAACAAGTACGACCATAAAAATAATAAACTCGGACATCGTATATTCGAATACGAATTTTACCCATAACACATGAAGTTTTTAAAATGGTTAGTTGTTATAATTATTGCTGTTTTTGCAATTGCAGAGACCTACATTTTTGCATCAGGTAATACGTACCTGAATACTTTATTTCCGCTTACTATTTTTAGCGGTAAAATGGGTCCTGATATTGACGAGTTAGAATTGTTTAATCGCAATGGAGTGCCAACTGAAAGTCCGCAACCATGGGCTATTTCTGATAAACCAATAACTTTAAGCGATAGTGTTTTACAATTAATGGAATTGTACGAAACGGTTTCGTTTGTGGTGATAAAAAACGATACGGTAAAGTTTGAAAAACATTGGGAAGGTTACAACGATTCTTCTTTGGTTAACTCGTTTAGTATGGCTAAATCAATTACAGCTATGTTGGTGGGTTGTGCTTTAAAAGATGGTTTAATTAAAAGTGTGGATGAACCTGTTGCCAATTATATTGATGAGTTTAAGGTGGACGATTTACAAAAAATTACCATCAAACATTTATTAACCATGAGTAGTGGTTTGGCGTTTAGGGAAGATTATTCAAGTATGTTTTCGTGGCCTGCCGAGGCTTATTACGGCCCTGATGTGAATGGCCTTACTATTAAACAAGCCAAGGTGGAAACTGAACCCGGAAAAATTTGGTTTTACAAAGGAGGCGATACCCAGTTATTGGGTATTATTCTTAAAAAAGTAACCGGCAAAACTGTTGCACAATATGCTTCAGAAAAGTTATGGAAACCTATGGGCGCAGAACAACCTGCATTTTGGAGTTTAGATGAGCAGGGTATGGAAAAGGTAAGTTGCTGTTGGTACAGCAATGCAAGAGATTTTGCACGTATTGCCAAGTTAATGATGAACCAAGGCAACTGGAACAGACAACAAATTATAGATTCGGCTTATGTAAAAGCAGCATTGACACCTGCCGATTTATTGGATAGAAAAGGAAACAAAAGCCAACAATATGGTTACCAATGGTGGCTGATGAACCATAAAGGCCATGATGTTTTTTATGCCCGCGGCATACGTGGTCAATATATTTTTGCCATACCCGATACCAAAACCATTGTGGTGCGCCTTGGCCACAAAAGAGCTAAAAAAGAAGGCGATGAACTGCCTGAAGATATTTTTGTGTATTTAGATGCGGCTTTAAGTATGCAATAAGTGCAGCTTATAATCACTTAAATACCCTTCAAAATATTATCTTCGCCCTTCAATTTATGGCAGCTCAAAAACCAACATTACCCAAAGGAACCCGCGATTTCGGTCCGGCCGATGTTCAAAAACGCAAATACATTTTAAACACCATTGAAACGGTATTTAAAAAATATGGCTTTATGCCGTTAGAAACACCTACCATGGAAAACCTTTCAACCCTTGAAGGTAAATATGGTGAGGAAGGGGATAAGCTGTTGTTTAGAATTTTAGACTCAGGTGATTATTGGAGTGATTTATCAAAAGATTTATTGTTTCTATATGAGTCTATTGTGTTGATTACAAAAGATATATTCTTAGGAAAGAGATTGTCTGAGGATGATGCCAAAAATCCAATCGCATTGAGACTATTTTTAGAAAATAATTTTAAGGGTATTCTGCTTACTCAGAATATTTTTGGATTACTTTATGAGTCTCATACAAACAATCTTAAAGTGATTGAGAAGTTTGAGTCGAAAATATCTCTTATAGCATTTGAACTATCAAAATTTTACAGTCAGGCACACTTATCTTCAGACATTAGTGAAGATACTTTAGTGTTTCATGTAAAGCAGTTCATCATAAATCAATTCGGAGAATTATTTAATCATAGGTTTATTACTGGAGAGGTAACAGAAAAAGGTTTACGCTACGATTTAACCGTTCCCTTTGCGCGTTATGTGGTGATGCACAGAAATGAAATTACTTTTCCATTTAAGCGTTACCAAATGCAACCTGTTTGGAGAGCCGACAGGCCGCAAAAAGGCCGCTACCGCGAGTTTTGGCAGTGTGATGCAGATGTGGTAGGAAGCGATAGTTTATTAAATGAGTTGGATCTGATTCAGATTTATGATGAAGCGTTTACCAAACTTGGTATAAAAAACTACGAGATAAAAATTAATAACCGTAAAGTATTAGCAGGTATTGCAGAAGTTGTAAAATCAATTGATGTGATGAACAACATTGCGGTAGCGATTGATAAGTTGGATAAAATTGGTGAGGATGGTGTAAGAAAAGAGTTGGTAGAACAGGGTTTTTCTGAAAGCGAGTTAAACACACTGTTCGATATCATCACCATAAAAGGCGAGAACAAAGAAATTCTAAATCAGCTAAAAGATAAGTTACAATCATCGCAAGAAGGTTTAAAAGGAATTGAAGAGTTGGCATTTATCCTTGCATCAAACCCTAACCCCAACATTAATCTTACTTTGGATTTTAGTTTAGCACGTGGCTTAAGTTACTACACCGGTTGCATTTTTGAAGTGGTATCAAATGATGGTACTTTAAAAAGCAGCATTGGCGGTGGTGGCAGGTACGATAACTTAACCGGTATTTTTGGTTTGCCAAATGTATCAGGTGTAGGTATTAGTTTTGGTTTGGATAGGATTTATGATGTGATGGAAGAGTTGAAACTTTTCCCCGAACAGCTTAGGGCTACATCAACCCAAGTTTTGTTTTGCCATTTTGATGAAGCCACACAATTGTATTGTTTACCGGCTTTAAAAGTATTGCGTGATGCAGGAATTGCGGCTGAAGTATTTCCGGATAACAAAAAGTTAGGCAAACAATTAGATTATGCAAATGCGTTACAAATACCATTTGCAGCCATAGCCGGTGAAACAGAAATGCAACAACAGGTGTTTACTGTTAAGAATTTAATTACGGGCGAACAACAAACATGCACCACCCAAGCGTTAATAAGTTTGGTGGGGCAATAATTACTGCTCCTGCAATTGGAGTAACACAACATGAAATTTGAATCGATTAATCCGTTTACGGAAGAAAAACTTGCGCAGTTTGATTTTATAAGCGATGAGGCTTTGTCCATTGCCTTATCAAAGGCTGATGAAGCGCAAAAGCAGTGGCGCAAAGTAAACGTATCACAACGCGTAAAATTCTTTAATAGGTTAGCTGATTTAATTAAAGAAAAACACGAAGAGTTGGCCTTGTTAGCCACACTCGAAATGGGTAAACCACTGGCAGAGGCAAAGCTTGAGGTATTGAAATGCGCAAGAGGTTGCGAGTATTATGCAGCTAATGCAACAGCTTTGCTGCAACCCAAAATAAGTGTGGCCGAAACAGGCAAAACCGTACATCAGCTCTACGAACCTTTAGGTGTGGTGATGGGCGTTTTTCCGTGGAATTTTCCTTACTGGCAAATATTGCGCAGTGCAGTTCCAATTGTAATTGCAGGTAATGCTATTTTGGTAAAACCAGCTCCAAATGTACCCCAATGTAGTTTAGCTATTCAGCAAATTATTGATGAGTGTGGTTTACCAAATGGGTTGATTCAAATAGTGTTTGCGACAGAGCAACAAGTAGCCAATTGTTTGGCAGACCAAAGAATTAAAACGGCAACCTTAACCGGAAGTGATAAAGCAGGAAGTGCAGTGGCAAGTACTGCTGCCAAGTATATTAAAAAATCGGTGTTAGAATTAGGTGGTAGTGATCCGTTTATTGTAATGGAAGATGCCGATTTGGAATTAACATTAAAACAAGCCATTACTGCACGTTTTCAAAACAACGGACAAAGTTGTATTGCGGCCAAACGTTTTATTTTACACGAAAAAATTGCGGATGAGTTTCTAGCCAAACTCACCTCTAAAGTAGCCAATTTAAATTGTGGCAATCCAATGGATGAGGCAACAAATATTGGCCCTTTGGCACGTAAAGATTTACGTGATAAATTAGCTACTCAAGTTACACAATCTGTATACAAAGGAGCGGTTATACATTACCAACAAACCAAGTTTCCGGAGCATGGATATTTTTATCCGCCAACTATTTTAACACACATCAACCCAAATTGTGATGCGTATTACCAAGAATTGTTTGGTCCGGTGGTAAGCGTTTATGTGGTAAAAGATGATGAAGCTGCTGTTAATTTAGCAAATGCCACCGAGTACGGTTTAGGCGCAAGTGTGTGGAGTAAAAATATTGAACGTGCGATTACAATAGCTAATCAAATAGAAAGTGGACAGGTTTTTATTAACGAAATGGTTAAGTCACAGCCTTCTCATCCTTTCGGTGGAGTTAAAAAATCTGGTTTTGGGCGCGAGTTAGGTGAGTATGGATTACATGAGTTTTGTAACACCAAAACGTTGTGGATTTAGGCGGTTTAATAAAATAGTTTGCTGTTTAATAAAATGTGCTACCTTTGTGAAGTAAAACATTAAGCACGTTGAGAAGAATATTAGCAATAGATGACGACCCCATAAATAGACAACTGTTAGAGATATACCTAGCCAACGATTTTGAGCATAAAGTGGTAAACAATGCCAAGCAAGCAATTGATGCTTTAAGCCAAGAAGAGTTTGATTTAATTGTTACGGATATAAATTTAGAAGGGGCAGAAGACGGAATTTGGTTAGCCAGATACATTAAGGCTGTACCTAAATATGAGCATATTCCTGTAATTGCATTTACTGCTCATTTAATAAGTTATTTAGGGCGCGATAATTTTAAAGATGCATTTGATTACATCATAGAAAAGCCCGTAATGAAAAAGCAGTTTGTGGCTAAGTTAAATGAGATACTAAGTACATTGGAATTAAAATAAAAAAGCGATGAATACATGTTCATCGCTTTTTTGTTTGATAAATATGATAACCTTATTGCTTACCTGTGTTAAAACCAATGGTGCGTTTTTCGTTGACTGCGCTGTAGTCAATTTTAAATTCTTCAACATCTTCATAGGTTAACTCCTGAATCATGTCGATGGTTCTTTGTTCGGTTTCTACTTTAGCTAATCGCAGGTGTTGGTTTTTGATGGCCTCCTCAACAACTTTGCGTACACTACGTGCATTGCCAAAGTATTGGTTGCGTGTTTTGTATTGAAACTCAAGGTATGCTTTCAAATGCTCGCGTGCCCTTTCGTTTGGCTTAATGCTGTTGCTGTTTAGCATGCGTAAGGCAATGTCGTAAAGTTGCTCAGCATTATAGTCATCAAAAAACAAGGTTCTATCAAAACGCGAACTTAAACCAGGGTTCGATTCCAAGAAACGTTTCATGTTTTCGGTGTAGCCCGCAACAATTACCACAAACTCGCCACGTTCATCTTCCATACGTTTAAGTATGGCCTCAATAGCCTCTTTGCCAAAGTCATTTTCGCCACCTTCGCTTAACGCGTATGCCTCATCAACAAATAAAACACCACCCATTGCCTTGTTAATTACTTCGTTGGTTTTAAGTGCGGTTTGACCCACATATCCACCAACTAAAGCTTGCCTATCGCACTCCACTAAATTACCTCGCTCTAGTATGCCTAACGCTTTATAAATTTGTGCTAACAAACGTGCAACAGTGGTTTTACCTGTTCCTGGATTACCTGTAAACACGGCATGTAAAGAAAAACTTTGACGAATATCTTTACCAATTTCTTTATAAAAACGAACTAACTTTACTAACTCATCAATTTCTGTTTTTACTGTACCCAAGCCAATCATGCTGTGCAAAGTTGCCAATGCCGAACGCAATAATTCTTCATCAACCGGAATATCTGCAATACTTCGAGTTTTGGGTGCAAATATTTTACCTATATCCTCAGCATGTATGGTTGATAAATCTTCTTTGGTTAATGATGCCGGATTTTCGTTTAACATGATGCGTAAGCCCATGTTCATTTTTGCATCGTCAATCAATTTATTTACATAACGTGCATTACCAAAAGTTTTATCCCTGTCGCGATATGCATCAACTAGCTTTTTGTACATCAAATCTCTGGCTTCTGAATTTAAAACTACCGCTCTTTTTTGCGAAGTGTAATCGGTAATTTTCATCAACTCCTGAGGAGTGTAATCAGGGAAATCGTAGTACATGCTAAAACGAGATTTTAATCCAGGATTCGACTCCATAAAACTATTCATCTCATCAGGGTAACCCGCAACAATAATGGCTAAATCACCATCACCGTCACTCATTTCTTTCAGTAATATTTCAATCGATTCTTTGCCGAAATCTTTTGAATCATCGTTTTTTCGGGCAAGTGCATATGCTTCATCAATAAACAAAATACCACCTTTGGCTTTTTTAATTACATCCTTTGTTTTAGGGGCAGTTTGGCCAATATATTCAGCAACCAAATCACTTCTATCAACCTCTACCACATGACCTTTTGTAAGCAACCCTAACTCTTGGTAAATTTTGCCCAGCATTTTAGCTACAGTTGTTTTTCCTGTTCCCGGATTTCCGGTAAACACAGCATGCAGGTTTATTTTATCATTGTCTTCAAATCCTTTCTCTTTTCTGAGTTTAATAAAGTTAAGGTAGGTGGTGTATTCTTTTACTTTCTTTTTTATGCTGTCTAGGCCTATTAATGCATCCAGTTCGTGGAGTACACTTTCTACCTTACTATCACTTGGTAAATTGTTTTTTTCTGAAGTTTGCTTTAGTTTAAATTTTGGTTGAATAGAAGAAATGATAGGAGTATCGTCATAAACAAACTCATTGCCCACTTCAAACGGAATACTGGCGATAATTTTATCCATAAACACCACATCAACCGAGTACACATCATTACCCCAAGTGCCTTTTAAATCACTACCCCAACCAATGGTGCATTCAAATTCGTTTTCTCTTCCACCAATTTCAAGTAGTTTTTCAATTCTTCCTTTAAGTTGACCACTATGTGTTTTAAAGTTAAAAAACATTTCGCATTGCCAAGCCTCATTACTTTTCACCAAGTTTTCGCAAGTAAGTTCAACCCATACATAACGTGTTTCAGCTTCGCTAAAAGCGCGCAAATATTTACGTTCTTTTTTAATCACGTTGCTATCCGGGCCTTCGTATAGTTTTATTTCTTTTAAATTAAAATATGGGTTAACTGTATCAGTTACTATACCTTGATCTTCTATATAAAAGCGTGTTTCAGCAATAAGCACATTGTCAATCCATGCTTCCCAGCGATATATTCCTTTTTTCCAATATACACCTGGTGTTTTAACCCCCCAGCCTTCACGCACATACACTATGTTTTCGTCTTTGCGTATGGTTCTGTCGGCAGTTAGATTGCAGATTTCAATATTGTCATTATGATGGACACATTTTAAATTCATGCGAACATCCCAGTCTTTTTCATCAAAAAGTTTGTTAAAAAAAGAAAGTTCGCAGTAAATAAAGGTGCACTCCGCCTCATCATACACTTGACGGTATTTTTTTTCGTTGTTGGCAAGCCATTCTGTAGAGCCAAATATTTTTAGGTCTCTAAACTTGTAGTTAACCGGATTTTCCTTTGCCATAATAGTGCAGTTTAATGTGTGACGTAATCAAGTTGGCTATGCTTACTACCAACCATAAGTCTTTGTTTGTTTTAATTGTTAGGCATTTCTTGTACCAACTTTGTATAATAGATTAAATAAAACAAGGGCAAAGTTGTATGTGTTTTGTAAACTCCAAATAATCAAAACAATATATTTAACACAAAATGGCAATAAAAATGGGGTAGAATAATATATGATAATTTTCGACAAAATATTTGGTAGTTATTGGGTAGATGCATACTTTTGCCACTCCTAAAAAATTAGGAGGCCCGGAGAGGTGGGTGAGTGGCTGAAACCACCGGTTTGCTAAACCGACATACGATGTAAGTCGTATCGAGGGTTCGAATCCCTCCCTCTCCGCAAGCTTGTCCAAATTAAGTTAGCATAATATTTGGAAAAACATTGCAGAAGTTTACTTTTGCACCGCGTTGAGGTAGCGTAACAACAAAGCCAAAACGTTTTCGGGGTGTAGCGTAGCCCGGTATCGCGCCACATTTGGGATGTGGAGGTCGTAGGTTCGAATCCTGCCACCCCGACCAAAACTAAGCCTAATTCATTTATTGAGTTAGGCTTTTTTGTTTTGATTAACGCAGTAAAAAGGGTTTCTATTTATTAGTAACCCTTTTTTATTTTATGGTTTTGATTAGAAATGTATTGACACAGATGATTCCATTCTTCATTGTTTTTATGCAATTTACTAGTTAATGGTTATGGTGCCGAAGCGGTATTTATTGCCCCATTTCGAATAGATGAGCGTTTGTTTGTCGTTAAGTTTTTGTTGAAATTTAGGTACAAAAACAGACTTGGCGTCTAATTTCGATTTAAAGAGTAATTGAGAATTGTAATTCCCGCTATTTTTATTTACAGTATAAAGTGCAACAACTAAACTTGAAGGATTAGATGTTACAGCCTTATAATTTCCTCTCTTTTTCGGTTTTGTTTTTGGAGATAAATTTTTAGGATTATCGTTGAAAAACATGTATAAGTTATTATTGTCGTGCATGAATACATATGAAGAAAAGTAACCACCATCGTTTGCACTTATTTGCTTTTTAGGAACTTTTTGTACCCAATTTATTTCGTGCTCTTTACTAAGTCTTACAAGCATTATGTCATTGTAGTAATATTTATAGTTGGTTTGAACGGTTGAGATCCCTCCTATTGGGTTGACTGGCATACTTCCTGTTCTTATATTCGGGGGCATATTCATTCCTTGATTAAACTGGTTGAAGTTATGTTGAGCTTGAATAACCTCTTTAAACGCTTCACCCACTATGAATAAATCACCATTATCTCCGACTAATACTTGCTTTATATCGTAATCAGTTTGTATACCTTTTCCGTTTTTGACTGCTCTTTCACTAGTAAATAGTAATAGATCTTTTTTGGAAAAAGGTATTGTTTTCTGTGTGTTGGTAGCCAATGTTTTGGTGTTTATTTGAGTTAGAAATACGCCTTGAATTCCCCCTTTAAGGTCGTGGTAAAAGCCAATAAATTGCAGCATACCTTTATTGTATTTAAAGTTTAAATCAGACGTATTAAATGCCTTACCAAATTCAACTTTCACTTCTTCAAGTTTATTTAATGAAGGATAGTAGGCAAATACGACCTTTTTTGATATTTTTTTTGTTATAGATATTTCACCAAACATGTAAACGTTGCTTTCTTCGTCAATTTGGTATCCTTTAACTTTAAATTTGCTGTCTTGGTAAGGTAGTTCAATGGGCTTATCCCAGAGTAATTTAAAGTCTTCATCAAACAGCTTATAGTTTAATTGTTCATTGCCCTTTTTCGAGTAGCCCTCATTGTGTGTGATTAAAAATTTTTGTGATTCGCTGATGTAATGAATGTCGAAATTTCCCTTGTCCTTTCTATCCCCGTAAAATATTTCGTCAATTAATTTGGGTTCGCTGCTTTTGCCTGTATAGTCAATTAAGGTTAAGTATAAACTATTGGCATCCCTGTTTTTGTCGGGTTGGGAGGCAAATACATAAATTTTGTTATTTACATTGTATATGCCCTCATTAATAGATGGCTTGTTGTTGATTTCGTTTGGTATTTCGATAGTGTATTCAACCTCATGTTCCAAATTTTGTCGTTTAACACTACTTTTTGAAGAAGAGAATATCGATGCAATTTTATTTTCTGTAATGAAATAGCCTTTAGTATCGCATCCAATTACATCGCCTACCCTTACCAGAACGTTATCATGTTTAGACTCTTTGCCCCATTTAACATCTATGTTTTGGGCATTGCCTAAACCAGCAAAGGCAAGAATAGCTACTGCTAAATTGAGTAGATTTTTTTTCATACTTGAGTTAAGAATTTATGAGCCGCAATCAATGATTTACTGATTATAATTCAAAGTTATATTTTGTGGTTGTTTCAATATTTAATGCCATGCACAGTGATAATAAAAATGGCCACCATTTGGGTAGCCATTTCAACATTTCTTTTTATTTCAAGTTATCCAACATGTCTTTGGTCATACTTGCCAAATCGTACTGTGGTTTCCATCCCCAATGCTCTCTGGCTTGTGTATCATCTATACTTTGTGGCCAGCTGTTAGCAATGGCTTGGCGGAAATCAGGGTTATAACTGATGCTAAATTCAGGAATATGTTTTCTAATTTCTGCTGCAATCTCTTCCGGGTTAAAGCTCATACCGGCTACGTTGTAACTGCTTCTAATTTTAACTTGCTCGGCCGGAGCTTCCATTAAGTTAATGGTAGCTTTTAATGCATCAGGCATGTACATCATTGGTAATTCTGTATCTGCACTTAAAAAGCACTCATACTTTTTGTTTTTTAGTGCTTCGTGGTAAATGTGTACTGCGTAATCTGTTGTTCCTCCGCCCGGAGCACTTTTGTATCCAATTAAACCAGGGTAGCGTATGCTTCTTACATCTACACCATATTTTTGGTGGTAGTATTCGCAGTAACGTTCGCCTGCTTGTTTGCTAATACCGTAAATGGTGTTAGGTTCCATAACGGTATATTGTGGTGTATTTTTCTTTGGTGTAGTTGGCCCAAATACAGCAATAGAACTTGGCCAGTATACTTTTTTTAGTACGCCTTCTTTAGCTGCATTTAACACATTAAACAAACCTTCCATGTTTAAATCCCACGCAAAACGCGGATTTTTTTCGGCTGTGGCAGATAACAATGCAGCCAATAAATATACTTGGGTAACATTGTGCTTTTTAAAAATCTCATCCAACCTGTTTTTGTCCATTACGTCTAATGTCTCAAACGGTCCGTTACTTTGTTCAGGCGCTTTTACATCGCTTGCAATAACGTTATCGTTACCATAAATAGCACGTAGTTCTTGTGTTAGTTCTAAACCAATTTGCCCTTGCGAGCCTACAATCAAAATCTTATCGGTTGCCATGTATTATTGTTTATGTTTTTAAAAAGTGTGCGCAAATTAAAGGCTAAAACATCAACAACAAAAAGAAAAATACTTAGGGTTGAGTTTTAATGCTAAATCCTTGTTGTAGCGTAGTTCCGCGATATTGTATACCGCTATCAGGTAAGTTGGTGCAAGGCAATTCGCTGTCCCAGCATTGTTGGTTGATAGCCGGTACGTTCAGGGCTCCACCGCTTACCTCAAATTTATTTAATTGTGGTTGATGATAAGTGGGTGGTATTATCAATGTATTTTTAAATCCATTACCGGTAAGTTGTTTTTGGGCTGACATAATAACCAAACCCAATAAAAATAAACCGACTAAAGTAAACTTGTTTTTATACAGCAATTGTTGCAACGTGGTTCTGTGAAACAGATTTACACCCATGGTGATGGTAAATACCAAATACCCAAAAACAAAACGTGGGGTAGGACCATGGGTAAACCAAAGTAATAATGCTACCAAACATGTAGTGGCAACTATCCAATAATAGTTTTCTGTAAATTGGTTTCTAAAACGTTTATTTACTAGTAATTGTACCATTAGGGTGATGTAAAAAAACAATCCTCCCACCAATAAAATAGCACTGAATACATCAATACTTTTTATCCAATGTGGCCACCATTGGGCAAATGTAAAATACCTGGATACCTCAATGTCTACCCTTGGTGCGCGTGCGTAAGCAAGGTTGGCATATACTTCATAAGCTACTATTTCAGGGCGCATTTTCCAATCTACATCAAACCAATTACTGCTTGGTACCGGAAATAATAAATAACCCGAGTGAATAACATTGGTAATGAGCCACGGTATAAAAATGATTAGTCCAAAACCAATCAGCGTAATGATAATTTTGCTACTAATTAATTGCTGTTTGTATCCGTAAAAGAAAACACCTAAAGCAAACAATACCATTGGCAAAGCACTTAGTTTAAAAGTAATGAGCACCATAGTAAATAATATCATTAATAGTAGCTCTATATTTTTTTTGTTATGGTTGTTTACCACATCGGTAAACCAACAAAATAGCATTACTATTCCGGATGTAATTATCAAATCGTTGGTTACTGCACCGGTGTATTTACGGGTGGCTATTATGGCAAAGTAGAACAACAACAACAAATTGCGTAACCAAAAATGTTGGTTTAAATGTGGCGTAACATACAGGGCCACCATAATTACCAATGAAGCATTGATGGTGTATACAGAGCGAAGACCTAAAAAATGAAAACCGCTAAATGCTTGTAATAAAAACCAATTGCTGTTGTTGCCTAACTGTCGTCTAATATTTCCTAAACCGGGCACAGCAGCGTATTCTTCCATCCACCTGATGGCTTGTAAGTGGTAATCACCAACATCGCCATCAGCTTTTCTAGATATGATGTTAAGTACTACCAATACTAAAAATCCTAATCCTATAGCAATATGTTTTCTGCTCCCAATTTGGTGTAAGGAGGCTACCATATCTTTGGCTAAGTTTTTTAATTGAGTTGATGCTAAAATTAAAAGCACTATCCAAACCAAAATATGGGCGAATGAATTTATAGGGAAAAACAAGTGATACACCTGCAGTAGCATTGCAATAAAACTCCAGCCCATAATAACATAAAGGCTTGGATGAATTACTGCAGGTGTTACACCCGAAACTTTGCTGATCAAACGCGTAAATACAACGCCTGCAGCAAAGGCAACAGTTAGGTTATATATGATTAGTAAAATACTAACCAACATGTTTTATGCTTGTTCTTTTTTTCGTCTGAAAAACGCAGCAGCAGCTATAGCCAGAGCTCCACCATACAACAGGATGCTTGAAACCAAAGTGATTTTTTCTCCTGTTGCAACAGCCTTTGGTTCGAAACGGAACTCGATGGTGTGTTTACCTGCCGGAACCTGCATACCACGCAGAACATAATCGCAACGGAAATGAGGCACCAAGTTACCATCAACGTATGCGTTCCAACCTTTGTCGTAATAAATCTCACTAAACACAGCTAACTGTGGTGTAGCAGCATTACTTTCATATACCAATTTATTAGGTTGATATTTGGTTAACTTGATGGTTGCAGTGGTATCTGTTTCAATTTTAAATCCATTTAATTGTTCGCTAAATCGTTTATCAATGAAGCAGGTTTGTTTAGAATTAAAACTGGTTAACGAATCAATTTCAGCATCGGCATTATCAACCCAAACCATGTTGTTTACAAACCAAGCATTGCCATTTGCATTTGGATTGATTTGAGGAAACAAGTTGTTTAAACTATCGCCCACAATAAAGTATTTTACATTTAACATGTTAAATATTTCCATGTTGTTACGTGCAATCTGAAACTCGATTAACTCTTGGTATCTGCGCATTTTTGCACCATGGTAACCACCAATAGATTTATGGTAGTATGATGTTAACGCATCTTGATCTAAACGTTGCGTGGTATTGTATACGCGGTAGTGTGGATCTTTATCTTGTAGGATAATTTCATCAGCTTGAGTTTTCTCAACAACGGCATCTGTTTTTTTGCGTTTCTCGTAATCTTTATCGTTTAAGTAACGTTTGTCAACGCCCCATAAATCAACCAATACCAATACACCTAAAATTAATGCAAAATATTGCTGTTTAAGTTTATCGGTAATAAATAACCATAACGCTCCAAAAGCTAAAGCAATAAACATAAAGCTACGTAATGCATCCATTTGACGAACTTTTTCGCGGGCTGCATGAATTACATCTAATGGATAACCGTATTGCTTCAATTGGCTGTCTATTGGCTCTGCATCAACAGAAGCTAAACCCGGCATGGCAGCAAAAATCAAACATAAGCCACCCACAATTCCTCCGCTGTATAGTAACGATTTTTTCAATTCGGCTTTATTTAGTTTGCCTGATATTACATCGCGTATAGCCAATAAAGCCAATAAAGGGAAAGTGGTTTGAGCAATTGCTAAAATAAAAGTAACCGAACGGAACTTATTGTAAAGCGGAACATTGTAAAAGAAAATATCTGTTAACGGCATAAAGTTTTTTCCCATTGATAGGAAAATGGCCAATGTTGAAATGACTAATATCCACCATTTTTCGCTGCCTTTCACCACAAACAATCCTAGTACAAACAAGAAACAGATGATAGCTCCGTAATAAATTGGTCCGGCTGTAAAGGGTTGTTCGCCAAAATAAGCAGGTAAACCTTCTGCTAATTGTTTAGGTTGTTGCAAACCTGCTGCTTTAAATTCTTTGGCAATAATATCGTGTGTGTGCGGATCGCCTGCGTTACCTCCACCAAAAAAGTTTGGTATTAATAAGGTAAAAGGTTCTGATACACCGTTGCTCCATTGTAATGCATAATCTTTATCTAATCCACTTGACTGGTTGCTTTCGCTTTTTTCGCCTTGAGCAGTTTTGGTTAACTCTGACGCACCACGAATACTATACTTACCATATTCTTCAGTAACCAATAAGTTGGTAATGTTTGATGTTGCACCCAATATTGCGGCAACAACTAAAAAAGCACCTGTTTTTAAAAGATTAGGAATGGTTTTGTTTTTAAATGCCATAACCCCTTCTACAATCATCCAAACAACAATGGTTAAAGCTAAGTAATAAGTGATTTGTAAGTGGCCTGCAGCTAATTGTAATGATAGAGCTATACCTGTAATAACTGCACCTAGTAATTTTTTATTGCCAAGTGTTATTTTAATACCTGCAATAACGAGCGGCATTAAAGCAATGGCATTTCCTTTTCCGGCATGGCCTGCATCAATATTTATGAAGTTAAACGTGCTAAACGTAAAGGCCAGTGCGCCTGCTATGGCAAACCAAGGACTTACTTCAAACGTAACAAGCAGTATGTAAAAACAGATGTAAAGTAAAAAAATTGTTTCTAAAGGATTGCCCAAAACGGTATTTACAAAACGGTACACATCGTTTGATGTATTGAAGTAATAGGTAGCACCAATAAGGTAAGTAGGCATACCCGAAAACATGCTATTGGTCCAAAAAGTGCGTTCGCCACTCTCTTTTTCAAACTTTGCAATTTCTTCGTAAGAAGCTTTCCACTGCATTACGTCATGTTGTTTTAATACTTTACCACTCATTAATGGCGAGAAGTAAGCCAGCATAACTACCACAATTACACCCACAGCAATAAGGTGAGGTAAAAACTTTTTAAATAACGGTTGTTGGTTCATCCTTGTAATAAATATGGTTTCGAATATATAAGATATACCGTGTATTTTGAACGGTACGCACAGAAAACGTAATTTTTTGAACTAATTGTATCATAAAAAATACTCAATTTAAGCTGTTAGGTGTTATAGATTCGACAAAAAAAGTTAAATTATCAGCTATAAGCATAAAAAAGGCTACTCAGAAAGTAGCCCTTTAATGGAGTTTTTTGAGTGATTTTTATTTGACAGAAAATACTCCAAATTTATAAATGTTATATCTTTCAGCGTAAATAAGAAGCTGGTTATCGGTTAAATTACTGCTGTATTTAGGCACAAATAGAGGTTTTTCTTTTTTTGCTGGTTTATATACTATTTCCCTTTTAAGTTCTCCATTTTCTAGGTTGATTATAGCTGCTGTAATCATAAATTTGGATTCATAAGTAGTTTCAATTTTCTTATTTCCCCACTCACCATTTTTATTATTGCTTGAGTTATTATCTTCTATATCGTTGTATAAAATGTACAAGTTTTGATTGTCGCTTATGGTTGCAAATGAGTTGTATTTTGCTGAAACCCAATTGCTAAATTGTAGCTTGTTAACTTTAGTCATCCATTTTAGTTCAAGGTTTTTGTTTATACCTATAATCATGATGTCATCATAATTGTAAACGTATTCTCTGTCACTGCCATTCATAATTACTTTCTGTTTATATACCTCGGCAGTTATAAAAATGTCTCCATTTTCTTTTTTTATAATCTGTCTGATATCAAAGTTCTCTGAGATTCCACTTTCCTTCTGTAAGCTTTTTTCCGATGTAAACTTTAACATGTCGCTTTTAGAGAAAGGAATCAGCTTTTCTAATGTTGTATTTAAAGTTTTTGAGTTTAATTGTGTGAAAAATACCCCTTGCATTGCTTCTTTATCATTGGAGTAAAAACCGGTAAAATTCAGGTGACCATTTTCATAATTAAAGCGCACATCAGATACGCTCCGGGCATTACCAAATGGAATAATTTTTTCTTGCAGTTTTTGTGATTGCGGATCGTAAGCCATTACAATTTTTTGGGTAGATTTTTTGTCTAACGAGAGGTTTCCGTATATGAATAAATTACTTGCCTCGTCCACTTGATAGCTTATTATGTCATATTGTTCACTAGAATATGGTAAAGCTACATTTCTCTCCCAAGCTAAACTTAAATCTTCTTTAAAGAGTTTTAAATTTAACTCTTCTTTCCCTTTTTTACTAGCTCCTGCACTATGTAAGATTAAAAACTGCTTCTGGTTTTCAATATATAAGATTTTAAAATTTCTTGAGTCGTTCTTTCCATTTAAAACGAGTTCATCAACCAATATCTCGTTAACAACTTTACCATTTTCATCAATAATTAAACAATACAAGGTAATTATTTCAGTTTTTTGATCGAATGAGCTAAGAAAAGAAATAATCTTTCCGTTAATGTTGAAAGAACTCCAATGGCCCATATCTTTTCCTTTGTGCTTTTGCGGGATATCAATAGTAGATTCGGTAATATGCTGTAAGTTATTTCTTAGCACATAACTACTCATATATTTATTGTTATTGATTCCTGCCTCTGGTTCTAAAACGAACTGATAGTGGTTGTTGTCTTTAAATATAACACGACCTAGTGTTGCGCCTGGGTTTTTCTTTTCAGTTTGATTTCCCCATGTTAATTCTAAGTTCTGGGCTTTTACAAAATTAAATGCCAACAATGTTAAGCTTGCAACCAGAGTTGATTTAATGTATTTTATCTTCATAGTATAATTTTAATAGTTAAATGCAATAAAGGCATGTTAATGGATAATTACAACTTCATTTATAATTGAGTTTTAATGCAGGTGAAATTAACTATAGGACTTTAACTACTCATCAGACTTAAAGTGGCTAGGCTTTTAACTCAATTTAAGCTGTTTGTCATATGTGTGTAAAACGGTTTTTATCATTGTTTTTAAAGGTTTGATGGAATTAACTTGCGCCTTAATTTTAACATAAATACATGAAAAAAATAGCTTTACAATTTGCTTTTTTATTCGCTTCGGTAATGCCATTATTGGCTCAAACCACTGCTAACGACAGTGTTAGTTTAGGAATAGGATATGCCAATGATGTTTATTACAGTTTTGAAAATGGTGTAGTGGGTACGCAAATTGGTGCCAATTGGCACATTGCTTTTGCAACCCGTCCTGCAGCCCCGCCTACCAATGTGTTACGTTCAACCACTATAATCGCCAACGAAGGTCGTAACGTTCAAATCTACAAATCAAACCAATACAACTTTGCAGGTTTTGATACAACCGGATATAGAAGTTGGAATGCCATGCATAACAGCGACAGCAGTTGGGATTTAGGAGCATTTAATGCCGATTTAGTAAGAAGCAATCCTTTTCATTATGGTTGGGGTGCATACAACATGAATAACCATGATGTAGAAGGCGAAGGTTTTGTTTACTTATTGCGTATCACCAAAACTTTTCAAGGTCGTACAACCGACTCTGCATTTAAGTTGATTAAGATTGAAAAATTAGCTTTTGATACCCAATGGGTATTTCACATGGCGAATATGGATGGAAGCGATAGCAGCCAATTTACAATAAGCAAAGCTGCCTTTAATGGTAAATTGTTTGCTTACTTTGATGTGGTGAACAAACAAGTTGTTGATCGCGAGCCAACAGCTCCTTGGGATTTATACTTTACACGTTACGGTGCATTCTACACACAATTTGGTCAAACAGTGTTTAGCACCAATACCGGTGCATTATCTCACCCAACATTGTTAAGCGCACGTTTAAAAGGTATGCCAAACGATAGTGCAAAAATTGCTAACGCTATATTCAATAACAAAATAACTACCATTGGTACCGATTGGAAAATTAATCCTGGTCCTGGGCAACCTAACTTCGCTATCATTGATTCGAACGTATACTTTGCGCGTTTAGCTAACAATAAACAGTACCGTATGATTTTTAAATCATTTGACGGTTCGTCTAATGGAAGAATACGCTTTTATAAAGGTACCGAAGCAGATTTTGTGGGCTTGTTAGAAGCTAAAAACTACCAAACAGTGGCTATGTATCCAAACCCTGCAAATAGTTTTGTAAACGTACAAGTTGGTGCAGGTAACCACACCATTGTTGTTTATGATATTACTGGTAAAGCATTAATTAACCAAACTGCAACAGGTACAACTACTATTAATGTTTCAACCCTTAACAAAGGATTATATTTTTTACAAGTTGATGGCAACAAAGCTGCCCGCTTAGTGGTTGAGTAGTTATTGTGATTGTTTTTTTTAGATATATCATTAATTTTTTACAACACACAAGTGCTCCATTTGGGGCACTTGTGTTGTTTGTATTGAGTGCCAATGCGCAAACTCAACAACCTGCTGATACCTTAAAAACACAACATTTAAATGATGCCATTGTAACCGGACAATATGGTGAAAATAGCCTTAAAAACAGTGTATTTAAAGTTAAAGTAATAGATGCACAACGCATACAACAACAAGGTGCCGTTAACCTTAAAGATGTGCTTGCCAACGAAATTAATATACGTATAAACCAAGATCCCGCATTAGGCAGCAGCATTAATTTGCAAGGTGTAACAGGTCAAAACATTAAAATATTAATTGATGGTGTTCCTGTTATTGGTCGCGAAGGTGGCAATGTTGATTTAACCCAAATAAACTTAAACAATGTGGAGCGCATTGAGTTGGTTGAAGGCCCGATGAGTGTAAATTTTGGTAGCGATGCATTGGGTGGTGTAATTAATATCATTACCAAAAAAGCGATCACAAAAAATACCAGTTTTAATATTGGTACTTATTACGAAACCATTGGCCAATACAATGTGGATGGTGGCGTTAACTTTAATTGGAAAAAAACGTTGTGGCAAGTAAGCGGTGGAAGAAACTTTTTTGATGGATACGGTTACAACGAGAATGTAACACGTTTTAGGTTATGGAAACCACGCGAACAATATTTTGCAGATGCAACAGTTTCGTTTAATGGCAAAAGCGGCAATTGGCGCATACAAAACAATTGGTTTACCGAAAAAGTAACATCAAGAGACAGTGGCGTAATCACACCATTTTATGCTTACGGATTAGATCAATATTATTACACTACCCGTTATACCACATCGGTATTTTGGGATAAAAAATTAAAGAACAACTTTTCAGTAAACGTTATTGGTTCGGGCAATTATTACAAACGTGTACGCAATACTTTACGTAAAGATTTGGTAAGCTTGCAGGAAGAGCAGACCACTGCAGAGGAACTAAACGATACCAATCATTTTTATTTGTTAATGAGTAGGGGATTCATCTCAAAAAATAAAAAAGATGCCAAAGTAAATTACCAAGTTGGTTACGAAATAAACCACGAGTTTACAAAAGGCGGAAAAATAGAAGGTGGCCAACAACAATTTACCGATTATAATTTATTTGCCAGCACAGAATTAAAGCCCATTAAAAATTTGACATTACGCCCGGGTTTCCGTGCCATTTATCACACCAATTTTAATGCACCTTTTGTGCCTGCTATAAACTTAAAGTGGGAGGTAACCAGTTATTTTAAAGTGCGTGCATCGTATGCCAAAGGTTTCCGTGCACCATCATTAAAAGAAATGTATTTAAGGTTTGTAGACCCAAGTCATAATGTACATGGTAACCCTAATTTAAAAGCAGAAACAGGGGATAATGTACAACTGTTTACCACGTTTGAAATTACCAAACAAAAGCACATGTTTAGGTTTGAACCAAGTTTGTTTTATAACCACATTACCAATATGATTGATTTGGCCATGGTAAATGCACAAACCATTGAGGCTACTTACTTTAATGTGGGCGAGTTTACCAGCCGTGGTTTAAATGTAAACATGGAATATAAAACACCTGTTTATGGCATGCAAGCAGGTTACGCTTTAACGGGCAGAAACAACAGTTACGCGCCAAACGGAGAATTTTACAACAGCAACGAAGTGAGGTTAAACTTTAATGCTACTCACCCCAAAAAGAATACTACTGTTGCTTTGTTTTATAAATATAATGGCAAGTTGCAAGCCTATCAATACAACTATACCAAGAACGAAGTAATGCTGGGTTACATCAATGCATTTAATGTGTTGGATGCAACTGTTTCGCAACCGTTTTTTAAGAAAAGGCTAAACACTACTTTGGGTGTAAAAAATATTTTAGATGTAAGAAATGTACGCGCAAGTATTGTGGGTGGTGTGCATCAAAGTTCATCAAACAACGCTATGATAGCCATGGGCCGAACCTTGTTTTTTTCAATTAGATACTCCATCAATAAAACAAAGCAATAATGAAATTTAGGTTACAAACAATTATTGCATTAATAGGTTTGGTTGTTTTGGCTTCGTGCGAGCAACCCGAAACACCTGTGGTTTTGCCTAAAGCCATTGGTAAAAAACACAGTTACGAAATGGGTAACGATTACAGCAACCAAATTTATGTTGATTTAGAAGCAGGCTATGTAAATAGTGTAAAAGTAAGTTGCTGGGATTTGGCTTTTGAGTGTAATCCAACATCAAACAATATTTACCTAAACGGTGGTGGTGCAGGTGTGTTGATTGCCGGGCTTACTAAAAGTAATTTTGCATCCAACTTTCAACCTAAACAATTAAAATGGAGGTGGGATGCAGCCAATGGCATGAGTGATTCTTTAGCCTTAAAAGGTTGGATGACTAACGGACAAAGTAATGATAGTGTATATGTAATTGACAGGGGAAGTACTTATACAGATACAGAAAGATATTTTCAGTTCAAGTTATTAAACTGCAACAACGATTCGTTTGTGATACAAACCGCAAACCGCTACGGACAACAAATAACCAACCATACCATTGTTAAAAACCACAGTAAACTGCTTACTTATTTTACGTTTGCCAATGGTGGTAGCACGTTAGATTTTGAGCCACAAAAATCTGATTGGGATTTGTGTTTTTTAAATTACCGTTCGGTGTATTACGAGTTTAACCCACCTTTATTGTATTCTGTTGTAGGTACGTTTATTAATACCAAAAATATACAAGTGGCCATGGACAGTAGCAGCAGGTTTACGTTTGAGGAAATTGGTCCTACACATTTTAATTTAGTTACTTACAACAGCAACCGCGATGCAGTTGGTTTTGAATGGAAAGTGCCCATGTTTGGTGGCACCGGTGTTACTTACCGCACCCGAAATTATGTTACCTATTTTATTAAAGAAAAAACAAACGGTAACGCAGATAAACTATTTAAATTACGCTTTATTGATTTTTACGATACCCGCGGTAACAAAGGTGCTCCTACTTACGAGATTGTAAGAGTGCAGTAACTCTGGTGAAATAATTAACTAAAAAGCCCATCTATCAGATGGGCTTAGTTATTTTACTTGTGTTGGTTGATAATTTGTTGCAATGCGCGGGCTTGCATTACACCCGATTGTCGCCAAAGTACTTGTCCGTTTTTAAACAAAATAAGTGTTGGTACACCTTGTATTTGGTAGTGTTGTGCAACTACGGGGTTTTTATCTACATCAACTTTTAAAATTTTTGCATCATCCCCAATCATCGATTTTAACTCATCTAAAATGGGTTTCATCATTTTGCATGGGCCACACCACTCGGCCGAAAAATCAACCAAAACCGGTTTAGGTCCAGCAATAATTTCATTAAAAGCGTTACTCATGGTATGTATTCTTTTTATTTAACTTCTTCAAAAGTTACGTCTTCGTTATACGGTGTTTGCTTTTTTGATGGTGGCGGCACAGCGCATCTTCCGCCTGCACATCCAATACCAAAAACCGACATGGCTGCAAAGTATCCACCTAGTGCTACCAGCATGTATTGTTTAGCCATTACGGCTTGTATAATAAGTGTAATGCCCATACCTAAATAAAGGGCACGCATAAAAGTCCAGCCGGTTAAAATTCTTTCTTTCATTATTTACCAATTTTGTTTTTTAAACTCACCCAACTGCCACCGTTGTATACCTCGTAACCTTTATATTTTAAAAATCCGCGGGCCGATGAACTGCGCATACCACTTGCACAACAAGTAATAACGGGTTTGTCTTTTTTTAACTTACCCAAATGTTGTTCCAGGGTTTGTAATGGCAGGTTTATGGCTCCTTTTATATGTCCCGAGTCGAACTCGCCTTTGGTTCTAACATCAACAATAATTGCACCTGCTGCCATCAGTTCGTTGTAATCTACTTTAGGACCAAGGTTAAAAAGTTTCTTTATTAAGTTTATCATACGTTTAGTTGTTTATTAGATAATTTACATCAAACCAACTACCGCCATTTTGGCAATCAACCCCCATGCTTTTTAGGTATACAGTTGCTTGGCTACTTCTGTTGCCACTTGCGCAACATAACATAATGGGTTTAGGCATGGCTTTTATTTCTTCAACATGATTGGTTATGTCTTGCAAAGGAATGTTGATACTTCCTGCAACATGTCCGCCCATGTATTCTTCAGGTGAGCGTACATCTATAACAGTATTTGGTTTCATGTTATTTGCTTGTTTTTGTTTGTGATTCGTTTTTAAAAGAGCTGCCCAATAGTCCACCCATAAAAGTACCATACAAAGTACTGTTTATAGGGTTTGATGTAATGGCACAAGTTCCGTTGCTGCATCCTATAAAATAATAGTAGGCATACCCTAAAGCAGCACCAATAAGGCTACCAACAATTGTTTTGTTATGGTTTTTAATAAATGTTTTCATTACAGCATGGTGCTAGGACAAACATACTCTGTTACGGCAAATGCTCCTGAGTTTTTAATGGATGTAAAACCACCTTCAACGTTAATTAAATTATCGTATCCGCGTGCTTTTAGTACCGAAGCAAAAATCATAGAACGATAACCACCTGCACAATGTACATAGTAAGTTTTGTTTTTATCTATTTTAAGCATGCTCTCGTTAATGTAATCTAATGGTGCGTTTTCTGCTTCAATCACATGCTCCGAATTAAACTCGCTAGCTTTACGCACATCCAAAATAGCTATGTTTTTGTTGGCTTGATATGCTGAAACAAACTCGTTTATGTTAATACTTTTGATACTGTCGGTTTCTTTTCCGGCCTCTGTCCAGGCATCAATACCTCCTTTCAAATACCCTATGGCATTGTCGTAACCAACGCGTGCCAAACGGGTAACTACTTCTTCTTCTCTTCCTTCATCAATAACCAATAATAAAGGCTGTTTAATATCGGTAATCATGGTACCTACCCAAACAGCAAAGTTGCCGTCAATACCAATGTTTATGGAGTTTGGAATAAACGCTTTGGCAAATAAGTCGGCTCTGCGTGTATCTAAAATTAAGGCATTGGTTTCGTTGGCTGCTGCCTCAAATGCTTCAACAGATAAAGCTTGTGTGCCTTGTTGCATTACTTTATCAATACTGTTGTATCCGTTAATATTCATCAATACATTATTTGGAAAGTATGCAGGAGGAGGCATCAATCCATTTAACAACTCATTTACAAACTCTTCTTCGGTAATACCCGGACGTAAAGCGTAATTTGTTTTTTTCTGATTGCCTAAAGTGTCGCTGGTTTCTTTACTTAAGTTTTTACCACAAGCGCTTCCTGCTCCGTGTGCAGGATATACAATAATATCATCTGCCAAAGGCATAATTTTGGTTTGCAACGAGTGGTATAAATGTTTGGCTAATTTTTCTTGCGTTAAATCGGCAATAACATGTTGGGCTAAATCAGGTCGGCCTACATCACCAATAAATAAAGTATCTCCGGTAAATAAGGCTGTTTGTTTTCCGTTTTCATCGGTTAACAAAAAGCAACTGCTTTCCATGGTGTGGCCGGGTGTGTATAGTAAAGTAATTTTAGCGTTACCAATGTTAAACACTTCGCCATCCTGACCAACATAAGCCTTAAAACCCATTTGCATTTGGGTTGGTCCATAAACAATAACAGCATCTGTTTTTTTAGCTAAGTCTACATGACCCGAGACAAAATCGGCATGAAAGTGGGTTTCAAAAATATACTTGATTTTAGCTCCACGTTTCTCGGCCATTTCAATGTAAGGATTAACCTCACGAAGTGGATCAATAATAGCAGCCTCACCATTACTTTCAATGTAGTAAGCACCTTGTGCCAAACAACCGGTATAAATTTGTTCTATTTTCATACACTTTAAATTTGTTGAACAAAGTTAATACGAGTAAAAAAAGCGCGTGGTGACTTTTGTTACACAATAAGGGTGTAATCGTATGATTTTTGTTAGCTGTTTTCTTTCTTTTTGGTTGATAAACCAAAGGGGACATAAAGGGGACAGAAGCTGACAAAGCTTGTTAAAATAAAAACTGTAGCAAATACCAAAAGGATTATTGCAAGTGTGCCACTAATCATATTGGTGAAATAAAGTGCTGCAATAACGACAGCGGCAATAATTCTCATTACCCTGTCGATGGTGCCCATATTTGCTTTCATAACAATAGATATTAAGGTTGGTAAATTGTATACCAAAGTTAATCAAACCTTCCGCAATTCAAAATTAAATCGGGTTACAGCAGGGTAAGCTTAAGTTCGTTGATTCGGTTGTGAGATACAGAGATGATTGTAAACTGAAATTTTTCAATAACAATTACTTCTCCTTTGGTTGGTATATTTTCATGCACCGCAAAAATATAACCACCAAGTGTGTTGTAATCTCCTTCCGGAATGTTTAACTCATATTTGTTGTTTAGGTAATCCACCTCAAGTCGTGCATTAAAAATAAACTCTTTTTCGTTGAGTTGTACTTCAGCCAATTGCTCCACATCATGTTCGTCTTCAATCTCGCCAAAAATTTCTTCCATAATGTCTTCAATGGTAACAATACCTGCTGTTACTCCAAGTTCATCAACCACCAATGCAATACTTTTACGTGTGCGGGTAAATGTATTTAATAACTCGTTTGCCGACATGGTTTCAGGCGCAATTTCAATAGGAATTAAAATGGCCCTGATGCTGTGTGGTTTTTTAAATAAATCTTTTTGATGTGTGTATCCAATAATATGATCAACCGTACCTTGATGAACTAAAATTTTAGATAAACCAGTCTCTTTAAATTTAGTGTACAGTTCATCCGTGGTAGCATCAATATCAATACTAATTAATTCGGTTCGAGGTGTCATACAATCGCGCAACCTTACGTTACTAAAGTCGAGTGCGTTTTTAAACATCTCTGTATCTACATCCGCATCTTCTGCTAAATCTTCCACGCTATCGCTGATGTATTGATCTAAATCAACCTTACTAAATACAGGCGTAGTTTCGTTAAACTGAACCCTGAAAATGCTATTTAAAATTACTTTAGCCAACCAAGTAATAAAATGCACCAAAGGCCAAAACAAATAATAACTGATTAAAAAAGGAACTGATAAAACACGTAAGATGATATCGGGGTTGATGCGGAAAAGTACCTTTGGTAAAAACTCGCCTGTTACCAAAACAATTAGGGTTGATACCAATGTTTGAACCAACAACAAAAGCATGGTGCTATTGGCTGTTCCGGGTATGTATTGAATGATATATGGATTTAAAAAAGCACCCATATATATACCATACACTACTAAACCGATGTTTGTACCCACCAGTGTGGTACTGATAAAACGTGATGGATTATTTACAAATGGTGAGAGTATACGTGCAGATACGCTCCCTTGTTTGCTGCGTAATTCTATTAATAATTTATTAGCAGATATAAACGCAATTTCTATCCCCGAAAAAAATGCCGAGGTTAAAATACTAAGAATAATAATGAGGGTGGTATCCATATGTTATGGAACAAATTTAATCATTTAGCACTCTTTTTCAGTCGGAAATAATACACCGCACCAAATACTAGAGCTAAAATGAAAAACATATAAGCTTTTCCGGCTACAAAGCCATCAAAAATGGTAACATAAATGGCTACGAGTAAGCTGGCAATAGCTAAAATTAACCAATTACGAACGATAAAATGGTGCATGTGGTTGTTTGTATTATGCCACGAAGTAACTACTTAACCTTGGGTTTTGCAATGGTGTTGTTGATTGATAGGTTGTTAATAATATCAACTGTAAGCATATTTCATTGGTTATAAAAGCTAAAGTGTTGGTACAATCAAAAATTTTATATATTGGCATTGCTAAACAAAACATCATTGAAACACTTTTGCCTCTTTATATTTTTTGTTGCAATGTTATTTAAACCTGTGCTTGCACAGCAGGTTATTTTAACGGGCAAGGTACTTAATAATACCACAAACGAGCCTATTGCCAACGCATCGGTAATGATTAAGCAATACAAAACCAAAACAGATACTGCCGGTAAATTTGCGCTAAATGTACCTCAAGGAAAATATATTTTAAGGGTAACAGCAGTTGGAAACAAACCATATGAGAGAAAGGTTGAATTACTTGGAAATGTAGATTTAAACGTAAACATGGAAACTGAGGTTAGTCAGCTTGACCAGTTTGTATTTAGCGGGAGTAAAATTGAACGTAAAGCTGCTCAAGAGGTAATGAGCATGAACGTAATCAAACCAAATTTAATTGCATACACCAATGCTTACGATTTAAGTGATGTGGTAAATAAAGTTCCGGGTGTAAGTGTTATTGAAGGGCAAGTTAGTATGCGTGGCGGTGTTGGTTACAGCTACAGTGTGGGCAGTAGGGTAATGGTAATGTTAGATGATATGCCTTTAATGGGTGCTGATTTGGGTGATGTAAGATGGAAATTATTACCTATAGAAGCGGCAGAACAAATTGAAGTGGTAAAAGGAGCTACCTCTGTTTTGTATGGATCGGCTGCATTAAATGGCAGCATAAATGTGCGCAGTGGCTGGCCTGGAGCAAAGCCAGAAACCAAAGTTACCACTTACCAAGGTATAGTTGATAACCCACGTAGAAGAGAAACCATTTGGTGGGAACGTACTACACAACCGTTTAACTCAGGTGCATTTTTCAGCCACAGACAACAATTTGGTAATTTTGATTTGGTGATGAGTGGCAATGTACACATGGTAAAAAGTCATTTGCAACAAACTGATGAATTTAGAGGCCGCTCTTACATTAAAACACGTTACCGCTCTAAAAAAATTAAAGGTTTAAGTTATGGTATTAACAGCATGTTTTTGGCCGAAAAATCAGGAAGATTTTTTCTCTGGGCTAATGCGGATAGCGGTGCATTAAAGCCATTCGATGGAAGCGTAGGACAAGATTTTTGGAGCATTTATACCATTGACCCACATGTTACTTACGCCAGCCCGAACAAAAAAACTATACACAGTTTAAAAATGCGTAAGTATAATATTGTGCGTTATGTAGATAAGAATTTAAATCAGAACTTATATGATGCGGTTGCTGATAACTATGCGGTAGACTATAGTTGGCAGCGTAATTGGATTAAAGGATTAATTACTACCACCGGATTTTATGGTTCGTACATCACAGCAGTAAGCAATGTATATCCCGGAAGATACCAAGGTTATTCGTATGCTTTTTTTTCGCAAGCCGATTATAAATACAAACGTTGGAATTTAAGTGCAGGTGCGCGTTACGAAGTAAACAGAATTGATACAGTGGAGGAAAACCGTAGACCTTTGTTGAAGTTTGGGGTGAATTACCAAGCTGCAGAAAAAACTTTTTTGCGGGTGAATTATGGCGAAGGTTATCGCTTTCCGACCATTGGCGAACGTTATGTTGATGATGGGGTTACCATGTTACGTGTATTCCCTAATCCACAACTAAAAACTGAGTTTGGTTGGACGGCTGAGTTTGGCATAAAACAAGGATTTAAAGTGGCCAATTGGAATGGCCAATTAGATTATGCCTTGTTTTGGCAAGAGTATACCGATTTAATTGAGTTTAAATTTGACCAATATGTACCGGCAACCATAGAAAACCCAATGGGTACATTTGGTTTTAAAGCTTTGAATTTACAACAGGCACGTGTGGCCGGTATGGAAGCGTCTGTTAGTGGAAGTGGTGCAATAGGTGAAGTAGTAGTAAATGTACTTGGTGGGTACACCTATAGTTATCCGGTTAATTTGGCACAAGATACAGCGGCCCAAAAAGCAGGCACTTATATCAAAAATTTCGTGTCAAGTTTTGGTAGAGTAGATAGCGCTTATGCAGCAACAAAAATGTTACCATACCGTAATAGGCATTTGGTTAAGTTTGATATTGAAGCGTCATATCGTAAAATTAATATTGGTTACGGTGTTCAGTATTACAGTAAATTCGAGAATATAGACCCTTTATTGTATCTTATTATACCCGGTTTACCTAAGTTTATGCGTAGTGTAGGGCATGGTGATTGGGTTCATCAGGCTCGTATTGGGGTTAACATCAGCCCAAACGTTACAGTTAGTTTTATTGTAAACAATATTATGAATTTAGAATATGCTACCCGACCGGCAAGAATGGATGCACCTAGAACATTTAACTTACAAATGCGATTTAAGATTTAATTTAGTGCATAAAAAAAGACAGCCATAAGCTGTCTTTTTTCGTTTATAAAATCAATTTTACTCTTTTAAAAAGCTGGTATAATAAACACCCTCCTCAGTTTTAATCATGCATTTATACAAACCGTTTTGATAAGATGCAATATTAATGGCCGGGGCTAAATTGTTGTTAAAGTTTCCTTCAGATATTGTTCTACCCAATGCATCAACAACAACGAATGTTCCGCTGGTATGATGTGGTAATGATGATAAATCTAAGTTAACATTTGTTTTTGCCGGATTAGGATAAGCCTTAATTTCTATCGGTGCATCAACCGAAAAAATACTAGCTAAACCTGTTGGTAAAAATATCCTGAATTGGTAACTATCGCCCGAATCAATTCTGTTTTGTCTAATGCTTGGAAAATCTCTTAAGTGATAATAAGTATTTAAGAAAATCTCGATTCTGTATGCTCCAACTTGTGATGAGTCAGCTTCACCCGTAAGCAAAGCACATCCTTTATCACCTCCAAGAATAGCACAACGGTTTAGGCATTGATAGGAGTAATTATTAGGGATTCCTCTTAAATCAATCATAATTACAGAGTCAATAACTACGTTAACTAGATTTCCATTTACGTAAGCTACCGTATCTCTAGGTGATTTAAAACTCAAAACTTGATTATATGGTGTTCCAACATAAGAGTATGGTAAAACAGCAGGGGAAAAACCGGTACTGTTTAAATTCGGGTCGGGTATACATTGTGCACTTGTCTTTAAAACAAAAGCCACAAGCATTAAACCGATAAGTAGTAATTGTTTTTTCATATCAAACATTTAAGTCACTCAAATATAATAAATAACTGGGTATATGAAATGTTTGATTTACTTATCAGGATTAAAATCAAATAAACCTTCGATTTCATTGGCATTAATCGGTTGTATGCTACCAGTTGGTGTTTGTGTGGTAATGCTGTAATTACCAATTCTTACACGCACTAATCTTAAAGTTGGGTGACCAACCACTGCTGTCATTTTTCTTACTTGGCGGTAACGGCCTTCTTTAATGCAAATGCTTAACCAAGTGTGTGGTTTGTATTTGTGGTACCTAACACGTGGGTAGCGTTCAGGAAATTCAATGTTTTCCAATCGTTTTACTTTAGCCGGTTTGGTTTGATAAACCACACTTTGGTGCGAAATGCCAACACCTTCTTCTAGTTGTTTAATGGTTTCATCACTCACCTCACCTTCTACCAAAACCCAGTATTCTTTTTCTACGTTATGTGCCAATAAATGTTGGTGAAGCTTACCATTGTTGCTCAGTATTAACAGTCCTTCGCTGTGTTCGTCTAGTCTGCCAATAGGCATTACGTCTTCTTCCAATTGGTATAAATCGCCCAGTAATTTTTTGTTGTTGTGTTCGCAAACAAACTGACTTAAATAACCAAAGGGTTTAAATATAGCGTAGTACTTATAATCCGTCTCACTCATCAGCACAGCATTTTCCTTCATGCACTTCTTTTAGCCATTGTTCATCGGTTATGGTTTGGGTTGATGCTTCAGGTTTTTCTGAACACCAATCGCAGGTTTCGCCATCATCTGTAAAACCTCTGCCTTCGCACTGTGGACATAAATAACCGCATCCGGCCATAACTTAAAATTGTTTATTTAAAATGCAAAAGTAAGCAAGGATTATGAATTGTTTGAGTTTAAAACAGCCTGCACTTGCTTTAATTGCTCATGCACATCAAACGATGCATCAATCCAATGAATCACATGGCCATCTTTTTCCATTTTTCTAAAGTAAGTCATTTGTCTTTTTGCAAATTGTTGAATAGCTATGTTCAATAATTCTTCCAAGGCTTCTTTGCTCATCAATCCTAATAAGTATTGCGAAACAAACTTGTACTCCAATCCATAATATTGAAGCTGCTCGTGTGTAATGCCCTCTTTTAACAGTTGTTCAACCTCATCAATTAATCCATTTTTTAAGCGGTGTTGTAAACGTTGTGTAATGCGTGCTCTTCTTAATTCTACACTTACATCAAGACCAAATATGATAGGTTTAATATCGGGTGTGACGGGTACTGTAAACGTATGGTGTTGTAAATAATGGTTAATCTCTATGGCCCTAATGGTTCTTTTTAGGGTTGATAAATCAGCCTTTGGTGTAAAATCTGTTAAAGGCATTTGATTAAAATACGCAGTAAGTTCGGGGTGCGTTAAATGCGCAATTGATTTGCGTATGTCCTGATTATTCGGTACAGATGCGTAGGTTAAATTACGCAATACACTATCAATATAAAGTCCGGTACCACCGCATAAAATTGGGATGATGCGTTGTTCTTGTAATTGTTTAAAGGTTACAAAAAAATCACGCATAAACTCATGCAAATTGTAACGCTCACCAGGTTCTAAAATGTCAATTAAATGGTAAGGTATAGTTTGATTATTAATGGTATAATCATCATAATCCTTGCCGGTACCAATGTTCATTCGTTTGTATACTTGTCGGCTATCTGCACTAATAATATGTGTGTGTAATTGATGTGCCAATGCTGCAGCCAGTTTGGTTTTACCAGAGGCTGTTGGTCCTAAAATTACAATTAAATTATATGATGTTGGCACTGGGCAAAAGTAATAAATAGAATGGCTTATCTGCTGTCGTATACAAATTTTAAACTGCCGGCATTGTGTATTTTAATTTTGTTATGGCTGTTGCTAATTTGATTTTCGGTTAAGCGTGTGTGATGCCATTCATCAATATACAATACTTGTGGTGCGGTTTCTTCTACCAACTTAAAACCTACTTTTAAATAACTTTCTCCTGAGCTCCAATCCCTGTCGGCATAGGTCATGATGTGTTTGGCATGATTGCATTTAACAAAATGTTGCAACAATTTACTTAAACCACCTACCACATTTGTTCCTGCTTTGCTGGCAAATCTCTCCAACTCATGACTTCGATAATACACGGGCCCATCATACATAGTTCTGGCTTTGCTAAATGTAGCAACTGCAACCAATTCTTCTTTAAACATCAACCCAAACTTATAATAAGCTGATGTTACACCTTGCAAATGATTTTGGTTTAAAAACAATTGAGCTTGTTGCTTATCAATTCGTACTACCTCAGTTTGACGTGCATGAATTTTTTTTGATTGCCCGATGATGGATTGTATACGTGCTTTAACCAAATCGATTTTATGTATCCAAACATCTTCCCAAATATGTATAACCTGGTGGTTAATAATGCCTGTTTTATGACTCAAGTTAATAAAAAAATCATCAGGCAGTTGTTGCGTTTTGTAGGTATCTAAATCAATAAAATGAAAGATGATTTTACGTTCCTCAAACATGTACATGGCAAATGGCGAAGCATGAATAACATGTTTAACGGCTCCAATTTGTAGCATGAACTGATGAAACAAGTCAGTTTCCATAACTAAAGTTTAACTCAGTTTTTAAAGTTTCAATTACATTAAATACAATTGGGCAAATGCTGTAGTTGCTCCACAAACTTCTTTTGTATTTCATGTCTTTTCCATCAAGGTGCGGATAGCCAGCGCATGCACTGGGTCTGCTGCTGTAAATGCTGCACTTGCAATCGCTTAAAAACATACAAGGTTTGGTTTTTAAAAACTGCGCTTCTCCATCAAATCCGACAAAATTTTGCTTAAATAAATGAGGTTCGATTTGCTTGATTTCTGCCAGCCTTACAATCTCGTTTTCTTCTAAACCCGGTTCTAATTTTTTACAGCAATTGGCACAAGTAGTGCAATCTATTTTAGGAGCTATTTCATTGTTTAGTTTACGTATGGTAGCATCAATCAACTCACTTTTATAGTTGCGCAAGTGCTTTTTAAAAAACATGTTTTCTATGTTTTTAGCAGCAAGTAGTGGTAACATTTCATCTGGTGAGTTTACCATAAAACAAGTTATTGCTCTTTTACATCAACCAAAACCAAATCGCCATTTTGCCAGATAAAAATGTCGTTATCAAGCGCTACTTCATCACCTTCTTTCAAGTTTTTAATGTACACATCATTGTTGGCCGTGTGTATGCTTCCTTTGGTATGAATGGCCAATTTAATGTATTGTGGATTGATTCCTCTTTTAGTTCCGCAAAGCACAATGTGCACCGGCTTACGAATACGCTTTAACAAACTCATGTCGCGTATATCACTATCATCAGCCAATAAGACTAAATTTTGGTAATCGCGGTAAGCAATCATGGCAGTTAATATGGCTTCCAAATCGTTTTCAGGGTCATCGCCTCCTTCGCCTTTCTTGCGTACATCCTCAATGTCTTTTTTAAATTTCTTGTAGTCTTTTGCCTCAAAGGTGTGTACCCCACCAGTTCGGCCAATTACTTTTTTATTGTCGGCTATGTTATCGCCATCATTAAACAGCGCGTAGTATTTAATTTTTTCACCTTCAAAATTCTTCTTGTACCATACCAACAGCTGTCCAATGTAAGGAAACATACTGCCCGTCATATCAACCACCATCATTACCTTTTTCCACTCTTTGTTGCGTGCAAAAACCCTAAAAATGGTGGAGTCTTTAATTTTATATTCACCCGTTAAAAATTTGTCGAATTTTAATGTGGTTTCTTTGGTTGGACTCTCATAAGTAACAAAGCCTTTTTTGTCAAAATGCGCATAGCTACCATCCAATTCACCTTTATCAAATTTTGCTTCTGTTAATAGAAATCCGTTCTCATCGTAAGCGCGCTCATAACCGTGCTTTTTACCTGCAACATAAACTTCTTCTACTTTGGTACTGCAATTTGGGTAAAAGGTAACACTTGGCCCAGACAACATTCCGTCTTTGTAGGTATTGCTAAATTCAATACAATCTTGAGCATCGTAATACCTAATCTCCAAGCCTTCTTTTTCGTTATTTTCGTAAAAAACCTCGTATTTCAAATCGCCATTGGCCCAGAAATAACGCCAAAAGCCTTGTTTTTTACCGTTTTTGTCGGTTAAGTTAATGGTATCACCATCAACTACCTCAAAAGTTTGGGCTGATGTAACCTGTGGAAAAACAACGATTAATAAAGATACGTATATTAAAATTCGAGTCAGCTTCATGTTTTGTTTTCAACCTCCGAATATACTATTGTAATCGTAAATACATACAATTTTAGCATGTTAAAAACATTTGCCTGTTTATAACGTTAAAATTAGGTATGAAAGCAAAATTGATTCAAGAATATATTCACTACACCTTGGAAGAAAACAAAACGCCTCAAAGTGTTTATTTATTCGTAAAACATGCAGGTGTTAGTGAGGAAGAATTTTACAATCATTTCTCGGGATTAGAATCACTGGAAAGTGAAATTTATAAAAATTGGTTTGAATTGGCCATGGAAAAATGTATAAACAGTGCTCCTTGGGCTGATTATGGCGCTCGTGAAAAAGTGTTGGCGGTGTTCTACACTTTTATTGAAAGTTTAAAACCAAACAGAAGTTTTGTTAAATTCTTAAAAGAGCGTGACTTCAAAGCATTACCTAAATGGCCTGCTTACTTAAACGGTTTGCATCAAAGTTTTATCCACCACATGAAACCAATTTTAAATGATGGTATTGCATCAACCGAAATTGCAGAACGTAAATATATTGATACCAAATATGTAGATGGATTGTGGTTAAACTTTTTGTTTGTGCTAAAGTTTTGGATTGATGACAGCAGTAATGCTTTCGAAAAAACAGATGCAGCTATCGAAAAAAGCGTAAACCTTGCCATGGATTTAATGGGACGAAGTCCGCTGGATGCCGCACTAGATTTTGGTAAATTTTTGTTTCAAAATAGATAATTAAACGGGATATAACCATATCATAATGGAGCAAAACAGTATACCAAGCACCAAGGTTCAACGTGCCATGCGATTCGTAAAAACGGGTGCGCAAATAGGTGGTAACTACATCAAACATTATTCAAAAAAGATAGTAGATCCAAATTTAACTAAGGATGAATTACATGAGAACAATGCCAATGATGTATACAATGCGTTGAGCGAATTAAAAGGCAGCGCGCTTAAAGTTGCGCAAATGCTTAGTATGGAAAAAAATGTATTACCTCGTCAGTACACCAATAAGTTTCAAATGGCTCAATACAGTGCACCACCGCTTTCAGGACCGCTTATTGTGCAAACATTTGTAAAGGCATTTGGAAAAGCACCTCAAGAAATTTTTGATACATTTGATATGAAAGCTACCAATGCAGCAAGTATTGGTCAGGTTCATAGGGCAATGCTTAACGGTAAAAACTTAGCCGTAAAAATTCAATATCCGGGTGTGGCCGAGAGTATAAAAAGCGACCTAAAAATTGTAAAACCTATTGCATTTCGTTTGTTAGATATGAACGAAAAAGAACTAGATAAGTACATAAAAGAGGTTGAGTCTAAATTGCTGGAAGAAACCGACTACGAATTAGAATATAAACGTAGCATCGAAATTACGGAAGCGTGCAAGCATATTCCTAATTTGGTTTTTACAAATTATTACAAGCCATACACTGCAAAGCGCGTGCTTACTATGGATTGGCTTGATGGCATGCATTTGGATGATTTCCTAAAAACCAATCCATCACAAGAGGTAAGAAATGCTATTGGTCAAGCCATGTGGGATTTTTATGATATGCAGGTGCATGAGTTAAAAGCTGTACATGCCGATCCGCATCCCGGAAATTTTTTAATGCAAACCGATGGTAAATTAGGTGTGATTGATTTTGGTTGTGTGAAAGAAATCCCGGATGATTTTTACCTGAACTATTTTGCATTGTTGATACCTGAGATTATGCAAAACGCCACAACCATGCGTACCATCATGTTACAACAACAAATTATTACGCATGCTGACAGCGAACAAACCCAACAAATTATTACAGATGCATTTGTAAAAATGACTACCTTATTACGTGCTCCTTTTGATGAAGCAGAGTTTGATTTTGGTAACAACGATTACATAGATAAAATTTATGCTTTGGGCGAAGAAGTAAGCAAAATTGATGATCTCAAAAAATCTAAAGAGGGCAGAGGTTCGCAACATGCACTTTACATTAACAGAACTTACTTTGGTTTGTACAGCATTTTAAATATGCTTAAAGCCAAAATAAAAACCGGTGTGCACAATTGGAAAAAACCTTTAATAGAATATCATTTAACCAAAGTAAACTAAGCTAACACATATAACTTTGATAAAAATAAATATCTTTGGTTGTATGCAGCGCATCATAAAAAATAAAGCTGATAGCGGTTTTGTATGGATAGATATTTTAAATCCAACTGAACTAGACTTACAAGAACTATCAGCTTCTTATCATTTTCATCCAAGTGCATTACAAGATGTACTTCAACCTGAACATTTACCTAAGGTAGAGCAGTTTGATGATTTAGAGTTTATTATTTGTAGGTATTATGATGTGGATGCCGAAAAGGATGCTGATACAATCCAGAAAATAAGCAGAAAGCTGGCTATATTTTACAGAAAAGATTTGGTACTAACCATACACAGAAAGGAGTCGCCCGCATACGAAAACTTAATTAAAAAATACGGGACCAATAACCAATTTAATGCATTTGAAATTACTTGTAAAATTGTAAAAGCAGTTTTATCAACCTATGAAGAACCAAGCACGAAACTTGATGCAGAAATTGATTTTTACGAAAGCCGAATTTTCCTTAAAAAGCGCATTCCTGATTTGTTAAAAAATTTATATGCAATAAAACGTAAAGTTTATTTGTTGCGCAAAATATCAAACCTAACGGAAGAAATTGTTCATCATTTGGCTCCTATTGCGCAGGCACAAAAATGCAAACCCGTTTACCAAGATTTAAAAGATTATTATGTAAAGGTTGATACTATGGTTGAATCAAACCATGAAGACATCAACAACCTTTTAAATATTTATCTGTCAATATCATCTCAACGTAACAATGAGGTAATGCGCACACTTACGGTATTTACTGCATTCTTTTTACCAACCACTTTTATTGTTGGTTTGTACGGAATGAATTTTGAATACATGCCTGAACTGAAACATCCTGCCGGTTATCCCGCAGTTATTGCAATTATGGCAGTAGTAACTGTGGTAATTTATTCATGGTTTAAACGTAAGGGTTGGATGTAAGGTTTAGCTCCTCATATTATCAAACTGAAGCGGCACTTCAAAATCATGCAATCTTACTTTGGCCATGGTAGCCTGCAACTCATCAATACTTTTGCTGGTAACACGCACTTGGTCGTCCATAATACTGGCTTGCACTTTTAGTTTACTATCCTTAATAAAGTTAACTACTTTTTTGGCTGTTTCTTTATCTAAACCCTCTTTTATAGATAAGGTTTGATACATGTGTTTGCCGCTTGGTGAGGCATCTTTGCTTAAATCTAAAATGCGTGGATCAAGTTGTTGTTTGGTAAACTTACTTAAAATAATATCAATCAAACTTTGTAAAGCCATTTCTTGTTTGGCCTGAAGCTTTATTGATTTACTCTTTTTATCCAACTCAATTTCACAATCTTCGTCTTTCAAATCGTATCTGTTAACCAACTCTTTTATCGCGGTATTTACTGCATTGTCTATTTTCTGTAAATCAATTTTGTTTACAATATCAAAGCTTGCCATAAAGTAAATTTTTAGAATTAAATGTGCCACTAAATAAGTACTTTTGATTAATAAATAGAAAAATCAATGAAAAACGGAGCCATATTATCACTTATCATGATTGTGTTTTTATTTGGTTGTAATGATGATGAACCTGTAAAAGATGACCCAAAACCAACAAACGGAAGTTTAACGGTTAACCTGTCTCACTCATTTAAAACCGCTCCATTTGATCTTGCGTCTAACTTTGTTACCGATCTAAACGATACGATAAAATTTTCTGCATTTATTTATTACATCAGCAATGTTTCATTACAAAACGATGCAGGTAACTGGGTTAATCTAGGTAATTACAATTTGGTTGATTTTTCTGATCCAAATTCGTCAAAACTTAATTTGGCAAACTTACCAGGTGGTACTTATAAAAAGTTGCGTTTTTTTGTTGGGGTGGATAGCATTGCCAACAGCAACGGTGCACAAGAAGGGGCTCTAAATCCATCAAACGGTATGTTTTGGAGTTGGGCTACCGGTTATATTTTTATCAGGATGCAGGGAAGGTTTAATAACAATCAACCCATGACAATTGATATGGGTGGCATACAGAATTTGCCGGTAATTGAGTTGCCCATTAATGCAACGGTAAACCAAGGTTCATCTGCAACGGCAAATATTAATTTTGATGTGGCTGATGTGTTTGTTACACCCAACAATTATAAGTTAGATGCAGTTTCATCTATTATGCACGATGCACTACACCCTAACGCAAACATGTTAAAACAAAATATAGAAATAGGTGTATTTACTGTTACAAGTTTTCAATAAATAAATTAATGTAGTTAATGAGTTGGACAAGTAAATTTCTGTGGATTACAGCTGTAATTATGTTGCAAGTTTTTATTGCGTGTAAGGTTGATGATGAAATTAAACCGCCTTTAGATGCTCAGCCTCCGGTAAGTAGCGCCCCAACTCCATATACGATTGAGTATCCAAAAGGCTTGCTCTGGCCGCGTTTAAAAATCCCAACTGATAATCCATTAACGGTTGAAGGTATTGCTTTAGGCAAAAAACTTTTTTACGATAATATTTTGTCTGCCGATAACAGCATTTCTTGTGCTTCGTGCCATGTGCAAAATTTATCATTTGGTGATTCAAAAAAATTAAGCACAGGTATAAATGGTCAGCTAGGTCTGCGCAATGCAATGCCACTTTTTAATTTGGGATGGTTTGAGGATCCTAATTTAGTGCGTAATGGTCATGGCTTTTTTTGGGATGGTAGGGTTGCCACTCTAGAGAATCAAGTTCTTGCTCCGATTGAAGATCCAAGAGAAATGAATCAGAATTTGGCCGAACTTGAACAAGAGTTACGTGCACATCCAGAATATCCTAAACTGTTTAAAAAAGCATTCGGTACCGATAGTATAACTACGCGTTTTATTATGTATGCTATTGCACAATTTGAACGAACATTAATTTCAGGTAATTCAAAATTTGATCAATATAAAAGAGGAGAGGTTCAACTAACCGAATCAGAGTTACGCGGACTAACCTTATTTACCACCGAAGGGGCAGATTGTTTTCATTGCCATGGCAACGACCGCAGTCCATTTTTTACCGATTTTAAGTTTCATAACAACGGTTTAGATTCCATTCCAAAAGATTTAGGTTTAGGCGGAATAACAGGAAAAGCCGAGGACATGGGTTTATTTAAAACACCATCATTACGTAACTTATCTTTTACTGCACCCTACATGCATGATGGCAGGTTTAATACATTAGAAGAGGTGATTGAGTTTTATAATAGCGGAACTAAAAACGGACCTACCACAGATTTAAACATTGTTAAAAACCATCCCGAAGGTGGATTAAATTTAACGGCACAAAACAAAGCAGATTTAATAGCTTTTTTAAAAACTCTAGATGATTATACCTTCATTGCTAATCCAAAGTTTGGTAGATAATATAATCAGTTATATCATAAAATTCTTTACTTTATCTGGATTTTAATTTTGCAGTCTGATTTTGATAAGTATTAAAATATTTAATCTAATTTTAACTTTCAAAATTGTTTCTCCATTGTTTACATAAGCATCAGGATATCAGGCTTTAGAATTGACATATTCGATTATTTTAATTAGAATTACTTTTAATGATTTAGTTTTAAGAATTCATTAAGATGTATTAATAACATTTTTTATGAAAAAATCATAAATTCGATATACAATTCTTGATAAATCAAAGACATATGAAAATAAAATTTACACAAGTAAAAGCTTCAACATTTCTGGTGATGCTTCTGTTTGGGTTTTTCTCCCTCAAAGCTCAGATAACTCTCAACACCACTGTTGGTAGTACTGGTTATGATGGTACCAACAATAATGGTACGAATTCGTTTATTTCCTTTGTTATATCAAATGGGAATAATTACCCAGTTGTTCTTAACTCTGTTGCCAATTGGACAAATAATACAGATAATAATACCACCTCAACATTATGGTATTCTTCATCATCTTTAAGTGGTGGGGTAACACTAGGCGCTCCCGTTTGGACAACGATTACTTCCTCGTTAGTTTCGGGAATTACTAATACGGCATTGTCTGTTAACCCTGTGCTTACCAATATTAATTTTGTAATCCCGCCAAATACAACATATCGCTTTGCCCTAGCAACAACAGGCACCAATAGATATAGTGGAACCAATGCTACATTTCCTTCACCTAATACCTTCACATCAGGTGGTATTTCATTACGTGTAGGTAATTTCCAAATTGCAGGGCAAAATGTTGGATTTGCGGCTGCAAATACTCCACGATGCTTTACTGGGAGCGTAACACTAACTCCAGCTTCAGGTCCTGGTGGAGGCGGCAATCCATTTTTGGCTCCCCCGATATCGAGTTTTGCATATGATGCAGGTATAGACACGGTATGGTTAAACAGCCCCTATGCTTTTATTAATAATTCAACAGGCGATAGTGCCTCATATTGGCGAGTAGAGGGCGAGCCAGGCGCAG
>FWPV01000219.1_pt1 | contig 198393 bp, 184 predicted proteins | sample 2228371 | NCBI WGS metagenome assembly FWPV01 (sample SAMEA103939776, study PRJEB20133) | metagenome | reverse complement strand
TCATGATCGGGCAACTCTTAAGTGCGACACGTGAACAAACCGCTGCACTCAAACTGCGGACCGTCTGAAATGTGAGTTTCTCAGGGACGACTATTTTAAGGTGCAAGCTGCAGCTTCACCGGGGCCACGCCCGGAAAAGGGCATTCCCCGGTCCGGACAGGCCTGTCAGGCGGCGGGCAGCAGGTCCTGAACGCCGTACAGCCCGGCCAGTTGGCGAAGGCGATCCGGCAGGCCACGCACAGCAAAGCCCTTGCCGGCGGCCAGCACCTGGCGGCGGCAGGCCAGCAAAACTGCCAGCGCCGAGGAGTCAAACTCCTTCAGCGCGCTGGCATCTGCCACCACCTCCGCGGCGGTTTCGCCAGCCAGCATGGCGCCCAGCGCCTGCACCGCCGGCGCGGCAAGCTCGTGGGTCAAACGGGCGGGAAGCAGCAACACGCCGTTCAGTTCCGGTTCAGTTCTTTTTGGCAGCGGCGACGTTGGACTGGTTGCGCTGGGCCAGCGCAGCGATCAGGCCGTCCACGCCCTTGGCGGAAATTTCCTGCGCAAACTGGGTGCGGTAGGTTTCCACCAGCCAGATCCCCAGCACATTCAGGTCATAAATCTTCCAGCCGGTGGGTGTCTTTTCCATGCGGTAGTCGAGCTGGATCGGGTCACCGCGGCCAATGACTTCGGTACGTACCTGCACCTCGGTGTCGGTCGGCGCAGCACGCAAGGGCTTGACGTTGACGGTCTGGTCCTTGACCTGGGCCAGGGCGCCCGAGTAGGTGCGGATCAGCAGGGTCTTGAACTCATCCTGCAGGCGTTTTTGCTGCTCGGGCGTGGCCTGGCGCCAGTTCCGGCCCACGGCGGCTGCGGTCATGCGCGTGAAATTGACATGGGGCATGACCTTGCCATCCACCAGCGCAATGACTTTCCCGAAATCGCCGGACTGGATGCCCTTGTCGGCCTTGATGGCGTCCAGCACTTCGGTGGATGTCCTCTTGATCAGGGCGTCGGGCGCCTCGTCTGCGGCGCGCGCGGGTGCGAGCCCGGCAAACAGGGCCAGTGACAGGGAAGCACCCACAACATGGCTAAAAAATCGACGGTTCATGGTTTCTCTTTCAAATCGGGACAAAGCGGGCGGAATTGCGTGATGTGCGCAAGGCCGACAGGCTTATTGGACAGCAGCTTGACCGCTTTGGTTCATGTGGCCGGTGAAGTTGCGGCAACCAGCTTGTAAAGCTTCTTTACCTGGCCGGCGCCGGCGAAGACGCTTTTTCTGGCAGGTCATAACGTTCTTCCGGATCTCCGTTGGTTTCGAGAACAACGCCACGCCGCTGCAGGTAGGCATCACGCGTGAAGCTGTACTTGTCCAGTGCGGCCTGGTCCAGCACGTCGCCGGCGCGCAGCAGGCTGGCGCGCAGGTCGACCGCACGCAGAACATACAGCGAATTGCGGGCGGACACGTCATGCACATGGGTCACCAGGTCGCCCTTGGTATCCACCACCAGCGCGGCGGTGTCACGCACGGTCGAGGAGCCGAGCACAGGCAGCACCAGGTAAGGGCCGGCATCCACGCCCCAGCGCCCCAGCGTCTTGCCGAAATCCTGGCGCTGTCGCTCGATACCCATTTCAGTGGCCCAGTCGAGCACGCCGCCCAGACCCATGGTGGTATTGACGCTGAAACGCATCAGGCTGTCGCCTGCCGCCTGGGGACGCCCCTGCAGCAGGTTGTTGACCATGGACCAGACATCGGTGAGGTTGCTGAAGAAATTGTTGACCCCGGTGCGAACCGGTGAGGGCAACACATCCTGGTAGACCTGCGCCACGGGCTTGACGATGGCCTCGTCAAGTCCCTCGTTGAAGCGGCTCATGCTGCGGTTGAAGGGCTCGAACGGGTCACGCGGATTGGGTCCGGTGGCGCAGCCCTGCAACAAGGCCAGGGTCAGCAGGCCGGCCCCAAGGCCGGCAAATTTCATCGTGTTTCGTGTTTTCATTTTTTATCGTTGTTCCCTGCCGGCGCCGCAGTCGTCGAGGAACTGCTGTCCGCCGCCTTGCTGTACAAAAATTGGCTGATCAGGTTCTCCAGTACCACGGCCGACTGGGTCTGCTTGACCACGTCGCCCGCCGCCAGGTTTTTCTCGTCAGCGCCCGCCTCGATGCCGATGTATTGCTCCCCCAGCAAGCCACTGGTGAGTATCTTCAGTGAACTGTCCTTGGGGAACACATATCGGCTTTCCATGGCCAGATTAACACTGGCTTGATAGGATTTGTCATCAAATGTAATATTTTCGACTCTACCGACAATTACGCCCGCACTCTTGACCGGTGCGCGTGGTTTTAAACCACCAATGTTGTCGAATTTGGCCACCACCGCATACGATTTGTCGAAATTCAGGGTCAACAGATTGGCTGATTTCAGCGCGAGAAACAGGACGGCCGCCGCACCGGTCAGCACAAACAGGCCAACCCACACATCATTTTTGGAGCGTTGCATCAGGATTCCTTGGGAAACATGGCCCGCAACAAGGCGCAGGTCCATGGAGTTGAGTGGGATTTTCGCATTGGCGTACAGGTATTTCGGGTGATAAAAGTCACACGCTGAACATCAGGGCGGTCAGGACGAAGTCCAGCCCAAGCACGGCCAGCGAGGCCAGCACCACGGTTCGTGTGGTGGCCCGCGCCACACCTTCCGGCGTCGCCTGGGCCTCGAAGCCCTGAAACAGGGCGATGAAGGTCACGGTGACGCCAAATACAAAACTTTTCACAACACCGTTGCCGACATCGCGCCAGACATCGACACCGGACTGCATCTGGCTCCAGAAGGCGCCGGCATCCACGCCAATCATCAGCACGCCGACGACCCAGCCGCCCAGGATGCCCACGGCACTGAAAACCGCGGCAAGCAGCGGCATGGCGATAACCCCGCCCCAGAAACGCGGCGCGAGGATACGGCGAACCGGGTCCACCGCCATCATTTCCATCGCCGAGAGTTGCTCACCGGCCTTCATCAGGCCGATTTCCGCGGTCAGGGCGGTGCCGGCCCGTCCGGCGAACAACAGCGCCGTCACCACCGGACCGAGCTCACGAACCAGGCTCAGGGCCACCAGCAGGCCGAGCGCCTCGGACGAGCCATAACGCTGCAGCGCGTAATAACTCTGCAGCCCCAGCACAAAGCCGACAAACAGGCCCGATACCGTGATGATGGCCAGCGAGTAGTTGCCGAGGAAAAAAATCTGGTCACGGATCAGCCCGAAGCGCCCGAACGCCGGCCCGGTCAAGGCCAGCAGGCGCGCCATCATGCGTGCGCCGTAACCGATCTCGTGCAGCTTGCTGCGCGTGGCAAAGCCCAGGTCGGCCACCATGCCTGCGAGCCGGCTCATGAGCGCCGTCCCCGGCCGGAGGCAGACAGCACGCCGAAATCGTCGGCCTCATTCGGCCCCGGGTAGTGAAACTGCACCGGGCCCTCGGCCAGCGCATTGACGAACTGGTGCACCAGCGGATCGGTGGAATGCCGCACCTCATCGGGTGTACCCTGGGCCGCAATGCCGCCGTTGGCCAGGATGATGACCTTGTCGGCAATGCGGAAGGTTTCTTCCAGGTCATGCGACACCACGATGCTGGTGATGCCCAGGGTGTCGTTGAGCTGGCGTATCAGTTGCGCAGCCGTGCCCAGCGAAATAGGGTCCAGGCCGGCAAAAGGCTCGTCGTACATGATGAGCTCCGGGTCCAGCACGATGGCGCGCGCCAGTGCCACCCGCCTGGCCATGCCGCCGGAAATTTCACTCGGCATGAGGTCGCGCGCGCCGCGCAAGCCGACCGCATTGAGCTTCATGAGCACGATGTCGCGGATCAGTTCGTCCGTCAGGGACGTGTGTTCGCGCAGCGGAAAGGCCACATTGTCGAACACGCTGAGGTCGGTAAACAGCGCGCCGAACTGGAACAACATGCCCATGCGTCGGCGTGCGGCGTAGAGCTCGGCCTGGCTCAGGCGCCCCACGTCGCGCCCGTCGAACAGCACCTCGCCCTGGCTGGCCTTCTGCTGGCCGCCGATCAGGCGCAAAACGGTGGTTTTTCCGCCGCCCGAAGCCCCCATCAGCGCGGTGACCTTGCCGCGCGGTACGGAGAGGGTGACGTCATCGAGTATCACGCGGTCGCCTTTAGCGCCCGGATAGGCAAAGGTGACATGCTTGAACTCAAGCAAAGGAGATGGCGCGCTGTCGGACATGAAGTGAGGGAGACAAGCCGGCAAGGATGCGGCTGCGATTGCAATGGCTCAATGATACGGGGTTTACACTGACCAGCCCGAGAGACAGGCCTCTATAACCCCGGAACGCCCCCCATGAATATGGGGGCCAAGCCTCCTGGCTGCGTCCACCCGCCAACCGCCCCCCGCCAGCCCGGATTTTTGATCAAATCAGCCTTCAGCCCATGTTCCACAAGGGCGAGTAGCTACGATTTTTATAGCAATGAAAACCTGACGGCGCCGGTCTTTGAGACCAGCCGGCCTGTCAGCGCGGCAGGTCGCTGTAACCCATCAGGAATTCATCGACAGAACGCGCGGCTTGACGGCCCTCGCGAATCGCCCACACCACCAGGCTCTGGCCGCGGCGGATATCACCGGCCGCAAACACCTTGGGCACGTTGGTCGCATAACCGCCAGTGAAGTCGGTGCTGGCCCTGGCGTTGCCGCGGCCATCCTTCTCGATGCCGAAAGCGTCCAGCACGGCCGGCACGGGCGCCACAAAACCCATGGCCAGCAGCACCAGATCGGCCTTGAGCGTCTGCTCCGAGCCGGCCACTTCGTGCATCTTGCCGTCCTTCCACTCGACACGCACCGTCTTCAGGCCGGTGACCTTGCCGCCGTCGCCCATCAGCTCCTTGGTCGAAATCGCAAATTCGCGCTCGCAGCCCTCTTCGTGCGAGGACGAGGTGCGCAGCTTGATCGGCCAGTACGGCCAGGTCATGGGGCGGTTTTCCTCTTCGGGCGGCTGGGGCATCAGTTCGAACTGGGTGACGCTGGCCGCGCCGTGGCGGTTGCTGGTGCCCACGCAATCGGAGCCGGTGTCGCCGCCGCCGATGACGATCACGTGTTTGCCGTCGGCGCGCAACTGGTCCTTGACCTTGTCGCCGGCATTGACCTTGTTTTGCTGGGGCAGGAACTCCATCGCAAAATGCACGCCGGCCAGGTCGCGCCCGGGCACCGGCAGATCGCGCGACTGCTCGGCACCGCACGTGAGCAGCACGGCATCAAAGTCCTTTTGCAGCTGTTCGGGCGTGATGGTTTCCTTGGCCCAGTTGATGACTTTCGAATCCTTGCCCAGCGGGTCCTGGGTCTTGCCCACCATGACACCGGTGCGGAAAGTCACGCCTTCGGCCTGCATCTGCGCGACGCGCCGGTCGATGTGGACTTTTTCCATCTTGAAGTCGGGGATGCCGTAGCGCAACAGGCCGCCCACGCGGTCGTTCTTCTCGAACAGGGTCACGTCATGGCCCACGCGGGCAAGCTGCTGCGCGGCTGCCATGCCGGCCGGGCCGGAGCCGACCACCGCCACCTTTTTGCCGGTCTTGTGCTGCGGCGGCTGCGGCTGGACCCAGCCTTCGGCCCAGGCACGGTCGATGATGGCATGTTCAATGGACTTGATGCCTACCGCGTCATCGTTCACGTTGAGCGTGCAGGCGGCCTCGCAGGGCGCCGGGCAGATGCGGCCGGTGAACTCGGGGAAATTGTTGGTGCTGTGCAGGGTGTCGATGGCGCTTTTCCAGTCGCCGCGGAACACCATGTCGTTGAAGTCCGGAATGATGTTGTTGACCGGGCAGCCGCTGTTGCAGAACGGCGTGCCGCAGTCCATGCAGCGCGCAGCCTGCTTGTTGGCCTGCGCATCGTCCAGGCCGATCACAAACTCCTTGTAGTTTTTCAGGCGCTCGGGAACCGGCTTGTAGCCCTCCTCGATGCGTTCGTATTCCATGAAACCGGTGACTTTTCCCATGTGGCTACTCCAGATGCTTCTTGTTCAGGCTGCGGTCTTGGCGGCTTTGGCCGCCGGCTTGCCGGCCGCTTTGGCGGGGATGGCGGCCGCTTTTCTGGCAGCCATTTCGCCCAGCGCGCGCTTGTATTCCAGCGGGAACACCTTGACGAACCTGCCGCGGGCCTCGGCCCAGTTGTCCAGCAGCTCGCGCGCGCGTTTGCTGCCGGTCCAGCGGTTGTGGTCTTCGAGCAGCTTGCGCAGCTGGGCCTCGTCGGTCTGGCCGCCGTGCCAAAGGCCGTGCTCGCCGCCGGCTTCCTGCTGGGCGGCCGGCTGGACTTTTTCCAGCGACACCATGGCGGTGTTGCAGCGCTTGGCAAACTGGCCGTCCTCGTCGTACACATAAGCCACGCCGCCGCTCATGCCGGCCGCAAAGTTGCGCCCGGTTTTGCCCAGCACGGCGACGGTGCCGCCGGTCATGTATTCGCAGCCGTGGTCGCCGGTTCCCTCGACAACTGCAGTGGCGCCCGACAAACGCACCGCGAACCGCTCGCCGGCCACGCCACTGAAGAAGGCCTCGCCGGTGGTCGCGCCGTAGAGCACGGTGTTGCCGACAATGGTGTTCTTGACGGCTTCACCCCGGAAGTCGATGCTCGGCCGCACCACGATGCGGCCGCCGGACAGCCCCTTGCCGGTGTAGTCGTTGGCGTCGCCGATCAGGTACATGGTGATGCCTTTGGCCAGGAAGGCGCCGAAGGACTGGCCGCCCGTTCCCTCGAGCTGGATGCGCAGCGTATCGTCCGGCAGACCTTCCGGGTGCCGCCGCGTCAGTTCGCCCGACAGCATGGCGCCGACGGTGCGGTTGACGTTGCGGGCGACTTCGATGAACTGGACCTTTTCGCCCTTTTCCAGCGCCGCTTTCGATTTTTCGATCAGGCGCACGTCCAGCGCCTTTTCCAGCGCATGGTCCTGTTCCATGACATGCATGCGCGGCACATCGGCCGGCACATTGGGCTGGTAGAACAGGCGCGAAAAATCCAGGCCGCCGGCTTTCCAGTGCTCAATGCCCTTCTGGGTGTCGAGCAGGTCGGCGCGGCCGATCAGCTCGTCGAAGGTGCGTATGCCGAGCTGCGCCATCAGCTGGCGTGCCTCTTCGGCGACGAAGAAAAAGTAGTTGACGACATGTTCGGGCTTGCCGCTGAATTTCCGGCGCAGCACCGGGTCCTGCGTGGCCACGCCGACCGGGCAGGTGTTCAGGTGGCACTTGCGCATCATGATGCAGCCTTCAACCACCAGTGGCGCGGTCGCGAAACCGAACTCGTCGGCGCCCAGCAGCGCGCCTATCACCACGTCGCGGCCGGTTTTCATCTGGCCGTCGGCCTGCACCCGGATGCGGCCGCGCAGTCGGTTCAGCACCAGGGTCTGCTGGGTTTCGGCCAGGCCAATTTCCCAGGGCGAGCCCGCATGTTTGATGGACGACCAGGGCGACGCGCCGGTGCCGCCGTCATGGCCGGCAATCACCACGTGGTCGGACTTGGCCTTGGCCACACCGGCGGCAATCGTGCCGACCCCCACTTCGCTGACCAGCTTGACGCTGATGCTGGCGCGCGGGTTGACGTTTTTCAGGTCGTGGATCAGCTGCGCCAGGTCCTCGATCGAATAGATGTCGTGGTGCGGCGGCGGTGAAATCAGGCCCACGCCCGGCACCGAATAACGCAGCTGGCCGATGTATTCGCTGACCTTGCCGCCGGGCAACTGGCCGCCCTCGCCGGGCTTGGCACCCTGCGCCATCTTGATCTGGATCTGGTCGGCCGACACCAGGTATTCCGCGGTGACGCCGAAGCGGCCCGAGGCCACCTGCTTGATGCGCGAACGCAGCGAGTCGCCGTCCTGCAGCGGCAGGTCGACTTCGACCGAGGCCTCGCCGATCACGCTTTTCAGGCTTTCGCCCTGCTTGATGGGGATGCCCTTGAGCTCCTGCCGGTAACGCCTTGGGTCTTCACCGCCTTCGCCGGTGTTGCTTTTGCCGCCGATGCGGTTCATGGCGACAGCCAGCGTGGCGTGCGCCTCCGTGCTGATGGAGCCGAGCGACATCGCCCCGGTCGCAAAACGCTTGACGATCTCCTTGGCCGGCTCGACCTCGTCGATGGGAATGGCTTTGGACGGGTCAATCTTGAACTCGAACAGGCCGCGCAGGGTCATGTGGCGGCGGTTTTGTTCGTTGATCAGCTGGGCGTATTCCTTGTAGGTGTTCCAGTTGTTGGCGCGCGAGGCATGCTGCAGCTTGGCGATCGCGTCGGGCGTCCACATGTGGTCTTCGCCGCGCACGCGCCAGGCGTATTCGCCGCCGGCGTCCAGCATGTTGGCGAGAACCGGGTCGTTGCCGAAGGCCGCCTTGTGCATGCGCAGGGCTTCTTCGGCGATCTCGAACACACCCATGCCTTCGACCTGGCTGGCGGTGCCGGTGAAAAACTTCTCGATGGTCACGCGGTTCAGGCCGATGGCCTCGAACAGCTGGGCACCGCAATAACTCATGTAAGTCGACACGCCCATCTTGGACATGATCTTGGACAGGCCCTTGCCGATCGCCTTGACGTAGTTGTAGATGGCCTTGTCGGTGCTGAGCTCGCCCGGCAGGTCTTTCGACAGCTCGGCCAGGGTTTCCATCGCCAGGTAGGGATGGACCGCTTCCGCGCCATAACCGGCCAGCACGGCGAAGTGATGCACCTCGCGGGCCGAACCGGTCTCGACCACCAGGCCCGCAGTGGTGCGCAGCCCTTCCTTGACCAGGTGCTGGTGCACCGCCGACAGCGCCAGCAGCGCCGGGATCGCCACCTGCACCGGGCTGATGCCGCGGTCGCTGATGATCAGGATGTTTTTGCCGCTCCTGATCGCATCGACGGCTTCCGCGCACAGCGAAGCCAGCTTGGCTTCCACGCCTTCGCGGCCCCAGCTCAGCGGATAGGTGATGTCCAGCGTGTAGCTGCGGAACTTGCCCTGGGTGTAGGTCTCGATGTCGCGCAGCTTGCGCATGTCGGCGACATTGAGCACCGGCTGGCTGACTTCCAGCCGCATCGGCGGGTTCACCTGGTTGATGTCCAGCAGGTTGGGCTTGGGCCCGACAAAGGACACCAGCGACATCACGATGGCCTCGCGGATCGGGTCGATCGGCGGGTTGGTGACCTGGGCGAACAGCTGCTTGAAGTAGTTGTACAGCGGCTTGTTCTTGCTGGACAACACGGCCAGCGGGCTGTCGTTGCCCATGGAGCCGGTGCCCTCCTCGCCGTTGACGGCCATTGGCGACATCAGGAACTTGATGTCTTCCTGGGTGTAGCCAAAGGCCTGCTGACGGTCCAGCAGCGAGTGCGATTCGGTCAGCCCGGAGCTTGAGGCCGAGGTCGCGCTGGCTTCGTCCGCACCCATCTTCAGTCCGTCAGTCGGCGCGGGCACGGTGGTCGCCTGCACATCGTCAAGGCGGATGCGCAGGTTTTCAATCCACTGCTTGTAGGGCTTGCTGTGCGCCAGCGTGGCCTTGATCTCCTCGTCGTCGACCATCCGGCCCTGTTCCAGATCGATCAGGAACATCTTGCCGGGCTGCAGCCGCCACTTGCGCACGATCTTGTTCTCGGGAATCGGCAACACGCCCGACTCGGACGCCATGATGACCAGGTCGTCGTCGGTCACGCAATAACGCGAGGGGCGCAGGCCGTTGCGGTCCAGCGTGGCGCCGATCTGGCGGCCGTCGGTGAACACGATGGATGCCGGGCCGTCCCAGGGCTCGAGCATGGCGGCGTGGTACTCATAGAAGGCCTTGCGGCGCTCGTCCATGGTGGTGTGCTGCTCCCAGGGCTCGGGAATCATCATCATCACGGCCTGGCTGATCGGGTAACCGGCCATGGTCAGCAACTCGAGGCAGTTGTCGAAGGTCGCGGTGTCGGACTGGTCGGCAAAACTGATGGGATACAGCTTCTGCAGGTCGGCGCCCAGCACCGGCGAGGACATCACGCCTTCGCGCGCCTTCATCCAGTTGTAGTTGCCCTTGACGGTGTTGATCTCGCCGTTGTGAGCGACATAACGGTAAGGGTGAGCCAGCGGCCATTCCGGGAAGGTGTTGGTGGAAAAACGCTGGTGCACCAGGCCCAGGGCCGAGACGCAACGCGGGTCGGTCAGGTCCATGTAATAGGTGCCGACCTGGTCGGCCAGCAGCAGGCCCTTGTAGACCACGGTGCGGCTGGACATGCTGGGGACGTAGTATTCCTTGCTGTGCGTGAGCTTCAGGCGCTGGATCGCGGCGCTGGCGGTTTTGCGGATGACATACAGCTTGCGCTCCAGCGCGTCCTGCACGATCACGTCATTGCCGCGGCCGATGAAAATCTGCCGCAGGATGGGTTCTTTCTTGCGCACGGTCGGCGACATCGGCATGTCGCGGTTGACCGGCACATCGCGCCAGCCCAGCAGGACCTGGCCCTCGGCGCGCACCGCGCGCTCCAGCGCCTGCTCGCAGGCCAGGCGTGACGCATGTTCCTTGGGCAGGAACACCATGCCGACGCCGTATTCGCCGGGAGGCGGCAGGTGAATGCCCTGTTTGGCCATCTCTTCACGGTACAGCGCGTCCGGGAGCTGGATCAGGATACCGGCGCCGTCACCCATCAGCTTGTCGGCACCCACAGCACCCCGATGGTCCAGGTTTTCAAGAATTTTCAGGCCTTGCTGGACGATCGCGTGGCTTTTGTGGCCCTTGATGTGTGCCACGAAACCAACGCCGCAGGCATCGTGTTCGTGGGCCGGGCTGTAAAGCCCGTTGTCTTGAAAATGCCTGATTTCAGCAGCCGTGGTCATGGCGCACTCCTGGTCGATGGGAGAACAGCGGTGGCCACACGAAGGCGCGCCAGCCTGTCTTCCTTGGGTTCGTAATATGTCGCGGGAAAGAGAGCATAGTGCAGTGCAACAACAATGCCAAGCTGAATAAACGGGGTCAGATCCCTATTAATTCCTTGTCGTGGTTGTCGGAATTTAATTGGGGACAAGACAACCACATTGGCCGGGTTGGCTCGACCTAACTGAGCACAGAAACCTTTTTTGGCGGTCGGCCGGCGGCTACCTTGCTGACGCGCCGCGGCGTCTGCGCCTGCACTTCCGCCACAAAAGCCGCATCGCCAAGCGCCCAGCCGCTCAGCGTGGATTGCGTGAGCGCCAGCTGCCGATCAGGCGCCACGCCCTCATGCACCCTCTGGACATAAGCGGCTTCACGCGCAAAAGGGGTGTTCCCCAGCGACCAGTACTGGGGATGCGGCGTGACCAGCCGGTCCACACGCAAGCCGGCGTAGTGACCATGGCTGGACCAGGGATAGTCACGCGCCTGCGCCACCAGGCCATGGCGCACCGGATTGAGGTCGATAGACACCATGCAGTCCAGCAGGTAGCGCTCCGGCTGGATCACGGTGGACCGGTAACGCCCTTCCCACAGCGTTCCGGTTCGTCCCTGGCTGTCATTGAAGTAGCGCACATAACGCCGGCCCGTGGCCTGCATCAACTGCGGCACGCCGTCTGCCGTTTCCGGCGTTGCCAGCAGGTGGAAATGGTTGTCCATCAGCACATAGGCGTGGATCGCCACGGAAAATTTCCTGGCGTTCTCGTCGATCAGGGCCAGCAGGGTCTGGTAGTCGGCCGTGCAGGTGCTGATGGCCTGGCGGTTGTTGCCGCGCTGGATGATGTGCTGCGGGTAGCCCGGAAGACTGAGGCGGGGGAGACGGGCCATGGGGATGATGTGCTGTGGGCCAGCGCATCATAAATCGGATCTGTCCCCCGATGACAGATCCCCGCCTAACGCACCACCTTGCCGTCGGGGGTGATCGTGACCAGGTCCACCAGGCGCACGGATTCGTATTTTTTGGCCCGCAGGTTGACCCGAAACCCGCCAACGTCGTAGTCGGTGATCGACTCGAAAGCCTTCTGGAGCGACGCCCGGTCCACCTTGCCGCCGGCCGCGCTGCGCCGCACGCCCTCGGCAAAGGTGCGGGCGGCAACATAACCCTCGACACTTTCGTAACTCGGGTTCTGGTCGGTCTGGTTGAGCACGTCCAGGTACTCCTTGATGATGGGTGTGCCCGCGCTGCGCGGCGAGGGCACGACCTGGGAGATCACCACACCGCCGATTTCCTTGCCGAGCGCCGTGAACAGCGGATCGATCCCGACCACGGAAAAATTCAGGAACTGGCCGGCAAAACCGGTCTTGCGCATGGCCCGGATGAAAGCGGCGGACGTATTGAACAGGCTGACCTGGATGATGGCCTGGGCGTTGGACTTGGCCAGCTGGGCCACGGCCGGGCCGACCTTGTCGCTGTTGACCGGCGAAAACGCGCTGGCCACCAGCAGCGGCAGCTTCAGGTCGACCAGGGCCTGGTTGACGGCCGCGAGCCCGGCGCGGCCCATGGCGTCGTCCTCGGCGAACACCGCAATCCGGTTCTGGTTCAGCGTGGCGCAATGGCGCACCATCTTGTAGGCTTCATCGGCCAGCGCCGGCCGGATGTGGAAGGCATTGCTCAAGGAAGCCTCCCGCAGGCTGTCCGACGCCGCGAACGGCGCGAAAAACAGCGTGTTGGCTGGTTTCGCGGCGGCAAAGGCCGCATCGCAACTGGCCGTGCCGACAAAACCGAACAAGGCATCCACCTCGTCGGCGATCAGTTGTTTGGCATTCGCGGCCGCTTTTGCCGGGTCGTAGCCGTCATCGAGCGTCTTGACCTCGATTTTGTAACCGGCCGCACCATTTTTGGCATTGATCGCATCGAAATAGAGCTTGGCGCCGTTCAGGTAGGCCAGGCCGATCTGGTCGGCCGCCCCGGTCAGGGGAACCGACTGCCCGATCACGATTTTGCGGCCGCCCCTGCCGGTCTGGGACCAGGTGGCGGGGCTCCAGACTGCTGCGCCGGCCGTCAGGGCGCTCGCTAAAAGTGCACGACGATGAATTTTCATACAAGCCTTGGTTGAGTTACCGCTGCTTACGCAAGATGGGTGCCGTACCCCATGACAACTCAGTCTTTTGTAAGCAAATGAACAATGACAGAAGGTTAGTTGTTTCATCCATTGAAAGGGGCGGTGCCGGATGCCAACACGTCATAAGGCTATGCAGGCCCCGCCGCAAACGCCGTCCGTATCAGCAAGCGCGATCAGGCGCGCCTGAGCAGCGCCCGGATCTGCCAGGCCAGCAGCAAGCCGGCGACCGAGCAGGCCCCGGTCACCACCCAGGTCCATTGCCAGTGGCCGGCCTGGGCCGCCACGCCGGCCACCAGCGGTGGCCCGAAAAACTGTCCCAGCGCGGACCACTGCTGCATCCAGCCGACGGTGGTCGGCACCGCCTGCGGGCCCGGCGCGAGCCGCACCGCGAGACTGAACAGCGTTCCGGGGATCAGGCCGCCCAGCATGGAAAAAACCAGCACGGCGAGGTATTGAACGCGCGGGCTGCCATCCACGCCGAAAGCCACCCCGGTGCCCAGCGCCATCGCCACAAAGCCCGCCGCCAGCAAGGCGACCGGCGCTGCGCCGCGGTGCAGCAGGCGGCCGGCGGCCAGGTTGCCGATGATGTTGACACCGGCGGCCAGCGCCGTGAGCCAGGCGGTGGCCCCCGCCGCCACACCGGCCTGCGCGTAAATCGACGGAAGAAAACCGACCACGGCCATCCACTGTCCCGAATACATGGCAAAACTCAGGGCCACGGCCCAGGCGCCGCGCGAGCGCAAGGTCAGTTTGAGCAGGCTGCGCCAGGAAGCGGAAGCCTCAGCCCGCTGCCGCGGGTCCGCCGGCGCCCCCGTCGCCGGCGTGTCGGCAGGCACCCGGAAAAACACCAGCAGCGCAAGCAGTGCAGCGATAGCGGACAGCCCCCACCACCACAGACGCCAGCCCCACTGGACATCGGCGAGAGCCATCACCGCCGGCCCGGCCAGCAAAGCCAGCGCAGCGCCCAGCGGCATGTAGGCACCCCAGCCACCCAGCGCCCGGCTGAGTTGCCCGGGTGGCACCAGCTGACGCAGCAGACCGGGCGCAGGCAGCACCACACACAGGAAACCCAGTCCCTCCAGCGCGCGGGACACCAGCAGACCGGCCGCGGTTTGCGCGGCGCCACCCATGGCGCTGGCCGCTGCAAGCGCCAGCAGGCCGGTCAGCACACTGCGGCGCGGACCCCAGCGCTGGATCAGCAAGCCGGCCGGCAGGCCCAGCGTCATGCCGGCGAGTTGCACCAGGGACAACAAAAAGCCGGCCTGCAGCAGCGACACGCCCATGAGCTGCTGCAACACCGGCAGCGCCGGCGGCAATTTGGCGACATGCAGCGCGGCCACCACGCCGGCAGCAATCACACAGGCGGCGGGACGCATCAGCTTCAGGGGGGAAAGGCCACGCGGCCGATCAGGCGTTCATGTTCCCGGGCCGCAAAACGGTCGGTCATGCCGGCAATGTAGTCAGCCACCACACGCTCGGGTTTGGCGGGCAGGCCGTCGCTCGCCAGCGTGCGGCTCTCCAGCCGGTCGAAGCGGTCGGTGTGGGCTTGCGGCATTTCGGCCGGATCGGCCATGTAGGCGGCAAACAGTTCGCGCACCACCTGCTGCGCGGTTTGCGTGGTCGCTACCACTTGCGGATGACGGTACAGGTTTTGCAGCAGGAAACGCTTGAGGGCCGACGACTTGGCGGCCATGTCCGGGCTGAAGCACACCAGCGGCGGGCTCAGCCGCACGGACTGCACGCTGTCGACTGCCGCCGCGACCAGCGCCGCCTGCGTGGCATCCATCACGTCGTAGACCTGGGCACTGAGCATGCGGCGTATGGTTTCGAACAGCAGGCGGCGGCCCTGCAGCCCGGGATGCTGCAGCAGCGCTTCGCGGCGGTACTGCGCAAACAGCTCGACCTGCTCCAGCTGCTCCAGGCTCAGCAGGCCGGAGCGCACACCGTCGTCGATGTCATGCGCGTTGTAGGCAATCTCGTCGGCCAGGTTGGCAAGCTGGGCTTCCAGGCCCGGCTGCTGCGCAGGCTGCCCTTCGGCTGCGGCCAGAAAGCGTTGTGCCACACCGCCAGGCTCGCGTGCCTCGATGCGCCTGGCGTTGCGGCGCGAGCAGTGCTTGAGGATGCCCTCGCGGGTTTCAAACGACAGGTTCAGACCGTTGTAGTCGGGGTAGCGCTCTTCCAGGGTGTCGACCACACGCAGGCTTTGCAGGTTGTGCTCGAAGCCGGCGCTGTCGGCATGGTGAGCTTTCAGGCAGGCATTGAGCGCGTCCTGCCCGGCGTGGCCGAACGGCGTGTGGCCCAGGTCATGCGCCAGCGCAATCGCTTCGACCAGGTCCTCATTGAGGCGCAAGGTGCGCGCAACAGAACGGCCGAGCTGGGCGACCTCCAGCGAATGCGTCAGGCGGGTGCGAAACAGGTCACCCTCGTGATTGAGGAACACCTGGGTTTTGTAGACCAGCCGGCGGAACGCCGTGGAATGCACGATGCGGTCGCGGTCGCGCTGGAAGGCCGAGCGCGTGGGCGCCGCAGGCTCCGGATGGCGCCGGCCGCGGGAATCGGCCGGGTCACAGGCATAAGCCGCCAGCAAGGTCATGGTTTATGCATCAAATCGGTCTCCAGCCCATATCCGACAAGCGTAAGCAGCTACTGTTTTTATAGCAGTCGACCGCCGGTCAGTCGCAGCTGGCATCGATCACTTCGCGCACCAGGGCGTCCGGTGCACCGCGCACCGCGGCGCTGCCCTGCGCGGCGATGACCACGAATTTGATTTCACCCGCCTCGGCTTTTTTGTCCACGCGCATGAGTTCCAGGTAACGCCCGGCACTGTCGGACGGCGCCAGGCGAGGTCCGGTGACCGGCAGCCCGGCGCGCCGGATCAGCGCGCACAGGCGCTCGACAAAAGCCTCATCGACCCCGCCCAGGCGCTGCGACAGGCGGGCCGCCATCACCATGCCGCAGCCCACGCCCTCGCCGTGCAGCCACTGGCCGTAGCCGAGGCCCGACTCGATCGCATGGCCGAAGGTGTGGCCAAAGTTGAGGATGGCGCGAAGCCCGGTTTCACGCTCGTCCTGGCCGACCACGTCGGCCTTGATTTCACAGCTGCGCCGGATCGCATGCGCGAGTGCAGCCGGATCCCGCGCCAGCAGGGCATCGATGTTGTCTTCGATCCAGCCGAAAAAGTCCATGTCGGCAATCGGGCCGTACTTGATGACTTCGGCGAGACCCGCGCTCAGTTCGCGCGGCGGCAGGCTTTGCAGGACATCGAGGTCGCAGATCACGCGCTCGGGCTGGTAAAACGCGCCCACCATGTTCTTGCCCAGGGGGTGGTTGATGGCGGTCTTGCCGCCGACCGACGAGTCCACCTGGGCCAGCAGCGTGGTCGGCACCTGCACAAACGGCACACCCCGCATGTAGCAGGCCGCGGCAAACCCGGTCATGTCCCCGACCACACCGCCGCCCAGCGCGAACAGCACGGTCTTGCGGTCGCAGGCGTTTTCCAGCAGGGCGTCAAAAATCAGCTGCAGCGTGGGCCAGTCCTTGTGGACCTCGCCATCGGGCAGGACCACCTGCAGCACGCGCGGATAGTGCGGCTGCAGGGCGCTGCGCAGTGCCCCGGCATACAGCGGTGCCACCACGGTATTCGAAACGATCAGCGCCGTGCTGGCCGCCGGCAGGTCCCGGTAACTGGCCGGATCACCCAGCAGGCCGGCGCCTATGCTGATGGGGTAGCTGCGATCGCCCAGGTCGATCCGTACCTGTTGCGCCGCCGGAGGAGAAGAAGTTGCAGACATGGCTCAAGTGTAGAGGCTTGGCTTTGGGCCCCGGCCCGGGCCGCCGCGCTTTATTGCCCTGATGAGGCCGGCACCAAGCCCGAGGCTTCGAGCTGGCCTGCGATCAGGTGCACCAGCGCCGGCACCGAGGGGCGCCCGGTCTCGACCACCAGGCGCGCGCTTTCGCGGTACAGCGGGTCGCGCACGGCATACAGGTCGCGCAGCCTTTCCAGCGGATCAGCGACCTGAAGCAGCGGACGGTTGCGGTCGTGGCGCAGGCGGCGAAACACGTCTTCCGGCAGGGAGTGCAGATAAATCGCGTGGCTGCGCTGCCGCAGATGCTCACGGTTGGCCGGCCTGAGCACGGCGCCGCCGCCGGTGGACAACACGCAGGGCTCGCCGGCGGTCAACTCGTCGATGACGGCCTGCTCAATGTCGCGAAAAGCCTCCTCGCCCTCACGCTCGAAAAATTCGCGAATGGACAGGCCCAGGCGCTGTTCGATGACCTGGTCGGTGTCCACAAAGGGCCAACCCAGGCGCCGGGCGAGTTGCCGCCCCACCGTCGACTTCCCCGAGCCGGGAAGGCCGACGAACGCGACATGGGCAACTGGATTCACAGGGTTCACAGGGCTTGCCTGTCAGGAAGGAATGAACAAAAGAGGCGCGTCGCAGCTGCCGGGAACCCGTCAGCACGCGCCATGGCGGCGCACAGCCCCGGTCCAGGAATTCGGCAAAACCGCCAGGCGACCGCCTGGTGGTTCGCCGCTGACCTGTTAACGCAATGCAGCGCCGTTGCTGATCATCTTGGGCGAGATGAATACCAGCAATTCCGATTTGTTGGCGGTGCGTGTGCGTTGCTTGAACAGATTGCCGACACCGGGGATATCGCCCAACACCGGCACCTTGGTCACATCCTCACGCTCGGTCTGTTCAAAAATGCCGCCGATGACCACCGTACCGCCGTTTTCGACCAGCACCTGGGTCTGGATATGTTTGGTATCGATCGCAAAACCATTGGTGGTGGAGCGCCCCACGCTGTCCTTGTTGACATCCACATTCAGGATGATGTTGCCTTCAGGCGTGATCTGCGGCGTCACTTCCAGTTTCAGGTTGGCCTTGCGGAAAGCGATGGAGGTCGCGCCGCTGGACGTCGACTGCTGGTAGGGCAACTCTGTTCCCTGCTCGATCAGCGCCTTGACCTGGTCGGCCGTCACGATGCGCGGGCTGGACACGATCTTGCCCTTGCCGTCGGCTTCCATCGCGGAAATTTCCAGATTCAGCAACCGGGTCAGCGACGAGTTGAAGAGGGAAACAGCGAAGGTCGCGGCACCAAAACCGTTTTGACCGACGCCTGGCAGGTTGACGAAGTCCCCCGCGGTGGTTCCGAAATTTCCACCGCGCACGGGAGCCGTACCCGCCGGAATATTTGGCGTGATGTAGGTCGCGCCAAACATCGAGTTGTTGTTGCCGTTGAGGCTGAATGGTCGCCCCCCCAGCCTCACGCCCAGGGATTTGCCAAAAGTATCCGAGGCTTCCACGATCCGCGCTTCGATCAGCACCTGCCGCACCGGGATATCCAGCTTGGCAATCAGGCTTTGAACCTGCTCGAGCTTGGAAGGAATATCGGTGACAAACAACTGGTTGGTCCGGCTCTCGGAGATCACGCTGCCACGGGGCGACAGTATCTTGGTGGCGCCCGGCGCCCCGGTGCCCAGCAAGCCCTTGGCAATGTCTTCAGCCTTGGCATAGTTGAGCTTGAAGTCCTGCGTACGGACCTGCTCCAGGCTCTGGATCGCATTGCGCGACTCCAGGTCCAGCTTGTCCTTGGCCGCCAGTTCATCCTTGGGCGCGATCAGCAGCACATTGCCGGTCTTGCGCATGCCCAGGCCGCGGGCTTGCAAGATGATGTCCAGAGCCTGGTCCCAGGGCACGTCCTTCAGGCGCAGTGTCACGGCACCGGTCACGCTGTCCGAGGTCACGATGTTGAAGTTGGTGAAGTCCGCGATGACCTGCAGCAAGGAACGGGTTTCGATGTTCTGGAAATTGAGCGACAGCTTTTCACCGGTGTAGCCCGGGCCCTGGGACAGCTTGGACTCATCGATCTTTTGCTGACGCACTTCCAGAACAAACTGGTTGTCGCTCTGGTAGGCGCTGTGCTCCCACTGGCCTTTGGGCTCGACCACCATGCGGACCTTGTCACCGAACTGCGAGGTGGTGACGCTTTGAACCGGCGTGCCAAAGTCCGCCACATCCAGCCGGCGGCGCAGGCCCTCGGGCAAAGCGGTTTTCAGGAATTCCACGACCAGGGTCTGCCCCTGCTGGCGGATATCGACGCCGACCTGGTTGTTGGCGAGGTCCACCACGATCCGGCCGGAGGCGTCGGTGCCCCGCCGGAAATCGATGTCTTTCAGCGGCAAGGTGTCGCGGTTACGGTTCTCCGCAAACACCGGTGCGGCCACCGCCGCTGGTGCGGCCACGGCCACCGGTGCCAGGGTGATCAGGAGGGACTTCCCCTGGATCTGTGTGCTGTAGGCGGTGGACGCCTTGAGATTGAGCACCACGCGGGTCCGCTCGCCGGCCTGAACCACATTGGCAGAACGCAAGTTGCCCAGGTTGAGGTCGACCGCGGAGCGGCCCATGGAGTTGGTGACACCCGGGAAATCCAGCGCGATGCGTGCTGGCGTCTGGATCGTGAAGCCTGTGGGTACCGTCGTCAAAGCTTCCGAGAGGTCGATGCGAATCACTTCCGAGCCACCCTGCACCGAACCGGTCACGGCTTCGATGGCGTTGGGCGACTGAGCCCACAAGGCGGCGGGCAGCGACGCCGCGAACAGGGCCGCACCGACCACCGCGGCGGCAGATGCCCGCGCCCATGCCAGCTGCAACACGCCGGCTCCGGTCGCACATGCATTCTTGTTCATTTTGATCCCTCTTGAAGCTGTATGTTCGCCATCCGCTCGGTCCATTCCCCCGCCGCGTCCTGCACGATTTCACGCAGGGCCATCTCGGTTTCGGAAATTTTCGTGATGCGACCGTAGTTTTGACCCAGGTAATTGCCCACCCGCACCTGGTACAACAGGTTGTCGACCCGGACCAGGGCAACCGGCTGGCCCTGCTTGATGAGGCTTCCCACCATGATCACGGCATCCAGCGGCATGGCTTCCAGCGGTTCCTTGCGGCGGTTCAGCTCCGGCGCGATCAGGCCGGCATTGGCCGTGGCCTGGTTGGAGTCGCGCCTGAGGGCCTGCAGCAGTTTCTGGTTGCTGAAGGGCTCAATCGCGCCCTCCTGGGTATAGGCCTGTGGAGAAAATTTGGTCGGCTCCGGCAAAGGCTGGATTCTCGGCCGGGTCTGGCTTCGCTGCTCGCTCATCCACTGCTGCAGTTCCTCATGCTCGGAGGAACCGCAGGAAGCCAGGCCGACACACGCCCCCAGGGCGAGTACCAGCGGAGCCATTTCACGAATGCGGGCCAGTGTCATTTCGCCGCCCCCTTGGCAGCCGGTGTGGCCTTGCGCTGCGATGCGATTTCGTCCGGATCGAGGTAGCGGAATGTCTTGGCGGTGCTGTCCATGCTCATCATGCCGTCCTTGACAGGGGTGATCGCCATGTTGTTCAGGGTGACGATGCGCGACAGGTTGGCGATGTCGGCGGCAAACGCGCCGATGTCGTGGTAACGGCCCGTGACCTTGATCGCAATCGGCAGCTCGGCGTAATAGTCCTTCACGCTGACCTGCCCGGGCCGGAACAACTCGAATTGCAGGCTGCGGCCCAGGCCGGCCTGGTTGATGTCCGACAGCAGCGCATCCATCTCGGCCTTGCTGGGCAGCTGTTTTTCCAGCTGGGTCACATATTGCTGGACCTGTTCACGCTGTTTTTTCAGCGCCTCGAGGTTCACGGCCTGAACCAGCTTCTTCGTGAAGTCCTCCCTCAGCTGCAGCTCCTTGGCCTGTTCGGCCTTGAGCTCTTCATCGGAAGAGCTGAGCCAGACAAACCACAACGCCGCCACCACCGCGACGGTGACAAACACGCACAACAGATAGCGCGGGATAGCCGGCCAGGACGGCGGATCGTTCGGGTTGAGACCGACGAATTGCGCCTTCACGCCTTCCTGGATCGCGGCAAAATTGATGTTGACTTTAGCCATGTTCAGTGCCTGTTCGTGAGCCGGCCGTCAGCTCTTGGCCGCCGCAGGAGCGGCCGCTGCGGGCTTGGCCGCTGCAGGGCCTGCGGGGGTTGCTGCCTTTTGCACATCGGTTGCGCGTTTGAGCGATACACGCATCGAAAAATTCGATACGCGGCGCTGGTCCCGCGGGCTGAGCGCGAGCGATTTGCCGGTAATTTCAATCAGTTCCGGCCGCGTCAGCCAGGGACTGTTGTTGCTCAGGTTGCGCAACAGTTCCGAGACCCGCTCGTTGGACTGGGCCACCCCGGTCAGCATCACGGTCTGGTTCTCCTGCTTCATGGTGCTCAGGTAGACGCCGTCGGGCAATTGACGGACCAGTTCATCGAGCAGGTAGACCGGCAGGTTACGGTTACCCTGCAGGTCCTCGACCGCGCCCTGACGCGCACGCAAGGCGGCGATTTCCTGCTGCAAGCCGGCAATTTCCTTGATCTGGTTTTCAAGCCGGGTGATTTCCGACTTGAGGAAGGTGTTTTTGGCCTGCTGGTCCGAAATCTGGGCCTGGTACCACGAATACACGGCGCCGCAGATCAGGCCGCCAGCCAGGGCCGCGATGCCCAATGCCACAAAAAAGGCCTCGCGCCTGCGTTTGCGGGCCGCTTCACGATGGGGCAGTAAATTGACCAGAATCACTGGAAAAACCTCCGCAAGGCCAGACCGCAGGACGTCAGGTAAGACGAGGCCTCACGCTTCATCTTGTTTTCCCGGATATTGGCGCCCAGGGTCATCCCTTCGAAGGGATTGGCCACCATGCAGGCAAATGAGGTTTGCTGGGTCACGGCATCGGTCAAACCCGGCAGGGCCGAGGAGCCACCCGCCAGCATCACCAGGTCGACCTTGTTGTGCGGCGTGCTGGTGAAAAAGAACTGCAGCGCCCGGCCGATTTCCTGCGCCATGCTGTCGACGAAGGGCTTGAGCACACTGGCACCGTAATCGTCCGGCAGGTCGCCGCTGCGTTTTTTGCTCTCGGCCTCTTCCGGAGAAAAGCCATACTGGCGCACGATCAACTGGGTCAGTTGCGCACCGCCGAAGGCCTGATCGCGCTCATACAGGACTTCGTCATTCTTGATGACCTGCATGCTGGTCGTGAGGGCGCCCACTTCGAACAGGGCCACCATGGTGTCCAGGCCCTTGTCGGGCAGGTTTTCAATCAGGCGCGCGGTGGCCAGGCGCGATGCATAGGATTCCACATCCACCACCACCGGCTTCAGGCCGGCTGCCTCGGCCAGCCCCTGCCGGTCATTGACTTTTTCCTTGCGCGATGCCGCGATCAGCACCTCGACATCGCCGACCGAGCTGGCACTGGGCCCAACCACGCAAAAGTCCAGGCTGACCTCGTCCAGCGAAAACGGAATGTACTGATTGGCCTCGGCCTCGACCTGGATTTCGAGCTCCTGCTCGCTCATGCCGCCAGGGAGAATGATTTTTTTGGTGATGACCGCCGACGCCGGCAAGGCCATGGCCACATTTTTGGTCCGGGTCCCGCTTTTCTTGACGACCCGGCGCACCGCCTCGGCCACCTCTTCGAACTTTTCCACATTGCCGTCGGTGATCCAGCCACGCTCAAGGGGCTCGATGGCACATCGGTCAAGCACAAGATTGCCGGCCTTGTCGCGGCTCAGTTCCACCAGCTTGACGCTGGAAGAACTGATGTCCAGACCCAGCAAGGCTGACGATTGACGGTTGAATAAGGATCCCAAAGAGATCAAGACGGTCCCCAAATGACGGCTGGCTTTCAGCCCCACAAACTTAAGAAATCACTTGAATGCTATCAGTAAGGCCCTTGTACAACAAAGGATTTTTCGATTTTGGCTTACCATCACCGTTGTCAAAAGTTGACGCTTTTGGCGAGCTTTTGCGGTTTGTAGAACAAGCAGCCTGCCACCAATAAATGCAAAATGTGAAATCCCTGCTCCGCCCCCGCTCGCTTGCAAGAGGCAATTTTTACAATGCTGGCGCGCACTTACATTAGACCCCCATGCCCTCAAATTCCCCGTCCTCCGACACCGGCGCTTCGACCGCCCATCGCCTGACCTGGTTGCCGGCCCTGCTCAGGGCGGCGGCATGGAGCCTGGGCGTCGTGCTGGCCGGCGCGGTGTCCGTCCTGATGATCGTGGCGATTGCCTTGTCCGTGGCCTACCCCAATTTGCCGGATGTGTCGGACCTGCTGGACTACCGGCCCAAGCTGCCCCTGCGCGTCTACTCGTCCGATGGCGTGTTGCTCGGCGAGTTTGGCGAAGAGCGCCGCAACCTGACGCCTATCGCCGACATCCCCAAGGTGATGAAGGATGCGGTGCTGGCGATCGAGGATGCGCGCTTTTTCTCCCACGGCGGTGTCGACTACATCGGCGTCATCCGCGCCGGCCTGGCCAACATGGGCCGCGCCAAGAGCCAGGGCGCCTCGACCATCACCATGCAGGTGGCGCGCAATGTCTACCTGTCCACGGAAAAAAGCTACACGCGCAAGATCTACGAGATGCTGCTGACCTTCAAGCTGGAGCACCTGCTCAGCAAGAACCAGATCCTCGAGATCTACATGAACCAGATTTTTCTGGGGCAACGTGCCTATGGTTTTGCGGCCGCGTCGGAAGCCTATTTCGGCAAGCCGCTCAAGGATGTCAGCATTGCTGAAGCGGCGATGCTGGCGGGACTGCCCAAGGCCCCGTCCGCCTACAACCCGGTGAGCAACCCGAAGCGCGCCAGGGCGCGCCAGCTCTACATCATTGAGCGCATGCAGGCCAACGGCTTCATTACCGAAGCCCAGGCCGAAGAGGCCAAGGCCGAGCAACTCAAGGTACGCTCCGGGCCGGATACCGGCCGGGTGCACGCCGAGTTTGTCGCCGAAACCGTTCGCCAGCTGGTGTTCAGCCAGTACGGCGACGAAACCTACACCCGCGGACTCAATGTGTTCACCACCCTGCGCGCCGCCGACCAGACGGTGGCGTACAAGGCCTTGCGCAAGGGCATCATGGACTACGAGCGGCGGCAGATCTACCGCGGCCCGGAGAAGTTCATTGAGCTGTCGACGGACCCGCAGGAAACCGAAGACGCCATCGACGATGCCCTGGCGGACAACCCCGACAACGACGATGTGATGTCTGCCGTGGTGCTGGAAGCCGGGCCGAAAAAGATCGTCGCGGTGCGCCAGAACAGCGAAACCATCGAAATCACCGGCGATGGCCTCAAACCCGCCCAGTCCGGCCTGTCCGAGAAGGCGGCACCGAATATCAGGATTCGCCGCGGCGCCCTGATCCGGGTGACAAAAACGCCCAAAAACACCTGGGAAATCACGCAGTTGCCCGAAGTGGAAGGCGCTTTTGTCGCGATCGACCCGCGCAATGGCGCAGTGCGGGCGCTGGTCGGTGGTTTTGACTACGAAAAGAACAAGTTCAACCACGTCACGCAGGCCTGGCGCCAGCCCGGCTCCAGCTTCAAGCCCTTCATCTACTCGGCGGCGCTCGAAAAAGGCTTCACGCCGGCGACCGTGGTCAACGATGCGCCACTGTTTTTCGATGCCGGCGTCACTGGCGGCCAGCCCTGGGAGCCCAAAAACTACGACGGCACCTTCGACGGCCCGATGAGCCTGCGCCGCGGCCTGGCCAAGTCGAAAAACATGATCTCGATCCGGGTGTTGCAGGCTGTCGGCCCCAAATATGCTCAGGAGTGGACCACCCATTTCGGCTTCGACGGCGAGAAACACCCGGCCTACCTGACCATGGCACTGGGCGCCGGTTCGGTCACGCCGCTGCAGATGGCGATCGGTTATTCGGTGTTCGCCAACGGCGGCTACCGTGTCAACCCCTACCTGATCACGAAGATCACCGACCAGAAGGGCCGCACCGTGATTGAAACCCCGGCCCCCGGACTGGACGAGTCGGTACGCGGCATCGAAGCCCGCAATGCCTTCATCATGTCGAGCCTGCTGCAGGAAGTGGCGCGCAGCGGCACCGCCGCGAAGGCGCAGGCGACGCTGAAACGTCCCGACCTGTACGGCAAGACCGGCACCACCAACGACTCGATCGACACCTGGTTCGTCGGTTACCAGCCGACGCTGACAGCCGCGGTATGGATGGGTTACGACACGCCGAAAAAGCTGGGCGACCGGGAAACCGGCGGCGGCCTGAGCCTGCCGGTCTGGATCAACTTCATGGAATATGCGCTCAAGGGCGTGCCGGTCGCCGAATACACGCCGCCTGCGGGCGTGATCAACATGGGCGGCGAGTGGTTTTATGAGGAATACGCCAAGGGCTCCGGCGTCAGCAGCGTGGGTCTGGCCGACGCCCCGGCCCCCGGCGCGGGCGCCGACAATCCGATCCAGGGCCAGCCGGTGCCGCCGGGCGCCGCGATCCAGTCGCCGCCGCCGGGCGATGAACGCAAGCGCATCCTGGATCTGTTCAAAAACTAGACCGGCCCCCAGCTTCGCTGCACTGGCGTGTAGCGCTCTGCCCCCGGTCGGGCGGCGACTCAGGGAGCCTTGAAGACCAGCGGCTGGCCGGCCTGCTCGCTGGCATAACGCGACAAGCCGGCAAACAGCTCGCTGCCGTCTTTGGTGTCGCGCCACTGGCCATCCACGAATTTGTAGTGAAAGCCGCCGGCGCGGGCGGCGAGCCAGATTTCCTGCAGCGGTTTTTGCAGGTTGATGATGATCTGGCTGCGGTTGGCAAAACTCAGGGTGATCATGCCGCCGGTGCGCTGGTTGTCGACATCCGCATCGGTCTCGTCGTTGATGCGGTCGCAGGCCATCTCAATCGCCTGAAGCGCAGCCTCCGCATGGTCCAGATAATCCAGGTCCGTCATTACAATCCCATCATGTTTGCAAGATCCCACATTCGAGCCCAAATTCTAGGCCGCGGACGCGTTCTCTTCGCGGCGCATGGCTTTTGCACCCTGACGCTGGCGCTCGCCGGCGTGGCCGGCCTCACGGCTTGCGGCCAGAAAGGCCCGCTGTTTTTCCCGCCCCCGCCGAAAGCACTTCCCTCGGCCGGCGTCACGCCGGCCACGCCGGCGAACCCCCTCGGATCGCCGGTGGCCACACCCGACATCCCGCAGCCGCCGCCCGCCGCGCCGTCCACGTCGGCACCGCGATGAGCATGGCGACCCCCTCCCCCGCGCCTCTTAGCGATTTGCCGGGTGCGCCCCAGCTGGCCTACCGGCAGGGCCGGCTGCACCTGGAAGCTGCCAGCCTGGACGCCCTGGCCCGTGAACACGGCACGCCGTTGTTCGTCTATTCCAAAGCCGCCATGCTGGCTGCGCTCGCCGCTTACCAGCAGGGTTTTGCCGGGCGCGATGCGCAAATCTGCTACGCCATGAAGGCCAACTCCTCGCTGGGCGTGCTGCAGGTGTTTGCTGAGGCCGGCTGCGGTTTCGACATTGTTTCGGGCGGCGAGCTCGAACGCGTGCTGGCCGCAGGCGGCGACGTGCGCAAGGTGATTTTTTCGGGCGTCGGCAAAACCCGCGCGGAAATGCAGCAGGCGCTGGCAGCCGGCATCGGCTGCTTCAACGTCGAGAGCGAAGCCGAGCTGGATGTGCTGTCGGAGGTGGCGCTGGCGATGGGCCAGGTCGCGCCGGTCAGCATTCGCGTCAACCCCAATGTGGACCCGAAAACCCATCCCTATATTTCCACCGGCCTGAAGGGCAACAAGTTCGGCGTGGCGCATGAAGACGCCCTGCGCATTTACCGGCATGCGGCCTCGCTGCCCGGGCTCAGGGTCGCCGGCATCGACTGCCACATCGGCTCGCAAATCACCGAGACCACGCCTTACCTGGACGCGATGGACCGCGTGCTTGACCTGGTCGCCGCCATCGAGGCGGCGGGTATCCCCATCCATCACATTGACTTCGGCGGCGGCCTCGGCATCAACTACAACCAGGACACGCCGCCGGCGGCGGATGCCCTGTGGCAACTGCTGCTGGCCAGGCTGGACGCGCGCGGCTACGGCAGCAAACAACTGATGATAGAACCCGGCCGTTCGCTGATCGGCAATGCCGGCGTCTGCCTGACCGAAGTGCTCTACCTCAAGCCGGGCGAACAGAAGAACTTCTGCATCATCGACGCGGCCATGAACGACCTGCCGCGCCCGGCCATGTACCAGGCCTTCCACGCCATCGTGCCGGTCGTGCCCTCATCGGACGCGCCCGAGACCACCTACGACGTGGTCGGGCCGGTCTGCGAAAGCGGTGACTGGATAGGCCGTGACCGCGCGCTGGCGGTCCAGGCTGGCGACTGCCTGGCGGTGTTGTCGGCGGGTGCGTACTGCATGAGCATGGCCAGCAACTACAACACCCGCGGCCGCGCCGCCGAAGTGCTGGTCGACGGCGCCAAAGCCCACCTCATTCGCCGCCGGGAAACCGCCGCCGACCAGATGCGGCAGGAGCAGCTGGTTCCCGGCTGAAGCGCGTCCCGCCGCCCTCTCGCCGGGGCTTGTCACGCTATTATTTCGATAGCTGCTCACGCACGGCGGGCGGGCGCTGGGGCCGTTTTTTCTTCACATAGTCCCGCACCCGCCAGCCCAGCAGCACGGCGAGGATCACGGCATACACCGCGACTTCGGCAAAGTCGTTCTTGCCTGAACGCATCCAGAAAAAGTGCAGCAGGCCCAGCCCGGCGATCAGGTAGACCAGCTTGTGCAGCATTTGCCACCGGCGCGCGCCCAGCTTTTTGATCGCGGCATTGAAGGAAGTGACCGCCAGCGGCGTCAGCAGCAGGAAGGCCGAGAAACCGACGAGGATGAACGGCCGCTTGATGATGTCCTTGATGATTTCGGGCACATCGAAACCCATGTCGAACCAGCTGTAACTCAGCAGGTGGATCACCACATAAAAATAGGTGAACAGCCCCAGCATGCGCCGGAAACGCGCCAGCGCTGGTGTGCCGCTGATCACCCGCAGCGGCGTGACCGCCAGCACGATGCACAGGAAACGCAGGGTCCAGTCGCCGGTTGCGCGTATCAGGTGTTCGGCCGGATTCGCGCCCAGGTTGTTGGTGAAGGCGCCGTAGAACAGCCAGGCAAACGGCAGCAGCGCCAGCAGGAACACCAGCGGCTTGGCCGCCGGGTGCAGCAAGGCTTTGTTAAACGCGGCACTCATCCGCCGCCGGGCCGCCCCAAGGCGGATGGCGCCCCCTCGGGGCTGGCGCCTGCGGCTCCAAACCTGCCTGCGCAGGTTTGGACGGACAACAGCAGCGAAGCCTCTGGCGAGCGGCGGCCTGCAAGGTGCAGCGACGTACACGCAGTGACAAGCGTGGGGGCCATCTTCATCAGAAGTTCTTCTTGAGATCCATGCCGGCGTAAAGCTGGCCGACCTGCGCTTCATAACCGTTGAACATCAGCGTTTTGCGCTTCTTTGCAAACAGGCCGTCCTCGCCGATGCGGCGTTCTGTGGCCTGGCTCCAGCGCGGGTGGTCCACATTCGGGTTCACATTGGAATAAAAGCCATATTCGTTGGCGGCGGCCTTGTTCCACGCGGTGCGCGGCTCCTTGTCGGTGAAACGGATCTTGACAATGCTCTTGCCGCTTTTAAAGCCGTATTTCCAGGGCACCACCAGACGCACCGGCGCGCCGCTCTGATTGGGCAGCACCTCGCCGTACATGCCGAAGGCCAGCAGCGTAAGCGGGTTCATCGCTTCATCCATGCGCAGCGCCTCGACATAAGGCCAGTCGAGCACACGCGAGCCGACAAAAGGCATGGTCTTGGGATCGGCCTGGGTGATGAACTCCACGTATTTGGCATTGCCTAGCGGTTCGACCTTTTTGATCAGCTCAGCCATCGAATAACCGACCCAGGGAATCACCATGGACCAGCCCTCGACGCAGCGCAAGCGATAGATGCGCTCTTCCTGGGCACTGAGCTTGATCAGGTCCTCGATCGCATACGTCTTCGGCTGCTTGACCAGGCCTTCGACCGCGACGGTCCATGGCTTGGTGACCAGGGTATGCGCGTTTTTGGCCGGGTCGGCCTTGTCGGTGCCGAACTCGTAGAAGTTGTTGTAAGTCGTGACGTCCTTGTAGTCGGTGACTTTTTCCAGGGTCACCGCACCCGCCACACCAGACTTCGCGCCGGGCAGCGCTGCCAGCTTGCCGGGTTTGGCCACCCCCTGGGCCAGCGCCTCGCGCCCGGCCCAGCCAGCCAGCGCTGCACCGGCGGCGCCGCCAGCCATCAGCCGGATCATGTCGCGGCGTTGCTGATAAATCCCCTGGGATGTGATCTCGCTGGAGACCGGGTGAATGAATCCGCTGTTGTGGGTCTTGATCAGCATCTTGCTTCCTTGGAGTCGTTGGTCGGGATTTGACGGTTAGTCTGGATACGCAGCCACTTCTTACAAGGATTCAGCAGTGCAGTGTTGCATGCTGGATGGAACAAATAAAAATGATGCGTTTTGGGTCAGGGCAAGGCGCAAACCACAGCGATACACCCAGTATCGCGCGGATTTGCAACGCCGCCATGGCGCAAAAGGCGCGTTTTTATGTTCCAGATAGCGTGCAGCACTGCACTGGAGTTACAAGGTTCCGTAACTGTGCAGGCCAGACAGGAACATGTTCACGCCGAGGAAGGCAAAGGTGGTCACGGCCAACCCCACCAACGCCCACCAGGACGCCACGGTGCCGCGCAGGCCCTTGACCAGCCGCATGTGCAGCCAGGCCGCGTAGTTGAGCCAGACGATCAGCGCCCAGGTTTCCTTGGGGTCCCAGCTCCAGTAACCGCCCCAGGCTTCGGCCGCCCACAGCGCGCCCAGCACGGTGGCGATGGTAAAGAAAGCAAAACCCACGGCAATCGATTTGTACATCACGTCGTCGAGCACTTCAAAACTGGGAAGCCGCTCGGCGATGCGCTTGCGACCCAGCAAAATGACGGCGGCAATCAGCCCCGACACCAGCAGGTAGCCCTCCCAGTAGTTGCTGCCACCGGCAGTCGCGGGTGTGGCCCGGAAAACGATGGGCACCAAACCCAACACGACACCCAGCAGCCACAGCGGGGTCAGTTTGTACCAGCGGTTTTCGTTCGCCTGCTGCTTGATCAGGTAAGCCAGCGAGACCATGGCCGCCAGTGAGAACATGCCATAACCCACAAAGTTGGCCGGCACATGCACCTTCATCCACCAGCTTTGCAGCGCGGGAACCAGCGGCTGGATTTCATGCGCCCCGCGAACCACGGTGTACCAGAGCAGAAAACCCACCGCCGCACTGACCACCAGCATCACAAACGCGCCGAGCGACCGAGTTTGGTAATGCTCTTCAAAATACAAGTAAAAAGCCGCAGTCATCCAGCAAAAAAGCACAAACACTTCATACAGGTTGCTGACCGGAATGTGGCCCACATCGGGGCCGATCAGATAACTTTCGTACCAGCGCACCATGCTGCCGATCAGGGCCATGCCGACAGCCACCCAGGCAATTTTGGACCCCAGCGACTCCAGCGTTGCGCTCTGTCCTTTGGCGAACATGCCGAGCCAGTAAAAACCCGTGCTCATAAAAAACAGCACGCTCATCCACAGGATGGCCGACTGGCTGGACAGGAAATACTTGAGCCAGAACACCTGTTCTGCCCGCGCCAGGTCTCCCTGGTAGGCCACGATGCCGAGCAGTGAAAAGCCCGCCACCAGCAGCGTCAGCGCGCGCAGTGGCCGCCAGAACCAGGCCATGGCCACCACGGCGGGAATGGCGCTGAGCAGGATGCCTTTTTCGTAAACATCCATGAAAGCGCTGTACTGGAGAAAGGCATACAAGCCGCCGGCCAGCGTCAGGACCGCAAAAATCCAGTCGAACAGATTGCGCTTTGCAAAATAGCCCTCATGCAGGCTGATGGTGTTCGCATCCGTGTTGCGCTTGTTCAGGGTCGTGGTGTTCATAGTGGCACCTGTAAAAGTTTGGTTTTGAGCATCTCGAATTCCCTGTCAACTTCCATGGTCTGGCGGTTGGTCGACAAAGCCATGGTTGCCTGGCTGCCGGCCCCTGATTCTGGGCCTTTTCCTGTATCCGCGCCGGCAGGCGCCAGCCAGACCCACAGCCGGCGCTCGCGCACATACAGCATGGCAAAAATGCCGAGGATCAGCAGCGCGCAGCCGAGGTAAACAATGTTCTTGCCCGGTGTGCGCGTGACCTGGAACACGCTGGCCTGCACCTGGGTGAAGTCCTTGAGCTCGAAAGCCATGGGGGCGGGGTAGTGGTGGGCATCGCTGAGCGACAACACCGCCTGCGCCATCCAGGCCTGGGTTCTTTCGTCCAGCGGCAGGGGCTGGAGCCCGTTTTGCTCGCGCGTGAGCTGCGCCAGCTCGAACAACACGCCATTGAGGATGCGCACCAGCACCTCGCCGGCGCGGTTGCGCTCGGCTTCGGGCACATTGCTTTCCATGAAATCCGAAATCGCCTGCAGCCCCGCCACCGGCCGGGGCTGGCCCGCAGCGGCCGGCTGGTCGGGCCCGGCGAACAAGGCCAGCGCGCGGCCGGCCGACGCCGCCAGCTGCGCGGCCAGGTCAGGGCGGTCCGCCGCAATCGCCTGGCGCACATAACGCTGGACGGCGCGCTCGCGCTGCACCGGGTCGGCCAGCGCGCGGCGCAAGCGCAGGAAACCTTCCATGCTGGCCTGCTCGTCGGCCGGAATGCGCAGGTACTGGAAAGGCTCGGCCGGTGTTTCACGCACGCCGAGCAGGAACAGCGCCGGGGTGGACTCGGCACTGTCCATCTTCACCGGCAACATGTAGTTGTGGAACTCGCGCGCCTGGCCGGCCGCGTCACGCAGCTTGTAGGTCAGGCTGGGACCGACGTTGCGCAATTCCTTTTGCTCTTTGGTCTTGTTGGCCGCGCCGAGACGCGCATCGATGGACTGGCGCAGGTCGACCTTGCGCACGTCCGCCCCCGATTCGCCGAGGTTGCCGGAACCACTGAAGTTCTCGACGTTGATGACACGCAGGGCGGTGTATTCCAGCGTCATTTTTTCGGCGCCGTTGGTCAGGCTGCTCGAGCCCCCTATCGTGCCCTGGATCTCAAACGGCTTGCTCGAGGGCTGCGCACCCACGGCCATGGGCACCGCCTTGAGCGTGACGCTGGAGCCGCCGTCGTCGAAGCTGGACTGGTAAATCTCTATGCCCTTGTGATGCGCAGGATGGTTGACCTCGACGCGATGCGGAATCTTTTCACCGGTTTCGCGGTCATGGATCACGATCTCGCTGGCAAACAGCTTGGGCATGCCAGTCGAGTAGTACTCGACGATGAACTTCTTGAGCTCGACCGAGAAGGGCAGGTCCTGCAGCAACACGCCGCCGGGCTGGTTCAGGATGGCGGTGCTGGACTGCGTGCCCTCGGCCACCAGCAGGTTGGCGCGGAAGGTCGGGTTGCGCTCACTCAGCCGGTGCTGGGCCGGCACGTCGGCAATCAGGCCGCCGCCGGTGTAGATCGACTTGTCGTTGAGCCACATCTGCGCCCGCACCACGAGGTCGCCGTCGAGCAGGCCACCGACACAGACCAGCACGATGGCGCCGTGCGCGGCGATGTAACCCAGCTTGTTGGCGGCGCCGGCCTTGGCGGCCACCATCCAGCCGCTGCCGCCGGGCGCGTCGCGCTGCTGCAACTTCACCTTCCAGCCGCCCTGCACCAGGGTCTGGCCGATGCGCCGCGCCGCAGCCTCGGGCGCTTCTCCCAGCGCCTGCTCGGCGCGGTGGCCGAAGGCCTTGAGGCTTTGCTCACGGACGTTTTCCTTGAGCTGGCCCCAGTCGGCCAGGATCTTGGGTGTGTTGCGGGCGATACACAGCGAGGTGGACAGCACCAGAAACGCCAGGATCAGCATGAACCACCAGGCGCTGTAGACGGTATTGAGGCTGACGGTGCGGAACACCTCGGCCCAGAACGGCCCGAACTGGTTGACGTAATTGGACAGCGGCTCCTGCTGCTTGAGCACGGTCCCGATCACCGAGGCGATGCAGATCACCGTCAGCAGCGAGATCGAAAAGCGCATCGACGACAGCAGCTCCACACCGGAGCGCAGCGCGTGGGAGCCGGACTTGAGCCGCAGGCCGTGGGTGGAAACTGTCATGCGTAGGGGGCCATGGGCTGGGTAGGCTGAAATAAAGAAAGGCGGGCCTTCATCAAAAGACCCGCCCTGGTATGGAGTGTTGAAATCGGCCGGGGTTCACTGCAAACCGCCGGAAAGCACCCTATATTTGCAAAAAAAACGGCTTGCCGGCAGCTTCGCTGGCGCGCGGCCGGCGGCTTCAGCGCAAACCGGCGATGTAGTCGGCCACCGCGCGGATCTCGCGGTCGTTCAACTTGGCGGCGACCTGGCTCATCTGAAGGCTGTTTTCGCGCCCGCCGTCACGGAAAGTGGTCAGCTGGGTGGCGGTGTATTCGGCGTGCTGGCCACCCAGGCGTGGGTACTGTGAAGGAACGCCAGCACCGTTGGGGCTGTGGCAGCCTGCGCAGGCCGGGACCTGGCGGTCGGAAATGCCGCCGCGGTAAATCCGCTCGCCGAGGGCGACCAGCGCCTTGTCCTTGGCAAAACCGGGCTTGACCGGTTTGGATGCGACCCAGTAGGAAATATTGCGCATGTCGTCATCCGACAGCGCTGCGGCAAAGCCCTGCATGATGGCGTTTTTGCGCTTGCCGGACTTGAATTCCTGCAACTGCTTGACCAGGTATTCGGGGTGCTGCTGAGCCAGTTTGGCATTGGCGGCGATCGCCGAGTTGCCGTCGGCGGCGTGGCAAGCCACACAGACCGCGGCATAAGTCGCTGCGCCCTTGACAAGGTCGGGCTTGGCCTTGGCCGGCGCGGCCTCGCCGGCTGCCATGGACAGCGCCGGCACAGCCAGCAGGGCGGCAAACAAACAGGTGATCAACGAAGTGGAAACTGGCTTCATATCGGGGATTTATTGGTTGACTCTATAGTGGACTTGGGCAATCAGCGCACGCCTTCAGTTGCATAAAAAGCCCCGTCGGGACAGCAACTTAACGCAAAACTCCCTGATTTTACAATGGCTTGGGGGACAATCCCAAATATGAGCATATCTCCCCGATCCACACCCATCAAAACGCAGAAGCCCAGCCACAAGCGTCCCATCCCCAAGGTGGCGGCGGCCAAAATGGCGGCGGCGCTGGCGGCCCAGGTGCCCCCCACTGCCGAGGCGAAGGTCGCCATGGGCTGGCTGCACACGGCCAAATTCCTGACCACAGCGCCCGAACTCAAGCACCTGCCCGTGTACGAGTTCCCCGAAATCGCCTTTGTCGGGCGCTCCAACGCAGGAAAGTCCACCTGCATCAACACGCTGACGCAGATCAACCGCCTGGCTTTCGCGTCAAAAACCCCCGGCCGTACCCAGAGCATCAACCTGTTCTCGCTGGGCAAGCAGGGCGTGACCGACGCTGTGCTGGCCGATTTGCCGGGCTATGGTTACGCAGCCGTGCCCAAGGCCGCCAAGTACCGCTGGCAGCAGGTCATGGGCAATTACCTGCAGACCAGGGACAACCTGCGGGGCGTGGTTCTGCTGTGCGACCCGCGCCTGGGCCTGACCGAACTCGACGAAATCCTGCTCGACGTGATCCGACCGCGCGTCGAGGAAGGCCTGAAGTTCCTGGTGCTGCTGACCAAGTCCGACAAGCTCAACAAGACCGAGGCGGCCCGGGCCCTGTCCATTGTGCGACTGCAGGCCGGCGGCGGCGATGTCAAACTGTTCTCGGCGCTCAAGCGCCAGGGCGTGGAGGAAGTGGCCCAGCACCTGTGGCAATGGGCGCATCCGCCGGGCGAAGGTGATGCGGCTGCAGCAGCCGCAGCGCCCGCCGGCCAGCCCGACGCCGGGTAGGCCCCGGCGGGCCGGCCGCCTCTGCATTTTCGAGACAAATCGGCTTCCAGCCCATGATTGACGGGCGTAGGCAGCTATTAAATGCATAGCATCATGATCCAGACCCGCCTGCTCGACCTGCCCCACGGCATCACCCTGTCCTGCCGCCTGGCCGGTGACCCCACCGGCCCGGTGCTGATGTTTCTGCATGGTTTCCCGGAAGCGGCCTTTGTCTGGGACGGCCTGCTGGAGCACTTTGCCCGGCCTGAAAACGGCGGTTACTTCTGCGTTGCCCCCAATTTGCGCGGCTTCGAGCAATCCAGCGCGCCGGCCGGGCCCGCGGCCTACCGCGCCAAACACCTGGTGCAGGACATCGCGGCGCTGGTGGCGCTGGTGTGCAGCGACAACAATGAAGGCCAGGAACCCGACGCCGGGCCGCCCCAAGGCGGGTTGCGCCCCCCCGGGGGGCAGCGCAGTACACGCAGTGACAAGCGTGGGGGCCTTGCCGCCCTGGTGGCGCACGACTGGGGCGGCGCCGTCGCCTGGAGCGTGGCGGCGACGCTGCCGCAGCTGATGAAAAAGCTGGTGATCATCAACTCGCCGCATCCCGCCACGTTTTTGCGCGAGTTGCAGCATTCGCCGGCCCAGCAGGCCGCCAGCGCCTACATGAACTTCCTGATCCGCCCGGACGCGGAAGCCCTGCTGGCCGAGGACGACTTCCGCCGGCTCTGGCAGTTTCTGACCAATGGCAGCGATGCGCAGGCCGGCACCCCCGCCTGGCTGACGGGCGCGGTGAAAGACCAGTACCGCGCGGTCTGGCGCGCCGGATTGACCGGTGGCTGCAACCTCTACCGCGCCTCGCCGCTGCGCCCGCCGCGCCCGCACGACCCGGCCGCTGCCGCCGTGACGCTGCCGCCAGAGTTGCTGAGGGTGGAGCTGCCGACGCTGGTGCTCTGGGCCATGGACGACATCGCCCTGCCGCCGGCGCTGATAGCCGGGCTCGACGCTTATGTGCCCAACATGCAGCTCGAGCGCATCCCCGGCGCGTCGCACTGGATCGTGCATGAGCAGCCGGCACTGGTCACGCGCGCCCTGCACAACTTCCTGAAGCGGGGATGAGGCCCCCGATGCTCCGTTTTTGATAGCTGCTTACGCTCGTCCATCCTGGGCTGGAGGCCCAAAAGCCTGCAAACCGGCTCAGTAGATCGAAGGCTCGCCGTCGGGCCGGCTCTTGAAGCGCTTGTGCACCCAGTAGTACTGCGCCGGCATGGTGTTGATGTAGTCCTGCAGCCGGGCATTCATCAACGCCGTATCAGCCACGAAGTCGGCCGAGGGCACATCGGTCCAGGCCGGCATCAGCTCGACCTCGTATCCGGTCGCCGTCAAACGCGTGACGACCGGAACCACTTTGGCGCGGCCGAGTTTGGCAAAACGCGAGAGTGAAGGCACGGTGGCAGCCTCGACGCCGTAAAAAGGCACAAACACCGACTCTTCCGGCCCGAAGTTCATGTCGGGCAGCAAATACAGCGGCTGGCCCGCGCGCAGGGCGCTGATGATGGGCTGTACGCCTTCGGCACGGCCGAACAGGCGCGCATTGGCAAAACGCCGGCGGCCGCGCAGTATCCACCGGTCCAGCAGCTTGTTGGCCTGGTCGGTGTAGATGGTCGTGAAAGCGCGCGGCAGTTGTTGCGTCAGCGCCGCCCAGCCGGCGTCGAGGCCGACAAAATGCGGCGCAAACAGCACCACCGGCCGCTGCCCGTCCAGTTCGGCCAGCGCGCCCTTGAGCTGCAGGCGCTGCCTGAGCTTGTCCGGATGGCCATGCCAGAGCCAGCTGCGGTCCAGCCAGGCCTGGGCAAAATAGATAAAGGTCTTGCGCGCCAGCCGGCGCCGCTCGGGCTCCGGACGTTCCGGGAAACACAGGCGCAAATTGGTGTTCACGACGCGGCGGCGCGGCGCCGCCAGGACATAAAGCAGCCAGCCCAGCAGCACGCCCATGGCACGGATCACCGGCAGCGGCAGGGCCGCCAGCACCTGCATGAACACAATGCCGCCGCGGGTGAAGACGTAGCTGGCGAACTGGCGCGGCGTTCTCAAGCGCCCTCCCCGTTGGCTTCCTGCTGGCGCGGCTGCTTGTACCGCGCATACCCCCAGAGGTACTGGCCCGGCTGGGTGCGCACAATCGCCTCGATCGCCTGGTTGATCACGGTCACCGCCGGCAACAGCCCGGTTTTGGGCAGGCTGTCGAGGGCATCCAGCGGCGGCCAGATTTTCAGGAAATAGCCCCGCCCCTGCGCCAGCCGCTCGCAACTGACCGGCAGCAGCACCGCGCCGCTTTGCAGCGCCAGCCGCGCGGCCAGGGTCATGGTGTAGGCCGGCTTGCCGAAAAACGGCGCCCACACGCCCTGCCCCTCGGGCGGCACCTGGTCGGTCAGCAGCGCCACCGCCTGGTTGTTTTTGAGCGTCCGGAACATCTGGCGAATGCCGCTCAGGCTGGCCGGCACCACCGTCAGGCCCGGCCGGCTGCGCGCCAGCAGTTCCAGCCGCGCCAGCCAGGGCTTGCGTGCGGGGCGGTAAATCGCCGTGATCGGCCCGTACAGTTCGGCCAGCGCCTGCGGCCCGAGTTCAAAACTGCCGCAGTGCGGTCCAAAAAACACCACGCCCTGGCCGCGCGCGAAGGCCTGGGTGACATGGTCCTGCCCCTCGACACGCACATTGCCGAGGCAGGACTGGTCGGGCGGGCGCATCCAGAGTTTGGGCAATTCGGCGACAAACCGCCCGGCTTCGCCGATGGCCGGCCGCGCGGCCTCGAAAGCCAGTCCCGCCTGCGCCACATTGGCGCGGAATTCCCGCCGGTAGCCCGGGCTCAGCCACCAGACCAGCCAGCCCAGCCCGGCGCCCAGCGCATGCAGGGCGCCCAGCGGCCAACGGGAGAAAAACCGGAACAAAAGGATCATGAAAACAGGCGCAGACAGCGGGAAAGGCGGATGGATATAATCAGGGCTGTCGCCGAGTTACTGAACAACTTGCAGGGCGACATTAAACCAAACTGCTAAAGCGTTCGCCGAGGCACCCCAAGCCGGCAACGCGCCGACTAACTTCATGGAGTGTACGCAATGGCGAACGATTTTCTCTTTACTTCCGAATCCGTCTCCGAAGGCCATCCCGACAAGGTGGCCGACCAGATTTCCGATGCCATCCTCGATGCCATCTTCAAGCAGGACCCGCTGTCCCGCGTCGCCGCTGAAACCCTGACCAACACTGGCCTGGTCGTGCTGGCCGGCGAGATCACCACCAACGCGCATGTGGACTACATCCAGGTCGCGCGCGACACCATCAAGCGCATCGGTTATGACAACACCGAATACGGCATCGACTACAAGGGTTGCGCCGTGATGGTCTGTTACGACAAGCAGTCCAACGACATCGCCCAGGGCGTGGACCACGCGTCCGACGACCACCTCAATACCGGTGCCGGCGACCAGGGCCTGATGTTCGGCTACGCCTGCGACGAGACGCCCGAGCTGATGCCCGCGCCGATTTATTACGCACACCGCCTGGTCGAGCGCCAGGCGCAGTTGCGCAAGGACGGCCGCCTGCCTTTCCTGCGTCCGGACGCCAAGAGCCAGGTCACCATGCGTTATGTGGACGGCAAGCCGCACAGCATCGACACCGTGGTGCTGTCGACCCAGCACAGCCCCGACCAGAGCGAAACCGCGCACAAGATGAAGTCTTCCTTTGTTGAAGCCATCATCGAGGAAATCATCAAGCCGGTGCTGCCCAAGGAATGGCTGAAAGACACCAAGTACCTGATCAACCCGACCGGCCGTTTTGTCATCGGCGGCCCGCAGGGCGATTGCGGCCTGACCGGCCGCAAGATCATTGTCGACACCTACGGCGGCGCCTGCCCGCACGGCGGTGGCGCGTTCAGCGGCAAGGACCCCTCGAAGGTGGACCGCTCGGCCGCCTACGCTGCGCGTTACGTTGCCAAGAACATCGTGGCCGCCGGCCTGGCCAAGCAGTGCCAGATCCAGGTCGCCTATGCCATCGGTGTGGCCCGGCCGATGAACGTCACGGTCTACACCGAAGGCACGGGCGTGATGTCCGATGAAAAACTCTCGGCCCTGGTCAACGAACATTTCGACCTGCGCCCCAAGGGCATCATCCAGATGCTGGACCTGCTGCGCCCGATCTACGAAAAGACTGCCGCCTACGGCCACTTCGGCCGCGACGAGCCGGAATTCACCTGGGAAAAGACGGACAAGGCAGCCGCCTTGCGGGCTGCCGCCGGACTGTAAGTCCGTCCGTGCGCAAGCACGGTTGGCGGTTTTTCAGCGCAGGCTCACTTCGCGAAGCGAAGTTAAGGGCCGCAGGTCCGGGCCGAAGCTAAAAGACCGATAAAGCTGCAGCCCTGCGGGCAGCAGCCGGCCTCAAGTAAGGATCCGCTGGTCGGCAGGCAGCGCCGCGGGCAGACACCCGTCGTGCCTGCAACTCGTCAGGCGCGTTGAGCCACCCGCTCGGCCGCCGGCGCTTGCAGGCACTTCATCAGCAGTTCGTAATCCACGGGTTTGACCAGATGGTGGTCAAAACCCGCCTCGCTGGCGCGTTTTCTGTCGGTCGACTGGCCCCAGCCTGTCAGCGCTATCAGCAGGATATGCTCTCCGCCCGGCTGCTGGCGGATCAGGCGGGCGGCGTCATAACCGTCCATGCCCGGCATGCCAATGTCCATGATCACGATGTCGGGAGCGGCCGTCCCGGCCTGCGCCACGGCTGCCACACCGTCATACGCGGTGCTCACGGCAAACCCGTCCATGCCCAGCAGGACGTTCAGGGTATCGGCCGCATCGGCATTGTCGTCAACCACCAGGACTTTGCGCAGGCGGCCGGAAACCGCCGGCGCAACGACCGCCACTTCCTGGCCCCGCGGGCTGTGCTTTGGCTCGACCACCACCGGCAGGGTCAGCACAAATTCACTGCCACGGCCCAGACCGTCGCTGACGGCGTGCAGCTTGCCGCCGTGCATTTCTGCAAATTGCCTGGCCAGGCTCAGGCCGATGCCCAAGCCGGTCGGCGCTTCCCCGGGCACGGGTGTCTGCGCAAACAGGTCAAAAATCCGCGTCAGTGACGCAGGCTCCAGCCCGATGCCGTTGTCCCGCACGCTGAAAGTCACGGTATCCCCATCCACCTGCGTCCCCAGAACAATGTGTCCCCCGGGCGGTGTGAACTTGGCCGCATTGACCAGCAGGTTGGCCACGCTCTGCACCAGCCGTGCGTGATCGGCGTTGAGCAGGAAGTCGCTTTCCGGCTCGTTTACGTCGAGCCGGTGTTTCTTGGCCTCCATGGACGAGCTGGAGATCTCCACCGCGTGGTTGACCACCGAGCGCAGGGTGATGCGGTCCTTCTTGAGCACCACCTTGCCGCTGGTAATGCGCGCCACATCGAGCAAATCGTCCACCAGCCGCGTGAGGTGGGTCACCTGCCGGTCCACCACATTGCGCAGCCGCGTGACTGCCTCGGACTCGGGATGCAGGTGTTTGAGGATGCCCATGGAGGTGCGGATCGGCGCCAGCGGATTGCGCAACTCATGCGCCAGCGTGGCCAGAAATTCGTCCTTGCGCTGGTCCGCATCGCGGACCTGGTACTGGCGCTCCCGGGCCCGGATCGCCGAACGTGCCGCCGAGATCAACGCAATCGTGCGCACAGGCCGTTCCATCAGGGTCACATTGCCCAGGCGGTCCACGGCGCGCCGCACATCCAGCGAATCGGCACCGCTGCGTGTCAGCAGCAGGATAGGAATGTCCGACCAGGTGGGCTGGGTGGCCACATACTGGGCCAGCGGCCGCATCGCCGCACCGCTGATCACTTCCTCGGCCAGCAGCAGGGCGCCCGCGCCGCGCGGCAACTGCTCGAGCAACTCGCCGGTGTCGCGGCACACCATGCTGCCGATGTTCACCGAGCGGAAAACCCTGGACGTCAGGGCCGCATCCTGCCCTGTCGGGGTGCAGATGACAATGCGGCGCTCCACTTAGCGGACCCTGGTTTCGCTGTCCGCCGTTTCAGCCACCTGTCCCAGGTAGACCGGCACACCGGTCAGGATGCCCCGGAACTTGCGCAGCACCTCACCGACATGGATGCCCTCGGCCGACATGGAGAACTGGCGGATTGTTCTTTCGTGCAGGCTGCCGCGCTTCTTGAACACAGACACCGCCTGCTTGACCTCGCCGTCATGCTCGAAATAACGCAGCATCAGCACGTTGTCGGCCAGATAACTGGCATCCACGGTGGTGGTCATGCTGCCGCCCAGCATGCCCTGCTGGATGCCGACCAGGATGGTGACCACGCCACGCTGGCCCAGATAGGTGAGCAACTCGTGCAGGTGGGTGGTCAGGAAACGTTCATCGGGCATGGCATTGAGGTAACCATTGATGCTGTCGATCACCACCACCTTCGCGCCCTCGTCCGCCGCCCGGCACACCGCGGTGGCGAACTCGCCGGGCGACAGTTCGGCCGGGTCGATCTGCTGGATGGTCAGCAAGCCCTTTTCATAGGGCGCGCGCACCCCCATTCCCAAGCCGTCGGCACGGTTCAACAGGTTGTTGGCGGCTTCCTCGAACAGGAACATGGCGCTGCGCTGGCCGCGCTCCGCTGCGGCAGCCACAAACTGGGCAGCCAGCGAGGATTTTCCGGTGCCCGGTGGTCCGGAGATCAGGGTACTGGTGCCCTCCTCCAGTCCGCCGCCCAGCAGGGCGTCCAGCGCTGCCAGGCCACTCGTGAGCTGTTCACGTTTTTCCATGACCCGCGATTCAGCCGCCACCAGCCGCGGGTAAACACAGAGGCCGCCGTACTGGATGTCGTAATCGTGCATGCCGCCGCGGAATGCCATGCCGCGGTACTTCACCACACGCACCCGGCGCCGCTCCGCGCCATACTCCTTGACCGACTACTCCAGCGTGATCACGCCGTGCGCGATGCTGCGCACCTGCAGGTCGATGCCGGCCGCCGTGCGGTCGTCGAGCATCATCACGGTGCAGGAACGGCTGGCAAAAAATTGCTTGAGTGCCAGCACCTGGCGGCGGTAACGCAGCGGCGTATCGGCCAGCAACTGCAACTCCGACAGGGAATCAATCACCACGCGTGTGGGCTTTCGCTCCTCGATGGCGGCAAGGATCAGCTGCATGGTGGTGCCCATTTCCACCTCGGACGGGTGAAACATGGTGTACTGGGCTTCGGGCTGCAGCAGATTCTCCGAGGGCAGCACTTCCTGAATATGGATGCCGGCCATGTCCCAGCCGTGCGACTCGCCAACTCCCCGCAACTCCCCCTGGGTCTCGGCAAGGGTGATGTAAACCACAGACTCGCCGCGCTTGGCGCCTTCCACCAGGAATTGCAGACCGGTGGTGGTCTTGCCCGTTCCGGGCTCGCCCTCAATCAGGTAAATACGGTCCCTGGTCAAACCGCCGCCCAGAATGTTGTCGAGGCCTGCGATGCCAGTGGATAAGAGGGATGGCTTGAGATTGTCCTGAATCTTCATGTGTACGAATAAGCAAAGTTATCTGCCAAATGGCGTCAAGCAGGACAAGCAGCAAACACATACATATCAGAGCCGTTCATCGCGCTTTGAAAAATAATAAGCAGCGATAAAAATAAACACCAGTTTGATGGCCTCAGGCTGCTGTAGGACTGTGTGCCGATTCGGTATCACCCGTTTGCCAGTGGCGATATCGATGCGCAGGCATTCGCCCACGGTTGCGCGCAAGCCGACAAAACCGACGAAAAGCAAAAAGCCACCGCAAGCGGTGGCTTTTTTTTTGAGGGTGAAGTCAGCGGGTGAACGGTGTCGATTCAATAAATTTTCCCCCGCCGCCTACATCCGAGGGTTTGGCGTTCGGGTCCGGCTTGGGCTGGGTTTTGTTCGTACCTTCCTCGCCAAAGGTTTTTTTGGGGGTGGTGTTTTTGTCGACCGCGTTTTCATTGTCGTCACTTGGCTTGCCTTGCCCGATGCTTGCGTCACCCATGCTGCGATCCTTCTTGATTGACTTCAACTGGCAAAGCCGGAGGGGCTGCCAGACTCCTGAGCGCGCGCCGGTTTGTCCCTCCCGGCGCTGGTGTTCACCAAAAACGGCCAGGCGGCACGGACGGGCACGGCACGCCCGCTGGCAGGCGAGCGCCTGTCGCCGGCGACTGAATACGCAAAGCGCAGACCCGACGGGTTGGCTGGCGTGTCAATGACAAACTGGTTCATGAATCCTCCGGAGTGCTTGCGCTACCTGAAAACGACCTTGGGCTGACTTTAGAGGGGGGCGAGGCCCTCCTGTGTCAGACGTCGGCGGGTCTTTTGTAGGACATCGGGCGTCAGCCGATCTGGGTGCCAGCACTGCACAAGACTCGGGATGCTGCATTTTTGCGGAACGACATTCAAAATTCCACCTACAATTGTCGTAAGTTGTTGATTTATATGAAGTCTGGGAACGTCTACGCCTGCGAGTATTCTCGCAACGCGCCACTTAACATGCGCTTTTGCCTGTTTTACGACATTTAACTATCTCTTTTGTGCCACAGGGCGTCTCGGTCCGTGGCCCCGGTTGAGCTTATGTCACTGCCGACCTAAAAGATATTTTGCTGGCTCGGCCAGAGCAAGGCCCAAGTTGAGGCTGGGATTTGGGCTTAGCGGCTATATGGTTACTCAATCGACGAGTCAAGCAGCCCATAACTGCGTCCACCCTCGACGTCGTCCCAGAGCGGGTGGAAAGGGTCAATAGCCATGGCTTGAGTTAGATTTGCCTTGCTGCGGCGCAGTGCGGCGGCATCCACCGTCACCTTAGCGCCGGGGACCTTGCACAGCCAGCGCTGCTGATAGTGCTCCACCTTGCTTTTTTGTCTGCCGCGGAATGAATGCCCGACAGTGCCCTCGATCACCATACTCTCGGCCGTCATGCCCACCAAGCGGATGTAGTGCATCTCCATCATCGACTCTTCAGGCTGGGCGGGGTCCATTAGGAAGGCGTTGAGCGCCGTGTCTCCTCGCCCTGGGAAACGCTTGCGTATCAGCAGTTGGCCATGCCGCGGCTTTGCCAGCATAGCGGGCAGGGGGTCCTCGTGGTGCGAAGAAATAGAGTTTGAAACAGAAATACTGCTGCGCCCCTCTGATCTTGTCTTTTGGATCGAAGGTCGATTTGCAGTCATAGTTTTAAACAAGGGCCTTTAAACCGTTGTCAGCCTCGCCGTTCACGGAATAGAGTTTGAAACGAGCAGCAATGCCTTCAATTGAGAGGTGACCTTGCGGCGCATCCCGAACAACGGATCCATATTGAACTGCATAAGCCCCACCCAATAAGCGATTTTGCGCAACATTGCCCACCAACCCGAATGCCGGCTGCTTGGCGCTCAGAATTTAGCATCCATCCTTCCTTGATAGCAGCCTCGCGCTACACCCGCTTTCGACGACAAACTGGAACTCCAATGTATTGAACCCTCCGCCCGTAAGCGGTCATACGCCGACGCTGGCTGGAATTCATTGCCTTCGGCGTACCCAGAAGCGAGAGCCATCGGTCAACTTGTCAGTCAGTTGAATAATCCAGCGATCTGGCTGTGGAGCTCAGTCTTTTCAGTGGGGCTGAAACTGAGCGCACGCAGCGTCCAGAATCAATCTCCTCGCTTCTACACTGCAATGCGCTCAAACAGCGCTTGGCGATGTGCGGCATTGGTAGCGTCTCCTTCCAGCAGGACTTGACCGCGCTCCAGGGCATAGAAACGCGTCGACAGGTCAATGGCGCGGCGCACGTTCTGCTCCACCAGAACGATAGGGATACCGTCGTGGCGCAAACCCTCCATGATGCGGAATATCTCGTCGACAATCTTGGGCGCCAGTCCTTCTGTGGGCTCATCGATCAGTAGCAACTTCGGCGCCCCCACCAGTACGCGTGCCATTGCCAGCATCTGCTGCTCCCCGCCTGACAGGGTCGTGCCCATCTGCCCGCGGCGTTCGCCGAGGCGAGGAAATCGTTGGTAAATCTCTTCCAGCCGACGTTTCGATTCGGCGCCGGAACGGCGCGGGCACTGCATGAAGCCCAGAACCAGGTTTTCCTCCACCGTGAGACCGGGGAAGATGCGCCGGTCTTCGGGAACAAAGCCGATACCCCTGTGGCAAATCCGATCCGATGTAACTCCGCAGATATCCTCGCCGTCGAAGACGATTCGTCCTTGCGTCGGCGTCAGCCATCCAGCGATGGTCTTCATCACCGTCGTCTTGCCTACGCCGTTGCGACCGAACAGGCCGACGACCTCGCCTGCGTCCACGCGGATTGACACGCCCTGAAGCACATGGCTCAGGCCGTAGTGGGTATGCACATTCGTGAGTTCAAGCATGGCCAGCATCTCCAAAGTAGGCCGATTGCACAGCCGGGTTACTGCGCACCTGGCGAGGAGAGCCCTCGGCCAGCTTCTGGCCCTGATGCATCACGACCACATGGTCCGACAGGCTCATCACCAGATCCACATCGTGCTCGACCAGCAGAATGCTCAACGACTCGCTGGCCAAACTGCGGATCATGGCGCCGGTCTCCTGCGTATCGGCATGGCTCATGCCCTGCGTGGGTTCGTCCAACAGCAGCATGCGAGGACGCGCGGCGAGGGCTACAGCAATCTCAAGCCGGCGTTGCTCACCGTGCGACAGAAAACCGGCCAACTCATCAAGCTTGTGCTCCAGCCGAAAGCGCTCGACCAGCTCGTCCACCCGCTGCAGCGCTACCCGGCCAGAACTGATGGGCCTCAGCAAGCCACGGCCTTGCTCAAGGAATTGCGCCGCTAGGCGCAGGTTCTCGCGCACCGACAACTCGAAGAACAGGTTGGTGATCTGAAACGAGCGTGCGAGCCCAGCAGCCAGCATATGGTTGGGTGACGCACCGGTCAGGTCCTGTCCGTCGAACACCACGCGACCGGCGCTGGGTCGGATGGCGCCGCTGATCAGGTTGAAAACCGTGCTTTTGCCTGCACCGTTCGGCCCGATCACGGAGGTGATCTGACCGCGTCGCGCATCAAAACTCACTCCATTGACGGCCACCAGCGAACCAAAACGCACTGTGAGATCACTCACCGAGAGAATGGCATCCACGCGGGCAGAGGCCGCAGCTTCCATAAACTCACTCACGACGAAGCCTCCGTGCGCGAATTTCTTCGCTCCAGGGCTGCGACCACATAGCCGATCAGCCCCCTCGGGAAGAAGATCACGGAGATCATGAAGATGACACCAATCACGATCTGGTGATGGGCTGTGAATGTTCCGATCACCGACTTGAGAAGCGTGAGGATCGCCGAGCCGTAAAGCGCACCGATCAGCGTCCCCGTACCGCCGACAATGACATTGATGATCGCGTTTCCCGACACCTGAAAGAACATCAGCTCGGGAGAGACAAAGCCGCGCAGCATGGGGTACAGCGCACCCGAGAGCCCTGCCACATTGGCTGCCAGTACAAATGCGGCAAGCTTGTAGCGCCAGGGGTCGACCCCCAGGAACGGCACGCGGTTTTCATTGGCACGGATCGCCGCAAGCTGGTGCCCGAAAGGCGTTTTCATCAGGTAGGCGAGCAGGCCGTACAGAGCGGCGGTGAATCCCAGCACAAGCAGGAAGAAGCCGGCCGGACTGGCTGCATCAACGTTGAAAAAGCCGAATGAAATCTGGGGAACCGGCACGCCGATGATGCCATCCGATGCGCCCAGCTCGCGGGTGTTGAAAACCACCTTGGAGACGACCTGTGCCAGTCCGAAGCTGATCAACGCGAAGTAAACACCCTTGGCACGAATCGCAATCACCCCGGCCACCAGCCCTACCAGTGTTGTTGTCACCAGTACCACAGCCATCGCCAGCCAGAACGAAGGCAGTCCCTGTTTCAGCACCAGAGCTGAGACATAGGCACCAAACCCGAAGAACAGCGCCTGCCCCAACGGCAGCAGGCCGGTACGCCCGAGCAGTAGATCGACCGAAAGCGCAAGCCCGCCGAAGATCAGTGCTTCCGTGGCCAGTCGGAAGAAAAACACATCGCCTTTGATTCCGGCCACAACTGCAAACGACAGCGCAAGGCCAAAGAACAGCCATGCCAGCAAACGGATCGGGTGCCGCAACAGCCGATGGGCCAGCGAGGAAGAAGCCACAGGCGGTTCAGCAATCATGTCATGCATGACCCAACCTCCCGAACAAGCCCTGTGGACGCCACATCAGCACCAACACCATGATCCCGAATAGCAAGGGGTCGCTCCAGACCGGGGAAATATAAAGACTGGATATCGACTGGATCTGGGTCAGCACCAGGCCGGCGATGACTGCACCCTTGATCGACCCCATTCCACCGATGATGACCACCGAAAACGCAATCAGTACGAAGTCGCGCCCCATGGTCGGAAAAACAGAATAGATCGGTGCCAGCAGTACACCCGCCAGGCCGGCGAGTGCCACACCAAAGGCAAACGTTCCTGCGTAAACCACGGACACCGGTACGCCCAACGATGCGGCCATATGACGGTCATAGGCAGCAGCCCGCACCATTGCACCCAGGCGCGTGCGAAACACCACGAGCCAGACCGTACCAATCACCACGCTGCCCAGCACCATGACGAACAGGCGGTAGTTCGGGAAGAACAGGCCAGATACCTCGCTCGCCCCGGTGATGGGTGGTTCAAGACGAAGGGGGTTGGCACCGAACACGATCTTCAGCGCATCTTCCATGATGATCGCCAAGCCAAAGGTCAGCAGCAGTGTCAGCGTGTGTCGTTCCTTGGAATGAAAGACGCGCTGGATCAGTGTGCGTTCTGTGGCATAGCCCACCACGGCCATCAACAACGGCGTCAGGGCCAGCGCCCACCAGAAGGGAATACCTACTCCCAGCAGAGCCACTGCCGCATAGGCGCCAACGGCATAGAACTCGCCATGCGCCATGTTGATCACATCGAGAAGGCCGAAAATGATGGTCAGGCCCAGTGCCATCAACACCACTGCCACGCCGATCGACGCCCCATTAATCACCTGCGGCGCCAGCACAAACTGCAGCCACTCCATCATTTCAGCCATCGTTGCCTCCTGAATGGCGACCTTGCCCAAGTCACACCTGGACAGGGGCGCATCAACATTTAGAACTTGGTGCAGGTGTCAGGACCGATGGCCTGGGCTGCTGCCACTTTGCCGACGATCTCGAACTCGCCGCCCTTGACACGTACCGCGTACATGTCCTGCATGGCCTGGTGGTCGCCCGCGCGCAGCGTCTTCACGCCCTGTGGTGTGTTCCATTGCAGGCCTCGCATGGCGTCGCGAACCTTGTCGGTCTCAGTGCTCTTGGCCTTCTCGACAGCTGCTTTGTAGAAGAACAGCACGCCGTAGGAGTCCGCACCATACAGGTCGGGCATGGCCTTGTTTGCAGCCATGAATTCAGCGACAAACTTCTTATTCTCCGGGCCGTCAATATTGGGCGAATAGCCCACACCGGTGACAAAACCGTCGGCCGCCTTGCCGATGGCTGCGAGGTTCTGAGAGGTCACCGTACCAGAGGCACCCACCACCTGTATGTTACGAGCCATGCCGAACTCAGCCATCTGATTGAAAAGCCGCACGGTGTCATTGCCAGCCACAGAGGTATAGATCACGACAGGTCTGGCTGAACGTATCTGGCCGAAGAACGGGGAGTAATCCTTGTTGTCCAGGGGCGCGTAGACCTCACCCACCGTCTTGGAACCTTTGGCTTCGGCCGCCGACTTGAATGCGGCCACGGTGCTACGGCCCATCTCGTAGTCCGGGCCGAGATAAAACACACTGGCTTGCGGCTTCTCCTTGGACATCCACTCGGCCAGCGCAGCCGACTGCATGCCAGCCCGTGCATTCACCCGGAATACGTTCGGCGAGCATTTCTCAGCGGTGATGGCGTCGGAAAAAGACACCGTGGTGGCGATCAGTTTTCCGTTGCGCTCGGCGACCTGGCCGACTGCGAGCGTCGAACCTGAGTTCACTGTCCCGGTCAGGAAGTCAACCTTGTTGACCTGGAACAGCTTCTCGGCCTTCTGGGTGGCTACGGCCGGGTTGGCTTCTTCGTCCTCATACAACAGCTCCAGCTTGCGCCCTGCGATACCGCCGGCAGCGTTGATCTGCGCGGCTGCAAGGTCGAGGCCCCATTTCACCTGCTGGCCAATACCGGCATAGGTACCGGACAGTGGTGTCACCACGCCGATCTTGATGGGACCGACCTGCGCAAGGGCGAGCAAGGGGGCTGCCGATGCTGCAGCGATGACGGTGCGAATGAAAGTCTTCATCTCTGTCTCCAGTTGTGGTTAAAAAACGTACGGTCTGCTCTTGGTCACTTTCCGGTGAAGTTCGGACGTCGCTTGGCATGAAACGCCTCAACACCTTCACGGAAATCTTCCGAGCTGCGCAGGCGCGAGTAGCAATGGCCTTCGAGCTCGATGGCAATCGACAGCGGCGAGTCTTCGGTGTCGTTGAGCAGCTTCTTGGCGGTGCGCTGGGCGAGCGGAGAAAATGAGCGCAGCTCATCAACCAGCGCGTCGGTAGCGGCCTCGAGCTCGCTGTCAGGAACGCATTCGGTCGCTACGCCCCAGTCGGCCGCCTGTGGGCCAGTGATGCGGCGCGAGCGCATCACAATGTCCTTGGTCCGTGTGATGCCCACCATCTTCTGCAATCGGGCTGAACCACCTGAACCCGGGATCTGGCCCAGCTTCTGTTCGGGCAGTGCATAGAGCGTCGTTGGCGTCACAAGACGGAAATCACAAGCCAGCGAGACTTCGAAACCCACGCCGAAGCAGTAGCCTCGCGCGGCAGCGATCACCGGCTTGCCGCAGCGGGCGGGCGCCGCGATGTTCCAGGCGAGCTTTGACACATGCTCGGGCGATGCCTCAAGGAAACCTCGAATATCTCCTCCGCTGGAGAAATGCTCCCCTTCGGATCGCAGCACAATGACGCGCACCCGGTCATCGGAATCCAGCGCCTCGAAAGCAATGCGGAGCTGGTCCCGCTGCCCCATGCTGATGACATTGAACGGCGGACGCGACAGTACGATATCGGCACGCTCGCGCTGGGGATCAATGTGCAGCGCAAAGCCATCAAATTCGACCGGCAAGGTCGTCGCGGGATGGCCAAGTTCATCAAGTCTCATGGGTACTCTCCTGTTTGGATGGGGATGGATGGGGATTCGGGTGTGGGGGGTACCGCCCGGGCCGTCTCGAACTCGCCGGCGATCAACTTGCGGCGCAGAACTTTACCCACCGGAGATTTGGGAATTTCCTGCACGAAGACGTATTCGCGCGGTCTCTTGAAATTAACGAGATCTGAAAGGCGGCAGTGGGCATCCAGCGCGTCGGCTGCGACTGGCCCCCGGGTTTTCACGAAGGCCACCACTCGCTGACCCCATCGCTCGTCCCGCAGACCTGCGACGGCTACTTCATCGACAGCTGGGTGTAGCGACAGCACGGATTCGATATCGACTGGCGAGATGTTTTCACCACCGCTGATAATCATGTCGTCGACACGGCCGGTGACATACAAGTCGCCATCGACATCAAAGTAGCCGGTGTCGCCCGTGAAGTACCAGCCTTCGCGCAGGCTTTTCGCGTTGGCGTCGGGCCGGTTGTGATAGCTCTCAAAGGCCTCGTCTCCGGCGAGCTCCGCCAGAATCTGCCCCTCTTCACCTTGCGCTGCGAGGGCCTCAGGGCTGGTGCTGTCGAGCTTCACCACGCGCAGTCGGGCATTGATGCCGGCGCGTCCCGCCGACCCGGGCTTGGCGACTGCGTTCTGGTTGACCGCAAAGGTATATATCTCGGAGCTGCCGTAGTGGTTGACGAACAGCTCGGGTTGGAATGCCTCGGTGAGCCGCAACAGCAAGGCGTCGTGCATGGGTGCACCTGCGAAGCCGAGCTTGCGCACACTGGAGATGTCGGTACGTGAGAATTCCGGATGCGAGAGCAGCTCGTGGTAAAGCGTCGGCACCAGGTAAAGGTGCGTCAACTGCTCACCCTGAATAGCAAGGAGTGCACGCCCTGCATCGAACTTCGGCATGCAAAAAAAACGTCCGTCGAGAAGGGCTAGTGCCAGCAGCGAGCGCACCCCCATCGTGTGGTACAGCGGCATCACGCCCAGCGTGCGCTCACCCTGCGCATAGCGGTTCTGCGCCACATGGGCCAGCGCCGCGATGCGCTCGGCGCGCTGGCGGCGTGGCACACCTTTGGGCTTGCCGGTCGTACCCGAGGTGTAGAGCATCAGTGACAGGTCTTCGGCACTGGCCTGAGGCACAGGTTCCGACGGCGCAGTCAGCCAGTCGTCAAAGTGCGCGGTGGCGTCCTGAACCGCGCCCACTCCAATGCGTTGGACGCGCCGCGTTTCGGCAGAGCCGTCAACAGCCTCCTGCGCCACCGGTTCGAACGCCAGGGCACGCGCACCCGAATCGCTGAGGCAGTAGTCGATTTCGTCGGCCTTCGCACGCCAATTGAGCGGGGTAATGACAATCCCGGCGAACTGGCAGGCCCAGTGCAGCGTCGCCATTTCCCAGCGGTTTTGCAGCACCGCCAGCAGATGGTCACCGCGCTTCAGCCCCAGCGCGGTCAGGGCGCGCTGCACAGCGCCTACCCGCAGCGCCCATTGCGCATAACTCAGCCGCAGTTCGCCGTCGACCAGTGCCACGGCGTGCGGCCTGCGCTCCACGCTTTGCAGAAAAGTTCGGCCGAGATCAAGCATGGGAGACCTTTCGGGCGGTAAGCCGCACGCGGGCCACTTCCAGCACCGCGGCAACGATAGGGGTGTAGCCGGTACAGCGGCAGATATGGCCTGACAACATCTCGCGTACCTCTGCCTCGCCGGGCTCGCGAGCCTCGGAACCAGGTGCACACAGGCGCTCAAGCCAGTCAGCACAGGACATCAGGATGCCGGAGGTGCAGAACCCACATTGCAGTGCGTGATGCCGCTTGAAGGCCTGCTGCAGGTCGCCCAGTGTGCCGTCGGCCTGCGCCAGACCCTCGACCGTATCGATCTGCCTGCCGTCGACCTGCACCGCCAGGGTTAGACAGGCACGGCAAGCCACGCCGTCAATACGCACGGTACATGCGCCGCACACGCCGTGCTCGCAGCCCACATGCGTTCCCGTCGCACCCAGCCCGTCACGTAAAAAATCGGTCAGTAGCATGCGTGGTTGAACATGGCCGGTGCGCTGTCGCCCGTTAAGGGTGAGTTCCACCGGGTGAAGAACATGGCGCGAAAGAGTAAGGGAAGCAGAGGTCATGCGGTACTCCGTTCGGGAATGCGGTTGGCCAGGGCTTGATACACGGCGCGGCGTCCCAGCGTTCGCACCAGTTGGCGCCGCAACAGGGCACTGGCTTGCGGCTCGTCACGGGCTTCCAGCGACCAGGCCAGTTCATTGAGGGCGTCGTCCAGCGCGCTGCCTTGCAACACAGGGAAGTCACGGGCAGTGGGACGATCGGCCACGCCGCCGACCGCGATGCGCAGACGCCGGGTATCGGCCACCACGGCTACCGCGCAGACAGCAAAGTCACCATGGCGCATCGAGAATTCTTCAAATCCGTAGCCGGTACCGCTGTGGGCAAGGGGGAAGCGAACTTCTTCCAGCAGTTCATCGGGCTGTCGTGCCGTGAGCAGCATGCCGGTAAAGAAATCCACCGCCTTGACCACACGGCGACCGCGGTCACGTCGCAAGACGACTTCCCCCTCCAGTGCCAGCAGGCACAGCGGCAGCTCGGCCGATGGATCGGCATGAGCAATGGAGCCGGCCACCGTGCCGCGGTTACGTACCTGGAAATGCGAGATGTGGGGGAATGCCAGCGTCAGCAGCGGCAGCTCGTTCGCAAGCCCTTGTCGCCATTCAACGCTGGCCTGGGTGGCGGCGGCACCAATGCACAGCTGACCCTGTGCAATGCGGATTTGTGCCATCGACTCACTGCGCGAGATGTCAACGAGCAGCGACGGCTGGGCCAGCCGCATGTTCAGAACCGCCATCAGCGACTGTCCGCCGGCGAGGATGCGTGCGTCTTCGCCGTGCTGTGCCAAAGCTGCAACAGCCACATCTGCGTGGTCGGCACGCAGGTAATCAAAAGCAGCGGGCTTCATGCGGCCACTCCCAGGCGCTTGAGTAAGCGCTGCCACCATGTCAATGGTTTGGCGCCCGTGGCTTGCCGGCCCAGCGATTCAAACAGCTGTGCAAGCACAATGCGGGCTGCGCCTTCAAGCATCCGGCTGCCTACCGCAGCGACCTTGCCCCCCACCTGTGCGGCGTAGTCGTAATGCAGGCGCGTGCCTTCGGCTGTGGCTTCCAGCCGTACCGTGCCGCTGCCGGCCCCGGTACCGAGGGACGAGGACCCCTGCCCTGCCAGGCGAAGACTGTGTGGCATGTCAATTTCCGACAAGGCGATCTCGGCGGCATAGCGTGCTTTCACCAGACCGACACCCACTGTCACATCGGCGCGATAGCGGTTCTCGCCAGTCAAGACCAGTTCATGACAGCCGGGGATGACTTGCGCCAACGCAGCGGGGTCCAGCAACACGGCAAACACTTTTTCGGGCGGTGCGGCAATCTCGATCACCCCGGCGGCATGCAGTGACAGACCGTCTTGCGCTGCCGATACCGGTCGCGCAGCCATCGCTCGAGCCATTGCGGCGGGTGGTGCAGGCTCGGCCGCATCAATCAACGCAAGCACTCTGGACGGTGTCAGCGGCAGGCGTATATCGCTGACGTCGCCGATCCGGGCCTGAAGCGGCTTGAGTGCATCGGCAAAGGCATTGGCAATGCACACCGGCGTGCTCATGTTGTTGCCCTCTCCCAGCCCCTTGGCGCCCAGCGGCGTGAACGGCGAGGGTGTTTCCATGTGAACGATCTGCGGATCAGGCACCTCGCAGGCTGTGGGCATCAGATAATCGGCCAGGGTTCCAGACTGGAAACCACCGTCTGCGGCATAACGGAATTCTTCCAGCAGCGCCGCCCCCAGACCCTGAGCGAATGCACCGCGAATCTGTCCATCGGCCATGCCGGGGTGCAAAATGCGACCCGCATCATGGGCTGTGATGTAACGGTCCACCCGCACACGGCCCGTTTCAGGATCAACCTCCAGGCCGCAGATGTCGAACACAAAACCATAGGCGGCCGAGGTGTTGACCCGGTCCTGCGCGTCGGGCGCTGCCAGCGTGGGGGCAGTCCAGAATGCGGTTTCGCGCAAGCCGGGCTCGATTCCCTCTGGCAGCAGGCCTGGCGCCCAGTGCGGGCTGGCGGCCAGCCGGGTGAAGGCTTGCGAGCGCTCGGGCTGCAGCGCATTGAAGACCCTGCCGCCTTCGAAGCGCACCTGATCGGGTGAGCAGCCGAGCGAAGCGGCGGCAATGTGCGCGAGTTTGTTGCGCATTTTGACGGTCGCAAGATGCACGGTGCCCGCCACAGCACCGGCAAAGCGGCTTGAGTAGTTGCCTGCCGCGACGGACCACGCATCCTTGGCAGTATCAAACTCGACATTCACAGCAATTTGCCCGGGCTCCAGGCCCAGCACGTCGGCCACCACCTGCGCGCAGACGGTCATGTGGCCCTGACCGGCCGGTGCTGAGGCGATAGTGACGTTGATACCGCCCAGCAGGTCAATGGCCACCGTGGCACTGGCGATGGCGCCGTTCTTGGGCCCAGCCTTGGCACGCTGCTCGGCAGTGAGCACCGTGCTGATGTAGCCCATGTTGGAAACCGAAGGCTCGACGATTGCCGCACAGCCAATGCCGTAGAGCTTGCCCGTCGCCCGTGCCGCGTCGCGCCGCGCATAGAGTGCGGGCATATTGGCGTGCTGCTGCGCGAGTTCCAGTGCCCGCAGGTAGTCGCCCGAGTCCAGCACTGCCCCCGCGGCGGCGTGGTACGGAAACTGGTGGGCCTGAACAAAGTTGCGGCGGCGCAGATCGAACGGGTCAATGCCCAGTTCGCTGGCGATACGGTCCATCAGCCGCTCCAGCGCGTAGTACACCTGCGGTCCGCCAAAGCCGCGTACCAGACCGGTCGGCACCTTGTTGGTCAGCACCACCCGGTTGCGTACCTGAAGATGGGCCACGTCGTAAGCCCCGGTCATTGCGCCGTGCATGCGGTAGAAGGTTGCCGGTTCGGGTGCACGCAGATAGCCACCCACCTCGTCCATCTGGTCATAGCGCAGCGCCTGGATACGGCCGTCCGCATTCACGGCCGCTTCAATCGTCGTCATGCGCGCCGTGGCAGAGGTTGCAGCCGTCAGATGCTCAAGCCGGTCTTCCACCCATTTGACCGGCGCGCCCGCCTTACGGGAGGCCAGACACATCAGCACCACATAAGGAAACACCGCCTGCTTGACGCCAAAGCTGCCACCTGAATCACGCGGAATCCGGTGGCGCAACTTGTTACCCGGGACCTGTAAGGCCAGAGCCATCACCGCATGCAGCGAAAACGGCCCCATGAAGTTCGACAAGACTTCGTAGCCTTCATCGCCCGGCAGGTACTCTGCCAGCACGACACCGCATTCGATGGGCGTGCAGGAGTTGCGGGGGTAGTGGACGGTCAGTGACACCCGGTGGGCCGCCTGCGCAAACGCAGCGGGGGCGTCACCGTACGCGAAACTCCGGTCTGACACCACATTGCTGCCGACTGCCGGGTGCAGCACCGGCGCATCGGCGCCAATGGCGCGTTCCATGTCGACCAAGGCCGGCAGACTGCGGTAGTTCACGCGAATGGCGTCCAGCGCGTCTTCGGCTAGGTAGCGGCTTTCAGCAATGACCACTGCCACCGGCTCACCAACGTAGCGCACACGCTCCACTGCCAGTGCCCAATGCTGCATGGAATGCTTCACGCCCACCACAAAGGGTTGCGACCAGCGCTGCACATCTTCACCGGTGAGTACTGCATGCACGCCGGGAAAGGCCAATGCGGCAGACGCATCCAGTCCCAACAGATCTGCGTGTGCGTGCGGCGACCGCAGCACCGCCGCATACAAAGTACCGGAGGGCTCCCCCACATCGTCACCATAGCGGCCGCGACCGCTCAGTAACGCGTCGTCTTCAACGCGCGGTACCGATTGGCCGATATGGGCTGAATGGGAGGACTGACGCGTGAACTGCGTTGCCTCCGTATGGCTGTGCACTGAAAGTCTCCTGCTTGTTTGTCTCTGTGCCTAGCGTAGGCAGGCTCACAGGACAGCGTGAACAGGGGAGTCCAGCGAAGGACCAATTCGTCTGATACTGGCCCAAAAAGTCCAGCTACTTTTGTGCTGCGGCGCAGCAACGGGCCGCGCGATGCGGCTAAAGCAAATCGGACGCGGGTGCTGAACCGGCTGGCGGCTCGTAAAGGTTCACGGCGCGGCGGTAGTCAGTGGGCGTGATGCCCAAGTGCTGCCGGAAAAAACGTGCGAAATGACTGGATGCCGAAAACCCAAGGCTGTGGCCGACATCGCCCACCAGTTCTCTCGAATGCGATAGACGGTCCACAGCGGCCTCAAAGCGCAGAACGTTGGCATACACCAGCGGGGTGACATGGGTGTCGCGATGAAACAGAGAAAAAAAATGCGCCCGCGACAGCCCAGCAAAGCTGGCGAGGTCGTCCATGTCAAAGTCCCGCGTCAAGTTCTCTCGCATATGGGCAATCACCTTGCGGGTGCGCGGATCGATGGCCGAGGGTGGGCGGGTGCGGAGCAATCCAGCCATGTCGCGCCAACCAGAATAACTGTCGATCACCGAAGTCACCAGGTTGAACAGCAGGTCTTCCAGGCGGCTGGCCGCCACCTCGTCGGCCCACCACAACTCCAGCACGAATTCCTCGACGAACTTCCGCGTTTCGGACCGGATTTGTACGCAGGACTGCGGGAAGAAACGGGGATGCGACGACAAGGTCAGCGAGCGCTGGATTTCTGAAAGCCACGACGGTTCGATGTACAGGGCCAGGATCAGCGTTTGCTCACCCGGGGGGCCCGCGTGCGTGTAGGCGTGTGGCTCCCAGGCGTTGACCAGCACTGCCGTTTCGCTGGTCAGCGGCTGACGTTCACCGCGCACCAGAAATGCGCTATCAGCCCCGCCAGCCTTGATCAGGATGTGGCAGTGGTGGTGCGCATGAGCCACAAGTGAGGAATCCATGTCCAACAGAGCGACACGGCCGAAGCGCCCCTGGAAGATTTTGATGGCTGTCGACATGTTTGCCTGAGATGAAACGTAACTGGGCGATAAGAAGACTGCAAATGATAGACCTATCCGTCCAAATTGCGAATTAGTAGTAACTCTCCGTTCTGTAAGCCGCCGCTCGACGACTCTGCTGCAAACCTACGTCCCTCAGAGCGTCGTTACTTAATCAAACGGCCCATGGAATCAACACGATTCGCCGCACAAAAGCAGCGTTGATTGATCGCTGCGCTAGGGACATTCGAGCGGTGCAATCGCTTTTGGGGCATGCCAAACTAGAAAGCACTGAGCAGTACCTAGCTATCGAAGTCGCGGATTGTTGAATTCCGCTGAAGTCTGACCCGAGTTTTCCATCGAATATTGACCCACACTCTTTGTGAGCAGAAGGTGCTCACGATGTGGATAAGTTCTTGGTTTTCTCCTTTTTAGGCTGAGTCTGTGTGGATCTGCCTCAAAGTGCGCCGCTGTTTCCGCGATTTTGTTGCCTCGATTCCCAGCCAGGTGGCCAGCTTCTCGGCGTAGGGATCGAGCTTGCTTGAGCTGGCCCGCCTTGGGTACTTGGGCTCGCTCTCTTCCGATCGCAGGTGCTTCTTCACGGTGTTGCGAGCCAGGCCTGTACGCCTTGAGATCTCGCGGATGGACATTTGATCCCTCAATGCCCAACGCCTGATGACATTCAATGTCGCCACGTCTATCACTCCTAATTTCCCTCTGCTTTTAAAACAAGCAGGGTAGTGCCTACATGGGTCAGTTTTGGATGGAAATTACTGCGCTAAGTGGGTCAGATTTCGACGGAATTCAACACTCTAGGGGGACTGCAAGCTATATAGCACCCCTTCTCGCCCTAAGGCACGCAACAGATACCAGAGTCAAAACCGTCGCACTCGGCCGAGTTCCAGGCGCCTCAGCGCGCTGGCTCTCGTCACGCACGACTCTTAAGCCAAGGAGGCAGGGGGGCCTAGAAGTTAACGTTCAGTGGCGCAAACGGGAAAGACCAGTGACGTTGCGCAGCTTTTTTGCCCCTCGAACTTGAAACAGCCCCCAAACAGCCTTATGATTAGCACTCGATGGTATTGAGTGCTAACAACCACACCAATCCAGCCCTTTCATTGCAGTCGCGCCCCGCACGGCTGCTTTTTGATCCCAAAACCACTGTTTCACCTCAGGAGCCCCTCATGAAACTTCGCCCCCTGCACGACCGCGTGATCGTCAAACGTGTCGAAAACGAAACCAAAACTGCCTCCGGCATCGTCATTCCTGACAGCGCCGCCGAAAAGCCTGATCAGGGCGAAGTGCTGGCTGTGGGGCCCGGCAAAAAGAACGACAAGGGCGAAATCAGCGCCATGGCCGTCAAGGTCGGTGATCGCGTTTTGTTCGGCAAATACAGCGGCCAGACCGTCAAGGTCGATGGCGACGAATTGCTGGTCATGAAAGAAGACGACTTGTTTGCAGTGGTCGAGAAGTAAGTTCTCGCATACCTGTCGCAACCCTATTTAACTGAATCTGGAGAATTAAACATGGCAGCAAAAGACGTCATTTTCGGCGGCGAAGCCCGCGCACGCATGGTCGAGGGTGTGAACATCCTGGCCAACGCAGTCAAGGTCACCCTGGGCCCCAAAGGCCGTAACGTGGTGCTCGAGCGCTCTTTCGGCGCCCCCACCGTGACCAAGGACGGCGTGTCCGTCGCCAAGGAAATCGAACTCAAGGACAAGCTGCAGAACATGGGTGCGCAGATGGTCAAGGAAGTTGCTTCCAAAACCTCTGACATCGCTGGTGACGGCACCACGACCGCTACCGTTCTGGCACAAGCCATTGTTCGCGAAGGCATGAAATATGTCGCCGCCGGCATGAACCCGATGGACCTGAAGCGCGGCATCGACAAGGCTGTGACAGCCCTGGTCGAAGAGCTGAAAAAAGCTTCCAAGCCCACCACCACCAGCAAGGAAATTGCCCAGGTCGGCACAATTTCCGCCAACAGCGACGAAGAAGTCGGCAAGATCATCGCTGAAGCGATGGACAAAGTCGGCAAGGAAGGCGTTATCACTGTTGAAGACGGCAAGTCGCTCAACAGCGAACTCGACGTCGTCGAAGGCATGCAGTTTGACCGCGGCTACCTGTCGCCTTACTTCATCAACAACCCTGAAAAGCAATCCGCGATTCTGGATAACCCGTTTGTGCTGCTCTACGACAAGAAGATCAGCAACATCCGTGACCTGCTACCTACCCTGGAGCAAGTTGCCAAGTCCAGCCGTCCGCTGCTGATCATCTCGGAAGACGTCGAAGGCGAGGCCCTGGCCACGCTGGTGGTCAACACCATCCGCGGCATCCTGAAGGTTGTGGCTGTCAAGGCCCCTGGTTTCGGCGACCGCCGCAAAGCCATGCTGGAAGACATCGCCACCCTGACCGGCGGCAAGGTGATTGCTGAAGAAGTCGGCCTGACCCTCGAAAAAGTGACGCTGGCTGACCTCGGCCAGGCCAAACGCATCGAAGTGGGCAAGGAAAACACCATCATCATCGACGGCGCCGGCGCGGCTGCTGACATCGAGGCCCGCGTCAAGCAGGTTCGTGTCCAGATCGAAGAAGCCACCAGCGACTACGACCGTGAAAAACTGCAAGAGCGCGTGGCCAAGCTGGCCGGCGGTGTTGCCGTGATCAAGGTTGGCGCTGCCACCGAAGTCGAGATGAAAGAGAAAAAAGCCCGCGTGGAAGACGCCCTGCACGCCACCCGCGCTGCGGTGGAAGAAGGCATTGTGGCTGGCGGCGGCGTGGCCCTGCTGCGCGCCAAGCAGGCCGCTGGCACCATCAAGGGTGACAACCCTGACCAGGACGCCGGCATCAAGCTGATCCTGCGCGCCATCGAAGAGCCGCTGCGCATCATCGTCTCCAACGCCGGCGAGGAGCCAAGCGTTGTGGTCAATGCCGTGCTGGCCGGCAAGGGCAACTACGGCTACAACGCCGCCAACGCGACCTATGGCGACATGATCGACATGGGCATCCTGGACCCCACCAAAGTGACCCGCACTGCCCTGCAGAACGCAGCGTCCGTGTCGTCGCTGATGCTGACGACCGAGTGCATGGTGGCCGAGGCTCCGAAAGACGAGTCCGGCGCCGGCGGCGGCGGCATGCCTGGTGGCATGGGTGACATGGGCGGCATGGGCGGCATGGGCATGTAATCCGGCTACTGCGCATGCGCCATGCGTCGTTGGGCGGTGCTCGGAATCCTCACGTACCCCAAGGTACGCTCCGGTTCCTCCGCTCCGTCCGCCTAGCCTGGCACCTGCTCGCTACGCCGTCCGGACATTCCGGACAAGAAAAAAACCCGCAGGGCTCGCGCCCTGCGGGTTTTTTTCTTGCGCGCCTGAACTCAGACCGGATCGTCGTTGGTGCCGGGCTGGACCCACCAGTAGATCAGCACCAGCAAACCGATGATGGTCAGGGCGATCAGTTGCCACCAGCCGCTTTTGCCGATGTCATGCAGGCGGCGCGCGCCCACGGCGAGCGCCGGCAGCAGCAAGGCCAGGTTCACCAGGGCATTGATCACATCGCCGAACATCGAGGCAGCAATCGACACCAGGATCTGGAACAGGAAAAACCACCAGAACTCCGGACGCGATGCGCGCCCGGAAAAGGTGGCGTATTTGGCAAAACAGGTCGAGATGGCTTGACCGAAGTTCATGGGTTCTCCTCCTCAGGAGTGTCAGGGTAAATTCCCCGCGACATGATATTCGACGGGGATGACGCGAGGCCCTGGCGCAGCCGCTCAGGCCAGGAAGCCGCCGGAGCGTGCCTCACTTGCTGCCCGGGGTGCCGGGTCTCGTGCAACGGGCAAGCCCACCCGGGCGCTGTCGCCCCGTTTGAGCCGGTTGACCACCTCCAGAAATCCGGCAATCAAGGGAGCCGACTGGCGCTCTGCCAGGCAGATCACATGCACATGCGTGCTGAGTGCCATGTCCGCGATGGGCAGCACCGTCAGGCGCGAATCCGGCACAAAAGCGGTCTGCGCCACCACACCGAGGCCCAGGCCCTGGGCCACCGCTTCCCGTACCGCCTCCCGGCTGCCCATTTCCAGCGAACTGCGCACCCGCACGCCGGCCGCCAACAATCCGGCTTCAAACACCGACCGCGTCTGCGAGCCCTGTTCGCGCAGTACAAATTCCTGGCCTTCCAGATCGGAAAGCTGCATGTCCTTCAGGCGCGCCAGCGGATGCGTTGCCGCAGCAAAAACGATCAAGGCCTGGCGGCGGTAGGGAACGCAATACACCCGTTCGTCATCGACCGCATGCAGCAGCACACCGACATCGTCGCGGTGGTCCAGGATGCCCTCGACGATTTGCCGGGAATCACCCACGCTGACCGCCAGGCGGATTTTCGGAAACAGGGCGCGATAAGCTGCAAGCATGGGCAACACGTTGTAGGGCCCTACCGCGGAAATTTTCAGATGCCCTTCGTACTGGCTGCGTGCACTCAGCAGCAGAAGCGCCGCCTGCTGCTCGGCGCGATAAATGCGGTTGCTGACCTCGTGCAGTGCATGGCCAAATGTCGTGAGTTCCACCCCGCGTCCACGGCGCACAAAAAGCTCCACGCCAAAACGTTTTTCCAGTCCTGCGATATGCGCCGAAATGGTCGGCTGGCGAATCCCCAGCAGGCGGGCGGCCGCCGACATGCTGCCGCTGCGGGCAGTTGCATCAAATGCTTTCAGTTCAGCGGAAGACGACAGATCCATAGGTTTGATCTATAGGTTAATCGGCAGAGATGACAGTTTGATTAATACCGGTGTCATGCACGCTGCAGATACTGGGTGCATGGATCCTCCACCGGGTTCCGTCCTTCACATCAACCTGGCCGACTGTCATGAACAACACCCACGCTTCAGTTGCTTCCCGCGTTTTTCAGGCCGGAAGACAGGCACAGGTCGCGCTGCGCACCGAGGCGATCGAGGTCACCTACAACAACGGCACGCGCGCCCTGCATCACACATCGCTGGATTTTGCGGAGGGTGAGTTTGTCGTCCTGCTGGGCGCATCCGGCGCGGGCAAGTCCACGCTGCTGCGTTCATTGAACGGGCTGGTTTGCCCCGGCGCCGGGCAGGTCGTGGCTACCGACATCGGGCCCTTGTCCGAACCGGCCAAGCTGCGCCGTCACCGCCGGCAGACGGGCATGGTCTTTCAGCAGCATCACCTGATCGGGCGTCTTTCCGTTCTGGCGAATGTGCTGATGGGCCGGCTGGGCTACCACAGCGCCCTGTCCACCCTGGCCCCATGGTCGCGGGCCGAAAAGGAAGGCGCGCTGGCCGCGCTGGACCGGGTCGGCTTGCTGGACCGCGCGCTGGACCGGGCCGACCAGTTGTCTGGCGGCCAGCAACAGCGAGTGGGCATCGCCAGGGCCCTGGTGCAACAACCGAAGCTTCTGCTGGCCGACGAGCCGGTGGCCAGCCTGGACCCGAGCACCGCCGAGCGCCTGCTGGCACTGTTGCACGGCATTTGCCGCAGTGACGGGTTGACGCTCATTGTCAGCCTGCACCAGGTGGAATTTGCACGCCAGTTTGCCGACCGCATTGTGGGCCTGCAGGGTGGCTGCGTTGTTTTCGATGGCACGCCGGCGGAACTGACACCGGAACGCGCCCAGAGCCTGTATCGCGCTGCAGGCGAGCCAGCGCCGGCCAAACGCCCCCTTCCCACCCTTGTCCATTTGCAATCCACCGGAGTCCTGTCATGAACCGTCGCCACCATCTGCTCGCCCTCACCGTCCTGGCCACCAGCCTGGCTGTCCCGGCATTTGCCCAGGGCAAGGATCCGGCCAAACTGCGCGTCGCCCTGCTACCCGACGAAAACGCCGCCACGCTGATCCAGAATGCCCAGCCCCTCAAGCAGTACCTCGAGCAGACCCTGAAGAAGGACATCGAGCTCATCGTCACCACCGACTACTCCTCGATGATCGAAGCCATGCGTTTCGGCCGCATCGAAGTGGCGTATTTCGGTCCGTTTTCGTATGTGCTGGCCAAATCCCGCGCGCCCGAGATCGAGCCCTTCGCGGTCGGCGTCGAGCGTGGCTCCCCCACCTACAACTCCATCCTGATCGCCACCGCAGGCGGGCCGGTCAAGTCCCTGGCCGACATCAAGGGCCAGCCTTTTGCCTTTGGTGACCAGGCTTCCACCTCCAGCCACCTGGCGCCACGCGCGCACCTTCTGAAAAAAGCCGGGCTGGACGGCACGAAAGATTACAAACCTGTGCACCTGGGCGCCCACGACGCGGTGGCCCGCGCGGTGCAGGCAGGCCAGGTCCCGGCCGGCGCGCTCTCCAAGGCAATCTTCGACACGCTCGTGACCAAGGGCACGATCGACGCCAGCAAGGTGGTGCAACTGGACCTGTCGGCGCCGATTCCCAACTACCCCATGGTGATGCAGGGCAACCTGGCGCCAGGGCTGAAGCAGGCCCTGCGCTCAGCGTTCCTGACGATGAAAGACAAGGAAGTGCTCAGGGCGTTTCGTGTGGATGGCTTTGCCGCCACCGACGACAAGGCCTACGACGTGCTGCGTGAGACGGCCACGCTGCTCAAGCTCGATCTGGCAAAAACCAAATGACGAGTGCAACAAGCGCCGCGCGTTACACGCAGATTCTTTCGCTGGCCAGCCTGCGATCGGGCCGCCAGGCACGGCTGGTGGCCTGCATCGTCGCGGTTTGCGTAGGTGCGCTGTGGCTCACCGGCTTTTTCGACCTGACGCGGTTTGTCGAAGGCGCGCCGGCGGTGGCGCAGCTGGCGTCCGAAATGGTGCCGCCCGACTTTTCGCGCTGGCAGAGCTGGCTCAAGCCGCTGCTCGATACGCTGGCCATGTCGATCGCCGGCACGGCGCTGGCGGTGCTGTTTTCACTGCCGCTGGCCCTGCTGGCCGCGCCCAACACCACGCCCAATGCCGTCGTTTACCGGATGACGCGCGTCTTTCTGGCAGCGTTCCGGTCGGTCCCGGAAATCATCCTGGGCATCCTGTTTGTGGCCGTGGTCGGTTTCGGCGCCCTGCCCGGGGTGCTGGCGCTGGCGCTGCATTCCATGGGAATGGTGGCCAAGTTTTACGCCGAATCGATTGAGCATGTGGACCCCAGGCCGCTGGAAGCGGCCAGTGCCGCAGGGGCCAGCCGCCTGCAGGTCATCACACATGCTGTGCTGCCGCAGGTGCTGCCACAGCTGGCCGACATCACCATCTACCGCTGGGAGTACCACTTCCGCGCCTCCGCGGTGCTGGGGATTGTCGGCGCCGGCGGTATCGGTTTCGAGCTGATGGCCGCGCTGCGGCTCATCAAGTACGACGAGGTGTCGGCCATATTGCTGGCGATCCTGGCCTGTGTCCTCGTGGTTGACAGCATAGGCGCAGCCTTGCGCCGCAAATTGAAATAATGACATCCAACAAATTCCAATGAGCACACGCCCGAAAATTCTGGTTACCCAGCGCATCCATGAAGACGTGCAGCGCCGCCTGTCCGCCCATGGGGAACTCGACATGAACACCGGCCCGGACCCCTGGCCCGCCTCAGAGGTGATACGGCGCGCCGCGCAGGCTACGGCCATCATGGGGTTCATGACCGACCAGGTCGACCAAAACCTGCTTCGCGCCGCGCCGCACCTGGAGATCGTCGCCTGCGCGCTCAAGGGTTTCGACAACTTCGACGTGCAGGCCTGCACCCGGGCCGGCGTCTGGCTCAGCATCGTGCCGGACCTGCTCACCGAGCCGACGGCCGAGCTGGCCGTCGGCCTGGCGATCACACTGGCCCGGCATGTGCGGCAGGGGGATGCCTACGTCCGCTCTGGCAATTTTGAAGGGTGGCGCACGCATTTTTACGGCACCGGTTTGCACGGTTCCGTCGCTGCCGTGGTCGGGCTGGGCCATGTCGGGCGGGCGATAGTGCAACGACTGTCCGGTTTTGGCTGCGCGCGCATCCTGGGGGTGGACCCTGACGCGGTGCCCCCGGAGGTCGAGAGGGTGTCACTGGAAACCGCTGCCAGACAGGCCGACTTCCTGTTCGTGGCCGCCCCGCTCACCGCCACCACCCGCCACCTGGTGGGCGAGCCCCAGTTTGAGCAGGCCAGGGTCGGCCAGCTCGTCATCAACATCGGGCGGGGATCGGTGGTGGACGAAGCCGCGGTGCTGCGGGCATTAAAAGCCGGCCGCCTCGGGGGTTACGCCGCCGACGTGTTTGCCTGCGAAGACTGGCAGCTCAATGATCGGCCACGGGTGATTTCTCCCGAGCTGCTGGCGCAGGACAACACCGTCTTCACCCCTCACATCGGCTCCGCGGTCCACAGGGTGCGAGTCGCCATCGAGCAAAGTGCCGCCGACAACATCATTGCGGTGCTGCAGGGCAGAAACCCTCCCGACGCCATCAACATGCCGCACAAAGTCGCTGCCTGAGTAGCGCAGGGCATTCCGCCTGCGACCGCGCGCACGCAACAAAAAACCCGCGGGGCTCACACCCTGCGGGTTTTTGTTGCAGGTTCAGGATCAGGCGACCGGCTTGAAGTCGTAACCGTTGCCCAGCTTCTCGATGCGGCCAAACGCCGGGAAGGGGAAGTGGAAACCACCGGCGGTCATATTCTCTTGCACCGTCATCTCGAAGACCTTTCGACGCACCTCGCGCGCAGCGGCAGCATCCATATCAAACACCACGGCCATGTCGGGATTGCGGGCGAACAGCTGCGGGATGTTGGTCAGGTCGGCCAGGTAGGCGAACTTAAAGCGGTAGCTCTGCGCCACGAACAGGGTGTGACCCGGCGTGTGTCCGAAGGCGGCGACCGACTTGAGGCTGTTCGCACCACGGATGATCTCGGTCCCCGGCACGAACTTGACCAGACGGTCTGCCCCCAGTCCGCCCATGACACGGCGCACATTCGCGAAGGCGCCCTTCATCGCTTCGGGAGCGGCAGCCATACGAGCGTCGTCCATCCAGAAATCGTACTCCACCGTCGGGACCATGATCTTGGCGTTCGGGAACACCAGCTGGCCGGCCTTGTTGCGTACGCCGTTGATGTGGTCGCCATGGAAGTGACTCAGGATCACGGTGTCGATGTCCTCCACCTTGTAGCCCGCTGCATTCAGGTTGCTAACCAGCCGGCCCGTGGTCGGTCCACCGTTGTCAGAAAAACCGGTGTCGATCAGCACGCGGCGGTTGCCCATGACGATCAGGAAGGCGGTGTAGGGCACATCGATGTAATCGGTGGGCAGATTCTGCGAACGCAGCAGCGCCTGCACCTGGTCCAGCGGCGTGTTGCGCACAAACTCTGCAGCCAGGGGGCGGCGGGTCACGCCGTCATTGAGCGCGATAACCTCCATGTCACCCATCTGCTGGCGGCGATAACCCACCTGGACCACGCTGGGGGCGCCAAAATTCGGGGCGTTTTGCGCCACCAGGGGAACGAAGGATCCGGCCAGGTAGGCGGCGGCAGCGGCGCCCCCTCCGACAAGCAGGTCACGGCGATTGATCATTTTTATAGCTCCTGAGTCATGGGTTGAAGAAACCCATGAATGCTCTCCGACTCAGGCAGCAGCCGCCCGCGGCGCCCTGATTACCCGGCGGCGGTTTGGGGGAATCCGGGTTATTCAGGCGATTGCAGCCGCTGCAGCAAGCCGGCCGTGGAACCATCGAGCCCGGCCGCATCACCCGAGTCCAGCCGGCTTTCCAGGGCTTTGGCCAGCACCTTGCCCAGTTCGACCCCCCACTGGTCGAAACTGTTGATGTCCCAGATCGCACCGCTGACAAACACGCGGTGCTCCTGCAGCGCGATCAGCGCGCCCAGGCTGGCCGGGGTCAGCGCTTCCAGCAGCAGGAAGGTGCTGGGGCGGTTGCCCGGAAAATGTTTGTGGCCGCCCACATCGTTTTTGCCTTGCATGAGCGCCTGGGCCTGGGCCAGCACATTGGCCAGCAGCTTGTTGTGGTGGCCCGGCAGGCTGCGCGCAGCGCGCTTGACGGCAACAAACTCGACCGGCACCACTTCGGTGCCCTGGTGCAGCATCTGGAAATAGGCATGCTGGCCGTTGGTGCCGGGTTCGCCCCAGAGCACCGGCGCCGTCGCGAAGGACAGGGCCTGCCCGTCCAGATCGACACGTTTTCCATTGCTCTCCATCTCGAGCTGCTGCAGGTAGGCCGGCAGGCGGCGCAAGGCGCTGCTGTAGGGTGCAATGCTGCGGCTGGTGAAGCCGTGGAAGTTGCGGTACCAGACATCGAGCAGGCCCAGGCGCACCGGCAGGTTTTGCGCCAGCGGCGCGCTGCGGAAGTGTTGATCCATGGCGTGGGCACCGGCGAGGAAGTCGCGGAAACCCTGGGCACCAATCGCGATGGCCAGTGGCAGGCCAATCGCCGACCACAGCGAATAACGTCCGCCGACCCAGTCCCAGAAGCCGAAGGTGGTGCTGATACCGAAGGCCCGGGCCGCCGCGACGTTGGTGGTCAGCGCGGCGAAGTGGCGCGCGATGTCCGTGCCACCCTGCGCCTCGAACCAGCCTTTCGCCGATGCAGCGTTGGTCATGGTTTCGGTGGTGGTGAAGGTCTTGGAAGCGATCAGGAACAAGGTGTTCTGCGGTCTGAGCTGCGCCAGCACACCCGCCAGCTCCTGGCCGTCGATGTTGGAGACGAAATGCAGGCGCTTGTCCGGCTGGCGGAATTCATCCAGCGCCAGCACCGCCATCTGCGGCCCCAGGTCGGACCCGCCGATACCGATGTTCACGATGTCGGTGATGGCCTCGTCCTGCCGCACCTGCCCGGCATAGGCCAGCATGGCGTCCAGCGTCCGGTGCACCTCGGCAAGTTGGTTTTTTGCTATGTTTTCAGGAGCTGCTGACGCAAGCGCCTCGTGGCTTGCAGCCGGATTTCTCAATAAAAAGTGCATCACCGCACGGTTTTCGGTGCGGTTGATTTTTTCGCCGGCAAACATCGCGTCGCGGCGCTCCTCGAGGCCGCACTGGCGCGCCAGATCCAGCAGCAACGCCTGGGTTGGCGCGTCGATCAGGTTTTTCGACAGGTCGGCAAACACATGCGGCGCGTCCTGGCTGAACTCGGCGAAACGTCCCGGGTGGCCGGCAAACGCCTCGCGCAGGTCAAAGGACTTGCCGGCCGTAGCGTGGTGGGCCTGCAGCGCTGCCCAGGCCGGTGTGTGGTCACAACGGATCATGGATTCACTCACGCAGCCAGCATCAGCTTTTCAAGCTTGATGGCATCCGCGGCAAAGGCGCGTATGCCCTCGGCCAGTTTTTCCGTGGCCATCGCGTCTTCATTGAGGGCGTAGCGGAAAGTCACTTCGTCGAAGTTGACGGCCGGCAGGTCAAGCGCCTGTGCGGCTTTGGCGTCCAGCGCGGGCTGCAGCGGCGCCTCGCTGGCGGCGAGCTGTGCCAGCAGTTCCGGGCTGATGGTCAGCAGGTCGCAACCGGCCAGCGCGATGATCTGGCCGATGTTGCGAAAGCTCGCACCCATGACCTCGGTGGCGATGCCGAAATGTTTGTAATGGTTGTAAATCTCACGCACCGACTGTACGCCGGGGTCGTTGGCACCGGACCGGGCAGCTTCGTCCCAGGCGGCGCCGGCCGATTTTTTGTACCAGTCGTAAATGCGCCCGACAAAAGGCGAGATCAGTTGCACCCCGGCCTGTCCGCAGGCCACGGCCTGGCAGAAGGAAAACAGCAGGGTCAGGTTGGTGTGGATGCCGCGGTCCTCCAGCCGGCGCGCGGCCGCTATGCCTTCCCAGGTCGCCGCCACCTTGATCAGCACGCGGTCGATGTGGATGCCCTCGGCTTGGTACAGCTCGATGATGCGTTCGCCGCGCGTGAAGGTGGCATTGCTGTCAAAACTCAGGCGTGCATCGACCTCGGTCGAGACGCGGCCCGGGATGATGGACAGGATCTCGTAGCCGAAGCGCACCAGCAGGCGGTCCATGGTTTCGTCAAGGGGGCGGCCGCGGAATCGGGCCATGGTCTCGACCAGCAGCGGCTGGTACTCCGGCTTTTGCACCGCCTTGAGGATCAGCGAGGGGTTGGTGGTCGCATCCTGCGGCTTGAAGGCATCGAGCTGCTTGAAGTCGCCGGTGTCGGCAACCACGGTGGTGAATTGTTTGAGCGCGTCGAGTTGGTTCATGGGCCAAGTGTAGAGCGCGGGCCGCGGCGGCGGGTGTCGGAAGATGGCCCGATTGGGTTACGATTATGCGCAGAGAATATGAAACTTTATTACATGGCGGCTGCTTATGAGTTTTGACCTGGTCCTGTTCGGCGGCACCGGCGATCTCGCCTGGCGCAAGCTGATGCCCGCGCTGTTCCAGGCCTTCCGGCACGGCTCCCTGCCTGCGGACGGCCGCATCATCGGCGTGGGCCGCGACAGCATGAGCGATACGCAGTACCGCGCGCTGATCCAGTCGCGCTTCGACAGTGTGGAACTGGCCAAACGGCCCACCGGCGACGAGTTCGAGCGTTTTGCCGCCTTGCTGCACTACCTGCGCATGGACCTGTCCCAGGCTGGCGACTATGCGCAACTGGCAGACATCCTCAAGGCCCGGCAGGCCGACACCGTGGTGATGTACCTGGCAACCGCGCCGGCGCTGTTCACCGGCATCTGCGAAAACATGGCCGCCGTGGGCCTGAACGGCCCGCAGACCCGGGTGGTGCTGGAAAAACCGCTGGGCCACGACCTCGCCTCGAACCGCGCCATCAACGAAGCGGTGCTTCGGGTGCTGCCTGAAAAGCAGGTTTTCCGGATCGACCACTACCTGGGCAAGCCCTCGGTGCAAAACCTGTTCGCCCTGCGTTTCGGCAACTCGCTGTTCGAGCCGCTGTGGCGCCGCGAGACAATTGCCAACATCCAGATCACGATTTCCGAGGAACTCGGCGTGGAAAAACGCGGCGCCTTCTACGACAGCACCGGCGCGTTGCGCGACATGGTGCAAAACCACGCGCTTCAGCTGCTCTGCGCCATCGGCATGGAGCCGCCCATCAACGCGCATGCCGATGCCATCCGTGACGAAAAGCTCAAGGTGCTGCGTTCGCTCAAGGCATGGACACCGGAAACCCTGAAACACCACGTGATTCGCGGCCAGTACACCGCCGGCAACATCAACGGCGAGGCGGTGCGCGGCTACCTGGAGGAAAGCGGCGTCAGCCCGGACAGCCGGACCGAAACCTTCGTCTCGCTGCGCGCCGAGATCGCCAACTGGCGCTGGGCCGGCGTGCCGTTTTACATACGCACCGGCAAGCGCCTGGCCGACCGCGATGCCCACATCGAGGTCAACTTCCGGCCGACGCCGCATGCGATCTTCAAGTCGCCGCTGGGCGCCGGCAACCGGCTGGTGATCAACCTGCAACCCAAGGACGGGCTGGAGCTGCACCTGCTCGCCCAGGGCCAGGACAACCGGCTGGGCGCACACGCGACCAGCCAGACGCTGGCGCCGGTGCAGCTCGACCTCGACTTCGACAAACGGTTTGGCACCGAACGCGTTGGTGCCTACGAACGCCTGTTGCTGGACGTGATCAATGGCCGCTTGAACCTGTTTGTTCGCAGCGACGAGCAGGAGGAAGCCTGGCGCTGGGTCGAACCGATCCTGGACGCCTGGCGACACGATACCGACGGCCCGCGCCCCTACACGGCCGGCACCTGGGGACCGAGTGCCTCCAGCGCCATGATTGCGCGCGACAGCCACTGGTGGAGCGAAGAGAGTTGAGCCCCCACGGTCGCTCACTGCGAGCCTGCGGCAGCTCCCTGCCCCTTGCCCTGGAAAAGGGGCCGCTGCGCCTGCAGGCCGGACCCGCGGCCCCTGCTTGCAGCTGCCTGGTCGTGCGCGACCGTGGGGGCCATCTTGCTTGACCGCATCAAAGCCTGCCTGCCCTCGCTGGCGCCGGCCGAGCAGCGGGTCGCGCACCTGGTGCTCGGCGACCCGCGCGCCTTTGCCAGCCTGCCGGTCACCGAGCTGGCCGCACGCGCCCATGTCAGCAAGCCGACGGTGATCCGCTTTTGCCGCAGCGTCGGTTATGACGGCCTGTCGGACTTCAAGCTCAAGCTGGCCGGCAATGTCAGCGAAGGTGTGCCTTTCATCCACCGCAGCGTTGACGCTGACGACAAGACCAGCGACGTGCTGGTCAAGGTGATAGACAACACGGTAGCCGCCTTCCTGAAGTACCGCAACGACGCCAGTTCGGTCGCCATTGAAAAGGCGGCGCAGGCCCTGGCCGCCACCTGCCAGAGCGGACAGCGCATCGAATTTTTTGGCGTCGGCAATTCCGGCATCGTGGCGCAGGACGCACAGCACAAGTTTTTCCGCCTCGGCGTGCATTCGATCGCCTGCAGCGACGGCCACCTGCAGGTGATGAGCGCCTCGCTGCTCAGGCCGGGCGACTGCGTGGTGATCATCTCGAACTCGGGCCGCACGCGCGACCTGATGGACGCTGAAAGCATTGCGCGCAAGAACGGCGCGACCACCATCGTGATCACCGCCAGCGGCTCACCGCTGGCCGCGGCCGGTCACATCCACCTGGCAGCCGACCACCCGGAGGGCTACGACCGCTACAGCCCGATGGTGTCGCGCCTGCTGCACCTGATGATCATCGACGTCCTGGCGACCTGTGTGGCGTTGCGCATAGGCGGCGAGAAGCTGCAGCCGCTGCTCAAGGAGATGAAGAACAATTTGCGGAGCAAGCGGTACACGTAAGTTGTTTGGTTTGTTCTGGCGAAACCTGTGGAGGCATTTGCATCTTCCGACGTTTTAGTTTGTCCGCGCCTGTTGGCCGGGGGTTGCCCGGCGGCAACTCACTTTCTTTTGCTTCGCCAAAAGAAAGTGAGCAAAGAAAAGGCGACCCTGCTGTCTGCGTCCCCTCCGCTTCGCTACGGGGCAACCTGCGGTGCTCGGTCCAGCCGGGGTCGAGCTCGAACTCGCCTTCGGCTCAAACAATCGCTCGCCCTGATCCGTCTGGACCTCCGCTCCTCGGCGCATACAGAAGGGTTGGGGGAAATCGAACACCGGGGACCAAAATCCGGAGCAGAAGAAGCGCGCAGCGCTTCTTCTGCGGGAATCCCAACGAACGGTGATGTTTGCACGCGAGCGCAGCGCACGCGGCCACATGAGGTCCCCCTCCATCGCCCAGCGGGGCGAGGGAGGGGCTAGGGGAGGGAGCGGGGAGTTGGAACTACTGTCAAACGCGGACAACAGGCGCAGCGTGACGCCTCAAGGATGGGCTCGAATTGACGCACCAAATTAGCCGTCAGCCCATATCTGGCAAGCGCAACCAGCTACAAAAACAACAGCAACTAAATCCTGCCTTCTTCCACCGCATGGCAGGCAATCTTCACACCCTGAAGGGTCAGCAGCTGCGGCCGCTCGGCGCGGCAGCGGTCGTTGACGTGCGGGCAACGCGGGTGGAAGGTGCAACCGGTCGGCGGGTTCAGCGGATTCGGCACCTCGCCCTGCACCGGCGTGCGGTCGCGGCCGATGTCGTGCATCTTCGGGATCGCGTCGAGCAGCATGCGCGTGTAGGGATGGCGCGGCGCGGCGAACAGCGTCTGCTTGTCGGCGAGTTCCACCAGCCGGCCCAGGTACATCACGCCGACCTGGTCGCTGACGTGGCGCACCACCGCGAGGTTGTGCGAGATGAACAGGTAGGTCAGCCCGCGTTCGCGCTGCAGGTCCTTCATGATGTTGAGGACCTGCGCCTGCACACTCACGTCGAGCGCCGAGGTCGGTTCATCGCAGACCAGGAACTCCGGCTCGGTCGCCAGCGCGCGGGCGATCGAGATGCGCTGGCGCTGGCCGCCGGAAAACTGGTGTGGGTACTTGACCATGTCCAGCGGCGACAGGCCGACCGACTTGAGCAGCTCCCCGACCTTGTCCTTGAGCTGTGCCTCGTCGGTGATCAGGCCGTGTTCGCGCAGCGGCTCACCGACGATGTCCTCGACAATCCAGCGCGGGTTCAGACTGGCGTAGGGATCCTGGAAAATCATCTGGATGCGGCTGCGCAACTGGCGGCCCTGCGGCGTCTTGAAGGCCGCATGCGCGTCCTGGCCGTCGAAGGTCAGGCCGCCGCGCGTGGGGTTGTACAGCCCCACCAGCAGCTTGGCCACCGTGCTCTTGCCGCAGCCGGACTCGCCGACCAGCGCCAGGGTTTTGCCTTTTTCGATCTCGAAACTCACGCCGTCGACGGCGTTGAGCATCAGGCGCGGCTTGCGCTCGATCACGCGGTTCAGCCACGGCGGCGACACATCAAAGGTCTTGGCCAGGTCGTGCGCCTGAACCAGTGGAGCCCCCACGCTTGTCGCTTCGCGTACGTCACTGCCCCCCGAGGGGGCTAATTTTCCTTGGGGCGGCCCGGCGGAAAATTGTTCGCTCACATTGCTGGTGTTCATGCGGCCACCCCCACCGGCACATCGTGCAGCCAGCAGGCGGCACGCGTCGCGCCGGCCGGCAACAGCTCGGGACGCTGCTGCCGGCAACGGTCGAACACCTGCGGGCAACGCGGGTTGAAGGCGCAGCCTGTCGGGATGGCGTTGAGCCGCGGCATGGCGCCGTCGATCTGGTTGAGCCGCTCACGGTCCAGCGTGATGTCGGGGATCGCGGCCATCAGGCCGGCGGTGTAGGGGTGCGAGGGGTGGTTGATGACCTCATGCACCGGGCCGATCTCGGCGATCCGGCCGGCATACATCACGGCCACGCGGTCGCAGGTCTCGGCGATCACCCCCATGTCGTGGGTGATCAGCATCACGGCCGCGCCGCGTTTCTTGCAGATGTTCTTGAGCAGCATGATGATCTGCGCCTGGATCGACACGTCCAGCGCGGTGGTCGGCTCGTCGGCGACGATCAGCTTGGGTTCGGCGGCCAGCGCCAGGGCAATCACCACGCGCTGGCGCATGCCGCCGGAAAACTGGTGCGGGAAATGTTCGATGCGCTGTTCGGCCGCGGGAATGCCGGTGTCCTGCAACAGCGAAATCGCGCGTTGCCTCGCCTCGGCGTTGCTCACCGGCAGGTGCGCCTGGATGGTTTCGATCAGCTGGCGGCCGACGGTGTACAGCGGGTTCAGCGAGGTCAGCGGGTCCTGGAAGATCGCCCCAATCTTGCGGCCGCGGATGTGGCGCATCTGCTCATAGGGCAGGTTGTCGATGCGCTGGCCTTCGAGCAGGATCTGCCCGCCACCGATGCGGCCGGGCGGCTCCAGCAGCCCGATGATGGCCGCCCCGGTCAGCGACTTGCCGGCGCCGGATTCACCGACCACGCCGAGGATTTCACCGGGCGCGATTTCGAAGGAGATGTCGTCCAGCGCGCGCAGCGTGCCGCGCCGGCCGGGAAATTCGACAATCAGGTTTTGGACTTGTAAAAGACTCATTCGCTTCTCAATCAATTCAAGCGCCGGCCGGGGGGAAAGGTTTTTCCGCAGGGCCGCCCCAAGGAAAAATGCACCCCCTTGGGGGGCAGCGTCGTACGCGAAGCGACAAGCGTGGGGGCCATGTTTATCTGAGCCTGGGGTTGAGCGCATCGCGCAGCCAGTCGCCCAGCAAATTGACGCTCAGGGAAATCGTCACCAGCATGACACCGGGAAACACGGTGATCCACCACTCGCCCGAGAACAGGTAGTCATTGCCGACGCGGATCAGCGTGCCCAGCGACGGCGAGGTCGGCGGCGCGCCCACGCCCAGGAAGGACAGGGTGGCCTCGGTGATGATGGCCGTGGCCACCTGGATGGTCGCCAGCACCAGCACCGGCCCCATGACATTGGGCAACACATGGCGGCGCATGATGCGCAGCGGCGTCACGCCGGTCACGCGGGCCGCCTGCACATACTCCTTGCTGCGCTCCACCAGGGTCGAGCCGCGCACGGTGCGCGCGTACTGGACCCAGCCGGTCAGCGTGATCGAGATGATCAGCACCCCGAGCGCCAGGGAATCCTGCGCATTCGGGAACAACGCGCGGCCGACGCCGGCGATCAGCAGGGCCACCAGGATGGCCGGGAAAGACAGCATCACGTCGCACAGGCGCATCAGTGCCGCGTCGATCCAGCCGCCATAAAAACCGGCCAGCAGGCCAAGGCCCACGCCGATCACCACAGACAGCACCACCGAGGCAAAGCCGACCGCCAGCGAAATGCGCGCGCCGTACATCAGCGCCGAGAGGATGTCGCGGCCCTGGTCATCGGTGCCCAGCAGGTATTTGGAAGAACCCCCCTCCGACCAGGCCGGGGGCAAACGCGCGTCACTCAGTTCCAGCGTCGTCAGGTCAAACGGGTTGTGCGGCGCAACAAAGCCCGCAAACACCGAACAAAAAATGCAGATCAGGGCGACTGCGGCCGCAGCCATCGCCACCGGGGAGGTGCGAAAGCTGTAGCCGACGTCGCCGTCCCAGAACCGGAAAAGCGCGCTTCTCATCAATCGATTACTTGTTCAGCTTGACGAATTTCCAGGGCATGCCGTTGTCCGGCCATTGCACCAGCGCGATGTTCTTCTTGGCAGCCCAGTTGATGGCCTGCTGGTGCAGCGGCAGGTGTCCCACCTCATCCTGATGGATCTTCAGCGCTTCACGGATCATGTCGTTGCGCTTCTTGTCATCGGTCTCCGAAGCGACCAGGCTGGTCAGCTCGTCCACCCGTGCATTGCTGTAGGCGCCGAGGTTGAACTGCCCGCGGCCACCGTCACCCGGTGTGGACATGATGGGGTACAGCACGTTGTGCGCATCCACGGTGCTCGGCGTCCAGCCCAGCATGTAGAAGCTGGTGTCGCGGCGCAGGATTTTCGGGAAGTAGTTGTTCTTGGTTTCGGCTTCGAGGTTGATCTTCACGCCGATGCGCGACAGGTTGGCGGCAACCGCCTGGCAGATCTCGCCGTCGTTCACATAACGGTCGTTGGGGCAATTCATCTTGAGCTCGAAACCGGCGCCGTAGCCGGCATCGGCCATCAGCTTTTTGGCGGCTTCCACGTCAAACGGCAGGCGTTTGGCCAGGTCTGGCGCATAACCGCGGATCTCCGGCGCCAGCAGCGTGGCCACCGGCGTGGAGGCGCCGCGCATCACGCGGTTTTTGATCGCTTCGATGTCGATGGCCTGGTAGAAGGCCTGGCGCACGCGTTTGTCCTTGAAGGGATTTTTGCCCTTGACACTGGAGAACAGCAGCTCGTCACGCTTCTGGTCCATGCCCAGGAAGATCACGCGCAGTTCGGGGCCCTGCAGGACCTGCAGCGCGGGCGCCGCCTTGATGCGCGGCACGTCCTGGACCGGCACGGGTTCCATCACGTCGATCTCGCCGGAGAGCAGCGCGGCGACGCGGGTGCTGTCGTTGCCGATCACGTTGAAGATGACTTCGTCGACGTTGCCGTCGATCTTGCCCCAGTAATTGCCGTTGCGGGAGAAGGTGGTGCGCACGTTGGGCTGGCGCTCGCGCACGCGGTACGGGCCGGTGCCATTGGCCCGGAAGGAGGCGGCGTTCTCGATGCCCTTGCGGCGATCCACCGGCTTGGTCGCCTGGTTGGTCTCACACCACTTCTTGCTCATCATGTGCCACTGCGTGAACAGCTCGGGCAGGATGGGGAAGGGGTTGTTCAGCACGAAGTCGATGGTGTGTGCATCGATCTTTTTGACTTCCTTGATCTGGCCGACATAACTTTTCATGTCCGAACCGTCGCCCTTGGCACGCTCGTAGCTGAAGATCACGTCATCGGCGGTGAAAGGCGTGCCGTCATGGAACTCCACGCCCTTGCGCAGGTTGAAGCGCCAGACCGTCGGCGAGGTCTGCTTCCAGTCGGTCGCCAGCGAGGGCGCCAGCTTGTAGTTGCGGTCGCGCGTCACCAGCGGCTCGTACACGTTGCCCACCACCGTGAGCTGCAGCGACTCATTGAGCGAATGCGGGTCCAGCGACTGCGCATCGCCCTGGTTGCCGATCCGCAGCGTCGTTGCGGATGCTACAAAACTTGTAGCTGCCAAGGTAGAGCCGATAAGGGCCAGAACTGCTTTTTTCTTGAAATTCATGGGATTCTCCTGTGGATGGGAATGTCGAGGTCTACACGGTTAAAGGCATGGACTGCTCTACCAGGCCCGCATGCAAAGCGGCGCCCAGAGGCAGGATGTCATCATTGAAATCGTAGCGGGAGTTGTGCAGGAAGCAGCTGCCGACACCGTTTTCGGCGCCCTGGCCGATGCGCAGGTAAGCCCCTGGCTTGACCTGCAGCATGAAGGAAAAATCCTCCGCCCCCATGCTGGGCGCCATGTCGCGCACCACATGATCGGCACCGACCAGGCCTTCGGCCACGTCGGCGGCAAACACGGCTTCGTCGTAGGAGTTGATGGTGGCGGGATAAATGCGCTCGTAGTGCACCGAGGCCGAAGCGCCGAAACCCAGCGCCACAGCGCTGCACAGCTCGCTGAGCCGGCGCTCCACCATGTCCTGCACGTCAGGGCTGAAAGTGCGCACCGTGCCCACCAGCGAGGCCTTGCCCGGCACCACGCTGAAGGCGCCCATGTCGCCGGCCTGCATGGCGCAGATGCTGATCACCGCGCTGTCGATCGGGTTGGCGTTGCGCGACACGATGCTCTGGATCGCCGTGATGATGTGCGCCGACACCACCACCGGGTCCACCGTCATGTAGGCGTGTGCGCCATGGCCGCCGCGGCCGGTGATGTCGATGGTGATGCGGTCCGCCGCAGCCATCATCGGGCCGGGCCGGATGCCGATGCTGCCGGGCCGCATCGACGGCCAGTTGTGCATGCCGTACACCGCCTGCACCGGGAAACGCTCGAACAGGCCGTCCTCGATCATGATGCGGGCGCCGGCAAACCCTTCTTCGCCGGGCTGGAAGATCAGCACCGCCGTGCCGTCGAAATTGCGGGTGGCCGCCAGATAACGCGCCGCGCCCACCAGCATGGTGGTGTGGCCGTCGTGGCCGCAACCGTGCATCAGGCCGGCCTTGGACGACTTCCAGGCGAACTCGTTGTGCTCGGTCATCGGCAGCGCATCCATGTCGGCACGCAGGCCGATCATGCGGCCGCTGCCACTTTGCCGGCCCCGGATGACGGCGACCAGGCCGGTCTTGCCGATGCCGGTGTGGATTTCGTCGACACCGCAGCGCTCCAGCGCCTCCCGGACGCGCGCGCCGGTATAAAGCTCCTCAAAACCGAGCTCGGGATGGGCATGCAGGTCGCGGCGAAAGGCCGTCAGTTCCGGATGGAACTCGGCAATCTGGGCAAACACGCGGCCATTGGCCCGGAGCGCCGGTGCGGGTCGGGGAGCCAGCATCAGTGGCCCCCGCCGACGCGCAGGCGTGGATCAACGGCGAAATAAAGCAGGTCCACCACCAGGTTGATCACCACGAAGATCAGCGCGATCAGGCACAGGTAGGCCGCCATCACCGGGATGTCGGCAAAGGTCACGGCCTGGATGAACAGCAGGCCCATGCCGGGCCACTGGAACACGGTCTCGGTGATGATGGCAAAGGCGATCAGGCCGCCGAGCTGCAGGCCGGTGATGGTCATCACCGGCACCAGCGTGTTCTTGAGCGCGTGGCCGAAATGGATGGCGCGATTCGACAGCCCGCGGGCGCGCGCGAACTTGATGTAGTCAGTGCGCAGCACTTCCAGCATTTCGGCGCGGACCAGCCGCATGATCAGCGTGAGCTGGAAAATCGCCAGGGTAACTGCCGGCAGCACGATGTGGTGCCAGCCCTTGGCCGTCAGCAGCCCGGTGCTCCACCCGCCAAGCTGCGTCACCTCGCCCCGACCGAAGCTGGGGAACCAGCCCAGGCCCACCGAGAAAACCAGGATCAGCAGGATGCCGATCAGGAAGGTCGGCAGCGACACGCCCAGCAGCGACACCGTCATCAGCACCTGGCTGAAAAACGTGCCGCGCCGCAAGGCCGCGTAGACCCCCATGGGCACGCCGATCACTAGGGCCATCAGGGCCGCCACCAACGCGAGTTCCAGCGTCGCGGGAAAGCGTTCGGCAATCAGGCGCGACACCTTGGCGCCCTGGCGCAGGCTCAGGCCGAACTCGCCCTGCACGGCATTGAACAGGAAATGGCCGAACTGCACGAAAAAAGGCTTGTCCAGCCCCAAATCAGCGCGGAGCTGCCGGATCTGGTCGGGCTGCGCATCCTGGCCGAGCAGGAACACCACCGGATCGCCCACGTACTGGAACAGCATGAAAGCCAGGAAAGCCACCGTGACCATCACGATCACAGCCTGGAACAGGCGACGGAGAATAAATGCGAACATCGGAGAGGATTTTTGATCGAGAGCCGATGCTAGCAGAGCAAGCTGCGTGCCGACATCGGGTTTCCTTTAGGTTTAAACAGTCATCCCGCAAAAAAAAAGAGCCCTCGCGGGCTCTTTCGGGATACCGCCGGTTTCCGCGGGTTCAGTTGACCTTGATCAGGCGCCAGTCCAAGCGGTTGTCGGCGCGGTGCACTACGTCGATGTTTTTCTTCATGGCCCAGGGAATGATCTGGTTGTAGAGGGGCAAGTGCGACACCGTGTCGTTGCTCAGTTGCAGGCCTTCGGTCAGGAAGCGGTTGCGCACCGGCAGGTCGCTCTCGCTCTTGACGCGGTCCACGATGATGTCCATGCGCGGATTGCTGTAGCGGCCGACGTTGTAGTTGCCGTCGCCGCCCGTGCCCACGCTGCGCGTGAGCGACTGCAGGCTGTACAGCGCGTCAAAGGTTGGCACGCCCCAGCCCAGCATGTAGATGCTGGCTTCAAAGCGCTGAATCATCGGGAAGTAGGTCACCAGCGGCAGTGTGCGCAGCTTGGCCTTGATACCGATACGCGACCACATGGCAGTCACCGCCTGGCAGATTTCCTCGTCGTTGATGTAACGGTTGTTCGGGCAGGCGAAATCCACCTCGAAGCCGTTGGGGTAGCCGGCTTCGGCCAGCAATTTTTTGGACGCTTCCGGGTCATAAGGGAAGCGCTTGTGTACCCCTTCCGTCCAGCCGTTGACCTGCGGCGCCACGATGGTACCGGTCGCCTGGCCCAGTCCGCGCAGCGTCACGCGGACAATGCTGTTGATGTCGATGGCCTGGTACAGCGCCTTGCGCACGCGCTGGTCTTTCAGCGGATTTTTACCCTTGATGTTGGAGCCAGGCAACTCGTCGCGGAACTGGTCCATGCCGAAGAAAATGGTGCGGCTCTCGATGCCGTCGATCACCTTGAGGTTGCCATTGCTGCGCAGACGCGTCAGATCCTGCGGGCTCGGGTCCAGCACCAGATCGACTTCGCCCGACAGCAACGCAGCCACGCGCGTGGCTTCGGACTTGATCGGGGTGTAAATGATCTCGGTGACATTCGAAGGGATGGTGCCCCAGTAATTGGGGTTCTTAACCAGCACCAGCTTCTGGTCGGGCTGCCATTCCTTGACCATGAACTGGCCGGTTCCCATGGCGTTGCGGTGCGCGTAGGTTTCATCTTTGGCGCGGATGTCCTTGGGTTCGACGGACTTGTTCTTTTCTGCCCAGGCCTTGCTCATGATGCGCAGCTCGGTGAGCTGGCTCAGCAGCACCGGGTTCGGGCCTTTCATCATGAAGTCAACGGTGTTGTCGTTGACCTTGACCACTCTGTCGATGCCCTGGGTGTAGACCGCGTAATTCGAGGTCTTGGCCATGGCGCGGGTGATGGAATAGACCACATCGTCCGCTGTGAACGGCGTGCCGTCGCTGAACTTCACGCCGGAGCGCAGGGTGAAACGTACCTGCGTTGGCGACACATCGCGCCAGGCCGTCGCCAGTTGGGCTTCGGGCTTGAAAGTCTGGCTGTTGTAATAAACCAGCGAGTCGTAAATCGCGGCATGCACGCCGTTGCCCAGGGCATTGTTCTGGGAATGGATGTCCAGCGTGGGAATGTCGCTGGCACTGGACCATTTGAAAGGCTTGGCTTGTAAAGCCGGTGCGGCAGCCATCACCGCAAGGGCGGCTGCCGACCAGGCAAGCTGTTTGAATGTCATGAAAACTCCTCATATTGAGAGACAGCCACTTGAAAGACAGCCACTATGCAATAAGCAGCCCGGGACGGCATCAGGGCTTTCCTTCACCTCCCTTGCGCGGCAGCTACTTCATGCGGCCGGCAGTCTCCACAGTGACAGGGCCATACCAGGCTTGGGTCGTGCTGCGGGTGTTGTCGCTATCGGTCATGATGCCTATGCCCACAAGAGCGCCAGGCGCCTCACCGAAAGCCTTTTCATAGTCGGCGCGGATATTGCGCTCGTAGTCCACCCACTGGCGCAGCTTGCCGGTGCCGGACTCCACCACCAGTTTGCGTATGCGGTCGGTGCGCGGGTTGACAATCACACTGCCCGGCTGGCGCGTGTTGCACCACACATACATCAAGGTGGCGTAGGGCATCTCCTCCCCGGTCAGCGCGCGTGCCAGTTCGGACAGCATGGCGTTTTTACCGGAGAATTTCCTGCGGTCGCCCTCAAAGGCCAGCACGATGCGCACCGGCGAATCATCCATCTCGCGCAAGGCCATGTCGGCCTGGGCGATCAGGTCGGGCACCTTCCATGAAAACCGGACACTGCCCAGTTCATCCGGTTCGATGCGAACCGCCTGGCGCACCATGCTGGCGGAAGATGCCGAATGCGCTGCCATCGCGTCGCGCCCATCTTTGCGGACGTAGCTGAACTGGCTGGCTTGTTTGCCCGGCAGCCTGTAGTGCCGCCAGGCCGGCGCGTCAGGCGTGGCACTGGATGCGATGGTCCAGGGCGTGGCCGCCAGACCTGCCTGCGTAGCCGGCCCCTCAGACACAACGGGCGGCGATGCGCAGGCTGCCAGTTGCAGCAAAGCCACGGCCGTCAACACTCTTGCTGCGCTAAAAAACATTGGCACACCTTAAACAATGCCGCGAGTATAGGCAGCGCTGTTGACAATCACCTACGGGCCATTTGGGTCCGTAGTGCAAGGCGGGCCTGGCAAGGGAGAACCTGCGGACAAGAAAAAAGGTCCAGACCTTGCGATCTGGACCTGTAAATCCACCCTTTCAGGGATGGAGGAGACAAACATTGCAATGAACACATGTCCATGTTCGTGCGATGATTTCAGTATAGCGGAGCTGTGTTGCACCGCAGCAATCATCTGTTGTGAAAAATGAACATTTACAGCGTTTTGTTCAACTATTTCTGGTTTTAAAGGACAGGTATTTATGGAATGCACAGTGAGCTGGACCGGCCCCAACACTTCGGCCGGCGCAACAGGCGCTCCGGGGTCAGCGATGAGTTTTCTGGCCACCACGGGCAGCGGCCATACGCTGGTCATGGACGGTGCGCCGGATGCCGCCAAACCGGAAAACGGCGGCGCCAACCTTGCGCCGCGCCCCATGGAAACCGTGCTGGCCGGCACCGGCGGCTGCACCGCTTATGACGTGGTGCTGATTCTCAAGCGCGGGCGCCACGATGTGCGCGGCTGCACGGTCAGGCTCAGTTCAGAGCGGGCCGAGACCGATCCCAAGGTGTTCACCCGCATCCAGATGCATTTTGTGGTGACCGGGCGCGGCATTCCGGCCAGCGCCGTGGAGCGCGCGATAGCCATGAGCCACGACAAATACTGCTCGGCCACCATCATGCTCGGCAAGACCGCAGACATCACCACGAGTTTTGAGCTGATCGAAGCCTGATTTCGAGGTCAAATCGGCGTCCAGCCCATGTGCAGCGGGCGTAGTTAGCTATCGAAAGAGGAGCGCCCCGGTTCAGATGTAATGCGCCGTCGTGGTCATGACTTTGGCCGACGCCCGCATCAGCGCCTTGACGGGCGCAGGCAGATCAAAGCCGCCGGCGCCCTGCGCCTCCTGGGCATGGCGCGCCTCATCGTCCTTCATCTGCGCCACGATGGCGCGTGAGGCGTGATCGCCCTGCGGCAGGCGTTCCAGGTGGCTGGCCAGATGCGACTCCACCTGGCGTTCGGTCTCCATCACAAAACCCAGGCTGACCCTGTCACCCAGCCGCCCGGCCAGCAGGCCCAGTCCAAAGGCACCCGCGTACCAGAGCGGGTTGAGCAGCGAAGGCCGCGCGCCCAGTTCATCCAGCCTGTCGCGGGTCCAGGCCAGATGGTCGCCCTCTTCCTTGCTGGCCTCAATGAAATGCTGGCGCAGCACCGGGCTTTGCGTGCTCAGCGCCTGCGAGGCATACAGCGCCTGGGCACACACCTCTCCTACATGGTTGACCCGCATCAGCGCGCCGGCCAGTGCTTTGTCTGCACCAGACAACTCCGTTGTTTGTCCGGACACAGTCGGGCAGCTCCGGCTCGCATGCGGTTTTGCGAACAGCGTGCGCAGGGCACTGTCAGCGGCGTTGAGCAGGGTATCCATGTTAACGATCCTCACGCGTATGCCACAAGCGCAGCACGTAAAGCGTAGCCCCCCGAATCTCGTAGCGCATTTCGTACTGCCCCACGATCACTCGGCGCACCTCTCGCGGCTCGAACTCCTCGAGCTTTCTACCGATGCGCGGATTCGCCAACAGCTTGAGCGGTGCACCAATGAGAGACTGCAGAGTGCGCGCCGCCACGACCCTGTTCACCGAAGCCAAGAATTCGTAGACCCGCGACAGATCGGACAGCGCTTTGCTCGTCCACTTCAACTCCATCAACGCGGCACCGGCAACGGGCTATCGGTATTCAGACTGTCAGCCCAGGCTTGCACGGCCAGGTGGTCGAGGAGCCGACCAGCGTCCACATCAGCCAACGCCTCAAGTGTCAGACGACTACGCTCTTCCTCTTGGTCGATCCACGCCGATAGCGCCTGCTTCATGACCCAGCCACGCGACCGATCAAAACGTGCAGCCATCTGATCGACCTTATTGGCCAGCGGCAGTGGAACATGAGCGGTAAGTACTTTGGTTTCTGCCTGTGTCATGACTGATCTTTATACGCCGAACAAACTTAACATCAATTAAAAAGAAACTTCTCCGAGGCGCTCGACTTCAATTAATCATAACGATTAATAGTGATTAAATCAATCCGCAACAAGAAGGCATGTGACGGAGCTGGCCCATCTTTTCCACACGCAGTCAGTATTTGTTGCAGGTGTGCAACGGAAATGTATTTAGCAGGCTAATTCCTTTGCGAAAGCTTCCGGCCTCTGGTGCAATACATACAACTTCCTAAATGGAGGTTGGCCCGGGGATCCAAAATCCTGGAGCCCTATGTTTAACCTTGGAGAAACTCGCAATGAAAAAATCCCTAGTTGCTCTGGCTGCATTCGCGGCTGTTAGCGCTTTCGCTCAGTCTTCTGTGACCCTGTCCGGCGTTATCAAAGGCGGCGTTGCCCAAAGCAAATACTCCAACGGTGCTGCCGGCACCAATGGCAATGGCATGAGCGTCGTCGACGGTGCTTCGCGCTTCATCATTGGCGGCACCGAAGACCTCGGTGGCGGCCTGAAAGCCATTTTCCAGGTCGACTCGCGCTTCCGCGTTGACGGAGGGGGTGGTTTTACCACAGCCGGCGGCAATACCTTTGTTGGCCTGAGCGGCGGCTTGGGCATGGTTCAAATCGGCAATCTGGACACTCACTACTGCCTGGGCTCGGACCAGCATGGTGCACGCGCCACGGCGCTGGGTGCTTCGAGCTGCTCGTTGCTGGGTTATGTCAACGGCCGGGAATTTGGCCCAGGCTCCAACGCCATTGCCAACGCCAGCCGTTCGAGCAACATGATTCGTTACACAACGCCCAATTTCTCGGGCTTCCAGGGCCAGCTGAACTACAGCACCAACGCCTTTGGCAACGAAGGCAACGTCGGCGCTGCAGGCAGGGGTCGCGCCATTCACGCTGGCCTGAACTACGGCAATGGCCCAATCAAGGCTGGTATGTCTGTTTGGAATTCCAAGTCCGAAGATCGTAGCGCTACCGCCACCCGTGCGGACCAGAAAGCCTACACGCTATTTGGCAACTACGACTTCGGCGTGGCGACGGTTGGCCTCACCATGGACCAATCTACACTCAACGGCGGCTTGATGACTGCGGCTCAAACCGAGTTCCAACGTCGCGCATGGTCTCTTCCTGTGACCGTGCCGCTGGGCGCAGGTACCTTCCTGTTCACCTACACCAAAGCGCGTGATGTAACGGGCACTGCGCCTGCGGCCGCCAATCGCAACACGGGTGCCACGATGTTGTCCGCTGGTTATGACTATTCCCTGTCCAAGCGCACTTCGCTGGGTGTGTCTTATGCCCGCATCAATAACAAGGCCAATGCTGGTTATGGCTTGTACACACAGGCCATATTGGGTGGTACGCCACAAAATGCTTTTGGCCAGGATGTCAGCCAACTCTACATGGGCGTTCGCCACGCTTTCTGATCCCCGGCTGGCTTATTAAGCCAGCTTGAGATTTGAAGCTCAAAAGCCGCCCGTCTCTTTTGACTGGCGGCTTTTTTTCATGGTCGATTCATGCGTATGGCGCGCATGTTTCATGCTTTCTGTGCGCTTTAGACAGTCGATACGACAAGACTTGTCGCATTGTCATCAAAACGTCGCAAATTTTTGATTTAATAATAAAACTTTCGAAACGAAAGTTCGCCCAAGGGTGAACACCACTTGGACCGTCATCTTCAACATCAAAGAAACCTTGCAATGAAAAAAACTTTAATTGCGATCGCAGCCTTGACGGCTGTCAGTGCCTTCGCCCAATCCTCGGTCACCTTGTCCGGCACCTTGAAGGGTGGCGTTGCCCAGACAAAATACTCCAACGGTCCTGTTGGCTCGGCCAATGGCACTGGCCTGAGCGTTGCTGACGGCTCTTCGCGCTTCATCATCAGCGGCACGGAAGACCTCGGTGGCGGCCTGCAAGCTCTCTTCCAGATGGACGCGCGCTTCCGCGTGGACGGACCTTCCACTGCCACGCCAGGTGGTGGCAATACCTTTGTGGGCCTGCGCGGCGGCTTGGGCATGGTTCAAATCGGCAATCTGGACACGCACTACTGCCTGGGCATGGACTCGGAAGGTTCGCGTGCAACCGCCCGCCAGGCCAATAGCTGCGCACTGCTCGGTTATATCAATGATACGGCCGTCGCCAATACTGCCGCCCGCACTCCCAACGTGGTTCGTTACACCACACCCAATTTATCGGGCTTCCAGGGCCAGCTGAGCTACAGCGCCAGTCCATTTGGCAATGAAGGCACCGTCGGTGCCGCAGGCAAGGGACGCGCTATGCAGGCCGGTCTGAACTACGGCAAGGGCCCGATCAAGGCTGGCCTGTCCGTGTGGGATGCCAAGTCTGAAAGCCGCATTGCCGGCGCTGCCCGTGGCGACCAAAAGGCCTATACGCTGTTTGGCGACTACAACTTTGGCGTGGCCACCGTGGGTTTGACCTATGACCAATCCGAAATCAACGCTGGCCGGATTGGCGCTGCTGATTCCAAAACCAAGCGTAATGTCTGGTCCATGCCTGTGACCGTGCCCGTGGGTGCGGGCACTTTCTTGTTCACCTATACCAAAGCTGGTAACGGCGAGCGCAACGGTGTGGACATAGCCAACAGCAGCTCTGCGCTGTGGTTCATGGGCTACGACTACTCGCTGTCCAAGCGCACCAAAGTGGGCGTTTCTTATGCCAAGTTGAACAACAAGGCCAACGCCGGCTACACGCTGTATACCCAAGCTTCGGCCAATGGCACGCCCAACAACGTCGTCGGTCAGGATGCCAGCCAGTTGTACATGGGCATTCGTCATGTATTCTGATCTGGCGCTGGTTTAAGCCAGCTCTTTTCTCCAAGGTTTTTACCGCCAGCCTCACCGCTGGCGGTTTTTTTTCGTCAAGCCCGGCCGGGCAGCGTTGAACCGGCCTGCTGCACGCTGCCCATGCCGCTGACGCACATCAAACCCCACTATCATCGGAGGCAGGAAGTGACCCCATGACATCGCCCACCCGAAAAACATCTGTCCCGCGCGCAGCAGGCCTTCAACCGGCCGACTACCTGAAAAAAATCCTGACAGCGCGCGTTTATGACGTGGCGGTCGAGTCCGGCCTGGAACCCGCGAAAAACCTGGGCAAACGCCTGCACAACACCGTGCTGCTCAAGCGCGAGGACCAGCAACCGGTGTTCAGCTTCAAGCTGCGCGGCGCTTACAACAAGATGGCGCACCTGAGCCCGGCCCAGCTCAAGAAGGGCGTGATCTGCGCCTCGGCCGGCAACCATGCGCAGGGTGTGGCGCTGGGCGCGCACAAGCTCGGCACGCGCGCTGTCATCGTGATGCCTGTCACCACGCCGCAGGTCAAGGTCGATGCCGTCCGTGCGCTGGGCGGTGAGGTGATTCTGCACGGCGACAGTTACTCGGACGCCCACCTGCACGCGCTCACGCTGGAGAAAAAAAACGGGATGACCTTTGTGCATCCGTTCGACGACCCGGACGTGATTGCCGGCCAGGGCACGATTGCGATGGAAATCCTGCGGCAGATCCAGACCATCGGCAAGGGCTCACTCGACGCGGTGTTTGTCGCCATTGGCGGCGGCGGGCTGATCTCCGGCGTGGCCAACTACATCAAGGCGGTCCGTCCCGAGGTCAAGGTCATTGGCGTGCAGATGAGTGACTCGAACGCCATGGCGCTGTCGGTGGGCGCGGGTAAACGTATCACCCTGCCCGATGTCGGCTTGTTTGCCGACGGCACGGCGGTCAAGCTGGTAGGCGAGGAAACCTTCCGCATCAGCCGCGACCTGGTTGATGAATTCATCACGGTGGACACCGACGCCGTCTGCGCAGCGATCAAGGACGTGTTCATCGACACCCGCAGCATTGTCGAGCCCTCGGGTGCCATGAGTGTGGCCGCCATCAAGCAATACGTCGCCATGCACAAGACCAAGGGCGAAACCTACGCGGCGATTTTGTGCGGCGCCAACATGAACTTCGACCGTCTGCGGTTTGTCGCCGAACGCGCTGAGGTCGGCGAGGAGCGCGAGGCGCTGTTTGCGGTGACGATTCCGGAAGAGCGCGGCAGCTTCCGGCGCTTTTGCGAGCTGATCGGCGAGCTGCCCGGCGGTCCGCGCAGCGTGACCGAGTTCAACTACCGCATCAGCGATGCCAGAGAAGCCCATGTATTTGTTGGCCTGACCACCCACGGCAAGGGCGAGAGCACCAAGATCACCAACAATTTCACCAAACACGGCTTCAAGGCGCTGGACCTCACGCATGACGAATTGGCCAAGGAACACATCCGCCACATGGTGGGTGGTCACACCGCGCTGTCGAAAAACGAACGCCTGCTGCGTTTTGTGTTTCCCGAGCGTCCCGGGGCCCTGATGAAGTTTTTGTCCACCATGCAGCCTGGCTGGAACATCAGCCTGTTCCACTACCGCAACCAGGGCGCGGACTATGGCCGCATCCTGGTAGGACTGCAGGTGCCCAAGGCCGACAACAAGGCCTTCAAGGCCTTTCTCGACACCCTGGGCTACCCGCATGTGGAAGAGACCGACAACCCGGTCTACAGGCTGTTCCTGCAGGCCTGAGGCGCCTCATGACTCCCGCAGACGCTACCGGGGTATCCAACTCCTCCTGCCCCCGTTGCGGCGCACGTTTTCGCTGCGGGATGACAGGTGGGGATGCCGAATGCTGGTGCGTCAAGCTGCCCAACATCATGCCGGTTCCTTCCAGCGGCCCCTCACCAACAGGCGCATCGGGAGCCTCGTGTTTTTGCCCTGCCTGCCTTCAACAGATCACCGATGACCGACAACACCCAGCTTCACCTGCCCCCGATTGAACCCACCGCCGACGCCGCGCTCGCGGCCAGCCTGCAGCAGCGCATAGACAACAAGACCAAACCCCTGGGCGCCCTGGGCCGGCTCGAAACCCTGGCGCTGCAGCTCGGCCTGATCCAGCGCAGTGAAGCGCTCCGCTTCGAGGCCCCGCAGATGGTGGTATTTGCCGCCGACCACGGCATTGCCGCAGAAGGCGTGTCGGCCTTTCCGCAGGCTGTGACCGTGCAGATGGTGGGCAACATGCTGGCCGGCGGCGCCGCCATCAATGTGTTTGCGCGCCAGCACGGCTTCGCCCTGCAGGTGGTGGACGCCGGCGTGGCTGCCGACCTGGCCGCTCACCCGCAACTGCTGCCGCGCAAAATCGCCCCAGGCACGGCCAACCTCTGCGAGGCTCCCGCCATGTCGATGGCGCAGGCGGTGCAGGCGCTACACACTGGCATGGCGGTGGTGAAAGATTTGCCCGGCAATGTGGTCGCCTTCGGCGAGATGGGCATCGCCAACACCTCGGCTGCCGCGCTGCTGCTGGCCCGGCTGGCCGGGCTGCCGATCAGTGAGGTGGTCGGACGCGGCACCGGCTTGGGCGATGCGCAACTGGCCCACAAGCAAGCCGTCCTCACGCGGGCGCTGGCACGCCACGCCGATGTGCACGAGCCGCTGGCCGTGCTGGCTGCGCTGGGCGGTTTTGAAATTGCGATGATGACGGGCGCCATGCTGCAGGCCGCCAGCGAGCGCCGCGTGGTGCTGGTTGATGGTTTTATCGCCGGTGCCGCCGCGCTGGCGGCCTGCGCCTTGCTGCCCGCAGTGAAGGACTACCTGGTGTTTTGCCACCGCTCGGCGGAGCGCGGCCACCATCTGCTGCTGGCACACCTGCGGGCTACGCCGCTGCTGGACCTGGACATGCGCCTCGGTGAAGGCACGGGCGCGCTGCTGGCCTGGCCGCTGCTGCAGTCGGCGGCGCTGTTTATGGACGAGATGGCAAGTTTTGATTCGGCCGGGGTCAGCGGGAAAACGGGGACATAAGCGTCGTGGCCGGTTCAGTGACTTCCCCCTTCCTGTGTTGTCATCCCGGACTCGATCCGGGATCCATGCGACATCTACCCACAGTTGCAGTGATTGACCATGGATTGCGGGTCAGGCCCGCAATGACAAGCGATGCCTGGGTTCAGCCATGAGCCGGTTCTTGCGTCACTTTCTGCTTGCCGTCCAGTTTTTCACCCGCATCCCGGTCACCGGTTCCCTCGCGCAATGGGTGGGCTACAGCCCGGCCATGCTGCGCGCCAGCGCCGCGCATTTTCCCGGCATTGGCTGGCTGGTCGGCGCTGTCGCTGCGGGCGTCTATGCCCTGCTGATGGCGCTGCTGCCCCTGAGCCTGTTCACACCGCTGGTGGCCGCCGCGCTGTCCACCGTGGCCACGGTGCTGCTGACCGGCGCCTTCCATGAGGACGGCCTGGCCGATGTCAGTGACGGGCTGGGCGGAAGCGGCGATGCGCCGCGCGCGCTGGAGATCATGAAGGACTCCCGCGTCGGCGCTTTCGGCGCGCTGGCGCTGGTGCTGGTGCTGGCCTGCAAGCTGGCGCTGATCGCGCTGCTGGGCTCCGTCGAAACCGAGCTTCGGGACAGGGAGGAAGCCGTACTGGCGCTCGATCCCTGGCTGGTGCCCGCCGCGCTGTTTGCCGCCCACGTCGTCTCGCGCGGCTTGCCGCTGCTGTTGATTCGCGTGTTGCCGCATGTGGGCGACACCGCCACGTCCAAGTCCAAACCGCTGGCCGACCAGATCAGCATGGGCAGCCTGGGCGCCGCTTTTTTATGGTGTTTTATGGCCTTGGCCCTTACCAGTTATGCGCTGGATGCTATTGCATTGATAGCGGCCTGCAGCTTTGCCATCCTCGCGCTGCTGTGGATGGGGCGGCTGTTCACGCGCCGTCTGGGCGGCTTTACCGGCGACTGTCTGGGTGCCACCCAGCAGGTCTGCGAAATCGCCTTTTACCTTGGCCTGGCCGTCGGAATGGCATGAAGCTCTGGCTGGTCCGCCACGCGCCTGTGCTGCTGGCGCCCGGCAGTTGTTACGGCGCCCTTGACGTGCCCGCCGATGCCGCAGCCACACTGGCAACCGCGCAAGCCCTGGCAAATGTCCTGCCGCAGGGCCTGCGGGTCAGCACCTCACCGCTACAAAGATGTGAGCAGCTTGCGCACGCCCTGTATGGGCTGCGGCCCGATTTGGTGCTTAAAACCGATACCCGGCTGCGCGAGATGAACTTCGGCAATTGGGAAGGCCAGCGCTGGGACGCGATTGCCCAAAGCGAATTTGACGCCTGGACCGCCAACTTTGCCGACCATGCGGTGGGCGGCCATGGCGAGAGTGTGCGTGCAGTGATGGCCCGCGTGGGCCAGGCCTTCGATGAATTGAGCGGTGAAGCCGACGCGGTGTGGATCACCCACGCGGGCATCATTCGCGCCGCGCAGTTGTTGGCCCAGGGCATCCGCCAGGTCGAGCACGCCGACCAATGGCCGCAGGACGGCGTGGCCTGCGGCCAATGGCGCACACTTGCGCTATCTTCTGCAGCAAACAGGTAAGCCCATGGCAGCAACGCTCGACGGACAACTGGTGGTGGCGATTTCATCACGCGCACTGTTCGACTTTGAAGAAGAAAACCGCGTCTTCGAGGATGGCATGGTGCAGCCGCCTGTGCCCGGCGCCAAAAAAGACGCGGCCTACATGCAGCTGCAACTCGATCGGCTCGACGTGCCGGCCAAACCCGGTGTGGCTTTTTCGCTGGTCAAAAAACTGCTGGCCTTTAACCAGGCCCCGCCCTCACCCCAACCCTCTCCCAAAGGGAGAGGGAGTGAACAGCCGGGTGCAGGTGCCTTGCTCCCTCTCCCCCTGGGAGAGGGCGGGGGTGAGGGCGGCAGTGGGCAGCCGGTTGAAGTAGTCATCCTTTCGCGCAACGACCCGGTCTCGGGCATGCGCGTGTTCCGCTCGGCGCAGCACTACGGCCTGAACATCCAGCGCGGCACCTTCAACCGGGGCGAGGCGCCGTGGCGCTACCTCAAGCCGCTGCACGCCAACCTCTTTTTGTCGGCCCACCTCAGCGATGTGCGCGATGCGCTGGCGGCCGGCGTACCGGCTGCGCAGGTCTACCCGCAGTCGGCGCACGCCAGCGACAAACACCCGAACGAGGTGCGCATCGCCTTCGACGGTGACGCGGTGATATTTTCGGACGAGGCCGAACGCGTGTTCCAGGCGCAGGGCCTGTCGGCCTTCCAGGCGCACGAACGCGACAAGGCCGCGCAGCCGCTGCTGGCCGGACCGTTCAAGCCCTTGCTGGAGGCGCTGCACCGGCTGCAAAGTGTCGGCACCTCGCGCATGCGCATACGCACCGCGCTGGTGACGGCGCGCAGCGCGCCGGCGCACGAACGCGCGATCCGCACGCTGATGGACTGGAACATCGAGGTCGATGAAGCCATGTTCCTGGGCGGCCTGCCCAAGGGCGAATTCCTGCGCGAATTCGAGCCCGACTTCTTCTTCGATGACCAGACCGGCCATGTCGACTCGGCCTCGCAGCACGTGCCCTCGGGCCATGTGGTCAGCGGTGTGTCGAACCAGCTGTCCTGACGCCGGGCTTTAGCGCCCCTGAAACTTCGCCGGTCGCTTCTCGACAAACGAACGCACCCCTTCGGCGGCGTCTTCACTGCGCGACAACCCTTGCTGCACCGTGATGAAGTCCTGCACGGCGGCCAGCGGCCCCTGTTCCACGGCCTTGAGTGCATTTTTTCGTGTCGCCACCACGGCCAGCGGCGCCTGGGCGGCAATGGTTTCGGCAATACGCAGGGCCGCGTCCAGCACCTGCCCGGCCGGCACCACTTTCTGCACAAAGTTCAGACGCAGGGCTTCAGCACTGCCGAACTCGTCGCCCGTGAGCAGATGCAGCAGCGCGTTGCCCAGTCCGGCGCGTTCGGCCATGCGCAGGGTCGCGCCACCGGTGGCCATGATGCCGCGCTTGACCTCGAGTTGCGAGAAGCGGCAATCGTCCGCCGCCACCACGATGTCGGCCGCCAGCATCAGCTCGATGCCCAGCGTGTAAGTGATGCCCTGCACCGCCACCACCATGGGTTTGCTGCGGCGCCGGTAGCCGTCCATGCCCAGATTCAGCGGATCGACCAGGCCCGGCGGCACCGCCTTTTCGCCGCGCTGCATCAGCGGCGCGATTGTCGGCAGATCCAGCCCGGCGGTGAAATGGTCGCCCAGCGCATGTAACACACCGACACGCAGCGCCGGGTCATCGTCCAGCCGGGTGTAGGCCTCGCCGAGTTCACGGAACATCTTCGGCGTGAAGCCGTTGCGTTTGGCAGGCCGGTTGATGGCGATCAGCAGCAGGCCGCCTTGCACCGTGCAGTCGACGCTGCCTTCGGCGGGTGGAAGGGAAGAAGGAGTGTTCATGCAGACATCCTAGCGCTGTCGCCGCACGGTACATTTCGCCGGCGCGACAGCCTTACACTGGCGCTCACTCGCCCAAGAAGGACAACACCCCATGGTCACGACTCTCACGGCTTCCACCGTGTCCGGCAAATTCGCCGCCTTCCAGGATTTTTGCCGCAAGACCTGGGCGCTGACGCGGCCCTACTTCCAGTCGGAAGAAAAATGGAAAGCGCGCGGCCTGCTGCTGGCCATCGTGCTGCTGAACCTCGCGGCGGTCTACATGTTGGTGCTGCTCAACGACTGGAACCGGGTGTTTTACGACGCCGTGCAGGAAAAAAACCAGCCGGTGTTCTGGGAGCAGCTCGGCCGTTTCACCTACCTGGCGTTTGCCTTCATCATCATCGCGGTCTACCGCTTTTACCTGACGCAGCTGCTGGAGATCCGCTGGCGCGCCTGGATGACCGCGCATTACCTCGAGCGCTGGCTGGCCAACAAGGCCTTCTACCAGATGGAGCTGGCCCGTTATGCCCCCTCGGGCGCGCAGCCGGCCACGCCGGACAACCCGGACCAGCGCATCCAGGAAGACCTGAACCTGTTCACCAGTTACACCATCTCCCTGAGCATGGGCCTGCTCAACGCCGTGGTGACGCTGCTGAGTTTTGTCGGCATCCTGTGGAGCCTGTCCGGGCCGTTTGCCTTCACCCTGGGCGGCAGCAGTTTCAACATCCCGGGCTTCATGGTCTGGATGGCGGTGCTGTACTGCACCGCGGGCAGCATCATCACCCACTACATCGGCCGGCCGCAGATCCGGCTGAACTTCCTGCAGCAACGTTACGAGGCCGACTTCCGCCACCACATGGTGCGGGTGCGCGAATACAGCGAGTCGATCGCGCTGGACAAAGGCGAGGCCGTCGAACGGGTGCAACTGGACGGCCGCTTTGCCACGGTGCTGGGCAACTACCTGACGCTGATCAGGAAGCAGAAAAACCTGATCTGGTTCACCAATTTCTTCGGCCAGGCGGCGGTGGTGTTCCCCTTCATCGTGGCCGCACCGCGTTTTTTCAGCGGCGCCATCCAGCTCGGGCAGCTGATGCAGATTGCGTCGGCCTTCGGCCGGGTGCAGGACTCGCTGAGCTGGTTTGTCGACAACTACAGCAGCCTGGCGGCCTGGCGCGCTACGACCGACCGCCTGACCAGTTTTGAAGACAGTTTCAGGGCCCTGAGCCAGGCGCAGCAAGCGCAGGCAGCTATCAATTCAGTAGCGTCTGATACTTCGGCACGAGCACTCGACACGCAGGACCTGACGGTGTCCCTGCCCGGCGGGGCGGTCCTGCTCAGCGGCGTTTCACTGCATGCGGAAGCGGGTGACCAGGTCCTGATCAAGGGCCCGTCAGGTAGCGGGAAATCCACGCTGTTCCGTTCTTTCGCGGGGATCTGGCCGTTCAGCCGCGGGCGCACCGCGCTGCCGGCCAACACCATGTTCATCCCGCAGCGCCCCTACTTTCCCAACGGCCGCCTGCGCGACGCGCTGGCCTACCCGCAGCCGGCCGGCAGCTACAGCGACGACGCCCTGCGCCAGGCGCTGGACGACGCCTTGCTGCCGCAACTGGCCGCGCGGCTCGACGACGAGGACGCCTGGAGCCAGAAGCTGTCGGGCGGCGAACAGCAACGCCTGGCGATTGCCCGCGTGCTGCTGAAAAAACCATCCTGGGTGTTTGCCGACGAGGCCACCAGCGCACTGGATGAAGCGGCCGAAAAAACGCTGTACGAACGCCTGACGGCGCAGGTCCGGCAGGCCGGCGGCGCCCTGGTATCGATTGCCCACCGGCCGGCCGTCGCGGCTTTTCACAACAGGCAGTGGACGCTGGAAAAACTGCCTGAAGGCGCAGCAGCCTTGTACCAGCTGCGCGAGACTGCCACCGATCAGCCTGCGGGCGGGGCCGCCGCGTAAGCCGCATACCCGCGCGCGCGCAACTCGCAGGCCGGGCAGCTACCGCAGCCGTAGCCCCAGTCCTGCCGGTGTTCACGGTCGCCGAGGTAACAGGTGTGGGTGTGCTCGATGATGAGCTGAACCAGCGCCTGCCCGCCCAGCGCCTCGGCCATGGACCAGGTCGCGGCCTTGTCTATCCACATCAGCGGCGTGTCGATCAAAAAGCGTTTGTCCATGCCCAGCGACAGCGCCAGTTGCATGGCTTTCATGGTGTCGTCGCGGCAATCGGGGTAGCCTGAAAAATCGGTCTCGCAGACGCCGGTGACCAGCACCTGCAGGTCGCGGCGGTAGGCCAGTGCCGCGGCCAGGGTCAGGAACAGCAGGTTGCGGCCGGGCACAAAGGTATTCGGCAGGCCGGAACTTTCCATCTTGAACGCCGTGTCGCGTGTCAGCGAGGTCTCGCTGACCTGGCCCAGCACCGCGAGGTCCAGCACATGGTCATCGCCGAGCTTGCCGGCCCACTGCGGAAACTGCGCACGCACCTGCTGCAGCACCACCAGCCGCGCCTTGAGTTCCACGCTGTGGCGCTGGCCGTAGTCAAAGCCCACGGTCTCCACGCGCTGGTACTTGGCCAGCGCCTGGGCCAGGCAAGTGGTGGAGTCCTGGCCTCCGGAAAACAGAACAAGGGCGGTGGTGTGCATGGCGGAACATCGGGCAGCGGCAAAACAGTTATTGTGCCCGCCCGCAGCGCTAGAAGCGGTAACTGGCCGACAGCGACAGCACGTAGTTGCGGCCGGCCGCCGGCTCGAAGTAGCGGCCATTGCCTTCGTTGACGATGACCGAGCCGGCGTATTTGCGGTCGGCCAGGTTGTCCACGCGTGCGGTCGCGGCGATGTTCCAGCGTGCCAGGTCGAACACATAGCCCACATGCGCACCCAGCGTGACGAAGGACGCGGCCGCATCGCTGTTGACGTCGTTGACCGCGACATTGCTCAGGTAACGCGCATCGACGCCGCTGCGCCAGCCGGTGGGCGGGCGCCAGCCCAGTTCCATCGCCAGCGCGTGGCGTGCCGTGCCCGGAATGCGGTTGCCGGCCGGTACCTGGCCGGCCGGGCAAAGGTTGGCATTGACAGGGCAGGCAAAAGCATCGCGGTAACGCGCATCAAGCAGCGTGTAGGAGAACTGTGCCAGCCAGTGGCGCGCCGGCGCCACGCTGGCCGCCAGTTCGAGGCCGCGCCGCCGTGTGGCGCCGGCGTTCTGAAAAGTGCTGCGCCCGCCGGTATTGCTTTGTGTGACGATCTCATCCTGCGTGGCGGTGTGGAACACGGCTGCCGTCCATTCGGCGCGCGTCGCCGCGCCTTCTGCAGTGCGCCATTTCACACCGGCTTCGAGGTTGTCGCTGCGCGAGGGGCGCAGCGCGAAGTTGAGCCCGCCGCCCGTGGCGCGGTAGGCCAGCTCATTGAAAGTCGGCGTCTCGAAACCGCGCCCGGCCGCCGCATAGAGCCGCCACTGCGCCGAGGGCGCAAAACTCACGCCGGCCACCGGCAGGGTGGCGCTGTAGGACAGGCTGCCGCTGTCGTTGCCGTTGCCCGGCACGACGTAGTTGTCGGCGGAGTCGAAATTCACCCGGCTGTAGCGCACACCGGCGTTGACGGTCCAGCGCGGGGCCGGCTTCCAGGTCGCCTGCAGATACGGGTCCAGGCTGGTGACGCGGTTGTCCTCGTCGCGGCGCAGCGCGCCCAGCACACCCAGCGTGCCGCCCTGGAAGTTCTGCCAGCCGCGCCGCTGCTCGCTCATGCTGTCCCACGCCAGGCCGCCGACCATTTCCAGCGGGCGTTGCGCCAGCGTCGTGCGTGTGGTCTAGCGCGCATCGAGCCCGCCGTAGCTGCGGTCCAGGCCGATCACGCCGCCGGGATGCTGCGCGCCGGCCTGCACCGCCACGGGAATCGACTGGAACTGCGTGGTCGCGCGTTCACCGCCGTAAACCATCAGGCGCAGTTGGTTGTCGGCATCGACCTTGCGCTCATAGACCGCACCCACCTGCCGCTGGCTGACGCTCTTGCGTGTGTTGAAGGTGGTCGCCGCCGGGTCGGCGCTGCGCGGGGCGGCGTCAAACTGCGCGCGGCTCAGGCCCAGCGGGTCCTGGGCATCCACCGTCACGGTGTGGCCAGCAGGGTCAGCCTGCTGTCACCCGCCAGGTCCCAGTCCAGCCGCATGTTGGCGCCTTCACGATCGGCGGCGCTGTGCGCGCGAAAGCCGTTCGTGCTCAGCCGCCCGGCGCTCAGCACATAAGCCATGGGGCCGGTGGCGCCGCTGGCCTTGAGGTCTGCCCGCCGCAAGCCGTCAGAGCCGGCCGCCACACTGCCGCCCAGCACGGGTGAGCCCTGGCCTTCTTCGGTGAACACCTGCATCACACCGCCCGAGGAGTTGCCGTACAACACCGAGAACGGGCCGCGCAAGACCTCCAGCCGCCCCACCGAGGCGATGTCGATGTGTGAAAGTTGTCCCTGGCCGTCCGGCATGGTGGCCGGTATGCCTTCCACGTAGAGGCGCACGCCGCGCACGCCGAAGGTCGAACGCGCGCCGAAGCCGCGCACCGACAGCTGCAGGTCCTGCGCCTGGTTCTGCCGGTCACGCGCCAGCAGGCCGGGCAGCAGCGACAGGCTTTCCGACAGGTTAAGCTGGGCCCGGCCGTCGCCGCGCAGGCGTTCGCCGTCCAGCACATCGACAGACGCAGGGACCTCGAAGGGCGGCAGCTCGGTGCGCGTTGCCGTCACGGTGACCGGGGCCAGGGTCTGCGCCATGGACCCACCCGAAGCCCATGCCAGCACAAGGACGGCGGCCCGGGTGGGCCAGTTGCAAGCGGGAGGTTTCATGGTGGGCGCGCCGGTGGAGTAAACAACCCGGCCAGCATACGATGTGCCGCCGTCCCGCGCCGCCGGCGGGCTTCTCGTGTTTGGGCGAAAATGGCCCTACCTCCCACCCTCCCCCTTTGAACACATCCATGAACATCGCCAAAGACACCGCCGTCAGCCTGCGCTTCAAGGTCGCCGACCTGCAGGGCAAACTCATCGAGGACAGCAAGACCCCCATGGTCTACCTGCATGGCGGCTACGGCAACACGCTGCCGAAAATCGAGGAGGCGCTCGATGGCAAAACCACCGGTTACCAGACCACGCTGGAATTGCAGCCCGAGGACGCTTTTGGCCTGCGCGATGAAGGCCTGGTCCAGACCATCCCCAAAAAGCAGTTCCCGCCCGGTGTCAAGGTCGGTGGCCAACTCGAAGGCCGCGGCGAGGACGGCAAGACCATTGTGTTCACGGTCGTGAAAATCAAGGGCGACACGGTGCTGCTCGACGGCAACCACCCGCTGGCCGGCAAGGCGCTGCGTTTTACCCTGGCGGTGACCGACGTGCGTGCCGCCAGCGCGGAAGAGATTGCGCACCGCCATGTGCACGGTGAACACGGTCACCACCACTGAGCCGTCACACGGCTGCCACCTGTAAACAAAAAGGGGCTCCAGCCCTTTCCTGACAAGCGTGAACAGCTACTTTTTTGATAGCATCCAGAGGAGGCCGGGAACTGGTGCGCCAGCCCGGCGGGTGGCTAGGTTCCGGGGGTCCGCGCAGCCAGCAGTTGCCGGAAGTGGCGGCCCATGCGCTCCGCGTCGGCTTTCAGGCCGGTGAACAGCTCGAACGCGCCGACGGCCTGGCCAACGGCCATGGCGCCGCCGTCCATGGTCGGGCAACCGGCAGCCCGCGCCGCCTGCAGCAAGCCGGTGGCCAGCGGGAAATAGACGATCTCCGATACCCACAAGGAGGGCCGCAGCAGCGCCGCCGGGATCGGTAGGCCCGGCAACTTGTCCATGCCGGTGGGCGTGGCGTGGATCAGGCCGGTCGCGCCTGCCAGGGCTTGTGACGCATCGTCCAGCGCAATCACGCGCTCACCGAAACGGGTATTCAGTGCCCCGGCGAGCGCAGCTGCGCGCGCCAGGTCGGTATCCACCACACGCAGTTGCGCGGCACCCAGGCGCAACACCGCGTCCGCAATCGCCGAACCGGCGCCGCCCGCACCCAGCAGCACCACACAGGCCAGGTCGGCATCCGGCAGCGAGCGGCGCAAGCCCCAGGCCCAACCCGAGCCGTCGGTGTTGTGGCCCACCATGCGGCCATCGCGAATCACCACGGTGTTCACAGCGCCCATGGTCTCGGCCTCGGGCGACAATGCATCCAGCAGCGGCAGCACCGCCTGCTTGCAGGGATAGGTGATGTTCAGCCCGGCAAAACCCATGATGCGTGCGGCGGCCAGCAAGGCGGGCAGCTGTTGCACCGAGCCCGGAGTCAGGTCGAGGTCGATCAGCTGGTAGTGCAGGCGCAGGCCCTGCTGGCGCGCTTCCTCTTCCTGCATCGCCGGTGTCAGCGAACGCTGGATGCCGGCGCCGATCAGGCCCACCAGCAGCTTGCCCGGAGCCGGTGTCATCCGGTGTAACCCGCGAGCCGCGGCAGCCACAGCACCATGCCGGGCCAGAAAGTCACCAGTCCCAGCGCCGCCAGCATGACCAGCAAATAGGGCCAGACCTCCGCCATCAGCGCGGAAAACGAGACGTTGGCGATTTTCATCATCATGAACAGCAGCAGGCCGTAAGGTGGCGTGACCAGGCCGATCATGATGTTCAGGATGGCCATCACGCCGAAATGCACCGGGTCGATGCCCAGTGCCACCGCGGTGGGCAGCAGCACCGGCAGGATGATCAGGATGATGGTCGAGCCTTCGAGAAAGGCGCCCAGCACCAGCAGGATGGCGTTGACCAGCAGCAGGAAAACCATGGGCGTCATCTCCATGCCCTTGAGCAGGCCGCTCAGGTGGGCGGGGATGTTCTCCGAGGTGATGACGTAGTTGAACACCAGAGCGCCGGCGATCAGCATGCCGATGGATATGCTCATCTTCGCGCTGGACAGCAGCGAATCGTAGATGTCGCCCCAACCCAGGCTGCGGTACAGGCCGGCGGAGATCAGCAGCGCGTAGGCCGCGGCCACGCCGGCCGCCTCGGTGGGCGTGGTGATACCGCTGTACAGGCAGCCCAGCAGGATCACGGGCAGCATCAGGGCCGGAAAGGCCTCTTTGGTGATGCGCGGCATGTCACGCAGCGGAACCCTGTCTTCCACCGGGAAGCCGCGCCGCTTGGCCTGGAAATAGATCAGCACCATCTGCACCGCACCCAGCAGCAGGCCGGGCAGCACCCCGCCGATGAACAGGTAGCCGATGGATGTGCCCGACACCAGCGCGTACAGCACCATGGGTATCGAGGGCGGAAGAATCGGCCCGATCACCGAGGACACGGCGCTGAGTGCCGCGGCAAAAGGCGGCGTGTACTTGCCGCCACGCGTCATCATCGCCTGCATGATCTTGCCGGAACCGGCGGCGTCGGCCAGCGCCGAACCCGACATGCTGGCGAACACCACGCTTTGCAGCACGTTGACCTGTGCCAGGCCGCCGGGAAAGCGGCCGACGATGGCATTGCAAAAGCGCAGCAAGCGGTCCATCACGCTGCCCGTGCTCATGAAAGTGGCAGCGAGAATGAACAACGGGACCGCCAGCAGCAAAAAGCTGGAGTAGGTGCCGTTGAGCAGTTGCTCGGCAGCGGCGCCCACGTCCATGCCCTTCATGTACAGGTAAAGAACGGAACCGGCGATCATGGCCAGGCCGATGGGTGCGCCGAGCAGGCTCAGGGCGACGATGGCAACCAGCGCCAGCGAAAAGGGACTCGTGAAATTCATAAGGCGGAGGCGGAGGACGGCATGTCGCCGGCGGTTTTTTCAGGCCCGCGTACCAGCTGGCGTACGGCGCGGAGGATGACCGCCACAACGAAAACAATGTAGATGGAATAGGTGATGTCCATGCGGACACCGAGATAGGAGCTTTTTTCGACCTTCATGAAGGTGACATAACTCCACGCGCCGGGCAGCGACATGCCGAACAGCACGATGATGGCCAGCGCCACGATGGCACCAACCAGCCGGCGTGTGCGGCGGCTGGCGCGCGCGGTGAGCAGGTCGATGCGGATCTCCTCGTCATCCTTGAGCACAAAGGCCGCGCCCCACAGCACCAGCCACAGCCAGGCCGCGAGCGACAGTTCGGTGGTCCAGCCGACCGGCGCGTTGAAGACGTAACGCATCACGATCTGCACCAGGAAGGCGACAAAAATAATCGCCAGCAGGCCGGCCGCCACCGCTTCGGCGAAGCGGTGCAGCGGCTTGAGAATGTGATCGAACATCGTCCCCTTTCAGTGGCGCACCACCCGGCACGCCTTGCAAGCACATATGGTAGTGCCATCGCGGAACCGGCCTGGCCGGGCCGCGGGTGGGCCTTGCAGGCCGCGTGCCTGCCAGGAGCAGGCACCGCTCGACCCGTCCAGATCGACGCAGGTCGATCCGGAGCCGCGGATCTCGCCCCCTTGAGAAGCGCCGCAGTCGCGTCCGGAGACGCCTACTTCATCGCGTTGATTTGCGCCAGCATGCCGGCCGGCCATGTCTTGGCTTCGTCGGATGCCAGGTAGACCTTTTGCGCGTAATCACGGAAGGCGTTGATGTTGGGCACGTAGACGTCGAGCCCGCCCTTGCGGAAGCTCTCGGCCAGTTCGGCTTCGCGTTTCTGGTGCTCGGCCGTGCTCCAGGCAATGGCCTTGTCGGCAGCGGCCTGGAAGGCGCGCTGCTTCGCGGGCGACAGGCTGTTCCAGGTCTTCATGTTGACCGTCAGCAGGTCAAAGCCGACCAGGTGCGAGGTCAGCACCAGCTGGCCCATGACTTCGTTGAACTTCATGTTCTGCACGTTGGGCAGCGGGTTGTCCTGGCCGTCGATGGCGCCGCTTTGCAGGCCGGTGTAGGTTTCGGCATAAGCCATGGGTGTGGGGTTGGCGCCCAGGGACCGGCCCAGAAGTTGCCAGGCATCGCCCGGTGGCATGCGCAGCTTCACGCCGGCCAGGTCGGCCGGGGTGTTGATCTTCTTCTTGCCCTTCAGGCCGACGTGGCGCGTGCCGAAAAATGTCGGCCCGAGAATCTTCACCTTGAGCTGGTCTTCCACCATTTTCTTCATCTGCGCGCCCTGCTCGCTGGCGAAGAACTGGTTCAGGTGGTTGGCGTCGCGGAACAGGTAGGCGGAGGTCAGCAGCGACCAGGCCGGTATCTGCTTGGAAATGTCCTGCGGCGAAATGTTGCCCATCTCGAGGTTGTCGCGCTGCAGCGCCACCAGCTCCGTGCCCTGGCGGAACAGCGTGGAATTCAGGTGCATCTCGAGCTTGAAGTCGGCGGCGACCTCTTTGGCGAACTGGTTCATCATCTCCGCGCGTATGTCCTTGTCGGAAAACACGGCGGCGAAACGGATGGTGGCCGGCGCTTGTGCCCAGGCGGGCAGTGCGGCTGTGGCGGCAAGGGCGACACCCGTGCCGAGAAGGGTGCGACGCTGGATGGAATGGTTCATGGTTGTCTCCTTTGATGTGTTGGCTGAAATGAAATAACGCGGAAAACCGGTTTGGCGCACTGGGCTTTACCCGGGAGCCAGGCGCTGCGCCAGCGCCCGCAAGGCCATCTCGTAGCCGAACGGACCGAAACCGCAGATGACGCCGGTGGCGGCCAGCGACACCAGCGAGTGCTGGTACAAGGCATCGCGCCTGTGGATGTTGGTGATGTGGACTTCGGCAATCGGCTGGTCGAGCGTCTTGAGGGCATCCAGCAGCGGGATGGAGCGGAAGGACAGGCCGGCCGGGTTGATGACCACTGCGGCGGCTTTCTCGCGCGCTTCCTGCACCCAGTCGACCAAAACCCCTTCGTGGTTGGTCTGGCGGAACTCGCAGGCATACCCCAGCTCCTGCGCTACGCGGCGGCACAGCTGTTCCACTTCGGCCAGTGTGGTGCTGCCGTACAGCTGGGGTTCACGCACACCCAGCAGGTTCAGGTTGGGGCCGTTCAGGACGTAAAAAGTGCGGCTCATGCGGCATGAACCAGGTCAGTGAAATTACGGGTCAAGGCTTGTCTCCGGGGGATACGCCATCAGGCCATGTGCTCAATTGCTGGCAATTTTGCGGGCCACATGGGAAAATGTTTCCAAACTGGAAAATCGTTCCATCATACAAAATGAACATCGCCCTTCAACGTGGCCTGGCCGTGCTGGAACACCTGACCCGTTATCCGGAAGGTCTGCCGCTTTCGCTGATCGCCGCAGAACTGGACATTCCGCTGAGCGCCTGCCACCGCCTGCTTGCGGATCTGCAGCAGCGCGGTTATGTGCGCCAGGCGCGCAAGCAGGGCGACTACGTGCTGACCCTGAAAATGGTGTCGCTGGGACTGGGCTTTTTGAGCAGCGCGGGGATTGTCGACGTCGCCGAGCCGCTGCTGGAGCGGCTGGCCCAAAGCTCGGGTGAGCTGGTGCGCCTGTCCATCGTCGATGACGATCGCCTGACCTGGGTCGCCAAATCGCAGGGCATGCGGCAGACCGGGCTGCGTTATGACCCGGACATGGGCATGGATGCACGGCTGTCCTGCACGGCATCCGGCCATGCCTGGCTCATGAGCCTGAGCGACGAGCGGGCGCTGGAACTGGTGTCGCGCCAGGGATTCGGCCTGCCGGCCGAGTACGGCCCCAAGGCCCCCTCCACCCTCAAGGCCTTGCTGGGTTTTCTGCATGCGGCGCGTGTGCGCGGCTACGCCATGATCGACGAGGTGTTCGCTCCGGGCATGGCCGCCATGGCCGCCCCGGTGTTCCGGCGCAGCGAGGTGATCGGTGTCATCAGCATTGCGGGCCCGCGTTCGCGGCTGGACAGCGCCCGTATGCACGAACTCGCTCCGGCGCTGCTGGACTCGGCGGCGCAGCTCGGACCGGTCAGCAACGCCTCCACGCTGTTCGGCCGGCCGCCGCTGGGCAAGGGCTGAAGCGCCGCCCGGATCAGCTCTGATCGCGCAGCGTGCGGCCTTCGGCGTCGATGACGGTGACCCGCACCGGCAGGGCCTGGCGGACGCTTTGCGTGACGGTGCAGAACTCCTCGAATTGCGCCAGCGCGCGGTCCAGGTGTTCGAGCGAACTCGCCGCCACCCCGAGCGTGAGGGTGGCGTGGATGGCGAGAATCCGCAGCCGGCCTTCCGGATTGCGCCCGATGTCCGCGCTCACCTCGCAGCGCAGGGGATCCGGCGCCTGCTTGAACTTGCGCAGGGCAAACAGCAGTGAATCGCTCAGGCAGTTGCCCACGGAGGCACACAGCAACTGCGCAGGGGAAGGGCCTTCCCCGTTGCCCAGCGGTGCTGGTTCGTCGGCGATCAGGACCGGGATGTCGCCCCCGAAACGGATCTCGAAGCGGTAGTCGGCTTGCTGCTGGAGCGAAACGGAAGCGGTCGTCATGGTCTTGCCTTCGATGCGTGCGGTGGATGGGTCACAGGGCGTTCAGCGGGATCTTCAGATAAGCCACGCCGTTGTCTTCCTTGGGCGGCAACTCACCGGCGCGGATGTTGACCTGCACCGAGGGGAGGATCAGCGTGGGCATTTCCAGGGTGGCATCGCGTTTGGTGCGCATCGCCACGAACTCGTCCTCGCTCACGCCATCGTGCACATGGATGTTCTTCGCACGCTGCTCGGCCACCGTGGTCTCGAAGGCCACCGGCCGGTCGTTGGGCGGGTAGTCGTGGCACATGAACAACCGCGTCTGGGGCGGCAGGCTCAGCAGCTTGCGCGTGGAGGCGTAGAGAGCGCGCGCATCGCCGCCCGGAAAATCACAGCGTGCGGTGCCCACGTCGGGCATGAACAGGGTGTCGCCAACAAACACCGCATCGCCGAAGCGGTAGGCCGCGCAGGCCGGCGTGTGGCCAGGCACCAACAGCACCTCACCCGCGAGTGCGCCCAGCGGGATGACCTCACCCTCCTGAAACAGGTGGTCGAACTGCGAGCCGTCCTGCTTGAAGCCAGGCTCCAGGTTGAAGACGCCCTTGAACACCTTTTGCACCTGGGTGATGTTGCCGCCAATGCCGATCTTTCCGCCCAGCTGGGCCCGCAGGTAGGGCGCGGCCGAGAGGTGGTCGGCGTGGGCATGGGTTTCCAGGATCCATTGCACCTTCAGGTCGTTGGCACGCACGTAGTCGACCACCTTGTCGGCCGAAGCGTGCTGCGTGCGGCCCGACTTCGGGTCGTAGTCGAGCACCGAATCGATGATGGCGCAGTCGCTGCCGGCGCCGCTGTGGACCACATAGGTCACGGTCCAGGTGGCGGGGTCGAAAAGGCCATGTACCTGGGGTTGGGCGGTTGAGGTCTGAAAGGATGTCATGAGAGGTCCCTTTAAATAAGTTATTGATAATATATTGACAAATAGATTGTTTGTCAATATATTCTCGTCATGACCCGGGGCCGCGTTGCGCAGCCTCAATGAAACGGAAGGAAACATCGATGAACAACGTCCTGATGGACCTGGAACAAATGCAGACGGCCGCAGACCGCGCCTGTCGCCTGATGAAAGTGCTGGCCAACCCGGACCGGCTGTTGATCCTGTGCCAGCTGTCGCAGGGGGAGCGGCGCGTGGGCGAGCTCGAAGCCTTGCTGGGCATCGTGCAACCGACCTTGTCGCAGCAGCTCACCGTGCTGCGCGACGAGGACCTGGTGAGCACCCGCCGCGAGGGAAAAAACATCCACTATGCGCTGACCAGCCCCGAGGCGCTGGCAGTGATGCAGGTGCTGTACGAACAATTTTGTATTTTTGACAAGGAGTAAGCCATGACGATCGATTGGGCCAATTTCACGCCGTGGGCATCGCTGTCCGGCGGCATTCTGCTGGGCGTCGCCTCGGCCTTCTTCATCCTGGTCAACGGCCGGGTGCTGGGGATCAGCGGCATTCTGGGCGGCCTGTTGCCACCCAAGGCGGGTGACGCCGGCTGGCGCATCGCCTTCCTGCTGGGCATGCTGGCCGCGCCGCTGGTGTATGGCCTGCTGGCGCCTGAAGGTTTCATGCAGGCGCCACGCATTGACGCGGGTTTCGCCACCATCGTCGCCGCCGGCTTGCTGGTCGGCCTGGGCACACGTTATGGCTCCGGTTGCACCAGCGGGCACGGTGTCTGCGGGCTCTCGCGCCTGTCGCCCCGCTCGCTCGTTGCCACGCTCGCCTTCATGGGCGCGGGCTTCGCCATGGTCTTCGTGGTTCGCCACACTCTGTAAGGAGCACACACATGCACCGCATCACCGAATTTTTTGTAGGCCTGCTGTTCGGCCTGGGCCTGCTGCTCTCCGGCATGACCGACCCGGGCAAGGTGCTCGGCTTCCTGGACCTGTTCGGCAACTGGGATCCGTCCCTCGGCTTCGTCATGGGCGGCGCCATTGCCGTGGGTTTCTTCGCCTTTGCGCTGGCCCGCAAACGCACCACGAACTTCCTGGGGGGGGCCTTGCACCTGCCCAAGTCGAGCCAGATCGACAAACGCCTGGTCATCGGTGGGCTGACCTTCGGTGCCGGCTGGGGCCTGGCGGGTTTCTGCCCTGGTCCGGGCATCGTCTCCATGGCATCCGGCGAGATGAAGGCCGCGCTGTTCGTGGCGGCCATGATCGTCGGCATGGTGATCTTCGAAATCGCCGAGCGCACCGGCCTGCGCCGGCGCATGGGAGCCTGAGATGACGCCCCTGAAGCTCGTCCCGCTGTCCGAAACAGTGTCGGTCGCCGGACAGATCTCGCCGGCCGACCTGCCCGGGATTGCGCGCGCCGGCTTCAAGTCCGTCATCTGCAACCGGCCGGACGGCGAGAGCCCCGGCCAGTTCGATCACCGCGAACTGGCGCTTGCATCCAGCCAGGCCGGCCTGACCCTGGCCTACCAGCCGGTGGTTTCGGGCCGGGTCAGCCCGGACGACGGCCAGGCCTTCGCCGCCCTGCTCAGCCAGCTGCCCGCACCCACGCTGGCGTACTGCCGCAGCGGCATGCGTTCGGCGGCGCTGTGGGCGCTGTCGCAAGCAGACCGGCAACCCTGGCCCACGCTGGTTCAAAAAGCCGCCCAAGCCGGGTACAACCTGAGCGGGGTCACGCCGCCCGCGCAGACTTCGCATTCTTGAAACCCGCAGCCTGCACACACCCGACCCCATGAACCCCCTATCCAGCTGGCGCCAGCGTTTGCCTTCATTGCCCGTGTTTCAGTGGGGTCGCGCGTACAAGCGCGAGACCCTGCTCAGCGACGGCGTGGCAGCGCTCATCGTCACCATCATGCTGATCCCGCAGAGTCTGGCCTATGCCATGCTTGCGGGCCTGCCGCCCGAGGTGGGCCTGTACGCCAGCGTGGCGCCGCTGCTGCTTTATGCGGTGTTCGGAACCAGCCGCGTGCTGGCCGTGGGGCCGGTGGCGGTGGTCTCGCTCATGACGGCGGCGGCCATCGGCCAGCACGCCGTGGCTGGCACGCCAGAGTACTGGGCGGTGGCCATCACGCTGGCCTTCCTCTCGGGCCTGCTGCTGCTGGCCATGGGGCTGCTGCGCCTGGGTTTTCTCGCCAACTTCCTCAGCCACCCCGTCATCTCGGGCTTCATCTCGGCGTCGGGCATCCTGATCGCGGCCAGCCAGCTCAAGACGCTGATGGGCGTGAAGGCCGAGGGGCACAACTTTGTCGATCTGGGCCTGTCGCTGCTGTCGCAGCTCGGTCAGGTACATATCCTCACCCTGGCCATCGGTGGGGTCACGGTTGCCTTCCTGTTCTGGGTGCGCAGTGGCCTCAAGCCACTGCTGCAAGGCCTCGGCATGAAGCCGCGTGCGGCCGATGTCGTGGCCAAGACCGGGCCGGTGGCGGCGATTGCCGTGACCACGCTGCTCACCTGGGGCCTGGACTGGCAGGCGCAGGGTGTGAAGATCGTCGGAGCCGTGCCCCAGGGCCTGCCGCCGTTCACGCTGCCCCTGTGGGACCTCGGCCTGTGGCAGCAACTGCTGGTGCCGGCCCTGCTCATCAGCGTGGTCGGTTTCGTCGAGTCGGTATCGGTCGGCCAGACCCTGGCGGCCAAACGCCGCCAGCGCATCGAACCCGACCAGGAGCTGGTGGCCCTCGGCTCGAGCAATCTCTCGGCCGCGTTCACCGGCGGATTCCCGGTCACCGGTGGTTTTGCCCGTTCGGTGGTCAATTTCGATGCCGGTGCGCAGACACCGGCGGCCGGTGTATTCACCGCCCTCGGCATCACGCTGGCCTCGCTGTTCCTCACGCCGGCGCTGTACTACCTGCCGCAGGCCACGCTGGCCGCCACCATCGTGGTGGCGGTACTGTCGCTGGTGGACTTCAGCATCCTGCGCAAGACCTGGCACTACGCCAAGTCCGACTTCATTGCCGTGCTGGCCACGCTGGTGGCCACACTCACCGTCGGTGTGGAGACCGGGCTGGTGGTGGGCGTGGGCGTGTCCCTGGCGCTCTACCTCTACCGCACCAGCCGCCCCCACATGGCCGAGGTGGGCCTGGTCGCCGGCACCGAACATTTCCGCAATGTGCAGCGCCACAGCGTGGTGGTGAGCCCGCGGGTGCTGAGCCTGCGGGTGGACGAGAGCCTGTATTTCGCCAATTCACGGGCGCTGGAAGACCGCATCAACAACGCCGTCGCCGACCGCCCCGGGCTGGAGCATGTGGTGCTGCAGTGCTCGGCCATCAACGACATCGACGCCAGCGCTCTGGAAAGCCTGGAAGCCATCGACCAGCGCTTGCGCGGGGCCGGCGTCCGGCTGCACCTGTCCGAGGTCAAGGGGCCGGTGATGGACCGCCTGAAAAACACCGAATTCCTGCATGGCCTCAGCGGGCAGGTGTTCCTCACCCACTACCAGGCCATCCACGAACTGTCTCCCGAAGTCGCCTGATCGCTCGCGCTCCGTGCCCGTCATTCAACGGTCACGCTCTTTGCAAGATTGCGGGGTTTGTGGTGATCACATCACGTCGCTGCGCGACATGAGTGTTCCCCCAAGCCTAAAACCTGGCGGCTGCGCCGCGCGGCATTTTCATGCCGCCTCCAAATCAGTCACTCCACAGTGACTGATTTGGCCAGGTTGCGCGGCTTGTGTGGTCACCTAACTTGCTTCGCAAGTGAGTGCCCACCAAACCGCGACGCGTGCGTGGCACGCTGACCGTCATTCGACGGTCACGCTCTTTGCAAGGTTTCGCGGCTTGTCAACATCGGTGCCGCGGGCTACGGCTGTGTGGTAGGCCAGCAATTGCAGCGGCACCACGTGCAGCAGCGGGCTCAGCGCGCCGTAGTGCTCGGGCATGCGGATCACATGGATGCCTTCGCCGCTTTCTATTTTGGTATCGGCGTCGGCCAGCACGTAGAGCACGCCGCCGCGGGCGCGGACTTCCTGCATGTTGCTCTTGAGCTTTTCCAGCAGGCTGTCGTTGGGCGCGACAGTGACCACCGGCATGGCGCTCGTGACAAGGGCCAGCGGTCCGTGCTTGAGTTCACCGGCCGGGTAAGCCTCGGCGTGGATGTAGCTGATCTCCTTGAGCTTGAGCGCGCCCTCGAGCGCGATCGGGTAATGCAGGCCGCGGCCGAGAAAAAGCGCATTTTCCATTTTGGCGAAGTCTTCCGCCCAGGCGATCACCTGCGGCTCCAGCGCCAGCACCGCCTGCAGCGCGGCCGGCAGATGCCGCATGGCCTTGAGGTGCCCGGCTTCGTCTTCGTCACTGAGCTTGCCCTTGCTTTGCGCCAGCGCGAGGGTCAGCAAAAACAGGCCGGCCAGCTGCGTGGTGAAGGCCTTGGTGGAGGCCACGCCGATCTCGACACCGGCGCGCGTGATGTAGGCCAGCTTGCATTCACGCACCATCGCCGAGGTCGAGACGTTGCAGATGGTCAGCGTTTGGGTCATGCCCATGGCCTGCGCATGGCGCAGGGCAGCCAGCGTGTCGGCCGTCTCGCCGCTCTGGGTGATGGTGACCACCAGCGACTTCGGATTCGGCACCGAAGTACGGTAACGGTATTCGCTGGCGACCTCGACCTGGGTCGGGATGCCGGCAATCGATTCGAGCCAGTACTTGGCGGCGCAACCGCTGTAGTAGCTGGTGCCGCAGGCCAGTATCAGCACCGAGTCGATGTCCTTGAAGACGCGGAACGCGTCGTCGCCGAACAGCTCGGGGGTGATGCCGGCGATGCCTTCGAGCGTGTCGCCGATGGCGCGTGGCTGCTCGAAAATTTCCTTTTGCATGTAATGGCGGTAGGGGCCGAGCTCGGCCGCGCCGCTGTGCGCCTGCACGGTCTTAACCTCGCGCTGCACGGCCTTGTGCTCGCGGTCGATGACCCAGTACTTGCCGAGCTGGATATCCACCAGGTCGCCTTCTTCCAGGTACAGGATCTGGTCGGTCACGCCGGCCAGCGCCATCGCATCGCTGGCCAGGAAGTTCTCGGCCTTGTCCTTGCCCACACCCAGGATCAGCGGCGAGCCGGCACGCGCACCGACCACGCGGTGCGGTTCGTCCTTGCAGAAGGCGGCAATCGCGTAGGCGCCGTGCAACTGGCGCGTGGCAGCCTTGAGGGCTTCGAACAGGTCGCCGTCATACAGGCTGTCCATCAGGTGCACGATGACCTCGGTGTCGGTCTGGCTGGAAAACACATAGCCCTTGGCCTGCAGCGCGGCGCGCAATTCGTCGTGGTTCTCGATGATGCCGTTGTGCACCAGCGCGACCTTGCCGGGTTTGTGCGCAGCGTCGCCGCTACCGTGGCTGAAGTGCGGGTGGGCGTTGTGCACGGCGGGCGCGCCATGCGTGGCCCAGCGCGTGTGGGCGATGCCGGTACCGCTTTCGAGTTTGTCGGTGCTCACCTGCTCCATCAGTTCGGCCACGCGTGAGGTGCTGCGCGCACGCCTGAGTCCATCGGCATACACGGCGACGCCGCAGGAGTCGTAGCCCCGGTACTCCAGGCGTTGCAGGCCTTGCACCAGGATGGGAACGATGTTGCGGGTAGAAACAGAAGCGACGATGCCACACATAAGCGGGTCCTTTTGACGGAAGATGATGGATGGTATTGAGATGCCTTAAAAATAAATCGACATATTTGTATGATTTTTGAGTTTTAATTTCAACTATTATGTTTAATATAGATTTATTTCACAATTCACTTAAATATCAACAATGAGTTCACAACCGGCAGACAGACTTCCGACGCTTGACAGCGCCGACCTGCGCATCCTGGACCAGTTGCAACGCGACGCGTCGCTGTCCAACCAGGCGCTGGCTGAGCTGGCCCACGTGTCGCCACCCACCTGCCTGCGGCGTGTCAAGCGGCTGCAGGAAGCCGGGCTGATCGAGCGTCAGATTGCCGTGTTGTCCCTCGAAAAAATGGCCGCCACCCTCGGCCATGGCCTTACCGCCATCACCGAAATCACGCTGGACCGCCAGGGTGCCGAAGAGCTGGCGGCCTTCGAGGCCCGCGCCGTGCAGGACGACGCGGTTCAGCAGTGTTACCGCGTCTCTCCCGGCCCGGACTTCGTGCTGGTGCTGCATGTGCGCGACATGCCGGCCTACCTGGCGCTGGCGCAGCGCCTGTTCACCAGCGATGCCAATGTCAGGAACGTCAAGGCGTTTTTCAGTGTCAAACGCGCAAAGTTTGAGCCAAAACTGCCTTTAACCCTTGATTGACGGGCGTGGGCAGCTATCAAATTTGAAGCGAATTCTGCCTTACCGTGAGGCTATGGTCTGCCGTAGACAGCAGGTCTGACTCCCCACTCCCACCCCTACTAGCCCCTCCCTCGCCCCGCTGGGCGATGGAGGGGGACTTCATGTGGCCGCGTGCGCTGCTCCCGCGTGCAAGCATGACGGTCTGTTGGGATTCCCGTGCAGGAAGCGCTGCGCGCTTCCTGCACTCCGAACGGGGTCCGGTATCCGGGTATGGGTCTTATTCCCCCACCCGTCGGGCTGGGCCGAGGAGCGCAGCCGAAAGTGGATCAGGACGAGCGATTGTCTGAGCGAAGCGAGTTCGAGCCCGGCCCCGTTTTCGGCGAGCACCGCAGGTTGCCCCGGAGCGCAGCGCAGGGGACCCAGACCATCGGGTCGCCTTTCTTTTGGGTACTTTTCTTTGGCGACGCAAAGAAAAGTGCCTCGCCCGCCGGGGCGAGACCCGGCTTGCGGGAAGATCCACTTGCTCACAAGCGTGCACCGGCTTCGACAAGTTCAGCCCGAACGGTGGTGGTGTCCTTCAACCCCCGGGCCGGGCAGGCCCTAAACTAGCCTCATGATTCGCTGGATGCTGGTGATTTTCCTGGCGCTGATCCTGATCAGCTGGTTCACACCCCTGCTGCAAAAGCTCGGCTTCGGAAAAATGCCGGGCGACTTCCGCTTCAAGCTGTTTGGCCGCGAATGGTTCATCCCGCTGACCACCACCATCCTCCTGAGCATGCTGGCCAGCCTGATCAGCAAGCTGATCTGAGCCCCCGGAACACGGCCCGTATGAACCCAAGCCCCACATTGACCACGCCGGATAGTCGCCTTCCCGCCGGTGCCGCGCCGGTGGCCTGTGTGGACATCGGCGGCACCAAGATCGCGGTGAGCATCGTGAACCAGCACGGCATCCAGGGGCGACAGGTCGAAGCCACGGCCAAGCAAGGTAAACACGACGCGCTGGCGCAGCAGGTGCTTCGCATGCTGGACGCCAGTTGCGAGGCGGCGCAGGTCCGCCGGGGCGACGTCGCTGCCGTGGGGGTCGCGTCCTGCGGACCCTTTGTGCTGAACCAGGGAAACATCGAACTGGCGGCGCCCAACATCTGCGGCGGCCTGGCCGGCGCGGCGCGCGGTTTGCCCAACACCTGGACCAGCGCCGTGCTGGAGGCGCCGCTGCGTGCTGCCTTCCCACGGGTACGGATAGAAAACGACGGCATTGCCGCACTGGAAGCCGAGCGCCGCTGGGGCGCGTTGCAGGGCCTGGACCACTGCGCCTATGTGACCTGGAGCACCGGCATCGGCGTCGGGCTTTGTGTGGATGGCCGACCGTTGCACGGGAAAAACGGCAACGCCGGCCATGCCGGCCACATGTTTGTCAGTGACAACAACGACGCCCTGTGCGGCTGCGGCAACATCGGCGACCTCGAAGCCCTGGTGGCCGGCAACGCCATGCCGCGGCGTTTTGCGGCGCTGGGTTATGACAATGCGGCCGGCCTGCTGGAAGCCGCGCGCGCGGGACAAGCGCAGGCGGCGGCGGTGGTGGACGATCTTTGCCGGGTCATGGGCCGCGCGCTGTACAACCTGGTGGTGACGCTGGACCTGCAGCGCATCAGCGTGGGCGGCAGCGTGTTCTGGCACCATCGCGACCATTTGCTGCCGCGCCTGCAGGCGCAGATCAGCGGCAGGCTGCCGGCGTTGACTGACGGTGTCGAGGTGGTGCCCGCAGGGCTCGGCAACCAGGTCGGCGACTACGCGGCCCTGGCGCTGGTGATCTGACGGCTGTGCGCCGCGCGGCTCAGGGCAGCAGCGTCCACTCGTGGCCGCACTTGCGGCAGCGCACCAGCAACTGCCCATTGCGGCGGTCTTCTTCCACCACGGTCAGGCGGCCGTACTCGGTGCATTGCGGGCAATTGGCCTGGTCGGCCACGGTCTCGGCGTGCGACAGCAGGTAGAGGTAGCGCCGCAGGGACCACAGTGCCAGCGCACCACTGAGGATGAACAGGACCACATTGAGCAGCTTGTCGCCCAGGTTGCCTCCCTGAAACAGCTCCAGCGTGGCCATCAGTGCAATCGTGCTGAGCAGGGCCAGCAGCATGTGCGCATGGCTGGACAGCAGCTCGCGTTCATACCACTTGCGAAAACCGATGGTGCGTATGCCCTCGGCCAGCGGGCGGTTGAGATAATTGCGTGGGGTCATGGCCGTTCCGGATGTGTACAGAATAGTTACACACTTCGCCATCTTCTGCCAGCGCCCCGGCAAAAGCCGACGACGCCGCACGCCCGATCAGCCCGGATCCATCCCGGTGAGCGTTTCCAGGAACGTCCTGCGCCACCAGTGCACGTCCTGCTGCCGGATGCGTTCGAGCAGTTTCTGGTGGCGTTTCTGGCGTTCGGACAGCGGCATCTGCAGGGCGATCTGTATGCTTTCGGCCGTGCCGTGCGTGTCGTAGGGGTTGACCAGCAGCGCTTCCTTGAGCTGCTCGGCCGCGCCGGCAAAACGCGACAGCACCAGCACGCCGGGGTCGGCCGGGTCCTGTGCCGCAATAAATTCCTTGGCCACCAGGTTCATGCCGTCACGCAGCGGCGTGACCAGGGCCACGCTGGCCACGCGATACAGGCCCGGCAGGCGCTTGCGCGCCACGTTGCGATGGATGTAACGCACCGGCATCCAGTCGAGTTCGCCATAGTCGCCGTTGATCGAACCGCACAGGCTTTCGAGCTCCTGGCGCAGGCCGGAATAGGTGTCCAGTGCCTCGCGGCTCGGTGAAGCGATCTGGATCAGCGTGGCGCTGTTGAGGTTTTCCGGGTACTGCTGCAGCAACTGGCGGAATGCGCGCAGGCGCTGCGGCAGTCCCTTCGAATAGTCGAGCCGCTCCACGCCCAGCAACAGGCGGCGGCGCGAATATTCGTCCTTCATGCTGTCGAACATGTCGCGCGCGTCCTTGCCGTGGGTCAGCGCAGCAAACTCATCGACGTCGATGCCGATCGGGAAAGCCTGGGCATGCACCGTGCGCCCGAAGGCGCGGAACTGGTGTTTGTCCATGGCTTCGGCGCCGACTTCCTGGCCGACGTAACGTGAAAAGTGATCCACGTCAGTCTGCGCCTGAAAACCCACGAGGTCATAGGCAAACAGCGAGCGGATCAGCCACTCGTGCTGCGGAATCGCCGCCAGGATCAGCGGCGGCGGCAGCGGGATGTGCAAAAAGAAACCGATGCGGTTGCGGCAACCCATGGCGCGCAGTTCGGCCGCCAGCGGGATCAGGTGGTAGTCATGGACCCAGATGATGTCGTCGGGCAACAGCTGCGGCATCAGCTTGCGCGCCATCATCTGGTTGACGCGCCGGTAACCGCCGATGAAGCCGGCGTCGAAGTCCGCCAGGTCAAGCCGGTAGTGAAACACCGGCCAGAGCACGCCGTTGCTGTAGCCCAGGTAGTAGCTGTCGTGGTCTTCCCGGCACAGGTCCACCGTGCTCAGGGTGACGTTGCCGGCCTGCTGGGTATGCATCTCGCCCTCGCCGGGAGAGCCGCCCTCGACAATCGTGCCGCTCCAGCCGAACCACAGCCCGCCGTTGGCGGACAGCGCATCTCCGAGCGCCACCGCCAGGCCCCCGGCCGCGGTCTTGCGCGGATCGGCTACCCGATTCGAAACCACAACCAGCCTGCTCATACTTGCGAATCCCACGGCGCTGAGAGACGCACGGCGGCATTGATGATGCCGACCATCGAGTAGGTCTGCGGGAAATTGCCCCACATCTCGCCGGTCACCGGATGCGTGTCTTCGGACAGCAGGCCGACGTGGTTGCGCGCCGCCAGCATGGTTTCGAAAATCTCGCGCGCCTGCGCCTTGCGGCCGATACGGGCCAGCGCGTCGATGCGCCAGAAGGTGCAGATGTTGAAGGCGGTTTCCGGTTTGCCGAAGTCGTCGGGGGCTTCGTAACGCCGCATGTAGGGGCCGTCGCACAGATGTTTTTCCAGCGCGTCGACAGTGGCGACAAAACGCGGGTCTTTAGCGTCGATAAAACCGACCTCGATCATCAGCAGCACGCTGGCGTCGAGGTCGCGGCCACCGAAACTTTCGGCGAAGGCCTGGCGCTCCTCGCTCCAGGATTCGCGCAGGATGCGCTCGCGCATGGTGTTGGCATGGCCGTGCCAGTAAATCGCGCGGTCCGGCTGCTTCAGCGTCACGGCGATCTTGCCGAGGCGGTCGCAGGCGGCCCAGCACATCAGCGCCGACGAGGTGTGCACGCGGGCGCGTGTGCGCAACTCCCACATGCCGGCGTCGGGCTTGTCGTAGTTGCGCACGGCCTGCTCGCCGACCGCTTCCAGCCGCAAAAACTCGTCCTCACCGGCGCGATGCAGCAAGCGGTGGTCGTGGAAGGCCTGGGCCGCGCCCAGCACCACATTGCCGTACACATCGTGCTGGAAATGCTCCTGCGCCTGGTTGCCGACACGCACCGGCCCCATGTTGCGGTAGCCGCCCAGGTGATCATAGGTGGCCTCCGGCAGTTCGCGCTCCAGGCCGATGCCATACAGCGGCTGGATGTGGCCACCACCGGCCTGCACCACCACGTTGCTGAGCCAGCGCAGGTAATCTTCCATGGTACCGACTTCGGACAGGCTGTTGAGCGCCCGCACCACAAAAAAGGCATCACGCAGCCAGCAGAAACGGTAGTCCCAGGTGCGGCCGCTGTTGGGCGCTTCCGGGATGCTGGTGGTCATGGCGGCGACGATGGCGCCGGTGTCCTCGAACAGCGAAAGCTTGAGCGTGATGGCTGCGCGTATCACCGCTTCCTGCCACTCCAGCGGCAGGTGCAGGCGCTGGCTCCACTTGCGCCAGTAGCTCAGGGTTTCTTCCTCGAACAGGCGCGCGGTGTCGGCAATGCCGTCGGCCAGCGACTCGTCGGCGCCGAGCAGGAAGTTGTGCTCCCGCGTCAGCACAAAAGGCTGGCGCGACAGCAGATGGGCAATCGGCGCGTCGGTGTTCAGGCGCAGCGTCAGCGCATCACCGACGTAGCGCAGGTGATTGCTGCCATGCGTGATGGCCGGCTTGCTGCGGCCCCAGTCGTAACGAATGTCCAGCGAGACCCGGATACGCGGCGCGCCGTGAATGGGGCGCACACGGCGCACCAGGGTCATGGGGCGGAAAAACCGAGAGCGCCGGTAAAAGCGCGGCGCAAAGTCGGTGATTTCGATGGCCTGGCCGCTGGTGTCGAACAGCTGGGTGCGCAGCACCGCGGTGTTGTGTTCGTACCATTGCTTGCTGTGCGAGAAGTTCTCGATCTCGATCGCGAAAGCGCTGCCCTTGTCGCTGGTGTCCAGCAACGCATTGAAGACCGGATCGCCATCGAAACGCGGCAGGCAGCACCAGACAATACGCGCACGGGCATCGACCAGCGCGCTGAAGGCGCAGTTGCCGATCACCCCCAGCGAGAGCGAAGGCGGCGCAGGCGCGGCAAAGGTGTTGGCGCCATCCACTGCAGCGGATGATGAAGAGGAACTCGAAACACTCATGAGGGCAAACTTTCGGCGCGTGACGCCAGGGAGGGAACCAGCGCCGACTGCAGCCAGGTGGCCATCTCGGGCACGCCGGCGCAGCGGTACCGCGCGCTGGTGGCGCCGGGGCCGACCTTGACCGCATGCCCGCCAACATTCTGGACCGCCCGGAAGCCGTCTTCGTCGGTCACGTCGTCGCCCGCAAACACCGGGACACGCCCGGCAAACGGCGCTTCGGTCATGAAGTCTGCAATCGCCGTGCCCTTGCTGAAACCGGTCAGCTTGAGGTCGATCACACATTTGCCCTGCATCAGTTGCAGGCCGCTGCTTTGGGCGACGGCGGCCTGCATCACCTGCAGGCACAGGGCCTCCAGTTCGGGCGCGTGGCGGTAGTGCAGGCTGACTGCCAGGTTTTTGTGTTCGAGTTGCAGGCCGGGATACTGCCGGGCCAGGCCCTCGGCAGCGGCGAGCACATGGCGCAGGTCGGCGGCCGGTGCACTGATCAGCTGGCCCTGGGCGTTGCGGCGCTGCGCGCCGTGTTCCACCGCCGCCGGCAGTTGCAGGGGCGCCAGAAAACCGTCGAGATCCAGCAGGCGTCGTCCCGACACCAGCGCCAGCGCGCCATCGAGCTGCCCGTACAGGGCTGCCAGCGTGCTGGTCAGCGTGGGGGAAATCTTCACCGCATCGGGGTGGGACGCAATTTCCACCAGCGTTCCGTCGAAGTCGAGAAAAAGCGCTGTGCGGGCGGTGATGCGCGGAAGCATTTCTTGAGGCATATGCATTGAAGCAACCTTAGCAGAATCCTTGCCAGCAGCATGTAGGCCGGCGCCGTGTTTGCGCCGCGCGCCTGCAGCCCTCAGTCCGCGCCGGCGTCCAGTGCCTGCTGCACCGCCTTCACCCGGGCGCCGTGGATCATCTCGCCGATTTTGGGGCCGGACAGGCCGGCCGACTGCGCGGCCTGCGCCACCGGTTCGGTCGCCACCGACTGCGCTGCCTGCAACACCCGCCCCAGGCGCCCGCGCTGCGGGTAAGGCGAGTCCTCCAGCCCGAGCCGGCCGCGCGCGTCGCACTCGCAGGCCAGCAGCACCTCGCCGAAACGCTGCGGCTTGCGAAACGCATCGCAGCGTTCCAGCAACCGCACCAGCGCAGCGGCGCCAAACTCCGCGCTGCGGTGGATGTTGCCGTGCTCGCGCGCCACCACCTCGCCGAGCTCGCGGCAGTCGGTCGGCACGCGCAGCCGCTCACACACGCCCTTGAGCAGGCGCGCGCTGCGCTCCTCATGGCCGATGTGGCGCGGCAGCACATGGTCCGGTGTCGTGCCCTTGCCGAGATCGTGACCCAGGCAGGCGAAACGCACGGTCAGCGGGGCCTGCAGGCGCGCCGCCATGTCCAGCACCATCATCAGGTGCACGCCGGTGTCGACTTCGGGGTGGTACTCGGCGCGTTGCGGCACGCCCCAGAGCCGGTCCACTTCAGGCAGCAGCTTCCTGAGCGCGCCGCAGCTGCGCAGCACCTCGAACATGCGGGACGGCGTGTCCTCCATCAGGCCGCGCGCCAGTTCCTGCCAGACGCGTTCGGCCACCAGCGCATCGGCCTCGCCGTCCGCCACCATCTCGCGCATCAGTGCCAGGGTTTCCGGCGCCACCGTGAAGTCCGCAAAACGCGCGGCAAAACGCGCCAGGCGCAGGATGCGCACCGGGTCTTCGCGGAAAGCGCCGGTCACATGGCGCAGCACCCGTGACTGCAGGTCGGCCTGCCCGCCATGGGGATCGACCAGGGCCGCCAGATCGGGCTCGAATCCGGCGCCGACCCGTGCCGGACGGGCAGGCGCAGCGATGGAATTGATCGTGAGGTCGCGCCGCGCCAGGTCCTGCTCCAGCGTGACGTCGGGCGCCGCGTGGATCTCGAAGCCGCGGTAGCCGCGCGCGGTGTTGCGTTCGGTGCGCGCCAGCGCATACTCCTCGCGCGTGTCGGGGTGCAAAAACACCGGGAAATCCTTGCCCACCGGCAGAAAGCCCTGCGCAACCATGGCTTCGGGCGTGGCGCCGACGACCACCCAGTCGTGGTCCTGCACCGGCAAGCCCAGCAAGGCATCGCGGACCGCGCCGCCGACCATGTAAATCTCCATGCGGCAAGTGTAGGGGAGCGCCGGCAGTCCGCCGGGGTGCCGGATCTGCTATGGATTCAATAGCTTCCTGCGCTCGTCAATCAAGGGCTGGAGGCTGATTTTGCCCAAAAAGGTCAGCGGTAAGGATTGGCAATGCCCAGCCTGGCCAGGATGTCTGCCTCGCGCGCTTCCATGGCCTCGGCATCACTTTCACCAGTCTCGTGGTCCCAGCCCTGCGCATGCAACACGCCATGCACCAGCAGGTGGGCGTAGTGGTCCTTCAGGGTTTTGCGGTTCTCGCGCGCCTCCCTGGCCACCACCGGCGCGCACAGCACCAGGTCGGCCGTCACCAGCGGCGCGGCGGTGTAGTCGAAGGTCAGCACATTGGTCGCGTAGTCCCTTTGCCGGTAGCCGCGGTTGAGCGCCTGGCCTTCTTCGGCATCGACGATACGCACGGTGATCTCGGCGTCGCTGTCCAGCGCATGGCGGATCCAGCGCGTCACGCTGTGGCGCGCCAAGGCGGCGCGGTGCCGTTTGGCGTCGCTGATGTCGCCGAACTGCAGCGACAGGCTGAGCTGCTTAAGCGCCATGCTCAAGAACCATTGCGGCTTTTGGTCCGGCTGGGCCGCGCCACCGGCAGCACCACTTCGGTGTCATCGCCGCGCGGCGTTTTCGGGGTGTAGCCGTCGTAGGCATCGACAATGCGCGCCACCAGCGGATGGCGCACCACGTCGGCGCTGGTCAGGCGCGTGATGGCAATGCCCTTGACCCGTTTGAGCACCCGTTCGGCGTCGATCAGCCCGCTGAGCTGGGTGCGCGGCAAATCGACCTGGCTGACGTCGCCGGTGATCACCGCCTTGGCGCCGAAACCGATACGCGTCAGAAACATCTTCATCTGCTCGGGCGTGGTGTTCTGCGCCTCGTCGAGGATCACAAACGCATGGTTGAGCGTCCGGCCGCGCATGAAGGCCAGCGGCGCGATCTCGATCTGCTGGCGCTCGAAGGCCTTCTGCACGCGCTCGAATCCCATGAGTTCGTACAAGGCGTCGTACAGCGGCCGCAAATAGGGGTCGACCTTCTGGTTCAGGTCGCCCGGCAAAAAGCCCAGGCGCTCGCCGGCTTCCACCGCGGGTCGCGTCAGCACGATGCGCTGCACCGCACTGCGCTCCAGCGCATCGACCGCGCAGGCCACCGCCAGGTAGGTCTTGCCGGTGCCGGCCGGGCCGATGCCGAAGGTGATGTCGTGGCTGGCGATGTTGTCCAGGTACATGCCCTGGTTCACGGTGCGCGCGCGCAGGTCGGCGCGCCGGGTCGACAGCGCGGCACTGCCGTCGGGCGCGGTGGACAGGGCGCTGTCGCCGGCCAGCATCAGTTGCACGGTTTCTTCGGGGATGGGCCGCTGCGCCATTTCATACAGCGCCTGCAGCACCTCCAGCGCCTGCTGGGCCTTGGCCTTGGGGCCGTCAATCTTGAACTGCTCGAAGCGGTGCGCAATCGTCACCTGCAGCGCGGCCTCGATGGTGCGGATGTGGGCGTCCATGGGTCCGCACAGATGGCCCATGCGCGTGTTGTTGGGCGGGGTGAAGGTGTGTCGGAGGATCAAATGCAGGCTTTCCGGGCGGTTGGACCGGTCAGAACCGGCGTAACACAGACAGATGGGTGATTGTCCCCCGATATTCAAGTCAGCGGGCGGGCGGGCACGACTGCTAAGATTTGCCCATGATTGGACGCATCTCGGGCCTGCTGGCCGAAAAGAACCCCCCGGAACTGCTGGTGGACTGCAACGGCGTGGGTTACGAGGTGCTGGTGCCCATGAGCACCTTCTACAACCTGCCCGCACTCGGCGACAAAGTCTCGCTGCTCACGCATTTTGTGGTGCGCGAGGACGCGCAAATCCTCTACGGCTTCGGCAGCGCCAGCGAACGCGCGGCTTTCCGCCAGCTGATCAAGATTTCCGGCGTCGGCCCGCGCACCGCGCTCAGCGTGCTCAGCGGCATGAGTGTGGACGAACTGGCCCAGGCCGTGAGCAGCCAGGAAGCCGGCCGCATCATCAAGGTGCCGGGCATCGGCAAAAAAACCGCCGAACGCCTGCTGCTCGAATTGAAGGGCAAGCTGGGCGCCGACATGGGCATCACCGTCAGCGTCGCCGACGATGCGCAGTCCGACATCCTGCAGGCGCTGGTGGCCCTCGGCTACAGCGACCGCGATGCGGCGCTGGCGCTCAAGGCCCTGCCGAAAGACATCGGTGTCAGTGACGGCATCAAGCTGGCCTTGAAGGCATTGGCGAAATGAGCGCCGCGCAGAACCGCTTCAAGCAAGCTCGCGCCCCCTCGGGGGGAAGCGCAGTACACGCAGTGACAAGCGTGGGGGCTTTATGACTATTCAGACCGACGACTTCGACATGTCGGGCGTGCCGCCGGTCAAACGCGTGATGTCGGCCGCGCCGGCTTCGCCCAACGAGGAGGCGATCGAACGCGCGCTGCGGCCCAAACTTTTCGACGAATACGTCGGCCAGTCCAAGGTGCGCGAGCAGCTCGAGATTTTTATCGGTGCGGCCAAAAAACGCAGCGAGGCCATGGACCATGTGCTGCTGTTCGGCCCGCCCGGCCTGGGCAAAACCACCCTGAGCCACATCATTGCGCACGAACTCGGCGTGAACCTGCGACAGACCTCGGGCCCGGTGCTGGAAAAGCCCAAGGACCTGGCGGCGCTGCTCACCAACCTCGAAAAGAACGATGTGCTGTTCATCGACGAGATCCACCGCCTGAGCCCGGTGGTCGAGGAAATCCTGTACCCGGCCCTCGAGGACTACCAGATCGACATCATGATCGGTGAAGGCCCGGCGGCGCGCAGCATCAAACTTGATTTGCAGCCGTTCACGCTGGTGGGCGCCACCACGCGCGCCGGCATGCTGACGAATCCGCTGCGCGACCGTTTCGGCATCGTCGCGCGGCTGGAGTTCTACACATCGCAGGAACTGGCGCGCATCGTCACGCGCAGCGCCAAACTGCTGAACGCCCCCATGGATGAGGACGGCGGTTTCGAGATCGCGCGCCGCTCACGCGGCACACCGCGTATTGCCAACCGCCTGCTGCGCCGGGTGCGCGACTATGCCGACGTCAAGGGCATAGGCCACATCTCGCTGGACATCGCCAACAAGGCACTGGCCATGCTGGACGTGGACCCGCAGGGCTTCGACGTGATGGACAGGAAATTGCTGGAAGCCGTGATCCACCGCTTCGACGGCGGCCCGGTCGGCCTGGACAACATCGCCGCCAGCATCGGCGAGGAGCGCGACACGATTGAAGACGTGATCGAGCCCTACCTGATCCAGCAGGGTTATCTGCAACGCACACCGCGCGGCCGCATCGCGACGCTGGCGGCTTACCGGCACCTGGGGGTCACCCCACCCAGGTCGGGGCCGGAACTTTTTGAATGACACGCGCGCGGAATTTTTGCAGCGGGCGTCTCGTCCGGCTGCGTTGATGTAAATCAACAGGCCGCAGGCGCCGTGGGGTCACAGTCTGGTGACGATGAAACGGTACTGGCTATGGCTTGCAATATTCATGGCGGCCATGGTGGCGGCGGTGTCCGGATGGACCATCCTGCGCGCCCCCCAGCTTGCAAGCGTTGAGATGCGTTATGCGCCCTTGCTCCGTACCCTGCAATTTTCTGCCCGCGTGGCGATCCTGTCGCGCGTCGATGTCGGCAGCACCGTGACCGGGCGCGTCGCGCGGGTCGCAGTGGCCGAGGGCGCCCAGGTGCGCGCAGGCGAGGTGCTGATCTCGCTTGAAACCGATGAGCTGCGCGCGGCCCTGGCGCAGGCCGTGGCGGCTGAGCGCCAGGCTGAGGCCACCCTGCAGGCGGCCAGGGCGAGCTTGCGGCGGGTTCAGCAACTGGTGGCACAGGGCTTCTACAGTCCGGCGCAACTCGACGATGCACAGCGCGCAGCAGATGTCGCGCTCGCGCAGCAGGGGTCGGTGCGGGCAGCGACGGCGGCGGCGCGTGCCCGCCTGGCGCAGGCCGCGGTGCTCGCGCCCACCGATGCACGGGTGCTGACACGTGATGTCGAGCCGGGGCAAATCGTGCAGCCTGGCAAGGCCCTGATGAGCCTGGCATTGGCCGGCCCGACGCAACTCACGGCGCAGGTGGACGAGCGTTTCCTCGACCAGCTGCAACCGGGGCAGAAGGCGGCCGTGGTGGCCGACGCTTTTGCCGACCAGCGCTTTGCCGCGCGCGTGTTGTCGATTGCGCCCGCAGTCGATGCCCAGCGCGGCGCGATCGAGGTCAAGTTTGCGCTCGAGCAGCAGGCGCCAGCCTTTTTGCGCGAAGACATGACGCTGTCGGTCGAGGTCGAGACTGGCCGGCGCGAACGCGCCCTGGTGCTGCCGCTCAGTGCCCTGCGCACCCAGCCTTCGCCGTCCACCGCAACGGTGCTGGTGGCCGAGGCGGGCCGCGCGCAGGAGCGCGCGCTGCGCCTGGGCCTGCGCACGCTGGACGCGGTCGAGGTGCTCGAGGGCCTGGCCGAGGGTGATGCCGTGCTGCTGGGCGGCAGCGTCCCGGCCGGCGCCCGGATTCGCGCGCGCGCCGTGGCCTGGACGCCGGGGCAGCCGGTCGGCAAGTCCGCGGCCACGGGCGACGCGGGCCCGGCCTTGAGCAACGCCATGGGGCGCTGAATGTTTCCCGGGCTCGGGTTTGAGTGGCGCGTGGCACTGCGTTTCCTGCGCGAGGGGCGCATGCAGACCGTGCTCATCATCGTCGGCGTGGCCGCCGGTGTGGCGGTCATCGCCTACATTTCGGCGCTGATCAGCGGCCTGCAGGGCAGCACCCTGACCAAGACCCTGGGCGCGCAGGCGCACATCAGCGTGCGTGCGCCGGACGACGTGGTCACGCCCGCCTGGCCGGCCGTGCCGGGCACCACCGCACTGACCGACACCCAGCCGCGCGCCCAGCGCCTGCGCTCGGTCGCCAACTGGCAGGCGCTGGTGCCGCTGCTTGAAGCCATGCCGGCCATCGCCGGCGTGTCGCCCATGGTGTCGGGCGCCGGCCTGGCGCTGCGCGGCGAAGCCACCCAGGCGATTGCGCTGATGGGGGTGGACCTGGACCGTTATGACCGCGTCGTCGGGCTGCGCGGCAAGGTGATCAGCGGCAGCGCGCGGCTGGCGCCGGGCGAGGCCATCGTGGGCAAGGAGCTGGCGGCCGACCTGGGTGTGCGCGCCGGTGACCGCCTGACGGTGCAGACCGGCCTGGTCAGCGACTCGGTGCGTGTCACCGCGCTGGTGGACCTGGGCGTCAAGGATCTGAACCGGCGCACCGTCATCGTGCCGCTGCGCGCGGCGCAAAACCTGCTGGGCCTGCCCGGCGGCGCCACCAGCCTGGACCTGACCGTGAAAGACGTCTGGTCGGCCCAGGCCCTGGCCAGCGACCTGCGCCGGCAGTTTCCCTACAAGATCGAGAGCTGGCAGGAGAGCAATGCGCAGCTGGTGTCGGCCCTCAACGCCCAGTCGGTCAGCACGGCGCTGATACGCGGGGTGGTGCTGGTGGTGGTGGTGCTGGGCATCGCCAGCGTGCTGGTGGTGTCGGTCGTGCAAAAGCGCCGCGAGATCGGCATCCTGCGCGCCATGGGCGCCACGCGCGGGCAGATCCTGCGGCTGTTCCTGGTGCAGGGCGCGGTGGTGGGCGCGCTCGGCTCGGCGCTGGGCATTGTGCTGGCCGTGGCCATGATCTGGCTGTTCACGAAATTCGTGCGCGGCTCCGACGGGCTGCCGCTGTTTGTCATCAGCCTGCCGTTGGCCACCGCCGTGCAGGTGGCGCTGATCGCGACGGTGTGTGGTGTGCTGGCCGCGGTGGCACCGGCGCGCCGTGCCGCGGCGCTGGACCCGGCGCAGGCGATACGGATGTGACCCGATGACGGCAGCCACCGATTCCCGCGCGCTGATCGAGATGGGCGAGGTCCGCAAGAGCTACAACCTCGGCCTGCCCAGCGAGGCCGAGGTGCTGCACGGCGTCTCGCTGCAGGTGCAGCGCGGCGAATTCATTGCGCTGATCGGCCCCTCCGGCTCCGGCAAAAGCACGCTGCTCAACATCGTCGGCCTGCTCGAGGGCATGAGCGCCGGCAGCTACCGGCTGCAGGGCCAGGAGGTGTTTGGCCTGGACGACGCGGCCCTGACCCTGCTGCGGCGCAGCACGCTGGGCTTTGTGTTCCAGTTCCATCACCTGCTGCCGGCCTTCACGGCGCTGGAAAACGTCACCTTGCCGGCGCTGATGCGTGGCGGCCGCGTCAGCGTCAAACAGCGCGAACATGCGCGCGCGCTGCTGGCGTCAGTGGGCCTGGCCAAGGCCATGGACAAGCGGCCGGCCGAGCTGTCGGGCGGCATGCAGCAACGCGTGGCGATTGCCCGCGCCCTGGTGATGGAGCCGGCGCTGGTGCTGGCCGACGAACCCACCGGCAACCTCGACACGGCTTCGTCCGACGAGGTGTTTGTGCAACTGCGGCGCATGCACGTCGAGCTCGGCACCACCTTTGTGGTGGTCACCCACGACCCGCGCCTGGCCGCCCGCTGCGACCGGCTGGTCGAGCTGATCGACGGCCGCATCGCGCGCGACGAGGCCGTGACCCGCGCGCCCGCCTGAGCGGGTTGTCACGCCGCGCGGCCGCATGGCGACCACCGGGATAGCGCTGTCCCCAGGCGGCTGGCGCCTACTTGCCCATTTTCCCTTGCAGCACGGCCAGCAGGTGCCCCTTGGCTTCGGCCAGCTGGGCCTTGTCGCTGTCGTGCACTTTCCTGAAAAATGCGGCGCATTCGGCAGAGCCGGCCTGCTCGGCATCCTTGATGTACTGGTCATAGGCCATCAGCGCCTGCGCCTTGTTCTGGATCAGCGTGATCCAGTCATATTCAAGGTTGCTGATGGGGTGGCGGTCGGTGGATTGCTCTTGCATGAAAACTCCTGTTTAAAGGCAAAAGCATAGGGAGCGGGGCGGCGGCGATCTGTAGGCCTGCACCGACGGATGGGCTTCCCGTCGCCGCGACATGCCCGTCGCAGCGGTGTATCAACCCGGCTTCGTCCCTGAACTGGCAGCCCTGGCGTTGAACACGATCAGGATTTGCGCGAGGTAATAGCTCGTCAGCACCCACAGCGGCGCCATGGGCAAGGGCTGGGCGAACTTGTTGGTGGCCAGCAGCGCGTCGCTGAGCATGAAAAAACCGGCGCCGATGGCGACGCCAAGCGAGGCCCGGTCGCGCAGCACCGTGGCCCGGCCGATCGCCTGCGCGGCCATCAGCGCGATCACCACCACGTAAGCGGCCACTGCAATTCGCAGCACGGGATTCAGGCCGTTGAACAAAAACGCGTACATCACGGCGCCAATCGCCAGCGTCACCCCCAGCGCGCGCCGGCTGGCGAACCAGGGCACGCCCTGCTTGAGCAGCGCGATGTAACACAGGTGGGCGACCAGGAAAGCCACCAAGCCGGGAATGAAGAAGCCGGGGAACATCAGCAGGCAGTCGCCCGCCAGCGAGAACCCCAGCGCGGCCAGAAGCATGATGTCAAATCGGCCATCCGCCCTTTCCCTGCGGGCGTGAGAAGCTACCAAAACAATAGCAAGCAACAGCGCCAGCGGCTTGAACAGACGGTGCGCCTCGACCCAACCCAGCGCGGCGGTGGCAGTCGCCAGCACGGCCGCCTCGATCAGCAGCACCTGCAGCACCGACAGCCGGCCCTGCAGCAGGCCACCCACCGCCCACAGGCCGGTGCCCAGCGCGGCCAGCCAGACCAGCGCGGGCCCAGGCGCCATCGCGTCGGCATGCCAGAGGAAATACGCCACGCCGGCCAGCAGCAGCAGGAACTGCACGCCACCCAGGAGTTCCACCGCCGGCTTCAGCGGCGGGTGAAAGCGCTGGACCTGCGCCATGTCGAAGGGCTCTTTGGGGAAACGCGCGGCAACATCGGCCGGCCGCCAGCCCGGCGGCTTGAACCAGACACGTATCTTGTCGCCCCAGCTTCTGGCGTGCCAGGACTCCTTGCCCAGCGCCCAGTAGACCTCGGCATTGGCCCACAGCGGGTCCCAGCTGTTGAGCGGGCTGCGCGTGCCGTAGACACATTTTTCGTCTTCCTCGCGGAAGCTGCCGAAGATGCGGTCCCAGACGATCAGGATGCCGCCGTAGTTTTTGTCGAGGTAGCGCTCGTTGACCGCGTGGTGCACGCGGTGATTCGACGGCGAACAGAACCAGCGGTCGAACCAGCCGAGTTTGGGCACATGTTCGGTGTGCACCCAGAACTGGTACAGCAGGTCGATCAGCGCCACGATGCCGAAAATCAGCGGCGGCACGCCGGCCAGCGCCATCGGCACATAAAAAATCCAGCCCAGCAGCGCGCCGCTGCTGGTTTGCCGCAGCGCGGTCGAGAGGTTGTAGTCCTGGCTCTGGTGGTGCACCACATGCGCGGCCCAGAACACCGCGCTTTCATGGCCGGCGCGGTGCAGCCAGTAGTAGCAGAAGTCGTAGAACACCAGCGCGATCACCCAGCCGTACCAGGTGTTCCAGAACTCCGGATTCGGGTACAGCGCGACGCTGGAATAAATCGCAGTGTAGATGCCGATACGGAACAGCCGCGTGAACACCGCGCTGACCTGGCTCAGCATGCCCAAGCCAATGCTGCTGACCGCGTCGCTGAGCCGGTAGGTGTTGCGGCCTTTGGCCCACCCCCAGACGAACTCGATGGCGATCAGCAGAAAAAAGACAGGAGTCGCCAGGACGATGATCTGGCTCGGCGAAAGATTCATGGCGCCATTCTGGCGGGGTTCCGCTCTGCCCGGCGCTGGCATCAACCCTGATGGCGGGTTCCCGGCGCTTCTCCTGCCGGATAATTTCAGGCTTTCAAAACCTGCACCCAACAAAGGCCTCGTCCCATGCTTTCTGATCCCTGGCTCCAGCGCTGGCTGCCTCTGGCTGTCACCCATGCCGGCGATGGCCCTGTGCTGGAGATTGGCTGCGGCCATGGGGACGATACTGCGGTGCTGGCAGGCGCCGGCCTCAAGGTGACGGCGTTTGACCTGTCGCGGGCGGCGGTCGCCGTGGCGAAGCTACGGATTCCCTCGGCAAGCATCGAATGCAGGGACATCCGGGACCCGTTTCCGGTGGCGGTCGGGCAAGTCGGTCTGGTGGTGGCCAGTCTTTCCCTGCATTACTTCGGCTGGGAAGAAACCGTGGCGGTTGTCCAGCGCGTGCGGGAGGTGTTGCGTCCCGGCGGCTTGTTGTTGTGCCGCCTGAACTCCACCGAAGACCATCACTTCGGGGCCAGCGGTCACCCGCAAATCGAGCCCAACTTCTTTCTGGTGGACGGCGAGCCCAAGCGCTTTTTTGACGAGGCCGACATCAACAAGCTGTTTGCCTCTGGCTGGCGGCGCCTGTCGCTGGAGCATTTTGTGACGCGCAAGTACCTCAAGCCAAAGGCCTTGTGGGAGGTGGTGCTCGCAAGAGACGCGTGACCCGCATCTCCAGCAGCGTCATCAGGTCAGGGCGCCCCTGGCATCCACCCGGATGATTTGTTCGACCTTGCCGTGTTGCAGGCCGCCGCGCACACCGAGCAGGTGCTCGTGCAGGTTGACGGTCGGGTCGCAGTGACCGGGAATCAGCCACACCGTCTCGCCGATGGCCGGCAGCTCGGCGCCGCGCAGGATGCCGTGTTCGTCGCCGCCGTTGGCGTAGGCCAGCGCCAGCCCGTGCACCGCAGGCAGGCCAGAGTCGATGGCATGGCTTTTGTGGCCGGCGTCCACCACCGCGTGATCGGCGCAGGCACTCATGACCTGGCTTTTGACAAACAGCGCGTGTTCGAAAGACGGCTGGGCCGGGTCATGCTCGTTGCCGGCGTAGTCGCGGTCCATGAACAAATAGGAGCCGGCCTGCAGTTCGCCGTAAACGCCACTGGCCGCTTCCAGCGAGAAGGTGCCCGTGCCCGCGCCGGTGACCAGCGGCACCTCGAAGCCCGCGGCCTGCAACGCCGCCTTGGTCGCCGACACATGGGCGATGACCTGGGCGATGCCTGCATGCCGCTCGGCCACGCTGCGGAAATGCTGGGCGCGGCCGTGGTAGGCCTGCAGGCCGCCGAACTGCAGCGCGGGATGGCGGGCGATCTCGGCGGCCAGCGGCACGGCGGCGGCGCCCGGCGCCAGGCCGCAGCGGCCGTGGCCCACATCGATCTCGATGAACACACGCAGGATGGTGTGCTGCCCGCACGCGGCATGGGCCAGCCGCTGCAGGCCCTCGGCGCTGTCGACGGCGATCGCGAGTTGCCCGCCGAGCGCCTCGAGTTCGCGCGCCAGCGCCACCACACGTTTGAGCTTGAAGGGGGAAATCACCTCGTTGCTGATGTAGATGTTGTTCACGCCCAGCGCGGCCAGCGCCTCGGCTTCGGAGGTTTTCTGCACACAGACACCGACCGCGCCGTGGGCCATCTGCAGTTTGGCCAGGGTGGCGCTTTTGTGCATCTTGGCGTGCGGCCGCAATTTGACGCCGTGTTTCGCCGCAAAACCCGCCATGGTCGCCAGGTTGCGTTCCATCGCGTCGAGGTCGATGACCAGCGCGGGGGTGTCGATGTCGGCCGCGGGGCGGCCCAGCAGGTCAGACAGCAGATACATCAGGTGCTCGTTTCATCCAGGGGTTTGGCATCGGCTTCGGCCTCGAGGTGCTGGGTGTCGGCCCAGCCGACCAGCGAAAAACCGTCGGGCGTCCAGAGCAGCCGGTTGATGGCCGCATTGCCCAGCGCCCAGGTGCGCGGCGCCTGCAGCTCCAGCCGGGTCGCGGCGCGGTACAACACGTCCAGCACCCCGCCGTGGCCGACCATCACGATCAGCTCGCCCGGATGCCGGGCCGCCAGGCTGTGCGCGGTGCTGACGACACGCTCGCGCAGCTGTTTGAGCGACTCGCCGCCGCTTGGCGCGAAGTCAGGATCACGGGTGCGCCACAACATGGCCTGCTGGGGCAGCGCGCTTTCGATGTCGGCAAAGGTCCTGCCCTGGAACTCGCCGAAATGCCGCTCGCGCAGGCCGGGTTCCGGGATCACCGGCACCCCGGTGGCGCGGCTGACATGCTCGGCGGTCTCAAAAGCCCGGCCGAGGTCGCTCGCATAAATCGCGGTAATCGGTTCGCCGGCCAGCGCCTGCGCCAGCCGCGCAGCCTGCCAGCGACCGGTCTCGTTCAGGCCGATGTCGAGCTGGCCCTGGATGCGTGTATCCACGTTCCAGGTGGTCTCGCCGTGGCGGATCGCGAGGACGCGCGCGGCCTCACTCACCTCGCAGCGCCCCATGCGCGACATCCTTCGACAAGCTCAGGACGAGCGGACAACAAGCGACGGGCGTGGGGGCCGTGCGCAGCGAAGGGCCGCCCCGAGCAAGCACAGCCCCCTGGGGGCTGGTGCCTGCGGCTCCAAACCTGCCTGTGCAGGTTTGGACAGGCGCCAGAAGCGAAGCCTCTGGCGAGCGGCGGCCTGCAAGGTGCAGCGACGTACACGCAGTGACGAGCGTGGGGGCCGCCATCTCTAGCGGGGGATTTCGATGCTGATCCGCCGCGTCCCCACCGGTGGCACCGGGAAGTTGCGCAGCGCCGCGTCCAGCATGGTGGCGATGATCGGGCCGTCGTCGGCCCAGGGGTCTTCGCTGAAGGCGCGGGTTTCGTACACCGCCGTGTTGCCGCGCAGCTCGCGGATCACCAGGCTCACATCGCGCCGGTACAGCGTCGGCTCCATGCCGCCACCGCCCAGCGGCACGCCGAAACCAAAACCGATGCTGCCGCCGCCCCCGCCAATGCCGCTGCCGATAAACACGCTGGAGCCGCCGCCATAGGGATAGCCGTAGCCGTCCCAACGCGCCCGCAGGACAGGCTGGCTGGTGGCGCTGACCTGCACGCTGAAGGCGGCCGCCTGCGGATTGTGTTGCAGCCCGACCTTGGCCAGCGCGGCCTGGGCCAGGCCTTCGAGCGCCGGCTGGCGCGCATCGGGCAACTGCTGCGAGGGCAGGCGCTCGAAACGGTAGCTGGCACCCGGCGCGGGCGGCGCCGGCACCCAGCGGGCGAAACTGGTGACATCGCTGTTGACCAGCCGCGAACTCGCGCAGCCGCCCAGCAGGCCGATCAGGATTGCTCCTGAAATAATAGCTGTCCACGCACGTTTCATAGGGCCTCCAGGCACATATGGCTTGAAATTACTGAAGCGCCACCACGGCCAGCCCGGGCCGCACCGGCGCCGGAAACTCTTCCTCGTCAAAGGCCTTGTCGCCGTCCGGGTCCGGCATGCCGGTGCTGCGTATGCCCTTGAAGTCGTGCTGCTTGCCGTCCATCAGGTGCGAGGGCACGACGTTCTGCAGCGAGGTGAACATGTTCTCGAGACGGCCGGGAAACTTCTTGTCCCATTCGCGCAGCATGTTGCCAACCTGCACGCGCTGCAGGTTCTGCTGGCTGCCGCACAGCGTGCACGGAATGATCGGGAAGTCGCGCACCTGGGCCCACTTGATCAGGTCCTTCTCGGTGACATAGGCCATGGGCCGGATCACCACGTGTTTGCCGGTGTCGCTGACCAGCTTGGGCGGCATGCCCTTGAGGCGCGAGGCAAAAAACATGTTCAGAAAAAAGGTCTGCAGCATGTCGTCGCGGTGGTGGCCCAGCGCGATCTTGGTCGCGCCCAGTTCTTCGGCCACACGGTACAAAATGCCGCGGCGCAGGCGCGAGCACAGCGAACACATGGTTTTTCCCTCGGGAATCACGCGCTTGACGATGCTGTAGGTGTCCTGGGTCTCGATGTGGAAGGGCACGCCGAGCTTTTCCAGGTACTGCGGCAGGATGTGGTCGGGAAAGCCGGGCTGCTTCTGGTCCAGGTTGACGGCGATCAGGTCGAAGTGGATGGGCGCGCGTTTTTGCAGCTTGAGCAGGATGTCCAGCATGGCGTAGCTGTCCTTGCCGCCGGACACACACACCATGACCTTGTCGCCTTCCTCGATCATGTTGAAGTCGACAATCGCGCGTCCCACCTCGCGGCACAAACGCTTCTCGAGCTTGTGCTCCTCGCGCTCTATCTTCAGGCCGGCTTTGGCGGCCGCATCGGCAGCGTCAGCGGCGTCGTTTTTTACATCGTTGAGTACAGCATTCATCTTGTTTCCATCCATCACTTCACCATTGCCCGGTCTCGACACGAATGGCCACTTCGCAGTCCTCGAAAATCTCCAGCTTGGCAATTTTCACACGCACCCCCAAGACGCCGGGCAACAACATCAGCCGGTGCGCCAGCTTGCCTATCAGGCTTTCCAGCAGATTCACATGTTCGGCCCGGCACTCGTTGATGATGATCTGCCGCACCTTGCGGTAGTCCAGCACATGGCTGATGTCGTCATCACTGGGCAGCAAGGGCTGCGTGCCCAGGTTCAGCTCGGCGTCCACCTGTATCGGCTGCGGCGCGGTTTTTTCCTGGTCAAGAATGCCCAGGTTGGCGTCGAAACGCAAACCGGTGAGCGTCAGTATCTGGTTGCCCCGTGTATTGAACATGGTGGGTAGCGGTTGGCGGTCAGTTTGTAGGAAAGCGCGCTCACATCAGTGAGAAATCACGCTCGAATTTCATCAGGTGCTGGCCGCCGTCCACCAGCAGCGTGGTGCCGGTGATGGAGCTGTTGTCCAGCGCAAATTTGACGGTGGCCGCCACATCGGCCGCATTGGACGAGCGTCCCAGCGGCGACAGGGTGTGCAAGGCCTTGAACTTCTCTTCGCTGAGCATATGGCTGGTCAGGGTCAGGCCGGGCGCAACCCCGACCACCCGCAGCTGCGGCGCCAGCGCGATCGCCAGCATGGTGTTGGCTGCTTCCAGTGCAGCCTTGGACAGGGTGTAGCTGAAAAAGTCGGGGTTCTGGTTCCAGAGTTTCTGGTCCAGCAGGTTGATGACGGCAAACCGGCCGGCTGGCTCGGTGACGGCACCGGCCGCCTGCCGCGCCAGCACGTGGCTGTGCAGGGCCTGCGCCAGCACAATCGCCGCGCCGGTGTTGCTGCGCATGTGTTTTTCCAGGGCGGCAAAGCTGAAACTCGCCGCACTGTCGTGTTCGAAGGTGGAGGCGTTGTTGACCACCGCGTCGACCTGGCCGAAATGGGCGATCACCTGGGGCAGCAGTGCCCTGACTGCAGCTTCGTCTTCAAGATCACAACAAAAGTGGGCTGCAGCCCCCGCCAGTTGTGCGCAATCAGCTACGGTTTTGATAGCATCCGCTTCCGAACTGCGGTAATGCACGGCCACGCGCCAGCCGCCTGCGGCCAGCGCGAGCGCGATCTCGCGGCCCAGCCGCAGCGCGGCGCCGGTGACGAGAACAACAGGGGCGGGAGACACAGGGGGCATGGCGGGGTGGGTGGGAGTTCAATCGCCGACAATCCGGGGGTGACTCCCCCGACCCTGACGACACCCCCTAGTTTAACGAGCGCCCTCGCCGGGCACATCCGTGAGGCCATCGCTGCGGCCGGCGGCTGGATCAGCTTCGACCGCTTCATGGCGCTGGCCCTGTACACGCCCGGCCTGGGTTATTACGCCCATGATTCGCGCAAGTTCGGCCTGATGCCCGGCTCGGGCAGCGATTTTGTGACCGCCCCCGAGCTGTCGCCGCGTTTCGGCCAGGCGCTGGCGCGGCAGCTAGCGCAGGCACTCGAGGCCACCGCCACCCATGAAGTCTGGGAGTTCGGCGCCGGTTCGGGCGCGCTGGCCGGCCAGTTGCTGGACGCGCTGGGCCCGCAGATCCAGCGCTACACGATTGTCGATTTGTCCGGCAGCCTGCAGGCGCGCCAGCGCGAGCGGCTGGCGGCCTGGGGCGACAAGGTGCGCTGGGTCAGCGAACTGCCGGCGCAGATGCAGGGCGTGGTGGTCGGTAACGAGGTGCTGGACGCGATGCCGGTCCAGTTGCTGGCACGCATCGATGGCGCCTGGTTCGAGCGCGGCGTAGCGCTTCAGGATGGCAGCTTTGTCCATGCCGACCAGCCGACAGCGCTGCGCCCGCCCCTGGAAGTCGCCGGCAATCACGACTACCTGACCGAGATCCATCCCCAGGCCGAGGCCTTTGTCGCCACGCTGGCCGACCGGCTGCAGGCCGGCGCGCTGTTGCTGATCGACTACGGCTTTCCCGAACACGAGTATTACCACCCGCAGCGCAGCATGGGCACGCTGATGTGCCACCGCGGGCATCTGGTCGATGCCGACGCGCTGCAGGATGTGGGGGACAAGGACATCACCGCGCATGTCAACTTCAGCGGCATCGCGCTGGCAGGCCAGGACGCCGGCCTGCAGGTGCTGGGCTACACCAGCCAGGCGCGCTTCCTGCTGAACTGCGGCGTGCTGGAGGGCACGGAAGACGCGCCGCTGGCCGAACGCGTGATGCTGCAAAAGCTCGTCAACGAGCACGAGATGGGCGAGCTGTTCAAGGTGATCGCCTTTGTGGTCGATGCACCGGAGCGGCCCTGGGACGGGTGGCAGGCAATGGGGTTCGCGGTCGGGGATAGAACCCACACCTTGTAGCCAAGTCGCGGGTTCTGATCCCCGTTCGAGTCGAACGGGTCGAAGCCGGTTGTTTCTTCAAGCCTCTGGGTTTGTCTACGCCTGTTGGCCGGGGGTTGCCCGGCGGCAAGTAACTTTCTTTTGCTTCGCCAAAAGAAAGTCACCAAAGAAAAGGCGACCCGATGGTCTGGGTCCCTCCGCTTCGCTCCGGGCAACCTGCGGTGCTCGCCGAAAACGGGGCCGGGCTCGAACTCGCTGCGCTCAGACAATCGCCCGTCCTGATCCGTTTTCGGCTGCGCTCCTCGGCCCAGCCCGACGGGTGGGGGAAGAAGACAAACATCCCAATCCAATACCAAAATCCCCTCCGGAGTCCTTGAAGCGCAAAGCGCTTCAAGGACGGGAATCCCAACAGATCGTCATGTTTGCACGAGAGAGCAGCGCACGCGGCCACATGAAGTCCCCCTCCATCGCCCAGCGGGGCGAGGGAGGGGCTAGGGGTGGGAGTGGGGAGTTGGAACTACTGCCCGAAGCGAGCCGGGGACGGAGCGTGATTCCTCAATTGCTATGAATTCAATAGCTGCTCACGCAATCCGGACGAGGGCTGCAGGTTCAAAACATGCCTAAATCAGGCTTTGGGCGCCTTCACCGGCCGCTGCCAGTTCGCCAGTGTGACCTGCTTGCCGCGCGCCACGTTCAGGGTGCCGGGCGGCGTGCTTTTGGTGATGGTGGAACCGGCGCCCACGGTGCCGCCCGCGCCTATGGTGACCGGCGCGACCAGCACGCAGTTGCTGCCGATGTGCACATCGGCCTCGATCACCGTGCGGTGTTTGTTGGCGCCGTCGTAGTTGGCGGTGATGCTGCCGGCGCCGTAGTTGACGCGTTCGCCCAGCGCGGCGTCACCGACGTAGGCCAGGTGGTTGGCCTTGGCACCTTTGGCGAGGCTGGCGTTCTTGACCTCGACAAAGTTGCCGATGTGCACCTCGGCACCCAGCTGCGCGCCGGGCCGCAGCCGCGCAAACGGGCCGACCAGCGCGCCTTCGCCGACCTGCACCCCGAGTGCTTCGCCATCGATGTGGGTGAAGGGATGGATCACCGCGCCGGCGGCGATGCTGGCGTTGGCAATCATGCAGTTGGCGCCTATGGACACGCCCTCACCCAGCGTCACCGTGCCGGCAAAAACACAGTTGACGTCGATCTCGACATCCTGCGCACAGTCCAGCGTGCCGCGCACATCGAGCCGCGCCGGGTCGGCCAGGCGCACGCCCTGCTCCATCAGCGCGGTGGCGATGCGCAGCTGGTGGACGCGTTCGAGTTCGGCCAGCTGCACCGGGCTGTTGACGCCGGCCACCTGGGCCGCGTCGGTGATCTGGTGCGCCACCACGGCCACGCCGTCGGCCACCGCAAACTTCACGATGTCGGTCAGGTAGTACTCGCTCTGGGCGTTCTTGTTGTCCAGCCGCGCCAGCCAGCCGCGCAGCAGGCGGGTCGGCACCGCCATGATGCCGCTGTAGATTTCGCGGATGGCGCGCTCGGCCTCGCTGGCGTCCTTGTGTTCGACGATGGCGCGCACCTGGGCTGACGGCTCCTGTCCCGCGCGAACGATGCGTCCGTAGCCCGTGGGGTCGGCCATGCTCAGCGTGAGCAGGGCCAGCCGCTGGCCGTCGCACTGCGCCAGCAAGGCCTGCAGCGTGTCGACCCGGGTCAGCGGAACGTCCCCCGACAGCACCAGCGTGATGCCGTCATCTGCCAGCAGCGGAAGGGCCTGCTGCACGGCGTGGCCGGTGCCGAGTTGCGGCTCCTGCCGCGCGAAACTGATGACCAGTCCGGTGGGAACTTCCCGGCTGATGGCAGACTCCACCTCGGCGGCGCCATGGCCGGTGATCACCACCGCCTGGCGGGCCGATAACCGCGCCGCACAGTCAATCACATGGACCAGCAGTGCACGGCCGCCCAAACGGTGTAACACTTTGGGGAGCCGGCTTTTCATCCGGGTGCCTTTGCCCGCTGCCATGATGACGACATCAACTGGAGTTGCCATGAAGTTTCCTGTGTATTGTTTGTGGGGCGCGCGTACGGCGCGAGCCGGGTCCTTGCTGCGGATTATCGGCCTTGCTGCGCTGCTGCCGCTGGCCGGACTGCTCACGGCCTGCAGCGTGGTGAAACTCGCCTACAACCAGGCGCCGGAACTGGCCTACCTGCAACTCGACGGCTACTTCGATTTCAGCGACGCGCAAACCAGCCGGGTCAAGGACGAGCTGGTGAAGGTCCAGCGCTGGCACCGCAACACCCAGTTGCCGGCTTACAGCGATTTCCTGAAAAAATGGCAGGGACTGCTTCCGGGCGAACTCGACGAGGCGACGGTGTGCAGTGCCGCCGGCGAAGTGCGCAGCAGCCTGCTGAGCATCTCCGGGCGTTCCGAGTCCATCGTGGCAGAACTGGCGCCGACGCTGGACCGGCAGCAACTCAACTACCTGCAACGCAAATTCAGCAAACTGAACCGCGACTACCAGCGCGACTTCATCGAGGGCACGCCGGCCGAAAGACTGGAAAAACGCCTCGACAAGGCCATCAGCCGCGCCGAGATGTTGTACGGCACGCTGGAAGACAGGCAGCTCGCGGTGTTGCGCGCACAGATGGCGCAGTCGGCGTTTGACGCCAACATCGCGCTGGCCGAGCACCGGCGCCGCCAGCAGGACGCCCTGCAAACCCTGACACCGCTGATCGGCGGTGCGGCCACCCCGGCACAGGCGGCACCGGCCGTCAGGGCGTATTTCGAGCGCTCGATGAACTCGCCGAACCCGGCGTACCGCGCCTACCAGGACAGGCTCACACGCGACAACTGCAGGACCCTGGCGCTGCTGCATAACAGCACCACGCCGGCACAACGCGCCAAGGCTGTCGAGACACTGGGAAATTACGCACGCGACTTCACGATTCTGGCCGCGCAGGACCCTGCGCCAAGCCGGCGGGTTTCCAGCGCCGGCACCGGCCAGTTACTGGCCCTTGGCTTTTGAATATGAGCGGCCTGCCGCCCCGGCGGCCCTGAGCCCTGCGGCTTCTGCAGCGCTGCCGGGCCGGGTCGAGACTGGGCCTGTCATGAACTTGCGGGGGTGAACAAGCGGCGGCCTGTCACAGGCTCTGCGCCGGAACTGTTCCGGTTTGCCGGGCCTGGCCGGCGGGACGGCTCTCCTGACCCATCTGACCCATCTGCCTGACGCGCACCGGCTGGAATTCACCCGAGCCGCTGCTTTGCTGCTGCTGCTGGTTGACGCGGCGCTGGGGCTGTTGCTGCAGCGGGCTGGACCGGAAAAGGATTTTGCTGTTCATCGTCGTGGCTTTCTGCGCATCGCGTGCTGGACGCGGAACGTTCAGCTTAGAAAGCCGGTATCACCGTCGCTGTCGTCTGCCGCAGCACGGCAACGTCAGCGCAGGCCTACAACAAAGGTACCCGTCTCAAGGGCAGGTCGTAGTAGTCCGCCAGGCGGTCCAAAGCCCGGGGATTGAGCAGCCGCAGGCGCCCGTCACGCAGCTCGTGCAGCCCCAGTTGCGCCAGCCGCCTCAGGGTCTTGTTGGTGTGCACCAGTGACAGGCCCAGCGCGTCGGCGATGTGCTGCTGGTTGATCGGGAACTCGATCGAGCCTTCGTTCGCCAGTCCCAGGCGTTCGACGCGCCGGTACAGATGGATCAGCAACATGGCCACGCGTTCTGCAGCGGTGCGCCGCCCGTTGGTCAGCAGGTTCTCGTCCACCATGCCCTCCTCGCGCGCGGACAGCCAGGTCACGTCGTAACCGAGGCTGGGAAACTGCCGGAACAGGTCCCACAGCCCGTCACGCGGAAAGACACACAGGGCGGCATCGGTCAGCGCTTCCACGCCATGGCTGGCGCCGTCCGCGAACTCCTGCTGCAAACCGATCAGGTCGCCCGGCAGCAGGAAATTGAGGATCTGCCGGCGCCCGTCGCTGAGCGTCTTGTAGCGAAAAGCCCAGCCGGCGTACAGGGTGAACAGTTTCCCGTTGGGGTTCTGCTCGGAAATGATGGATGTGCCGGCCGCCGCAAGCGCCGCGCCACTGCGAAATTCATGGATGAAGGCCAGCTCCTGGGGCGTCACGGCGTTGAACGCTTCGAGGCTGCGCAGGCGGCAATCTCTGCAATGTCTCGGGCAAGGGCCGGCGCTGGAAGGAGGGGTGATGAGCACGCGGAATTCTATTACCGAAGCCCTGTGTCTTTTGACATTGTTGCAGGCCATGCCGCTGGCTACATTACACGCCACGTATGGACAAAGCCTTGCAACTACACGAGGTGCTCTATGTCAGCACCCTCTCACCCGACTCACCCGTCAAGGTTGTTTCCCAGATCGCCGCCAAAGCCCGCCTGGCCAACCAGCAGGCGGGCATCACCGGCCTGCTGGTCTTCGATGGCATGCGGTTTTGCCAGCAGATCGAAGGACCGCGCAAAGCGGTCCTGGCGCTCACCGAACGTATCCGGCAGGACCCGCGCCATGTCCATGTGGAAATACTCCACCACGGACCGCTGGCAGAACGCCGTTTCCGGCGCTTCAGCCTGGGTTATGCGGCCACCGATGAGGCCGACGTTCTGGCGCGCATCGAGAACGCCGGACCGGAGCAGGCGATGGCCCTGTTTCTGGCTTTGCTTCCCGGCATCGACCTCGACAGCTGAGGCCGCCGCCGGTCGGACACATGGCCCACGCCACTGCAGGCGGCTATATTTGCAGGCAGCATGCATGCCCCCGACCAAGCCGACGAACTGCACGAAGTCATCTACGTCAGCACCCTCGCCCCCGATGCGCCGACCAGCGTCGTGTCGGACATTGTCGGAAAAGCCCGCCTGCACAACCCGTGGATGGGCATCACCGGCCTGCTCATTTTTGACGGCATGCGTTTTTGCGAACAGATGGAAGGCAGCCGGAAAGCCGTTCTGTCGCAACTGGAGCGTATCCGGCAGGACACGCGGCACGTCAACCTGCGGGTCGTGCACCAGGGTCCTCTTGCCGCGCGCAGGTTCCGGCGATTCAGCCTGGGGTACACCACGCTGGACGACGACGATGTCCTGGGGCGGCTGGAAGCCCTGTCCGGCCAGGACGCCATCACCGCCTTCCAGGACCTGCTGTCATCCCTGGACCTTGACGCCTGACACTGCCGCGTGAATGTGGAATCAGGCTTGCAGCGCAGCCCACATTTCCTTGTCGCGTTCCGCTGTCCAGATGCGCGGCGAACCCTTTTGCGACCTGCGAGGGGCCCCGCTTGCGGGGATCGAAGCGCAAAAGGGTGAGGGCAATCCGCGAGGCCCGATCAATGAGCTCAGGCTTGCAGCGCAGCCCACATTTCCTTGTCACGCTCAGCCGTCCAGATGCGCGGCGAGTTGTTTTGCGACCGGCGAGGGGCCCCACCCCGTGGGGATCGACGCGCAAAACAACGAGGGGAATCCGCGCGTGGTCGATCAATGAGGTCAGGCTTGCAGCGCCGCCCACATTTCCTTGTCACGCTCAGCCGTCCAGATGCGCGGATTCTTGATCCCGCTGGCTTCGTCATAGGCACGGCTCACGTCGAACGGCAGGCAATGTTCGTAAATGAAGACCTGGCCGAAGACCGGGTCCATGCTTTTTCGGGTGTGCGCCATGGCGCTTTTCAGGTCCATTTTCGCGGCGGCAGCTTCCTTGCCGCAGCGGTACAGCGTTTCCACCCACTGCACGGTGTAGTCGATCGCCTTGTTGACATCCACGCTGCCCTTCATGGCTTCGCCACGGCCCGGCACGATGGCCTCGGCACCCAGCGCGCGCAGCGCTTCCAGCGTGGCTGGCCACTCCTCGAGCTGGGCATCACCGGTGTAGACGCCGGCGTTGTACTCGACCAGGTCGCCCGAGAACAGCACTTTTTCTTCCGCTACCCAGGCGATGGTGTCGCCGCGGGTATGGCCCGGGCCGGGATGCCAGATCTGCACCCGCACGCCGCCGAGGTCGATCACCAGCTTGCCGGGCACCTCGCCCCTGACCGGGTTGCCGCCGGCGATCACCATGGTCGGCCAGGTCAGGCCGGGCACGCTTTCGGCGTTGCGGAACAGGCGCGGGAAACGCTCCATCTCGCTTTGCATGTCTTCGGCGCCGCGTTCGACGATCAGTTCATAAGTCCCCTGGCTGGCGATGACTTCGGTCGCGCCTTCGGCGATGTAGGCGCTGGCGCCCAGCACGCGCACCGCGTGGTAATGCGTGAGCAGCACGTACTTGATCGGCTTGTCGCTGACCTCGCGGATGCGCGCGATCAGGTCCTGCGCCATCGCCGGCGTGGCGGTTGCGTCGCTGACCATGATGAACTTGTCGCCGATGATCACGCCGGAATTCGGGTCACCCTCGGCGGTGTAAGCCCAGCAATGCGCGCTGAGTTGCTCGAACGTGATTTTTTTGTCGGTGAGGTCGGACTGCGAGGCAAAAGCTTTGGACATGGGGTCTCCGTGGGTGGCCGCAGGAAGCGGCAGCTGGCGTGATTTTACTATACGTAACTTATTACGAATAGTAAAACACTACAGCAGTCAGGCCAGGCCGCGTTCCAGCATGGCCACCACCTCTTCGGAAAACGCCCGGTAACTCATGGGGCCGTCCGGGCGCATCCAGGTAAAGGTCCAGTTGATCATGCCGAACAGCATCATGGTCACCGCGGTCTGGTTGGCCGGGGTGATGCGCTCAGGGTAGGCGCGCTTGAGAAAACGCGTCATGGCCGAGACCACATCACGCTGGCGGTCCAGGATCAGTTCGCGCTGCACGTCGCCAAGGAATTTGGTGTCGCCCAGCAAAGCGACGTGGCGGGTGGCCGAACTTTCATACTGGTCGAGGAAATTGCGGATCAATTCATGCAGCGCCGCGCGGTCGTCCAGGTTCTTGCGCTGGGCGCTGGCCTCGGTCTGGCCGATGATGGCCAGCAGGTGCTGGGTGTAGCGGTCCAGCAGGTCGAACAGGATGGCTTCCTTGCTGCCGTAATAGTGGTACAGCCTGGCCTTGGAGGTGCCGCACGCAGCGGCGATGTCGTTCATGCTGGCGGCCATGTAGCTGCGCTGGGCAAAACACTGGGCAGCGACATCGAGGATGGCCTCGCGCTGGAGCTCATGGGTGGCGGATTTGGGACGGGCCATGCGCTATTGTGAAGCACGCCAGCCACGCTAAAGTAGCGTGATGCCGGCGGATCTGTCCTTTGCCCACTACTGTTGCGAGCTGCTCGCCAGCGCCGGCCCGTGCAAGGCGCGCCGCATGTTTGGCGGTTTCGGCATCAGTACCGAAGGCTTGAATATTGCGTTGCTGGCCGACCTCGGCGATGGCGACACACTCTGGCTCAAGGCCGATGGAGAAACCCGCGGCATTTTTGAAGCCGCCGGCTGCCGCCCGTTTGTTTATCACGCCAAAGGCAAGGCCATGCAGCTCAACTACTACAGCGCGCCCGAAGACGCGATGGAGTCGCCTCAGCTGATGGCGCAGTGGGCCCGGCTGTCGCTGGCCTGTGCCTTGAAGGCGCGCGCCGCCAAGGCGGTGCGGGCCCGTCCGGCGGCCAAATCCACGACAAAACGCGGCAGCAGCACCAGCAAGGCGGTACCCAGCGTACCGGCCAAACCGAAGGCGAGCCGGCCCGAGGCGGCCGCCGCCAGTCCCAGGGCGCCGCGCAAATCGCGCAGCGGCTGAGCCACGCCGGCGCGCCAGGGCAGGCTGAGCGCCCGTTGCGCCAGCGCATGCCGGGACGGACTGGCCAACGCCACGCCGGCGGCGGCCGGCAGCGGGTCCCAGCTGAAATACGCTGGCGCTGCATGGGCAGCATGCCAGGACTCCATCACCAGCACCTGGCCCGCCAGCAACCTGAGCTCTTCGCCGGAGCCCAGGAAATGATCCCCACCGCGCACGCCGTCGTCCAGGTGGGCGTTGTCAAAGGTCAGCCAGACCTGGCCATGGGCAATGCGCAGGACGCCGGGCTCGGTGGGCCGCAAGGTCAACGCGCGTCCGCTGCCCAGCTTCCAGCAGCCCGAGAGCGCGTCTGCGCCGCGGAAAGATTCCAGGGGGAGATAAGGTGTGGTGGTCATTGCGTTCTCCATCGAGCCGTGAGGGTGACTGGATGATCGCTGGGCGGTGCTTGGCAGTCCAATGAATTCGGGTTACGCTATTCATTCCATAAACGCATGAATCGACATTTCCGCCATGCAGCACTCCCAGACCCATTTGCGCTCCCGCCCAATCTCTGCCGGGCAACTGCGCGCCTTCGAGGCCGTGGCCCGGCACCTGAACTTTCGCGCCGCTTCCGAAGAGCTCGCGCTGACCCAATCCGCCGTGAGCCGGCAGATCCAGACGCTCGAGGAAGAGGTCGGGCTGAGCCTGTTCCACCGCCATACGCGCTCGGTCGAACTCACCGGTGCGGGGGGCATTCTGTTGCGCGCCGTCACGCCGTCGCTGGAGCGCATCGACGGTGCCGTGCGGCAGATCCGCCAGAGTGCGGGCCGCAAAAGTGTGGCGCTCACCACCTTCGCCTCGTTTGCGTCGATGTGGCTGATTCCGCGGCTCGAAGCCTTCCAGCGCGACAACCCCGACATGGACATCCGGATTGATGCGTCAGACTCCGCCATCGACCTCGACACCTCGGACCTGGACATCGCGCTGCGTTACGGTCCGGCCAGCCGGCTGGGCACGGCCGGGGCCATCCGGCTGTTCGGTGAACAACTGACGCCGGTGGCCAGCCCCTGGCTGCTCAAAAGCAGCCCGCGCCTGAAAAAGCCCGAAGACCTCGCACATTTCGCATTGATCGAAGCCGGCGATTCCCACGCCACCCACATGGAGTGGCTGACCTGGCGGCGCTGGCTGGAAGTCAACGGCACCCCCAAGCTGGAGGGCAAACGCTGGCTTTATTTCAACTACGCCTACCAGATGGTGCAGGCGGCCCTGACCGGCCAGGGCATCGTGCTGGCGCGCCTGCCGCTGATCGCCGAAAGCCTGGCCTCCGGCGACCTGATCGAGCCCTTGCCGCACTTGCGGCTGGACTCACCGATGGCCTACTGGCTCATCGTCGGCCCGCGCAGCGCCGCGCGGCCGGAGGTCAAGGCCTTTTGTGACTGGCTGCAGGTGCAGGGCGCGCTGACGCGGCAGGCGATTGGCGATGTGCCGGACCCGGACACGGTGGACGACATCGATTGATCGCGGCGCCGGCGATCGCTCCGCAGGGTCAGAGGGGACACAACCCTGTTGCTTCGGAGATTTGTAGATATCGCGCGTTTGCTGGCCGGGGGTTGCCCGGCGGCAAGTAACTTTCTTTTGCTTCGCCAAAAGAAAGTCACCAAAGAAAAGGCGACCCGATGGTCTGGGTCCCCTGCGCTGCGCTCCGGGGCAACCTGCGGTGCTCGCAAAAAATGGGGTCGAGCTCGAACTCGCTTCGCTCAGACAATCGCTCGCCCTGATCCATTTTTCGCTGCGCTCCTCGGCCCAGCCCGACGGGTTGGGGAGAAACTAATGCGGGGACAAAAATCCGGAGCAGAAGAAGCGCGCAGCGCTTCTTCTGCGGGAATCCCAACGAACGTTCATGTGTGCACGCGAGCGCAGCACACGCGGCCAAATGAAGTTCCCTCTTTCGCCCAGCGGGGCGAGAGAGGGGTTAGGGGAGTGAGTGGGGAGTTAGACCTGCTGTCCAATGCAAACCAAGGCGGTAGCGGGGATAAAGCTATGCAGCCGCCGCCGGTTCAATCCGAACCGGAATCGTCACCGGCCCGTCATTGACCAGTTGCACCTGCATGTCGGCCGCAAACTGCCCGGTCTCCACGATGGGATGCAGGGCCCGCGCCCGGGTCACAAAGTAATCGTAAAGCCGCCGTCCTTCATCGGGCGCCGCCGCGCCGGTGAAACTCGGCCGGTTGCCGCCCGACACATCGGCCGCCAGCGTGAACTGGCTGACGACCAGCAAGCCGCCGGCCACGTCCTGCACGCTGAGGTTCATCTTGCCCGTCTGATCCGAAAAAATCCGCAGCTTGAGGATTTTCGCCAGCAGCTTGTCGGCCTGGGCCTCGCTGTCGCCGCGCTCGGCGCACAGCAGCACCAGCAGGCCGGTGGCTATCTCGCCGGTCACCTCGCCGCCCACCAGCACCCGCGCCTGGCTCACCCGCTGGATCACGCTGATCACAGCAGATCCTTTTCATCGTCGAAATGCGCCTCGACATCGGAAGGCAGCAACTGGATGCTCGCGCGCAGTCCGGGCACGGCGCTCATGAGCGCCTGCTCGACGCTGGTGCGCAGCGCTGCCGCGCGGCCCAGCGACCAGCTGCCCGGCATGTGCATGTGCAGGTCGACAAACCGCCGCTGGCCGGAGCGGCGCGTGCTCAGGTGGTCAAACCGGATGGTGGCGTGTACAAAACCGGCCAGCGTTTCGTCGATCTTCGCCAGCACCTCGGGCTCGACGGCTTCGTCCATCAGGCCCTGCGACGAGCGCCACATCAGCCGGAAGCCTTCCCACAGGATGTTGAGCGCCACACCGATGGCTACCAGCGCATCCAGCCAAAGCCAGCCGGTCAGCGCCACCGCGCCCAGGCCGACCACCACGCCGGCCGATGTCCAGACGTCGGTCACCAGGTGCCGGGCATCGGCCTCCAGCGCAATCGAGCGGTGCACTTTGGCCGAGCGAAACATGAACCAGGCCAGCAGGCCGTTCAGCCCCGAGCTGAGCACCGACAGGCCCAGGCCCCAGCCGACCTGCTGCAAGGGCTGGGGGTCAAAAATCCGGTGACCCGCCGCCCAGATGATGGCGATGGCCGCGGCGACGATCAGCGCCCCTTCAAAGCCCGAGGAAAAATATTCGGCCTTGTGGTGGCCATAGGGATGTTCCTCGTCGGCAGGCCGCTGTGCAATCGTCACCATGGCCAGCCCGAAGATGGCGCTGGCCAGATTGACAAACGATTCCATCGCATCGGCCAGCAAGCCGACCGAGTCGGTGACGTACCAGGCCAGCGTCTTGAGCACGATGGTGACGACCGCGACGAGGACGGATGCCCACAGCAGGCGCTGCGGCGTCAGTTTCCGGGAATCCAGCCAGTTCATGGCAGCATTGTCCGTGATGCCGGGCAAGCCGCAGTTCATTCATCCCCGGAACCGGGCGCCATGCAAAAATGCAGCGATGCTCAAAACGCAACACCACCGCTGGCTCGGACTCCTGCTCTGGGGCCTGATCACGGCGCTGGGCAGCGTGGCACTCGCCCGCCTGGAACTGTCGCAACAGCGCGAGGCGTTTGAAACCGACGCGCGCATCGTGCACCGGTTGCTGAGCCAGCGCGTGGTCCAGCACGACGCCGTGATGGCCACGCTGGCCTTGCTGCAAACCGCACCCGGTGTGTCGCCGCCCGAACAGCGCCTGCCTTCGCTCTATCCGCAAATCCTGTCGGTGCAGCGGCGCGACGCCGGCGCGGCCTGGCCGGATGAACGCCTGCGCGTCGCGGAGACCCTGTCACGCGCCCTGCGCCGTCCGACGCTGGCCGGTGTCGACTTTGCGCGCGGCCGCTACGAGCTGGTGCTTGCCGCGGAGCCGGCCAGCTTTGCCCTGGCGATGGACCTGCGTGCCGTGGTCCCCTGGAGCGAATGGCCGATGCCGCCGGAAACCAGCCCGGTGCGTGTGGTGCTGCAACACGAGGGCCAGGACTGGGTCGTGCAGCCAGGCCGGCTGGGGGAAGGCGGCTGGCGTTTCGACTTCCACAAACACCTGGCCGCGGACAGCCAGCCTTTTCATGTGGTCGCCTGGCGCCAGGTCGGCTGGCGCGAACTGCCTTGGGGGTGGATGCTGGCCTGGGCCGTCCTGGTGGCGGCCGCGCTGTCCAGCTGGCTGGCGCTGCAACGCCAGCGCGCAGCACGGCGACGGGCCGAGGAGCTGCTGCGTCTGGGCCAGGTGGCGCGGCTCAACACCCTGGGTGAGCTGGCTGCCGGCATGGCGCACGAACTGAACCAGCCACTGACTGCTGTGCTGGCCAACACCCAGGCATCCGCACGCCTGCTGGATGAGGAACCGCCTGACATGCCGGTGATCCGCAGCGCGATGGCCCAGGCGGTCGAGCAGGCCCGCCGCGCATCCGCCGTGGTGGGGCGGCTGCGGCGCGCCGTGGAGCGCCCCGACCTGGCCGCGCAATTGCAGCCCGCGGGTTTGCAACAGGCCGTCCAGAATGCCTTGTACCTGCTGGAGCCCGAATTGACCCGGCGCGAGGTGGTGCCCAGGCTCGAGCTGCCGACAGCCCGGGTCGTTGTGCTTGCCGAACCGGTGGCACTGGAGCAGATCCTCCACAACCTGCTGATGAATGCACTGCAGGCCCTTGAACAGGTCCCCGCCAGGGAGCGCCAGCTGAGCGTGTCGGTGCAGGCGGAGGCCGGGCAAGGCAGGATCACGGTGACCGACAGCGGACCGGGCATGACGGACGAGGTACTGGCGCGCATCTTCGAGCCGTTTTTCACCACACGCGAAACCGGCCTCGGGCTGGGGCTGAGCCTGTGCGAAACGCTGGCGACCGGCATGGGCGGCAGCCTCCAGGCCGCACGCCGCGCCCCACGCGGCGCCGAGTTCCGGCTGTTGCTGCCGCTGGTGCCCGGCGCGCCCGAAAGCCAGTCATGAGCAGCGCCGGCCCAGGCGCCTCGCTGTCGCCGCTGATCCACCTGATCGACGACGACGAGGCCGTGCGCAGCAGCCTGGCCCTGCTGATCAGCACGGTGGGCCTGCGTGTGCAGGCCTGGCCGGACCCGCAGGCCTTCATGGCCGGTTTCGACCGCCAGACCATAGGCGCCATCGTTCTCGACGTGCGCATGCCCGGCATCAGCGGCCTGACGGTGCTGGACACGCTGGTGGCCCAGGGCGTGGACCAGCCGGTGATCATGCTGACCGGGCACGGCACGGTCGAGATGTGCCGCCGCGCCTTCAAGGCCGGTGCTGCCGAGTTTCTGGAAAAGCCGGTCGATGACGAAGCCCTGCTGGAAGCGCTGCAGAACGCGGTGCGCCAGCATGTGAAGTCGCGCGAACGCAGCCAGGCCGACCGCCAGGCCCATGAGCGTTATGCGCAACTGTCGGCGCGCGAGCGTGAGGTGCTGGGCCTGATCGTGGCCGGCCTGACCAACAAGGAAATCGGCCGTGCGCTCGATGTTTCGCCGCGCACGGTGGAAAGCCACCGCGCCAACCTGTTCGCCAAACTCGAAGCCGACTCGCTGGCGCAGCTGATCAGGCACTACGCTGCACTGGTCGAAGCGAACCTCTGAAACCGCCCCAACTCCGTAGTTTTACGGAGACGCGGGCGTAGCGCTACGAATGGCGTGCGGCAACGCGATTTTTTAAAGTTCTCTCACGGTAATCGAACCGTGCAACATCCCGGAGAACACACCATGCGCCACCTCGTCATCAAGACTTCCGCCCTCTGCCTCGCCCTGTTCGCCGCGGCCGCTTCCGCCCAGAGCGTGCGTACCGAAAAGAACATGTCGCTGGAGCTGGCCAACCAGATCGCCGCCGCGACCGTGGCAGCCTGCTCGGCCAGCGGCTACGCAGTGGCTGCCACCGTGGTGGACCGCGCCGGCAGCGTGCGCGCCGTGCAGCGCGCCGATAACGCCGGCCCCCACACCCTGGACGCCAGCCTGCAAAAAGCCTTCACTTCAGCATCGGCCAAAAACACCACCCTGGCCATGATGGAAGGCGCGCAGAAAAACCCCGTTGCGGCCAACCTGGTCCACATTCCCGGCTTTTTGCTGCTGGGCGGCGGTGTGCCGGTCAAAGCCGGCAATGAGGTGATAGGCGCGGTCGGCGTCGGTGGCGCGCCTGGCGGCCACCTCGACGAACAATGCGCCATGACCGCGCTGGACAAGGTCAAGGACCAGTTGAAGTAAACCGCAACAAATTCGCCACACCGAGGAGAACCCCATGCGCAGCACCCCGTCTCTGATTCTGCAAAAGCTGGTCACCGCAACCGCCATGGGCATCACAGCGGTGACCGTCCCTTCAGCCTGGGCGCAGGTGGCGCCCAGCGCCGCGGAAGCGGCCGCCTACACGGGCCTGCATGCCGCAGCGCAAAAAGGCGACACCGCGACCATCACGCGGCTGGCCGCAGCAGGTGCCAGCCTGAATGCGCGGGACAGCAACGGCCGCACGCCCGTCCACGTCGCGACCTTCGCGCGGCAGCGCGAGGTCATCCGCGTACTGGTCAAGGCCGGCGCCGACATCCACCTGCTGGACAAGGACCGCTATGACGCCGTCACCATCGCCTCGGTGGCCGACGACGAGGAAACGCTGCGCACCTTGCTGGCGCTGGGCGCCAGTGCCAAACAGGTGACCAGCCGCTACGATGGCACGGCACTGATCGCGGCCGCGCACCTGGGGCACGATGGTGTGGTCCGGCAACTGATCGCGGCCGGCGCGCCGCTGGACCATGTCAACAACCTGCACTGGACGGCGGCCATCGAGGCGGTGGTGCTGGGCGACGGCGGGCCACGGCACCAGAAGACCCTGCAGGCCCTGATTGCAGCCGGCGCCAACCTGAAGCTGGCGGACCGGCACGGCAACACGCCGCTGCAACTGGCCAGGTCGCGCGGCTACGGGGAGATGGTGAAGATGCTGGAGCAGGCGGGCGCGCGTTAGGCCCTAGGCCAGCGTCACGCGCGCAAACTTGCGCTTGCCTACCTGCACGACGTAGGTGCCGGCGCCCAGCTTGAGCGCCTTGTCACTGACCACGCTGGAATCGACACGCACACCGCCGCCGTCGATCAGGCGGTTGCCTTCGCCGGTGGAAGCCGCCAGACCTGCCATCTTCAGCAGTGCCGCGATGCCCAGGGGCGCGCCGCTCAGGGCCATCTCGGGGATCTCGTCGGGCACGCCACCCTTGCTGCGGTTGATGAAGTCCTGTTCGGCAACATCGGCGGCCGCAGCAGAATGGAAGCGCGCCGTGATCTCCTTGGCGAGCATCACCTTGGCGTCCTTGGGGTTGCGCCCGCCCTCGACTTCCTTCTTCAGCGCGGCAATGTCGGCTTCGCTTTTGAAACTCAACAGGGTGAACCACTTCCACATCAGCACGTCGGAGATCGACAGCACCTTGGCAAACATGGTGTTGGCATCCTCGGAAATGCCGATGTAGTTGTTCTTGCTTTTGGACATTTTCTCGACGCCGTCCAGGCCCTCGAGCAGCGGCATGGTCAGGATGCACTGCGGCTCCTGGCCGTATTCGGCCTGCAGGTGGCGGCCCATCAGCAGGTTGAACTTCTGGTCGGTGCCGCCGAGTTCCAGATCGGACTTCAGGGCCACCGAGTCATACCCCTGCATCAGCGGGTAAAGGAATTCATGCACGCTGATGGGCGTGCCGGCCTTGAAGCGGTCGTGGAAGTCGTTGCGTTCCATCATGCGCGCCACGGTGTAACGCGAGGCCAGCTGGATCATGCCGGTGGCGCCCAGCGGCTCGCTCCACTCGCTGTTGTAACGCAGCTCGGTTTTGGCCGGGTCCAGGATCTTGTCGGCCTGGGCGCGGTAGGTTTCGGCATTGACCTTGATCTGCTCGGGGGTGAGCGGGGGCCGGGTGGTGTTGCGCCCGGACGGATCGCCGATCAGGCTGGTGAAGTCGCCGATCAGGAAAATGACGGTATGCCCCAGGTCCTGGAGCTGACGCATTTTGTTCAACACCACGGTATGTCCGACATGAATGTCAGGCGCGGTGGGGTCCAGCCCCAATTTGATGCGCAAGGGGATGCCCGTGGCCTCCGACCGGGCCAGCTTTTTAAGCCATTCGTCTTGCGGGATCAGTTCTTCGCAGCCCCGCAGCGACACGGCGAGCGCCTCTTTGACGCGGTCAGTCACCGGGAAATTTGTAACAAGCTCTTGATTCATAAGGGTTTTTCACATGTCGGGCAGTTGTCTGACATATATACTCGCTGTTCTGCCATTGCCGGGCACCGAGCGTTAGCTGGCCCACAAATTGCAAACCCATTCTAAGTTGCCGCCGATTCCCCGTATTTTGCGGCAGCAACTCACCTCCATCCGTCGCCATCAGGCCGCAAATGCGGATCTCGTGGCTTTATAAGTAGGGAATTCAGTTTTGATCAAGAACGATCTCTCGCGCGGCCTGCAGGCAGTTTCCGGTTTTATTCATCGCCACCCCAAAAGAATCACGGGCACCCTGGCTGCCTTGCTGCTGGGTACAGGCGTGACCGCCTTCGGCGTGGCCCCACTCGCGCCTGACGCTGCCGACCTGCCCGTTCGCCAGGTGCTGGAGTCGGTACAGGCCCTGCCGACAGAAACCCAGAGCGACATCCTCGGCGAGTTCCGCTACTCGCTGTTCCGCACCGAAACCACACGCAGCAGCGACACCGCCGATGCGCTGCTCCGGCGCCTGAACATCGACGATGCCTCCGCCTCCGCCTTCTTGCGCAGCGATGCCAACGCCCAGCTGATCCTTTCGGGCCGCGCCGGCAAGGCCGTCACCGTCGAAGCCAGCGACAGCCAGCAACTGCTCAAGCTCAGCATGCGCTGGCCCACCAACGACGAAACCCTGTTCAAGCGGCTGGTGGTCGAACGCAGCGCGGCCGGCCTGGTGTCACGCATTGAAACCGCCCCGTATGCGGCCTCGGTCCGGCTGGCCAGCGGCAGCATCCAGAGTTCGCTGTTTGCCGCCACCGACGAAGCCCGCATCCCCGACGCCGTGGCCGTGCAGGTCGCGGAAATTTTTTCGGGTGACATCGATTTCCGGCGCGACCTGCGCAAGGGCGACCGCTTCAACGTGGTGTATGAAACCCTGGAAGCCGATGGTGAAGCCCTGCGCACCGGGCGCGTGTTGTCGGCCGAGTTTGTCAACGCCGGCAAGACGCACCAGGCCATGTGGTTCCAGCCGGCCGGCCAGAACGCCGGCACCCCGAACAAGGGCGGCTACTACACCCTGGACGGCCAGAGTCTGCGCCGTGCCTACCTGAGTTCCCCGGTGGAGTTCTCGCGCGTCAGCAGCGGCTTTTCCATGCGTTTCCATCCCATCCTGCAGAAGTGGCGCGCCCACCTGGGCACCGACTTCGCGGCCCCCACCGGCACCCCGGCGCGTACTGTCGGCGACGGCGTGGTCGAGTTTGCCGGCGCGCAAAACGGTTATGGCAATGTCGTTTTCATCCGTCACCGCAATGGCCATGAGACCGTTTACGCCCACCTGAGCAAAATCTCGGTGCAACGCGGCCAGAACGTCAGCCAGGGCCAGACCATCGGCCTGGTCGGCGCCACCGGCTGGGCCACCGGCCCGCACCTGCATTTTGAGTTCCGCGTCAATGGTGCCCACCAGGACCCGATGACGATTGCCAAGCAGAGTGAGACCATCACGCTGCCGGCCGGCGCCATGCCCGCCTTCCGTGAAGTCGCTGCCGGTGTGCGCAGCCAGTTGCAGGCTGCGGCCAGCATCGGCCAGACCCGGGCTGAATAAACGGCCTCCGCGGTCGCTCACTGCGTATAGCTCCCTGCACCTTGCAGGCCGCCGCTCGCCGGAGACTTCGCTTCTGCTGCCTGTCCAAAGCCGCACAGGCAGCTTTGGAGCCGCAGGCTCCAGCCCCGAGGGTCCGCTGCGCCTGCGGACTGGCAAAGCCCGATCCGCGGCCCCTGCTTGTATGCGAAGAAGTCCCATGCTCCAACGTCTGCCCTGATTGCGGCCAGCCATGCGGCAAAATCAGCCCATGCTCACTCACTATATTGGCCTGATGTCAGGCACTTCCCTCGACGGCGCCGATGGGGTGCTGGTGGACTTTTCGGGAGACACATTGCGTGTGCTGGCATCGGCCACCGAAGCCTTTCCGCCAGTTTTTCGCGCCGAACTGCTGGCGCTCAATACCTCCGGCCCGGACGAGTTGCATCGCGCCGCGATGGCCGCGAACCAGCTCGCCGCCCGGTATGCGCGGGTGGTCCAGTCACTGGTGCAGCAAGGCGCGGCCCTGGGCGTGACGGCCGACCGGATCGCGGCCATAGGCGCCCATGGGCAAACGGTCAGGCACCAGCCCGCGCCGGTGCCGCCGGCTGAAGCGGGCTACACGCTGCAACTCAACAATCCGGCGCTGCTGGCCGAGTTGACGGGCATTGACGTGGTGGCCGATTTCCGCAGCCGGGATGTCGCGGCGGGCGGCCAGGGCGCACCGCTGGCACCGGCCTTCCATCAGGGTGTGTTCGGGCAGGCCGAGGCGACGGTCTGTGTGCTCAATCTCGGCGGCATCTCCAACCTCAGCGTGCTGCCTCCCGCGGGCCAGGGCGCTGTGCTGGGCTTCGACTGCGGGACCGGCAACGCCTTGATGGATGCCTGGTGCCAGCGCCATACCGGCGAGGCTTTCGACGCCGGCGGCGCCTGGGCCGCCAGCGGCCGGCTGCTGCCGGGCCTGCTGGCCAGCCTGCTGGATGATCCCTACTTCGCCGTGCCACCGCCAAAAAGCACGGGACGTGACCTGTTCAGCCTGGCCTGGCTGGATCAAAAGCTGGCGGCCTTTTCCGGCGAACGCCCTGAAGACATCCAGAATACATTGGCCGAATTCACCGTCAGCCCTTGTGTGGCAGGCGTCAACAGCTATGGAAAAGATAGCAAACGACTGGTGGTCTGCGGCGGCGGCGCGTTCAACCAGCACCTGATGGCGCGGCTGCAGGCCGGCCTGCCGCAGTGCCGTGTTGAATCGTCGGAACTGCACGGGCTGCCGCCGCTGCAAGTGGAAGCCGCCGCTTTTGCCTGGCTGGCACGCCAGACCCAACAACGCCTGCCGGGCAACCTGCCGAGCGTCACCGGCGCGGCCGGACCGCGTGTGCTGGGCGCGATCTACCCCGCCTGAAGCACTGCCCGGTCTCGCCAGCCTGCCCGCCAGAGCGAATCGCCGGGTCAGCCGGACTTGGAAAAGCAAAAAGCCGCCCGAAGGCGGCTTTGACTGGCGAACGCGAGGGGGTTCAGGCAGAGAAGCTGGAGCCGCAGCCGCAGGTGCTGGTGGCATTCGGGTTCTTGATCACGAACTGGGCACCTTCGAGGTCGTCCTTGTAGTCGATCTCGGCACCGACCAGGTACTGGTAGCTCATCGCGTCGATCAGCAGCGACACGCCGTTTTTGGTCATGGTGGTGTCGTCTTCGTTGGTGATTTCATCGAAGGTAAAGCCGTACTGGAAGCCGGAGCAGCCGCCACCCTGGACAAACACCCGCAATTTCAGGTCCGGGTTGCCTTCTTCGGCAATCAGGTCCGCGACTTTTGCCGCCGCGCTGTCGGTAAAGACAAAGGGGGCGGGCATTTCTGTCGGGATCATTTCAGCTACTGCGCTCATGGGAGGCTCCGTTCTTCACACATCGATAAATTTCATGGTACCGCAATTCGATCAACCCCAAGGCAGGCGCGGCTTAAAGCCGGCCGTAGCCGCTGACCGGGGCTTCTTCGCGGGCTTTCTCGACATTGTTGGCGGCCAGCTTGAGCAGCGGTTTGTCGCTGACCTCATGGTTGGTCGGCCGCAACTGTCCAAAGATGACGGCGCCCTGGTGCATTTCAAGCGCCTTGTAGGCGACATCGCCCTGGATCTTGGCCTTGGGCTGCAGTTCTAGCAGTTCGGCCGCATGCACCGGCCCCATCACACGCCCGTTGATGATCACGTGATCGGCATAGATCTGGCCGGTGACACAGGCCGACTCGCTGATGACCAGGATGCTGGGACTGCCTTCGTTGGCGCGAATGTCACCGATCACTTCGCCGTCGATGCGCAGGCCATCGGTGAACTTGAGGTTGCCTTCGATGCAGCTGCCCTGGGCGATCAGGCTGCGGATGGAGGGTTGGGCTTTTTTACCGAACATGGGGAATTCCTGTTTGACATCAACACTACAGCTTGATGGCTTGCACGGAACGCGTGACGGTTCCTTCGATGAGCTTGGCTGTGATGGTTTGTACCACGGCTTGGGCCGGTACGTCGAGGACACCTTCCACGCGCCGGTACTGTTTGAACTGTAAAGTTTGCGCACCGCCGGCCAGGCCCATGGTCCAGGGTTTGCCGGCCAGAGTGCCGCTGAAGGTGAGCTCGAGCTTGCCGTTGAACACCGGGGCATCGCGCACCGGCTGGATCACGAGCACCTGCCACTTGACCTGCATGTCCGACAGTTTTTCAGCCTGCAGACCCCGGATGGCGGCGCTGTCGGCGGTGCCGGCCGGCAGCAACTTCTCAAAAAAGCCCAGATCGTCGCGCAACAGCCGGTTTTCCGATTCCAGTTGCCGGATCTGCCCCAGCATCTTTTCCTGCGCGGCCTTCTCGGCGGTCAGCAGGCTGCCGGAAATATTGGCGATCGACTGCGACTTGTCGCGTTCGGCGCGCAGCTCGGCGACCTCTTCGCGCAATTTCGTCAGTTCGAGCTTGGCCGCCTTGTCCAGCCCCGCAATGCTGACGCCCATCTCGAAGGTCCACAACGCAATCGCCGCGGACAGGCCCAGCATGACCGCAACCATGGCCCAGCGCAGCGGCCAGGGCATGGCGCTGCGTACGGCCATGCGCGGCGAGCTGATGGTCAGGCGGCGGCGAAACAGACGGAACTTCAAAAGGGCGGATCCTGCGGTTTTTATTCGGGAGGGTGCATTGTGCACGCAGATGAACCCCCGCCGGACTTCGGCCGGTAAGCGCAGCAAGCGTTTGTGTCACGGCAGCAGCCACCCCGTCCTCATGGAAAAGCCATGAAAAAAGCCGCCAGGCGCAAACCGGGCGGCTTTTCGGGAACAGCAAAAACGTCTTAACGCTTGCTGAACTGCTTGCGGCGGCGTGCCGAACGGAAACCGACCTTTTTACGCTCGACTTCACGGGCGTCACGGGTGACGAAACCGGCCTGGCTCAGCACCGGCTTGAGGGTGGCGTCATAGTCGATCAGCGCGCGGGTGATGCCGTGGCGCACGGCGCCGGCCTGACCGGACTCGCCGCCGCCGTGAACGTTGACCATGATGTCGAAGGTTTCGACATGGTTGGTCAGGTGCAGCGGCTGCTTGCAGATCATGATCGAGGTTTCGCGACCGAAGAAGGTCTGGATATCGCGGTCATTGACCGTGATCTTGCCGGTGCCTTTTTTGATAAACACGCGGGCGACGCTGGATTTGCGACGGCCGGTGCCATTGTTCCAATCACCGATCATTTGGCGGCTCCTGCAAGTTCAAGCACTTTGGGCTGTTGGGCGGTATGCGGGTGCTCTGCACCACCATAGACCTTGAGCTTCTTGATCATGGCGTAGCCGAGCGGGCCCTTGGGCAACATGCCCTTGACGGCTTTTTCCAGGGCGCGGCCGGGGTGCTTGGCCTGCATGTCCTTGAAATTGGTCGCCGAGATGCCGCCGGGATAACCGGAATGGCGGTAGTAGATCTTGTCAGTCGACTTGGCGCCGGTGACACGCAGCTGGGATGCGTTGATGATGACGATGAAGTCACCGGTATCGACGTGAGGCGTGTAAATGGCCTTGTGTTTGCCGCGCAAACGGAGAGCAACTTCGCTGGCTACTCGTCCGAGGACCTTGTCGGTCGCGTCAATCACAAACCACTCATGCACCACGTCAGCGGGTTTTGCGCTGAAAGTTGTCATGGTTTACTTTTCAAAAGTTGGTTTGAGCAGCCCTTTTCCACGGTCGGTGTTTCTCTGATGGAAACCTCTTAGGTGGGGAAAGATACTTCGCCGCGGGGCCAGCCAGTCGCTGCGAAGCCCACGATTATACAAAGCTGGCGCTTTTTACGCCAGTCCGGGCGCCGCAAAGGCCGGAACCGGGCCGATTTCGGTGGCTGCAGGCCTAAAAGCCGTCGAATTTGCGGCTGTTCTGCATCTGCGCGTTGTTTTCCACACACAGGGGCAGCGCGGCCATGCCGGGTTTCTGGCACGCGCGGTAAATACACATGGGCCGGCCCATGAAGCTGCTGTCGGCACACTGGAGGCGCGGATCGGGCAAGGCGGGCGCCGGGGCCATCTCCGCCCTTTGGGGGGCGGCCGGCTGCGCGGCCACGGCGACCGGCACGGGCGCAGGCGGCACCGCCGGCACCGGCGCCTCCTTCTTGCGGACGGCACGTTTGGGGGCAGGCGCGGCCACTGGCGCCGTTTCGCTGCCAGCGGTCGTCGGGCTGGCAATGGCGGTGGAGACCGGCAGCGCCATGGGCAGCAGCACCGCTGGCTCGGGCTGTGACGCGGCAACAGGGGCCGGGGGTGCGACCGCGGCAACACCCTGCGCGGCAGGCGGGCCGCCGCGTCCCATGAACAGGGCCGCCAGGACGGCCACCAGCAGCGCAGCGGCCACCCCTGCGCCGGCGCGCCAGCGCGTGGGCCGCCGGACCGCCGCAGCGGGCGCAGCCGGGGACCTGGCGGCCGGGGCCGGCTCGCGCCGCCGGGCCGGAACACCCAGGGGCTGTGTCGGCTCATTGGTCGGCAAACGCGCTTTCACGGGTTCTGGGGCCCTGGGCATCACCGGTGCCGGCATGGGCGCCCCCGGCGGCACCCAGATGGCGCCGAGTTCGGCGCGCCAGTCGAAGCGTGACATGCCGTTGGGCGTCTCCAGGCCCATGGCCTGCACCAGCGCCGCCACGGTTTGCGGCCGCTCTTTCGGATCGATGGCGAGCGCCTGGCTCATGGCCTGCACAAACGCCGGGCTGTAGGCCAGGCCGAACTGCTCCTGCACCGTGCGCGCCACCCGGGCAAACGGCGGCAGCCGGTCGCGCACCGCCCGGAAGGTGGCCGGCAGCGGCGGCTTGTTGCACAACAGCCCATGCACCACCGCCGCCAGCGCGTAAAGATCGGTCCAGGGGTCCTGGCGCATGTCCGGGTCTTTGGCGTGCTGCTCCAGCGGCGCGTAACTGAGCTTGAAGGCGTCGGTCAGGTCCTGCGTCTTGCCACCGATGGCATGGCGCGCGGCGCCCAGGTCCAGCAGCACCGGCGGGCCGCAGTCCTGCAGGAAGATGTTGTCGGGCGAGACGTCGCGGTGGACGGCGCTGCCGTGGTGCAGGGTCTTGAGCGCACCCAGCACCGCCCACAATACCTTGCGCAGCCAGGCCTCGGTGGGCGGGCTGCGCATCTGGCTGCGCGCCGCCTGCAGCGTCATGCCACGGTACAGCGGCATCACCATGTAAGCGGTCTGGTTGCCCTCCCAGTAACGAAACACCTTGACCAGCGAGGGATGGTCGAACTGCGCCAGCAAGCGTGCTTCGGCCACGAAGGACTGCAGCCCCGCGGCGAAGGCCGGCTGGTCGGCGGGATCACGCACGATGACGGCGCCGCCCTGCCCGCGCCCGGCCAGCGCGGCCGGGATGTATTCCTTGATCGCCACCGGCCGCTGCAGCGAATGGTCAAAGGCCTGGTAGACCATGCCGAAGCCGCCTGCACCCAGCACCCCGCGCAACTCGAACTCGGCCAGCCGCGTCCCGGGCGCCAGTGCATCCGCATGGGTGATCAGCGAGACCGGGGTGGACGGGGGCAAAGCGGACATGGACGGCGGATGGGCAGACTTCGGTCTGCAATTTAGGCATGGCGACCCCGCCCGCGTCAAGGCAACCGGTCCGGCACCCCGCCTCGTCCGTCGGCCCGCCGGGCGCCGTCCGTCGCACTGCCCGCAAGCTGTCAGGCCCCCGACCGGTGGCGCCCGTTAACATAGGCCCATGTTTAGTTATCGCCACGCCTTCCACGCCGGCAACCACGCCGACGTGCTCAAGCACACCACGCTGATCGCGTTGATGAAGTACCTGACCCAGAAAGACACGGCGCTGACCGTGTTCGACACCCATGCGGGGGCCGGCCTGTACCGGCTGGACGGCGATTACACCGAAACCAGCGGTGAGGCGAAAGACGGTGTGTTTCGCCTGATTTCAGTGCCAGATACGCCTCCAGCCCCCACTGCACAAGCGAAAGCAGCTATTAAAACAGTAGCAGGCAAAAAGCCAAAGGCCGCCATCGACGAGCCGCTGGCGCCGGCCCTGCAGGACTACATCGACCTGCTGCGAAGCCTGAACCAGGCGTTCGCGGAAACCGGCGACCCGGCCCAGCTCAAGATTTACCCCGGCTCGCCCTTCATCGCGCAGAAATTCCTCAGCGGCCGTGACAAGCTCAAGCTGTTCGAGCTGCATCCCACCGATTTCAAGTCGCTCAGCGGCAACATCGAGCAGCTCGGCGCGGGCCGGCAGGTCAGCGTCACGCGCGAGGACGGCTTCGAGGTGCTGAAAACCTTTTTGCCGCCGCCGGCGCGGCGCGCCATGGTGCTGTGCGACCCGAGTTACGAAATCAAGACCGACTATGCGCGGGTGGTGGCCTGCATGGCCGACGCCGTCAAGCGGTTTGCCACCGGCACCTACGTGGTCTGGTACCCCATCATTCCGCGGCCGGAAGCCCACGACCTGCCGCGCAAACTCAAGACGCTGGCGGTCAAGGCGGGCCGCAGCTGGCTCAACGCGACCCTGACCGTCAAGTCCAGCAAGCTGACCACCGACGAAACCGGCGACGTCAAGCGCCCCGGCCTGCCGGCCAGCGGCATGTTTGTGATCAACCCGCCGCACACCCTGAAGGCCGAACTGCAGGCGGCCCTGCCGCAGATGGTGGCGCGGCTGGGCCAGGACCGCAACGCGGGTTTCACGCTGGAACACGGCGGCTGAGCATTCACGCAGGGGGCAGGCGATGGCGCTGATTCTGGTGGTCGAGGACGAGGACGCAATCCGCAGCAACATCGTCCGCCTCCTGAACCTCGAAGGTTTCGACACCGTGGCAGCGGCCGACGGCGAGGCCGGGCTGGCTGAGGCCCGGTCCCGCGCGCCGGACCTGATCATCTCTGACGTGAACATGCCCGGCATGGACGGCTTTGCGCTGCTGGCGGCGGTGCGCGCCGACCACGTGCTGGCGACCACGCCGTTTGTGCTGCTGACCGCGCTGGACGACCGCGGCAGCGTGCGCCGCGGCATGACCACAGGCGCTGACGACTACCTGTCCAAACCCTTCACGCGCACCGAACTGCTGGACACCGTCGAAGCGCAGATCCGCAAGAAGGCCCGCGTCGAGGAGCGCATCAACTCGGGGCTGGCCGCGCTGGAGGCGCGCCTGCGCGCGTCCTTCGCCGACAGCATCAGCGGCCGGCCGGCCGGCTCTTTTGCACTGGATCTGCCGCCGGCAGGCGGCGATACCGGCCAGGCGCTGCAGGCCACCGTGCTGGTGTCGACCATACGCAACTTCACCTCGCTGGCGGAAAAACTCGATGCCACCGAGGTGTCGCAACTGCTGACCGAATATTTCGAACGGACCTGCCAGCCGGTGCTGAAAAACGGCGGGCGTCACCTGAAATTTGTCGGCGACGGCCTGATGGCGGTGTTCGCCGACACGCTCAGCGGCTCGCCGCTGCCGGCGCCGCGCCGCGCCATCTCCGCGGCCCTGGCCATGGCGCTGGCCACCCAGGAATTCCGCACCTGGCTGGCGCAGCGCTTCCCGGCACGTGGCCTGCCGCCGTTCGCCATCGGTGTCGGCCTGCATGACGGTGAAGTGCGCCTGTGCCGCATGGGCACGGACGAGAACGAGGACCTGACCCCGGTGGGGGACACCGTCGGCCTGGCGGCGCGGCTGGAAGCCACCACGCGTGAGCGCGGCTGGACCGTGCTGGCCAGCGGCAGCGTGCTGGCGCAGGCCGGCCCCGGCATACAGACCGGCACGCGTGACAGCCTGCCGCTGCGCGGAAGGTCGCCGGCGCTGGAGGTGGTCGAGATCACCGGCCTCGTGACCCAGCTCGACGACAAGATCCACGGCATGGCCAGCCTGACCGAGCGCGCCGACGAAGTCAGCGCCGCGGTGAAGATCAATTCCGGCATCACGGCGCGCGCAGTCAAGGACGCGCTGCAGTCCAAGCTGGCCGCACTCAGGGGCCTGCGGTTTGACGGCGCGGAGGGCGAGACCGTGCGGCTCAAGGGCTACCGCATCACGCGCAAGATCGGTTCCGGCGGCATGACCGAGGTCTACCTGGCCGAACGCGAAAGCGATGGCCTGCCCATCGTGCTCAAGGTGCTGGACTCGCGCAACAAGGAGGCGTCCGAACATTTGGTGCGTTTCATCCAGGAATACGCGCTGCTGTGCGAGATCGACCACCCGCACGTGATCCGCATCCATGACCAGGGCTTCACCGACGAACACGCCTACATCGCCATGGAGTACTTCGAGCGCGGCGACATGCGCGCGCTGTTCGGCCCGGGCATGACCCGCGAACGCGCCCTGACGGTGGTGCGGCAGATCGCCCAGGCCCTGTCGGCCATCCACAGCCACGGCATCGTGCATCGCGATGTCAAGCCCGAAAATGTCATGCTGCGCAACGACGGCAGCGTCGCGCTGGCCGACTTCGGCATCGCCAAATCCATGCTCCAGGCCGACAAGCTGGACCTGACCCAGACCCGGCACGGCGATGTGGTGGGCACGCCGTATTACATGAGTCCCGAGCAGGCCGGCGGCCGCGCCGTGACGGCCAGCACCGACCTCTACAGCCTGGGCGTGATGCTGTTCGAGATGCTGGCCGGCCAGCGCCCTTTTGTCGCCGAGTCGCTGGAGCTGCTGCTGGCCAAACACCTGCATGCCGAGACGCCGGCCCTGCCGCCGGCCCATGCGGCGCTGCAGCCCATCGTCAACCGCCTGATGGCCAAGGACCCGCAGGCGCGTTACCCCTCGGCCGATGCGCTGCTGGCCGATCTGACCGGCAATTAACCGACCGAACGGTCGGTTAATTGATATACTGGGCAAAATCGCCTGTGAGGCGAGCCCCGCGACAGGAGACAAGCCATGTACACCCAATCCCTTGACGTGCCCGACGGATCGGCGCCCGCGCTGGCGGCCGTGGGCGCGGCGCCCGATGCGCTGCAGACCCGTTTCGACGAAAAAATCGACGCTGACCAGAAGATCGAGCCGCAGGACTGGATGCCCGAGGCCTACCGCCGCACCCTGGTGCGCCAGATCAGCCAGCATGCCCACAGCGAAATCATCGGCATGCAGCCCGAAGGCAACTGGATCTCGCGCGCGCCCTCGCTCAAGCGCAAGGCGATTTTGCTGGCCAAGGTGCAGGACGAAGGCGGCCACGGCCTTTACCTGTATTCCGCCGCCGAAACCCTGGGTGTGGGCCGCGACAGCCTGCTCGACGCGCTGCACAGCGGCAAGGCCAAGTACAGCTCCATCTTCAACTACCCGACGCTGCAGTGGGCCGATGTCGGCGTGATCGGCTGGCTGGTTGACGGCGCGGCCATCATGAACCAGGTGCCGATCTGCCGCTGCTCCTACGGCCCCTACGCCCGCGCCATGATCCGCATCTGCAAGGAAGAAAGTTTTCACCAGCGCCAGGGCTTCGAAAGCCTGATGGTGCAGATGCAGGGCACACCCGAACAACGCGCCATGGTGCAGGACGCGGTGAACCGCTGGTGGTGGCCGGTGCTCGCGATGTTCGGCCCGCCCGACGCGGCCAGCACCAACACGGCCCAGGGCATGCGCTGGGGCATCAAGCGCATTTCCAATGACGATCTCCGGCAGAAATTTGTCGATGCCACCGTGCCGCAGGCCGCGGTGCTGGGCGTGACCCTGCCCGACCCGGATCTCAAGTGGAACGAGGAGCGCCAGCAGCACGACTACGGCGCCATCGACTGGGACGAGTTCTGGGAAGTGGTCAACGGCAACGGCCCCTGCAACAAGGAGCGCCTGGCCAATCGCGTGAAAGCCCACGAAGACGGCCAGTGGGTGCGCGACGCCGCCCAGGCACATGCGGCCAAGCAGAAAGCTCGCCAGCTGAAGGAGGCGGCATGACTACGAAAGCAGGCAAGCCTGTGCCCTCCCCTGAGCAGGGGAGGGATGGGGAGGGGTCGGGCCAGAAAGGGCCAAGGGCCAGCGCGTCCGCAGGACACGACTGGCCTTTGTGGGAAGTGTTTGTGCGGTCCAAACAGGGCCTGGAACACAAACACTGCGGCAGCCTGCACGCCGTCGATGCGCAGCAGGCGCTGCAGATGGCGCGGGATGTCTACACGCGGCGCCAGGAAGGCGTGAGCATCTGGGTCGTGCCGTCGGCCACCATCACCGCGAGCGAGCCGGACGACAAGCCGGCGTTTTTTGAACCCATGGCCGACAAGATCTACCGGCACCCGACGTTTTATACGATTCCCGACGAAGTGGGCCACATGTGATGGATGCCGTCGCTACCCCTGTCCGGGCCCCGCTGGAACAACTGCTGCACCTGGCCGACAACGCGCTGGTGCTGGGCCAGCGCAACGCCGAGTGGTGCGGCAACGGCCCGGTGCTGGAAGAAGACATCGCCCTGGCCAACATGAGCCTGGACCTGATCGGCCAGGCGCGTTTGTTGTACCAGCATGCTGCAACCGTGCGTGGTGATGGCGCCACCGAGGATTCGCTGGCCTACTTCCGCGATGCCGCAGATTTCCGTAACTTCACCTTGCTGGAACTGCCGCATGCCTCGGCGTCATCGGCGCGCGACTACGCGGTGACGATTGTCCGCAACTTCCTCTACAGCGCTTACATGCTGCTGCAGTGGGAGGCGCTGCAATCGTCCGGCGATGCGCAGCTGGCGGGCATTGCCGGCAAGTCGCTCAAGGAAGTGACCTACCACTTCCGCCATTCGCACGGCTGGCTGGTGCGCCTGGGCGACGGCACGGCCGAATCGCAGCAACGCACCCAGGCCGCGCTGAACCAGTTGATGCCTTACACCCTGGAATTCTGGAGCGGCGAAACATCCACGCTGCGTACACGCTGGGATGGCCTGGTCAAGGACGCGTTGCAGGAAGCCGACCTGTCGCGACCACCCCTGCTGCAAGCCGCCCTGCCCCAGGGCAAAAACGGCCGGCACAGCGAGCACCTGGCGCCGCTGCTGGCCGAGATGCAGTCGCTGGCGCGCGCCCATCCGCAGGCTCTATGGTGATCGCTTCGCGCTCACCACGAGCCTCACGAGGCTTTGATGGAACACCCCCCGCAAGCGGGTGGTGGTGGTAAACATGCAGGCCGCCAGCCGCGTGCAGCAGGCCTGGGACGCGCTGGACGCCGTGCCGGATCCGGAAATCCCGGTGGTGTCGATTCGCGAACTCGGCATCCTGCGCGACGTGCGTGAAGACGAGGTCGGCCTGGAAATTGTCATCACGCCGACCTACAGCGGTTGCCCGGCCATGGACCAGATCGCCGACGACATCCACGCTGCCCTGGCGCAGCGGCAACTCAGCGCGCGCATCACCACCCAGCTGGCGCCGGCCTGGACCACCGACTGGATCACGGTGGCCGCCCGGGACAAGCTGCGCAGCTACGGCATCGCGCCGCCGCACACCCTGGCCCCCGGCAGCAACAGCGTCATTCGTTTCGCGCCGCGCCCGGGTGCCGCCGATGCCGTGGCCTGCCCGTTATGCGGCTCGGCCAATACCACCGAAACATCGCACTTCGGCTCCACCGCCTGCAAGGCGCTCTACAAGTGCCTGGACTGCCTGGAACCGTTTGATTACTTCAAGCCCTATTGATTAAGCCGCCCATGTCTGTTCCGCACTTTCACCCGCTGGTCGTCACACGCGTCACCCCCGAAGCCGCCGGCGCGGTGGCCGTCAGCTTTGCGATTCCGCCCGGGCTGCGCAGCCTGTATGGTTTCACGCCCGGCCAGTTCCTCACGCTCAAGGCCACGATAGACGGCGAGCCGGTGCGCCGCAGCTACTCCATCTGCAGCAGCACGCAGCGCCTGGCCGCAGACCACGCCATCGAGGTCGGCATCAAGCCGGTCGAAGGCGGCGTCTTCTCCAACTGGGCCACGCGCTTGCAGCCCGGCGACACCCTGGACGTGATGCCGCCCGAGGGCCGCTTCACGCCGCGCCTGAGCGGTGCGGTGCACCGCGTCGGCTGGGCCGCCGGCTCGGGCATCACGCCGCTGCTGTCCATCATGGCCAGCACGCTGGCCGGTGAGCCGGACTCCCGCTTCACGCTGGTCTACTGCAACCAGCGCAGCAGCTCCATCCTGTTCAACGAGGCGCTGCAGGACCTGAAGGACCGCTACCCGGCGCGGCTGAATTTGATCCACCTGCTGTCACGCCAGGCGCAGGAGATCGCGCTGTTCAACGGCCGGCTCGATGCCGCCAGGGTCAGCGAACTGCTGGCCAGCCTGGTGCCGGGCGCCGGCATTGACGAAACCTTCATCTGCGGCCCGGAGGCCATGATCGAAGGCTGCGAGCAGGCGCTGCTGGCCGCCGGCGTGCCCCGCGAGCGTATCCACAGCGAACGTTTCACGAGCACCGGCCAGCCTGCCAACGCTATTAATTCAGGAGCACCTTACGCTCGTCAGCAAAGGGCTGGAGGCCAAAATAGCATGGATTCCGGGGGGTCTGCCGGCCCCATCCACCTGTCGGTGCAGCTGGACGGGAAATCCCACGAACTGCGCATGTTTGCCCATGAACGCGTGCTCGACGTGGCACTGGCCGCCGGGTTGGACCTGCCCTACAGCTGCAAGGGCGGCGTCTGCTGCACCTGCCGCGCCCGGGTGCTGGACGGCGAGGTGGCCATGGAGAAAAACTTCACGCTGGAAGACTGGGAAGTGAAAAAAGGCTTTGTGCTGAGCTGCCAGGCGCGGCCGCTGACCGAACACATCAGCATCAGTTACGACGATCGCTAGGGCCTGTTCACACTCTTTATACAAGTGCGAACGTGCTTAAAACAGCGCCAATCTAGGCGCGCGACGACGCCCAGCCTGGGCGGCTGGGCTAGGAGTGCAACAACGAGTGGCGTTGTTTTAAGCACGTTCCCTTCGGGTTGCGGCCTAAAAGGCCGTGCGCAGCGTTGCAAAGCCTTGCCGGGCGCCAGCCCGGCTGCGTTTTGCGCCTCGCGCATGACCTTTTTGACTCGCAACGCATCTTGGATAAAGAGCGTGAACAGGCCCTAGTCATGTCCTTGCGGACTTGATCCGCCATCCATGCGCATGGACCCACCGGGAAAACAGTCAGCGCGTGCGCGAATTCCAGATGTGCAGTTCGAAAAACGCGCTTTGTGTGGCGATTTCCATTTGGCGGAAAACCGCGCGTTTGGCATGTTCCGCAGCCTGCTCCCAGCGGGCAATCGCCTGCAGTTCCTCGGACGAGCGCGGCACATCCGGGTTTTCGGCGCGCATGGAGCGCACCGCCATCCATTCCACATACGCACCGCGCACGGCGGAGGCGCCGCCCAGCACATGCTCCAGCACCTCCAGGAATTTCTGCTCGGCGGTCTGGCGCTGTTCCTCGCTCAATCCCACAGCCGACTGCAGCGATGCGTTGTATTTGCTTTGCGCTCTCATGGGGTTCGGTTGGCAAGGTGGGGAAGGCATCATTTTATCGCCGGCCACCGCCCATCTTCAATACTTGAGGGTGGTGCTTTTTCCCCAGAACACGCGGTAGGCGAACACCGTGTAGCCGATGATCATGGGCAGCACCACCACCGCGCCGGCCAGGATCACGCCCATGGCTGCCGGCGCCGTCGCCGCCTGCCAGATGGTGATGCGTTCGATCACCAGCCAGGGGAACAGGCTGTAGGCCAGGCCGTAAAACGCCAGCAAAAACACGCCGACCGTCGCACCAAAGGGCACCCAGGCGCCGTACTCGTTGCCCTGGCCCAGGCGCACCGGCAGGCGTTGCAGGCTGCGCCAGATCACCGCGAACAGCACCGCCGTGGCCACCGGGATGGGAATCAGCAGCACGATGTTCGGAAACGCAAACCACTTGGCAAAAATCACCGGGCTGACCAGCGGCGTGGCAATCGAAATCGCGGCGATGCCGGCCATGGTGAACCACAGGCTGCCACGCGCCCAGCGCACTGCCTTCAGTTGCAGTTCGCCTTCCGACTTGATGATCAGCCAGCCCGCGCCCATCAGGCAGTAGGCGGCCACCAGCGCTGCGCCTATCAGGGCATTGAACAGCATGTTCCACCAGCTGTTGGCAAAACCGGTGATCAGCGCGCCCAGCATGTAGCCCTGGCTCCAGCTGGCCAGCAGCGAGCCGCTGTAAAACAGCCGGTTCCACAGCGGCTTGTGCGCCGCGCGCGCCTTCACGCGGAAGTCGAAAGCCACGCCGCGCAGGGTCAGGCCCACCAGCATGAAGGCCACCGGCAGGTAGAGCGCGCCCAGGATCACGCCGTGCGCGAGCGGGAACACCGTCAGCAAAATGCCCACCCCCAGCACCAGCCAGGTTTCATTGGCATCCCAGAACGGTCCGATGCTGGCGATCATGGTGTCCTTGTCCTCGTCGCTGGCGCGGCGCATCAGCACACCGACGCCGAGGTCGTAGCCGTCCAGGATCACATAGGCCAGCATCGCCAGGCCCATCACCACCAGGAACACAATCGGCATCCAGCCGGCCGCCTGGCTCAGGTCGGGTGCGAGATCAAGCATGGGACGCTCCTTCCTTCTCCGGGTAGTTGACGACGTTGAGCTCCTTCTCGGTCTCGCCCGCCGTTTGATCGTCCCCAAAGGGTTTGTCCGCGTGTTTCTTGTGCCTGGCCAGGTAAAACACCACCGAGATGTAGGCCGCGGTCAGCGCCGCATACAGGCCGAGGTACATCACCAACGTGAAGGCAATGCGCGGCGCCGGCACCGTCGATGCGGCTTCCGCCGTGGTCAGCACACCCGTCACCAGCCAGGGCTGGCGGCCGATTTCGGTCACGTACCAGCCGGCGATCAGCGCGATCCAGCCGGCAAAAGTCATGGCCACCAGCAGCTTCGCGTGCCAGTCCTTGAGCTGCCGGCCGTTTCCGGCCTGCCAGGGTTTGAGCTGCCAGACACTGGCCCAGCTGACCAGCAACATCAGCATCCCCATGCCGACCATGATGCGGAAGGCCCAGAACACCGGCGCCACCGGCGGGTGCTTGCCCTCGAACTGGTCCAGCCCCTTGATCTCGCCGTCCCACGAATGCGTGAGGTACAGCGAGGCCAGCTTCGGGATGCCGATTTCGTAGCGGTTTTCCTTGGCCTTTTCATCGGGCAGCGCAAACAGGATGGCCGGCGCGCCCTTTTCGGTCTTCCAGATGCCTTCCATCGCCGCCAGCTTGGCCGGCTGGTGCTCCAGCGTGTTGAGGCCGTGCAGGTCGCCGGCAAGGATCTGCAGCGGGATCAGCAGCGCCGCCAGATACACGCCGGTTTTCAGGCTGGCCAGGACTTCGGGCGTCTTGTCGTCGCGCAGCCAGCGGTAGGCCGAAATTCCGGCCACCAGGAAAGCCACGGTCAGGCCCGAGGCCAGCAGCATGTGCACCAGGCGGTAAGGGAAGGACGGGTTGAAGATCACCGCCAGCCAGCTGGTCACGTGCGCCTGACCGTTGATCATTTCAAAACCGGCCGGCGTGTGCATCCAGGAGTTGAGCGCCAGGATCCAGAAAGCCGACAGCGTGGTGCCGCCGGCCACCAGCAGGGTGGCCATGGTGTGCATGCGCTCGCTGACGCGTTCACGCGCAAACAGCATCACGCCCAGCATGGTCGCCTCGAGGAAAAACGCCGTCAGCACTTCGTAGGCCAGCAGCGGCCCGGCGATGTTGCCGACCTTTTCCATGTAGCCCGGCCAGTTGGTGCCGAACTGGAAACTCATGGTGATGCCGCTGACCACACCCAGCGCAAAGGTCAGCGCAAAAATCTTCACCCAGAACTGGTAGGCGTCCATCCAGTGCTGCTGGCCGGTTTTGACAAACCGCAGCTTGAAAAACAGCAGCACCCAGCCCAGCGAGATGCTGATGGTCGGGAACAGGATGTGAAAGGTGATGTTGGCGGCAAACTGTATGCGCGCCAGCAGGAATGCGTCGAGTCCGTCCATCATCAGCTCCGGTGGGGTTCTTGGTCAGGAATCACGGCCGGCGGAGACGCCAGCTTGGGCGCAGCGGCGCGGCCTGTCAAGCCGGCCTTGACGCTGCCGGCGACCTCCAGCAGCTTTTGCACCCTGGCGCCCATCTTCATCAGCTTGATCAGCGTGGCCGAGTCCATCTTCTGCACCTCGGCCAGCCAGCCGGTCATGAGTTCGATCAGGTCGTGCATCTGCTTCATGCGCGCCTGCGCGTGGATGTCGTCCTGGGTCGCCGGCTGCTCCATCAGCGCGTCACGCAACATCGACAGCGTCGGGTCGATCTCGCGCTTGCGCCGCTCCTCGGCCAGGGTGCGGAAGATGGCCCAGACATCTTCCGGCGCCTGGAAGTATTCGCGCCTGTCGTTGGGCAGGTGCTGCAGCCGCACCAGATTCCAGGACTGGAGCTCTTTCAGCCCCATGCTGACATTGGAGCGTGAGAAAGCCAGCGCCTCGCCGATCTCGTCGGCATTGAGCGCACGCGGCGAGACGTAGAGCAGCGCATAAATCTGCCCCACGGTCCGGTTGATGCCCCAGCGGCTGCCCATTTCGCCGAAATGCAGGACAAAACGCTGGGTCAGGGGGGCGAGGTTCATGGCTTGGACTTATTGAATTTTCAGGAATTACTGAAATTATAGGAACCCAGCACAAAGTTGCCCGGACCGGGTGAATATCCCGGCGTGGCCCCGGGGAAAGCCCGTCCGCGACCTCCCAGGATCGCGCGCTCCGGCCGCGATGCCTTTGTCCATCGCGCCATGCGGTCGTTGGCGATCCGGCCGCCGCGCCTGAATGACAGCCGGGACGCTACACAATTGATAGCTGCCCACGCTGGTGGCACATGGGACCAAGGCCAATTCAAGGCATCAAGTGGAGCAGGCGCGGCAGCAGCGCCTATGGCGCTCAGCGCGCGGCAGGCGCGCGCCGGACAGGGCTGGCTGCGCGCCGCCTGGCGGGTGCCGGTGGCGTTTGCACCACGGCCGGCGTGGACTCGGGCACCAGCAGCAGCACGTCCTTGACGCCCAGTCCCAGCATGCCGATGGCCTCGGCGGCAGCGCGGCTCAGGTCGATGACGCGGCCGCGGCTGAAGGGCCCGCGGTCGGTGATGCGCACCTCGACTTCCCTGCCGTTGACCAGGCTGCGCACCCGCACCCGGGTGCCGAAAGGCAAGGTCCGGTGGGCGGCGGTGAGTTCGTTCATGTTGTAGCGCTCGCCGCTGGCCGTGCGCCGCCCGTTGAATCGCGGGCCGTACCAGGACGCCTTGCCCTGCTCGAACTCGCGGGGGATTTCACCGGCGAGCAAATTGGCGTCGGGCAGGTCGGCCGGGGGCGCGCTGTCGGGCAGGCTGGCCGCCTCGGGGGCAGGCGCTGTCAGCGGTGCAGCTGGCGCCGCACGGGATGTCGGGGCCCCAGCCGGTGCCGGCGGATCGCCGGCAGGCGGCGTGGCGCATGCCGACAGCGCCAGCAGGCTTGCAGCGATCCAGAATCTGGCCAGGACCGCAGGCTGGGTCAAAACTTCACCGCCCCAGCCGCTTGATGATCTCGGTCGTCGCGCCGGCCTGGTTCATGGTGTAGAAATGGATGCCGGGCACACCCTGTGTCCGAAGCTGGTCACACAGGGCGGTGATCACATCGAGGCCGAAACTCCTGATCGACGCCGTGTCGTCGCCGAAACCCTGCAGGCGCAGGCGTATCCAGCGCGGGATCTCGGCGCCGCAGGCGTCGGAAAAACGCATGAGCTGGGTCGAACTGGTGATCGGCATGATGCCGGGCACGACCGGGATGTCCAGCCCCATCTTGCGAACGTCATCGGCAAAACGGAAATAGGCATCGGCGTTGAAGAAGTACTGCGTGATGGCCGAGTTGGCGCCGGCCCTGACCTTGGTGGCAAAGGCCTGCAGGTCGGCCTCGGCCGATTTGGCCTGGGGGTGGATCTCGGGATAGGCCGCGACCTCGATATGAAAGGCGTCGCCGGTGAACTCGCGGATGAAGCTCACCAGGTCACTGGCGTAATGGAACTCGCCGCCCATGCCGTAGCCGCTGGGCAAATCACCGCGCAGCGCCACCAGGCGCTTCACGCCCATGGCCTGCAGGGAGGCCAGTTGCTGGCGAACCGTCGCCTTGGTCGCGCCCACACAGGAGAAATGGCAGGCCGCCGCCACGCCTTCCCTGAGGATCTCGCCGACCGTGCCGAAGGTGCCGTCCTGGGTGGAGCCGCCGGCGCCGAAGGTCACCGAGCAAAACTCGGGCTGGTAGGCATACAGGGCCTGGCGCGCCAGCCGCAGCTTGTCGGCGCCTTCCGGTGTCTTGGGCGGGAAAAATTCAAAACTGATGGGAAGCTTCATCGCAGTCATTTCTGTCTGTATGTCTGTATGTCTGTATGTCTGTTCATTCGTCGTCGGGTGTGTCGCGGCGTTTGCCGCGCGCCGGGCCGTGTTGTCCCGCATGGGCTTCTTCGGAGTCCTCATGCGCCGCATGCATCGCGCGCAGCTCGCTGCGCGGTGTGCGTTTGGCGGCCTTGCGCGGCGGCGCCGCCGGCAGAGGCTGGTCCTCGCCGATGCTATGTTGTCCCTTGACCGCGTGGATGAAAAACTCGCGGTTGCCGTCGCCACCGGCAATCGGCGACTCCAGCCAGGCCTTGACGTCCATGCCGAGCGCGGCGCAGGCATCACGCAGGCGCTGTTCGACAAATGCGAAATGCGCTGCATCGCGCACGATGCCGCCCTTGCCGATCTGGCCCGGCTGCAGTTCGAACTGCGGCTTGACCAGCATCAGCGCGTCACCGCCGGGTTTGAGCAGGCGCACTACCGCCGGCAGCACCAGCGTCAGCGAGATGAAGGACAGGTCGGCGGTCAGCAGGTCAAAGTTGGCCTCGATCGGCTCGGGCTCTTCTTCGTCGAAATCGTCATCGTCGAATCCGGCCTCGGCGTCCGCCGCATGCGCGGGACCAGCGACCAGATCGATCGCCGTCATGGCGCGTGCGTTGACACCTTCGATACACACCACGCGCGGATCCGCGCGCAGGCTGGGGTGCAACTGGCCGTGGCCCACATCCACCCCCACCACTTGCACCGCGCCCTGCTGCAGCAGGCAATCGGTGAAGCCGCCGGTGGACTGGCCGATGTCCAGGCAGCGCCGGCCGCTGACATCCAGGCCGCGGCTTTTCAGCGCGCCCTCGAGCTTGAGCCCGCCGCGCGAGATGTATTTCGCCTCGGTGGTGTCAGGAATCTCGACCTCGGCGCCCGACGGAATCTCGTCGCCGTTTTTGGCGACTTTTTTCCAGGGCGAGCTTTCCTCGGCGCGCCAGCGCACCCCCGAAGCTATCAGGCGCTGGGCCTGGGAGCGGGTGGCGGCAAAGCCGTTGTCGACGAGGAAGAGGTCAGCGCGCATGGGTATGTTTCTGCCATCTCCGACGGCTTGAAGGGCGTAGCGAGCGGCCCGAGAACAAGGCGCGGGCGTCAGGCAACCGGAGTGCACTTCAGGTGCATGAGGATTGCCTGATCGGGACCCGCAACGCCGTTATCGGGTCGCGCAGTAGCCATTAAATCAATAGCGGTAGGTATTGGCCTTGTACGGGCCAGCTTTGGAAACACCGATGTAGGCCGCCTGCTCGTCACTCAGTTCGGTCAGCATCGCGCCGACCTTTTTCAGGTGCAGGCGCGCGACTTTTTCGTCCAGGTGTTTCGGCAGCACATAGACCTTGCCCACTTCGTAGTCGGCCTGTTTGGTGAAGAGCTCGATCTGCGCGATGGTCTGGTTGGCAAAGCTGGAGGACATCACGAAGCTCGGGTGGCCGGTGCCGCAGCCGAGGTTCACCAGACGGCCCTTGGCCAGCAGGATGATGCGTTTGCCGTCCGGGAAGATCACGTGGTCGACTTGCGGCTTGATCTCTTCCCAGGTGCATTTTTCCAGCGCGGCGACATCGATCTCGTTGTCGAAGTGGCCGATGTTGCAGACGATGGCCTGGTCCTTCATGGCCGCCATGTGTTCATAGGTGATCACGTTCTTGTTGCCGGTGGCGGACACGAAGATGTCGGCCTTGTCGGCGGCGTATTCCATGGTCACGACCTTGTAGCCTTCCATCGCGGCCTGCAGGGCGTTGATCGGGTCGATCTCGGTCACCCACACCTGGGCCGACAGCGCGCGCAGCGCCTGGGCCGAGCCCTTGCCCACGTCGCCGTAACCGGCGACCAGCGCCACCTTGCCGGCAATCATCACATCGGTAGCGCGCTTGATCGCGTCCACCAGCGATTCACGGCAGCCGTAGAGGTTGTCGAACTTGGACTTGGTCACCGAGTCATTGACGTTGATGGCGCGCAGGGCCAGCGTGCCCTTGACCGACATCTCGTTCAGGCGCAACACGCCGGTGGTGGTTTCCTCGGTCACGCCGATGATGTTTTTCAGGCGGCGGCTGTACCAGGTCGGGTCCTGGGCGAGCTTGGCCTTGATCGAGTTGAACAGGCAGACCTCTTCCTCGCTGCCGGGTTTGGACAGCAGGGAGGCGTCTTTTTCGGCCTTGGTGCCCAGGTGCATCAGCAGCGTCGCGTCGCCGCCGTCGTCCAGGATCATGTTCGGGCCTTCTTCAGGCGTGCCCTTGGCGCCGGTGAATTCAAAAATGCGGTGGGTGTAGTCCCAGTAGTCGGCCAGGGTCTCGCCCTTGATCGCGAACACCGGCGTGCCGGCGGCGGCAATCGCGGCGGCGGCGTGGTCCTGCGTCGAGAAGATGTTGCACGAAGCCCAGCGCACGTCGGCGCCCAGGGCTTGCAGGGTCTCGATCAGCACGCCGGTCTGGATCGTCATGTGCAGCGAGCCGGTGATACGCGCGCCCTTGAGCGGCTGGGCTTTCGCGAACTCTTCGCGAATGGCCATCAGGCCGGGCATTTCGGTTTCGGCGATCTTCAGTTCCTTGCGGCCCCAGGCGGCAAGGGAAATGTCGGCAATGATGTGGTCGGCGGTAGGTTTGAGAACGGCGCTCATGGTGACTCCAAAACAGGCTTTTAAAAACCACTGCTGGGGTCAACTCACCTCACAGCACAGTGGGTGAGCGCGGTTGGCAGGCAGAGTCGGCAAGCGACCTGGTGTCCGAGCCTCGCTCGCCGTCTGACGTGGTCAGTATCTGGCGGGCTGCATCGCTCCTCGAACAGCCGCTATTCTATATGCCTCGCCCGAACGGCGCTGAAAGACCCTGCAATGAGCGCCATGGACTGCTACTTGTTCACGAAAAACCTGGAAAGCCTGGACCTGAAGGCCGCCGGGGCGGCGATGGCAAGCCATGACTTCGAGGTCCAACTGGTGGCGAACGAGAGCCCCCCGCAACTGCGCGTCAACTGGCAACCCGACAACATCGTGCACCCGGATCGCCGGGTGGGCGGCATGCTGGACAAGCCGCCGGCCGAAGACTACGTCCTGGCCTTTGAAAGCGGGGAGGCCGCGAAGTCGATACGGACCGACATCGCCCGCCTGCTGGCCGGCGAACACCGGGACCTGCCTGCCGTGCTGGGCCAGGACAGCCTGGTCTGCCTGACAGACATCGATCCCGGGCAGATGGCACGGCATTCCGCTGCGATGTTGTACGCCCTGCTGTCCGAACTGACCGCCACGGCCCGGAAACCTGCCGAGGTGCTGGTCTACGAGGCGTCCAGCTCGGCGTGTATCGCGCCTGAGAATGCGCGCGAGCTGATGAACTGGCGCGACATGCTGTATCTGCTGGACCACCCCTTGCCCATGGGCGACCACAGCGTCATTCAGGATCCCGATTTTGCGGACGGCCTGAAGACTGGCCCCGCCCCTCACGACGACCCGGTGGCCAGCCCGCCGGTCCCGCCCCGTGACGGCGCCGCCCCGGGCGAACAAGCGTCTACCCTGCCCTGGGGCTGGCTGATCGCGGCCATGGCTGTCGCTGCAGGCCTCGCGGCCTGGTATGCCGCCTGATCGCCCAGCGAAGCTCGTTTCCCTCCCGCCACCCGGACCCTTCATGCTTCCACTCGCTTCATGGCCTGCGGCCGACCGGCGCCGCATCAACGGCGTTTTCACCGACATCGACGACACCCTGACCACCGAAGGCGCGATCACGGCCGATGCGCTGCAGGCGCTGGCTGAACTGAAAGCCGCCGGCCTGCAGGTGATCCCCATCACCGGCCGCCCGGTCGGCTGGAGCGAGCCCTTCGCGACAAGCTGGCCGGTCGATGCCATCGTGGCAGAAAACGGCGCGATGGCCCTGATTTCAGATCAAATCGGGCTGCAGCCCTTGTCCGGCGGGCGTGGGCAGCTATCAAAAAGATACCAACAGAATGAAGCAACACGGCTGACCAACTACGCGCGCATGCAGCAGGTGGCGGCCCGCGTGGTGCGCGAAGTCCCCGGCGCGGTGATCTCGCAGGACAGCGCGGGGCGCGAGACCGACATCGCGATCGACCACAGTGAATTTGTGCACCTGCCACCCGCGGCCATCGCGCAGGCGGTGCAGATCATGCAGGAAGAAGGCATGAACGCCACGGTGAGCTCCATCCACATCAACGGCTGGTATGGCGCGCACAACAAGCTGGAAGGCGCGCGCTGGATCGTTGCCGAGCTGTTCGGCAGGAACCTGGATACCGAGATGGAGCGCTGGGTCTATGTCGGCGACTCGACCAACGACCAGCTGATGTTCGAGGCCTTCCCGCATTCGGTGGGTGTGGCCAACATCCGGCGCTTCGAAGCCGAACTCAGCCACAAGCCGCGCTACATCACGAAGGGTGAGCGCGGCGCCGGTTTTGCCGAAGTGGCCGCGGCCCTGCTGGCCGCGCGCCACCGTCCGGACTGAAGCGGATCAGCGGGCGGCGACCGACAGCGTGGATGGCTTGGCCGCGCTGAGCACCTTGCCCTCGGCGGCGTTGCTGACCATCTCCAGCCGCAGGCTGTAGTCACCGGCCGGCGGGTTCAGCCAGGTTTCCGTCTGGCCGGCGGTGAAAGCGATCACCTCCGGCTTGCGACCGGCGCGCTCCATGGTCAGCCGGAAATGCCCGGTGTCCGCCGCCTTCGGGCCGGTATGCGACACGTTGTAGCCAGTGGCATGGAACTGGACCCGGAACGGGCCCTTGACGGTTTCGCGGTCCGCCGGGCTCAACAGTTCGACGCGGGCCGGGCCCTGCACCGCAGCCGCCGTGACCCCCTTGTTCTGCTTGCTGATGGTCACACTCAGGGGCTTGCTGTAGACGAAATAGGGGATGTGGCCCTGGTCGGCCAGCAACAGGCGGAACTTGTACTTGCCCGGTGGCAGGTTCACCACCATTTCCATCTGGCCCTTGCCGAAGTGAATGTACTGGTCGGTGAAAGGCAGGGGCTTCTTGAAGTCCAGCGGCAAGTCCTGGTTCACCAGCAAATGGTGGTGGCCGGCGCGGCCGGCGGTCTGGCCGGCCGGGACCAGGCCGCGCATCGACAGCCCGAAGCGCGCCACAAACGGCGCCTCATAGGTGCCGCCGTCCTGGAGGTTGGTGAAATAGGTCTCCGCGCCGCGCGGCGCCGGCACCACCCAGGGGTGGATGACCTCCACCTCGTCGGTCGGTGCCACCGGGCTTTGCGCTGCGGCTGGCACAGCGGCAGCGAGCAGCAACACCGCCAGGGAAAAGCCAGAAACCGGACGCTGCGAGAGGAAGGTGATCATGGTGTTGCCGTTAAATTGGAACGAAGAGTAATAAATATTACTATTTGGTAATTTTATAGCCCGCTCGTTCTACTTTTTGCCTGCCTCTTGATAACCCTCCACTTCCGCAGGTCATTGGCCCTAACGCGCCAGCACCGGCGCGAGCGCCTTGCCGGTATGGGTGCCCAGCCTGACCACCGCTTCGGGCGGCGCCGAAGCCACCACCTGGCCGCCGGCATTGCCGCCGTCCGGCCCCAGGTCGATCACCCAGTCGGCTTCGGCAATCACGTCGAGGTCGTGTTCGATCACCACCACGCTGTGGCCGCCGTTGACCAGGCGGTGCAACACATGGATCAGCTTTTCGACGTCGGCCATGTGCAGGCCCACCGTCGGCTCGTCCAGTACGTAGAGCGTGTGCGGCGCCTTCTGGCCGCGCCGCGTGATGTCGTCGCGCACCTTGGACAGTTCCGTCACCAGCTTGATACGCTGCGCCTCGCCGCCTGACAGCGTCGGCGAGGGCTGGCCCAGGGTCAGGTAACCCAGGCCCACGTCTTTGAGCAACTGCAGCGGGTGCGCAATGTTGGGCATGGAGGCGAAAAAACCGACGGCTTCATCAACTTCCATGGTCAGCACGTCGCCGATGTTTTTGCCGCGCCAGGTCACGGCCTGGGTTTCGGGGTTGAAACGCGCGCCGTGGCAGGTTTCGCAGAGCACCTTCACATCGGGCAAAAAACTCATGCCTATGGTGCGCACACCGGCCCCTTCGCAGGTCGGGCAGCGGCCTTCACCGGTGTTGAAGCTGAAGCGCCCCGGACCGTAACCGCGCGCCTTGGCTTCCAGCGTGTCGGCAAACAGTTTGCGTATGGTGTCCCAGAAACCGATGTAGGTGGCCGGGCAGGAGCGCGGCGTCTTGCCGATCGGCGTCTGGTCCACCTCGAGCACGCGGTCCACCGCGGCATAACCCTCGATCGCTTCGCAGCCGGTCCAGGCCGGCGTCTTGCCCTTGTCGTCGGCTTCGCGGCCGGCCTTGGTCGAGCGCAGCATCACGCCGGCATGCACATTGCTCAGCAGCACATCGCGCGCCAGCGTGGACTTGCCGGAGCCGGAGACACCGGTGACCGCCACCAGCCGGTACAGCGGCACGGCGACCGAGACCTTCTTCAGGTTGTGCAGGTCTGCATTCACCACCCTGAGCCAGGAGGTGAAAGGTCCGGCCGCCACCGGCGCCGCGTTGTGCAGCGCGCTGGCGCTGGCCGCCGCGGCTTTCAGGGCGGCAGCTTTCAACAAGGCCGCTTTCTGTTTGCTGACCGGTTTGGCCAACACATCGCTGACCGCCTGCGCGGCGACAGGCGCCAGTCCGGCACGCGTTTCGCGTCGGAGCTGCAGCGGATGGATCAGCGGATTCGCCAGGTAACGCCCGGTCAGCGAATCGGGCAAGGTGGCCAGGTGCGCGGCCGTGCCCTGCCCGACCAGCCGCCCGCCGCGTTTGCCGGCGCCGGGGCCAATGTCGATGATGTTGTCGGCGCGGCGAATCGTGTCCTCGTCATGTTCGACCACCACCAGGGTGTTGCCGCGTTCGCTGAGTTTGCCCAAGGCGCGCAGCAGGATCTGGTTGTCACGCGGGTGCAGGCCGATGGTCGGCTCGTCCAGCACATAACAGACGCCCTGCAGGTTGGAACCGAGCTGCGCCGCCAGACGGATACGCTGCGCCTCGCCGCCCGACAAGGTGGGTGCGCCACGGTCCAGCGTCAAATAACCCAGGCCCACGTCTTCGAGAAATTCGAGCCGGCTCTTGATCTCGGGGATCAAATCACGCGCAATGCCGGCTTCACGGCCGGACAGCGACAGTTTCTCGACCCAGGCGCGCACATCGGTGACCGACAACGCGGCGATGTCGGCAATACCGACGCCGGCAAACTTCACCGCGCGCGCCTGCGCATTCAGGCGTGTGCCGTGGCAGCCGGGGCAGGCCATGTCGGTCACGTCTTCGGCTTCCGGCTCTGCAAAACTCTGCTCGCGGCCCTTGCTGTCGTCGTCACGCACCGAATCGTCGAACACCTTGCGCTGCTCTTTGGTCAGCTTGACACCAGTGCCCACGCAGTCCGGGCACCAGCCGTGTTTGCTGTTGTAGCTGAACAGGCGCGGATCGAGTTCGGGATAGGACGTGGCGCAAACCGGGCAGGCGCGCTGCGTCGACGAGGCCTGCAGCTTGCCTATCTGACGGGTCGAGGAGCCGGCCATCATCGCGCCGCGCAGGCCGGTGAGCGGCGCCAGCACATGCACCACACCCTTGCCGTGCTGCAGCGCCGTGGCCAGCGCCTCGCGCAAGGCGGCCTCGTTGTCGGGCGTCACATGGATGTCGGCCACCGGCAGCTCGACCGTGTGCTCCTTGAAGCGGTCGATGCGCGGGAAATTCGTTGTCGGCAAAAACTCGCCGTCGATGCGCAGATGCGTGTAGCCGCGCGGCCGCGCCCAGTCAGCCAGTTCGGTGTACACACCCTTGCGGTTGATCACCAGCGGCGCCAGCAGGCCGATGTGCTGGCCGCGGTAATTTTTCAGCAGCTGGGCGGCGATGCTTTCCGGGCTTTGCGGCATCACCGCTGCGCCGTCCTTGGTGCAGTGCTGGATGCCCAGCTTGACGTAGAGCAGGCGCAGGAAGTGCCAGACCTCGGTGGTGGTGCCGACAGTGGACTTGCGGCCACCGCGCGAGAGCCGCTGCTCGATCGCCACGGTCGGCGGGATGCCGTAGACCGCATCGACCTCGGGACGGCCGGCCGGCTGCACGATGCTGCGGGCATAGGCATTGAGCGACTCGAGGTAACGCCGCTGGCCCTCGTTGAACAGGATGTCGAAGGCCAGCGTGGACTTGCCGGAACCCGACACGCCGGTCACCACATTGAACTTGCCGCGCGGAATGTCCACCGACAGGCTTTTCAGGTTGTGCTCCTTGGCGTTGACGATCTGGATCAGGTTGGAGAAGGCGGGCCGGGTTTTCCAGACTTTGGTTCGGGCTTCTTCCACGCCATGCACCTGGCCCATGGACTTTTCATATTCGCGCAAGGCCAGTGCGGTATGCGACGTCGGGTGTTCACGCACTGCCTCGGGTGTGCCCTGGGCCACCAGCAGGCCGCCAGCCTCGCCCCCTTCGGGTCCGAGGTCGATCAGCCAGTCGGCCGAGCGGATCACATCGAGGTTGTGCTCGATGATGATCAGCGAATGGCCGACGTCGAGCAGCTTGCGCAGCGCGCGCATGAGTTTGGCGATGTCGTCGAAATGCAGGCCGGTGGTCGGCTCGTCGAACAGGAACAGCGTGCCGCGGTTGATGTTGCGCAGCGCCAGCGGCTGGCGGCTGGCACTCGCGGTTTTCGACGCGCCAGCCAGGAAACCGGCCAGCTTGAGGCGCTGGGCTTCGCCGCCCGACAGCGTCGGCACCGGCTGGCCCAGCTTCACGTACTCCAGGCCCACATCGACAATCGGCTGCAGCGCGCGTATCACCTCGCGGTCCTGCGCGAACAGCCGGCTGGCTTCACTCACGGTAAGGTCCAGCACATCCGACACATTCATCAGGCGCGGATGGACGTCGCCGATGGCCTTGCGTTCAATCGTGACCTCCAGGATCTCGGGCCGGTAACGCTTGCCGTCGCAGTCCGGGCAGCGCAGGTAAACGTCGCTGAGGAACTGCATCTCCACATGTTCAAAGCCCGAGCCGCCGCAGGTCGGGCAGCGCCCGTCGCCGTTGTTGAAGCTGAACTTCGACGAGGTGTAGCTGCGTTGCCGGGCCAGCGGCGCCTGCGCAAACAATTCGCGCACCGCGTCCCAGGCCCCCACATAACTGGCCGGGTTGGAGCGCGCGGTCTTGCCGATCGGCGACTGGTCGACAAACACCACGTCGGTCAGGTAGTCCGCGCCCATCAGGCGGTCATGCTGGCCCGGCGTTTCCGTCGCCTTGCCGAACTGGCGCAGCAGCGCCGGCGCCAGGATGTCCTGCATCAGCGTCGATTTGCCGGAACCGCTGACACCGGTCACGCAGACCAGGCGCTGCAGCGGGAATTCGACCGTCAGGTTCTTCAGGTTGTGGTCGCGCGCGCCTTCGAGGATCAGGCGCGGCGTGTTGTCGGTGACCGGGCGCTTGAAGCCCATGCCCACCTGCTTGCGCGAACCGAGGTAGGCGCCGGTCAGGGTGTCGGCGTGTTTCAGGTCTTCCGGCGTGCCGTCGAACACGATCTGGCCGCCCTTCTCGCCCGGGCCCGGGCCCATGTCGATCATGCGGTCGGCCGCCAGCATCACCGCCGGATCATGCTCGACCACCACCAGCGTGTTGCCGGCATCGCGCAGCCGGTGCATGGCCTGGGTGATGCGGTTCATGTCGCGCGGGTGCAGGCCGATCGAGGGTTCGTCCAGCACAAACAGGGTGTTGACCAGCGAGGTGCCCAGCGCCGTGGTCAGGTTGATGCGCTGCACCTCGCCGCCCGACAGGGTGCGGCTTTGCCGGTCCAGCGTCAGGTAACCGATGCCGACGTCGCTGAGGTAACGCAGCCGGGTGTGGATTTCCTCGAACAGCGACTTCAGCGCCCTGAACTCGGCATCGGGGGCGCTGCCGTCCTGCAGCGCGGCCGGCGCCAGGCCGTTGAAAAATTCACGCAGCCGGTCGATGGGCAGCTGCATCAGGTCGTGCAAGCTCAGGCCCGGCAAGGCCTCGAGCTGGGCGCGGCTCCAGTCCACGCCGACCGGCATGAAGCGTTTTTCAGGCGGCAGCGCCGCATCGGCGTCAGCCTTGGAGCCCAGGCGCCAGAGCAGGGCTTCCAGCTTGAGCCGCGCACCGCCGCAGGTCTCGCAGGGCGTGTAGCTGCGGTACTTGGACAGCAGCACCCGGATGTGCATCTTGTAGGCCTTGCTTTCCAGGTAAGCGAAGAAGCGCTTGATGCCGAACCAGTGCTGGTTCCACTTGCCGTTCCAGTTCGGCGAGCCGTTGATGACCCAGCCCTGCTGCTCGGGCGTGAGTTTGTTCCAGGCCGTGTCGCGCGGAATCCCGGCGGTTTCGGCATGGCGCATCAAGTCGTCCTGCGCTTCCTTCCAGGCCGGCGTCTGCATCGGCTTGATCGCACCGGAGCGCAGCGTCAGCTTGTCGTTGGGAATCACCAGGCCGTAATCGACACCGATCACGCGGCCGAAACCGCGGCAGGTGTCGCAGGCACCCATGGCCGAGTTGAAAGAGAACAGGGAAGGTGTCGGCTCGGCGTAACGCAGGTCGCTGTCGGGGCAATGCAGGCCGCTGGAAAAGCGCCACATTTGTTCGGCACCGCCCTCCTCCGTTGCTTGAACGTACACATTGAGGCGGCCGCCGCGTTTCAGCGCCATTTCGATCGCCTCGACCACACGCGCCTTCTCGGCCGTCTGAACACGGAAGCGGTCGGCCACCACATCGAGCAACTTGTGCGGCCCGGCTGGCGTGGCCACATCGCGCTCGGCATGCACACGCGTGAAGCCGCTGGCCGACAGCCACTGCGTGACCTCGTCGGCGCTGGTATTTCCAGGCAGTTCCACCGGGAAAGTCATGACCACGCGTGGATCACTGGCCGCAGTACGCGCCATCAGCTCGGCATAAATCGATTCCGGCGTGTCATGGCGCACCGCCTGCGCGGTTTTTTTGTCGAAAAGCTGCGCAGCGCGCGCATACAAAAGTTTTAGGTGGTCATTGAGCTCGGTCATGGTCCCCACCGTCGAGCGCGAGCTGCGTACCGGGTTGGTCTGGTCGATCGCAATCGCCGGCGGCACGCCCTCGACCTTGTCCACCGCCGGTTTGTCCATGCGGTCCAGGAACTGCCGGGCATAGGCCGAAAAAGTCTCGACATAACGCCGTTGGCCCTCGGCAAACAGGGTGTCGAACACCAGCGAGGACTTGCCCGAGCCGCTGGGGCCGGTGACCACCGTCATTTCACCGGTGCGTATGTCCAGGTCGAGATTCTTGAGGTTGTGCTGTCGCGCGCCGCGAATGCGGATGATTCCCTGGGACATCTGTGGGGGCTTTCCTGAAGAGGTCAAACATTCTAGACAGCCGCGTCCGGATTGCATTGCGTGGGGTTAAAGGTGTTTGGCGCGGCAAGGGCGCCACGCCACTGGTTTTCCATATCGTCTTTTTGGCGCATTTATGGTCCACTAGGCAGCATTCACAGTACAGCGGAGAACACACATGAAACAACCCGGCTTATGGTGCGGCGCCCTGCTCGCGGCAGCACTCAGTTTTGGCGCCCAGGCGCAATTGCTGATCGGACAGACGGCAGGATTCACCGGGCCCGTGGGCGCCGGCGTGAAGGAAACCACCGACGGCGCCAAGCTCTACATCGACGCGGTCAATGCCAAAGGCGGCGTCAACGGGCAGAAGATCGAGTTGATCTCACTCGACGACAAGTTCGATCCCAAGTTGGCCGGTGAAAACGCGCTCAAGCTGATCGAGGAAAAAGAGGTGCTGGCGATGTTCCTGACGCGCGGCACGCCCCACACGGAAGCCATGCTTCCCCACCTCGAAAAGTTCGGCGTTCCCCTGATCGGCCCGTCCACCGGCGCCATGGTGCTGCACCAGCCCGTGAAAAAGCAGGTGTTCAACGTGCGCGCCACTTACCAGCGCGAAGCCGAAAAGGCCGTGACCCACCTCAACTCCATGGGCATCACGCGCATCGGCATTGTTTATGCCGACGACAGCTTCGGCGCCGACGGCGTGGCCGGCGCGCAAAAGGGCCTGGTAGCGGCCAAACTGCAACCCGCCGTGCTGGAAAAATTCAACCGCAGCAAGCCCGACTTTGCGCCCATCGCCCCCAAAGTGGTGGCATCCAATGCACAGGCCATCATCATGGTGGCTTCCGGCCAGGCGGTGGTGGATGGCACCAAGGCCTTTCGCGCTGCCGGCTCCGCGGCACAAATCGTTACCTTGTCCAACAATGCCTCCAGCGGCTTCATCAAAAGCCTGGGCGACAACGCCCGCGGCGTGATCGTGACCCAGGTTTTTCCGTATGAGCGTTCGATCGCTTATGGCCTGGTGAAGGAAGCCCAGGAACTGTCCAAGGCCAAGGGCACGGGCGACATCAGCCCCGCCATGCTGGAAGGTTTTGCGGCAGCCAAGGTGCTGGTCGAAGGACTGCGCCGCGCCGGCCCCAAACCCACGCGCGAAAAAATCCAGGCAGCACTGGAAGGCCTACGCAAATTCGACATCGGCGGGCTGGAAGTGAACTACTCCCCCGAAGACCACACCGGCCTTGATTTCGCCGACCTGTCCATCATCGGCACGGACGGCAAGTTCCGGCGTTAAAGCCCGCGGTCCTTGTGCGGGATCGTCTCCCCACTCCTCTCCCCCCCCACTCCCAACCCCCCGCCCTTCCCTCACCCCGCTGGGGGAGAGAAGGGAGCCTCATTTGGCCGCGTGCGCTGCGCTCGCGTGCAAACATGACCGTTCGTTGGGAGTCCCGGATTTCGTTCCCGCATTGGATTTCTACCCCACCCTTCTGTATGCGCCGAGGAGCGCAGGGCCAGACGGATCAGGGCGAGCGATTGTCTGAGCCGAAGGCGAGTTCGAGCGAGACCCCGGCTGGACCGAGCACCGCAGGCTGCCCTCCGCAGCGCCAGCGAAGGAGGGTCGCAGACAGCAGGGTCGCCTTTTCTTTGGTGACTTTCTTTTGGCGAAGCAAAAGAAAGTTACTTGCCGCCGGGCAACCCCCGGCCAACAGACGCATGCAATCCCCTACAGACCACACGACGGCCGGTCGGCAAACCTGCCTCCCCTTCCGCCCGGGGTCAGGGTTTGGGGCGGGCAGCACCCGACTCAAGCCGACCCGCCACCTCCCACTGCGGTCCCTCAAACCAGTCATCACCCATCAGGCAAGCACGCAGCATGGGCAAGGCGTCCAGGCCCCAGAACAGCTTGTCGCCCACAGCGATGGTCGGCACGCCGAACACCCCGCGCGCGATGGCTTCGTCGGTGTGCGCCTTCAGATCGGCCTTGACCTCCACGCTGCCGGGCGCACGTTGCGGCGCCAGCTGCGCCGTCAGTTGCGCCAGCCGTGCCTCATCGGCAGCGTCGGCGCCGCCGCACCAGACATGACGCAGCAGGGTTTCGCACACATGACGATTCGGCAGGCCGTTGACACCACAGGCCACCGCCAGGCGCAGCAAGGGCAAGGGGTTGAAGGGATGGCGCGCGGGTAGCTGCAGCTCGACGCCATGTTGATGCGCCAGCCACAACACCTGGCGGTAAGTCCATTCACGTTTGCCGGCAATCTCGGCCGGGCCCAGTTGTCCATGATGTTTGAGCAGGCCGGCGAACAGCAGCGGCTTGTAGTCCACGCTGTAGCTGAGGCCTTCCAGCGCCTGCGGCAATTGCTGGAAGGCCAGCCAGGCATAGGGCGAGATCACGTCGAAGTAAAACGTGAGCTGGTGCAGCCTGGCCGGATCTGGTGCCGCCCGCGCTGTCATGCCTGCAGCCCCGCGATGCGCTGCTCGATCAGGTCCCAGACTGCGCGCTTGCCGCCGTCGCCGGACTGGCTCCAGCCGGCAATTTCCTCACGCGTCCGAAAGCAGCCTTCACACCAGCCGGTCAGCGTGCTCATGCGGCACACCGAGATGCAGGGCGAGGGAATGTTTTCGGTCTCGGCCCTGATTCGGCGGGCGTGAGCAGCTACCAAATTAATAGCGTGTTGCTGCGACACCTGCTCCTGCAACGGGTCCACCACCACATCGGCCACCGGCGCGCCGGTCAGCTCAAGCAGTTGCTGTGGCGCCAGTTTGAACACGCCATGCGGATGGCCAGCCGCCGCCCAGACCTCTGCAAAGCGGAACAGGCTCTGGTCGATCAGCGTGACCGGCGGCGTGGCATGCGCCAGCGGCGACACACCGCCTATCGAAAAGCCGGTGCGTGCCTTGACGAACTCCGCATCGGCCCGGCCCAGGCGCTTGCCGTCAGGGCAGACCAGGGCCTCGACCTTGCGCTCGTCCACGCGCTGGTCGCCGGCGGTGATCACCAGCACCGCCACGTCGTCAGACTTGCGGCGGAAGATGATGCTTTTGGCAATCTGGCCGAGCGCTATGCCCAGCGCATCGGCCGCCTGCTGGGCGGTGCGCGCTGCGTCGTCGAGCATGACGGGCAAATGCGGGTGGCCGCGCTCCTGCAGCAGGGCGGCCACCCGCTGCACGCCTTCAGGCAGCACCTTGAGTTCACTGCCGCACATATTGATAGCCCCCACGATCATTCACTCCGTGTAATTCTCTGCCCCCCGAGGGGGCCGTGCTTGCTTGGGGCGGCCCTGCGCGGCGCACTAGCCCAACCTTTTGTTCAGCAATGCAGTGGACGCCCGCGAATTCGGCTTGCGCTCCAGGAAGTCGCTGATGAACTTGCCGGCGTCGATCAGCTTGTCGAGGTCGATGCCGGTTTCTATGCCCATGCCCTGCAGCATGTAGACCACGTCTTCGGTCGCCACATTGCCGGTCGCGCCTTTGGCATAGGGGCAGCCGCCCAGGCCGGCCGACGAGGTGTCGTACTGCCAGATGCCCATCTGCAGGCTGGCCAGCGTGTTGCCCAGCGCCTGGCCGTAGGTGTCGTGAAAATGCCCGGAGATATCGTCGACGCTGTAATGCTGCAGCGCCGCTTCCATGGCGCGTTCGACCTTGACGGGTGTGCCCACGCCAATGGTGTCGGCCACGCCGATGTGCTGCACGCCGATTTCTTTCAGCAGGCGCGCCACCATGGCAACGCGTTCCGGTGCGATCTCGCCTTCATAAGGGCAGCCTACGGCGCAGGAGATCGCGCCGCGCACATGAATCTTGTGCGCCCGCGCCGCTTCGGCCACCGGACGGAAGCGTTCTATGCTTTCGGCAATCGAGCAGTTGATATTGCGCTGGCTGAAGGCTTCGCTGGCGGCGGCGAAGACCACGATCTCGTCCGGCCTGGACAGCAGCGCGGCCTCGAAACCCTTCATGTTGGGCGTCAGCACCGAATACCGCACGCCGGGCTTGCGCCTGATGCCGGCCATGACCTCGGCGGCATCGGCCATCTGCGGCACCCACTTGGGCGAGACAAAACTCGTCACCTCGATCTCGGTCAGGCCGGCGTCCTGCAGGCGGTGCACCAGCTCGATCTTGACGGCCGCCGGCACCGGCGCTTTTTCGTTCTGCAGCCCGTCGCGCGGGCCGACATCGACGATTTTGACTTTGGAGGGGTATTTCATGGAGCGGCCCGGGAACTGTGGTTGGACATGCCCGAGTGGGCTGTCATGGGGTGTGCTGGCAAGGCACGACGATGCGGCGGGCTGATGCCCGCAAAGAGGAGCAACGCCGCCAGCGCGCGCCAGGGCAGTGCAATCGGGTATGTAGCGCTGTCACCAAAGGATTGAACAGCTACATGGAAAGAAAAGTGTGTCTTCATGCAATGCATCAAGCGGCTAAAGCGGTCAACCGCCGTTTTCGGGCCTAGTATCCCTTTTTCGGGTCAACCACACCCGCCAGGCTGTTTATGGGCATCCCGCTTTCGACCGCCCGGATCTTGCCCGCAATCTGTGCAATCGTTTCCTCGCGCAGGGTGCGCGCCGAGGTGTGCGGCGTGATGCTGATTTTCGGGTGTTTCCAGAAAGCATGCTCTGCCGGCAGCGGCTCGGTGCGGAACACGTCCAGCGTGGCACCGGCAATGTGGCCGCTGTTGATCAGCGCGATCAGGTCTTCATCGACCAGGTGTGCGCCGCGCGCGACGTTGATCACATAGGCGCCGGGCCGTAGTTGAGACAAGGTGCCACGGTTCATGATGTTGGCCGTGTCCGGCGTGAGCGGCAGCAGGCACACCAGCACACGCGTGGCCGCGAGGAAGTCCGCCATGCCGGCCGCGCCCGAAAAACACCGGACACCTTCGATGGTTTTGGGCGAGCGGCTCCAGCCATTGACCGGGAAGTCGAACTGCGCCAGCGTGCATGCCACGCGTTCGCCCAGCACGCCCAGGCCCATCACGCCCACCGGAAAATCGCTGCGCAGGTGCGGCTTGCGGTAAGACCACTTGCCGCTGCGGATGTCGGCCTCGTAGCCGTCGAACTCGCGGAAGTGCCGGATCACCGCATGGCTCACATATTCGGCCATCTGCACCGACATGCCGGCATCGTCCAGCCGGATCACCGTCGCCTGCGGCGGCAACCTGAGCTTGAGCAGCGCATCCACGCCGGCGCCGATGTTGAACAGCGCCTTCAGCTGCGGATGCTCATCGAGGAACTGCTGCGGCGGCGTCCAGACCACCGCGTAATCCGCGGCCGGTGCTCCCGGCGCCCAGTCCTCCACACGTTCTGCGGGAAATTCAGCACGCAGGCCGGCGACCCAGGGCTCGGCTTTGGCGCCGGTACAACAAAAAAGAATGTTCATGGGCTTGATTGTGCCGTCACCATGGACTGCAGGAAGGCGATGCTCAGACCGCCATCTTGAGCAACTCCGCCCCCTCCGTGACCTGGTCCCCGGGCGCGTACAGCAACTCCTGCACCACACCGTCGGCCGGCGCGGCAATCGTGTGTTCCATCTTCATGGCTTCCATCACGGCGAGCGCCTGGCCCTTGCTCACCTTGTCGCCGGCCTTCACCGCAAACGACACCACCTTGCCCGGCATGGGCGCCGTCAGGCGGCCGGCTTCGCCGTGCGCCTCGCCGGCATGGGCCAGCAGGTCGATCACGGTGATCTGGCTGGCACCCTGGCGCGAAAACACGTGCACCGTTTCACCACGACGGTACAGCCGTGCCGTGAGGCGCTTGCCGCCGAAAGCCAGCGTCACCGCCTGCCCTTCGCGTGCAAGCACCAGCAGGCCCTCTTCACCGCCCACCGCCAGCCGCAGCGCGCCGTCGTGCAGGTAGGTCAGCTCGGCTTTCGCCGGTTCGCCGTGAAACTCGAACTCGAAGCGGCGCATCGCCACGCCATGTGAACGCCAGCCGTCGCGCCGGCTGAAGGGGTCGGCGGTTTCCAGCGCTTGTTCCTCCAGCAGGGTCAAGGCCACGGCCGCCGCGGCCGCCGCCGGCAGGCCGATCTTCTCCTGGTGGAACAGCACCGCCTGTTCGCGCGGGATCAGGGCGGTGTCCAGGTCGGCTTCAGCGAAGGAATGGCTTTGCACCACATGGCGCAAAAACTGCACATTGGTGTTCAGGCCCACGATGTGCACCTGCGCCAGCGCCTCGTCCAGGCGCGCCAGCGCCTGCTCGCGTGTGTCGCCGTGCACGATGAGTTTGGCAATCATGGAATCGTAAAACGGCGAGATCACATCACCCTCGCGCACACCCGCATCGACCCGCACCAGGCCGCGTTCAAACGACACGGAAGGCGGCAGGCCGTAGACATGCAGCGTGCCGGTCGCCGGCAGGAAGTTGTTGTCCGGGCTTTCGGCGCAGATGCGCGCCTCGATGGCGTGGCCGTGGATGCGCAACTGATCCTGCGCCAGCGGCAGCTTTTCACCTGAAGCCACGCGCAGTTGCCACTCGACCAGGTCCAGGCCGGTGATGGCTTCGGTGACAGGATGTTCCACCTGCAGCCGGGTATTCATCTCCATGAAGAAGAAGTTCATCGTGCCGTCGGGGCGCTGTTCGACGATAAATTCCACCGTGCCGGCGCCGATGTAATTGACGGCTCGTGCCGCAGCCACCGCCGCCTCTCCCATCTGTTTTCGCATCGCCTCGGTCATGCCCGGCGCGGGCGCTTCTTCCAGCACCTTCTGGTGGCGCCGTTGCACCGAGCAGTCGCGCTCGAACAGGTAAACGTAATTGCCATGGCTGTCGCCGAAGACCTGGATTTCGATGTGGCGCGGGCGCTGCGCGTATTTTTCGACCAGCACCGCATCGTCGCCAAAGCTGTTGATGGCTTCGCGCTTGCAGGACGCCAGTGCCGCCTCGAAGTCTTCGCTTTTCTCCACTGCGCGCATGCCCTTGCCGCCGCCGCCGGCACTGGCCTTGATCAGCACCGGGTAACCGATGCGGTCGGCTTCGCGTTTCAGCAGCGCCGGGTCCTGGTCGCTGCCGTGGTAACCGGGCACCAGCGGCACACCGGCTTTTTCCATCAGCTGTTTGGACTCGGCTTTGAGGCCCATGGCCTTGATGGCCGAGGCCGGCGGGCCGATGAAGACCAGCCCGGCGTCGCCGCAGGCCTGGGCGAATTCCTCGTTTTCACTGAGGAAGCCGTAACCCGGGTGGATCGCCTCCGCGCCGGTGGCTTTGGCTGCGGCGATGATTTTTTCCCAGCGCAAATAGCTGTCCTTGGGCGCACTGCCACCGATGTGGATGGCCTCGTCGCAGGCACCCACATGTTTGGCACCGGCGTCGGCATCCGAATACACGGCCACAGTCTGGATCGCCATGCGGCGCGCAGTAGCCGCAACCCTGCAAGCGATTTCACCGCGGTTGGCGATCAGTATTTTCTTAAACATTCTGGTTCTCCGCGGTGAAATCGCCTGCGCACGCTTCGCGTGCCATGCGATGTAGCTTCGCTGCTGCGCCGCCTTGCGGCTGGTCACCGCGGTTGGCAATCAGTATTTTTTTAAACATGTCAGTCGTTCTTTTTTGAAAAAGGAGATGTCAGGGTGAAGGCCGGTGCCGGCCCGCTATCGGCCTTGCCGCTGAAAATGCGCGCCACACGCGCAAACAGTTGCCGCAGGTAGCGCCAGCAAAGGCGGATCAGCCAGACACTGAAGATCAGCACCAGTACCAGCACCGCGATAAATACCAGGGGATGCGCAATCGCCAGCCACAGGCCTGCCGGCACGATGCTGTCTTCGACCAGCGAGGCGCCGACATTGCTGAAGGGTTCCGGCGAGGTGTTGATCGCCGCGCGGGTCGTGGCCTTGGCCGCGTGGCTGGTGGCCGCCAGCGAGCCGCCCGCCAGGGCAGCCAGCAAGGCCATCACGCCGCTGTCGGCGCCGAACACACCGGCCGCCAGCGCCGCCCCGGCCGGGATGCGGATGACGGTGTGCACCACGTCCCACAAGGAATCCAGGCCCGGAATCTTGTCGGCAAAAAATTCGACAAACACCATGAAGCCGCTGGCGCCCAGCACCACCGGGTGTGCCAGCAGGTGCAGGCCTTGCGGCAGCTGGATCCAGCCCATGAAACCGGCCAGGCCGGTCAGCAGCACGACCAGGTAGAGCCGCACGCCGCTGGCCCAGCCGAGCGCGCCGGCCAGCGCTATCAATTGCGCGGTGTCCATCGTCATAGAGCCCCCACGCTTTTCACTTCGTGTAATGCGCTGCCCCCCGAGGGGGCGCGCGCTTGCTTGGGGCGGCCCTGCGCGGCGCTCCTGTTCATGGCAATCCCCTGGTATTCATGGCACCCACACCACCTCGTCGTCGACCGCATACAGCTTGCAGACGATGCCACGCCGCGCCTGGCAAAAACCCAGCGCGCGGCCTGCGGCCCAGTCGCCGGTGGCCCAGCCGTTGTAGCCCCCGGGGCCCACCGCATAAGCCCGCGGCTTGGTGCCGGCCAGGAAGCGGGCATAGGTGCTGTCCTTGCTGGCCTGGTTCACCGGCACCTTGCTGACATCGCCCACGCTGGCAAAGCCGCTGGGTTTGGGAATCTCCACCAGGCCCGGCTTGATAAAACCGTGGCGCGCCAGGAACTCCTCTGCCAGCGGCACCCAGCGGTCCATGTCGTTGCTCATGCCGCTGTGGCCATCGACGCCCGAAGCCGGCATGGCATGCAGCTCGGCCTGGCCCCCACCGTCGGTCCATGCGCGATGCCAGCGCCTGGGGATGTCCGCGCCCCAGTATTTGTCGTTGGCCCAGTAAAACCATACCATCGGCACCTTGGCCGCGGCGGCCTTGCTGCGCCACAAGCTCTCGATCGCGCGCGGGTTGCACGGGTCGCCCGTGCGCTTTTCCGGATCGCCGCCGGTGCCACCCGCAAAGTTGATGCCGGCCACCAAGCCCGGCGGGTTGCGTGCCACGGTGGCGACCGCGGTCATCCCGCCCACCGACTGGCCCATCACCACCCAGCGCTGCGCATTCACATACGGCAGGGTGCGCGCAAACGCCAGCGTCTGCAACACCTGGTCCGACGCCGCGGTGTCCACCGCTTCAGGGCGCAGGGTGTTGCAATTTCCGGCGTCTTCCGGATCGAACTGGCCGTAGGTCTCGTGGTAACCCAGGCGGGTGGGAATCAGCACCACAAAGCCCTTGCCCACCAGGTAACGCGACAGGTGTTCATAGCGCTGGCGGCCGGTCGCGCCGCGTTTGTCTTTGGTACCCCGGCCGTGGTTCATGATCACCAGCGGAAAAGGCCCGTCGCCGGCCGGACGGAAAATGGTCACCGGAATGTTGCCCGCGGCGGGCTTGCCATACAGGTCCTGCGTCTTCACGGCGATGTACTGCACTTCCTCGCGCAGGTCGGCGGCGAGCACCGGCTCGGCCGGCGCCTGCGCCCTTGCTGCTGCGCCGAGCCCCACGACCATCACCAACCCCGACGTCGAACACATCTGCAAAAACCAGCGGACACCGCGGGACCGGCTTTGCCGGACCGCAGGTGTCGTCCCCTCGAGGGGGGAGGGTGCTACACGAAGTGAGCAAACAACGGGGGGAAGCATCAGCTTATCCAGCCAGGTTTACGTTTCTGCAAAAACGACTGCACGCCCTCGCGGCCCTCGGGGCTCACGCGGATGTCGGCAATACCTTCCACCGTTTTCTGGATCAGCGCCGGGGAAATCTCCTGACCGGCCACGTCCTGCACCAGCTTCTTGCAGAGCTTGACTGCTTCGGGGCCGGCGTTGACCAGCGTTTTCGCGAGTTCCGCGACCTTGGCATCGAGCTCGGCCGCGGTCACCACCGCATGCACAAAACCGATGCGCAAGGCTTCTGCCGCATCGAAGCGTTCGGCTGTCAGGAAGTAGCGGTGCGCCGCACGCGTGCCCATGGCGCGGATCACATAGGGGCTGATGGTCGCGGGAATCAGGCCGAGCCTGACCTCGCTGAGGCAGTAGCCGGCGCTGTCCACCGAGACCGCGATGTCGCAGGCCGCGACCAGGCCGGTGCCGCCGGCATACACATCGCCCTGCACTTTCGCAATCGTCGGCTTGGGGCAGGCATACACCACCCGCAACATCTCGGCCAGCGCGCCGGCATCGGCGACGTTTTCGTCGCGCGTGTAGTCGGCCATGCGTTTCATCCAGTTCAGGTCGGCGCCGGCGCAAAAGGCCGTGCCATTGGCCGCCAGCACGATGCAGCGCACCTCTTCGCGTTTGCCGAGTTCGATGAACACCGCCGTCAGTTCGGCGATCACCTCGTCGTTGAAGGCGTTGCGGACCTCGGGGCGGTTCAGGGTGACGGTGGAAATACCGCCGCCAAAGCTGAGTTCAAGGTGTTTCATGGCCTGGTCTTTCCCTTCAATAACGCTTGGCGACTTCTTCGAGCATCACCTCGGTCGCGCCGCCGCCTATGGCCAGCACGCGCGCGTCGCGCCACAGGCGTTCGATCGCGGTCTCGCGGATGAAGCCCATGCCGCCGTGGAACTGCTGGCAGGTCTGCACCACCTCGTTGACCAGTTCGCCGGTCAGCGCTTTCAGCATGGACACATCCTGCACGATGTCATGCCCCTGCGTGACGCGCCAGGCGCAGTGGTACATGAAGGCGCGCGCGGCGCGCGTCTTGGCGTCCAGCATGGCCAGGCGCTGGCGGATCACCTGCTGGTCCCACAGCGGGCCGCCGAAGGCCTGGCGCTGGCGCACGTAGTCGAGCGTGAGCTTGAGCGCCTGCTGGCAGTGGCCGACCGCCATCGCGCCCAGCGCAATACGTTCGGTCTGGAAGTTTTTCATCACCGAATAAAAACCCTTGCCCTCCTCGCCCAGCAGGTTCCAGGCGGGAATGCGCACATTGTCGAAAATCAGTTCGGCGGTGTCCGACGACAGCCAGCCGGTTTTCTTGAGCGCGCGGCCGACGCTGAAGCCGGGCGTACCCTTCTCGACGATGAACATCGAGATGTCGCGTTTGCCCGGCCCGGTCTTGGCCGCGACGAAATAGAGGTCGGCGTGCACGCCGTTGGTGATGAACATCTTGGTGCCGTTGATGACCCAATCGTCCCCATCCCGTTTCGCTGTGGTGCGTATGCCCGCCACGTCGGAGCCTGCGCCAGGCTCGGTGATGCCGACCGCGGTGATCAGCTCGCCGGCGATCACCTTCTTCATGTATTTGTCTTTTTGCGCCGCATTGCCCGCGTGGTGCAGATGCGGGCTGGCCATGTCGGTGTGCACCAGCACTGTGATGATGAAGCCGGCAAAGGTCGACTGCGACAAGGCCTCGGCAAACACCAGGTTGGTCATCGCGTCGCTGTCGGCGCCACCGTATTTTTCTTCGTACATCAGGCCGAACAGGCCGGCCTGGCCCATGCGCTGGAGCACCTCGCGCGGCACAAACCCGGTTTCCTCCCAGGCGGCGGCATGCGGCTCCACCTCTTTGGCGATGAAGCGGGCGATCTGGTCACGCAGGGATTCGTACTCGGGCGTGTCGTAAATGGAGGCGTTGGACATTTTCTTTTCCTGGGCCCGTTACATGCGGAACACGCCGAACTTCGGCTCGGGAATCGGTGCGTTCAGGCTGGCGCGCAGGCCCAGCGCCAGCACGCGGCGCGTGTCGGCCGGGTCGATCACGCCGTCGTCCCACAGCCGCGCGCTCGAGTAGTACGGATGCGACTGGTGTTCGAACTGGTCCAGCATCGGCTGCTTGAAGGCCTTTTCTTCCTCGGCGCTCCAGCTGCCGCCTTTGGCCTCGATCGCATCGCGCCGCACGCTGGCCAGCACCGACGAAGCCTGCTCGCCGCCCATCACGCAGATGCGCGCGTTCGGCCACATCCACAAAAAGCGCGGGCTGTAGGCGCGGCCACACATGCCGTAGTTGCCGGCGCCGAAGCTGCCGCCGATGATGATGGTGAACTTGGGCACCTGGGCGGTGGCCACGGCCATCACCATCTTGGCGCCGTGGCGCGCAATGCCTTCGGCCTCGTACTTGCGGCCCACCATGAAGCCGGTGATGTTCTGCAGGAACACCAGCGGGATCTTGCGCTGGCAGCACAGCTCGATGAAGTGCGCGCCTTTTTGCGCCGACTCGCTGAACAGGATGCCGTTGTTGGCGATGATGCCGACCGGCATACCCTCGATGTGTGCAAAACCAGTGACCAGGGTGGCGCCAAAACGCGCCTTGAACTCGTCGAACTCGCTGCCGTCGACGATGCGGGCAATGATTTCGCGCACGTCGTAAGGCTTGCGGGTGTCGGTGGGCACCACGCCGTACAACTCGTCTGCTGCAAATTCAGGAGCACGTGGCGCACGGCTGACGGGCGCTGCAAGCTCATTTTGCTTGTAAGCGTGGTTCAGGTTGCCGACCGCAGCGCGCGCCAGCGCCAGCGCGTGGGCGTCGTTCTGCGCCAGGTAGTCGGCCACGCCCGACAGCCGGGTGTGCACGTCGCCGCCGCCCAGGTCTTCGGCAGTGACGATCTCGCCTGTCGCGGCCTTCACCAGCGGCGGGCCACCCAGGAAAATCGTGCCCTGGTTCTTGACGATGATGGTTTCGTCGCTCATGGCCGGCACATAGGCGCCGCCGGCCGTGCAACTGCCCATGACCACGGCGATCTGCGCAATGCCCTGCGCGCTCATGTTGGCCTGGTTGTAGAAGATGCGGCCGAAATGGTCGCGGTCGGGAAAGACCTCGTCCTGGTTCGGCAGATTGGCGCCGCCCGAATCGACCAGGTAAATGCAGGGCAGGCGGTTTTGCTGCGCCACTTCCTGGGCGCGCAGATGTTTCTTGACCGTCATCGGGTAATAGGTGCCGCCCTTCACCGTCGCGTCGTTGCAGACGATCATGCAGTCCACGCCGTTGACGCGGCCGATGCCGGTGATCACGCCGGCGCAGGGCGCGCTGTCGCTGCCGTCGCGGTCCGGGTACATGGCCAGCGCGGCCAGTGGCGCCAGCTCGAGGAAAGGTGTGCCCGGGTCCAGCAGCATCTGCACCCGCTCGCGCGGCGGCAGCTTGCCGCGCGCCACGTGTTTGGCCCGGGCGGCTTCACCGCCGCCGGCAGCGGCCTTGGCCACCTGCAGCTTCAGGTCGTCCACCAGTGCGCGCATGGCGGCGGCATTGGCCTGGAAGTCGGCCGAGCGGGCGTTGAGTTTGGTTTCCAGAACTGGCATGTGTCTCCTCTGTACGGCTGCGTGCGCGGGTCGGCCTGCGGCCGGGCCGGACCAGCACACACCTTAACGCCAAACCCCGCAGCTTAGGCGCAAAAACCGTGCGGCACTCGCCACACAGGTTGCAAATCGTGCCATGCTGCGCGAAACTCGGCCCATGCCCGTACGACCCGCGCCCGAGACCGCCAGCCCGCCCGCCGCCGCCACGCCCATGGCTTTTGCACGGGTGATCGCCGCGGCCTACCCGCTGTACGGCCAGAGCCCGGCCAACGCGCTCAAGCAGGCACAGATCACGCCAGCCAGATTGCAGCAACTGGATGCCCGCATCACCGCGCGCCAGATGGAGGTCTTGTCGGGCACGGCCATGCAGGAGCTGGACGACGAAGCGCTGGGCGCCTTCAGCCGCCGCCTGCCCTGGGGCAGCTACGGCATGCTGGCGCGGGCCTCATTGAGTGCGCCGGATCTGGGTGTGGCGCTCAAGCGCTGGTGCCGGCACCACAGCCTGCTGGCCGACGACATCCGCCTGCGGCTGGTGGTCAGCGGTGACAGCGCCAGCATCAGCATCGAGGAGCGCAGCGACCTGGCCCGCCACGGCGACGAGGCGCGCGCCTTCTGCCTGGTGCATGTGCTGCGCAACATCCACGGCCTGGCCTGCTGGTACATCGATTCGCGCATCCCGCTGCAGGGCGCGCGTTTTCCCTTTGCCGCGCCGCCACATGCCGACGCCTATGCGCTGATGTTCCCCGGCCCGCTGCAGTTCGGCGCGGCGCAGGCGTCCATCCGTTTCGATGCGCGTTACCTGGCACTGCCGCTGCGGCGTGATGAAAAAGCCCTGACCCAGATGCTGCAACGCGCGCTGCCGCTGACGGTGCTGCAGTACCGGCGCGACCGCCTGCTGGTGCAGCAGGTGCGCCAGGCGCTGGCCGCCTGGCCCGAGCAGGCGCACAGGGCCGACGGCATCGCGGCGCTGCTGAACATCTCGGCGCGCACCCTGCACCGGCAACTCAAGGAAGAAGGCGCCTCGCTGCAGGCGCTGAAGGACGAGGTGCGTTTCGAGCGTGCAAAAGATCTGCTCAACCGCAGCGACAAGCCGGTCAAGCAGGTGGCGACGGCGGCCGGCTTCAAAAACGAAAAAAGTTTTATCCGGGCCTTCCGCGCGGCGACGGGTCTCAGCCCGGGGGACTTCCGCAAGGGTTCGCCGGGTTGAGCGTTAGCTCGCTGTTCGCGCTTTTCCTGCGACCGACCGCCTGGGCCGCTGCACCGCCCGGATCACCGCGCGGCCACCGCCGCCGCAGTAAAAGCGGTCGGCGCCGTCCGACTCCAGCCCCGAGATGTTGGCACCGGCCGGCATCTCCAGCGCCTCCAGCGTTTCACCGGTTTCTGGATCAACGCGGCGCAGCTCGCTTTCCTCACCTTCCCAGGTGGCGTGCCACAGGTCGCCGTCGACCCAGCTCACCCCGGTGACAAAACGGTTCGACGCGATGGTGCGCAGCACGGCCCCCGTCTGCGGATCGATTTGCACGATCTTGCGCTCGCGGTGCAGGCCGACCCAGAGCGTGCCTTCGGCCCAGGCCATGCCCGAGCAACCACCGCCCGGCGCGGGGATGGTGGAAAGCACACGGCCGCTGGCCGGGTCAATCTTCTGGATGTGGTCCTCGGCGATCTGGAACAGGTGCTGGCCATCGAAGGCCGTGCCCGCATGGGCCGGCAGGTCGAAGCTGCGCACAATCTTGCCGCTGTCCGGATCGAGCGCATTGAGCTGCGTGCCCGATGCAAACCAGACCTGGCTGCCGTCATGGCTGACGCCCGCGACTTGTTCGATACCCGGGAAGGGGCCGTATTCCCGGACGATGGTGGCTTTGTTGTTTCGTTTCATGCCGCCATCCTAGCCAGCCGGCGGCGAAGCAGGGAGTAACAAGCTTGTCGTGAATCCGGCCACCACGGGCACCGCCGTCCAGCGCCGTGCCCGGCCCCGGCCCAGCCACAACACCTTGCCCGCCAGCGCCAGCGCTTCCAGCGCGCGCTGCACCGTGCGCTGGCTCGCGCCCAGGGCCAGCGCCAGGTCCGAGCTCGACCAGGACTCGCCGTCAGCCAGGAGGGCCAGCACCTCCCCATGCGCGCCTTCGACCGGTGGTGCCAGTACCGCCACGCCGCCAGCGTGAAGCGGCGCCAACTCGAAGCCGCGCGCCGTCGCGTTCACACGCGCGAGCGGCCGCAGCAGCGTGCGAAGCCGCCCCATCTCGACCCGCAGCCGCGCGCGGTAGGACTCGTCGGCCTGCTTGCCGCGAAAGGCCCGCGCCACCAGGGTGTCGCGCGGCACATCGGCAGGCCAGGCCTCAGCCAGCGCGCGCACCAGCGCAAACAACACCGGCCGGCTGGTCAGCGGCACCGCGCTGCCTGACTGGCGCACGGCATAACGGCAAGCATCCACGACCAGGGTGTCGGTGGCGAGCAGCGTTTCCACATCCTCGAGCCGCAGGGTCCGCTCCTCGCCCCGCGTGACCAGGCGCGCGGCCGGCGCGTCGAGTGCGAGCGAGGCGGTTTTGACTTCTTCCAGCAGCGCGCTGATGCCGGCCTGGCGCGCGGCGCGTTCGGCAGCTGCGAGCGCGGTGCGCGCCTGCCGGATGCGCAGGCGCCGCACCGCCAGGCCGGCGACCGCCAGCGCGTGCGCGGCCGCGGATGCGGGTGGCAGCGGCGCCGGGTCCAGCCCGGCCAGCGTGTGTTCGGCGTCGTCGAGTTGGCCGATCAGCAGCAGGCGCCGCGCCTGCAGATGGCCCGCATGGGCGGCGTTGGCTGTGTCGCCGTGGGCTTGCAGCGTGGCGCGGGCGGCATCCAGCGCCGTGGCCGGCCAGCCGAGGTCGCGCGAGACCAGGGCGATCTCGGCCTCGGCCACCACACAACGCGCACGGGCCACCGCCTCCTTGGCCCCGAACGCGCGCGCGGCACGGCGCAGCAGCAACGTGGCCCGCGGCAGATCACCGAGCCGCGCCATCGCGATGCCGCGCAGCGCAAGTGCCGGCGCGTCATTGCGCAGGGCCACACGCTGGAGTGCACCCAGCACATCACCGGCAGCAAGCGCGAGACCGGCGGCGGTGATCAGCGCGTCCATCGCAATCCCGCCAGATTTGTCACTCTCACTCTTCGCATGATCGTTCTTACTATAAGCCCGCGCTTGATCAACAACCCATTGAAAGGAACACAGCGATGACAACACACACAACAGCCACACGCGATGAATGGATGGCCGCACGCCTCGAATTAGTCGTCCCTGAGAAACTCACATTTCAGACGGTCCGCAGTTTGAGTGCAGCGGTTTGTTCACGTGTCGCACTTAAGAGTTGCCCGATCATGA